>JAABUX010000051.1_pt1 | contig 192123 bp, 184 predicted proteins | sample 5561851 | NCBI WGS metagenome assembly JAABUX01 (sample SAMN10711883, study PRJNA513361) | rock metagenome | isolation source: Antarctica rocks | place: Antarctica: Victoria Land, Richard Nunatak red sandstone | collected 2016-01-03
CTGTTGCGCACCTCAAGACCTGGAAGATCCTCTTCACCGATTACCGGCGGCCGCTCAGCACGTTCCTCGACTCCTTCCGCGCAGCCATCGGCCTCTACTTCTTCGAATTGAGTTTCTGATAACCCTCTATGCACCAGCAGTGCCTGCTTGCAGCCATTATCGGGCGCAGCGCCGGGGCGGCCAGGGCCATTGGTCCCCTGTCAGGATTCTAATTTGGCAACCTCCGCCAGTGAGGTTCGAAGCCCTGTCGCTCGCGCATCTCCGGGCTAGGCTAATGCCTTGATTTCGCATAGCCTTGCGCATATGGCGCGGGAATGGGAGTCCGGGCTGCCAATCGAGCCAAGTTACGGGCCGGGATCGCTCGCCGGGTTCGACCCGCAGCTGAGCCTGGGTGAGCCAGGTGAGTACCCGTTCACCCGCGGCGTGCATGCTTCCATGTACGTCGAGCATCCGTGGACGATGCGCCAGTACGCCGGGTTCGCCACCGCCGCGGAATCCAACCGCCGTTATCATCAGCTCATCCGGGCGGGCACCACTGGTCTGTCGGTAGCCTTTGACCTGCCCACGCAGATGGGTTTCGATTCTGACGCGGCCATGGCGCTCGGCGAGGTGGGCCGGGTCGGGGTGGCCATCGACTCGATCGATGACATGCGTCTGCTGCTTGACCGTATCCCGCTCGCCAAGGTGTCCACGTCAATGACGATCAATGCGCCGGCGGCCGCGCTCCTGCTCCTCTACCAGCTCGTAGCCGAGGAACAGAGTGTGAGCGCGGGCCAGCTCACCGGGACGATCCAGAACGACATTCTCAAGGAGTACATCTCCCGCGGTACCTACATCTACCCGCCGCAGCCCTCAATGCGCCTGGTCGCGGACTCGTTCGCCTACTGCATGAAAGAGCTGCCGCACTGGAACATGATCTCCATCTCCGGCTACCACATGGCGGAGGCGGGCGCCACGCCGGTGCAGGAGATCGCGTTCACGCTGGCGAATGCCATCGAGTACGTGCGGGCGGCGATCAGCTCCGGTCTCGGGGTCGACGAGTTCGCGCCGCGGCTGTCGTTCTTCTTCGTGGCGCGGACCACGCTGCTGGAGGAGGTGGCGAAATTCCGGGCTGCGCGCCGGCTCTGGGCGCGCATCATGCGCGAGCAGTTCGGCGCGGTTCACCCGCGGTCGCAGATGCTCCGGTTCCACACCCAGACCGCGGGTGTGCAGCTGACCGCGCAGCAGCCCGAGGTGAACATGGCCCGGGTCACCATCCAGGCGCTTGCGGCGGTGCTCGGCGGCACGCAGTCGCTGCACGCTAATTCCTACGACGAGGCCATGGCGCTGCCCAGTGAAAAAGCCGCCCGGCTGGCGGTGCGCACGCAGCAGGTGCTCGCACACGAGACTGACCTGACCGCAACCGTGGACCCGTTCGCCGGCTCCTATGCGATCGAGTCGATGACTGACGACATCGAGGCGGCGGCGGGGACGCTGATCGCGCGGGTTGAGGAGCTTGGCGGCGCGGTCGCCGGTATCGAGGCGGGCTTTCAGAAGGCCGAGATTGAGCGCTCGGCGTACCAGATAACCGAGCAGACGGAGGCAGGTGACAGGATCATCGTGGGCGTCAACAGGTTCCGCACCGACTCGCAGGAGCACTACCAGTCTCTCCCGATGGACCCGGCCATCGAGGGTGAGCAGGCACAGCGGCTTGCGCTGCTGCGCAGTTCCCGTGACCGAACTGCCCACCGCATCGCGCTGGACGACCTGAAGAAGGCGGCCGCAGGTGATCGCAACCTTCTTTACCCGATGCGTGCGGCACTCCGCGCTCGCGCCACTGTCGGCGAAGTGTGCGATGCGTTCCGCGAAGTATTCGGTATTTACACGCCATCGGACGCGTTTTAGCGCGTTGCGCCCCGCGAAGGATCCCGACGACAACACGGGCATGCCTCGAGGCCGCATTTCGCGGCGCGGGCGGAATCCGGACTGCTGGGTACAGGCGGCCGCGCCCGGCTCGTCCGGTGCTGGACCGGATCGGCTCTGCTTGTCTAGGCCCGGCTGTCGGCGCCAGCGCCTACGCTGGCTGAGTGACCGCGACGGCTGTTGATTTGCTGCTGGACGGGCTGAACCCGCAGCAGCGCGCGGCGGTGACCCACGAGGGCAGCCCGCTGCTGATCGTCGCCGGCGCCGGGTCGGGCAAGACCAGAGTGCTGACCTACCGGATCGCCTACCTGCTGGCGCAGCGTGACGTCGCGCCGAGCGAGATCCTCGCGATCACCTTTACCAACAAGGCCGCGGGCGAGATGGCCGCGCGCGCGGCCGCGCTGACCGGGGCGCGGGCCCGGGCGATGTGGCTGACCACCTTTCACTCCGCCTGCGTGCGGATCCTGCGCCGGGAGGGCCGCAGGTTCGGCTACCCGTCGTCGTTCTCCATTTACGACCAGGCTGACTCGCAGCGGCTGATGGCGCTGGTGTGCCGCGAGCTTGAGCTGGACCCCAAGTACAGCCCGCCGAAGGCGATGTCCGGCCAGGTATCCAACCTGAAGAACGAGCTGGTCGACTACGAGACGATGTCCGGCCGGGCCAGCGGCTACCGGGAGAAGGCACTGGCCCAGGCCTACGGCGAATACCAGCGCCGCCTGGCCGCCGCGGGCGCGATGGACTTCGACGACCTGATCATGGTCACGGTCAACCTGCTGCAGGCCTTCCCCGAGGTCGCCGCCCAGTACCGCAGCCGGTTCCGGCATGTGCTGGTGGACGAGTACCAGGACACCAACCATGCCCAGTACGTGCTGATCCGGGAGCTGGCCGGCCGGGCGCACCCGCTGCCGCGCGACGCCGCAGCCGCAGCCGCGGCGCCTGCGGCCGCGGGTCTGCCGCAGGGCGGGGTCGCGCCCGCCGAGCTGGCCGTGGTCGGCGACGCCGACCAGTCGATCTACGCGTTCCGCGGCGCGACGATTCGCAACATCGAGGAGTTCGAGCGGGATTTCCCCGGTGCGACGGTGATCTTGCTGGAGCAGAATTACCGCTCCACCCAGAACATCCTGGCCGCGGCGAACGCGGTGGTGGCCCGCAATACCGGCCGCAAGCCCAAGAACCTGTGGTCCGACCAGGGCGACGGGCCGCCGATCACCGGGTACGTGGCTGACAGCGAGCACGACGAGGCCGCCTTCGTGGCCGAGGAGGTCGACCGGCTGACCGACGCGGGCGACGCCGCGGCCGGCGACGTCGCGGTGTTCTACCGGACCAACGCGCAGTCGCGGGTATTCGAGGAAGTATTCATCCGGGCCGGCGTGCCGTACAAGGTAGTCGGCGGCGTCCGGTTCTACGAGCGGCGCGAGGTCCGGGACCTGCTGGGCTACCTGCGGCTGATCGCCAACCCGGCGGACGAGGTGTCGCTGCGCCGGGTGCTGAACACCCCGCGCCGCGGCATCGGCGACCGGGCAGCGGAGTCCGTGGCCGCGCTCGCCAGCCGGGACCGGGTCAGTTTCGCCGCCGCGCTGGCCCGGCCGCAGGATGTGCCGGCCCTGGCGGCCCGTTCGGCCCGGGCGATCGCGTCCTTTAACGAGCTGATCGGCGGGCTGCGGGCAGCAGCCGGAGCGGGCAGCCCGGTGGGGGACCTGGCCGAGGCGGTGCTGGACAAGACCGGCTACGTCGCCGAGCTGGAGGCGTCCGCCGACCTGCAAGACGCCAGCCGGATCGAGAACCTGACCGAGATGATCGCGGTGGCCCGCGAGTTCGACGTACAGCATCCCGGCGGCACGCTGACCGACTTCCTCGAGCAGGTCTCGCTGGTCGCGGACGCCGACCAGATACCCGGCGGCCCCGACCACGGCGGGCTGGTCACGCTGATGACGCTGCACACGGCCAAGGGCCTGGAATTCCCGGTCGTCTTCCTCACCGGGATGGAAGAGAACGTCTTCCCGCACGAGCGGTCGATCAACGACGACAAGGAGCTGGAGGAAGAGCGCAGGCTCGCCTACGTCGGCATCACCCGGGCGCAGCAGCGGCTGTACCTGACCCGGGCGGTGTCCCGCGCCTGGTGGGGACGCCCGGCTTTCCACAAGCAGTCCCGGTTCCTGTCCGAGGTGCCGGCCCCGCTGATCGACTGGCGCCGGGACGAGACGTCCGCGGCCGCGCCGGCCGCCGAGCGGCTGGCCCGGCGGCCCGGCGGCAGCGCGCTGGGCAGCCGGCCGGTGCCGTCCCTGCAGCCGGGCGACCTGGTGAACCACGACTCCTACGGAATGGGACGGGTGCTGTCGGTTGAGGGCCGCGGCGACGACCCGGAGGCGAAGATCGACTTCGGCGGCGACTACGGCATCAAGCACCTGGTGCTGCGCTACGCCCCGATCGAGAAGCTGTAGCCGGGCCGGGCGTCGCGCGCACGCACGCCGCGGTCGCCAGCTCCGGGCATCTCGCGGCGCCGTCTCGTGCGCCGGGTGGCGGCCCTGGCGGTTAGGCTGCCGGCAGGGCATTCCTGCGGCCGACCCGCCGCAGCGGGCGGGAGGTACGTGGTGAGCAGCATCCGGGTCATCATCGCCAAGCCGGGCCTGGACGGGCACGACCGCGGCGCCAAAGTCGTGGCGCGGGCGCTTCGGGACGCCGGAGTCGAGGTCATCTACACCGGACTGCATCAGACTCCCGAGCAGATCGTGGCGGCCGCCGTGCAGGAAGACGCCGACGGCATCGGCCTTTCAGTGCTGTCGGGTGCACACATGACCCTTTTTCGCCGCGTTCTTGACCTGCTGGCCGAGCGTGATGCCGGGGACATCGTCGTGTTCGGCGGCGGGATCATCCCGGCAGCCGACATTGCCGAACTGGAGCAGCTGGGCGTGGCGCGGATCTTCACGCCGGGAGCGCGCACGCAGGACATCGTGGAGTGGGCCCGGGCCGCGCTGGGCAGCGGCGCACGCCAGCACTAGGCTTCCTGCGCAGGGCGGGCGCGCGGCGCTTCGTTCGGCGCGGACAAGCGCAAGCGCAAGAGCGCGCATCAGCGGGCGCAGCGCGGAGCACCGGGCTGCGACATCAGCGAAGGTATAGGCGGAGCCGAGTGGACCTGTTCGAATTTCAGGCGAAGGAGCTCTTCGCGGCGTATGACGTCCCTATCCCGGCAGGCCGGGTGGCGCATACGGCGGCCGAGGCCCGGGCGATCGCCGCGGAGTTCGCCGCGGCCGGCAATCCCGTGGTCGTGATCAAGGCTCAGGTCAAGACCGGCGGCCGCGGGAAGGCCGGCGGGGTGAAGCTGGCCAGCGGCCCGGATGAGACCGAGGCCAAGGCGGGGCAGATCCTCGGAATGGACATCAAAGGTCACACGGTGCACTCGGTGCTCGTGGCCGGGGACACCGACATTGCCCAGGAGTACTACCTGTCGTTCCTGGTCGACCGGTCGGACCGCAGCTTCCTGTCGATGTGCTCGGTGCAAGGCGGCGTCGAAATCGAGGAGGTCGCCCGGACCTCGTCGGCGGCGCTGGCCCGGATACCGGTGAGCCCGATCGACGGCGTTGACGCGGCGAAGGCCGCCGAGATCGTCGCGGCCGGGGGGCTGCCGCCGGAGGCCCGCGCGGGAGCGGCGGCGCTCGCGCAGCGGCTGTGGCAGGTGTTCACCGGCGCCGACGCCACGCTGGTGGAAGTAAACCCGCTGGTGCTGCGCGGTGACGGCGCGGTAATCGCGCTCGACGCCAAGGTCACCCTGGACGACAATGCCGCCTTCCGGCAGGACTACGAGCGGTTCGCCGACCCGTCGGCAGCGGACCCGCTGGAAGCGCGGGCCAAGGCCAAAGGCCTGAACTACGTGAAGCTGGACGGCCAGGTCGGAATCATCGGCAACGGCGCGGGACTGGTGATGTCCACGCTGGATGTCGTCGCCTACGCGGGGGAGTCGCTGGGCGGCGTGCGCCCGGCCAACTTCCTCGACATCGGCGGCGGCGCGTCCGCGGAGGTGATGGCGAACGGGCTGGACATCGTGCTGTCCGATCCGTCGGTGCGCAGTGTGCTGGTGAACGTGTTCGGCGGTATTACGTCCTGCGACGCGGTGGCGAACGGCATCGTCTCGGCGATGGGCCTGCTCGCGGAGCGGGGCGAGGCAGTCACACACCCGATTGTGGTCCGGCTGGACGGCAATAACGCGGCGGCGGGCCGCCGGATCCTGGACGAGGCCGGCCTGCCGTCGGTCGAGCAGGTGGCGACCATGGACGATGCGGCGCGCCGCGCCGCCGAGCTGGCCGCCGCGGCCGCGACGGGAGCATGAGATGGCGATCTTCCTGACCGGCGACAGCCGGATCATCGTGCAGGGCATCACCGGCTCGGAGGGCCGCAAGCACGGCGCCCGGATGATCGCCGCGGGCGCCCGCGTCGTCGGCGGCACCAACCCGCGCAAGGCCGGGCAGTCGATCGAGCTGGGCGGCGAGCAGGTGCCGGTGTTCGGGACCGTAGCCGAGGCGATGAGCGCAACCGGCGCGGACGTCTCGGTGGTCTTCGTCCCCCCGGCCGGGACCAAGGCGGCAGTGATCGAGGCGATCGACGCCCGGCTGCCACTGGTCATCGTGATTACCGAGGGCGTGCCGGTGCACGACTCGGCGCAGTTCTGGGCTCGCGCCGTCGCAGCCGGCGGGGCGACCCGCATTGTCGGCCCGAACTGCCCGGGCATCGCGTCGCCGGGCAAGTCGAACGCCGGCATCATTCCGGCCGACATCACCACCGAGGGCCGGATCGGCCTGGTCTCCAAGTCGGGCACGCTGACCTACCAGATGATGTACGAGCTGCGTGATATCGGCTTCTCCACCGCCGTCGGGATCGGCGGTGACCCGATTGTCGGCACGACTCACATTGACTGCCTGCGTGCTTTCGAGGCCGATCCGGATACCGACGCGATCGTCATGATCGGCGAGATCGGCGGCGATGCGGAGGAGCGCGCGGCCGCGTTCATCGAGCGGAGCGTCACCAAGCCCGTGGTCGCGTACGTTGCGGGCTTCACCGCGCCGGAAGGCAAGACGATGGGGCACGCGGGCGCGATCATCTCCGGATCGGCCGGGACCGCGCAGGGGAAAAAGGAAGCGCTGGAAAAGGTCGGGGTCCGGGTAGGCCGGACACCGAGCGAGACCGCGGCGCTCGTGCGCGCGGCGATCTCGGGCGCGTCCCGCGAGTAAGCGGCGGCACGCGCGTGCCCCCGGATAGCGGAGCCTGCGGGATCTTTCCCGGCGCGCCTCCCGGACCGCGCCGGAGGTTGTTGCCAGGCTGTTCGCCATGATTGCTTCCGGCTTGGCGGGCCGGGAAGCCAGCGCTGAGCCGGCCGCCGGCGACGGTCCGGCGGCCGCTACCCGGCCTGTCGTCCTCCTGGGTGCCATCGGGGCCGCGGCGGCCGCGGCGGTCGGCCTCGCGGCCATGACGCTGCTGGTGCTAGCCGGCTGGATCGCCGCGCCGCACGGCGGCGCAGGGCTGACCGGGGTGCTGCGCGCCGCCGGCGCCCTGTGGCTGATCGGCCACCACGTCGGCTTCGGGCTGCGCGGTGCGGGCCGGATCGGGATGCTGCCGCTCGGGCTGGTGCTGCTGCCCGGCGCGCTGGTGTGGCGCGCGGGCCACTGGGTGGCACGGACGGCCGGTCTCACCCGGCTGCACCAGGCCGGCTACGCCGCGCTGGCGCTGGCCGTCCCCTACGGGTTGCTGGCCGCCGGGACAGCGCTGGCCAGCAGGTCGGTGCTGGTAGCGCCATCGATGCCGCAGGCGGCACTGGCCGGATTCGCGCTGGCGCTCATCGCGGGCGGCCTGGGCTGCGCCCGCGGTCTGGCGCCGTGGGCGCAGCTGGCCGGCCTCGTCCCGGCCCGGCTCCGGTCGGTGCTGGCCGGCGCCGCTGCCGCGCTCGCCGTCCTGGCCGCGGCCGGAGCGGTGCTGGCCGGGATCGCGCTGGCTACCCGGCTGCACGCATTCAGCTCGGCTACCGCGGCGCTGGCGCCCGGCATGGTGGGCTCGGGGCTGCTGCTGCTTGCCCAGCTTGCCTATCTGCCGAATGCTGTCGTGTGGGCAATGTCCGTCATGGCCGGGCCTGGTTTCGCTTTCGGCGTCGGCACGACGGTGACGCCCACCGGGTCGGCACTGGGCGCGCTGCCGCAATTCCCGCTGCTGGCCGCGCTGCCGCCGGGCGCGCACGCCGCATTCCCGCCGTGGCTGACAATCGCGGTGCTGGCAGTCCCGTACCTGGCGGGCGCCGTCGGCGGCTTGCTGCTGGCGCGGACAGCCCCGACTCCGGTGCTCGAGGCCGCGCCCGGCTGGGGCTTTGCCTGTGGCGCGCTAGCGGGATGCGCGGCGGGCGCGGTCGCGGCGCTGGCCGGCGGTCCGCTGGGGGACGGCCGGCTGACGGCGGTCGGGCCGTCCGGATGGCAGGTCGCCGCGGCTGCCGGGCTGGAAATGGGAGTAACCGCGGCCCTTTCGGCGGGCGCGGCGAACTGGCTGCGCTTCCGCGGGCCTGCGCGGGCTGCCAGCCGAGCCGGCTCGCCGGACAGCGGGCTGAGCCCAGGGCCGGCCGGCGACCTCGGTCACACCATTTACGTGGATCCGTGGGCCGGCGACGATGACCGCAAAGATGACCGCGACGAGCCCGCGGCCGCGCCGCCGATGCTGCCCTAGCCTGGCGCCGCGGCTGCAGTTCCTGGCTCAGCTGGCTCAGCTGGCTCAGCTGGCTCAGCCGGGCGGGAGCTACCGGCCTGCGCCGGAGCCGCCGGACAGCTGCGCGTTCACGGCGTTGTAAAACTGATTCGCGCAGGCACGCTGCGCGGCCGCGGCCTGGGCGGCAGTCCGGCACCGGCTGTAGGTGCTCAGCTGCGAGCCGAACAACGCCAGCGTCACCAGGAACAAGGCGCTGAGAACGGTTGCCAGCGTGCCGAATATGGTGGCGGCGATGGCGCCGCGCGGACGCATGGTTCCGGTCCGGCGCGATTTGCGCATCGCAGTGACCCCCAGGACGACGGCGGCCGGGCCGAGTACCACACTGAGGATGATCAGGTAAATCGCGCGGTGCACGTTGCTGCTGACCCCCAGCAGGGCCAGCAGGGCCAGCATCCCGAAGATCAGCCCGGCAATGGCGCGCTGGCCTACCTCGCGCTGCGGCGGCCCGGCTGGGCGGCCTGGTGGCCGGCGGTCCTGCCGCCGCGGCTGCCGGCCGGTGGGCCCGGAGGTGCCCGGCTGCCAGGGGCCGCCGGGCGGCGGCCCGCCGGGCAGTATCGCGCCAGGCGGGGGCGCACCGGCAGGCGGTGCCGTCCGGCCGGGCTCGGCAGGAAAATGCAGCCGGGGCAAAGCGTCCGGGGATTCACGCCGCCCCGGGGAGTCAAGCGGCCCCGGCGGGTCCTGGGGCCTGTCCGGAGAGGCCTGAGGCCCTTCCGGGGAGTCCAGGGGCCTGTCCGCGGGGTCTTGCGGTCTGGCCGCATCGCCCGGGTCGCCCCGCTCGGCCGGGTACCCCGGCAGGAACTGCGGTCTCTCGTCGGCGGACAGGGCCGGTCCTCTCCTAGCCAGACCGCCAGGCCGGCGGCTCCAGCCCCTATTCCATCATCAGCCGCGCGCTCGCGCGCCATCTGGTGGCGGCGGTCACCCGCGACCGTCCCGCCGCCGGGCCGTCCCGCCGCCGTCCCGCCGGGCCGCCGGGCGCCGGCCGTGGCCGGCCGGGACGCTAGCGTGTACCGCCAGGGCGCGGGCCCGCGGGCCAGCCGTCCCGCCGGCGAAGGGAGCGAGCAGTTAGTCGGTCACGCCTGGTCGTCCTGGTTTCCGGCGCGGGCACTAACCTGCAGGCGCTGCTGGATGCCTGCGCCGGCGAATCCTACGGCGCGCAGGTGGTGGCGGTCGGCGCCGACCGCAGCGGGATAACCGGGCTGGACCGGGCGCGCGCCGCCGGTACCCCCACGTTCAGGTGTCCGGTGGCGGACTTCGCCGGCCGGGGCGAGTGGGACCAGGCCCTCACCGGGCTCTGCGCGCAGTTCGAGCCGGACCTGATAGTGCTGGCCGGCTTCATGAAGCTGGTCGGCCCGGTGTTCCTGGCGCGCTTCGGCGGCCGGGTTATCAACACCCATCCGGCGTTGCTACCGTCGTTCCCCGGTGTGCACGCGGTCCGGGACGCGCTGCGCTACGGGGTCAAGATCACCGGATGCACCGTGCTGCTGGTGGACGCGGGCACCGATACCGGCCCGGTCATCGCCCAGGCGGCGGTGCCGGTGCGCGATGACGATGACGAGGCGACGCTGCATGAGCGGATCAAGGTGGCGGAGCGCGAGCTGCTCACGCAGACCGTTGGCCGGCTGGCCCGCGGCGGATGGTCAGTGCACGGCCGGAAAGTGAGGATCAGCGGTTGAGCAGGATTGCTGTCAGGCGGGCACTTATCAGCGTCTACGACAAGACAGGACTGCCGGAGCTGGCCGCGGCGCTGGCGGCGGCCGGCATCGAGATCGTGTCCACCGGGAGCACCGCGGCGGCTATCTCGGCGGCCGGCGTCGCAGTCACGGCGGTCGAGGCGGTTACCGGTTTCCCGGAGTGCCTTGACGGCCGGGTCAAGACCCTGCATCCGGCCGTGCATGCCGGACTGCTCGCCGACGTGGCCAGGCCGGAGCACGCTGCCCAGCTCGCGGCGCTGTCGATCGCGCCGTTCGGGCTGCTCGTCTCCAACCTCTACCCGTTCGAGCAGACGGTGGCGAGCGGCGCGGGCCCGCGGGGATGCGTGGAGCAGATTGACGTCGGCGGCCCGGCGATGGTGCGGGCGGCCGCGAAGAATCACGGCTGCGTCGCGGTGATCACCAGCCCGGCGCAGTATGACGAGCTCATCGCGGCAATCGCGGACGGCGGTTTCACCCGGCAGCAGCGCGGCCGCCTTGCGGCGGCGGCATTTGCCGCCACCGCGGCGTATGACATTGCGGTCGCGGCCTGGTTCGCCGCGTCTTACGCGCCCGACGCGACAGCGAGCGACACAGGCTGGCCGGACCGCATCGGCGCGATATGGACCCGCCGGGAGGTCCTGCGCTACGGCGAGAACCCGCACCAGCGCGGTGCCCTGTACGCCAGCGCCGCCGCCGGCAGTCCCGCCGCCGGCAGTCCCGGCGGCGGAATCGCCGCGGCCGAGCAGCTGCACGGCAAGGCCATGTCCTACAACAACTACGTGGACGCCGATGCTGCCCGCCGGGCCGCGTCCGACTTCACTGAACCCTGCGTTGCGATCATGAAGCATGCTAATCCGTGCGGCATCGCCGTCGGCGCTGACCTGGCGCAGGCGCACGCGCGCGCGCATGCCTGCGATCCGGTATCGGCGTTCGGCGGGGTGATCGCCGTTAACGGCGCGGTGACCGCCGCGCTGGCAGCGCAGATCGCGGCGATCTTCACCGAGGTCATCGTGGCGCCGGCGTTCGAGCCTGCCGCCCTGGAGATCCTGGCCGCGAAGAAAAATCTCCGGCTGCTGCGGTGCCCGCCGCCCGGGCCGGGCGAGCGGCTGGACTGGCGGCAGGTCAGCGGCGGCATGCTGCTGCAGTCGGCGGACCGCCTGAGCGAAGCCGGCGACCAGGCGGCGCGCTGGCAGCTCGCGGCCGGCCCGGCGGCGCCGCCGGGGATGCTGGCCGATCTGGAATTCGCCTGGCGTGCCTGCCGCGCGGTCAAATCCAACGCGATCCTGCTGGCGTCCGCCGGGGCCACGGTGGGGATCGGGATGGGCCAGGTGAACCGGGTGGACTCGGCCAGGCTCGCGGTAGCCAGGGCCGGCCAGCGCGCGGCCGGCTCGGCGGCGGCCAGCGACGCGTTCTTCCCGTTCGCCGACGGCCTGCAGGTGCTCGCCGCCGCGGGTGTCGGCGCCGTCGTCGAGCCAGGCGGCTCGGTGCGCGACGATGAGGTCATCGCCGCTGCCGATGCTGCCGGGCTGACTTTGTACTTCACCGGGGTGCGGCACTTCTACCATTGAGGGGCGCGGGCGGCCGGCAGTCCCGCGCGGAAATTACCAGCCGGTAACATGTGTTACGGGTGTTCCCGCCAGTACTGCAGGGCACGCCAGGTGCCGCAGTCTCAGTCCGCTACGGAAGGTCGGCCGCCGGTCATGAACATCGTCGTCTGCGTCAAACAGGTTCCCGACACCTGGTCCGAGCGTAAGCTCCAGGCCGCCGACTCGACGCTCGACCGGGACGCGGCCGATGCCCTGATCAACGAGCTGGACGAGTACGCGATCGAGGAGGGCCTGCGGCTGGTCGAGGCGCATGGCGGCGAGGTGACTATCTTGTCGATGGGGCCGCAGAAGACCAGCGAGTCCATCCGCAAGGCCCTGTCCATGGGCGCGGACAAGGCCGTGCACGTCACCGACGAGGCGCTGCACGGTTCCGACGCGCTGGTGACCTCGGTCGTGCTGGCCCGCGCGCTCGGGCAGGCAGAATTCGACCTGGTGATTCTCGGCTCGGAATCGACTGACGCCCGGATGGGCGCGCTGGCCGCGATGCTGGCCGAGCGGCTCGGCGTGCCGCAGCTGTCGATGGCCATCAAGGTCGAGACCGACGGCACGGCGATCAGCATTCACCGGCAGGCCGATTACGGTTACGACACCGTTGAGGCGAGCCTGCCCGCGGTGGTCAGCGTGGTGGAGAAGATCAACGAGCCGCGGTACCCGTCGTTCAAGGGGATCATGGCGGCCAAGAAGAAGCCCGTGCAGACTCTGGGCCTGGCCGACCTGGGACTCGACCCGGCTGAGGTAGGCCTGGCCGCGAGCGCCACCGAGGTGGTGAGCTTCGCGAGCCGCCCGCCGCGTCAGGCCGGGACGATCGTCGCCGACGACGGCGACGGCGGCAGCCAGGCGGCCGAGTTTCTCGCCGCGCGCAAATTCATCTGAGCTGACCTGAGCTGACCTGAGCTGACCTGAGCTGACCTGAGCTGATCTGAGCGATCCGGGCAACAAAGCGATCCGGGCAACTAGCGGTCTGGACAACTAGCGGAAGGGCTGCCGGAGATGGCGGAAATCCTGGTACTCGCCGAGCACGACGGCGAGACCGTCAAGAAGGTAACGCTGGAACTGCTGACGCTGGCGCGCGGCCTGGGTGACGCCGCCGCCGTCTGGACCGGTCCCGGCGCCCAGGCCGGGCGGGACCGGCTGGCCGAGTACGGCGCCGCGAAGGTTTACGTAGCGGCCGGCCCGGAGTTCGGCGATTACGTGACCGCCCCGAAGGCGGAGCTGCTGGCTGCCCTGATCGCGGCCAGGGCACCCGCCGCCGTGCTGGTGGCCAGCACCGGCGAGGGCAAGGAGCTAGCCGGCCGGCTGGCAGTGAAGACCGGGTCCGGTTTCCTCACCGACGTGGTGGGGCTGAACGCCGACCTGGTCGCCGAGCAGTCGATTTTCGGGGGCGCCATCGTCGTCCAGTCCCGGGTCCGGGCCGGCACTCCGATCATTGCGGTCCGGCCGAACTCGGTTGCCCCGGTGCCCGCGCCCGCGGCAGCCGAGCTCGAGGAGGTGAGCGTCACGGTCAGTGATGGCGCCAAGTCGGCGCGGGTGACCGGCCGGGTGGTGCAGGAGCGCGGCGAGCGGCCCGAGCTCACCGAGGCGTCCATCGTGGTCTCCGGCGGCCGCGGCGTGGGCTCCGGCGATAACTTCCCGCTGATCGAGAAGCTGGCTGATTCTCTCGGCGCCGCGGTCGGCGCGTCCCGCGCCGCTACCGACGCCGGCTGGTACCCGCACCAGTTCCAGGTGGGCCAGACGGGCAAGACGGTGTCCCCGCAGCTGTACCTGGCGGTGGGCATCTCCGGCGCGATCCAGCACCGCGCGGGCATGCAGACGGCCAAGACGATCATGGTGGTGAATAAGGACGCCGAGGCGCCGCTGTTCGAGCTCGCCGACTTTGGCGTGGTCGGCGATCTTTTCCGGGTAGTTCCGCAGCTTACGGAGGAGATCCAGCGGCGGTCCCAGGGCTGATCCCGAGCCCTGGCCAGGGGAGTCCCGGTGGATCCCGGGTACGCTGGCTACATCATGGGACATCTCGACGCAGCCGCCGGCCGCCCGCAGCCGGCCACCGCGGGCCCGGGGCGCAGCGCCACGGGGCCCCTTGACTCACCGGTGTACCTCGACCATGCCGCCACGACGCCGCTGCTGCCGGAGGCGCTGGCCGCGATGACGCAGGAGCTGAGCCGGGTAGGCAATCCGTCCTCGCTGCACAATGCGGGCCGCCGGGCGCGCCGCATCGTCGAGGAGTCACGGGAGCAGCTCGCCGAGTGCTACGGCGCCCGTCCCAGCGAGGTCGTCTTCACCAGCGGCGGTACCGAGTCAGACAACCTGGCCGTCAAGGGGCTGTACTGGGCACGACGGGCAGCAGATCCGGGCCGGCGCCTGATCCTGGCTCCGGCAATCGAGCATCACGCGGTGCTGGACTCGCTGCACTGGCTGGCAGACCATGAGGACGCAACAATTGGCTGGCTGCCCGTCGACGCGGCCGGCCGGATCAGCCCGGCGGCGCTGCGCGCGGCCATCGCCGCGGACCCGGCCAGCGTCGCCCTGGTCACGGTCATGTGGGCGAACAACGAGGTCGGCACCGTACAGCCGGTCGCGGAGCTGGCGCAGATCGCGCGCGAGTACCAGATCCCGTTCCACAGTGACGCGGTGCAGGCGGCCGGCCAGCTGCCGGTGTCGCTAACCGCCTCCGGCGCCACCGCGCTGACCGTCACCGGGCACAAGATCGGCGGCCCGGCGGGCGCCGGGGCGCTGCTGCTCGCCCGCGGCGCTGACCTGGTTCCGTTGCAGCACGGCGGCGGCCAGGAGCGGGACGTCCGGTCCGGCACCCTGGATGCCGCCGCGATCAGGGCGTTCGCGGTCGCCGCGTCGGTCGCGGCGATGAGCCGCGGCGACGAGGCAAAGCGGCTGGCGGAACTGCGCGATGAACTGATCGACGGAGTCCGCGCCGCGGTGCCGGACGCAGAACTGAACGGGCCGCCGCCCGGCCCGGGCAGGCTGCCGGGCAACGCGCATTTCTCCTTCCCCGGCTGCGAGGGCGACGCGCTGCTGATGCTGCTGGACGCGAAGGGCATTGCTTGCTCCACCGGCTCGGCTTGCACGGCCGGCGTCGCCCGGCCCAGCCATGTGCTGCTGGCAATGGGCGCGGACGAGGCCCGGGCGCGCGGGTCGCTGCGGTTTTCTCTCGGCTGGTCCAGCTCGGGCGCCGACGTGGCCGCCGTCAGCGCCGTAATCGGCGAGGTCGTGGAGCGTGCCCGCCGCGCGTCCCGGTAGCTGCCCGGCTGCGGGCGGCGGCGCATATCCTGGTAACCGATGACTACCCTGCGCGTGCTAGCCGCCATGTCGGGCGGCGTCGACTCCGCTGTTGCCGCCGCCCGGGCTGCCGATGCTGGCCATGACGTGACCGGGGTGCACCTTGCCCTGGCCGCGAACCCGCAGTCCTACCGGACTGGCGCCCGCGGCTGCTGCACGCTGGAGGACGCACGGGACGCGCGCCGCGCCGCCGACGTGATCGGCATCCCGTTCTACGTCTGGGACCTGGCCGAGCGCTTCCACGCCGATGTGGTCCAGGATTTCGTCGACGAGTACGCCCGCGGCAACACCCCGAACCCGTGCCTGCGCTGCAACGAGAAGATCAAGTTCACCGCCGTCCTGGACCGGGCGCTGGCGCTCGGATTCGATGCCGTCTGCACCGGCCATCACGCCCGCCTGCTGGCCCCCGCGCCCGGCAGCCCGCCGGGGACCGGCCCGCGGCTGGCCAGGAGCGCCGACGCGGCCAAGGACCAGTCTTACGTGCTGGCCGTGCTTACCAGCGCGCAGCTAAGCCGGGCGATGTTCCCGCTCGGCGACTCGACCAAGGACCAGGTCCGGCAGGAGGCGGCCGACCGGGGCATGGCTGTCGCCGCCAAGCCCGACAGCCACGACGTCTGCTTCATCCCGGACGGCAACACCAGCGGATTCCTCCGGGACCGTCTCGGCCCGGCCCCCGGCGCAATCGTGGACGCCGACGGCACCGTCCTGGGCGGCCATCAGGGCAGTTACGGCTTCACCATCGGCCAGCGCCGCGGTCTGGAACTCAGCCGCCCGGCCCCGGACGGCAGGCCGCGCTACGTGCTGGGCATCGAGCCGGTGTCCGGCACGGTCACGGTCGGCCCGGTCGAGGCACTCGATGTGCGCCGCATCGAGGCCCTGCGGCCGGTCTGGACGGGCTGCCCGCCGCCGCAGGGCCCGGTCGACTGCCTGGTCCAGCTGCGCGCGCATGGCAGCCCGCACCCGGCCACCGCCTGGCTGGCGGGCGGCACCTTGCAGCTGGCCCTCGCCGAGCCTGCCCGCGGCGTGGCCCCCGGCCAGGCAGCCGTCCTCTATGACGGCGACACGGTGCTGGGATCAGCCACGATTGTGACCACGACGAGCCCCCCGCCCCCGCCCCCGCCCCCGCCCGCGTCCCCGCTGGTGCCGGCCGCTGCCGCTCCGGCGTAGCCCTGCGCAGTCAGCCGTCCCGATCTGCCCGGCCCGGCGGATCCCGTTCGCTTGCGGATCACCCCGGGCCGCTTCCCGGTCAGCGCCGATTGCGGGGCCGGAAGACGGCCGTCGCCGCGGCTAACCCGGCGGGCCGCTAGAACAGGGCAGCAGAAGGGTAGCTGTCCGGAGTCTCCTGCTCGCAGCGCTGGAAGCCGAGCCGGGCATAGTACTCGTGTAACGGCCGGTTGGTAGTCCAGGCGTTGACCCGGATCCAGCGCGCAGCATGCTGGCTCTGGCTGACCGTCCGGCCCAGTCGAGGAGCTCGGCGCCAGTGCCACTATTACCGGCACAGGGGGGTAGTCCTCAGCGCCGGCGGAGGCATCTGACCGCCTGCGAGCCTGCGACCAGCAGATACCGCAGGTGCGAAGAACGCTAGCGTCTTGCTCCGCGCGGATCGTAGTGTTCGTAGCGGTACTGCGCAGACGGGCGGCCATGGTGCTTGGCCATAAAACCTCCCTCCCATGTCAGCTGCAAGACGACAAGTTCCGGCTCTTGTGGGCGCTAGAGGTACGACCCGTGCTCTGTCCTCCACAGTGCTGCACGTCGAACCTATGCGCAACTCGCTTATCGGCCGGGCAGGAAGGTGCAATCCTGACCGCTCCCGCAATGAACGCACTGGCCTGCAGTAAAGTCGGCTTGCCTGGGGCAGATCGATACCAGCAGGAAAGGTAATACTTACCACATCGATACTCTCAGCAGAGGTCGCTGAGGTCAGAGTTGCAGAACAGCATCTCTGTCATGAGATGTGGCGAAGACAGCGATGCTCGAGGTGTTAAGACCGCGGCCGGTTAAATCAGACTGCCAGGACCGCCACGGCGCCACTCGCCGCCACCATTTACGGCGCAAGGGATTTCGTCTTTCTTGCTTTTCGTCATCATACGCCCCGTTGCAGGACCTGTTCAAGGTGAGGGCGCTCTCGCTGCCATGGCGACGGGTATCTCATTATCGCTGTAGACGTCGACGGTGAATGGTCGATGCGACCGACCCGCTGATCAGTGCCCATTCTCAGACGCGGCCGGATCCTGCGTCGCCGGCACGCCCAGTGATTAAGGTCTCGCGGAACATACTTTCGCAGGTTGCATCAACTTCTGCCAGCGGCTTCTGGAAGAGGGCGGCCGATGGGTAATCTACATCATCGCAGAAACGGATAAAATAGAACCCCCGCTTCTCGTAATGACTGTGCAGAGAATTGTTGGTCGTCCAGACGTCAATCCGGACGAACTGCGCGCCATATTCTCGGCGTGTCCGAGCAGCGGCCCAGTCGACCAGCGCTGAGCCGACTTGCTGTCCGGCGTACTCTCGGCTGACTATCAGCCGTGACACGTAGCAGGCCGGTACCCCGAGCTCGGCTCGCAGCCAGAGATTTCGGTTTCCGTCGGGCCGGTAGGTGATTGTGGCTACTGGCGTGACACCGTTGCCGGCTGTGTGATCTTCAACCAGCCACGTCCTGCGGGCTGCGAGGCCTCGACGGACCCTGGCGTCGCGTGCTGACTTGCTCGGCCACGGCTCGGACCACTGGTCGGTGTTCTTCGCCCGTAGCCAGTCTGAAGCCTCGTTGATGAGGTTCAGGATGGTCCTAAAGTCGTCTGGTGCCGCAAGGCGAATCTGTTGCATGAACTGGTGACTTTCCGGTTAATGGCTAAGAGAGGTAATTTCTGCACCACGTCGCGCCAGTTTGTCGTGCACACTAAAGCCGGGCTGGCCGTCTTTAGGTGATCGCAATAACGCCGCCGAGCATTACCGCGCGATGTGTGCTCTGCGGCTAGTGCTGGCGGTCGGCGCCAGCACTGACCGCCCAGGTGCCGGACTTGACGTTTCGTCGGGAACGTCGCCTATAGTTATGATGAACTGATTACGGTCCGCTGGATAGGTGGTCACGGTTAGCCGGATCGGATCACGGTTCCGGTCATAAGCCGTGCGGCTTATCATAAATACGGCAACCCGGCCGTCATCGGGGAGCTTGAAAAATGCTGACTCTGTCATGTCGGGAGCGCGAACAGTAATCTTGTCGCGCCAGCCGGCCTGCTTGATGCTGAGAACCTCTTCGAGATACCGGACCGTCCCGGCCGGCATGTCCTGAGCTAGGAGAAGGGCAGTGGCACCCTGCTCGACAAATCGCATCGGATAGAACGACGTCTGCAGGGACCAGGGAGTGTCGTCGATGAACCGGCGCAGGTGGCGGCTGACTACGTTCGTGCCCTCGGCCAGCTGAAGCTCGCTCGCGATGACGCCGGTCGCTTGCATGATCTCGATCAGCGGGTGCGAGACCTCAGGCTTTCTGAGCCGGGCCTGAACGTCGGTCTCATAGGAAGAGGTCCCCTCCCCGCCCACCCCGCCCTCAAGCGTTAGCGGGATAACGAACGGGTCGATTTCCTTGACCACGAAGGTGCCCCTGCCGGGCCGGGTTTCCACTACGCCGCGGCTGATAAGCCACTTCACCGCGTCGCGGACGGTGTTGCGTGAAGCGCCGTACTGCTCGCGCAGCTCGATCTCGGTAGGCAGTGGCTGGCCATCACGGCCCAGCTCGGCTGACACGATCTTCTGCAGCAGATCCTCGGCGATCTGCCGGTACATGGGGTCGGGCATTTTCACCTCGCAAGACGCTGTGCCCAGTAGCTGGTGAGCTGCGCGCGGCAGCCGATGGAACCGTGGGGACAGTCAGGACCGTTCCGGTTGTCCAGATTGTCAGAATTTTTGGGTTAGCCAGTTGTCATTACGCACGATACCTGCGAACATGGGGTTCATACCGGAGGTTGGGATGATTCGAATCAATAGATTCATTGGGGTTAGCCTAGCAGTCCAGGCATTTGGGCGCAGGAAATTGCCGATGACTCGCCGTGATCCTCATCGACCAGCAGGGGATCCGCACGCCCCAAGCAAGAGAGCTCCAGCGAACCTAGCCGCTGACCGGATTGAGAAGGAGGATCGGTCATGGCAGCAGGGACAGTCCTAGCGATCGTCATCGTCGTCATCTTCATCGCCGGAGCGATCACCGGGGCAGTCGTCCTGGTGAGCGTGGCTAGCCGCGCCGAGGATCGCGACCAGCTCAGTCGTGCGGCTCCCAGCAGGTTCACCCAGGCCGGCCGGTACGTGACCGGACTGAAGGTCAGCGGCCCGGACAGCTACCGGGGACGCCGCACGCCGCCGCCGGACGCGCCCGGCAGCCAGCCTGGCGATCCGCGCCGCGATCACGCCGAGATGTCGGCGCAGACTAACCAGCGCCGCGACCCGCGGCTGCGTTAGCTGACCGGCGGCACGGCCGCCGCCGGTCAGCGGGCTGACGAGGTCCGGACACTAAGCTCAGCAGAGTGCCGGACACCTCGCAGCGAAAGGCGTTTCCCTGGCCGCCCGGCAGCGCCACCGGTGCCGGCTCGATGCCGGGCACCGATCCGGCCCGTACCTGCGCGGTAGTCATGGCCGAGCTGCCGGACCTGCCGTTCCTGCCAGAGCTGCCCGGTCGTGGCCCCGGCGCGGACCTGACCGGCCGGACGGCCGCACTGCTCGTCGACCTGCCGGTGGAAACCAAGCCGGGCGGCTGGAAACTGGCGGCCCGGCCCGGCCGGGATCAGCGCCGGGCCGCTGATCTGCTGTCCGCCGACCTGGACGCAATCCAGCAGGCCGCCGACGGCTACACCGGGGTGATCAAGATTCAGGTCTGCGGCCCGTGGACGCTCGCCGCGACACTGGAACGCAGCCGCAGCCAGGACCCCGCGCTCACTGACCCTGGCGCCATCGCCGACCTGACGGCATCTCTGGCCGAGGGCGTAGCCGTGCACGTCGCGCAGGTCCGCGCCCGGATCCCGGCCGCGACCGTGCTGGTCCAGCTGGACGAGCCGGGCCTGCCCGCCGTGCTCGCCGGGGCGGTGCCGACCGCCAGCGGGCTGAACCGGGTCGGCGTGATCGACGGGGTCGTTGCCGCCGACGCGATCGGCGCGGTCCTGCGGGCCTGCGGCGCGTTCAGCGTGGTGCACTGCTGCGCCGCCGAGATTCCGTGGCGCGTCATTGCAGATGCTGGCGCGGGAGCAGTGAGCTTCGATCTCGGCATGCTGCGGGCGCGGGACACGGACGCGATCGCCGAGGTTGCCGAGTCGGGCATCGGACTGCTGTGCGGGGCGCTGTCAGAATCAGCCGCGAAAATTCTGCCGGCTGCCGGTCAGCGCGCCCCGGCCGCAGCGGCCCGCCAGCGCGACCCGCGCCCGGCCGACGGCCAGCGCGAGCCGCGGCACACCGCCGAGGCGGTGATCACGCTGTGGCACCGGGCCGGGATGCCGCCCCGCAGGCTCACCGAGCAGGTCGTGACCACGCCGGCTTGCGGCCTGGCCAGCCTCTCGCCGGCAGCGGCGCGGGCAGCACTCGCGCACTGCCGGGAGGCGGCACGGATAGTGCCTGAGCTGATCGAGGAAGGCTCAGCGTGAGCGACCCGGCGGTGCCGTCAGACCCGGCCGGGAAGTCCGACCCGGCCGGGTTGCCATCCGCCGGGCCGGCGGCGACTGCTGAGCTAGCTGCCCGGCACCGGCACGCCGGGCTGTCAGCCGAGCTCGCCGAGCATAACTACCGGTACCACGTACTGGACTCGCCGCTGGTGTCGGATGCGGAGTACGACGCGCTGATGCGCGAGCTGCGCGAACTTGAGGATCGCAGTCCCGGCCTGCGGACGCCGGATTCGCCCACCCAGCAGGTCGGCGGCGCGATCTCCACCGACTTCGCGCCAGTGCAGCACCTGGCACGGCTGCTCAGCCTGGACAACGCGTTCTCGGCCGGTGAATTCGATGCCTGGGCGAGCCGGGCGCAGCGGCTGGGCGGCGACGCGAGCCTCGCTCCCTACCTGTGCGAGCTGAAGATCGACGGGCTGGCGATCGCGCTTGTTTACCGCGACGGGATGCTGCAGCGCGCGGCGACCCGGGGCGATGGCGTGACCGGCGAGGACGTGACCCCGAACGTGCGGACCATTTCCTCGGTGCCCGCCCGGCTGGCCGGGACCGGCTGGCCGCACACCTTGGAGGTCCGCGGCGAGGTCTTCCTGCCGGTCGCGGCATTTAACCAGCTCAACGAGCGACTGACGAGCGAGGGCAAGGCGCCGTTCGCCAATCCGCGCAACTCGGCGGCCGGGTCGCTGCGGCAGAAGGACCCGCGGGTGACCGCCAGCCGGGCCCTCGGCCTGATCGTGCACGGGCTGCACGTGCCGGGCCCGCCGGAATCCGAAGCGCCGGGCGCACCGGAAGCACCAGGGTCGCCGCAAGCACCCGCGGTACCTGCACTCGGCGAAGCTGCCGCGGCCGCGCCGTCGCCGGGCGCACCGTCGCCGGGCGCCGAGGTGCCCGCTACCCAGTCCGGCTGGTATGACCGGCTGGCGCAGTGGGGGCTGCCGGTCAGCGACCGCTGCCGGGCGGTCGGCGACCTGGACGGCGTGCGCTCCTACATCGCCTACTACGCCGAGCACCGGCACGACCCGCCGTATGAGATCGACGGCGTCGTGGTCAAGATCGACCGGCTGGAGCTGCAGCGGCAGCTGGGTAACACCAGCCGGGCGCCGCGCTGGGCGATTGCCTACAAGTACCCGCCGGAGGAGGTGACCACCCGGCTGCTGGACATCCGGGTTAACGTCGGCCGGACCGGCCGGGTAACGCCGTTTGCCGTAATGGAACCGGTGAAAGTCAGCGGCTCGACGGTGGAAAACGCGACCTTGCACAACGCGGACGAGGTTGCCCGCAAAGGCGTGCTGATCGGCGACATGGTGGTGCTCCGCAAAGCCGGCGACGTGATCCCCGAAGTCGTCGGCCCCGTCCCGGACCTGCGCTCCGGCGGCGAGCGGCCCTTTATCTTCCCGGTGTCCTGCCCTTCCTGCGGCGCCGCGCTGGCGCGCGAGGACGGCGGCGTGGACTGGCGCTGCCCGAATGCCCGGTCCTGCCCGGCGCAGCTGCGCGAGCGTCTTTTTCACCTCGCCGGGCGCGGCGCCCTGGACATCGAGGTGCTCGGCTACGAGGCAGTGACCGCACTGCTGGCCTGCGGCCTGGTCACCGACGAAGGCGACCTTTTCGCGCTGACGCCCGAGCATCTCGCCAGCTGCCCGTTTTTCGTCAGCAAGCAAGGTGAGCTGACCGCCAACGCCAGAAAGCTGCTGCGCAACCTGGACGAGGCGCGGCAGCGGCCGCTGTGGCGCATCCTGGTCGCGCTGTCGATCCGGCATGTCGGTCCCACGGCGGCGCGGGCTCTCGCCGCGGGCTTCGGCTCCGTGGACGCGATCGCGGCCGCGCCGCCCGAGCAGCTGACTGAGGTGGAGGACGTCGGCCCGACGATCGCCGGCTCGGTGCGTGCCTGGTTCGGCGTGGACTGGCATGCTGCGATCGTGGCTAAGTGGCGTGCCGCCGGGGTGGGACTGGAGCAGCAGGGCTTCAGCGGCGGCGTGCTTGCCGCCGCGGCCGGGGCAGCCGCGCGGCGCCCGCCGCTGGCAGGCGTGACCGTGGTGCTGACCGGCACGCTGGCCCGGCGCAGCCGGGACGAAGCGGCAGCGGCAGTTCAGGCACTCGGCGGCAAGGTGGCCGGCTCGGTGTCCAGAAAGACGAGTTTCGTGATCGCTGGTAACAAACCAGGCACCAAACAAGAAAAGGCGGCGGCTCTCGGCGTGCCGGTACTGGACGAGGCAGGGCTTGACGTGCTGCTCTCGGAGGGGGCCGCTGCCGCTGCGGACAGTTCGGCCGCTGCGGGCAGTTCGGCTGACTAAGGCGGGGCAGCCGGGGAATGGCGCTCTTGTAACGGATAGTATCCAATTGGCTGCGGGAAGTGTGTTTTCGACATACGGTTTCTTAGTAATCAGAGCTGCACGGTTGTCGGCGCCTCCCGATGGGGAACCCATGAAGGATCCGAATGACGCCAGGGACACCCGCCCGCGGGTGGGCTCGCCGCCGTGGATTCACCTCGCGGCGGTGACCGTGCCGGGACTTGCGGTGCTCGGCCTGGCCATGACCCGGCTGTCCGGCATCGGCGGCCTGGTCGGCCACCCGCTGATCTGGGCGGCGCTTGCGCTCATGATCGCAGGCCAGATCTGGCCTGTCGTGGCGGCCGGACGCACGGTCCCGCAGGCTCCCCCGGCCTCGGTCGCATTCAGCTTCGCGATCCTGCTCTACTGGGGGCTGCCGACCGCCCTGCTGCTGAGCGCGGTCGCCATTGCCAGCGTAGGTGCCGCGCAGCGCCGTTCGCTGCGGCGCAGTGCCTTGGACGCCGCGCAGCTCGCGCTGAGCATGACGGCGGCCTGGCTCGCGATCGCTGCGGCCGGCAAGCTCGCGTCCCTGCGGCCGCTGCGCTCGGTGAGCGCGTTTGCCCCGGTCCGGGCTATGTCACTGCCGTCGCCCGGCCACCCGTGGACACCCGGCGGCTGGGGGCTGCTGCTGGTGGTGATTCCCGCCGCGGCCGCCTTTTTCGCCGTCAGCTACCCGCTGGCGGCAGTCGGCGCCGCGGTTGCCAGCCGCTCCCCGGTGCTGGCCGCACTGCGGGCGCAGCTGCGGCGGCAGGGCTTCGCGTGCCTGGTTCTGCTGGCAGTCGCGCCGCTGGTCACCGTCGTCATGGCCGGGCAGTCCGCGCTGCTGCTGCTGCTGTTCGCCGTCCCGCTGAGCGCCGCCTGCGTGAGCGCGGCGCTGTCCGCCGAGCGCGAGCATCAGGCGTACCACGACGAGCTGACCGGGCTGTGCAATCGCAACCTGCTGATCCGCCATACCGGCGAGGCACTCGCGGCAGCGACCCCGGGCAGCAAGGTCGGCTTCCTGCTGCTGGACCTGGACCGGTTCAAGGAGGTGAACGACACGCTCGGGCATCCCGTCGGCGACCGGCTGCTGGGCGTGATGGCGCAGCGGCTGATGCGCAGCGTGCGCCCCGGCGACGTGGTCGCCCGGCTCGGCGGTGACGAGTTCGCCGTGCTGCTGCCCTCGGTGCGGCTGCCGTCGGCTGCCCGCGAGGTGGCGGCCCGGCTGCGCGCCGCCTTGTCCGAGCCGATATGGCTGGACGGCATGTCGTTTGAGATTGCGGCCAGCGTCGGAATCGCGCTTTATCCCGATGACGCGGCCGGCTTCGAGGTCCTGATGCAGCGCGCCGATGTGGCCATGTACCACGCCAAGGAGCGCCGCAGCGGGGTGGAGCGCTACCTTCCGGACTACGACCGCAACTCCCCGGCACGGCTGGAACTGCTGGGCGACCTGCGCCGCGGCCTGAACCGCGGCGAGCTCGAGCTGCATTTCCAGCCCAAGGTCGCGCTGGCAGGCAGCCAGACAGCCGGTATGGAGGCCCTGGTTCGCTGGCACCACCCGGTGCGCGGGCTGATGGCGCCCGGTGAGTTCATCCCGTTCCTGGACCAGTCCTACCTGACCAGGGACCTCACCATCGGAATACTCGACATGGCGCTGGAGCAGGCCTCGCGGTGGTGGCGGGACGGGATGCCGGTGCAGATCTCGATGAACCTCGCCGCCCGGGACCTGATGGACATCAGCCTCGCCGATACCATCGGCCGCAGGCTGGAGCAGCACCGGCTGCCGCCGGAGGCGCTCCTGCTGGAGATCAACGAGCGGGCACTGACGACCGATCCGGCCCGGGCCGTGACGACCGCGGAGACGCTCGCGGCGCTGGGGATCGGCCTGAGCCTTGATGATTTCGGCACCGGGTACTCCTCGCTGGTGCGGCTTCAGCGGCTGCCGATTACCGAGGTCAAGATCGACTCATCGTTCATCGGCAGGGTGCTGGAGTCCGGCGACGACGCGGTGATCGTCAAATCCATCGTGGACCTGGTCCGGGCGCTGGGCATCCGCTCGGTCGCCGAGGGCGTGGAATCCGGCGAGGTAGCCGCAGCCCTGCGGAAGATGGGCTGCGTAGCCGCCCAGGGCTGGTATTTCAGCAAGCCGCTGAACGCCGCCGCCGCGACCAGCTGGCTGGCCGAGCATGGCTGCCTGCTGAGCGGCCGGCCGGCCGGCCCGGCCCTGCAGATCCCGGCGCCGGGCGGCCCGCCGCAGACGCAGCCGGTCCGGTGACCCGTACGTCACCCGCGCCGCCGGCGCCCCGGTCAGCGCGGCCGGCCGGTAATTGGGCTGCGATGCCCCGCCGGGCGGCCTCTAAGATGGCCGCATGTCCATAACCCGCGATGAGGTCGGCCACCTGGCGCGGCTCTCCCGGCTGGCTCTGTCGGACGCCGAGCTGGGGCAGTTCGCCGGCCAGCTCGACGTGATCATCAGCGCGGTGGCCCGGGTTCAGGAGGTGGCAGCCGACGGGATTCCGCCCATGACGCACGCGCTGCCGCTAGTCAACGTGCTGCGCGAGGATGACATCGTGCCGCCCCTGGGCGCCCGCGCGGTTCTCGATCAGGCACCCGCCACCGCGCAGGGCCGGTTCCGGGTGCCCAGGATCTTGACGGATGAGGCCTGACGGTGGACAGCGAGCTGATCCGGTCCACGGCGGCGGACCTCGCCGCGGCCATCGCGGCCGGCCAGGTATCCGCGGTCGAGGTTACCCGGGCGCACCTGGACCGGATCGCGGCCGCCGATGACCACGTGCACGCCTTCCTTCATGTCGCCGCCGACTCGGCCCTCGCGGCCGCCCGGGCCGTGGACGACCAGCGCGCGGCCGGCCAGCCGCTCGGCCCGCTGGCCGGCGTGCCGCTGGCGCTGAAAGACGTTTTCACCACCGCGGACATGCCGACCACCTGCGGGTCGGCGATCCTGGCCGGCTGGCGGCCGCCGTACGACGCCACGGTGACGGCGCGGCTGCGGCGGGCGGGCGTGGTCATCCTGGGCAAGGCCAACATGGATGAGTTCGCGATGGGCTCGTCAACCGAGAACTCCGCGTTCGGCCCGTCGCGTAATCCCTGGGACCTGAGCCGGGTACCGGGCGGATCGTCCGGCGGCTCCGCTGCCGCGGTAGCGGCCTTCGAGGCTCCGCTCGCCCTCGGCACCGACACCGGGGGCTCCATCCGGCAGCCCGCCGCAGTCTGCGGCATCGTCGGAACCAAGCCCACGTACGGCGGCTCGTCCCGGTACGGCGTGGTCGCGTTTGCCTCCTCGCTGGACACCCCCGGCCCGCTGGCCCGCACGGTCCTGGACACCGCGCTGCTGCATGCGGTGATGTCCGGGCATGATCCGCGGGATTCGACCTCGGTCGCCGCCCCGGTGCCGCCGGTCGTCGCGGCTGCGCGGCAGGGTGACGTAGCCGGAATGCGGATCGGCATCGTGACGGAGCTGGCCGGGCACGGTTACCAGGCTGGCGTGCTGACGCGGTTCAGCGAGGCCGCTGAACTGCTGGAGTCGCTCGGTGCGAAGATCGTCGAGGTGTCCTGCCCGCATTTCAGCTACGCGCTGGCCGCCTATTACCTGATCGCCCCGAGTGAGTGCTCGTCAAACCTGGCCAGGTTCGACGGCATGCGCTACGGGCTGCGGGCCGGGGACGACGGGACCAGGGACGCAGCGGAAGTCATGTCGCTCAGCCGGGCCGCGGGCTTCGGCGCGGAGGTAAAGCGCCGGATCATCCTCGGTACCTATGCGCTGTCCAGCGGTTACTACGATGCCTACTACGGCAAGGCCCAGCAGGTGCGGACCTTGATCTGCCGCGACTTCGACGCGGCGTTCGAGCAGGCTGACGTGCTCATCTCGCCGACCACGCCGACGACGGCGTTTCCCCTCGGCGAGCGTGCCGACGATCCGATGGCGATGTACCTGGCCGACTTGTGCACCATTCCGGCGAACCTGGCCGGCAATGCCGCGATCTCGGTCCCGTGCGGGGTCGCGCCGGAAGACGGCCTGCCCGTGGGCTTGCAGATCATGGCGCCGGTGCTGGCCGATGACCGGCTGTACCGGGTCGCCGCGGCGGTGGAGGCGGCCCTGGACCAGCGCCGCGGCGGCCCGCTGCTGGCGGCCGCGAAGGGACTAGGCGATGACTGAGCCAGCGACCGCGGTGCCGTCCGGGGAGGAGGTGCTGTCGGGGGAAGGGGTGCCGTTCGAGCAGGCGGTTGCGCGCTACGAGCCGGTAATCGGGCTGGAGACGCATGTCGAGCTGGGCACCCGGACGAAAATGTTCTGCGGCTGCCCGACCCGGTTCGGCGCCGAGCCCAACTCGGCGGTGTGCCCCGTATGCCTGGGCCTGCCCGGCGCGCTGCCGGTGGCCAGCCGGGCGGCCATCGAGTCCGCAGTCCGGATCGGCCTCGCGCTGAACTGCTCGATCGCCTCCTGGTGCCGGTTCGCGCGGAAGAATTACTTCTACCCTGACATGCCGAAGGACTTCCAGATCTCGCAGTCTGACGAGCCGCTGTGCACCGACGGCTGGCTGGATATCAGCGTTGCGGGGCGGCAGTTCCGGGTGGGTATCGAGCGGGTGCACCTCGAAGAGGACACCGGCAAGTCCCTGCACGTGGGCGGCGCTACCGGGCGGATCCACGGGGCCGATTACTCGCTGGTCGACTACAACCGGGCCGGCATCCCGCTGGTCGAGGTGGTCACCAAGCCGGTCGCGGGCACGGGCGCGCTGGCGCCGCAGGTAGCCCGGGCTTACGTGACGGAGCTGCGCGAGCTGCTCCGCGCGCTCGGTGTCTCGGACGTCCGGATGGAAGAAGGCTCGCTGCGCTGCGACGTCAACGCCTCGCTGGCGCCATCCGGTTCCCCGGTCTGGGGGACCAGGACCGAGACCAAGAACGTGAACTCGCTGCGGTCCGTCGAGCGCGCCGTGCGGTCAGAGATCCAGCGGCAGGCTGCCGTACTGGATGCCGGCGGCCGGATCGTGCAGGAAACCCGGCATTTCCACGAGGGTTCCGGGACGACGACGTCCGGCCGCAGCAAGGAGGAAGCGCAGGACTACCGCTACTTCCCCGAGCCTGACCTGGTTCCGGTCGCCCCGGCGGCGGAGTGGGTCCAGCAGCTGCGGGCTGCTTTGCCGGAGCTGCCGGCGGCCCGCCGGGCCCGGCTGCAGGCCGACTGGGGACTGTCTGACGCGGACATGACCTGGCTGCACAACGCGGGCGCAATCGAGCTGGTGGCGCAGACGGTCGCGGCCGGCGCCCCCGCCGCCGAGGCGCGCAAATGGTGGCTGGGCGAGCTGTCCCGCCGGTCCAACGAGGCCGGGACTGACCTGGCCGCGCTGCCGGTGACGCCTGCGCAGGTCGCCCGGGTCGCCGAGCTGGTTGCGTCCGGCGCGCTGAACGACCAGCTGGCCCGTCAGGTACTGGACGGTGTGCTGGCCGGGGAAGGCGGCCCTGATGAGATCGTCGCCGCCCGGCGGCTGGCCGTCGTCAGTGACGGCGATGCGCTGACCGCAGCGGTGATGGCGGCGATCGCCGCCAATCCCGGCGTGGCCGGGAAAATCCGCGCTGGCAAGACCGCGGCAGCTGGCGCGCTGGTCGGCGCGGTGATGCAGGCAACCAGCGGTCGTGCCGACGCCACCAGGGTCCGTGAGCTGATCCTTAGTCAGCTGAGCTGATCCTCAGTCAGCTGAGCTGAAGGCACCAGCGCCGGCCGGGATCAGTTAAGTTGTCGCCGCAGCTATCCCTTTCCTCAACCGCAACGTGACCTTAGGCACCTAGAGTGACGACGTACTGCCTTGCGCAAAAGGCGGCCGTCGTCGTTCTTTCGTTCTCCGGGCAGCCCGGATTGAGGGACGGCTCCGGCGCCGGCCTGAGGCCGCTAGCTCAATGGCGAGCAGCAAGACTCCAGCATCAGTGCGGCCTGAACCGTGCCCCGGCGTTCTGCCGGAGCTGAGCGCGTCACAGCGCCGCTGTTCAGGTGACGTTCAGCCGGAGCAACCACAATCAGGCCCCAGGAGGCTGCCGTTGCGGAATAGTCGGGGGTACGGGCAGTCAGGGTTGTGGGCACGACACGGGCGCCGAGCGCGCGCAGGCAGCAGACAGCCGGAAGGAGTCAGCGGTGCGGCTTAGCTTCCGGTGGCTGGCCGCCGCGGCGGTCCTGTGGGCGGCGGCCTTCGCGGTCCAAGAAGCCGCCACCCAGCCGCTCAGCGGGACGGCGATCCCGCTGACGCTGGCCGGCCTGCTCGCGCTGCTGGCGCTGCCCCCGCTGATCATCGGCGTGGCCGCGCTGCCCGGATCCGGGCCGGCGGCCGACGTGGCCGGCCGCGGTGATCCCGACTTTCGTGATCCTGGCGCCACGGCCGCCGCGGCCGGGCCAGCCGTACCGGCCGGCCGGCCAGCCGAACCTGACGGCCCGGCCAGTCATGGCCGCCTCGGCCGTTACGGTCTGCCGCCCCTAGTCCTCGGCGTCGGGCGCAGCACGGTGGCCCGGCTGGCCGACGGCTTCCTGCTGGCGGCGGCATTGTTCAGCATCGGCTGGGTCGGCGCGTTCAGCCGGGCATACACGCTGGCCGGCGTGGGCGCCGGCACGTTCGCCATCGAGCTGGCCAATCCCGTGGCTGACCTGATTGCCCTGGCGATCGTGCTGCCCCTGGCCGCCAGAGCCGGCCGTCGCGGCCTGGCGCCGGTTCTCGCGCTGCTGGCGATGTTCGCCGGTGACGCCGCTGGCATCAGTGCCCGGACCAGCGGCGTTCATCCCGGCGGCTGGGCGCAGGCGGGGTGGATCGCCGCCCCGTGCCTGCTCGCCCTGACGGCGGTCCGGCTGCCCGGCCGCTTCCGGGCGGGACGGTATTTCCCCGGCGGCCGCGGCGTCGCCACGGCCGCCGGGGCGGTTACGGCGGCTGCGGCAGCCCTGGTGGTAGCCGGCTGGTCCGCGGTCGGCGGCCCGCCGGCCCGCCCGGCGCTGCTGATTTCCCTGATGATCGTCGTGCTCGCCCTGGTGGCCCGGGTCGGCGGGTTGCTGCGCCGGGCGAGCGGCGCCTCCGCCGTCTCCCGCGAGGCCGACCGTCAGTTCCGCGAGCTGGCCGACCGCACCAGCGATGCCGTGCTGGTCTGCGACAGCAGCGGGATCATCGCCTACGCCAGTCCTGCCGTCGGCGCGTTCGGGTACGAGCCGGCCGAGCTCGCCGGCCTGGCGCTGGCTGATCTGGTGCACCCGGAGGACCGCGACGCGGCGAGCGCCAGTGCCGCCGCCCGCGCGAGCCGTATCGCGTGCAGGGTCAGGTCCGCGGACGGTACCTGGCGGCACGTGGAAGCAACGGTCTCGGCGTACCGGCAGCCCGGCGCCGCCGGCCGGCTGCTGGTAACCGCGCGGGATGTCAGCAATCAGGTCGCGCTGCGCCGTCAGCTCACCCACCTGACCTTCCATGACGGCCTTACCGGCCTGCCCAACCGGGCTTACCTCGAAGAGCGCGCCAAGGACCTGATCACCGCCGCCGCCAGCCCGGCTGCGGCGGATCAAGGAGATGACGGGGCGGCAGCCGGCGCGATCTTCGTTGACCTGGACGGGTTCACCGCGGTCAACGACTCGGCCGGGCACGGCGCCGGGGACCTGGTGCTGGCGCAGGCTGCCCGCCGGCTCCGGGCGCTCGTCCCGCCGCAGGAGGTCGCGGCCCGGTGGGGCGGTGACGAGTTCGCCATCTTGATCGAGCACGCGTCCGGCGCGCAGGAAATCGTCGATATCGCCGAGCGGCTGGCGGGCGTCATCGCCGGCGAGCCATTCCGGGCCGCGGGCCGTGACATCTCGCTGACAGCCAGCATCGGCGTGGCGCTGGCCGATGAGAGCGGGGCGGCGCACCTGCTGCGCAACGCCGACGTGGCAATGTCACGCGCGAAGGACTGCGGCGGCGACCGGGTGGAAGTGTTCGCCGCGCACATGCACGCCGATGTCGTCCGCAGGCTCGAGCTCGCCAGCGATCTGCGCGCGGCGATCACTGCTGGCCGGCTCGGCCTGGAATACCAGCCGATCGTGGAGCTTGCCACGACCCGGGTGACCGCGGTCGAGGCGCTGGTCCGCTGGCCGCGCGGCGGCGAGCTGATCGCCGCGGCCGAGTTCCTCGGCGTGGCCGAGGACAGCGGCCTGATCGTGCCGCTGGGAGACTGGGTGCTGCGCGCGGCCTGCGCGCAGGTCGCGCGCTGGCGGGCGGCCGGCTGGCTGATCGGGCTGTCGGTCAACTTCTCGCCGCGCCAGGTCTGCTCGCCGCAGTTTACCGAGTCCGTCCTCGCGGCGCTGACGGCCAGCGGCCTGCCGCCGGCCGCGCTGACCCTCGAAGTTACCGAGCGGGTGCTGATCGAGGGCGCCGGGCCGATGATCGCGGGCCTGGCCCAGCTGCGCAGCCTCGGCATCCGGCTGGCCATCGATGACTTCGGCACCGGCTACGCGTCGCTTGCCTACCTGCGCCAGCTGCCGGTGGACATCATCAAGATCGATCCCTCCTTCGTGGCCGGCCTGGGCACCGACCCCACCCTGGGCATGCTGACCAGGACGATCATCGGCGTTGGCCGCGAGCTGGGGATCGAGATAGTTGCCGAGGGAATCGAGCGGCCGGAGCAGCTGGAGCTGCTGCGCGGCATGGGCTGCGGCCTCGGCCAGGGCTACCTGGTGGCCAGGCCGATGGCGGCCGACGCGATCGAGCAGCAGTCCGGCCCCGGCGAGGCCGCCAGCCCGCCGGCGGCAGCTGTGCCGGACGCAGCCGTCGAGCAGGCGCCCGCCGTTTTGTAAATGATGTTCGCCGTGCCAGCGGGCACTGGTTAACCCCGCCGGACTCACCGGCCCGGTAGGGTACTCCCGTGACGGCACGCACCATCCGGCTCGCTGTGATCGGCGGCGACGGTATCGGACCCGAGGTGGTCGCCGAGGCGGTCAAGGTTATCCGGGCAGCCACGGCCGGCGTGGCGATCGAGACCACCGATTACGATCTGGGCTCGCAGCGCTGGCACCGGACCGGTGAGATCCTGCCCGACTCGGTGCTCGCCGAGCTTACCGCCCAGGATGCGATTCTGCTGGGCGCGGTGGGGGACCCCAGCGTGCCCAGTGCACTGCTGGAGCGGGGGCTGGTGCTGCGGCTGCGGTTCGAGCTGGACCTGTACGTCAGCCTGCGGCCGGTGCGGCTGTACCCGGGGGTCACCTCGCCGTCTTTCGGGCTGCGGCCCGACGGCCTCGACGTCCTGATCATCCGGGAGGGGACCGAAGGGCCTTATGTCGAGGCCGGCGGGGTGCTGCGCAAGGGCACATCCGACGAGGTAGCAGTGCAGCAGAGCATCAACACCGCGTTCGGTGTCAGCCGGGTCGCCCGGTACGCGCTGGCGCGGGCGGCCGCGCGGCCGGCCCGGAAGCTCACGCTGGTGCACAAGGCCAATATCCTCGCCTACGCCGGGGACCTGTGGCGGCGCGTCGTGGCGGCCCAGGCGGCCGACTTCCCGGACGTCAGCGTCGATTACTGTCACATGGACGCCGCGTCGATGTACCTGATCACCCAGCCGGACCGGTTCGACGTGATTGTCACCGACAACTTGTTCGGCGATATCCTGACGTCGATTGGCGCGGTGGTGGCCGGCGGCATCGGGGTGGCAGCGAGCGCGAGCATCAATCCCGAGCGCACCGCGCCGGGCCTGTTCGAGCCGGTACACGGCAGCGCGCCGGACATCGCCGGCCTGCGCAAAGCCGACCCCACCGCCGCGATCCTGTCGGCCGCGATGCTGTGCGAGCATGTCGGCCTGGGGGCCGCCGGAACCCGGATCGAGCAGGCCGTGGCCGACGACCTCGTCGAGCGCCAGGGCGCCTGGGCGGCCAGGTCGACGCCGCAGATCGGTGACGATATCGCCGAGCGCGTGGCAGGCTAGCGGAAGGAGGACCTTGCGATGACTGCTAGCTCAACCAGCGCGATCACCTTCGCGCTGCATCCCAGCGCGATGCCGGTGAGTGACGCCGAGCGGGGACGGCTGCTCGCCGCGCCCGGATTCGGGCAGATTTTCACGGACCACATGGTGACGATCCGCTGGACCAGCGAGCGCGGCTGGCACGACGGCCAGCTAGAACCTTACGGCCCGCTGACGCTCGACCCCGCGACCGCGGTGTTTCACTACGGTCAGGAGATCTTCGAGGGGCTGAAGGCCTACCGTCAGGCCGCCGGCCCGATCGTGACCTTCCGCCCGGAAGCCAACGCGGCCCGGTTCCGGGGGTCAGCAGTGCGGATGGCGATGCCCGAGCTGCCCGCCGAGACGTTTGTCCGCGCCGTCGAGCTGCTGGTCACGCACGACCGGAACTGGGTACCGACCGCGGCCGGCCACAGCCTGTACCTGCGGCCGTTCATGATCGCCACTTCGGCCGGCCTGGGGGTGAACCACCCGTCACAGTCGTACCTGTTCGCCGTGATCGCGTCGCCGGCCGGCCCGTACTTCACCGGCGGGGTGCAGCCGGTGTCGGTCTGGCTGGCGGACGGCTACACCCGGGCGGCGGCTGGCGGCACCGGGGCAGCTAAGACGGGCGGCAACTACGCGGCAGGCTTCGCCGGCCAGAACCAGGCCCTGGAGCACGGCTGTGACCAGGTCGTCTGGGTGGACGCGGCCGAGCACATGTGGGTCGAGGAGATGGGCGGGATGAACCTGTTCTTCGTCTTCGGAGCCGGATCCGGCGCCCGGATCATGACCCCGGCACTGACCGGGACGCTGCTGCCCGGTATTACCCGGGAGTCGCTGCTGACGCTGGCCCCCGATCTGGGCATCCCCGCGGCGGCGGGCAAGATCTCGGTGCGGCAGTGGCAGCAGGGCTGCGAGTCGGGCGAGATCACGGAGGTGTTCGCCTGCGGGACCGCGGCGGTCATTACCCCGGTCGGCGTGGTTAAGAGCAAGGACGGCGGCTGGCAGGTGGGTGACGGGAGCGCCGGCCCGGTGACGATGCGGCTGCGCGAGCAGCTCGTCGGAATCCAGTTCGGCCAGCTCGCTGATCACCGCGGCTGGGTGCATAAAATCCTCTGAGCAATCATGACCGCAGCGGCGGCCCGCCGGCCGGCGGCCCGCCGGCTCGCGGCGGCTCAGGGCCTGCTGTCGGCCTGCGGCGAGCGCGATTCGCCGTGCTCACCAACTTCGCCGTGCTCGGCGTCGCCACGGGCGTCTGGCTGGCCCGGATCCCTGCGATCAAGCAGGATTTGCGGTTGTCAGACGGCCAGCTGGGGGTAGCGCTGCTGGCCGCGCCGGCCGGGCTGATCCTGGCGGCAGCGCTGGCCTCCCGGCTGATGGACCGGACCGGCAGCCGGATCCCGGCCGCCGCAGGCGCCCCCGTCGTCGCGCTGACGCCGGTACTGCTCGGCCTGGCCGGCAGCCAGGCGTCGCTGATGGCCGCGCTCTTCGTCTTCGGTCTCGCCGGCGGCATGCTGGACGTGGCAATGAACACCCAGGCCGCCCGCGTCGAGCGCGGCTACGGGCGGCCGCTGCTCACCTCTTTTCACGCTTGCTACAGCGTCGGCGGCCTGGCGGGGGCGCTGACGGGGGCCGGCTTCGCGTGGGCCCAGGTGCGCCCGGTGGTCAATTTCGCCGTGGCCGGGCTGCCGCTGGCCGTTGCCGCGCTGGCCGTCGGCCGCTGGCTGCTGCCGGGGCGGGCGCCCGCGGCCGGCGAGGCTGCCGCGCCCGCCGCCGGCCCGGGCAGCCGGACGGGGCAGGCCGGCCCGGAACGCCGGCCGGCGGCCGGATCCGGCAGTTCCGCCCCGCCGGCCGGGCCGCGGACAGGGCCGCGGCCAGGGTGGACCCGGCCGCTGCTCCTCCTCGGCCTGCTCAGCTTCTGCGCGCTGCTCGGCGAGGGCGCCGCGGACGGCTGGACTACGGTGTACCTGCACGACAACCTGGGCGCGTCCGCCGGCCTGGCCGCGCTCGGCTACGCCGGGTTCTCGGTCACCATGGCGGCTGGCAGGCTGGCCGGGGACCGTCTTGCGGTCCGGTTCGGCGCGGCCGTACTAGTGCGCGGCGGCGGCTTGCTGGCGGCGGCCGGCCTGGCGGGCGCGCTGATCAGCCGCGCCCCGGCGGGCGCGGTGGCCGGCTTCGCGCTTTTCGGCGCGGGGCTGTCATGCACGTTCCCGCAGCTGATCTCGGCCGCGGCCAGCGCCAGCCCGGCGCGCCCGGCCAGCGGAATCGGCCGGGTCGCGGGCGCCGGTTACGCCGGCCTGCTGGCAGGCCCGGTGCTGATCGGCGGCCTGGCCGGCCGCTTCGGCCTGCTGGCGGCCCTGTGGCTGCCCGTCGGGCTCGCGCTGCTGCTGGCGGCGGGCGCCGCGGCGATCACGCCGCGGGCCGCGTTGCCGCGGTGAACGCGCCGCCATACGGTAGGGGCATGGACGACAAGGAGATCCACGGCCGCATCGACGAGCTGATCAGGACCGAGCACGAGCTGCGGGTCAGGCACGCTGCCGGGACGCTGTCCGGCGATGCGGAGCACGCGCAGCTGAAGGCAGCCGAGGAGGCTCTCGATCAGTACTGGGACCTGCTGCGGCAGCGTAATGCCCGCCGCGAGGCCGGCGCCAGCCCGGCTGAGGCGGCCCTCCGGCCGGCGGCTGAGGTAGAAGGCTACCGGCAGTAGTCGCTGCCGCTGTCGTACCACCGGCGGCGGCGGCCGGCGGCAGGTTGGGGCAGTTGGCAGTCCCCCGATGTAAGCGCTGAGTATCCATAATGTGACACTTAGTGGTTAACTATGCCGGACGGCTGGGAACACTGGGATTCAGTGCGTCCGCCGGAGCATAGATCTGGGGGGATCATGTACAAAAAATTCGCAGCCGAGTTTCTCGGCACCGCGGTGCTGGTGTTCTTCGGTGCCGGGGCAGCGACGCTCATGTTCGGTTTTCACTTCGACGGCGGCAGTATCGCGGCCGGGATCGTAGTGACCGCCTTCACGTTCGGCCTGGTGCTGCTGGCGCTCGCCTACGTACTCGGGCCGGTTTCCGGCTGTCACGTCAATCCCGCGGTGACGATGGGCGCGCTGCTGGACCGCCGGCTGCCGCTGGCCGAAGCGGGCGGCTACTGGGCTTCGCAGTTCGCTGGCGGCGTGGCGGGCGCCCTAGTGCTCTGGCGGCTCTTCAGCGCGTCACCGCAGTACAGCCGTACCGGCACCGGCCTGGGCGCAGACGGCTGGGGGCAGGCCTCGATGATCCACATCAGCATGGGCGGCGCCTTCCTCATCGAGGTTATCCTCACCGCCGTCTTCGTCTTCGCGGTTCTCGGCGCGACCGCCAAGGTCGCCAACGCGGCAACGGCGGGCATCATCATCGGCCTGAGCCTGACGCTCGTGCACCTTCTCGGCATCCCGGTCACCGGCACCTCGGTGAACCCGGCGCGCAGCCTCGGCCCGGCACTGATCGTCGGCGGAAGCGCCCTCAGCCAGGTCTGGCTGTTCATCGTCGCGCCGCTGATCGGCGGCGCCGTCGCGGCCGGCGCGCACCGGCTGTTCTACCCGGCGGAGGCTCCGGTGGCGGAGCCCGCGCCGGCCATGTCCCGTCAGGGTGTGGGCTGACCCGGCGGTTTATCTCCTGCTGCTCGAAAAATGACCGGCGTGCGCGTCGCCCGGTAAACGGTGAACCCCGGCAGCGGTGATCAGCGGGCGCGGGTCGCGGGCCGATCCGCGCCCGCAGTGCGGCAGCCCCCGAATCGCCTTGGCTGTCGCGCCGCGGTTCGGCTACACTGCACTGGCTGGACCGGGCCGCGCAGGCTCGTTCCCATTGGGGTATGGGGTAATTGGCAGCCCGACGGGTTCTGGCCCCGTTAGTCTAGGTTCGAGTCCTGGTACCCCAGCAGGTCCGCAGTGCGGATGCCCGGACCGGGTATCCGCACTGTTTTGCGCGGTACCCGGCGAACGGGACTTGCTGTAGCCGGCGAGCAAGCTTGGGGTACCCGGCGATCAGGCCTTAGTACCCGGCATACAGGCCGTGGTACCCGGCCAACTGCCGGTTTGGCTGACTGAAGCCGGCTGCGCTAGCCTTAGCTTCCGGTTGAGGGTTGCGGGAAGCTAAGGCGGATCACTGCGCTTGAGCACCGGATCCCGGCCTGCTGTACATGGCCCCGTCGTCTAGTGGCCCAGGACGCCGCCCTCTCAAGGCGGTAGCACGGGTTCGAATCCCGTCGGGGCTACTCTCGCAGTAGCAGGTCAGAGGCCTGGCCGCTGGTCACAGCGGCCAGGCCTCTGGTCGTGCGGGGTCGCTGGAGCCTGAGCTGTCTGCCGGCTGGCACGCATACGTGCTAGCCACCGTCCGTAGATGGCACGGCCCGACGCGCTCAGGCGATAGCAAGAGGAACGAGCCGCGATGCCCGACGAGAACATCACCGGCGATGCTGCAGGTGGCAGCCTCTGGTTGTCGCCGCTCACCGTGGCCGATGCCGGGGAGATGGTGGGCGTGCTGGCCGGAGCCGGCCTGTACACGTTCACCGGCGGCAGGCCGCCCACGTTGGCCGAGTTGCGCGCTACCTACAGCAGGCAGGCTGCCGGCGGCTCGGCAGACGGCAGCCAGGAGTGGCGAAACTGGATTATCCGCCGTCAGGCAGATGCAGCAGCGGTTGGATACTGTCAGGCGACGATCGTGAACGGCGGGAACCGCGCGGAAATTGCCTGGGTTGTCGGCGCGGCCTGGCAGCAGCGCGGATACGCCACGGAAGCGGCTCAGGCGCTGGTGACATGGCTGGACGCGCGCGGCGTCGGCACCATTGAGGCTCACATCCATCCCGGCCACGTCGTGTCCGCCGCCGTAGCACGGCGCGCGGGCCTGCGGCCGACCAGCCAGTTCGACGATGGCGAGCAACTCTGGCGGCGAGAACGAGCCGGCCCGCGCGCTGCCGCGGTGCACAATGACCTACATGACGGAGCACGCGACTGAGCACGCGCCGATCAGCTGGCGGCAGCAGGGGCAGTACGAGGACATCCGCTACCAGACCACGGCGGACGGCATCGCGAAGATCACCATCTGCCGGCCGGAGGTGCATAACGCGTTCCGGCCGCAGACCATCATCGAGATTTCCCGTGCCCTGGTAGCGGCCCGCGAGGACGCCTCGGTGGGCGTCATCATCTTGACCGGGGAGGGCGAGAAGGCGTTCTGCTCCGGCGGCGACCAGCGGGTGCGCGGCGACAGCGGCTACCAGACCGACGAGGGCGCGGTCGGCCGCTTCCACGTCACCGACCTGCACGTGCAGATGCGCCGCTGCCCCAAGCCGATCGTGGCGATGGTCGCGGGCTGGGCCATCGGCGGCGGCCACGTGCTGCACGTGGTCTGCGACCTGACGATCGCGGCCGACAACGCGCGGTTCGGCCAGGTCGGCCCGAGGGTCGGGTCGTTCGACGGCGGGTTCGGCGCCAGCTCGCTTTCCCAGCTGGTCGGCATGAAGAAAGCCAAGGAGATCTGGTTCCTGTGCCGCCAGTACGACGCCCGGCAGGCGCTGGAGATGGGCCTGGTTAACGCTGTCGTCCCGGTCGCTGACCTGGAGGCCGAGACAGTCAAGTGGTGCCGCGAGATGCTCGCGCTGTCCCCGTTCGCGCTGCGGCTGATGAAGGCGAGCTTCCACGCCGCCGAAGACGGCTACGGCGGCATTCAGCAGCTGGCGCACGACGCGAACCTGCTGTTCTACGGCTCGGATGAGGCGCAAGAGGGCCGCGAGGCCTTCAAGGCCCGGCGGCCGCCGGACTTCAGCCCGTTCCCGCGCCGCGCATAGTGCGGCGCGGGCCGGCCGGCTTAACTGGGCGAAAGCGCGCAGACCACTCTGCCCGGTCGGCGCGCCGGAGATCTTCGCAGGAAAGGCGGGACAGGTGGCAAATCCCTGGTTCGAGACAGTGGCGGTCGCGCAGCGGCGCGCCGCCGCGCGGCTGCCCAAGTCGGTGTACGGGGCGCTGATCGCCGGCACCGAGAACGGGGTGACCGTCCGGGACGACGTCGCGGCCTTCGGCGAGCTCGGCCTCGCCCCGAAGGTTGCCGGCCTCTCGCCGAAACGGGATCAGGCGACATCGGTGCTCGGGCAGCCGATCTCGTTCCCGGTCATCATTTCTCCTACCGGTGTCCAGGCCGTCCATCCGGACGGCGAAGTCGCCGTCGCCAGGGCCGCCGCCGCCCGCGGCACCGTGATGAGCCTGAGCTGCTTCGCCAGCAAGCCGGTCGAGGAGGTGGTGGCCGCGAACCCGCAGACGTTCTTCCAGACCTACTGGGTGGGCAGCCGGGATCAGATGGCGGCCCGACTTGAGCGGGCGAAGGCCGCCGGGGCCGTCGGCCTGATCGCCACCCTGGACTGGTCGTTCTCTAATGGCCGGGACTGGGGCAGCCCGGCGATCCCGGAGCGGGTGGACCTTAAGACGATGCTGCGGTTCGCGCCCGAGGTGGCGAGCCGGCCCGGCTGGCTGCTGCGGTTCGCGCGCAGCGGGAAGCTGCCGGACCTGACGGTGCCGAACCTGGCCCACGACGGGGAGGCGCCCCCCACCTTTTTCGGTGCCTACGGCCAGTGGATGCAGACGCCGTTGCCCACCTGGGACGACGTCCGGTGGCTGCGGGAGCTGTGGGACGGCCCGTTTATGCTCAAAGGGGTTTGCCGGGTTGATGACGCGCGCAGGGCAGTCGACGCCGGCGTGACCGCCATTTCGGTGTCCAACCACGGCGGCAACAACCTGGACGGTACGCCGGCCACGATCAGGATCCTGCCGGCGGTCGCCGCGGCGGTCGGCGGCCAGATTGAGGTGCTGCTCGACGGCGGGGTGCGGCGCGGCAGCGACGTGGTCAAGGCCCTGGCGCTCGGCGCCCGGGCGGTCCTGATCGGCCGCGCCTACCTGTGGGGGCTGGCCGCGAACGGGCAGGCGGGGGTGGAGAACGTGCTGGACATCCTGCGCGCCGGTATTGACGCGACGCTGCTGGGCATCGGCCGGTCCTCGGTGCACGAGCTGGTGCCCGGCGACCTGATCATCCCGCCGGGCTTCGAGCGCCGGCTGGGGACCGGCGGCTGAGCGTCCGGCCCGGACCGGCGGTGGCGGCCCGTTCACCTGCGGTTGACGTGCCTGCGTCATAGCTGTTACCTACCTGGGTAGTCTGGTAACCAGGTACGGCGGCCGGCGGAGAGGGACGGGCATGGCGGCAGAGACGGAAACGAGTGGTACCGGCCAGTTCACGGACGCGCTGCTGAGCCTGGGCTACTCGCCGTATGAGGCACGTTGCTATGTCGGGCTGCTCGGACCCGGCCCGCAGACGGGTTACGCGGTGTCGAAGACCACGGGCGTACCGCAGCCCAAGGTCTACGAGGCGCTGCGCAAGCTGGTCCGCAAGGGGGCTGCCCGGCAGCTGGCGGGGGAGCCGGTGCGGTTCGTCGCCGTTCCTCCCGAGGAACTGCTCGACGGCCTGCAGCTGTCCTTCGAGCAGCGGCTGCTGCATGCCCGGCAGACGTCAGCGGACCTGGAAGCAGCGCCGCCGGAAACCGAGCAGGAGCCGGTAAGGCGGCTGAGCAGCCGGGATGACGTCCTGCGCGCCGCGGCCAGTGCCATGGCTGCCGCCCGGCGCCGGGTCTACCTGTCGGCCAGCGCCACCGAGCTGCGGTCACTCAAGCAGGCCGTCGTGCAATGCGCGGGCTCCGGTGTCGACGTGGTCGTGCTGTGTTTCGGGCAGATGCCGTTCGGGGCGGCCGGGGTGCGGGTGTTCCGGCACGCCAGTACGGACGGCGCCGTTTTCCGCCATCACCAGTCGTGTCATGTGGCGCTGGTCGCGGACTCGAAGGAGACCGTGTTCGGCCTGGCCGCGGACGGGCGGTCGTGGACCGGGATCCAGGCGGCCAGCGAGCCGATCATCGCCGCGGTCAAGGGCTACATCCGGCATGACATTGACATCCAGCAAGTTTTCGGCGATTTCAAGGATGAGCTCGTGCAGGCTTACGGTCCGGGGCTGCAGGGCCTGGAAGGCTACCGGGCCGACCAGCCGGGCTCGGCGCCGGCGGACGGGGCGCCGGCGGACGGGGCGCGGGCGGACGGGGCGCGGGCGGCCGCAGGCTGAGCGCCACAGGCTGAGCGGGCCTACCGGCGTAGATGGCGATCAGCTGGATCGACGGCGCCGGGCCAGCGCTGCAGCGCGGCCCGGGCGAACTTCACTCCGTCCGCTGCGGCCTCCTCCGGACCGTACCAGCCACGCTCGCTGGCAACGAACGCACCGACCCGCCGCAGCACCGAGTTAGTCTGCCAGGAAGCTTCCGCGGCCGAACCGTCCGTCAGCGGCTCGCCATCGCCGAGCTGCCACCCGGCTGCGCTCAGCATCCGCACGATCGTCGCATTCCGGTCGCCGGCGGCTGCGCCCGCGGCGAGGAGCACCAGCAAGAGCAGGCCTGCCTGTTCCTCGTATGCGTTCTTAGATCCGGGCGGCATCCGCTCAGTCAGGTGGTACCACAAGCCGGCCGGATCCAACCGCAGGGTCTTGCCGCTACGGGTGAGTTGCAGCGTGCCCGAGTGCTTGCGCAGCAGCCCCATTGCCTGCGCCGTCTCGCGCAAGGCCAGTACCGGCATCGTCTGGTTTTCCCGGTTGCCCTTTCCGATCCACTCCCGCCCGAGGCCGAGCTCGGCGGTGGCTGCCGCCACGTGCGCCGGCGGCAGAAAGCCGGCTCCGGTTAGCTTGATGCCGTCGTCACCCACGCGATCGAGTAGCCAGGTATACGGCGTCACCATCCGTGCAGCGGCCGCGGCGTCGATGCTGACCGGATCGTCCAGGCCGGCGGCCTCGATGAACCGCAGCAACTGCCGCCTCTCGGCGGCTACCCGAACAGCGCCGACCAGCTCGCGCAACGGGCGAGGCAACCCGGCGGCGGTGCCGTCCGAAACGCTGTCGCCTGAGCCAGCGTCTCTTGAGCCAGCGTCGCTGGCATCGCCGGCACTCCAGGCCGCTAGCGCCGCGTTGATCTCGTCTATGTCGAACGGGGTGCCGGTGAGCCCGGCGATATCAACGTCAGCGCCGAACATACGGGTGAAGTCCCGGACCGCTGAAGCGTGACCCCGGCTGCCGAGGTTAAGGGCGGCCTCGATCGTCTCGTAACCGTACACGCCGCCGCAGTCCTCGGCCGGCCCGTTGCGCCGGCCGCCTGTGCAGGCAGCCACTGGGGAACCGGGCTCCCTGGGCAGGACGGCTTCGAGCGCGACCACATGCTCCCAGTCGTCGCCGAAGTCATAGTTGTACAGCAGCTTGTCGCCCCGCTTGGCGAGCACCTCGTCCAGTCGTACGTCGCCCTCGGGTACGCCGGACTGGCCCTCGCCCGCCTCATAAGGGCACAGGTAACGCTCGCACTCGGAGTCGTAAAAACTCGGCCCGCTGGAAAAGCCATGCAGGTGACTGTCCGTCCAGCCGAATGCGAGCTGGATGATGTCGTGCATCTGATCGAGAAAGAGGTCCGAGGCGAGCTCGAAGCGCCGCCAGAGCGGGGGCTTAGTCCCCTTGAGGTCGACCCGGAGCTGATAGGTCACAACCGCTGACCGCCGTGCCCGTCGCCGCGACCGCGGCGCCGGCCCGTCGGCAAAGCCGTCGCCCGGCTGGCCGCCGGGAGGCCCGAAACTGCCCCTCAGTTGCCGCAGCAAACCGCTCAGCTCGGCCGGGCTGCGACCTGCCATCATCCTGGCGACCACGGCCTCAAGATTGTCGCTCCCGGCAGGCAGATCGCCGGGCCGCGGTGACGATGACGATGACGATGACCGATCATGCTTATGTGCCACGGTGTTACATTAGCCAAGCCAACCCGCCGCAGCGCCACTATCGGGGAGGGCTCGAAGCCATGACGAACGGGCTGCGTCACCTCATCGTCGGCGCAGCAGCTGCCGGGCTCGCCGTTGTGACCGCTGGCGGCGCGGCCGTCGCCGCCGATAACGGTCCTGCCAGCAAGCCAGCAGCTGCCGTTCCTGGATCCCCGGCGGGATGAGCGACCGAAAGCTGGTTGCCTGCATGCAGGCACAACGGATTTGCAACCCGCAGGCAAAGTCGTGGCAGCAGCTTGAATCCCTGCCAGTCGCCAGGCCGCCAGCAGCCGGCGCGCGGATTGAGACGTCGGCGACGGTCGTCGCTCAGGCCCGGCAGATGCTCCGCGGGCGCGACGGAGCTCCGGTAGGCAGCGCCCTGATGACCGGCAGGCAATTTGAACGCCGGTTCCATATGCTCCGCAATTCTTAACATCGACGAGAACCGGCTGGTCTGGATTGTCACGGTCAAGACGCCCGTGCGCACTGACGGCGGTACTGCCCGGCGCGGCAAGCTCTTCGATCATGCGAGCGCCGTCATCGATGCGCGGAGCGGAACCGCTACCGACGGGTGCACTGGCTGCGCCTGGGTTCCGGTTAGCTAGCGTGGGCTGAATCTCTGACTCGATCACGCGGTACAGTACCTACTGACGTAGATACGAGGAGTCAGCTCATGCCGGACGCGCTGATAGTAACCGCGCTGCGCACCCCCATCGGCCGGACCGCCAAAGGATCCCTGCGCGAGGTGCGGCCCGACGATCTTGCGGCCGGGATCATCGGGGCCGCGGTGGCCGCGTCCGGGCTTGACCCCCGGGCTGCTGGCCGATCACGCTCTTGGTACCGTCTACCCGGAAGGCAAGCAGGGCGCGAACCTCGCCCGCCGCGCCGGGCTGCTGGCCGGGCTTCCCGTGGGCGTGCCCGGCGCGACCATCAACCGGTTCTGTGCCTCCAGCCTGCAGGCGGTCCGGGTGGCCGCGCACGCACTGTGGTCGGGCGAGGCCGGCGCCTACCTCGCCTCGGGGGTGGAGTCGATCAGCCAGGTCGGCCGCACGACGCGGGACGAGGACAAGCACCCCGCCTTCGTATCCGGGCAGGTCGCCGACGTGTACGTACCGATGGGGGTGACCGCCGAGAACGTCGCGCAGCGGTACGGCGTCTCCCGCGAGGACATGGACGCGCTGGCGCTGCGCAGCCATCAGCGGGCGATCGCGGCGATCGACTCCGGCCACACCGCGCGGGAGACCGTCGGCGTCCGGCTCGCGGACGGGACGCTCGTCGACACCGATGACGGACCACGCCGGGACACCTCGCTGAAACGGCTGGCCGGGCTGCCGCCGGCTTTCCGCGACGGCGGCAGTGTGACTGCGGGGAACTCGTGCCCGCTCAACGACGGTGCGGCCGCCGCCGTGCTGGTGACCGAAGCGGTCGCGGCGCGCGAAAACCTCACGCCGCGCGCCCGCGTCATCGCCACGGCCGTGAGCGGCGTAGACCCCGCGATCATGGGTGTCGGCCCGATCGACGCTATCCGCGAGGTCCTGCACCGGTCCGGCCGCAGCATCGAGGAAGTCGACGTAGTCGAGTTCAACGAGGCGTTCGCGTCCCAGGTGCTGGCCGTCTGCCGGGAAGTCGGGATCGATACCGGGGAGCAGCTGAATCCGTCGGGCGGCTCGCTGGCGCTCGGGCACCCGTTTGGCATGAGCGGGATCCGGCTGCTGTGCAGCCTGCTGAACAACCTGGACGCCTGCGGCGGGCGGCTGGGACTGGCGACCATGTGCGTGGGCGGCGGCCAGGGCATGGCCGTGCTGGTCGAGCGGCTGTAGGAAAGTTCCGGTGGCGCCGGTTCAGGAAAACTCCGAATCAGGAATTCCCGGGCCAGCGTTGCAGCGCTGCCCTGGCGAACGTCACGCCGTCCTCCGTCACCTCACGCTGGCCGTAAGAGCCCGGTTCGCTGGGGGCAGCGCGCCCATCCGCCCCAGCACCCAGTTAGTGTTCCGGGCCGCGCGAGCTGTATCCCCGCTCGTCAGCGGCTGGCCATCTTCGATCAGCCAGCCTGCCGCGCTGAGTATCCGCGCGATGGCCGCGTCCCGGTCGCCGGGTGCCCCCCGGCGAGGAGCACCAGCAGCACCAAGCCCGCCTGTTCCTCTTCCGCTCTCCCCGAGCCTGGCGGCATCCGCTCGGCAAGGTGCCACCACAAGCCAACCGGATCCGACCGCAGGGCCTTGCCGCTGCGCGTAAGCAGCAGCGTGCCCGAGTGCTTGCGCAGCAGTCCCATCCGCTGCGCCGTCTCGCGCAGGACCAGCACGGGTAGCGTCTGGTTTTCCCGGTTGCCCTTGCCGATCCAATCATCGCCGAGGCCGAGTTCCGCAGTCGCCGCTGCCACGTGCGCCGGCGGCAGGTAGCCGGCGCCGGTCAGCTTGATGCCGTCATCGCTCACGCGATTGAGCAGCCAGGTGTATGCCGCGGTCATCCGGGTGGCGGCCGCCGCGTCGATGACCACGGGCTTGTCCAGGCCCGCGGCAGCAATACGGCGCAGCAGCTCCTGCCGCTCGGCGACTGCCTGCACCGAGCCGGCCAGTTCCGTCAGCGGCGAAGGCCGGGCACCGGCAGGTCCGGTTTCGCGCCGCGGCCGCCTGCGCTCCAGGCCGTGAGCGCCGCATTGATCTCGTCAATGTCAAAGGGAGTGCCTGCCAGGGCGGTGATATCAACGTCGGCGCCGAACATGGCGGCAAAGTCCGCCGCCGCTCCCGCCTCGTCACGGCCGTCCGCGTTAACTGCGGCCTCGATCACCTCGTAGCCGTACACGCCGCCGCAGTCCTCCGCCGGCCCGGACCGGCGCCCGCCGGTACAGGCCGCGAGCGGTACGCCGGACGCCCTGGGCTGCGCGGTTTCGAGCGCAATCACATGTTCCCAGCCGTAGTCGTAGTCGTAGTCGCAGTCGTAGTCGTAGAGCAGTTTGTCGTCGGGTTTGGCCAGTACCTCATCCAGGCGCACCTTGCCTTCGGGGATGCCGGTCTCGCCCTCCGCGGCATCGAACGGGCACAGGTACCGCTCGGTCTCGGCCGCGTGAAAGTCCGGCCCGCTGGCGAAACCATGCAGATGACTGTCAGTCCAGCCCAGCGCGATCTGGATAATGTCGTGAACTTGATCGAGGAAAAGGTCCGACGCCAGTTCCAGACGACGCCAAAGCGGTGGGCGGGTGCCTTTGAGGCCGACCCGGACCCGGTAGGTGACAACTTCGCGCCGCCGCGGTCCCCGCCGCGACGGGGGCGCCGGCCGGTCGGCAAAATCGCGGTCTGACAGGCCGATGTGCGGCCCGGAGGTGCCCAGCAGGTCCCGCAGTACTGCCGTGAGCTCGGCCGGGTCACGACCCGCCATCGCTTTGGTTACCACCGCCTGAAGATCGTCAGCCCCGGCTGGCGGCCTGCGGGCTTTGGTTTCGAACCGTGCTTACGCGCCATGCCGCTCACAATAGCGGCGCGGTGGCCGGTGAGCGACGAGGCGGCTCGCCGAGCTGACGCCCTTATGAAAAGGCGCCCGGCTGCCCCGCGCCTCGGTCACCAGCACCTGGCCGGCACCTGACCAGTGCGACCTCCGGCAGCTCGATCTCCGGCAGTGCGCTTCGCCGCCAAGATCATTTATTCAGCCGGTCTTCCGCCCGTTTCGACTCAGCCACTGCTTCAGAAAGAACCGAATACTCATCGTCGGTGATTCTTCCATCGTGGTGGGCGGCGACAACGTCGTCAAAAGACCCCTGCACGTAGGTGCCGGGGTCCTGCTGCGCGGCGGCTGCTAGCTCTAGATAGTTAGCGGGCCGCGGCCTGTCACGGCGCGGCCAGGACCGTTCGCGGAACTCGTGCGCAACCTGGTCCAGGCTAAGGGACCCTTCGCGTAGTGCGGTTATGAGGCCGTTGATGTCAGCGTTCACTGGGCTCTCTCCTGGATATAATTGCCTGCTGCAGGTTGTTGAGCACTGCCGTCAATAAGGGCGGGGGACTGGCCGTCTACTGAGTTGTCATAATGGGACCAGCCGTCGAAGTGATGTTTTACTTCTTCGAAGGTTCTCCTGTTCAGGCTTCCCCAGTCTGGATCAGCCTGACCCCTGATTACTTCGGACGGGACAAGCCTGCCTCCCAGCCCGGTGCCAGCCCGGTGCTGATCGTGTTCGGAGCGGAACCTCGCATCAGCGCGACCAACACTGACCTCGACGGGAATATCGACGAAGATGCCGTCTATTTTTTTGTATCCTGACGCGCGCAGGTCATCGATCCGTCTTTGCGTGGAATCCGTAGACGACATCGTAATGTCCCAGATTACATTTTTGCCGTTCGCCAGCGCCTTGTAGGCAAGCTGTTTAGCAATTGCCGATGATTCCTCATGGACAAGATCGGATGCTTCCATGCGAGAAAGTCCGTCTACGTTGGGCACGAGCTCGCGGCTAGCCATTTCCTTCTTAATATCGTCCGGATTGATGGTCAGGTACTGCGAGCGATCAATAGCGGCATGCTCGGCGAGCACGGTAGTCTTGCCGGCCCCTGCAAGGCCCCCGGCCACGATCGCGTGCCGGTCGCTCGGCACTTCGTGCGCTTGATCGTAAAGGCTAGCTATAAGTTCTCCTTGAACACGGTCTCGATCAGACGTCCACTGTTCTCCGTCGGGATCGAGCGTGTATTGCTCGTTAGTGGCGAGGCCGTCAGCGTGGGCTTGCTCGAGGCGCGCGCGGACATCGGCGATGTGCTCGGCGTGTTCTGCGTCGGTGAGTGGCCGGACATCTTCGAGCGGCTCGGTACCGGCCTGAGCCATGTCGGCTGGAGCCGTGTCGGTTTCTATGGCGTTGGTCTCTGCCGCGTCGATTTTCGCCGGTTTGGCGTCAGCTCGGTCGCTGTCGGAGGGCTCAGCGTCACTTAACCGGGTAACTGCCGGTCTGGGCGTCCCGTCGGTGGTGTAATTCGATGACGGGTGACCGGGCGGCAGCCGCCCAAGTCGCTGGCCGAGTTCTTTGCGCCCCGCGGAATCAGCGCCGTCCGGCACGCTCTGATAATCAGCAGCACTCGAATCGCTGCGCCTGCCGGGGGCGTCGCTAGGGGAACGGCTAGCCTCAGCGAGCACGGCATCACCGCCGGTCGTCCGGCCGGACGATATGCCGTCAGCTGGCACCGTTAGACCTCCGTATCGCGAGCTAAGCCGGCCGCGCTATCCAGCCGAGCTGGCCGCCCAGCCGCTGAAAGGAATTTCGGCGACTTTCCAAGGACCATTCTGGCGGTATTTGAGCGGCTTCGCAAGCGGCGGGCGGGCATGGTCGACGTCGAGGATGGGCATGCCGGAGATCGCCGAGCCCGGCCTGCGTGCCGCGGGGTTGGTGACGTCGTTGGCGCCGATTACCAGTGCCACGTCAGTAAGGGAGAACTCCGGGTTGCCCCGGAGCTAGCTAACCGTCTTCCCCGTCTGCCGCCCGCTTCGACTCGGCACGCAGCGACTCAGAGGCCGCTTCGGCGAGTATTCGATATTGCTGACGAGTTAACTGCCCGCGATCGTAGGCGGCGGTCACGTCGTCGAAGGACCCGGGCACGTAAGGTTCAGGGTCACGCTGGGCGGCAGCCGCCAGCTCAAGGTAATTCTGTGGCTCCGGTCCCCTGGTTCTTGGCCAGGAGCGTTTGCGAAATTGATTGGCGGCTTCCTCTATTGTAATAGTGCCGTCACGCAATGCCGTGATCATCTCGGTGATCTCATTGCTCATTGGGCTATCTCCTCTAATCGCGATAAGAGTTCTTCAGGATGAGCTTCTGATTCTGCGAGTACGGGCGTTCTGCCATCTATCGAATTGTCGTAGCGCGACCATGAATCGAATCGAGGCTTGAGTGCTTCAAAGATCTTCCTATTGACGCTGCCCCAGTCGGAATCATTCTGGGCTCGGACGATCTCAGGCGGGACGGTACGACCACCGAATCCGCGTCCGATGCGCCAGTCTTCATTTCCCTCACGATGCCGAGCATCCACTCGACTGATACTGGTCTCAATCGGGATGTCAACAAAAATAGCTTCGATGTATGTGTAGCTCGACGACCGCAACTCGTCGACCCGACGCTCGGTTGACGCTCGCGACGACATGGTGATATCCCAGAGGACGTTCTTGCCGTCGGATTGAGCCCGCATTGCAATCCGCTTCGCGATGTAGGAAGACTCTTCGTGGGCGAGGTCGGAGGCTTCCATAGGGGACAGGCCTTCGACCTCGGGAATCATGCCTCGTCTAGCCATTTCAGTCTTAATGTCGTCGGGGTTGATCGTCAGATACTGAGATCTGTCGATGTTGGCGTGCTCCGCCAGCACCGTGGTTTTGCCGGCGCCCCCTAAGCCGCCCGCAATGATCGCCTTGTAGTCATTCGGGACGTCCGACGCCTGACTGTATAGATCGTCGATGATGAAATAATGCTGAGCGTCACGGTCATCGGACCAAGTCTCTTTAGCCGGGTCGATTGTGTACTGGTGGTGGGTGGCGAGGCCGTCGGCGCGGGCCTTCTCCAGGCGGCCGCGGACGTCGGCGACATGCTCGGCGTGTTCCTGGTCAGTGAGGGGGCGAGACGAATCGGCGGCGTGTGCCTCGGGACGCTCGAACTCGGTCATTTCCGTGTCGGCGCGCTGGAGTTCGCCGATCTCGGTGCCGGTGAAGTTCGCGGCGGCTATGCCTGAATCCGGCCGGTCAGAACCTGGCGAATCCGGGCCTTGCTTGCGCGGGTTCGAGTCAGGCGGGTCCGAGCCGTAGTTTGGATCCGGCTCGGACAGGTCACCTTCGGGTGCCTCCGGGTCGGCGGCGCTTGTCTCGGGCAGTTCGAGATCCCTTAACCGGGGAGCCGCCGATTTGGGGCTGCCGTCGGTCTCGTAAGGCGATGACGGATGACCGGGCGGCAGCTGGCTGAGGCGGCGGCTCAGCTCGCCGGGCCGGGCGGAACCGTCCGCGTCGCGGGACGGCTGACCGTCAGCCGGCCGGGTGCCGCCGTTCGGCTCCGCGAGCTCCGGCGGCTGGTGCCCGTCCGGGCTTGCCGCGACGGGCGGTCGGCCGTCGTCAACCTGCAACGGCTGGTCGGACCTCATAGCGTCCGCAATTCAATCACCATCGGCGACGGTGCTTTCGTCTCTGTCAAAACTCTGTCCGGATCGACTCAGCAGCGGCCTCAGCAAGGACTCGATATTCTTGACGGGTTAGCTGCCCGCGGCCGTACGCAGCCGTCACTTCGTCAAACGACCCTGAAACGTCTGGCCGGGGGTCACTTTGAGCGGCAGCGGCAGCCTCGAGGTAGGTTTGGGGAAGGAAGGGTCGCGCCCGCTGCCATGAACGCTCGCGAAATCGTTGTGCGACATCATTTAGGGTGGTGCTGCCGTCGCGCAGTGCCAAGATCAGCTCGGTGACCTCGCTGCTCACAGGATAGTCTCCTTTCACTGGTCGTCTTTCGAAAGCGCCCGATCACTCGTTTGAATGAGCATCGGGATTCGGCCGTCGACAGAATTATCATAAAGCGACCATGTGTCGAATCGATGCTTGAGCTGTTCAAAGAATTTCCTGTTTATGCTACCCCAGTTCTTGTCTCCTTGGTTCATAATTATCTCTGGCTCGATATACCGGCCGCCAAGACCTTCGCCGGACCGGTACTTATCATGATCGTCGCGCAACCTTCCCTCGGCGCGCCGTACACTTGTCTCCACTGGAATATCGACAAATACTCCATCGATCCTGTCGTATCCCGCCGACCGCAGCATCTCAATCCGCCACTCTGTAGATGCGTAGGAGGACATCGTGATATCCCAGAGCACGTTCTTTCCGTCGGCTTCAGCCTTGAAAGCCAGGAGTTTGGCGATGTGCGACGACTCTTCGTGGACTAAGTCGGCGGCTTCCAAGGGGGACAGGCCCGCTACCAGAGGGATCAAGCCGCGCTCGGCCATCTTCTCTTTAATGTCATCTGGATTGAGTGTCAGGTACTGGGAGCGGTCGATGCCCGCATAGTTGGCAAGAACCGTGGATTTACCGGCGCCACCCAGTCCGCCCGCGATGATGGCCCGAGATTCATTAGGAACGCCGGCGGCCTGCCGATAAATATCCGCGATGAGAACATCATGCTGTTCTGCGCGGTCAGCCGACCAGATCTCGTTCGCGGGGTCGATCGTATGCTGCTTGTCGGTGTCGAGGCCGTCGGCGTGAGCTTGCTCGAGGCGGCTGCGGACGTCGGCCAGGTGCTCGGCGTGTTCCTCGTCGGTAAGCGGTCGAATTTTGTCGGCCGGTTCCGCGTCGGCCGGTTCCGCGCTGGTGACGTCGCCGTCGCGGATTTCGAGGTCGCTTAACCGGGTGACAGGCGGCTTGCGGCTGCCGTCCGCGGCGTAGTGCGACGAGGGGTGGCCGGGTGGCAGCTGGCCGAGTCGCTGATCTAGCTCGACGCGCCTTGAGGAGTCGCCCGCGTCCGGGTCTTTCCGATGGTCGCGAGCGTCGGCATTGCGGCTTAGGCTGGCATCATCTGCGTTACCGACGTCATCGGAAACCTTGGTGTCGCCGCGGACCGGCCGGTCGGTCATGCTGTCAGGCAATGCGGCGCGCTCCCTCCGGGCGTCCGGGTTACCCAGCCGGTCGGAGCTGCACGGCAAAGAACGGCGGCTCTGCACGGAGGAAGCTCAGCCACTTCCCGTGACCATTCTGGCGGTATTTAAGTCGTTCCGCTAGCGGAGCGCGGGCATTGCATCAGCGCTGAGCCGCGCCGTGTTCAGCCGACTAGGGTCTTGACGGCGCTGGTCAGGCCGGCCAGGGCTTTCTTCGCGTCTGCGAAATACATGCTTGTCTTCGGGTCGACGTAGAGCTCGTTGTCGATGCCCGCGTACCCGTGGCCCATCGAGCGCTTGATCACGATGATGTGGCGGGCATGGTCAACGTCGAGGATGGGCATGCCGGAGATCGCCGTGCCCGGCCGGCGTGCCGCGGGGTTGGTGACGTCGTTGGCGCCGATTACCAGTGCCACGTCAGTCCGGGAGAACTCCGGGTTGATGTCGTCCATTTCCTTGAGCTGCGGATACGGCACGTTTGCCTCGGCGAGCAGCACGTTCATGTGACCGGGCATCCGGCCGGCGACCGGGTGGATCGCGTAGCTGACCTCCACCCCCCGCGATTCAAGTACCTCAGCGAGCTCGGCGACCTCATGCTGTGCCTGCGCGGCGGCCAGGCCGTAACCTGGCACGATGATCACCTTGGACGCGTAAGCGAGCTGGATGGCGGCGTCGTCGGCCGCGATAGCCTGCACCCCGGCGCCCCCGGTCACGACTGCGGCCAGCGCGGTATCGCCGGTGCCGAACCCGCCGACGATAATGTTGGCGATCGACCGGTTCATCGCGTCGGCCATCAGCTTGGTCAAGATGCCGCCCGAGGCGCCCACCAGCGCGCCGGCGATGATCAGGGCCCAGTTGCCGATCACGAAACCGGCCATCGCCACGGCGGTGCCGGTGAAAGCGTTCAGCAGCGAGATCACCACGGGCATGTCAGCGCCGCCGATCGGCATCACCATCGATATGCCGAAAATTATCGCCGCTGCAATCACCACGCACAGCAGGAGCACGCTCGGGCTGGCCAGCAGGTAGCCCGCGGCGGCGAGTGCCACGGCGGCCAGCAGCAAGTTGACGATGCGCGCGCCGGGGAAAGTGACCGGGGCCGAGGTAATTACGCCTTGCAGCTTGCCCGCGGCGACGATCGAGCCGGAGAACGTGACCGAGCCGATGATGACGTCCAGCACGGTGGTGATCGTGGTGGCGACCGCGACGTTGCCGGATCCGCTGGTCGCCACCATGTAGTCGTGAATGCCCACCAGCGCGGCGGCGCCCCCGCCGACCGCGTTAAAGACGCTGACCAGCTGCGGCATTGCCGTCATCTGGACGGACCGGGCCGAGTAGAGGCCGGCCCCGGCACCGACGAGCGTGCCGGCGATGATCACGATCCAGCCGGTCGCGCTGACCACTCCAGCGTGGATGGCCAGGGCCACCGTCGCGGCGATGGCTGCCGCCATGCCCCCGGTGGAGACCTGGTTGCCGCGCCGGGCTGTGGCGGGGTGGTTCATCAGGTGCAGGCCGAAGATGAAGCAGGACGCTGCAGCCACATACGCGAGCTGGATGACCCACGCGAAGGTGCTCATGCCGGCCGCCCGGCAGGGCTCGCGGTAGCAGCCGGCGAACCGGAAACTGCTGTGGCGCCGGTTCCCGTCGCGCTGGTTCCCGTCGCGCTGGTTCCCGAGGCGATGGTCCCCGTCGCGCCGGCACCGGGTGGCGTGGCGGTTCCGGCCGCCGCGTCAGCTGAGGGGACCGCTGCTGCTGGCGGGTTCGGCCGGCGCCGGAACATCTTCAGCATCCGGCCGGTGACGACATAGCCTCCGACGACGTTCATCGCAGCGAAAGCACAGGCGATGAACGCGATGACGTAACCGAGCGCGTTGTGAGCGGTCACGGCGATGAGCAGCGCGCCGGCCAGCACGATCCCGTGAATCGAGTTCGCGGCCGACATCAGCGGCGTGTGCAGGGTGGCGGGGACCTTGCTGATGACCTCGAAGCCAACCCAGAGGCTGAGGACGAAAATGGTCAGGTCAGTGAGAAGTGCCGTCGACACGGGCGGTACCTCCAGGGGAGTCGGCCAGGGCAGGCTCAGCTGCCGAAGCCGGGTATGTACTAGCGGGCTCAGGCGGGCTAACGGGAGCGGGGTCAGTCTTACCGGCGGCATCACTCAGGGCGGGATGCACGACCTTGCCGTCGCGGGTGACGACGACGCCGGCCTGCAGGTCGTCGGTCAGGTCTAGTGCCACAGCGCCGTCCTTGACCAGGTAAAGCAGCAGCGCGCTGATGTTGCGCGCGTACATCGCGGAGGCTGCGCCGGGCATCGACGACGGCAGGGCGCCGGCCCCGACGATCGTGACGCCGTTGTCGGTCACCACGGTATCGCCCGGCACTGAGCCCGCCGCGTTGCCGCCGAGAGCGCTTGCGCCCATGTCCACGATCACCGAGCCGGGAGCCATCGCGGCGATGGCCGCGGCACTGATCAGCTTTGGCGGCCGGCGGCCGGGCACCTGCGCGGTCGTGATGATCACGTCCTGCTGGGCAATGTGCCCGGCGAGCTCCTCCTGCTGAGCCTGCCGCTCCTCGTCGTTCAGTGCGCGGGCATAGCCCCCGGTTCCCGACGCCGGGCCGACCGCCGTCAGCTCCAGGAACGTCGCGCCCAGGGACGCGACGTCCGACCGGGTCTCCGGGCGGACGTCGTAGCCGCTGACCACGGCGCCGAGGCGCCGGGCAGTGCCGATCGCCTGCAGGCCCGCCACGCCGGCGCCCAGCACCAGGACGCGGGCTGGCCGGGCCGTTCCCGCGGCCGTGATCAGCAGCGGGAAGAACCGCCCGTACTCGGCGGCCGCGACCAGCACGGCTTTGTACCCGGCGATGTTCGCCTGCGAGCTGAGGGCGTCCATCTGCTGAGCTCGCGGCAGGGTGCGCGGGATGAGGTCGAGGCTCACCGCGGTGACACCGGCTTGGGCCAGCTGCCCGGCCAGCGCCGGATCAGTCAGCAGCGCGAGCATGCCCAGCAGCACCTGACCGGGCCGCAGCGCATTGACGGTGAGCTCGTCCGGCCTGCCGACCATGAGCACGACATCGGCGGCAGCCAGCGCTTCCGCTCGCGAGACAATTTGGGCGCCCGCTTCGGCGTAACTGCTGTCGGGCTGCCACGAGCCGGCGCCCGCGCCAGCCTCGACCAAGATCTCGAGCCCGGTCGCGCGGAGCTTGGCGACCGCTTCGGGCACCAGGGCAACCCGGCGCTCGCCGGGCGCTGCCTCCTGCAGGACGGCAACCTTCATCAGAGCGACCTCGTGGTTAGGGGGGATCAGCATATGGGAATCCGGCACGCCGCCAGCCAGCCGGCCGGGCCGCCGCGGCTCACCGGTCGGACTCTACCCGCGGGCAAGAGTCCCGCATAACGCCCGATCTGCGGCTTGGCGGCAGCCGGCTGGCCGGCCGTCCTTCGAATCGTCCGGAGCGATGCGCGATAATCGCGGGCGGTGCGGGTACTTTGCAGCCGGATAGCAGACTAGGCAGTTAATCGGATATTAGACCAGGCAGGCAAACCTGACGGCCAGGTGGCAGCACCGGTCCGGGCTGGGTCCCGACGGGGTTGCCGGGCGGTGAGGACGGCTGGGTATCAGCGAAGACGAGCAACCGCGGCAAGCTGACGGCGCGGGCTACCGCTTGCGGCCGCCGCATTTTGAGTGCGGAAATGTCAGCGACATCCTTGGCGAGCGGCTGCTGGCGGCGCAGCGCGGGCTGCGCGACGCCCCGCTTGCGCAGAGTCGGCGAGTGCAAATGCAGCGCAGGCTCGCGGCTATCTGTGACGCCATGAAGGCGCCGGGCGCCGATCCGGCCCGTATCGCCTGGCGGCTTGACCGCCTGTCCGCGGACGTCAGCGCAGCGGGGGAGAGCAGCGCAGCCGGGGAGTGCGGCGAGCGCGGGGGTGACGGGCCGGTCGGGGCGGCGGCCCCGCAGGGAAAATGCTAGCCGGGTAAGCAGGAAGCGCGCATTCCTGTCTATTATGCGCAGTTCTGGCGTCGACACGCGGCACTATCCCGGCTGGTATTTGTGCCCGGGCGCTGGATCGCTTAATTTCAGGCACGTCAAGAGGTCGCGAAGTCCGGTTACCCTGTCCGCGCGACCGCCCGTGGGGGAAACGCAGGAGCAGAAAATGAACAAGCGTGACCTGATCGATGAGATTTCGGGCCGGTTGGGAGACAAGAAGACCGCGACCGAGGCCGTCAACGCAGTACTCGAGACCATCCAGGCAGCGGTCGCCAAGGGGGATAAGGTGGCGATCACCGGATTCGGGGTATTCGAAAAGACTGTCCGCCCGGCACGCACCGCGCGCAACCCGGCCACCGGCGCGGCCATCAAGGTGCCGAAGTCGTCCGTGCCGAAGTTCCGCGCCGGATCGGACTTCAAGGCGCTCGTCAACGGTGACAAGAAGGTCGCCGCGGCCAAGAAGTAGCCGTGCCGACAAGCCGCGAGTAATCGGGGCCGCGCGGTAGCCGGTGCGCGCACGCCGCCGGCGGCAAGCTAGCGGCGGGCGGCGCAGCGGCGTCGCCCGCCGTGTGCCCGCCCGCGTCTGGGGGGTTAGCGCAGACCGGGGCGCTTGCGGAGCGCGGTCTCCAGCAGGCGGCCGATAAGCTCGTCGAATCCGATGCCGGTGGCTTCCCACATTTTGGCGAAATAGGAACTCGCCGTCATGCCCGGCATCGTGTTGATCTCGTTGACGATGATGTCGCCGTGTGGCGTGTAGAAGAAATCAACCCGCGCCAGGCCCTCGCAGGAGACAGCTTCGAAGGCTGCTGCGGCAAGTCGCCGGATCTCCTCGAGGTCTGCCGCGGGAATCGGCGCCGGGATAGTCATCCGGGTCGCACCGAAATATTTTGTCTCGAAATCGTAGAACTGCTCGCCATCGATGGCGAGCAGCCCGGGCAGGCTGGTATCGGGCGGGCCGCCGTCTCGTCCTTCGAGTACCGAGCACTCGATTTCCGCGCCGGTTATCGCCGCTTCCACCAGGATCTTGGGATCATGCTGGCGGGCCAGTTCGATCGCTGCATGCAGCTCGCCGATGTCAGCTGCCCGTGAGGTGCCGATGCTGGAGCCGCCGCGGGCGGGCTTGATGAAGACCGGCCAGCCGAGCTCGCCGATAGCATCGAGTACCCGCTTGCGCTCGGCCGTCGGGGCGAGGCCGACGCCCTGCCAGTCGCGCTCCCGGACGATCACGCGGCGTCCGACCGGCAGTCCCGCCGCCGCGAAGACGACCTTCATGTATTCCTTGTCCATGCTGACCGCGCTGGCCAGCACGCCCGCCCCGACATAGGGAACTCCGGCCATCTCCAGCAGGCCCTGGATCGTGCCGTCCTCGCCAAACGGGCCGTGCAGGACCGGCAGCACGACATCGACCGAACTGAACAGGTCCGGAATCCGGCTGGCCGGGGCCTGCCGCGGCTCCGGGCGGTCAACGCCCGTGCCCGGCTGGGGGGCGCCGGCCGACTGCTCCGGCCCGGGGCGGCTTCCCGGCTCGGCCACCGATTCGACAGACGGCAGCTGGCCGCCGGCGATGGCCAGCCGGGCTGGGTCGTCGGCGGCCAGCACCCAGTTCCCGGCGCTGGTAATGCCGACCGGTACCACCTCGTAGCGGTCGCGGTCGATCGCGGCGAGTATTGCCCCGGCGCCGAGGCAGGAGATGGCATGCTCCGGACCCTGGCCGCCGAATACGACGGCGACCCGGACCTTGCGGCGCTCGGTCACGTTTTCTCAGTCCCCTCTAGCAGTTCGTTGCCGTGGCCCGCACCACCGCCGGGCGCTCAGCGCAGACACCTACCCTGGCAGGCGTTCAGCCGGGTGTCAGCCGGTCCAGCGCGGTCAGGACGTCCGCCAGCAGGTCAGCGCCGTCCTCCAGCCCTACCGAGAACCGGACGGCGCCGGGACTGATGCCTGCCGCGGCCAGCGCGGCGGCGTCCAGCTGCCGGTGCGTCGTCGAGGCGACATGACTGACCTTGGTATGCGTGCCGCCGAGTGAGGTGGCAATCCGCGCTATCCGGAGCCCGTCGGTGAACGCCATTCCCGCCTCCCGGCCGCCGCTGGGGGTTATCGTCACGATCCCGCCGTACCTGATGCCCTCGGGCCCGGCGTCGAACTGGCGTCCGGCCAGCTCGTGGTCGCGATGGCCGGGCAGGCCAGGATAATCCACCGCCTGCACACCGGGGTGCCGGTCGAGATGAGCGGCCAGCATCTGGGCAGTCGCGCACTGCCGCGCTACTCGCAGCGGCAGGGTCTCCAGGCCGCGGCGCAGCAGGTACGCCTCGTCCGGTGCCAGCGAGCCGCCGGTGTCAATCCGGACGGCGCGGATCTTGCTGATCAGCTCGGGCCGGCCAGTGATCACCCCGCCGGTGACATCCGAGTGACCGCCTATGTACTTGGTCGCTGAGTGCAGAACCAGGTCGGCGCCGTGCTCCAGCGGGCGGCAGATCACCGGCGGCGCCATGGTCGAGTCCACGACCAGCAGCGCCCCGGCCTCGTGCGCCAGCCCGGCCAGGCCGCCCAGGTCGGCTACGGCAACCGTCGGATTCGCCAGCGTCTCCGCATACAGGACCGCCGTCTCCGGCCGCAGCGCCGCCCGGACCTGAGCCAGGTCAGTAATGTCGACGAAGTCGGTGCGCACGCCGAACGCCGATGCCACGTTCGCCAGGAAGCTGTAAGTCCCGCCATACAGGGCAGCCGAGGCCACCACATGGGCGCCCGCCCGGGTCAGTGCCCAGAACATCGTGCTGATCGCCGCCATGCCGGAGGCGAACGCCTGCGTCACCACCGGCTCCGGCAAGTTCACCCCTCCAAGGCGGCGATCGCTGCGGCGAGTGCCTCCACGGTCGGATTGTCGATCCGGCTGTAACTGAAGCCGGGCATGCCGCTGGCCAGCACTGCGGCGTACTCGGCGGCCGAGCCGAAGGTGAACGCGGCGGTCCGGTACACCGGGGGCGCCAGCGGCGGCTGGGCCGGCACCGGCGGCAGCGGCAGATGCACCGCGCGGGTGTTCTCGCCAGGCGTTGTGGCTGCGGGCGTCCCGCGCTTGCCCGGCTGCGGCGTTTCCGGCTGCGGCTCGCCTGGTTGTGGCTTGGCCGGTCGGGGGTCAGACACCGTAGCGCTCCGGTTTGGCCGTGCGGCTGGCCAGCATCTGGGCCGCGTCGCGGACGTCGAGGCCGCCGCAGATGACCGCGGCGACAACCTCGCTGATCGGCATCTCGACTTCGTGCCGCCGGGCTAGTTCCAGCACCGAGACCGAGGACTGCACGCCTTCCGCCGTCTGCCGGGGGGCGGCGACCACGTCGGCCAGGGGTATGCCGCGGCCGAGATTCTCCCCGAACGTGCGGTTGCGGGACAGCGGCGAGCTGCAGGTGCCGACCAGGTCTCCCATCCCGGCCAGGCCGGCCAGGGTGGGCTGCTCCGCGCCGAGCGCGGCGCCCAGCCGGGCGATCTCGGCCAGGCCGCGGGTGATCAGCATGGCCCGGGTGTTGTCGCCCAGGCCCATGCCGACCGCGATCCCGACGGCGATCGCGATAACGTTTTTCACTGCCCCGCCCAGCTCGCAGCCGGTCACGTCCGGATTGGTGTAGGGGCGGAAATAACTGGTGTGGCAGGCCTTCTGGAGCTGCCCGGCCGCCGCGGCATCCGGGCACGAAACCACGGTGGCCGCGTACTGCCGCTCGGCGATCTCGCGGGCATGATTCGGCCCGGACACCACGGCGATCCGGTCCGGCGCCGCGCCGGTCACCTGGGCGATGACCTCGCTCATCCGCTCGCAGCTGCCCACCTCGATGCCCTTCATCAGGCTGACCAGCAGCGCGCCGGGCGGCAGCAGGCCGGCCCAGCCGCTCAGGTTGGACCGCAGCGTCTGCGCCGGCACAGCCAGTATCACCAGGTCGGCGCCCTCCAGGGCCTCGGCCGGGTCGGCGGTGGCACGCAGCGCCGCCGGCAGGATCACGCCCGGCAGGTAATCGGGATTGCAGTGCGCCGCGTTGACCGATTCCGCGATCGTTCGCCGCCGTGACCAGAGCGTCGCCGGAGTTCCGGCGTCGGACAGTACCTGCGCGAATGTTGTTCCCCATGAGCCGGCGCCCATCACGGCAGCCCTCACGACGGCCCGGCTGCTTTGCTGCCGGGATCAGCTGACGGCAAATTTTCGGCGCTATCTTTTTCTTTTTCCTGTGCCCGCAGTTCCTGCCGTAGCTTGCGGCGGGCGATCGCCGGATGGTGCTGCTCGGCCGGCGGCGGCAGCCCGCGCAGCTGGCCGAGCAGCACGGTGATCTCGGTCATGATCTTGTCGGTGGCGGCGCGCAGGGTCTGCGGGGTGAGCGGCTGGCCGGCGAATTCGGTCAGGTCGACCGGCGGGCCGGCGAGTACGTGCACAGCCCGGCGGGGCACCAGGCGGGGCCGGGAGCTGCCGTACGGCAGCAGGTCCTGCGCGCCCCAGTGCGCGACCGGGATTACCGGCACTCCGGTGCTGAGGGCGAGCCGGGCCACGCCGGTCTTGGCCACCATCGGCCAGCTGTCCGGGTCCCGGGTGACGGTGGCCTCCGGGTAGAAAATGAGGCAGGCGCCGTTACGCAGGCCCTCCTCGGCGTCCCGCAGCACCAGGGCCGCGTCGGTCTGGCCCCGGTACACCGGCAGCTGGCCCAGCTTGCGCATGACCGGCCCGAGGACCTTGATGTCGAAGAGCGAGGCCTTGGCCAGGAACACCGGGTAGCGCCTCGCGCCGTCGGTGAACAGGGACAGTGCGATGACGTCAGCGTAGGACAGGTGGTTGGCGGCGAGGATCATGCCGCCGCGGCGGGGAAAATGCTCCTGGCCGTGCCAGTCCCGCTTCATCAGCACCGGGACTAGCGGCCGCAAGATGATCTTGGAAAGATTCCGCCAGGCACGCGAGTAACTTCCGTCCGCGGGCTTACCGGGCGTCCGCGCGCTTGTCATATGTCCAGTCTCCTGGTTCACGCGTCATCGTGTCGAGGCGGGTCCAGCGCCAGGGCAAGATCGTAGGCATGGAGTCCGACAGTTCATCCGGCTGGCTGCTGGTGATCCCCGTCAAGGTACTTGCCCGGGCCAAGTCCCGGCTTACGGGCCTCGGCCGGGAGGACCGGGCCGGGCTGGCCCTGGCGATGGCGGCCGACACGGTCGCGGCGGCCACGGCCTGCCCCGCGGTCGGCCAGGTCATCGTGGTGACCGACGACGACGGCGCCCGGGAAGCGCTGAGCGCGCTGGGTGCGACGGTTATCGGCGCCGAGCCCGCCGGGGGCCTGAACGCGGCACTGACCTTCGGCGCGGCGTATGCGGCGCGACGGTGGCCGGCCGCGGGCGTGGCAGGCCTGGCGGCGGACCTGCCCGCGCTGCGGGCCGCCGAGCTCGGCCGCGCGCTGGCCGCCGCCGCACGCTGGCCGCAGGCGTTCGTGCCGGACGCGGCGGGCACCGGAACCACGATGTACGCGGCGGTGGCGGGAGAGCCGTTCGGCCCGCGGTTCGGTCCGGGATCGCGCGACGCGCACCGGGCGAGCGGCGCGGCCGAGCTGGACTTGGCCGGCGTACCCGGCCTGCGCACGGACGTCGACACTCTGGCTGACCTGCGGATCGCCGCCGCGATCGGGGTCGGACCGCGGACGCGGCTGCTGGCAGCGCCCGTCCTGGCCGGCTAGCGGGCGCGTCGCGCACCTGCCCGGCCTGAACGCGCGCGATCCGGACGCGCGCCCGCCTGGACGCGCGCGATCCTGACCCGCGCGGCCTACATGTGCACGATCGGGCAGGCGGCCTACATGTGCACGATCGGGCAGGCGGCCTAGATGTGCACGATCGGGCAGGTGAGCGTGCGGGTGATACCGGGCACCGACTGGATTTGCGCCACTACCAGCTTGCCGAGATCGTCCACGTTGTCGGCCTCGGCCCGGACGATCACGTCGTACGGGCCGGTTACGTCATCCGCCTGGGCCACGCCGCTGATCTTCGCGATGCTGATGGCAACATCGGCGGCCTTGCCGACCTCGGTCTGGACGAGGATGTAAGCCTGCACCATGTCGCCCTCCAGTCGCTGTCGTCAGGGCCACGCTACCTTAGGAACCGCCGGGGTGGCCGGCAGGAGGCGCACGGATTCCTGGGAGGCCGCGATTACTGTCTCTGATCTCGGCGAGTTTGGCCTTATCGCGGCAATCCGGGCGCTGCTGCCGCCCGACACCGGCCTGATTGTCGGCATCGGCGATGACGCGGCGGTGCTCCCGGCGCCCGACAGCCGGGTGGTGGCCAGCACGGACCTGCTCGTGGAGGGACGCCATTTCCGCCGGGACTGGTCCAGCCCGCTCGACATCGGCCGCAAGGCCGCCGCGCAGAACCTGGCCGACGTCGCGGCGATGGGTGCCCGGCCCACGGCGCTGCTCGTCGGGCTGGCCGCGCCTGCGGACCTGGCCGCCGAATGGGCGCTGGACGTCGTCCGCGGGCTCGCGCGGGAATGCTCGATCGCCGGGGCGTCGATCGCGGGGGGTGACGTGTCCGGGGCCGGCTCGGTCATGCTGGCGATCACCGCGCTCGGCGACCTGGCCGGCGCGCAGCCGGTAACCCGCGGCGGCGCGCGGCCCGGCGACCGGGTCGCGGTAGCCGGGCAGCTGGGCAGCTCAGCGGCAGGGCTGGCGCTGCTGGCCGCCGGCCTGGCTACCCCTTGGGACGCGTTGCCGCAGGCTGACGGCCGTCCACCGCGCGGCAGTCCGGGCGGCGCCGCGCTGGTGGCCGCGCACCGCTGCCCGCGACCGCCCTATGCCGCCGGGCCGCAGGCCGCGGCGGCGGGCGCTACCGCGATGATCGACGTCAGCGACGGCCTAGTTCAGGACCTCGGTCACATCGCGGCTGCCAGCGGGGTTCGCGTTGATCTGGACCGGGACGCGCTCGCGGCCAGCCCGGCCGTCGCGGCCGGCGCGCTGCAGGCCGCGGCGGCGCAGCTGGGCGGCCCCGACTGGTTGAGCTGGGTCCTGGCCGGCGGGGAGGACCACGCACTAGCCGCGACCTTCCCGGCCGCAGCGCCAGTGCCAGCAGGCTGGACGATCGTCGGCTCCGTCACGGCAGGCAGCGGTGTCCTGGTGGACGGGCAGGGTACCGGCGAGATGCGCGGGTGGGACCACTACCGCGATCACTAACCCGATCAGCAGGTCTGCAGGTCAGCGGGTTACTTTTCCTGCCTTGATGCAGGAGGTGCACACGTTCATCCGCTTGGGCGTCTTGCCCACCACGGCGTGCACGGTCTGAATGTTGGGGTTCCAGCGGCGCGGGGTACGGCGGTGCGAGTGGGACACGTTGTTGCCGAAGCCCGGCCTCTTGCCGCAGACGTCGCAGACGGAAGCCACGGGATTGCTCCATTTTAGGGTTAGACGGGGAAGGCCGCCGCACGGCTAGAGCCGACGGTCACCGAAGGGTATCCGACCCGGGGCCGCCAGCGCGAGCCAGGCCGCCGGCGGAGCCAGTCGCCCGCGCCCGGGTGGCGCCGCGGCCGGGCGCTCCGGCCGGGCGCCGCAGCCCCGGGCGGGGCCGGGGCGGGCCTTGGCGGGGCCGGGGCGGGGCCCTGGCGGGGCCGGCCGGCGGGCCGGCGCCGACGACGGCGAACTAGCTGCGGCGGCGAGGAATTACCCTGCCGGTATGGCGACGCTGGAGGATCCGCTGCGGCTGGTGATCGGCGACAAGGCGGCTAAGCCGCTGGGCAAGGTACTGGGCCTGGTGACCGTCCGGGACCTGCTGACCTATTACCCGCGACGGCATGAGAACCGCGGCCAGCTGACCGAGCTGAGCTCGCTGCGGGACGGGGAGCACGTGACCGTGCAGGCGGAGGTCGCTGCCGTGACGGTGCGTAGGATGCGCAACCGGCCGGGCACCATCTTGACGGCGACCGTCACCGACGGCCGCGCCAGCCTGGTGCTAACGTTCTTCGGCCGGGCGCAGCAGGGGTGGCGCGAGCGCGAGCTGATGCCCGGCACCCGCGGCCTGTTTTCCGGTCAGGTGTCGAGTTTCCAGGGCAGGCGGCAGCTGGCGCAGCCGGAATATGAGCTGCTGGGCAGCGGCGATGCGGCGATGCGGGCGTCGGAGTTCGCTTCCGAGCTGATCCCGCTGTACCGGGCGACTAAGGAGGTCTCGTCCTGGCGCATCGCTGACTCGGTCCGGTTCGCGCTCGACATGCTGGACGTGCCCAGCGACCCGCTGCCCGCCGAGGTCCGCAAGCGCTTCGGCCTGTGCGGTTACGCCGACGCGCTGCGCGGCATCCACCGGCCGGTGGATACCGCGGACCTCAGCCGCGCCCGGCTGCGGCTGAAGTGGGACGAGGCCTTCACCCTGCAGGTCATCCTGGCGCAGCGGCGGCGGGCGGCGGCCGACTACAGCGCTACGCCCCGGCCGCCGGTGCCGGGTGGCCTGCTGGCGGAGTTTGACGCGGCGCTGCCGTTCGAGCTGACGGCGGGTCAGCAGCTGGCGGGTGCCACCATTGCCGACGATCTTAGCCGCGAACATCCGATGAACCGGCTGCTGCAGGGCGAAGTCGGCTCCGGCAAGACGGTCCTGGCTGTCCGCGCCATGCTCCAGGTGGTCGATGCCGCCGGGCAGGCGGCGCTGCTCGCCCCGACCGAGGTGCTGGCGCAGCAGCATTTCCGGTCGATCAGCGCGCTGCTAGGGCCGCTGGGCCGGGGCGGCCAGCTCGGCGGGGCGGAAAATGCCATCGCGCTGACTCTGCTGACCGGGTCGCAGGGCGCCGCGGCCCGCCGGGGCGCCCTGCTGGCGGCGGCGTCAGGCGCCGCGGGCATCGTGATCGGCACGCACGCCCTGCTGGAAGACCGGGTGCAGTTCGCTGACCTCGGCCTGGTGGTCATCGACGAGCAGCACCGGTTCGGCGTGGAGCAGCGCGACGCGCTGCGGGACAAGGCGGGCGAGGGCCGTCCGCACGTACTGGTAATGACGGCTACGCCGATCCCGCGGACGGTCGCGATGACAGTGTTCGGCGATCTGGACATTTCCACGCTGACCGAGCTGCCGGCCGGCCGGCAGCCGATTGTCACGCACGTGGTCCCCGCCGCCGAAAAGCCGCATTACCTTGACCGGACCTGGCAGCGGGTCCGGGAGGAGACGACGCGCGGACGGCAGTGCTACATCGTCTGTCCCCGGATCGGCGGTGATGATCCCGGCGCGGCCGACGGCGCCGTGCCTTCTTCGGATGAGCCCGTGCCTTCGGACGAGGCCGTGGCTGCCGGGGGTGACGCCGGGCCTTCTCCGGACGGCGCTGCGGAGGACGGCGATGACTACGCGACCGAAGACGAGGCGCCGCGGCGCCCGCCGCTGGCCGTCGTGGACCTGGCCGCCGGGCTGGCCCGCGGCCCGCTGCTGGGCCTGCGGCTGGCCGTGCTGCACGGCAGGCTCCCGCCGGAGGAGAAAGACCAGGTCATGCAGGCGTTCGCGGCTGGTTCGGTGGACGTGCTGGTGACCACCACAGTCGTGGAAGTTGGTGTGGACGTGCCGAACGCGACCGCAATGGTGATCATGGACGCGGACCGGTTCGGCGTCTCCCAGCTGCACCAGCTGCGCGGCCGGGTCGGCCGGGGCGAGCATGCGGGCCTGTGCCTGCTGGTCACCGAGATGCCGCCGGCGGCCCCGGCGCGTGCACGGCTGGACGCGGTCGCCGCCACCCTGGACGGTTTCGTGCTGTCCCGGCTGGACCTCCAGCAGCGCCGGGAGGGCAACGTGCTCGGCGTGGCGCAGGCCGGGCGCCGGACCAGCCTGCGGCTGCTGACCCTGCTCGCCGACGAGGACCTGATCGGCGACGCCCGGGCCGAGGCCGCCCGGCTGGTTGCCGCCGATCCGGCGCTGGCCGGCCAGGACGGACTGGCGGCAGCGATCCGGGCCCTGCTAGACACCGAACGGGCCGAGTACCTGGAGAAGGCATGACCAGGATCATCGCGGGCTCGGCGCGCGGGCGGCGGCTGGCCGTGCCGCCGGGCCGGACCACCCGGCCGACTAGCGACAGGGCTCGCGAGGGCCTGTTCGCGACGACGCTGGCGATCTGCGGGACGCTCACCGGAGCGGCGGTGGCGGACTTGTACGCAGGCTCCGGCGCGGTCGGGCTCGAGGCGCTGTCGCGCGGCGCTGACGCGGCCCTGCTGGTGGAATCCGACCCCCGTGCGGCCCAGGTGATCCGGTCGAACATAGCCGCCGCCGGGCTCCCCGGCGCTCAGCTGATCACCGACCGGGTCGAGCGGGCGCTGGCGCGCGGTGCGGGCGGCCTGCGGCCGCGGGACTTCGTTTTCGCCGATCCGCCCTACGCCACGTCCGCCGCGCAGGTTCAGCAGCTGCTGGCGCAGCTGCTGAGCGGCGGCTGGCTGGCGCCAAGCGCGCTGGTCTGCGTGGAGCGGGCCACCCGCTCGGGAGCCCCGCAGTGGCCACCGGGCTATACGGCCGACCGGTGCCGCGGCTACGGTGAGGCCACGCTCTGGTACGGTCTCGCCGCGGGCCCGGAGCCTGCGCCAGGGTCGTCGGCAGGAGGCTGAGTCGCCGTGCGTCGTGTGGTGTGTCCCGGCTCTTTCGATCCCGTCACCAACGGGCACCTCGACATCGTGGCGAGGGCCGCGCTGATCTACGACGAGGTGATCGTGGCCGTGATGCGGAACCTGTCCAAGTCGGCGCTGTTCACCATCGACGAGCGGGTTGAGCTGCTGCGTGAAGTGACTGCCAAGCATTCCAATGTCCGGGTGCAGAAATTCAACGGCCTCATTGTCGACTTCTGCCGGGACAACGACGTCGCCGCGATCGTCAAGGGCCTGCGCGCCGTCAGCGATTTCGACTACGAGATGCAGATGGCGCAGATGAACTACAACCAGGCGGGAGTCGAGACCCTGTTCATGACGACCAACCCGCTGTACGCGTTCCTGTCCTCCAGCCTGGTCAAGGAGTTCGCCAAGTACGGCGGCGACGTCAGCGGGCTCGTGCCCGAGCCGGTTCGCAAGGCCCTCGACGGCCGGCTGACCGACGTACCTGGCTGACTGCCCGCGCCGGCGGGTGCCGCCGGTGCGCCGGCGTTGATTACCCGCTTGATCACGGTGGTTTGGTGTGGCCCGGGCAACACCAAACCACCGTGATCAAGCGATGCGCCGCACCGAAGTTGGGTTTCGGCGGCTTGGCCGGTAGGCTGAACCGCCCGGCCTGCTGCCGTGGCAACTTGGCCGCCTCTACGGTATACCGGTATTGCCCGCCGGGTAATTTACAGCCGGAAGTACCTGCCTGACCGCCTGCTATGTCACTACTGTCAGCTATGTCACTACCGCGATCCAAGCACGGAAAGCAGCTCGATTCGCGCGGGCCGCTCATCTTCGACACCCGGACCCTCGGTCCAGGCTCGGCACGCAGCGAGACGCGTACCGTTCCTGCCCCCGCCGAGCTGCGCGTGGCGATGGCTGGCGTCCCGGAAGGTTCCGACCTGGCCGTGGACGTGCTGCTCGAGGGAGTTGCCGAGGGGGTGCTCGTCACCGCCTCGGTAGCTGCGCCGCTGGCCGGCGAGTGCGCCCGGTGCCTGGAGCCGTTCAGCTCGCAGCTGATGCTCAGGTTTCAGGAGCTGTTCAGCCGCGATGCCGATCATGCAGGACCGGACGGTTACCTCCTGGTGGGAGACCTGGTAGACCTGGAGCCGGCGATGCGGGACGCGGTAGTCCTGGAGCTGCCGCTGTCACCGCTGTGCACGGCTGACTGCCCGGGGCTGTGCCCGGAGTGCGGCATACGGCTCGCGGACGCGGACGCGGACGCCGGTCACGGGCATGAGCAGGACAGCGGTGTATGGGCGGCGCTGCGGCAGCTGAAAATCGACGCCCGCCCGGAACCGGACGGCGCTGAACCGGACGGCGCGGAACCGGACGGTTCTCTGCACGGCAGTACCGATGTCCCCGGCCGGCACCCCGGCCGGGATCAAGCGAAGGAGCACTGAGGTGGCTGTACCGAAGCGGCGGATGTCGCGCAGCAATACCAGGTCACGGCGAGCGCAGTGGAAGGCCACGGCACCGCACCTGGTGAAGTGCCCGCAGTGCCGGGAGCCGAAGCTCTCCCACACGGCCTGCCCTGCCTGCGGCACTTACAACCGGCGTCAGGTGATCGCGCCTTCCTAGCAGCCGCGGAAAGGGATGGATGAGTGAGTGAGACGTCTGGCACCGGCACTGCGGCTGGTATCGACGCCAGCGGGCTGGCCGGCGTGCTCGCGGCGCCGATCAGCGGCGAGCTGCTGGAACGGGCGCTGACGCACCGGTCCTTTGCCTACGAGAACGGCGGCCTGCCAACCAATGAGCGGCTTGAGTTCCTGGGCGACTCAGTCCTTGGCCTGATCGTGACCGACACGCTGTTCCGCGGGTACCCTGACCTGCCCGAAGGGCAGCTCGCCAAGCTGCGGGCGGCTGTCGTTAACATGCGGGCGCTGGCCGGAGTTTCCCGTGGCCTGGCACTCGGTCCCTATATCCGGCTGGGCAAAGGCGAGGAAAGCACCGGCGGCCGGGACAAGTCGTCGATACTTGCCGACACCCTGGAGGCGGTCATCGGCGCCGTCTATCTCGACTGCGGGCTCAGCGCCGCTGACAAGCTGGTGCACCGCCTGTTCGATCCGGTCATCGCCCGGTCGGCGATGCTCGGCGCCGGGCTGGACTGGAAGACGTCGCTGCAGGAGCTTACCGCGGCTGAGCTGCTCGGCGTGCCGGACTATCACGTCGCCGAGAGCGGCCCGGATCACGAGAAGTCGTTCCGGGCATCCGTCCAGATCGGCGGCCGGGTTTACGGCGAAGGCGAGGGCCGTTCGAAGAAGGAGGCCGAGCAGCAGGCAGCGGAGGCGGCCTGGACGGCGATCAGCGCCGCGCCCGCCGGTGCCTGAACTTCCCGAGGTCGAAACCGTCCGACGCGGCGTGCAGGCGCATGTCAGCGGCCGCACGATCGACTCGGTCACCGCTCTGCATCCGCGGGCTGTCCGGCGGCACCTGGCGGGCGCTGACGATTTTGCCGTCCTGCTGCGGGGCCGCACCGTGGACGGCGCCCGGCGCCGGGGAAAGTACCTGTGGCTGCCCGTCGGGGATGATGCCGTGCTGGCGCACCTGGGGATGAGCGGCCAGCTGCTGATCGGCCCGGCCGGCCGGCCGCTGTCACCGCACGTGCGGATCCGGTTTACCTTCCGCGATGGCGGCCCCGACTTGCGGTTCACCGATCAGCGCACCTTCGGCCACATGCTGTATGCGCCGGGGGGCGCCGTGCTGCCTCCGGTTATCGCCCATATTGCCCCGGACCCGCTGGAGCCGGAATTCGACCTCGCCGCGGTCACCGCGCGGCTGCGCCAGCGCCGCACCGGCATCAAGCGCGCGCTGCTCGACCAGTCGCTGATCAGCGGAATTGGCAATATTTACGCCGACGAGGCACTGTGGCGCGCTCAGCTGCACTGGGCCCGAGCGACTGACAAATTGCGGCGAAACGACGTTGCCCGCCTCATCAGCGCCGTGCAAGACGTGTTCGCCGAGGCACTGGACGCAGGCGGAACATCGTTTGACAGTCTGTATGTCAACGTTAACGGGCGCAGTGGCTACTTCGACCGGTCCCTGGCTGTCTACGGCAGGTCCGGCCTGCCGTGCCCGCGGTGCGGGGCGCCGGTCCGGCAGGAGAAGTTTATGAACCGCTCGGCGTTCAGCTGCCCGCACTGCCAGCCGGTGCCGCGCTCGGCCCGGTGGTAACCGGCCGCGGTACAGCCGGGCCGGATGAGCCGGGCGGCCGGGACGATGCTGAAAAGACGGTGCCGCGGGCCGGCCCTGACGGACCGCTGCCGCGGATCCGCCTGACGGCGTGGGTGGACGGCCGGGTGCAGGGGGTCGGATTCCGCTGGTGGGTTCGCTGCCGTGCACGGGAACTCGGGCTTACCGGGGCGGCCGAGAATCTCGCGGACGGCCGGGTGAAGGTGACCGCAGACGGTGACGAGGCAGCCTGCCGCGCGCTGCTTGCCGTGCTGGGGGCACCCGGGTCGCCCGGCCGCGTCACCAGCGTGACGCGCCGCTGGAGCACTTACGGGGGAGATATGGCTGGTTTCGCGGAGCGCTGACCGGTTGTGCGGGCGCGCCGGATTATTCTGCCACGATGCTTAACGAGACGTGTGACAGGGCAAGTGACCTGGGGGATTGTCAACTTGACCGGATAGGCATCGTGGTGGGACCATGAAAGCGTTACTTGGGCGCGACACTCCGACGACACCGCGGTAGCACCGCGCGTGGACTGCGAGTCCTTGGCGTTTCGCGCCGTGCCCACCTGGTCACTCAGTGTGGAGGACCTCACACAATGGCGAAAGCTCTGTACGGCCACATCGGCGGGCCAGATTACCGCATGGTCGCGGAAGTACGCCGGCTGCAGCAGCGAGTGCACGACCTGGAAGCCGAGCTTGCCCGGCTTCAGGAGGAGAACGACGTGCTCACCGCCGAAGTCGGTCACGACCTGCTTATCTCGGTTCGCGAGCCGGCCCTCACCTAAGGCCGGCTCAGGCAGGGGAAGGTAAGAGGGACGCCGCGCAGCTGGCGTCCCTCTTAAACTTCCGCAGGACCGTCACGGCTCTATGCAGGGCCGTCACGGCTCTTTCGCGGGACCGTCACGGCTCTTCGGCAGGGCTGACAAAGGCACTCTGCGGTCGGCCGGGCGTTCCGACAAGTGCGGAATACGGCAGGTGACACGCCGCTGCGCCGCACCCGATCTCGCACCGGCGGTACTGGCGACTCCGGCGACTTCCGGACGTGCAGGTGCCCGGCGAGCATCATGCTCCGCAGTCCACCGGGAAGTAGCCGTCAGTCCCTGCCCCCGCCTGCCAGCTGGCCCGTGCCGCCGCACCGGGACGGCATTTCCTGCGCGACCTGCATTTCCTGCGCGACCGGCTTTGTCGGTGCGTCGCGGTAGGGTGCGGAATGTTCCGGGCAGCTCGGTCGCGGGGGAGAGGAGCTGGCGGGTGTACCTGAAAACGCTCACCCTGCGCGGGTTCAAGTCGTTCGCCGCAGCCACCTCGCTGCGCTTCGAGCCGGGCATCACCTGCGTGGTGGGCCCGAACGGGTCCGGAAAGTCCAACGTCGTGGACGCCTTCACCTGGGTGATGGGCGAGCAGGGCGTCAAGTCACTGCGCGGCGGCAAGATGGAGGATGTCGTTTTCGCCGGCACTGCCGCCCGGCCTGCGCTCGGCCGCGCCGAGGTGACGCTGACGATCGACAACACTGATGGCCAGCTGCCGATCGACTACGCGGAAGTCACCATCAGCCGGCTGCTGTTCCGGTCCGGGCAAAGTGAGTACGCGATCAACGGCGAGTCCTGCCGGCTGCTGGATGTCCAGGAGCTGCTCTCGGACACCGGCCTCGGCCGCGAGATGCACGTGATCGTCGGCCAGGGCCAGCTCGATGAGGTCCTGAACGCCGGCCCGGATGCGCGCCGGGCGCTGATCGAGGAGGCGGCCGGGGTCCTGAAGCACCGTCGCCGGAAGGAAAAGGCCCTCCGCAAGCTGGAGGCCATGCAGGCGAACCTCACCCGGCTGGTCGACCTGACCGGTGAGCTCGGCCGGCGCCTCAAGCCGCTGGGGCGCCAGGCGGAGATTGCTCGCAAGGCAGCGGCGATCCAGGCGGACTTGCGCGATGCCCGGCTGCGGCTGCTCGCCGACGACTATCTGACGCTTGCCGCTGACCTGGCCCGTGACGAGGTCAGCGAGGCCGCGGCCGCTGGCCGGCGGGCCGGCCTGGAAACCGCGCTGGGCGCGGCCCGCCGCCGCGAGGCCGAGCTGGACGCCAGCGAGGAGCTGCACGCGCCCCGGCTGGCGGCGGCCCAGCAGACGTTCTTCACCTTGTCCGGGCTCGCCGAGCAGCTGCGGGGCGCGGCCAGCCTGGCCGACGAGCGGTACCGGCACCTGTCGGCGCCGCCGGACCCGGCCCGGCCCGGCCGAGACCCGGACGAGATGGACCGCGAGGCAGCCAGCCTGCACCAGCAGGAGACCGCGCTGGACGAGCGGCTCGGCCGTGCGCGCGGCCAGCTGACCGCGGCGGTCGCCGGGCGGGCCGGCGCTGAGACGGCGCTGGCCGAGACCGAGCGGCGGCTGGCCGCTGACGCCAGGGCGGCTGCCCGGCAGGCCGAGCGGCTGGGCCAGCTGCGTAACCAGGTCAGCGCGGCCCGCAGCCGGGCCGCCGCCGCCCAGGAGGAGGCTGGCCGGCTGGCCGAGGCGATGAGCCAGGCCCGCGTCCGGGCCGGGCGGTCCCAGCAGGAGTACGCCGAATTGCAGGACCTGGTGGCGGGCCGGGACGAGGGCCGGCCGGACCTGGCCGCCGCCCATGAGCAGGCCGCGGCCGGGCTCGCTGCGGCGACGGCCCGGCTGACCGGGCTGCGGCGCGCCGAGCATCATGCCAGCGGCGAGCGCGCCGCGCTGCAGGCGCGGACCCAGGCGCTGGAGGAAGCGGTCCGCCGCGGCGCCGACTCCGCCGGGGTGCTGACTGCGGAGCCGGCCGCGTTCGGCGGCGTGCTCGGTCCGCTGGCGGCGCTGCTGACGGTGCAGGACGGGGCTCAGGAAGCGATCACGGCCGCGCTCGGCGCCGCCGCCGGCGCGGTAGCCGTGACGAGCGTCGAGGCTGCGGTCACGATCCTGCAGGAGCTGCGGCGCGGCAACCTGGGCCGGGTCGACCTGATCATCGCCGTTGACGGGCCGGCCCCGGAGGGGGAGCAGCCGGCGCCGGACGACGCCGCGCCGCGCGGCGGAATGCGGGCACTGACCGCCGATCTGACGGCCGAAGGTGACGGCAGTGACCTGCTGCCGGATGTTATGCGCGCGATTGATGTTGTTACGGCCCCGGCCGGGCTGGCGCCGGCTGTCGGGCAGCTGCTCGCTGGCGTGCTGGTAGCGCCGCATCTCGGCGCGGCCCGCGAGCTGCTGCGCGATGACCCGCGGCGGCGCGCGGTGACCCTTGACGGTGACCTGATCGGGACGCACTGGGCCCGCGGCGGGGGCGCCGGCGGCCAGAGCCTGCTCGCGCTGCGGTCGGCGGCCCAGCAGGCGGCCGAGGGGCTGGGGCAGGCGCAGCGGCGCTGCCAGCGAGCCGAGCGGGACCTCGCCGAGGCCGCTGAGGACGAGCAGCAGGCCCGGCAGGTGCTAGCCGCGGCCCTGGCGCAGCTTCAGCAAGCTGACGCGGCGGCGGCGGAGACGTCCGGCAAGCTCGGAGCGCTGGCCGGCGCGGCGCGGGCAGCGCGCGAGGAAACGGGCCGGCTGGCCGCCTCGATCGCCAGAGCCGAGCGCGCGGCCGATCAGGGCCGCGCGCAGCTGGCGCAGCTGGCGGACCAGCTCGCCGCGGTGCAGGCGGCGGCCGGCGACCAGCCGGATGCGCGGTCCGGCGGCGCAGCGCTGGCGGCCGGGCAGCCCGGCGGTGCGGCAGGCGGCCTGGCGTCCAGGCCGGCGCTGGCCGATCGAGCCGTCGCAGCGCGGGACGCGGAGATGGAAGCACGGCTGGAAGTCCGGACGGCAGAGGAGCGGCTGCGTGCGATCACCGGCCGGGCCGACGCGCTGGCAGGCGCCGCGGCCGCCGAGCGGCAGGCAATCGGCCGGGCGGCGGCCCGCATGCAGCGCCGGGCGGCCGACGCGGCGACGGCGGTGTCCGTGGCCCGCGGCGCGCGCATCGCGCTGACCATGATCGAGCGTTCCATCGGCCTTGCCGACACCGAGCGGCAGGCCGCTGAACTGGCCAGTCGCGAGCGCGACGGCGACCTCAAGGCCATCCGGGCCCGGGCCCGGCAGCTGGCTGACGAGCTCGACGCGGTGGTAGACGGGGCGCACGGCGCGCAGATCGCGCGCGAGAGCCACCGGCTCCGGCTGGACCAGATTGCGGGCCGCGCGGCCGAGGAGTACGCCGTCGACCGGGACGCGCTGGCGGCGGAATACGGCCCCGCCGTGCCCGTGCCGCCCGCCGCGGAAGGGCAGCTGCCGTCGCCGTACGACCGGGATGCCACCGGGCACCGGGCCCGGCAGGCGCAGCGGCTGCTGGATCAGCTCGGCAAGGTCAACCCGCTGGCCCTGGAGGAATTCGCCGCACTGGAGGAACGGCACGCGTTCCTGGTCACCCAGCTGGAGGACCTGAACAAGACCCGCCGTGACCTGCTGACGGTGATCAAGGAAGTCGACGACCGGGTGCAGCAGGTGTTCAGCTCCGCTTACGAGGACATCGCACGGGAGTTCGAGCGCATCTTCGGCCAGCTGTTTCCCGGTGGCGACGGCAGGCTGCTGCTCACCGAGCCCGGTGACCTGCTCGCCACCGGCATTGATTTCGAGGCCCGGCCGCCCGGCAAGAAAGTCAAGCGGCTGTCGCTGCTGTCCGGCGGCGAGCGGGCACTGACCGCGATCGCCTTCCTGCTGGCGATCTTCAAGGCCCGGCCGTCCCCGTTCTACGTGCTGGACGAGGTGGAGGCGGCGCTCGATGACGTGAACCTGCAGCGGCTGCTGGGGATCTTCACCGAGCTGCGGGAGATATCCCAGCTGATCATCGTGACGCACCAGAAGCGGACGATGGAGGTGGCGGACTCGCTGTACGGGATCACCATGCGCGGCGACGGAGTTTCCACGGTGGTCAGCCAGCGGCTGCGAGAACGCGAGAGCGCCTGAGCAGCAAGGGGCCGCCGGCCTCGGGCCGGACCGGCGGCCGCCAGTGCGGCTGCCGCCACGGCGGTCCGGGAGGCGGCGGCCCGGCCCGCCCGCCCGCCGTCATCTGCCAGACTGGTGCCTGTCATGGAACATGATCTCATCATCGCCGCCGTAATCGTCCTAGTCGGCGGCGGCGGCGCAGCCGCACTCGTCCCGCCCATTCTCCGTTCCCGGCGCAAGAAAGGGGCGCCCGGCCCGCAATCCGGCGGCGCTCAGCCTGGTGCCGGCGGACCCGGCGGCAGTGAGCAGGCCGGCAGCGGCGGCCCTGGCGGCACCACCACGCTGGAGCGGCCGCCCGGTGCCGGCACTGCGAGCACAGCGCCCGCGCTCGACCAGCCGGGGGTGCCCGCGCTGGATCAGCCCGGGGCGTCCCCGGCTGCGGGCACGGGAGCGTCGGCTGCACGGCTGGTCCCGGTCGACCAGCCGCCGCCGTCGGCCGGGCGGCTGGTCCGGCTGCGCGGCAGGCTGGCCAGGTCCCAGTCGGCCTTCGGGGCGGCGCTGCTCAGCCTGCTCTCCGCGGACCGGCTGGACGACGCGGCGTGGGAGGAAATCGAGGACACCCTGATCACGGCGGATATGGGCGTCGGCCCGGCCCGGCAGCTGGTCGAGCACCTGCGGACCGAGGTCAAGGTGACTGGCGCCCGTGACCCGGCAGCTGTCAAGGCGCTGCTGCGAGCCGACCTGATCGCTCAGATCAACCCGGAGATGGACCGGAGCCTGCATACCCATCCGCACGGGGACAGGCCGGCGGTAGTACTGGTCGTCGGCGTCAACGGCACCGGCAAGACGACCGCATGCGGAAAGCTCGCCCGGGCGCTGATCGGCGATGGCCGTACCGTGCTGCTCGGCGCGGCTGACACCTTCCGGGCCGCGGCCGCCGACCAGCTGGCGACCTGGGCGGAGCGGGTCGGCGCCGAGGTTGTGCGCTCCGACGTCGAGGGCGCCGACCCGGCCAGCGTCGCTTTCGATGCGGTCAACCGCGGCATCGAGCGCGGCGTCGACACCGTGATCGTGGACACGGCGGGCCGGCTGCACACTAAGACCGGCCTGATGGACGAGCTCGGCAAGATCAAGCGGGTTATCTCCAAGCACGCCACCGTCGATGAGGTCCTGCTTGTCCTGGACGCCACCACCGGGCAGAACGGGCTGCGCCAGGCCCGGGTATTCGCCGAGGTGGTGAACGTGACGGGAATCGTGCTGACCAAGCTGGACGGCACCGCCAAGGGCGGCATCGTCATCGGCGTGCAGCGCGAGCTCGGCGTGCCGGTGAAACTGATCGGGCTGGGGGAAGGCCCCGATGACCTGGCGCCGTTCGAGCCGGAGGCATTCGTAGACGCGATCCTGGGCGGCTGACGGCAGCACTGGCCCGGCGCGGCGTACCGACCCGATAGCCTGAAGCGGTGTTCGAGACTCTTTCAGACCGGCTGACGCAAGTATTCTCCGCGCTGCGCGGGCACGGCCGGCTGTCCCAGGCCGACGTTGACGCGACCGCCCGCGAGATCCGCATTGCCCTGCTCGAGGCCGACGTCGCGCTGCCCGTGGTCCGGCAGTTCATCGCCAAGGTCCGCGACCGGGCTTCCGGCGCCGAGGTGTCCGAAGCGCTGAACCCGGCTCAGCAGGTCATCAAGATAGTCAACGAAGAGCTCATCGGGATTCTGGGCGGTGAGGCCAGGCGGCTGCGTTTCGCCAAGGTGCCGCCGACGGTGATCATGCTGGCCGGCCTGCAAGGCTCGGGTAAGACCACGCTCGCGGGGAAGCTCGCGGTCTGGCTGCGCGCGCAAGGTAATACTCCGCTGCTGGTAGCCGCGGACCTGCAGCGGCCTAACGCGGTGCAGCAGCTGCAGGTACTCGGGGAGCGGGCGGGCGTGCCGGTGTTCGCGCCCTATCCCGGCAACGGCGCGGGCGACCCGGTGCAAGCTGCCCGCGAGTCGCTGGAAGAGGCGCGGCGCAAACTGCACAACATCGTCATCATCGACACCGCCGGGCGCCTCGGCATCGACGCGGAGCTGATGCAGCAGGCAGCCGATATCAGGGACGCGGTCGACCCGGACGAGATCCTGTTCGTGGTTGACGCCATGATCGGCCAGGACGCCGTGCAGACCGCGCAGGCGTTCCTGGACGGCGTCGGCTATGACGGCGTGGTGCTGACCAAGCTCGACGGCGATGCCCGCGGCGGCGCCGCCCTGTCGATCGCCCAGCTCACCGGGCGCCCGGTGATGTTCGCTTCGACCGGGGAGAAACTCGAGGATTTCGACGTCTTCCACCCGGACCGGATGGCGTCGCGGATCCTCGATCTTGGTGACATCCTGACGCTGATCGAGCAGGCCGAGCGGACCTTTGATTCCGATCAGGCCGAGGCGATGGCCGGCAAGCTGGCTTCTGGTGACGGCTTCACGCTGGAGGACTTCGTCGAGCAGCTGGCCATGGTCCGCAAGCTCGGCCCGATCGGCAACCTGCTCGGCATGCTGCCCGGCGCTGCGCAGAACCGGGAGATGCTGAGCCAGGTCAGTGACAAGGACCTGGACCGGGCAGCGGCGATAGTCAGCTCGATGACCGTGCAGGAACGACGCAATCCCAAGATCATCAACGGCTCGCGCCGGTCCCGGATAGCCGCGGGCTCCGGTGTCACCGTCGGTGAGGTGAACAACCTCATCGTCCGGTTCCAAGAGGGCCAGAAGATGATGCGCCAGATGATGGGGTCCATGCCGGGAATGGGTGCGATGCGGCGTACCCAGAAAACCAAAGCCAAGGGCAAGAAGAAGGGTAGGGGCGGCGGCCGCCCGGCGAACGCGGCAGGCGGCCGCACCGCCAGCGGCCCGGCGGCACTTCCGGCCGGGTTCGGCCCGGGCGGCGCCGCAGGCCCCGGCGGCAGCCCGGCCGGGCCAGCCGGTCCCGGCAGCGGGCTGGGCGGCCTGGCCGGGGGACCTGGCGGCGCTGACGGCCCGCTGCAGCTGCCGCCCGGCCTGCGGCCGGGTTTTCCGGCTCAGTCCCAGCCCAAGCTTCCGCCAGGCCTTCGCGGGCCCGTGCCGAACCGCCGCGGCCGTCAGGGCAACAAAGGCCGCTGAACCGGGAGAACACGGCTTCAATCTGGGCGCCGGACCCGGTAATTACGCCTCATCGCTCGGCGTCTGGCACAATGTGGTAGCACTCGGCTGCGCGGGACCCTCTAACCCGCCGCAGCCGGACCCATCTGGGCTGCTCGCGCACCGGTCCCCACCCGGCTGCTCTGACGCCCGCACCGAATCCGCTGGGAGAAGACCACAGTCGTGGCTGTCAAGATCAAACTGAAGCGCCTGGGCAAGATCCGCGAGCCCTATTACCGCATCGTCATCGCCGACGCCCGCGTTAAGCGGGACGGCCGGGCTATCGAGGAAATCGGCAAGTACCACCCCAAGGCTGATCCGTCATTTATCGAGGTCAACTCGGACCGGGCGCAGCACTGGCTGTCCGTCGGCGCGCAGCCGACCGATCCCGTCCGCAAGATCCTGGAAATCACCGGCGACTGGCAGAAGTTCAAGGGCCTGCCCGGATCCGAGGGAACGCTGCGTACGGCGGCCCCGAAGGAAGACCGGAAGGAAGTGTTCGCCGCCGCGCTGAAGGAGACGCTGGACGCTGGCGGTTCCGCGCCGAAGGGCAAGGCGAAGGCGCGAGCCGCCGACGCAGCGCCCGAAACCAAGTCCGGTGAGCCGAAGGCAGGTCCGGCCCGGGGTGGCCCGGCTGACAAGCCAGCACGCCAGCCGAGAGGCGCAAATGCGGGTGCCGCCGGCGTCGAGCCAGCGACCGCTGCGCAGCCCGTGCCGAGCGCTGAACCGGCCGCCGCCGCCGAGCCGGTGGCCGCGGAGCCGGTGGCCGCGGAGCCTGTGGTTGCCGAGCCCGCGGCTGCGGAGCCTGTGGTTGCCGAGCCTGCTGCCGTGGCAGCATCAGCACCTGGCGCGCCGGCCGCTGGCGACTCAGCCGTCCTGGCCGCCGATGCGGATCATGCTGCGGTGCCCGCCGGATCGGTGTCGGACGGTAGCGCGGAAGACGGTAGCGCGGAAGACGGTAGCGCGGAAGACGGTAGCGCGGAAGACGGCACAGCGGCGGAGAGCGGAAGCTGACGTGCTCGAAGAGGCCCTGGAGCATCTGGTTAAGGGGATCGTCGAATTTCCGGACGATGTCCGGATCGACAGTCGCGGGCTGCGCCGGGGCCAGGTGCTCGAGGTGCGGGTACACCCTGAGGATCTGGGCAAGGTTATCGGCAGGGGCGGCCGGACGGCCAAGGCGCTGCGGACGGTGATCGGCTCGCTAGCAGGCGGCTCGTATGTACGGGTTGACCTGCTGGACACTGACGAGATCCGCTAGCGCGCTATGCAGCTGGTGGTGGGCCGGGTAGGACGGCCGCATGGGATCCGCGGCGAGGTTGCCGTGGACGTGCGGACCGACGATCCCGAGCACCGGATTACCGCGGGCAGCGTGCTGGCGACGGAGCCCGCGGCGGCCGGCCCGCTCGCCGTGGCCGCCGTCCGCCGGCATTCCGGCCGGCTGCTCGTGCGGTTCGATGGTTACAACGACCGGACCGGTGCCGAGGCGCTCTCCGGAACCTTGCTGGTGGTTGACTCGGCCGAGCTGCCCGATCCGGGGGATCCGGATGAGTTTCATGATCATCAGCTGATCGGGCTGTCGGTCCTTACCGTGAGCGGCGACCAGGTCGGCGTCGTGACCGACGTGCTGCACCACGGTCAGGATCTGCTGGTCGTGACAACGGCCGGCCGTGGCGATGGCCCGGTCATGGTGCCGTTCGTGGCTGCCCTGGTACCGGAGGTAGACGTGCCAGCCGGGAGGATCATCATCGACCCGCCGCCTGGCTTGCTCGATCTCGCCGCTGCCGCCCCGCCGTAGGCAGGCGCGGCGTGCGGATTGATATCATCACGATTTTCCCGGCCTACTTCGCCCCGTTGCAGGTCTCGCTGATCGGTAAGGCAGCCGAGCGCGGCGAGATCGTCTTCGGCGTGCATGATCTGCGATCCTGGGCTCGTGACGTGCATCACACGGTCGATGACACGCCGTTCGGCGGCGGCCCCGGCATGGTGATGAAACCGGAGCCGTGGGGCGAGGCGCTGGACGCCGTAATCCCGGCGGCCAGTGCGGTCCGGCTGGTCGTGCCTACTCCCGCCGGGAAGCCGTTCACGCAGGAAATGGCGGCGCGGTACGCGGCGCAGGAGCACCTGGTGTTCGCCTGCGGCCGGTATGAGGGGATCGACGCGCGGGTCATCGAGGACGCCCGGGCCCGGCTGCCGGTGGACGAAGTCAGCATCGGCGACTACGTGCTGGCCGGCGGCGAGCCCGCCGTGCTGGTGATGACCGAGGCGATCTGCCGGCTACTGCCCGGAGTGCTCGGAAATGAGCGTTCCGCTGCCGATGACTCCTTCGGCGGCGGCGCAGGCCCGATGGCCGGCCTCGTTGAGGGGCCTGCCTATACCCGGCCGCGGGTCTGGCGTGACCGGGAGGTACCGCCAGTGCTGATCTCCGGCGACCATGCCGCGATAGCCCGCTGGCGGCGCGACTGCGCGCTGCGGACCACCGCCCGCAACCGGCCCGACCTGGCCGCCAAACTGGCCGCCGCGCGCGGCTTGAGCGGGTCCGGCGGCACTGCGGCGCAGCTCGACGGCCGGGATCTCGCGGTGCTTGCGGAGGCTGGTTTTCCGGTTAGCGGCGAAGATATGGCACACTGAAAGCCGGCCCGGCGCCATAATGACTCCGCCGGGACGCTGCCGGGCGCTCAGGCCCGGCTCCTTCAGGCCGAGCAGCGCATTCGCATGCGCTTGATGATTACCGAGGAACCGCAGCGATGCACACCGCGATTGCCGAGCTTGAGCTGGCGCAGGTACGATCCGACATTCCCGTGTTCCGGCCGGGGGACACCCTGAAGGTGCACGTGCGAGTCGTGGAAGGCAGCCGGTCGCGGATCCAGGTTTTCCAGGGCATCGCGATCCGCCGTCAGGGCGGCGGGGCGCGGGAAACCTTCACCGTAAGGAAAGTCAGCTACGGCGTGGGCGTCGAGCGCACCTTCCCGCTGCACACACCGGCGATCGACAAGATCGAGGTACTGACCCGTGGCCGGGTCCGGCGGGCCAAGCTTTACTATCTGCGCTCGCTGCGCGGCAAGGCTGCCCGGATCAAGGAGCGCCGCGACCTGTCGGCGCGCTAGGACCGGGGGACAGCGCCGCACTAGCAGCCTGAGGATGCCGTGACCGAAACGGGTGGCGATGGCGCCCCGGCTCAGCAGGAGGGGGCGCCGGGAGCCGGTGCTGGCGCCGGCCGGGCCCAGCACGCGGCGCCCGCGGCCCGGCGGCCAGTCCAGCCGCCGGCAACTAGACGGCCGGCGGCAGCGCGCGGTGCTCCGTCGGGCAGCCCTCCGTCGGGCGGTGCTCCGTCAGGCAGCGCGCCAGCTGTGCCCGGCGGTAAGCGCCGCGGCCTGTGGCGCGAGATCCCCGTGCTGGTGCTGATCGCGCTGGTACTGGCTCTGCTGGTGAAGACCTTCGTGGTGCAGGCCTTCTACATTCCGTCCTCGTCCATGGAAGACACGCTGCTGACCGGCGACAAGGTTCTGGTGAGCAAGGTTGCCTTCCGCTTCCGCCAGATCCAGCGGGGCGACATCGTGGTGTTCAACGGAGCGGGATCGTGGGTCGCGCTGCCGCAGGCCGCGCCGCCCAGCTCGAATCCGGTGCTGCGGCTGTACGACGCGACGCTCAGGCCCGTGCTGAGATCGGTGGCCGGCCTGTTCGGCGAGGCGCCGGGCCAGACGGATTTCGTCAAGCGGGTCATCGGCGTCGCCCACGACCACGTGGCGTGCTGCAATGCCCGCGGACAGCTGACAGTCAACGGCGTTGCCGTGCAGGAGAAGTCCTACCTGTACCCGCGGGATACATCTTCTTCCGCGCCGCCGAGTTACTCCGGGCGGTTCAGCGTCATCGTGCCCGCCGGCCGCCTGTGGGTCCTCGGGGATTACCGCAGCGTCTCGGATGACTCGCGGCTGCATACCGCTGACCCGGGCAACGGGACGATCCCGGCGGACGAGGTAATCGGGCGGGCTTTCCTGATCGTCTGGCCGCTGAGCCGGCTGCGGGTGCTGCCGATCCCCGCCACTTTCTCCCAGCCGGGAATCAGCGCGGCCGCACCGGCCGGCCGGAACGGATCCGCGCCGGTCCCGGCGGCGGTTCCGGCCAGGCCCGAGCCCGCCGGGCTGGCCGCCGCCGGGATGGCCGCCGCGGGAACCGCCGCGCCGTACCTGCCGCTCGCGGCCGGCTTCGTCGGCGCGGTGCCGGTAACGTGGCTGCAGCGCCGCTTCCGGCAGCGCAGTCTCCGGCAGCGCCGCTTCCGGCTGCAACGCCTCCGGCAGCACAGCCCCGGCCAGCAGCGCTCCGGTGCGGAGCGACCGCGTCGCCGGCCACGCCTGCCGCTGCCGCCTCGCGGCCTGCCGCGGCTCCCGCGCCGACACCGCGACGGCGCAGCGCATGACCGGTAGCCGGCCTGTCCGCTGGGGAGGCGCAGGCGGAGCGCGCGTGTTCCTGGCGTGTTTTCCTGGCGTGCGGCGGAGTTTTCCCGGTTTGCTGACCGGGATGGACACGGCCGGCCGCCGCCAGCGCAGTTCGCTGTCGCTGACGGGCGCTAGGCTCGAGCCGATGATGAGCGACGAGCAGAGCCGCGACCGAACTCGCCCTGACGCGGATCCCGGCGGCGCGCGGGCCGCCGGGACAACGGGGTCGACCGGACCGGCGCGGCAGGGTCTCCCGGCCGCGGCCGCTGCGTCGGATCCCCCGGCCACCGGCCCCGATCACGTCGTCGCGTCGGCGGTTCCCGCGGCCGACGCGGCGCGGCGCAAGCCGGGCCGCCGCTCGTTCTGGCGTGAGCTGCCGGTACTGGTCCTCGTCGCGCTGGTTATCGCGCTGCTCATTAAGACGTTTGTGGTGCAGGCGTTCTACATCCCGTCCTCGTCGATGGAAGACACCCTCAGAATCGGCGACAAAGTGCTGGTGAACAAGGTCATCTACCACTTCCGCAGCATCAAGGCGGGTGACGTCGTGGTGTTCAACGGCGTGGGTTCCTGGGACGCGGCGCCCGCCCCCCAGCCGGGCACGAACCTGGTATCCCGGCTGTATAACGACACCCTCGGGCCGATGCTGCACTCGATTGCCGGGCTATTCGGCGCGCCGCCGGGCCAGACTGACTACATCAAGCGGGTCATCGGCGTCGCCGGTAACCGCGTGGCCTGCTGCAACGCCCGCGGTCAGGTAACGGTTGACGGCGTCGCACTGCGGGAGCAGTCTTACCTCTACCCCGGCAACGCGCCGTCCGACATCCGCTTCAGCATCAGGGTGCCGCAGGGACGGCTGTGGGTGATGGGGGATCACCGGGGTGTCTCGGATGACTCCCGGCTGCATAATGCCGATCCCGGCGCCGGCACTATCCCGGTCAGCAAGGTCATCGGCCGCGCCGCCCTCATTGTCTGGCCGCCGAGCCGGTGGCGGGTGCTGCCGATACCCGGCACGTTCGCCCAGCCGGGCAACGCTGCGGCGGCCAGTCCGGCGTCCGGCCGGATGACGGCCGGCTCCGCCGCCCCGGCCACCGCCCTGGCGGGCGGCGTCCCCGTCGCCGTCTCCGCGCCGGCGCCGTACCTGCCGCTGGCCGCGGGCCTGGCTGGCGCGGTCCCGCTGACCTTGCTGCAGCGCCGGATCCGGCTGCGGGTGCGGCCGCGGCGCGGCTGCCGGCCGTCCCGCGGGCGCCGGTGACGCCGTGCTTGCCGCCATACAGCGACCGCCCGGTTACACCCCCCGGCGCGGCGCGGGCCTAGCCGGGTACGAGCGCGTCCTGGCCCGTGCGGGGCTGTCCCCCGTCGCCGGAATCGACGAGGCCGGGCGCGGTGCCTGCGCTGGCCCGCTCGTGGTGGCGGCGGTCGCGCTGGACTTGCGCGGGATCGCCGCCATAGCGGGCCTGGCCGATTCGAAGGCGCTGACCGCGCAGGCCCGGCAAGCGTGCTACCAGCAGATCGTGTCCGCCGCGCTGGCCTGGAGCGCCGTGGTCATCCCGGCTGCCGATATTGACCGGCTCGGCCTGCACGTGTGCAACGTGACGGGGATGCGCCGGGCGCTCGCCGGGCTGGACCTGCGGCCCGGCTACGTCATCACCGACGGGTTCCCGGTTCGCGGGCTGGCCGTGCCGGCGCTGGCGATGTGGAAGGGCGACCAGGTCGCGGCGTCGGTGGCGGCTGCGTCCGTGGTCGCCAAGGTGACCAGGGACGCCATCATGCGCGAGCTGGCGCCGGCTTACCCGCAGTACGGTTTCGCCCGGCATAAGGGGTACTCCACGGCCAGTCATATGCGGGCCCTTGCTCAGCACGGCCCGTGCTGTGAGCACCGGCTGTCGTTCGCCAACGTCCGGCAGATGGCCCGGACTCCGGGCGGCGGCCGCTCGCTGCCTGCGGCGCCAGGGCTGCCGGCCGCCGCTGACGGTGCCGGCCAGCCCGGAACGCCAGATTTGACCGGCCGCCGGTGCGGCGGGGTAGCCGTCACCGCGACGGCCGCCCCGCCGCCGGGTGACAATGGGGGCGTCGTGCAGCTCAGCACGGACCGTGCCCGGCCGGATTACGCAGGCTGCGCGGCTGCGGCGCGCGGCGCCTGATGAGGAGGGGAGGAACATGAGCGCGGAGGATCTCGAGAAGTACGAGACCGAGATGGAGCTCCAGCTTTATCGGGAGTACCGCGACGTCGTCGGCCTCTTCACCCATGTAGTCGAGACCGAGCGCCGGTTCTATCTCACCAATCAGGTCGAGCTGAACGTGCGCACGGCGGCCAACGGCGAGGTGTTCTTCGAAGTCACGATGCAAGATGCCTGGGTGTGGGACATGTACCGGCCTGCCCGTTTCGTAAAAAATGTTAGAGTTGTCACCTTCAAGGATGTCAACGTCGAGGAACTGGCCACGAACGACCTGCAGCTGCCCGACGAACCCGGTTAGCCAGCCGGGGGACGCAGCGATCCTGTCACCATCGCTGCTGCGCGTCCGGCATCCCTTACCGCCGGCGCCCCCGCTTCGCCGCCGGCGCCCCGTCAGGAGATTCCGGTATGACTGTGCCCCGCTCCCCGATCGAGACCCCGGCCCGGATGCCGGGCCCGGTCCGGTCCGCGGCGCTGCCCGACGTGCTCTCGCGTGCCCGCGACCGGGTGCTGGGCCACGGCGAGTCGTTGCCGCAAAGTGACCTCGCGGCGGTGCTGAGGCTGCCGGGCGAGTTCGCTGACGCGGTCCTGGCGCTCGCGCACGAAGTGCGGATGCGGTGGTGCGGTCCCGAGGTGGAGGTCGAGGGAATCGTCAGCCTCAAGACCGGCGGCTGCCCCGAGGACTGCCATTTCTGTTCCCAGTCCGGGCAATTCTCTTCCCCGGGTGCGCTCGGCCTGGCTGGACATCCCGAGCCTGGTCGAGGCGGCGCGGCAGACCGCCTCGGCCGGCGCCACCGAATTTTGCATCGTCGCTGCAGTGCGCGGCCCCGACGAGCGGCTGATGCAACAGGTCGCCGACGGCGTCCGGGCTATCCGCGCGCAGGTGGGCATCAATGTCGCCTGCTCACTGGGCATGCTGTCCGCTCAGCAGGCCGGCCAGCTCGCGGCGATCGGCGTACACCGCTACAACCACAACCTGGAGACGGCGCGGTCCTACTTCGGTCGCGTTGTTACCACGCATACCTGGGAAGAGCGGCGGGAGACGCTGCGGCTGGTCGCTGCCGCGGGAATGGAAGCCTGCTGCGGCGGCATCATCGGGATGGGCGAGAGCCTCGAGCAGCGCGCCGAGTTCGCCGCGGAGCTGGCCGAGATCGGGCCTGATGAGGTGCCGGTAAACTTTCTCAACCCGCGGCCCGGCACTCCTTTCGAGGTCCTGCCGGTACTCGCCGGGAAGGACGCGCTGCGCACCGTCGCCGCGTTCCGGCTGGCGATGCCCCGCACGATCCTGCGTTTCGCCGGCGGACGCGAGCTCACCCTCGGCGATCTCGGTGCCCGCAGCGGCATGCTCGGCGGGATCAACGCCGTCATCGTCGGCAACTACCTGACAACGCTGGGCCGTCCGGCGCAGGCGGATATCGCCATGCTCGGCGAGCTGAAGATGCCCGTCAAGGCACTATCGGCTATTCTCTAGCGGTGCGCCGGATGACCGAGCGCACGTACTGCGGGATCTGCGGCAGGGTGCAGCGCGCGCCCGGCCATGAGCCGTGCCTGCGGCGCGCCGAGCTGGAACCGCCGCGGTACTGCCCCGGCTGCGGCCGCCGGATGCTGGTGCAGGTCACCCCGGCCGGCTGGCCTGCCCGCTGCGCACGGCACGGGGAGCTGACGTCCGGCCAGCGGCCGGGCGCACTGCCGTCCGGCTGACGGCGCCCGGCTGACAGCGGCCGGAGGCGGCGCCCGGCTGACGGCGCCCGGAGGCGGCGCGCATTGAAGCAGCTGCCGCTGACATTCTGACGCCGCAATTCACAGTGACACCGGCACCGGCACCCGGTTCACCACAGGGCTCCCGCGCGCTCAGCGGGAGGCCGCCGGGCTGCGCCACCGTCAGTTCCGGAGGTGGTGCGGGATGATCCCCAAGGATGTTCTCGGCAGGAAAGGCGAGCAACTCGCCGCGGAGTACCTGCAGCAGGCAGGGCTGCAGATACTGGACCGGAACTGGCGGTGCGCCGACGGCGAGGTCGACATCGTGGCGGCTGACGGCCGGGTGCTGGTGATCTGCGAGGTGAAAACCCGGTCGGGCAGCCGGTACGGGACACCGCTGGAAGCGGTCGACCGGCGCAAGCACGCCCGGCTGCGGCGGCTGGCTATCCGCTGGCTGCTGGCGCATGGCCTGCTTTTCGACGAGGTGCGCATCGACGTTGTCGGCGTGCTGCGGACCGTATCGGGAGACTTCACCGTCAGCCACGTCCGCGGAGTGGGCTGATGACACTCGCCCGCACGCACGCCATCTCGCTGGTGGGCGTGCACGGCCACCCGGTAGAGATCGAAGCGGATATCGAGAACGGGCTGGTGGCCCTGCTGCTGGTCGGACTGCCGGACACCGCGCTGCGGGAAGCGCGGGACCGGATCCGGTCGGCGGTGGTGAACAGCGGCGAGTCCTGGCCGCAGCGCCGGATCACTGTCGGCCTGTCGCCGGCCAGCCTGCCCAAGCGCGGCAGCGGCTTTGACCTGGCCATCGCCGCGGCGATCCTGGCAGCGGCCGGCGCCGTGCCGGCCGCCAGGCTGGCCGGCGTCGTGCTGCTGGGCGAGCTAGGCCTGGACGGCCAGGTGCGGCCGATTCCCGGCGTGCTGCCGGCCGCGGCCGCCGCGGCCGCAGCGGGGTTCACCGCCGTTGCCGTCCCGGCGGCGAACGCGTCGGAGGCATGCCTGGTGCCCGGCCTGCGGGTGATCGCCGTGCCGCGCCTGGCCGCCTTGCTTGACTGGCTGCGCGGTGATCCGGCGCCGGCCGGCCGTGACGGCGCGCGGGTTTTCGAGCCGGGCCAGGGACCGCCGGCCGCCGCACGGCAGCGAGACGGCGGCCCAGTCAGCAGCGCTGACGGCAGCATTGTCCTGGACCTGGCTGACGTCGTCGGCCAGCCGACCGCCCGGCGGGCCGCGGAGATCTGCGCGGCCGGCGGTCACCACCTGCTGCTGCTCGGACCACCGGGCACCGGCAAGACCATGCTGGCCGAAAGGCTGCCGACGGTGCTGCCGCGGCTTGAGCCGGCCGCCGCGCTCGAAGTCAGCTCGATTCACTCGATCGCCGGGACCCTGCCGGCCGGGCGGCCGCTGGTCACTGAGCCGCCGTTCTGCGCTCCGCATCACACCGCGACAAAGGCGGCGATCGTCGGCGGCGGCAGCGGTGTCATCCAGCCGGGCGCGGCCTCGCTGGCGCACCACGGCTGCCTGTTCCTGGACGAGGCGCCGGAGTTCGGCCGGGACGTGCTGGACGCGCTGCGCCAGCCGCTGGAATCGGGCACGGTGGTGATTGCGCGGTCGGGCCTGACCGCCCGGTTCCCGGCCCGGTTCATGCTGATCCTGGCGGCGAACCCGTGCCCGTGCGCCCGGTCGTCGGCGGCCGGGTCGGCATGCACCTGCAGCCCGGCGGTGCGCCGCCGCTACCTCGCCCGGCTTTCGGGACCGCTGCTCGACCGGGTCGACGTAAAAGTCGAGTTCCTGCCGGTCCGGCGGGCCGAGCTCCTCAGCGACCGGCAGCTGACCGAGCCGAGCGCGGTAGTGGCCGCCCGGGTCGCGCTGGCCCGCCGCCGCGCCGCCGCCCGGCTAGCCGGAACGCCGTGGCGGCTGAACGCGCAGATTCCCGGCAGTGAGCTGCGCAGGCGGTACCGGCCGGCGGCCGGGGCGCTCGCCCCGCTGGAACGGGCGATGGACCTGGGCACGGTCAGCGCCCGCGGCGCGGACCGGATCCTGCGGCTCAGCTGGACGCTGGCTGATCTCGCCGGCGTGCCCCGGCCAGGTGTCGGCGAGATCGGGTATGCGCTGGCACTGTGGCTGGGGGTGGGCATATGAGCAGCCAGGCCGGCGCCGCTGACCGGCTGGCCCGCGCCGCTCTCAGCTTCGTCGCCGAGCCGGGCGACCCGGTGCTGGGCATGCTGCTGGCGTCCTGCAGTCCCGCCGAGATCGTCGCCGCACTGCGCGGCGACGGCCCGATCCCGGTGGACGCCGCGGTCGGCCCGCAGGCCGCCCGCGCCGCGGTCCGGGCCGGCGAGCGCTGGCGCGCCCGGCTCAGCCAGGCACCAACCGGCGCGCGGCTGGATGCCTGGGAACGCAGCGGCATCCGGCTGGTGTGCCCGGCGGAGCCGGAGTGGCCCACTCAGCTGGACGAGCTCGGCGCTGCCCGGCCGGTACTGCTGTGGCTGCGCGGAGCTTCGGATCTGCGCTTTGCGTGCCTGCACTCGGTGTCGCTTGTCGGCGCCCGGGCCGCGACTGCGTACGGCGGCCATGTCGCCGCCGAAATGGCCGCGGCCACGGCCGAGCGCGGTTACGCGGTGGTGTCCGGCGGCGCGTACGGCATTGACGCGGCTGCCCACCGGGGAGCGCTCGCCGGCGGGGGCGTGACGATCGCGGTGCTGGCCAGCGGCCTGGGTTACGAGTACCCGCGAGGGCATCACGAGCTGTTCGCCGCCGTTGCCGCCAGCGGCGTGCTGGTGAGCGAGTGCCCGCCGGACCGGGCACCGACCCGGCCGGGCTTCCTGGTCCGCAACCGGCTGATCGCCGGCCTGAGCCGGGGTACCGTCATCGTGGAGGCGGCCCTGCGCAGCGGCGCGCTCAATACGGCCAAGCACGCCCGTGAGCTGTGCCGTCCGCTGATGGCCGTGCCCGGACCGGTGACATCGCTGCAGTCGGCGGGCTGTCATGAGCTGATCCGGGAGTGGGGCGCGGTGTGCGTCACCAGCGCGTCGGACGTCCTGGAGCATGTCAGCCCGCTGGGCGAGGAGCATCCGGCGCGGCCGGGCCCGGTGGTACCTCGGGCGCACCTGGATGAGGTTACGGCGGCGGTACTGGCAGCGGTGCCGCTGCGCGGCGGACGCGGGCCGGCCACGATTGCGGCGGCGGCCGGAGTGGGCCTGGATATGGTGCTGCGCTGCCTGGGCCTGCTCGCGGCGGCCGGGCACATCGAGCGGTGCCCGCAGGGCTGGCGGGCCCGGAACGCCTGAGCGTGCAGCCGGCAGCGCGGGCGGCTCGGTATCGGCGCGGGCTACACCCCTTAGTGCCTTCCTGGATCGAGCTGGTGGCGTGTCAGGCCTGGTCGTGGATGGTGATGGCGTAGCCGTCGGGGTCGGAGAAGGTGAAGGTCCGCCCGAACGGGGAGTCGAACGGGGCGACGGTGATGGGGACGCCGTCGGCGGCCAGGCTGTCGTGCAGGGCCTGGGCGTCGTCGGCGTGCAGCCACAGTGCGACGCCGATCCCAGGGTTGGGGCGGGCCGCGTCGAGGTCGACGCCGGGCAACGGTTTGCGCACCGCGAAGGAGGCCGGCCTGGTGTCGAACACCACCGCACCGGGCGGAGCGACGGGCGTGCGCTTTAGTCCCAGGCGGGTCTCGTAGAACTCGGCCGCGCGTTCGACGTCGCGCACCTGCAGGGCGATGAAGGTCGGTCCGGTCACGGTCATGGTGAGCTCCTCTTCCTTGTGTGTCAGTACGTTGACACACGAGTATGTGTCAAGATGTTGACATGAGTCAAATAGAGGCCGTCGGTCCCGTGGATCAGGCGGTGGGGTACGTGCTCAAACAGGCCGCCACCGCCCTACGCTCGGCGATGGACACCGTGCTGCGACCGCTGGAGCTGACGGTTCCGCAGTACTCATGTCTCGAAGTGCTCGATCAGCGACCGGGACTGTCCAGCTCGGAGTTGGCCCGGGCCACGTTCGTCACCCGGCAGTCAATGAACCTGGTCCTGCAGGGCCTGCAGCAACGCGGTCTGCTCGCCAGGGTTTCCGTCGCCGACCACGGCAAGGCGCTCACCACCGAACTCACCGACGCCGGCCGCGTGCAGTTGCGTGCGGCCAGCGCCGCGGTCCGCACCATCGAGAAACAGATGCTAGCCCCGCTAACGCCGAGCGCTCAACAACGGCTACTTGCCGACCTCGCCGCCTGTGCCGCCGCGCTCACGGGTGAAACCTCGCACCGGACCGCACGAGTACGGGGTCGGGGACTGACCCGAAAACCCCTGTGGCCTCCATCACGGCATGAAAGCCCCGCCAGCCAGTCCGGCGACAAATCCCGGCGCGAGCGCGAGCAGGGGTCGCCGTAGCAGAGCGCGAATCTGGTTGGCTTCGTGGACCGATGCCCGTAGGCGGATCCCTTTACGGACTGCCGGCGGCCTTCGGCGGCTGGCAGCGCGGGCGGCTGGCGCCCGGCCGTGCCGCGCTGGCGCCCCGTCCCGCTCCAGCCTGCGGCGCGCGAGCCGGCTCGCGCCTCAACCCGGGGACCTATGCTGCAGGAGCCGGGCAGCCGACGGCGGTGCGGGCCGGCGGCGCGAGAGGGACGCGGATGGACGACAGCGAGCGGCAGCGGCAGCGGTCTAGCCGGCGTGCGTTTATCCGCAGTCATCATCCGGACTTCGGTGGCGACCCGGACCTCTTCGCGGCGGCCCTGGCGGACTTTGACCGGCTCGCGGCAGACGCCGCCGCGGAGGCGGCCCCGCGGGTTACGGGCCTGCCGCGCCGCGCGTGGCCGACCCGGCTGGCGCGGGCGCTGCGGCGGCGGCGCGGACGCAGCCGGCGATCACCGCGCCGGGTTCGGTAGCCGGCGGCAGCGGACGGCGATCGCGTGCCGGCGGCGCAGCTGGCCCTTCGGCGCCGCCGCGGCAGACAGCCGCCGGGCCGTGGCTAGCCGCGAGCCTGGCGGCCCCGCGGCGGGGTGCCGGAGCCGGCCTCGAGGATGTCGTCGACGTTGACGTTGACAGTGACGGACTTCAGGCCGAGGTTCTCCCGCAGCGAAGCGGCGACCTGCTGCTGCACCTCGCGGGCGATGTCACGCACCGGGTCGCCGTAGGTGACGGCGAGGGCGAGGTCGACGGCGGCGGTCCGGCCGAGCACGCCGACAGCGGAGTGCGGATGACGGTGGTTGTATGTGGCGGCTTCCACCAGCGCGGCAATCCTGCCGTAGCTAGTGCGCCCGAGGGCGACCCGGACGCCGGGGACCCGCCGCGCGCTGTCGCGGGCCAGCTTCGCCACGATGCGGGCGGCGATGCGGACAGCGCCCTCGCCCGTCACCTGGAGGGTAAACCAGACGTCCCGGATGATGCCCCGGATCTGGCTGAGGACTGCTGCGCTCAGGTCCGGCGGCGTCCGGACCGGTGCGGCCGCCAGCTCGCGGACCGGCTCCCAGAGCGCCGTGAACTCAGCCAGCGCGGCCTGGCAGTGCACGCAGCCGCGCTGATGGGCGGTGCGGATGCGGCCGTATCCGTCGGCGGCCTGCTCGAGCAGCAGGTCGACATCGGCGCCGCAGGCTAGCTCGCCGGCATGCAGCAGCGGTGCCGGATTAGGCCCGGATGCGCCTGTACCGTTCACTGGCTCGCTCACCTCCATTCACTCAGCATCGTTCCCAGTGTGCGCCTTGCCCGGAACAGGTGGCTACGCACGGCCGGAACGGTGCTGTGGGTCACCTGCGCCACCTCCGCGTACGACAGTCCCTCCAGGTGGTGCAGCACCACGACAGTTCGCTGCGCGAGTGGCAGGGCGGCGAGCGCGGCGGTGACGGCATCGGCCGCGAGATCGCGCTCTACCTGGGCGGCCGGCTCGCCGGCCGGATCGGGCAGGTCGGCAAGGAGGTCGACGGGTCCGGCGGCGGCACGGCCGCGGGTTATCTTGTTGATGGCCCGGCGGGTCACGATCTGGTAAAGCCAGCTAGCGAACGAGGACGCTCCCTTAAACCGGTCGAGGCCCTCCCACGCGGCTACCAGCGACTCCTGGGCGACGTCCTGGGCATCGTAATGATCGCCGACGATGCGCAGCGCGACCCGGTAGGCGAGCGCGGAGTGCCGCTGAACGAGCAGCTCGTAAGCATCGAGATAGCCCTCGCGGGCGCGGGCAACTAGATAGGAGTCCTCAACCTCCGGCCTTAGCTGCATCTCCGCCTGTCGGTCCTCGCGCTCGCAATGGGGGTTAGCCTGTCACAGGCCCGGGGTCGGCGTTTCCGGGTACGGAGCGCGGGCCGCGGGACAGGTGAACGGCCGAAATCTTACCCGTCACAGCAGTGAAAATTGGGATGCGATGATTTCTGCTGTGCAGTGTCTAATCCTGTGAAGAACAGACCGGGCGTTCCCTCTGCGGTGCGCGGCGGCCTTAATCCCCTTGAGTCGTGAAGCAAAGGAGCATGCCCCATGAGCCAGCCAGCATCCGCCAGGACCACCGCCCCGTCGTCGTCGGTCAGCACCGAGTCCAGTCTGGCCCCCCGGGACCGGCTGGCCACCGGTGACGGCCAGATCTCGGTGGCGGAGGGTGTCGTCCAGAAGATCGCCGGCAAGGCCTGCCGCGAGGTATCGGGCGTTCACTCGATGGGTACCGGCTCGGCGCGCGCGTTCGGCGCGCTGCGGGAGCGGATCCCCGGCAGCTCCGGCCCGAACGTCGCCCAGGGCGTGGGCGTCGAGGTCGGCGAGACTGAGGCCGCGATCGACCTTGACATCGTCGTGGAGTACGGCGTCGGCATCGCCGAGCTGGGACGCAGTGTCCAGCGCAATGTCAAGCAGTCGGTCGAGAGGATGACCGGCCTGCGGGTCGTGGAGGTTAACGTCACGGTTGACGACGTGTTCCTCCCCGGCACCGATGAGCAGGAGACCACCCCGTCCCGAGTGTCATGACCGTCCCCCAGCCGCCGGCCCCGCCGGCACCTCCGCCGGCCCGGCCTGCGGCCGGGGCTTCGGCCGCCGCAGTCATCGACGGCCTCGACGTTCGGGTTGTCGCCGCTGCCGCCGAAGGCTGCGCTGGCGTCTCGGGACTCAATGACGGCCAGTACGGCGAGGTCGCGTCCTACCTGCCAGGCCTGCGGGTACCCGGAGTGCAGGTCCGCAAGGACAGCGTACTTATTCAAGTGCGCTCGCGCTGGGGCGTCTCCGCTGCGGATCTGCTCCGCCAGATCGCCGCGGCGGTAGGCCCGGTAAGCCGCGGCCGCCGGGTGGACGTGGTCGTCGGTGACATCGACGATCCGCCTGGCCCCCCGGCTGATGATGCCGGGGCTAGCCCGCCCGGTGCACCAGGTGCCAGCGTGAGTAACCCGCAACCGTGACGAACTTCCCGTCCTCCACGCTTCCCGGATGTGAGCACAGATGAACCGCACTGCATTTGCAACGCTCGTCGGCCTGATCCTGGGCATGGCCCTGGTCTTCGGCAGTTTCGGGGACATGCTGGTCGTGGCACTTCTCGGCGCGATCGGTTTCGGCGTCGCCAAGGTCATCGAGGGTGATGTCGACCTGCCCAGCTGGCTGTCGCGCAGCCGCAGCTCCCGATGACCGACCTGGCGGCGATTGCCGATGAGGAATCACCGCAGGCCGAGCGCAATGAGCTGGGCAAGATCACGATTGCCGACAAGGTCGTCGCCAAGATAGCGGCCCAGGCGGCGGGCGAGAACCCTGATGCCGGGGCCGCCGCGGCCAGGCTGCTGGGCGTTGCCCTGCCGGGCGCCGGGCATCTGGGGCTGCGCGCCAGTGACCTGGATGCCCTGCCGAAGACGTCCGCGGACGTCGACGGATCGCTGGTCGTCCTGTCAATGGAACTCAGCGTCCGCTGGCCGGCGGCAGTACGGGAAGTAACTGACCAGGTTCGCAGCCATATCCGCGACCGGGTCCGTGACCTCACCGGGCTGACCGTCCAGGAAGTACGCATCGTCGTAGCCGCGCTGGTTACTGACATCACCCCGCCGCCCCGCGTCCGTTAGGAGGACCCGCATGCGCCTAATTAACCGCCCGCTGGCGCTGGTTCTCGCCGCTGCCCTCGCAGTAGCCAGCGTTATCCTGATCGTCGAGGTCGTCGCTTTCGCTCTGCATGCGAGACCGGTCATCGTGCACTGGACGACCTGGCACCGATGGGCGGAGAAGACGCAGTGGAACAGGCTGGTCATCAAGGTCTGGTCCGTGATTCTTATTATTGCCGGGCTGCTGCTGCTGGTTCTGGAGCTCAAGCCCCGCCGGGTCGCCCGGCTGCGGCTGCATTCCGATGACAAGTCCACCGACGCGGCCCTGACCAGTGGCGGCCTTGCCGGAGCACTGCGGGCCGCCGCACTCGACGTAGACGGCGTCAGCCGGGCAGCAGTCCGCGTCCGGCGACGGGGTGCCCAGGTGACTGCCACCTCCTCAGCCCGCGGCCGGCCTGCGGCCGACACGCTGCGCGAGCCCGTCACCGGTGCGGTCCGCAGCCGCCTAGACGGCCTTCAGCTTCGCCACCCGCCGCGCCTGCGGGTGCGCGTCAACCCCCGGAGCCGATGATGCACGCCGACCGCACCAACCGTTTCGCCCTGACCGTCTTCGCCCTGGTTCTCCTGCTGGCAGGGGTGTTCGGCATCGTCGCCTCGACGGGTGGTTTCGGCAAGTCCTACACACATCGCACGTTGTTCGCCAACCAGGTCAGCAGCTACGTCGGCAAGCACGGCAGCTGGCTGTGGTGGGCAGTGGCCGGCGTCTGCGTGGTGATTGCCCTGCTGGCACTGCGCTGGATGTTGGCGCTGTTGCTGACCACCGACCGGGTCAGTGACATTAATGTCATCCGCAAGGGCCAGCACGGCGCCACGGTCCTGCATTCCTCAGCTCTGACTGCAGCGGTCAGCCGGGAAATCGAGACTTATCACGGCGCCGAATCCGCCCGGGCCCGTGTCCTGGGCGACTCCGGCGATCCGTCGCTCGTCGTCACGGTCACCGCTGCCCGGTCCGCGGATCTGGCAGCGCTGCGCGCACGGATCGAAGCAGAGGCCCTGAGTCACGCCCGCAGCGCCCTCGGCAAGCCTGACCTTCCGATCCAGCTTGACCTGGAAGTCAGCAACCGCACTGCCGAGCGCGTCGGCGCTTCCGACCGGTAAGCCGGCGGTCTCCCGGCTAGCCGGGAGACCGCCGCGGCCGTTGGTCTCCGGCCCGCGGCGAGGAAGCAGCTCGCCAGGAAAGCCTAGGCCTTGGCCCCGGCTGCCGGTCCGTTCCTGGCCGGGCAGACACTGAACGACATGACAGATGCATCCCGTCCGGTGACGGCGCAGTCGGCGGTGCCGCAGCCGGGGCCGCCGCCGATAGGGCCGCTGCCTGGACTGCTGGCCCAGCCGCTTTCCGCGTTCGAGCGGTACCTGGCCGCCGAGCGCGGTCTTTCCGCGCACACCGTGCGGGCATACTGCGCTGACGCCGCTTCACTGCTGGCGCATGCCTGCGGCCGCGGGCTGCCGGACCTGGCCGAGCTGAACCTGGACCTGATCAGGTCCTGGCTGTCCGGTCAGCATTCGGCCGGGCATTCCCGTGCCACCATCGCCCGGCGGGCCGCGGCGGCCCGGGCTTTTACTGCATTCGCGTGCTCGCGCGGCTGGCTCGCCGCTGACCCCGGCCCGATGCTCGGAACGCTAAAGGTCCGCCGCCGGCTCCCGCAGGTCCTGGGCAGGGACGAAATGCTGGCGGTACTCACCGCGGCCGGCGGCCCGGCCGGGTGGCCCGGCGGCGAGTCTCCCGCTGCGTCAGCTCAGCCCGCTGCATCAGCTCAGCCCCCGGTCGCGGCGGCGCTGGCCGGCCGCGAGATGACCGCAGCGGCACTGCAGCTGCGCGATAGCGCGCTGATGGAACTCCTGTACGCGTCCGGAATCCGGGTCAGCGAGCTGTGCGGCCTTAATGTCGGTGACGTCGATGCGGACCGCCGGACCGCCCGGGTACTGGGCAAGGGCAGCAAGGAGCGGGTGGTACCCGTCGGGCTCCCGGCGCTGCGCGCGGTGCGCCGGTGGCACGACGAGGGCCGGGGGCTTCTCGCGGGGGAGCGCAGCGGCGCCGCGCTGTTCGTCGGTGCGCGCGGCGGCCGCCTTGACCCGCGCACGGCCCGCCAGGTGGTGCACGCCCGGCTCGCGGCGGCGGCCGTGCCCGACACCGGCCCGCACGGACTGCGGCACACCGCCGCGACGCACCTGCTCGAAGGAGGCGCGGACCTGCGCAGCGTGCAGGAGATCCTCGGTCACGCTTCCCTGGCGACCACCCAGATCTATACGCATGTGTCAGTTGAGCGGCTGCACGCGGCCTATCTGCAGGCGCACCCGCGAGCCTGAAAGCGCGGCGGCGGCGCGGCGCAGCGGCCATGTAGACTTGGCCCGACAGGCTGCCGACTACTTGTGCCCTGGGCAACAAGTAGTCGGCGGCCAAAATTCGCGTGTCCGCAAGCCGCCGGACTGCCTGCTTGGCTCCCGGCGGAGCGCACCTCACCGGTCCGCGGGGTTTCCCGCGGCGAGGGCGCTCGGGCACCAGGACCAACCGGCAAGCGCCTGCCCGCGGGCAAGGCGCTCGACAGGAAAGGACACCGGCATGGCTCCGGTCGTCACCATGCGCCAGATGCTGGAAAGCGGCGTGCACTTCGGTCACCAGACACGGCGCTGGAACCCGAAGATGAAGCGCTTCATCCTCACTGAGCGCAACGGCATTTACATTATCGACCTGCAGCAGTCGCTGAATTTCATTGACAGCGCCTACGAGTTCATCAAGGAGACCGTCGCGCACGGCGGCTCCGTCCTTTACGTGGGGACCAAGAAGCAGGCACAGGAAGCGATCGCCGAGCAGGCCCGGCGGGTCGGCATGCCGTTCGTCAACCAGCGCTGGCTAGGCGGGATGCTGACCAACTTCAGCACCGTCTACAAGCGGCTCCAGCGGCTCAAGGAGCTGGAAGAAATGGACTTCGACGATGTCGCGTCGTCGAATCTCACCAAGAAGGAACTGCTGCAGCTGCGGCGCGAGCGGGACAAGCTGGAGCGCTCCCTGGGCGGTATCCGGGACATGGCCCGGGTGCCCAGCGCGCTGTGGATCGTGGACACCAAGAAAGAGCACATCGCCGTCAGCGAGGCCCGCAAGCTCGGCATCCCGGTTATCGCCATCCTGGACACGAACTGCGATCCGGACGAGGTGACCTACCCGATTCCCGGCAATGACGACGCGATCCGCAGCGTCGCCCTGCTGACCCGGGTGGTGGCCGACGCTGTCGCCGACGGGCTCATCGCCCGCGCAGGCGCGGCAGCCGGCGAGGAGAAGCCCGCAGGCGCCGACGGCGTGCTGGGCACGGCCGAGCCGCTTGCCGAGTGGGAGCGCGCGCTGCTGGAACGCGGTTCCGCCGAGGCTGCCAGCGTGAACGGCGGTGCCGCGAACGGCGGTGCGTTGAACGGCGGTGCCGCGAACAGCGGCGCGCCGGGCGAGAATGCGGCTGGCGAGAGCGCGGCAGGGGAGAGCACGGCTAACGGCATCGCGGGGGACGCGTCCCCCGCGGCCGCCACCCAGGCCCCGGCAGCCAGTCCCGGAGACGAGCCCGGCGACGGCCCGGCGCCGGATCCCAGCACGGTTCCCGCCGCGCCCCCGGCAGCCGCTGCCTCTGACGCGGGCGCGGCTCCGGCAGGCGACCCGCCTTCAGCCGGCCCTGCCGGTGACCCGGCGGCCGCAGCCGGCGAGCCGGAAGCCGCGGCCGACCCGGCCTGAGCCGGCCGCCGCGCCGCTGGCGCGCTTCCCCGCACTGATGAGATTGCGAGAGATGAGGACATGGCGAACTACAGCGCTGCCGACGTGAAGCGGCTCCGCGAGCAGACCGGCGCGGGCATGCTTGACTGCAAGAACGCCCTGGTCGATGCAGACGGCGATTTCGACGCTGCGGTTGAGGCGCTCCGCCGGAAGGGCGCCAAGGACGTGAGTAAGCGCGCCGGGCGAACGGCCGCGAACGGCCTGGTCGCCGCCGAGCTGGCTGGTACCAGCACCGGCGTCTTGCTGGAACTCAACTGCGAGACCGACTTCGTGGCGAAGACGGACCTGTTCCAGCAGGTCGCGGCTGACCTGGCGCGCGCTGCCCTGGCGGCGGCCGCAGCCGACCGGCTGGCGGTCCTTGCCCTGGACGTGCGGTCCGGGCAGACTGCCCAGCAGCTCATCGAGGAGGCAGGTGCGGCACTGAAGGAGAAGCTCGAACTGGGCCGCTTCGCCCGTTTCGAGGGCGGCTACATTGCCAGCTACCTGCACAAGTCTGACCCCGGCCTGCCGCCGACGCTGGGCGTGCTGGTCCAGCTGGACGAGGCCGGCGCGAAAGCCGGCCTGGACATCGCGCATCAGATCGCGGCGATGCGCCCGCAGTACGTCACCCGCGAGGACGTTCCGGCTGAGCTGGTGGCCAGTGAGCGGCGGATCGCTGAGCAGGTTACCCGCGATGAGGGGAAGCCCGAGCAGGCGATTCCCAAGATCGTCGAAGGACGGCTCGGCGCGTTTTTCAAGGACGTGGCGCTGGTCGAGCAGCCGACGGTGCGGGACCCGAAGAAGTCAGTCCGCCAGCTGCTCGCCGAGCAGGGCGCTGCTGTTACGCAGTTCGCGCGGTTCCAGATCGGCCAGGCGGGCTAACTCGCCCGGCATGCCGCACGACGACGGAGGACGCCCTGTGCAGGACAGCCCGGCTCGGGAGAAGGGCACCGCGGCGATGAGCGGTATCGCCGCGGGCGCCGCGGCCCGGGCCGGCGCTGCGCAGGCGCACGCCAGCTGGCACCGGGTAGTGCTCAAGCTGTCCGGCGAGGCATTCGCCGGGGGCGGGGGGCTCGGCATCTCGCCGGATGCCGTCATCCACATTGCCCGCGAAATCACGGCCACGGTTAACGCCGGGGTTCAGGTCGCCGCGGTAGTAGGCGGCGGCAACATGTTCCGCGGCGCGGCCCTGTCCCAGAGCGGCATCGACCGGTCCCGCGCCGACTACATGGGCATGCTCGGCACGGTCATCAACTGCCTGGCGCTGCAGGACGTGCTGGAGAAGCTTGGCCTGGAAACGCGGGTGCAGACTGCCATCACGATGGGCCAGGTAGCGGAGCCTTACATCCCGCGGCGCGCGATCCGGCATCTGGAAAAAGGCCGGGTCGTGATCTTCGGGGCCGGGCTCGGCGCGCCATTTTTCTCCACCGACACCTGCGCCGCCCAGCGCGCCCTGGAAATCGGGGCGGAGGCGGTCCTGAAGGGCACCCAGGTTGACGGTGTCTACGACGCTGACCCGCGGCAGATGCCGGACGCGGTCCGGTTCCACCGGCTGGATTACGGGGAGGTGCTGCGGCGTGAGCTGAGGTTCATGGACGCGACGGCGGTCAGCCTCTGCATGGACAACGACCTGCCGATTGTGGTCTTCGACCTGATGGAGGAGGGTAACGTCGTGCGGGCCGTGCGCGGCGAGCGGATCGGCACGCTGGTCAGCCGGTTCGGGCGGTAACGGCGGCCAGCAGCGACGACCAGCAGGGGAACCTTCGGCCGCAGTGCAGCCGGCCCACACCCGGCGCGCGGGCGCGGCCGGGGCTTGCACCAGACGCACAGGAGCAGCAGTGATTGACGACACCCTCCTTGAAGCCGAGGAGAAGATGGACAAGGCCGTGACGGTCGCCAAGGAAGATTTCGCCGGCATCCGGACCGGCCGGGCGCACCCCGGCATGTTCGCAAAGATCACGGCTGAGTACTACGGGACGCAGACGCCCGTCAACCAGCTGGCGTCGTTTCACATGCCGGAGCCGCGGATGGTGGTGATCCAGCCTTTCGACAAGTCCTCGCTGGCGGCTGTGGAGAAGGCGATCAGGAACAGTGACCTGGGCGTCAACCCGTCCAACGACGGCACCTTGATCCGCGTCGTCTTCCCGGACCTGTCCGAGGACCGGCGCCGCGAATTCATCAAGGTCGCCCGGCACAAGGCGGAGGACAGCAGGGTTTCCATCCGCAACATCCGCCGGCACGCCAAGGACTCGATCGACAAGCTGGTGAAAAGCGGTGATGCCGGGGAGGACGACGGCCGCCGGGCGGAGCGCGAGCTGGACGAGCTGACGCATGGCTACGTCGCCCAGATCGACGAGCTGCTGCGGCACAAGGAAGCCGAGCTTCTCGAGGTGTGACATGACATCCGCCGAGGAACCGACGGGCCTGCCCGGCAAGGATGCCGCGCCGGGGCGCTCGGTGCCGCGCCCTCCGGGCGGTCCGGTGCATCCGCCCCCTGCACGGCCGGGGCAGCCGGGCGGGGCTACTGCGCCGGGGCCCGGCAGGGCGGGCCGCAACTTGCCGCACGCTATCGTGATCGGCCTGGCACTGGGCGGCATCGCGCTGGTCACTTTGTTCACCGTGAAGGCGACCTTCCTGCTGTACGTCGGCGGGCTGGTGACCCTCGGCTACACCGAGTTGCGGCACGTGCTGGGAACCCGCGGTATCCGGCTGCCGGTGATCCCGATAGCGGCCGGCGGCGCGGCGATGCTCGCGCTGTCCTACTTTTCCGGCGCGCTCGCGGCGCTGGCGGCGCTGGCCGTCACCGTGGTCGTGCTGCTGGGCTGGCGGCTGCCGGGCGGCGCGGACGGTTACGTCCGCGACGTGACGGCCAGCGTGTTCGCGGTCGCCTACCTGCCCCTGATGACGGTCTTCGTCGGGCTCATGCTGGCCCGGCCGGACGGCGCCCGCCGGACGGTGATCTTCCTTGTGCTCACCGTGTGCAGTGACATCGGCGGGTACGCGGCCGGGGTCCTGTTCGGCAGGCATCCGATGGCCCCGGCGATCAGCCCGAAGAAGACCTGGGAAGGGCTGGCCGGCTCGGCGGCCGCCTGTCTCGCCGCCGGCGCCATCATGGTGCCCGGCCTGCTGCACGGCCGCGTCTGGCAGGGCCTGATCCTCGGCGCGGCCGCGACCGCCGCCGCGGCGCTCGGCGATCTGGCCGAGTCCATGATTAAGAGAGACCTTGCCGTCAAGGACATGGGCTCGGTGCTGCCCGGCCACGGCGGCATCCTGGACCGGCTCGACTCGCTGCTGATCGTCGCCCCCGTCTCGTGGCTGCTGCTGGCGGTCTTCATCCAGCATCCCGGCCACTGACCGGGGCCTGCCGCATCCCGTCACCGCCTGTTGATACCACGGGAGGCATGGGCCGGAGCCGAGCCACTCTCATCTGCCGCCACGGGTACTTGCGCCAGCCCCAGGAAGATCCGGGCCGCGGCGGCCGCGGCAGGCCGCAGGCGCTGACGAACTCGGTGCCGTGTTCACCCTGGTGCTTCCCACCGCTCCAGCGTCTCCCGGTCGAGCGGGTGGAACTCGACCCGGTAGAGCAGCGTGCTACCGGTGATCGGGCCGGCGTGGGCGGCACGTCGGCGCAGCGATTCACGGTCTGCCTCGCCGGCGCGGCGCACATCGGCGGGCGAAATAGCGGCGAAGGGCACTACTTCTATCGTGTCCACCTCGATCTGTCCTGACCCGACCCGGTACCGGCCGCCGGCCTTCACCATCGGGCGGCGCCACAGCCGGAACGAGACAGTGATCTCGCCTGACAGCACACTTTCGCGCAAGTCCCGGCTGAACTCCACGCCCTGATACTAAGGACACCGCGGGGCGCGCGGTTCACCCAGTTGCCGGAAGTCAGCGGCAAGCGGATGAGGCATCCAAGCAGGCGATGGCGCCACGGCTGCGCCGCGATCGCGCGTCGCACTGGGAAGCCATTTAGCCCGCAGCCGTAGCCGCTTAGCTGGCAAGTTCCGGCCGCCAGCCACCGGCGCCGGCGGCCGACGTAGGCTGAGGCGCGTCGCCGGTGACGGAGCCGGCCTAGGGACGGGACTCCGGAATGGCTGATCTGCAGGCAGTAGCGGTGCTGACGGCGAAGAGCGGGTCGCAGCAGCAGGTCAGCGAGGCGCTGGCCGCACTGGTCGAGCCCACCCGGTCCGAAGCGGGCTGCGTCTCCTACCAGCTGTTCGTCTCCGCCGCTGACCCCGCCACCTTCATCACCCTGGAGACCTGGCGCTCGCAAGCTGACCTGGACGCGCACATGCAGACCCCGCATGTACAGCAGGCGCTGGCGGCGGCCGGTGAGCACCTGGCCGCGGCCCCGGCCGTCCATCCGCTGCGCGCGGTCAGCGGCTGACCCGGCGCAGCAGCGCCCGAGGGCTTCTACGACGGCCAGCAGCCCGAGCTGAACCTGCGCGGCCTGTTTACCTATGACCAGCAGGGCGAATTCTGGTTCCGCTCAAGTGTGCTGCCCGCTGACCCGGTCCTCAGTGCCGCGTCAGGGCGTCTCGTGCCGCGCGGCCGTCGCCTCCAGCTCGCTGGCCTCCGCCTCAGCCACCCGCGTCTCGGCCGCGACGTCGAGCGACCGGGTGAAGACGTAGTACAGGATCCCGGCCACCGGCAGGCCGATGAAGAACGAGATGTCCGCGCCGCCCAGCGCCTTGGCGGCTGCCCCCTGATACAGCGTGCCGACCTTGAAGAACGGCGTCATGGCGGCGAAGCCGATAAGGTACGCGGCAATGCCCCGCCACCCCCACCGTCCGTACATCCCGTGCGGATTGAAGATCTCGGCGATCGCGTAGTGGCCGCGGCGCACGATGTAGTAGTCGACCAGGTTCACCGCGGTCCACGGGATGAACAAGTAGAGGACCAGCAGCAGGAAGTTGTTGAAATTCCCCAGGAAGTTCTTGCTCGCGGCCAGTGCGCCGATGACCGACAGCACCGCCGTCAGCCCCACCGTGATCAGGCGCAGGCTGAACGTCGGCCGCACCCTTCTGAACGAGTCCACTGCGCTGATCAGCGTGAGCGAGCCGCCGTACATGTTCAGGGCCATCACAGAGATCAGGCCGAGCGCGGCCAGAACCAAGACGATGGGGCCGAAGCCGGGGAAGACCTTGTCGCCGACCCGGTCGATCTCGCCGATGCCGGTGCCGTCGAAGCTCTTGCCCGCCCAGGCCGCCAGGACGGCCCCCACCACCATCATCCAGCCGCCGCCGATCGCGGACCCCCAGTACGTCCAGAAGAAGGTCTTGCGTACGGTTACGTCCGGCGGCATGTAACGCGAGTAGTCCGAGACGTAGATCGCCCAGCTGATCTGGTACCCCGCCACCACGCCGAACTGGCCGAGGAACGGGCTGGCCTTGAACGCGCCGATGGCGAAGGTGCCCGCCGGGTAGTGGATGAAGAACAGCGTGATCGTGAAGATGCCGAAAATGACGATCATGGCGTAGGTGAGCCACTGCTCGGCTTTGTGAATAAGGTCGTAGCCGACCAGCGCGATGACGAACGCTACGACCGTGACCACGATGATCCACAGCTTGGTGGAGCCGTGCGCGGTCACGCTCATCGACTCACCGCCCAGCACGCTGTTGAAGACGTTGAAGCCGGCGTACTGCACGTAGGCGAAGAGCCAGACCAGCAGTGCTCCGACGTAGCCGAACTGCGGGCGCGACTGGATCATCTGCGGCAGTCCGAGCTGCGGCCCCTGCGCGGAGTGAAACGCCATGAATAGCGTGCCGACCAGCGTGCCGATCACGATGGACAGCACCGACCAGAACAGCGACTCGCCCTCGCTGATGGCGATCAGGCCGACCGCGAGCGTGGCGATCTGCGCGTTCGACATGAACCACAGCGGGCCGAGGTGCCAGATCTTGCCGTGCCGCTCGTTCAGCGGCACGTAGTCAATCGAACGGACCTCGAACCCGCTCACCCGTGGCTGCGTTGTTGTCATGCTGACACTCTGGCGCGAAACTGGCGGGAACGGATTAAATTTGTGTAACGACTGTGCGGGGTGCGCCTTTTGGGTCCCTGCGGTACCAGCGGCGGACGGCCCGGCCGCGCGCTCGGAAAGCGCCGCGGGCCGGGCCGCCTTGTCGGCGTTCCGGCATCAGTGCATCGGCGTGAGCACCTTGTTGATCACGTACACGGTGGCGTTGGCGGTGTGAATGTTGCCGCAGATCACGGCAGCGTTGTTCACCTCGTAGACGGCGCCCATCTTGGACGGCTTGAGCGTGCCGCCCTCCAGCGTGGTGAGCGACTTGCCGGTGGCCAGCTGGGCGGGGGTGATGTGCCCGCTGACTACGTGGTACTTCAGGCCCTTGGCCAGCACCTTGGTGCTGCTCGTCATGCCCATCATTTGCGAGTGCGACAGCGCGCTGAACGCGCTGTCGGCGGGCGCGAATACGGTGATGGGGCTCATCGAGTTGAGCGCGGTGGCCAGGCCTGCGGTCTTGACGTCCGCGGCGAACGTCTTGAGCAGCGGATTGTGCGAGGCGGCGGTGACGACGGGATCGGTCATCATGCCATGCACGCTGCCCATGCCGGTGGTCGGGACCATCGAGCAGTCGGAGCCGAACGTCGCGGCCGCCGCCATCGGGTGTTCCACCATCGCGTGGTGCGACGGGCTGGCGCTCGCCGCCGGCCCGGCGGCGGCGGTCGAGGCGGTGCTGCCGCAGGCCGCGGCGGCCAGCGCGACCGCACCCGCCATCGCGCTCATCGTGACGGCGCCGGCCCGGCTGGTGCGATGAGACCTGTTTTCGCGCATAAAGACTCCTGCAGTCGAGGGGAACGAGAAACGGCGCGTTCGCGCCGTTGGCTTGGGATAACGGCCGGCAGTCACGTCACTGCGCCGCAGCTGGCAAGGACTGTGGCTGTCATCCAGATGACGCCACAGCAGTTATTCGTTGCGGTGCCGTCGCTGTATTGGCCGGCGCCGTCGTGATCTTGCCCGCTCACCCGGCCGGCGTCGACCGGAAACTACCTAGCCGGCTACCCAGCTGCGGCGCTGGGCGGCGAGGTGGTTAACCAGGCTGGCCGTGCCGCGCTCGGCGGCCAGCTGGCGCTCCCGCTCGGTCACCGGGATGATCCACAGCCAGCGGGCAGGCTCGCCGCTCACCGAGAAACCTGACAGGTCAGGCACCTCGGGGCCGAGCAGGACGTCCGGCTCGTGCAGCAGCAGCACCGCCTCGTTGCCGCCGCCGAGCGGAAACGCCGCCGCCTGCTGATACCAGGGAACGCAGTGGCCGGAGCCGAGCCAGCTCATTTCCCGCCACGGGTACTGGGCCAGCCACAGGAAGACCCGGGCCGCGTCGGCGCTGGGCATCGTGGTCGCCAGGGCCAGCTCGATCCTGCCGCGGGCAGCGGGATTCTCGCCGGTCTGCTCGATGACCGGCATCCGCTGGCAGCTCATCCCGACCGTGGACAGCACCGTGTACGGGCGGCGGGCGTCAGGCTGCCGTTCGGATACGCCAACCGGCGGCTGGTGGCCGGCGCCGACGTCCCAGTACCGCCTGCCCGGGCCGAGCCGGGTGAGCAGGTGCCCCAGAACGACCTGCTGGAATTCCGCCCAGGCGCCGGAATCAGCGCGCCACTGCCAGAAGCTCTCGGCATCAGTGATCCGCGGGCCGAGGCCCTCCATCGCCTCGTCCAGCGACCAGCCGAACGGCGTCTGCCCGATGATGTCCCGGCTGTAGCCGGGCCTTCGCCGGGACATGTCGGCCCAGCCGGGCAGCACGGCTAGCGGCTCGCCGTCCGCGAGGATCGCGACGCCGTCGCCTTCCTCGAACCACAGCGCGCGTAGCGAGTCGCCATCCAGTACGGGCGTGCCGTCCGGCTGTCTGGTGTGCGCGGCTGGCATCTCAGGCGGCCAGCCGGCCCTGATGCGCTGCAGGTCGGTAACCGCGGGTGCCTGGCCGTGGTTGGCGATCCAGGTCGCTGCGATCGCGGTGACCTCGTCGCTGAGGTAGGCGGTGGTCGTGACTCCGTCACACTGCACGGTCACGCGCCGGCTGCCGTAGGGGCTCACGCTTGCCAGCAGGAGGTCGGGGCTGCCCGGCCCGGCGGCTATCCTGGACTCACTGGTACCTCTGCGTAACGTCGGCATATTACCCGAATCTACTTTCTTCGTGCCGTTCCTAAACGTCATGTGCGGAGATTGACCGCTATTTTTGCGCAGATTATGCCCGCGTACGTTTCCGGGCATGAGCGCCTCGCCGGCCGAAGACGGCGGGCAGGAAACGGAGTGCCCGGTGTCTCATCTCTCGTCGTCGGCCCGAGTATCGGTGCCAGCCGAAGAGTCGGTGCCGGCCGGACGATCGGTGCCGGCTGAACGATCCGAGCCGCCGCAGTCTCAGGCTGCCCGGTCGCGGCTGACGGCTGCGGTGCCGCTCACGCTCGCGCCTGCAGCCAGCATTCCCGGCCGGGCCGCAAGTTCCGGCCGCCCCGGCCGCCCGCCGGTGCACCTGGCGGACCTGGACCCGGAGCAGCGGCGCGCGGCCGCGGAGCGGCTCGGCCACCGCGGCTTCCGGGCCGGTCAGCTCGCCCGGCATTACTTCGGCCGGCTGACCGACGATCCGGCGCAGATGACCGACCTGCCGGCCGCCGTGCGCGATGAGCTGGCCGGGGCGCTGCTGCCCCGGCTGCTGACCGCCGAGCGCGAGCGCAGCTGCGACGACGGGGCAACCCGCAAGACGCTGTGGCGCGCGCTGGACGGCTCGTACGTGGAGTCAGTGCTGATGCGCTACCCCGGCCGGGTGACGATGTGCGTGTCCTCCCAGGCGGGCTGCGGCATGGGCTGCCCGTTCTGCGCCACCGGCCAGGCAGGCCTGACCCGCAACCTGTCCGCCGCCGAGATCGTGACCCAGGTCGTGGCCGGCGCCCGCGCCCTGGCCCGCGGCGACGTGCCGGGCGGCCCCGGCCGGATCTCGAACGTCGTGTTCATGGGCATGGGTGAGCCGCTGGCGAACTATTCCAGCGTGCTGGCGGCGGTGCGGCGGCTGACTGACCCGGTGCCGGACGGGCTGGGCATCTCCCAGCGGGGCATTACCGTCTCCACCGTGGGCCTGGTCCCGGCGATCCGGAAGCTGGCCGCCGAGCGGCTGTCGGTCCGCCTCGCCGTCTCGCTGCACGCGCCCGACGATGAGCTGCGAGACGAGCTGGTCCCGGTCAACCGCCGCTGGCCGGTCGCCGAGGTACTGGACGCCGCCTGGGACTACGCCGCCGTCACCGGCCGCCGGGTCTCGGTCGAGTATGCGATGATCCGGGCCGTCAACGACCATGCCTGGCGCGCGCAGGCCCTGGCCAGGCTGCTGGCCGGCCGGCTGGCGCACGTCAACCTGATCCCACTGAACCCGACGCCCGGATCCCGGTGGACGGCGTCGGATCCCGGCGTCGCCCGCGAGTTCCGGGATGCCCTCGCCGCCCGCGGGATCCCGGTGACAGTCCGCGATACCCGCGGGACCGAGATCGACGGGGCCTGCGGGCAGCTTGCCGCCGCTTCCCGCCCCCCAGCCGGCGCCCCCCTGCCCGGCTAACGCCCCCCGCCCGGCCTGTCGGCCAGTGGTCCCGCGTTCCCGGCCAGTGGCCCGGTCCAGCCGGCGGCCCTAGTTCCCGGCAGCGGCCAGGCCGGCCAGCCGTCGTTCCGCCTGCAGAGTCCTCCTGTGAACTGCTCTGCTGCATCGGACATATAGAGGGTGTGCAGATGCCTGAGAAGATTGATGTGGCGGCGGAGTTCGAAGCTCACGGCGATGCGGTGTACAACCACTGCTTCCGGCGTTCCGGCGACTGGTCGACCGCGGAGGAGCTGACCTCGGCGGTCTTCCTGCATGCCTGGGGGCGCCGTGATTCGGCTCTGCTGGTCGACGGCTCCGCGCTGCCCTGGCTGCTGGGAATCGCCAACAACGTGCTCCGCAACCATGCCCGGATGCTCCGCCGACGGGTCCTGGCGCTCGGCAGGAGGGCACCAGACCCGCCGCACACCGAAGATCACTGTGATGAGATCGCCAGCCGGGTCGACGATGAGCGCCGGATGCGCCAGATCCTTCCGCTGCTGCGCCAGCTCCCGATCCGCGAGCAGGACATCGTGACGCTGGTGTTCTGGTCCGGTCTCAGCTACGAGGAGACCGCCCGGGCGCTGTCGATTCCGGTCGGGACCGTCCGTTCCCGCCTTGCCCGCGCTTGACGGCGGCTGCGGGCCCTTTCCGACGCCGCACCGGGCCCAGCGCTGTCAGCCGCCACCGGGAGGAACTGAATATGCTTCCCGAGCCGCCGCCAGGCCGCGCCCTTAGCACGCGTCAGCGTCAGTCCATCCGGGCACTGATCGACGCTGAGCAGGGCCGGCCTGCCGCGCACCGACGTACCATTCTGCTGGCCGGCCTTCCGCTGGCCGGCCTGGGCGTGGCCGTGCTGGTGATTGGAGCCACGATGATTGCTCGCAACCCGAGCGGCGCCCGGCATTACGCTGCCACGCCAGCGATACTGGTCTATGCCGCGCTTCCATCCGGCCAGACCGCGCAGGATCTCCTGCTGCAGTACGCGGCCGCCGCGGCGCGCCAGCCGGCTGACCCCGCGGGCACCTACCAGTACCAGCGCACCCAGTCCTGGAGCCTGACCACCCGTGTCGACGGCGAGACGGTGAGCTCGCGCGTCATCGCCTCCGCCCACGAGCTCTGGCAAGCCGCCGACGGATCAGGCGGCTACCGCGCCGGCGCCGGGACAGCGGTGCGCACAGCCCGCGGGAACGCCCATGATGTATGACGTGACGGCGCTGTCTCATGACCCGGCCAGGCTGCTCGGGCAGTTCCACCGCGCGCACCAGGCCGAGCTAGGGGCCGCCGAGGTCGTCACCGCCTTTACCGACCTGTGGCAGCAGCAGGTACCGCCGGCGGCCCTGGAAGCCGCGGCCCTGCGGGTCCTCGCCGCCCAGGAAGGACTCGTGGTGCGCGGCACGACCACAGACCGGGCCGGCCGAGCCGGAGTCGCCGTCAGCGTGGACTCCGGTTACTCAGGCCTCCCGACCCGCTACACCCTGATCTTCAACCCGGCAACCGGGATGCTCCTTGACGCCGAGCAGGTGCTCACCACCACCGCAGGACTCCTCAACGTGCACCGTCCCCTCCGTCATCGGCTACCAGGAATGGCTCGCCTACGGCACAGCACACACGATCGGGCAGGTCCCGCTCACCCTCCGCACCCCCTAACCCGCCGACAGCCCCCGCCCGACTCCGGGAAACCCACGCACATCACCCCTGCCGGTCCGGCCAGCGGCTCGCCGGCTTGCCGCCTCGTTGCGGCGGATCGGTCGTTCCGCGGCAAGTTTCCCGATCAGTGCGTGATTGCCGGGGTACCCGCCCGACCGTGCGCGAGTGCCAGCCGGGAGCCGGCTGCCCGGTCCCCTCGCTCGCGTCCCCTGCTGACGGTTTTCCCAGGCAGCAGCTCCGCTGGTCTGCGACCATGGGTGCCTGCCCGGTGAGTGCGCGCACTGCGGGATGGCGCGTCGCCAGGCAGCGTCCGGAAAAATTCAGCTGCGAAACGGGCAGCCGGGGGGAATCGTGCAGGCAGCCGCTGACCTCGTCGCGACCGAGTCCTATCAGCCGGAGCGCCGGGCCGCGGCCGCGGCCCGGCGGTTCGTCCGGCAGACGCTGCGGTCGTGGCAGGACGGCGGCGGCCCCGGCGCCCTCGGTGACTCCGGTGCGGGCCGGGACGCCCTGATCGATGATGCCGTCCTGCTGACCAGCGAGCTGGTCACTAACGCCGTACTGCACGCGGGTACCCAGGTCCGGGTCACCTGCCGCCGTACCGGGAACGGCCTGGAGATCGCCGTTGAGGATGACAGCCCGGCGCAGATCGTCGCGGAGCAGCAGCTGTCGGCGGACCGGACCGGCGGCCGCGGGCTGGCCATGCCCGGCCAGCTGGCCACGTCCTGGGGAGTCACCTACACGGCCCGGTCCAAGGCGGTCTGGTTCAGGATCGAGCCCGGCGAGCTGCCGGTCCCCCCGGTCCCGGCGGCTGTGAATCCTGCCCGCCGGTGACCTGCCCGCCGGGGATGTGGCGGCCGGGATCCTGACCGCCGCCGAGCTGCGGGACGAACACCTCGCCGCGCAGCGCCCGCGCGACCAGCTCGACCGACTTGCTGGTCGCGGCGAGCCGGCTGCCCTCGCTCCGGTACACCGCGAGCACGGCCTCGATCGCGCCGGGCGGCAGGTCGCCGGCCAGCTCCGCGCGCGCCGTCCGGTAGCCCTGCCGGGCTCCTTCCACGCACGCGGTCAGGTGCTGGCGGGCCAGTGCGGCGAGTGCCACCGGGTGGCGCAGCAGCACCCCGTGCAGCCGGTAATCCGGCGGCACCACGTCCAGCAGCCAGTTAGCCGCGGTCTGCTCGAATCGCTCGCTGCCCGGCGGATGCACCCCGGCAGGCCAGCCGGGCGGGAGATACGCTGCCATGAGGCCAGCCTAACGCTCTTCGAACACACGTTCCAGCCGCCTTGGCCGCTGGCCGCTGCGGCCGGCAAAAGTGACGGGCCGGTGAAAGCTGGCGGGCCAGTGAAACGAGGCCTGGTGCAGCAAGGCCCGGTGAGCGGCCCGGCCTGGTCACGGGTGACGGAATGCAGGTGGCGGGCTTTTCCGTTATGCAGGAAAGACCGAATAAGCTATCAGGGCCAGTACCTCGCGCATTCCTCAAGCAACCAGGAGTTTTTCCAGTATGCCTGCCACCGAATTCCGGCTCGCCACCCGCGACGACCTGCGCAACGTCGCCATCGTGGCGCACGTCGACCACGGCAAGACCACGCTGGTCGACGCCATGCTGTGGCAGTCCGGCGCGTTCCGGGCCGGCTCGCAAGTCACCGAGCGAGTGATGGACTCCGGTGACCTGGAGCGCGAGAAGGGCATCACGATCCTGGCCAAGAACACCGCCGTGCAGCACGGCGGTCTCACGATCAACATCGTGGACACGCCCGGCCACGCCGATTTCGGCGGCGAGGTGGAGCGCGGCCTTTCCATGGTCGACGGGGTGGTGCTGCTGGTCGATGCCAGCGAGGGACCGTTGCCGCAGACCAGGTTCGTGCTGCGCAAGACGCTGGAAGCCAAGCTGCCGGTGATCCTGGTGATCAATAAGGTGGACCGGCCGGACGCGCGGATCGCCGAGGTCGTGGACGCCTGCTACGAGCTGTTCATGGACCTGGACGCGACCGAGGACCAGATCGAGTTCCCGATCGTTTACGCCTCGGCCCGGGCGGGCCGGGCATCGCTGACGCGCCCGGCGGACGGCGGGATGCCGGACTCGCCCGACCTGGAGCCGCTGTTCACCGTGCTGCGCGAGCGCGTGCCGGCACCGTCGTATGACCCGCAGGCGCCGCTGCGCGCGCATGTCGCCAACCTGGACGCCTCGGCCTACCTGGGCCGGATCGGGCTGTGCCGGGTGTTCAGCGGCACGATAACCAAGGGCCAGCAGGTCGCCTGGTGCCGCCGGGACGGCTCGATCGAGAAGGTAAAGATCACCGAGCTGTTCCGGACCGAGGCGCTGGACCGGGTGCCCGCCGACTCCGCCGGGCCCGGCGACATTATCGCCGTCGCCGGTATCAGTAACATCATGATCGGCGAGACGCTGGCCGACCCGGATGACCCGCTGCCGCTGCCGCTGATCACCGTTGACGAGCCGGCCATCTCGATGACGATCGGGGTGAACACCTCGCCGCTGGTAGGGCGCGAGCGGGGCGGCAAGGTCACCGCGCGGATGGTGAAGGACCGGCTGGACCGGGAGCTGATCGGCAACGTCTCGCTGCTGGTGCTGCCGACCGAGCGGCCGGACACCTGGGAGGTCCAGGGCCGCGGCGAGCTGGCGCTGGCCATCCTGGTGGAGACGATGCGGCGGGAAGGGTACGAGCTGACCGTGGGCCGGCCGACCGTGGTCACCCGCGAGATCGACGGGAAGGTGCACGAGCCGGTCGAGCGGCTGACCGTGGACGTCCCCGACGACTACCTCGGCGCCGTTACCACGCTGCTCGCGCTGCGCAAGGGCCGGATGCTGAACATGATCAACCACGGTACCGGCTGGATCCGGCTGGACTTCGTGGTGCCCGCCCGCGGGCTGATCGGCTTTCGCACCCAGTTCCTCACCGATACCCGCGGCACCGGCATCGCCCACCACGTGTTCGACGGGTACGAGCCGTGGTCGGGGGCGCTGCGGATGCGGCCGAACGGCTCCCTGGTGGCCGACCGGACCGGTGTCGCGACCGCCTACGCCATGTTCGCGCTGCAGGAGCGCGGCGCGCTGTTCGTCGAGCCGGGCACCGAGGTGTACGAGGGGATGATTGTCGGGGAGAACTCCCGCGCCGACGACATGGACGTCAACATCGCCAAGGAGAAGAAGCTCACCAACGTCCGGCAGTCCACCGGCGAGGAGCTGGAGCGGCTCATTCCGCCGCGGGTGCTGAGCCTGGAGCAGGCGCTGGAATTCTGCGCGGACGGTGAGAGCGTTGAGGTGACTCAGGCGGCGGTGCGGATCCGCAAGAGCGTGCTGGACGCGAAGGCCCGCGGGCGCTCGCGCCGCAGCCGCACGGCCGAGTAGGGCAATGCCCGCGCGGCTGCGGCGCGAGCGGGTAGCCCGGTGGCTGTTACCGGAAGACGGTGAGGAATATCAGGCTGCCCGCGCCGGTCAGCAGGCAGTAGATGGCGAACGGGGTCAGGGTCCGGCTCTGGAAGTAGCGGACCAGGAAGCGCACCGACAGGTAGGCGCCGATCCCGGCAAGTACGCTGCCGACCAGCACCTGGCCGTGGATGCCCTTGCCGAGCGGGCCGAACAGATCGGGGATCTTCAGCGCTCCCGCGGCCAGGATGATGGGGGTGGCGAGCAGGAACGCGAACCGCGCGGCGTCCTCCCGGGACAGGCCTGCGAACATCCCGCCGACCAGGGTGACGCCGTCCCGGCTGATTCCGGCCAGCAGGGCCAGGATCTGGCACGAGCCGATCAGGGTGGTCCGGACGAAGCCCATCCGCGCCAGCCGGTGATCCGAGCCGATGGCGCGGGAATACTCCAGCTGCCGGTCCGCCTGATGCCCCGGTGTCCGGCTGGCATGTGCGGGCCCGCGCGAGGCGGCGAGCGCGACTGCCCGCTCGGCCGGCTCGGCTGCCAGCTCGGCCTCGATGTCGGCATCGGCCTGGCGCGACGCCCTGGTCCGGAACTTCTCCCCGGCGAAGAGGATGAGACCGTTGACGATCAGGAAGATCGCTGCCCGGATCGGCACCCCGAAAAATACCCGGAACGTGTGCTCGAACAGCAGCCCGACGATGCCTACCGGTATCGACGCCGTGATGATCATCCAGGCCATTTTCTGGTCGGTGGTCTCGATTTCCCCGTTCCGGATCGAGCTGACGAACCCGCCGATGATCCGGACCCAGTCCTTCCAGAAGTAGATCAGCAGCGCGATGGCCGTCGCGACGTGCATGCCGACGATGAACGCCAGGTACGGCGACTCCGGTGCGGCGACGTTCAGGTCGCGGGCCCAGCTGCCGCCGACGAGGGCCGGGATCAGCACGCTGTGGCCGAGGCTGGATACCGGGAAGAGCTCGGTCACGCCCTGGAACATCCCGACGACAGCCGCTTCCAGGTAGGTGAGGTGGTGGTGGATCATCACGGCCTTCCGCTCGCTGCGGGCAGGCGCCTGCCCGGTCCCGAAATACTAGTCCGGCCGGCCAATACCGGCCGCCATGCCGGGCCACCGGACGGCCGCCCGGCGCGATTCAAGCCGCGCGGGCGTCCGGCGCATGTCCGTTGACGGGCGCAGGGCTGGTCGGCCTGGTTCTTGTGCTCAGCCAGGGTTAACTGCAAAGATAATCGCAGTCATGATAAATCATGCATGTGAGCGCTTTAGACTGTTTCACGCTTCCTGCGCCCCCTTAAAGGCGGCTCCGTGCTGCGTCAAATTGCGCGTCGCGCGATCGTTTCCCTGTCGGGCGCTGCGCTGGCGGTGGCCGGCGGTCTCATCCCCGCGCAGGCGTCCGGCCCGCCCGGCTGGCGGGTCGTCCAGACGCTCGGGCCGATGACAGGCGTCACCTATCCAGCCGGCCTCGTCGCCTCGAGCGCCCGCGACGCCTGGTCGCTATGGAGCAGCTGCTCGCCTTGCGCGTCGCCGTCGGTGCCCAGTTACGCGGTGGAGCACTGGAACGGCCGCACCTGGAAGTACCTTGCCATCCCGCGGGCACTGAGCGGTTACGCCGCCGCCAGCGTGGCTCTCGCCGCGGGCTCGGCAAACGACGCCTGGCTGCTGGACGGGTTCCCGCGCGGCGGCAAGGCGCTGTTCTGGAACGGACGGCTCTGGAGCCTGCGCACCATCCCGCAATGGGTGACTAACGGAGCGATGAGTTTCGGCGGGCTTGGCACCGGGGTAGCGGTGGCTCCTGCCTCGCCTGGCCGCGATGCCATCTGGGTTTTCAGTACTGGGGTCACCGGCGGCCGCCACAGGGCCCCCTTCGCCGCCCGCTATGACGGTCACCGCTGGGCGAAAGTGCGGCTGCCGATGATTGCTGAACAGGTCAGCACGGTGAGAGTCAATGACATCTGGGCACTTGGCCCTCCGGCGCCGGGGACCAGCGGCGCGGCCGCCGTGCTGGGGCACTGGGACGGGCGCTCGTGGCGCACGCTCGCCGTGCCTCCGGCAGTCCGGGTGCCGGCGCACTCGATGGAGTACACGGGCAACCTGGTAGCGACCGGCCCGCGGGACGCCTGGCTGCAGCGCAACATCGAGCGCGGCACGAGCGGAGCGCGGACGCTGTACCTGCTGCACTGGAACGGCCGGCGCTGGCAGCGTGTCACCCTGCACTACCCGACCAGCGATATCAACTACTCGGCTCAGGACGGCCACGGTGGAATCTGGCTGGTTGCCAACGGGACCGCTCCCCGCTACCGCTGGTATCTCGATCACCTCAACAATGGCGGCCGCTGGTCCCGGCAGGCCGTGCCCGCCGCGGCGGGCACGACGCTCCAGCAGCTGGATGAAATTACGTGGATCCCCGGCACGCAGTCCCTGTGGGCAGCCGGCGGCATGCTCCCGGCCCGCAACCGCGACGCCGTGCTCGGCGCGATCCTGAAATACGGCAGCTGAGGCTTTCTCGCCCTGACCGGGGGAACGCGGATCAGCCGTCGCGGCGCCGCTCGAGCTTGAGCCAGCCTGCCAGGTCGGTCATCTCCTGGTCGTCACGACAGCCCGGGACGGTGGCCGGGGCGACCCGGCGAGACGGCCCTCCCTGCGGTCGGGACCCTCTCACCGGGTCACCGCTGGTGTCGGTGCAGACTCCGAAGGCCTCGGCGAGGCGGACGACGGTGGCCGGGGACGGCACGGCGCGGCCGGACAACGCGTATGTACTCTGCCCATGCGCTGGTCAGGATGGCGGGCGGCGACTCGTATCAGTACGGCACGAAGAAGCGGTGCATGATCAGCTCCACATTCCCCGAGAAGGATGGCCTGGTAAAGATCTGGTATCCGCCTTCGGCACCATTGATGGAACCGGGGAGGCATACCGGGTGGTCGCGGCCAGACGTGCCATTCGGCGGTTCGGGCTCAGCGGACTTGGCCGGGAGAACGGGATCGAGGCCGTGCACGAGTATACCCAGACCAAGGCCAATTGGGTCGAGCTGACCGGCGGCACCCGCGACCCGTCACGCTGGGATAATCCTGCGGCAGCTGCGATTGGCGGCCGAGCATGGCGAAGATCCGGCCGTCGACCCGCAACCTGCTGACGGCCCGAACCGGTGCCCGTTGGCGCGATCAGGGCACCGGTCCAGTGCGAAGCCGACGGCGGCCGCGATCGGCAGGGCATGCGCGGCGTGCGCCAGCGTAATAGCCAGCTCCTCCGGCGAAGCGGATGGGAAGCGGAGTGCTCGGCGGCCAGCTGGCCTGATGAGTGGCGCTGGCCAGCCACGCGCTTCCCGGCCCGCCGATTCCTGCATCAGCATTATTCAGCTCCACCGCGCAGCACCGCGGCTTGCTTGACTAACCCGAGATGGGTGATATCCTGGATACCAGGCATGGGTATACCAGATATCTAGGCTAATATAGGGGGCGTCCGGTATGTCGATGATCAAGACACCCATCGAAATCGACCAGGAAGCGCTCACCATCGCGGCGGAGGTCCTGGGCACTACGACTAAGAAGGATACTGTCAATGCGGCCCTACGCGAAGTGGGCCAGCGGCTGGTGCGCCTGCGGGCGCTGAACAGGCTTGGCGAAATGGCCGATCGAGGCGATTTCGACGAATTCACCGGCAACAAAGCTGCTTACCGCCGGTGAGCCCCGCGCTCTATCTGATCGACACCTCGGGTCTTTTTCGCATCCTCCAGGCCGATCTACGCAAGACTTGGTCAGATGAGCTTGCGGCCGGTGTAATCGCCGTCTGCCCGGCGGTCGAGCTTGAGTTTCTTTACTCCGCCCGCTCGCTTGCTGACCGCCTGGACAAACAGCGGTTGATCAGGGAATTGTTTGGGTGGGCGCCCATGCATGAGCGCATATTCGATCGCGCTGAGCAGGTACAGCAACTGCTGACTGAAACTGGCCAGCACCGCTCCGCTGGTCCCATCGACCTATTGATCGCCGCGACCGCCGAATATCTGCGGGTTACCATTCTGTGCGATGACCGCGATTTCAGCACAATAGCGCGGGTAACCGGTCAGCAGGTACAGCTGGTTACAGCTGAGTAGGTAATCCAAAGCTTGAGTTGCGTAGTTACGGGGAGCGCCGTACTCCGCCAGGTCCAGGACGCGGCCGCATTGGTCGGCGGCCTTCGATCGGGTGGGGAGGATCAGACGAGCCGTTGCGTTCAGTAACCGCGAGCATGCGCTGCGATGCCGCAGCGCGGGCCACCGGGTCCAGCTCAGCCGTGGCTCGTCGGCGATCAGAAGCTGTGGCCGCAGCGCCGGGGTGCGGCTACGGCCGCCCGCTGGCGCTGGCCGCCGGGATACGGCATATAGCCGCGACGGGCAGCTTCTGCCGCAGGCAGCGAGTACAGCTGGGCGCGCTGTAATCGGCATGCCTTCACGGTAAAGACAAGGCGTCACGAAGCCTGCGCATCGTCCGCAGCGTGCTGCGCCGCAACCCGAGCGCCGGGTTCTTCACAGTCGGCTACCCCGGCATCTTCTACCTCGGCCGCGGTCGCCATCCTATGGTCATCCACTCCAAGATCAGTTGATCTGCGTTCCGGATCTGCCCTGACCTTGACCAATTCGCCATTTTTTGCATTTCGCGGACACACGGGGCGGCAGTGGGTAATGTCCCGACTGGAAAATGCGGGCAGGGCCTTCGCAAGGCTGGCGCCACGATCGCGGCGGCCACAAACACGTCCGATGCAGTCGCCGGCGCCGCGCACCGGCCGGCAGCGAGGTTTCCAGATGCCATCACACAGTCACAACTCCGGGCGGAGCGCGCCCCGGATCTCCAGCCGTCACCAGCGGCGCATAGTTCTCTCGGCAGCAACAGCAGCCCTCGCCGTAATCGGCCTCATGATGGCCATGCTGTACGTATCCGGCTCGCCATCCCGTCTCGCCGCACTGACGGGCCGGCTGGCCGCGTCGCACTGCGGCATCACGGCGGCCGCCAGCGGCCACGCCGGGGGTAAGCCAGGTCCATGCCCGCGCCAGGCAGCCAGCCATAAGCCGGGCGGCCTGGCAGGCGCACTGTTCGGCACTGCCGGGCACTGGCCTAAGGCCGGGCACTGTGCCCGGCGCCACCACCATCGCTGGTGCCGCCACCATGGCTGGCGCCACCGCCGTCATCACCACCGGCCAGCGCCTTCCACGCCGCTTCCTGGGACGATTCCGGCCCCGACGGTGATGCCCACCAGCCCGGCTCCGGCGCCGTCCACCAGCTCGCCGGCCCCCGCGCCGGTCAGCACCCCGCAGGGCACCAGCCCCGTGCTGGCAGCCGCCGCCCAGCAGGTGCTCACTACGATCAATACCGCCCGGGCACAGTATGGGCTGCCCGCATACACGATGAGTTCTGGCCTGGTGCTGAGCGCTACCCGGCACAACGCGGTGATGGCGGGCGGCTGCGGCCTGTCCCACCAGTGTCCGGGCGAGCCGCCGCTCGGCACCCGGGAAACTGACGCCGGCGTGCACTGGTCTGGCGCCGGTGAGTGCATTGGTTCCGGCGGCCCGGTCACTGACAGCGTGGCCGGCATTGGCGGGATGGCCGTCGCGCTGACCAAGAGCATGCTCGCCGAGAAGCCGCCGAACGACGGGCACCGGCAGATCATCTTGAGCAACGGTTACTACCACGTTGGCATTGCCGTCACCATCGACAGCCACGGCGTGGTGTGGCTGACCCAGGATTACTCCGACTGACCGGGCCGCCCCGCCGCCGCACGGCTCCCGGCGGGACGCTGACTGCCGATCTTGCCGCCCCCGGCCACCAGCTGGCCGGGGGCGGCAAGTTTGCCGGGATGCCACCGCCCCGCGCCAGGCAACCCGCGCTGACAAGACCGCACGAGGGACGCTACCCATGGATAACCTGCACCACGAGCTCGCCCCGATCTCCGGCCCAGCCTGGGACGCGATCAGTCAGGAGGCTGCCCGCACCTTCAAGCGGCACCTGGCGGGACGCCGCCTGGTGCGTGGCTGTAGGGGACCTACCGCCGGTGCGTGACGCTCAGCCCGGCCCGCGGGTCAGGCTGTGGCACTCGGTGACGCCGCGCTCGGCCAACAGCCCCGCCATTCCAGTCGTGCTGCTGGCGGATACCAATATCTGGCAGCCTCGCGGCATCGTATTACCCCGGAGATGCCTACCGTGACTGGCTCAGGATGGACCCGTACGGCAAGGGCTCTCCGAGCGCTGCCTACACCCCGATGATCACGTGGCTGAACGATGACCAGATGGCGGTTAGCGGCGGGACCGGGATCCTTCGGGGGTCAGGGCCCAGGCGCTGCGGTCGGCCAGGTAGAGGCTGCGGGGATGCATCGATCACGAAAGCTACCGACTGCCTTGTGCAGTGCGAAGCCACCGACGGTTTGCATATGCTGCTAGGCATTCGTATATAAACCCCAGGAGGTGCTGCTGTGGCCATGACCCGGACGCTCATCGATATCGAGGACAGCGTGCTAGCTCGGGCAGCAGCGAAGCTCGGCACCACCACTAAGAAGGGCACTGTCAACCGGGCGCTGGAAATAGCCGCAGCGGATACGGAGGCGGATGAGCAGGAGCAGCGCTCCTTCCAGGAGTTTGCAGTCCGAAGTGCTGCCCGCATGGCCGACGTCGACTGGAATGACGCGTGGCACTAGGAGATCCAATACTGATCGACAAGTCCGCTTGGATGCAGCAAGCGCACAGTCATATGGCAGGTGCCCGGATCGAGTCACTGCGGGCCAGCGCGCTGCTGCATGTCTGCGCCGTCACGGTCGCCGAGTTGCTGTACTCCGCGCGAAATGCCGACGAGATGCAAGCCGACGAGGAGAGGATCTCCCGGCTCGGTGTGCCGCACATCGATCGCGACGAGGAGCAGCAAGTGACGCTGACCATGAAGCAGCTCGCCAGTGCCGGCCAGCATCGCGCGCAGCATCGCTGTACGCCGAATCCAGGCTAAGACTCCATCGAGCAGGACCCGCACTTGCCTGCCTTGCAGTTCCACCGGATCGCCAGGTCGCCGGTCTGGGTCGCCTGTAGCCGGTGCAGCGCGTCCAGGACGACCTCGCCCTCGTTGACCTCGACCTGGTAGTCAGCCAGCTGGCCGGTCAGGTACCTCTTCAGCTCGCCCCGGTCGAACAGTTCCAGCAGGCGGGTCACAGGGCGGACCGCAGGTCCGTCGCGCGCCAGCGCGGCGCCGAGGGCGCCCTGGACACGCGAGGAGCGGCCCTGCCCTCCGCCGCCCGCCCGGCGCGCAAGGTGAGAGCGGAAGAGTTCCCGCATCCCGGAGGCGGTATATGTGCTGGGCGGTATGCCGGTCCGGTTTGAGATCGAGGTGGAGCCGGAGGTCCGGTACTGGCTCGACGGGCTGCCGCTGGAGCAATACGCGAAGGCCGAGGCGGCGGCTGACCTGCTGGCAGAGCGGGCGGAGACGCTCGGGGAGCCGTATTCGCGGCATCTGGGCGGCAAGACCCGGGAGTTGCGGTTCACCTGCACCGCGGTGACGTTCGGGTCAGCTACTGGCCGGCGCCGGGCAGGCGGGTGGTGCTGCTGACGGTGTTCGCCAAGACCCGGCAGCGGGAGCGGGCGGAGGTGGACCGGGCGATCGCGGCGCAGCGGGCCTGCGAGCATGGCCACGCGGCGGGCCACCCCGGCCACGGCACCGCCAGGGACGTCTACGAGCGGAAGTGGGACTGATGAGCGGCAGCGGGGGGCACGCGCGGTGGGAGCGGACCGGCGCCCAGCGACATGACGCCGCCTACGACGAGGCGCGGGCGGCGCTCCTGCTCGGCCAGATGGTCTACGACCGGCGCACGGCCCTGGGCCTGACCCAGGCGGAGCTGGCGGCGCGGACCGGGATGACCCAGCCGCAGCTGTCCCGGCTGGAATCAGGCGGCGCTACCCCGACCGTCCCGCTGCTGGCCCGCCTGGCCCGGGCGCTGGACGCCGAGCTCGACATCACCTTCCGCCCCAGCACCACCGCCGCCTGACCAGCCGCCGTATCCAGGGAGCGGCCAGGAGCGGCTGAGAACGGCCCCGGCCGTGCGCGATGCGCCTAAGCTTCAGTCCTAGCCCGCCAGGACCACCCCGGCGGCCGCCGTCGCGGCAGCATAGGACAGCGTCAGCGGCCACCGTCACCACGGCCCGGATCGCGTCAGCGCAATCGGCCCCCGCGGCAAGAACCGCCGCCCCAGAAGCGCCGCCTACGCCGAATCCAGGCTAAGACTGCGTGCCGGGGATCTTGGCGGTGTCGGTGCTGCGGCGGCGGGAGATCTTGGAGCCGAGCCAGACGAGCGGGTCGTACTTGCGGTCGGCCACGCGCTCTTTCATCGGGATCAGCGCGTTGTCGGTGATCTTGATGTGCTCGGGGCAGACCTCGGTGCAGCACTTGGTGATGTTGCACAGGCCGAGGCCGAAGTCCTCCTGGGCGATCTCCCGGCGGTCGGCGGTGTCGGCCGGGTGCATTTCCAGCTCGGCGACCCGCATCAGGAAGCGGGGGCCGGCGAACGGCCGCTCGTTCTCCGGGTGGTCCCGGATCACGTGACAGGTGTCCTGGCACAGGTAGCACTCGATGCACTTGCGGAACTCCTGAGACCGGTTCACGTCGATCTGCTGCATCCGGAACTCGCCCAGTCCCACCGACGGGTCCGGGGTGAATGACGGGATCTGGCGTGCCTTGGCGTAGTTGAACGACACGTCGGTGACCAGGTCGCGGATCACCGGGAAGGTACGCAGCGGGGTAATGGTGAGCGTCTCCGCCTCGGTGTAGATCGACATCCGGGTCATGCAGGCCAGCCGGGGGCGGCCGTTGATCTCCATCGAGCAGGAACCGCATTTGCCTGCCTTGCAGTTCCACCGGATCGCCAGGTCGCCGGCCTGGGTCGCCTGCAGCCGGTGCAGCGCGTCCAGGACGACTTCGCCCTCGTTGACCTCGACCTGGTAGTCAGCCAGCTGGCCGGCGCCGTGATCGCCGCGCCACACTCGCAGGGCTGCCATGTAGCTCATCAGTGCGCCTCCTGTTGCACGGCGGTTGCGCCATGGGCGGCGGCGGCAGCCGCGGCCGGCACTTCCGCCTCGGTCAGGTACTTCTTCAGCTCGCCCCGGTCGAACAGTTCCAGCAGGTCCGCGCGCATCGGCGCCAGCGGCTGGTGCCGCAGCTGCACCGTCTCCTCGCCAAAGGCTGCCCCGCGGCCGCTATCGGCCAGCGAGCAGACCAGGTTCACCTGCCGCCACTCCGGCGACATCTGCGGGTAGTCCTCCCGGGTGTGGCCGCCCCGGGATTCCTGCCGTTCCAGGGCGGCCTGCGCCACGCAGTCCGAGACCAGCAGCATGTTGCGCAGGTCCAGAGCCAGGTGCCAGCCGGGGTTGTAACCGCGGCCGCCCTGCACGCTCACCTGCGCGGCGCGTTCGCGCAGCTTCTTCAGCTCGTCCAGCGCCGACTGCACCTCGGCCTCGCGCCGGATGATGCCGACCAGGTCGTTCATCGTCTGCTGCAGCGCGGCGTGCACCTCGTACGGGTTTTCGCCGCCGGTCCGCTGCAGCGGTGCCAGGGCCTCGCTGACCGCTTCGTCGACGGCGGCCTGGCGCGGTGACGGGCGGGCGCCTGCGGGCAGGCTGTCGATGTACTGGGCTGCGCCCAGCCCGGCGCGGCGGCCGAACACCAGCAGGTCCGACAGCGAGTTGCCGCCGAGCCGGTTGGAGCCGTGCATGCCGCCGGATACCTCGCCGACCGCGAACAGGCCGGGCACCAGCGCGGCCTCGGTGTCGGGGTCGACTTCGACCCCGCCCATCACGTAGTGGCAGGTCGGCCCGACTTCCATCGGCTCGGCGGTGATGTCGACGTCCGCCAGTTCCTTGAACTGGTGGTACATCGACGGCAGCTTGCGCAAGATCTCCTCGGCGGGGCGGCGGGAGGCGATATCGAGGAAAACCCCGCCGTGCGGAGTCCCGCGCCCGGCCTTCACCTCGGAGTTAATCGACCGGGCCACCTCGTCGCGGGGCAGCAGCTCCGGCGGCCGCCGGTTGTTGTCCGGGTCGGCGTACCAGCGGTCGCCCTCTTCCTCGGTCTCCGCGTACTGGGCCCGGAACACGTCCGGCACGTAGCCGAACATGAAGCGCTTGCCCTCGGAGTTGCGCAGCACGCCGCCGTCGCCGCGGACCGACTCGGTGACCAGGATGCCCTTGACCGACGGCGGCCAGACCATCCCGGTCGGGTGGAACTGGACGAACTCCATGTTCAGCAGCGTGGCGCCGGCCAGCAGCGCGAGCGCGTGCCCGTCCCCGGTGTACTCCCACGAGTTCGAGGTGACCTTAAACGACTTGCCGATGCCGCCGGTGGCCAGGATAACTGCAGGGGCCTCGAAAAGGATGAACCCGCCAGTCTCGCGGACATACCCGAAGGCGCCCGCGATGGCGCCGCCTTCGGCGATCAGCCGGGTGACGGTGGTCTCGGCGAAAACCTTGATCATCGCCTCGGGGTCGCCGTGCCCGACGGCGTCCTCCTGCTGCAGCGCGACCACCTTCTGCTGCAGGGTCCGGATCAGCTCCAGGCCGGTACGGTCACCGACATGCGCCAGCCGGGGGTACTCGTGGCCGCCGAAGTTCCGCTGGCTGATCTTGCCGTCCTTGGTCCGGTCGAAGATCGCGCCCCACGCCTCCAGCTCCCAGATCCGCTCCGGTGCCTCCTTGGCGTGCAGCTCGGCCATCCGCCAGCTGTTCATGAACTTGCCGCCGCGCATGGTGTCGCGGAAATGCACCTGCCAGCTGTCCCGGGAGTTGACGTTGCCCATGGCCGCGGCGGCGCCGCCTTCGGCCATGACCGTGTGCGCCTTGCCGAACAGCGACTTGGAGATGATCGCGGTCCGCTTGCCCGCCAGCCGCGCCTCGATCGCCGCCCGCAGCCCCGATCCGCCGGCGCCGATCACCACGACGTCGTAACTGAGCCGTTCGATGTCCGTCATCGTCTCGCCCGCATCCTCTTGGCCGCCTCGTGTTGCCTGCTCGTGCTGCCTGCTCGTGCCGGACTCTTAGTTGAAGAACCGCAGGTCGCTGATTGCCCCGCTCGCTACCAGCATGATGTACAGGTCGGTCAGCAGCAGCGTGCCGAGCGTGGTCCAGGCGAGCTGCATGTGCTTGGCGTTCAGCTTGGAGACCTGGGTCCAGGTCCAGTACCGGGCCGGGTGCTTGGAGAAGTTCCGGAGCCGGCCGCCGGTGATGTGCCGGCAGGAGTGGCAGGACAGCGTGTAGGCCCACAGCAGCAGCACGTTCGCGAGCATGATCACGGTGCCGAGCCCGAAGCCGAAGCTGCCGTTGGGGCCGCGGAAGGCCTGCACGACGTCGTACGTGTTCAGCAGCGAGATCACGATGACAGCGAAGAAGAAGTACCGGTGCAGGTTCTGCAGGATCAGCGGGAACCTGGTCTCGCCGGTGTACTTGGCATGCGGCTCGCGCACCGCGCAGGCGGCGGGCGCGCGCCAGAACGCCCGGTAGTAGGCCCGGCGGTAGTAGTAGCAGGTGAGCCGGAAGCCGAGCACGAACGGCAGCGAGATGGCCGCGTACGGGATGATCGGCGGCACCTTGCCGAACCAGGTGCCCAGCAGCGACGAGCCGGGCGCGCACTCACCGCTGATGCACGGCGAGTAGAACGGCGTCAGGTAGTGGTACTGCGGCACCCAGTACCACTTGCCGATCAAGACGTGCGCGGTCGCGTAGGCAACCCAGAGCGTCAGCAGCGTCGCAGTGAGCCGCGGCGTCCGCCACCAGCGGTCACCGCGCAGCGTCTTGTCCGGGATCTGCGCCCGGGTCTTGGCCGCCGCGACTGAAGCCTGCGTCATGAACGTCTCCGCACTGAGATCTCTAGCACTGCTTAATCTGGGCACTGCTTAATCTGGAGCACTGCTTTGAGCTGGGGCCCCGCGGGTGCGTGAGAACCCTATTCCCCTGCATATCACTCCAGGGCCGCGGCGCGGCAGTCAGCTGCCTGTGACCCTCACTACATCACGTCGTGCAGCCGCGTCTTCGTCAGGCTCCGGGCGATCCCGGTGGCCCGGCTGGCTGCAAGGCAAGTGCCTGCCGGAGAAAGTCGACCTGGAGCAGGAGCAGGTTCTCGGCGACTTCCTCCTGGGACGCCATGTGCGTCACCCCGGACAGTGGCAGGACGGAATGCGGCCTGCCCGCCGCCAGCAGCGCCGCGGACAGCCGCAGCGAGTGCGCGACGACGACGTTGTCGTCGGCCAGCCCGTGGATGATCATCAGCGGCCTGCTGAGCTGCCCGGCGCCGGCCAGCAGCGAGTTCCGCTCGTACGCCTCCGGCTGCGCGCCGGGATCACCGAGATAGCGCTCGGTGTAATGAGTGTCATAAAGCCGCCAGTCCGTGACCGGCGCGCCGGCGATCGCGGCACGGAAGACCTCGGGTGCGCGCAGCACGGCGAGCGCCGCCAGATATCCGCCGAAAGACCAGCCCCGGATGGCCACCGAGCCCAGATCCAGGTCGGTGCACCGCTCGGCGGCCGCCCGCAGCGCCGTGATCTGGTCGGCCAGCGGCGGCCCGGCCAGATCACCGGCGATGGCGTGCTCCCAGCGCGGGCCGCGGCCGGGGGTGCCCCGCCCGTCGGCTACCACGACGGCGAAGCCCTGCTCCGCGAGCCACTGCGAGGTGAGGAACGCCGGCCGGCTGGCCACGACCAGCTGCCCGTGCGGGCCGCCGTAAGGATTCATCAGCACCGGCAGCGGGCCGGAGCCGGGCTGATGCCAGGACGGCAGCAGCAGCGCAGTCATTATCTGCTGCTCCCCGGCAGCGAAAATGTCGGGGGCTGGCGCGGGCCCCAGCGGCCTTTCCGCATGCGAGGGAATCCGGGCCATCTCGGCGTCGGTCTGCATGCCGCCGCCGGCCCGGTGCTGCGGGCGCAGCACGCGTACGGTCAGCGTGTCGTCGCGCAGCGACCGGCTCGCCGCCACGGTCGTGCCGCCCGCCCGGCGGCCGCTCAGTACCTGCGGCCCGGTTTCATCCGGCCCGGTCGCACCCGGCCCGGTGTCCGCCGGCGCCGTGGCTCCGGCGAGTGAATGGCGGACCTCAGTGTCGTCGAGTACCGCTGTGTCGTCGAGTACCGCTGTGTCGTCGAATGCCGAAGTGTCGTCGCGGGCCGCCTGGCGCAGGCCGTCGGGGCCGAAGGTCCACAGCCCGATCTGTGTCGGGTCGGCCGCGGACCCGGCGAACAGCACGGTATCGCCGTCGACGCTGAGGACCTCCCGGACCTGAAGTCCGGCTGGCGTGACCGGCTGCGCGGTCCGGTCGGCGAGCTGCGCCGCCGGGGCGACGAGCAGCCGCCTGGTTGCGCCGTCGTCCTGAGTCCACACGATCGCGCCGTCGCTCGTCCGGGCCGGGACGCCGGGAACGATCTCCAGCCACGGCTCGGCCGTGTCGTCCCGGACCACCGTGGTGGCGCCGCTAGCCGGATCTGCTGCCAGCACCTGCATCCGGCGCTGGTCCCGGCTTTGCACCACGATCAGCGGCTGCTCGCCCGGCGGCCCGTTCCAGCAGGCGGTGACCAGGTAGGGGAACGCCGCCTGGTCCCAGCGGACCGGCGTCATCGCGTCCCCGTTCCCGACCGTCCCGCCGCCGGCCGCCGTCCCGCCGCCGGCCGCCGTACCGCCGCCGGCGGCGGCCCCGCCGGCCGGGACCAGCAACAGGCTCACCCCGGCGTTCGGCGTGCCCGCCGCCGGGTAACGGATCTCGCTGGCCGGGCGGTCCGGGTTCGCCGGGTCGGCAATGTACCAGCGCTGTACCGGATTCTCGTTGACGCGGGCGGTCAGCAGCGCGGTGGAGTCCGGGGCCCACCAGAAGCCGCGCGAGCGCCCCATCTCCTCCGCCGCGATGAATTCGGGCAGGCCGAACGAGACGCCGCCGCCCGGCCCCGGAGCCGCTACCGCCCGGTCAGTTCCCGTGCTGAGGTCGAAAATCCGCAGCCCGCCCTCGCTGACGTAAGCCAGGAGCCGGCCGGACGGATCAGGCCGGGCGGCGGCCGCCGGGGTCTGCACCGCAAGCGCGCGCACGGCGGGCTCACTCGCGGCGGCTGGCCCGTCAGTCGCAGCGGCCCCGGCGCCCCCGGCGGCCCCGGCGGCGGCCCCGGCCGGGGCGCCGGACGCCAGCCCGGCCAGGTAGACCTGGCCGGACAGGATGAACGCCGCCACGGTGAAGTTGCTGTCGGTGGCGAACGCGGTGATCCCGGCGGCCTGCTCGCGGGCCCGCTCGCGCCGGGCCCGTTCCTGCGGATCCAGGTCAGCGCCGCTGTCGCCGAGCCGCGCCGGGTCGGCGACGACGCGTTCCCGGCCGCTAGCCACGTCCAGCACCCACAGGCAGGTCAGCGGATCACTGCCGGCCCGCGACCGCAGGAACGCCACCGCCGAGCCGTCCGGGGCGACCTGGAAGGAACGGGGTGCCCCCAGGGTGAACCGCTGCGTCCGGGCGTACTGCCGCGGAAAGGTGTCGGTCATGACGTAGATCCTGCCAGCGGCCATGGCCGGGGCTGTCGCTAGGCTCACGGGAATGAGCGAGCTGGCGGCCCGCAGGCTGCTGCTGGTGCACGCCCATCCCGATGACGAGTCCATCGGGACCGGTGCGACGATGTCCCGGTACGCGGCCGAAGGGGCCGCGATCACCCTGGTCACCTGCACGCTCGGCGAGCTTGGCGAGGTCATCCCGCCGGAGCTGGCGGACCTGGCCGCAGACGCCGACGGCGGTTCCGGCCCGTCCCGGCTCGGGCGCTATCGGATCGGCGAGCTGGCAGCGGCCTGCCGGGCGCTCGGGGTCAGCGACCACCGGTTTCTCGGCGGCGCCGGCCGGTGGCACGACTCCGGCATGATGGGCACGCCAGCCAACGCCGCCGCAGGCTGCTTCTGGCAGGCGGACGTGGACGAGGCCGCCGGCGAGCTGCTGAGCGTCATCCGGGACGTGCAGCCGCAGGTGCTAGTCAGCTACGACGCGCGCGGCCTGTACGGTCACCCGGATCACATTCAGGCGCACCGGGTGACCCGGCGGGCGTTCGACCTGGCCGGCGGCCTGGTGCGCAAGCTATACGCCACGGTCGTGCCCAGGTCCCAGGCTGCCCTCGCCGTTGCGGTTATCCGCGACGGCGCAGCGCCGGGAGCCGGCGGGGACGCGGCCGTCGCCGGCGCGCTGGCAACGGGCACGCTGGCCTTCGGCACGCCGGATGAGGAGGTCACCACCGAGATCGACGGGACGGCATTCCTGGCAGCGAAACTGGCGGCCATGCAGGCGCACGCCACCCAGATCACGGTCGACGGCCCGTATTTCGCGCTGTCGAGCAACGTCCGCCAGCTGGCATCCGGCCGGGAGTACTACACGCTGCTGGCCGGCCCGCGAGGTACCGCGACCGCCCGGCCCGCGGCGAACGGCGCCAGCGGCAGCGGCGGTCCCCGCGAGACAGACCTATTCGCCGGGGTCAGCTAGCCCGCCGGGGTCAGCTAGCCTGCTGGCGTGGAAACCACGCCTGCCAGGCCGCCTGCCAGGCCGCCGGGTCCGGTCGTCGGCGTCGCTCCGGGCCGGCGCGGTGACGCGCTGGTCTCGGCGGCCGCGTACCTGATGCTGTTCCTGCTAGGGGCCGCCGAGAGCGTCGTCGGCTGTTTCTTCTACAGCAGCGGGCCGACGCCCATCGCGGCCCTGCTGTTCGCGCTGGCCATGCTCGGCACGTGCCTGCTCGGCGGCTGGGGAATGCGCCGGCCGGCCGGCGCGCTCGCGGCCGCCCTCGGCTGGTTCGCGGCGTCGTTCATCCTCGCCACCGGCACCAGCGGCGGCAGTGTCGTCATCACGAGCACGGCGGCGGGCGAGTGGTTCCTGTTCGGGGGCGCCGGCTGCGTGGTCGCCGGAACGATCGCGGCATTCGTGCTCTGGTCCCGCGCCGCCGCGCCGCGCCGTTAGCAGAGCACGGGGAACTTGTCGTGGCCTGCGGCCGCGGAGCGGACAGCAGCGGAGATCCGCCGGGCCAGTCGCCTTCAGGATCCCAGTTCCGGAGCTGGTGATGACCAGCGGCGACGCGAGCCGGATGGTGGCGCCGTGGGTGTCCTTGGCCAGCACGCCCCGCCCGCAGGCCCCGCCCGCGCAAGGCGGCCTGTTTAACGGGCGACGGCCTCGACCTGGTCCAGCGCCCAGTCCAGCTCGTCCTTGATGATGACCAGCGGCGGCGCGAGCCGGATGGTGGCGCCGTGGGTGTCCTTGGCCAGCACGCCCCGGACGGCCAGCTGCTCGCAGGCCTCACGGCCGCCTAGCGAGGCGAATTCCACGCCCGCCCACAGGCCCCGGCCGCGGACGCTGCGGATCTTGCCCGGCGGCATCGCGGCCAGCCGGTCGTGCAGATGCGCGCCGAGCTTGGCGGATCGCTCCTGGAACTCGCCGGTGGCCAGCATGGCGATGACCTCGCGGCCGACCGCGCAGGCCAGCGGGTTCCCGCCGAACGTGGAGCCGTGCTGGCCCGGCTGGAATACGCCGAGGATGCCCGCCGAGGACACCACGGCGGAGACCGGCACGATCCCGCCGCCGAGGGCCTTGCCCAGCAGGTACATGTCCGGGACGACGCTGTCATGCTCGCAGGCGAACGTGGTGCCGGTCCGGCCCAGGCCGGACTGGATCTCGTCGGCGATCATCAGGACCCGCCGGGCCGTGCACAGCTCGCGCACGCCCGACAGGAAGCCGGTCGGCGGCACGACCACGCCCGCCTCGCCCTGCACCGGCTCCACCAGCACGCCGACGACATTGTCGTCCATCGCGGCCGACAGTTCCCCGAGGTCGCCGTAAGGCACAACGCGGAAGCCGGGGGTGTACGGTCCGAACGACTCCCGCGCGTCCGGGTCGGTGGAGAAACTGATGATCGTGGTCGTCCGGCCGTGGAAATTACCGTCGAAGACGATGATGACCGCCTCGCCGTCCGGGACGCCCTTCACTTCGTAGCCCCACTTGCGCGCGGTCTTGATCGCGGTCTCCACCGCCTCCGCGCCGGTGTTCATCGGCAGCACCATCTCCATCCCCGCCAGCGCCGCGAGCTCAGCGCAGAACGGGCCGAACTGGTCGTGCTCGAACGCCCGGCTGACCAGCGTGACCCGGTCCAGCTGCCGCTGCGCGGCCGCGACCAGCCGGGGATGGCGGTGACCGAAGTTCAGCGCCGAGTAGGCGGCCAGCAGGTCCAGGTAGCGCCGTCCCGCCACGTCGGTGACCCAGCAGCCCTCAGCCGCGCTGATCATCACCGGCACCGGGTGATAGTTATGCGCCCCGTGCGCGGCGGACTGCGCCCGCAGCTGCTCTACCGCCGCTGTCGCGTCACTGGCACCGCTGCCGGCGCCTGCCTGGACTGCCTCGACGCGGGTGCCGCCAGTGCTGCCTGCGATGCCTGTCATGCGAGCACTCCTTCGCTACCTCAGCTCGAGGGTGCAGCACTTGGGGCCGCCCCCCGCCATGAGAAACTCTGATAGATCTACCGGGACCGGCTCGAAACCGGCGGCCGCCAGCTGCGCCGCAAGTCCGGTGGCCTGCGCGGGCAGGATCACCTTGCGGCCGTCGCTGACCGCGTTCAGCCCGAGCACCTCAGCGTCCTCGTCCTTGACTTCGATGAGCTCGCCGAAGTGCGAGGTAAGCGCGACAATGCCCGCATCATCGAACGCTGCCGGGTAATACGCCGCCGTCTCAGCGTCCAGCACGCACAGTGCCGTGTCCAGGTGATAAAACCGCGGATCTACCAGGGCAACGCTGATCACGGGACGGCCGAAGAGCTCGGTAATCTGCTGCGCGGCAGCGACGTCGGTGCGAAATCCGTATCCGGCGATGACGGCCTTCCCGGCAAAGACAATGTCGCCCTCGCCCTCATTCACGCAGTGCGGCTGCATTACCCGCTGATACCCGTTGCGGCGGAACCAGCTGAGATAAGCACCGGCTTCCGGCGCTCGCTGCGGATACCGGAACCGGGCGCCGAGCACCGTGCCGTCGATGACGGTGGCCCCGTTCGCCGCGAAGACCATGTCCGGCAGGCCCGGCTCGGCGGTTATGACGCGCACGGTGTGGCCCAGGCGGGTAAAGGCCGCTCGCAGCTGCTCCCACTGCTGCATCGCCCGGGCCTTGCTGACCGGCTGGCCGGGATGCATCCACGGGTTAATGGCGTACTCGACGTCAAAGTAATCCGGCGGGCACATCAGGTAGTTCCTGGCATGTGCGGAAACGCGGCGCACGCCGATTGCTCCGGGCAAATTCTCGCGCCTCCAGACCTGGGTGGTGATCTGATCAGGTCCAGCGTATGAGGCCGCAGCGCTGAAAGCACCGGTACCTGATGCGTCTGAGCAGCGATTAGCTGCGGAAAACCCCGGTGCGGCGGCGATTTGTTGCGCAGTTGGTTATTTTGCCGGACCGCTGCTGGCCGGCTCCGGCCGGCCTATGTGACTGGTCAGATCCAGCGCGAGCAGCTGGTCGGCATGGGCGAAGGTCTCGAACTTCGATCCGGGCGGGATCTGGGTGTCCCGTTCAATCGCCTGCAGCGCCCGCAGCGCTGCGGGCGTATCAAGGTCGTCGTCGAACGCGGCTGCGATATCGGCCGCGGCGTCCGCGCGCATCGGCGCGCTCGGCGCGGTAGCCCAGTCGGCAACCCGGTCCTGCCACCGGCGCAGGGTCCGGTCAGCCGCCGTCAGAGCCGTCCAGTCAAGATTTACCGGCTCGCGGTACCGGTGCTCCAGGAAAGCCAGCCGGAGCGCCAGCGGGTCAAGGCCGCGGCGGCCCAGATCGGCCAGCAGCACGGTCCTTCCCGGCGGCGCGGCCATCGGACGGCCGTTCCACGTCACGAGTTCGCCGCCTGCCCGGTGCAGGATTACCTCGTGTCCGGCCACGGCGCGGCACACGGCGCGCTCCCCGCAAGCATGCCCCGCAGCCAGCGAAATACAGCCGGTGTGGATGTCGGTGATCTGGCCCAGGTAATGCAGCGACATGGCCGAGCACTGGGCGGCCCGGCCGGGCGCGCCGCTGCCCCAGGGCGCCTGCCAGCTGAGCTCGCCCGCAGCCGGGACGGCGTTCCAGAGCGCGATATCAGCGCCGCGCGCGGAGTCCGCGCGCAGGCAGTCCGTGCTGATGCCCGCAGCGGGACCGCCGGCGGGAAGCGCGCTACCGGCGGTAGAGCTCTGCGCCGCCAGGTAGACGGCTCCGTTGTCGGCCGGGTATGCGAGCCCGGCGTCGATCAGCTGCCCGATCAGGTCGGTCGTGAGACCCATCGACTCCGACGCCCTGGGCTCGTAATCAGGCGGCCGCACATTCAGGGCCGTGCAGTCGGCCCGGAACGCGTCCTCGCGGTCCCGGCCGCGCGCTGCCGCCGTCTCGCTGCCGCTTCGCGGCTGCGCCGCGGCGTCCGCCGGGCCGCCGGGGCCCGGCGGTCCGCCGGCTGCCCGGTAGCCTGCGTCGTCAATGCTCCGGCACGTGATCACGGTCAGCCGGTGCCGCTCGGCGTTCCTGCGGATCAGATCCGGCAGCACGAACGACCTGAGGTCGCCGATGTCCGCCTGACGATTGCCCTGCGGCCCGCAGCTGTACATGCGCAGCTGACGGTCCCGGCCGGGCAGCACCCGCCGGGCCTGCAGTGACCCGCCGTCATAGAGCGTGAACATGCCGCTAGCCTACGGCGGCCTCAGCCGCCGGACCCGCCAGCGTCACGGCCGCAGTGTCAGCGGGACGGGACCTGCCAGGCATGGACAACGAACTGCCGGGCGTGTTTGCTGGTCTGACAGTGCCTGTCAACACAAGAATTCCTGCGCCCGTCCTGACCGAGCTGCGCGCCATTGCCGGCCCGGACAATGTCCGGCTGGCAGATGGTGATCTTGCCGTCTACGCGCACGACGCCACACCGCTGTTCCGCGGCACCCCGGATGCTGTCATCGCGCCGGCGGACACCGAGCAGATTGCCCGGATCCTGCGGCTGGCTACCCGGCACGGCATCCCGGTCATCCCGCGCGGGGCAGGCTCTAACCTCTGCGCGGGAACCGTGCCGCTGGCCGGCGGGATAGTGCTGTCCACCACGCGGATGAACCGCGTCCTGGAGGTGGCACCCGCGGAGTTGCTGGCCCGGGCCGAGACCGGGGTGTCCACGATGGCGCTTAATGACGCCGCGGCGGTGCACGGCCTGTTCTACCCGCCGGATCCGGGCAGCCGGACCGTTTCCACGATCGGCGGCAACGTCGCCACCTGCGCCGGCGGTCTGCGCGGCCTCAAGTACGGCGTGACCCGGAATTACGTGCTGGGACTGACGGTGGTGCTGCCCACCGGCGAGATCGTGCGGACCGGCGGCCGGCTCTGGAAGGACGTGGCCGGCTATGACCTGACCCGGCTGATCACCGGGTCCGAGGGCACCCTCGGCGTGATTACCGAGGTGACGGTGGCGCTGCTGCCGGACCCGCCCGCCAGCCGCACCGGCCTGGCTTACTTCGACTCGCTGACCCAGGCCGGTCATGCGGTCTCCGGTATCCTCGCCGCGGGCGTGATCCCGTCCACGCTGGAGTTTCTGGACCGCCGCTGCATGGACGCGGTCGAGCAGTACGCGCATCTCGGCCTCAATCCCGACGCAGGCGCCCTGCTGCTGTTCGGTGATGACGGTGATGCGGAGATCGTCGCGCGCAGCTTCGAGCGCATTGGTGCCGCTTGCACGAGTTCTGGCGCCATCGCGGTCCAGACCGCCGGTGATGTCACCGAGTCCGAGGCGCTGCTGACCGCCCGGCGCTGCGCTCTGCCCGCGCTGTCGCGGCTGGGCTCGCTGACCATTCTCGAGGACGCCAGCGTGCCCAGGCCGCGGCTGGCGGAAATGGTCGCGCGCATCGACGCGATAGCCGCGCGGCATCAGGTCACCATCGCGACCTTCGGCCACGCCGGCGACGGCAACCTGCATCCGACCTGCGTGCTGGGATCCGCCGCGGACACCGAGGGAATCGGCCGGGCCGAGCGTGCCTTCGCCGAGATCTTCCGCACCGCCATCGAGCTCGGCGGCACGATCACCGGCGAGCACGGAGTCGGGGCGGCCAAGCTGCCCTACCTTGAGCAACGGCTCGGAAGTGACCAGATGAACCTGCTGCGGCGGATCAAGACGGCCTTCGACCCGGCTGGCATCCTCAACCCCGGAAAGCTGGGATCCTGATGACCGGCGACCAGGCGCCCCGGACTGAGCCGATCTTCGACGCCGGCCTGCTGAGCCGGTGCATCTCCTGCGGGTTCTGCCTGCCGGCCTGCCCGACGTACGCGCTGACCGGCGACGAGGCGTCCTCGCCCCGGGGCCGGATTAGCCTGATGCGCGCGCTCGAATCCGGCGCCCTGCCGCCGGACGACCCGACCGTCACCGAGCAGGCTTCCTTCTGCCTGGGCTGCCGGGCCTGCGAGCCGGTGTGCCCCGCCGGTGTGCAGTACGGCGAGCTCCTCGAGCAGTGGCGGGGCTTCCAGTGGACCGGGTCCCGTCGTCCGGCCGTCGTCCGGCTGCTGATCCTCGCGGCGGAGCGCGCCTGGGCGCACCGGATCGGCGGCGTGCTGCGCCGCGCCGCCCGCACTCCGGCCGCCGCCCGCACTGCGCCCGCCGCCGCGCAGCACTCGTTAATGCTCGGCTGCTTCGAGCGCAGCTTGTTTCCCGGCGTGAGCAGATCGGCGCTGGCGCTGGCGCCCGAGCTCGCCGTGCCTGCCCGGCAGGGTTGCTGCGGCGCGCTGCACGCCCACAACGGCGAGCCCGAGCGCGGCCGGCAGCTGGCGGGCAGCTCGGCGCCCGGCTGCCGGGGCAGATCGTGACCACTTCCGGCGGCTGCGCCGCGCACCTGGCCGCGGTGATCGGCCGCGACCGGGTGACTGAGCTGTCGGAGTACCTGCAGGGCAGGGTGTCCGGCGAGGTGCGGCTAGGTGACCGGCTGGCCCGGGTTGCGCTGCAGGATTCCTGTCACCTGCGCAATGGCCTTGGCGTGTGGCGTGAGCCGCGGGCACTGATCAGCGCGGTGGCCGAGTACGTGGAGCTGCCGGGTGCGGCCCGGTGCTGCGGCGCGGCCGGCACCTATGCGCTGGTGCGGCCCCGCGACTCCCGCCGGGTACTCGATCCTAAGATCGATGAGATCGAAGCGGCCGGGATCGACTACGTAGTGGCGGTCAATCCTGGCTGCCTGCGTCAGCTCCGCCAGGGGCTGCGCCGCCGGAAATCGGCGGTGCGAGCACTGCACATCGCTGAATTCCTGCGCCTTGCCACGGTCAGGTCTCAGCCGATCATCCACGACAGCACCGAGGTCGACTGCAGGTAGACGAGCAGGCACATAAAGGCCAGAAAGACGATGCTCCAGCCGAACACGCGCCGGAAGATGTCGCCCTCGCGTCCCTCGAGCCCGACGGCCCCGGCCACGATTGCGAGGTTCTGCGGCGAGATCATCTTGCCGAGCACGCCGCCGGAGGAGTTCGCCGCGGCGAGCAGGGTCGGCGACAGGTGCGCCTGGGTCGCGGCAGTGACCTGCAGGGCCCCGAACAGTGAGCTCGAGGAGGTGTCCGAGCCGGTGACCGCAACGCCAATCCAGCCCAGGACCGGAGACAGCAGCGCGAACAAGCCCCCGGCGCCGGCCAGCCACAGCCCCAGCGTCTTGGTCTGACCGGACTCGTTCATGACGAAGGCGAGTGCCAGCACAGCCATTACGGTGAGGATCGCGAATTTCAGCTGCGCGAGCGTGCGGCCGTAGGTGCGCAGTGCCCGGCCGGCCCCTACCTTGAGCACGATCATGGTCAGCAGGCCGGACGCCAGCAGCAGGGTTCCGGCGGCTGACAGGATATTCAGCTTGAACGTGGTGGCAACGGCTTCTCCTTTGCCGTTGAGGACGTGCAGCCCTGGCCACGCATAGATGCGGGTCGCCGATTCCAGGCCAGTCCCGGCCGGGCCGGGCTTGGTGGGGGAAACGCCAGTAATGACAGAAACGCGAGTGGCAACTACGAAGATCACGATGATGATCAGGTAAGGCGCGTAGGCCCGGAAGATCTCGGCCGGCGTATCACGGGCGGCTGGCGTATCACGGGCGACAGTCCCCGAGTCCGCGCGGGCTGAGGCGACAGCGACCGGGCCGGCCTCCTCGCTGCCGCGGGAGATGCGCCGCGCCCGCCCCGCGGAAAGGCGCGCGGGCTCTTCCGCCGTGGTCTCGACGTAGCCTTCTTTCGGGTGCCAGACGCGGGTGAAGGCCAGCACGGCCAGCGCCGAGGCGAGCGACGCGAAGATGTCGGCGAGCGGGACCGACCAGAAGTTCGACGCGAGGTACTGGAAGACGGCAAAGGTCAGGCCGCACAGCAGCGCCGCGGGCCAGACCTGCCGCAGGCCGCGCCGCCCGTCGATGAGGAACACCAGGACCAGCGGGACGAAGACCGCCAGCACCGGTGTCTGGCGGCCGACGGTGGCGCCCAGGTGGCCGACGGGCAGCTTGGTGACAGCCGCGAGCGTCGTGATCGGCACGGCGAGCGCCCCGAAGGCGACCGGCGCCGTATTCGCGACCAGTGCGACCGTGGCGGCCTTAAGCGGGCGGAACCCGAGCGCGATCAGCATGACGGAACTTATGGCCACCGGCGTGCCGAAGCCGGCCAGGGCCTCCATCAGGGCCCCGAAGCAGAACGCAATGATGATCGCCTGAATGCGCTGGTCGTCGCTGATCGAGGCGAACGAGCGCCGCAGGACATCGAAGTGGCCGGTCGCCACGGTCAGGTTGTAGACCCAGATGGCATTGACCACGATCCACATGATCGGGAACAGCCCGAACGCGGCTCCGAGCAGGCCGCTGTTCACGGCGTCGCCGACGGGCATCGAGTAGACGGCCACCGCGACGATCAGGGCGACCACCAGGCCGATGATGGACGCGAGCCACGCTCGCATGCGCACTACCCCGATGAGAATGAACAGGGTGACCAGGGGAAGGGCCGCCAGGATCGACGACAGTCCGAGCGAGCTGCCGAGCGGGTCATAGATCTGCCGGTAGGTCGCGAGCATGGACATGCTCCTTCCTCCAGGCCTAGCGGACTGGGTTAGCCGGCCGGGCTGCCGCGCGACGCCGGCGGGCCGGGTTCCCGGCCGCCAGCGCCCCGCCGGCCCGCGGCCGGCGGCGGCTGAGACCCGGCTGAGGTCCAGCCGGGAGGGGCTCCGGCGCGAAGTTCACAGCGTTATAATTGCCGCTTCCCGGCCGGAAAGAAAGACCTGGAAGCACGCAATCAGATTAGGTCTGCCTGACTAGGGTCTGCCCAAGTAGGTCTGCCAGACCAGGCCTGCGCCGGAAAGTAGTGGCCGCGCTCGCTGGCAATCGGCGCATGCGCGGGGCCGGGCGCAGCGCGGAAATGAGCCGCTGAATCCGGGGCCGGCGTGGCAGCCCGGGCGACGCGTCACCGCCGCTAGGCGAGCTGCGCCAACCGGCCGACCGCCGCGGTGATCCGCTCGTCGGTCGCGGTGACCGCCAGCCGGATGTGCCGGGCTCCGGCCGGCCCGTAGAACTCGCCGGGCGCGGCCAGGATCCCGGCGCCGGCCAGTACCCGCACCGATTCCCAGCAGTCGCGGCCCGGATGCGATGCCCACAGGTACAGCCCGCCGGCCGAGTGCTCGACCCGCCAGCCGGCGGCCTCCACGGCAGGCCGCAGCGCCGCCCGCCGCCGCTGGTAGCGAGCGTGCTGGGCGTCGGCGTGGGTGTCGTCCCGCAGCGCGGCTGTCATCGCTGCCTGAACGGGCGCGGGTACCATCATCCCGGCATGCCTGCGTATCTCCAGCAGGCGCGCCACCAGGTCCGGGTCGCCGGTGACGAATCCGGCCCGGTACCCGGCCAGGTTCGACCGCTTGGACAGCGAGTGCACTGCCAGCAGGCCGTGATGGGAGCCGCCGCACGCGTCCGGGTGCAGGACCGACACCGGCCGGCGCTCGAATCCGAGATCGAGGTAGCACTCGTCGGACGCCAGCACCGCGCCGCGCTCGCGGACCCAGCCCGCGATAGCGCCCAGCTCGGCGGCGGTCAGTACCTGGCCTGACGGGTTGGCCGGGGAGTTCACCCAGGCAAGCCGCACCCGGCCGGGGTCAGCTCCCGCAAGCGCGGCGGGCAGCGCGGCGCTACCTGCCGCCAGCCAGCTCAGCACGTCACCCGCTACCGGGGTGGCAGCGGCCAGCCGCGCGCCTACGTCATAGGTCGGGTAGGCCAGGGCCGGGTGCACGACCACATCGCCGGGCCCGCAGCCCAGCAGCGTCGGCAGCCACGCAACGAGCTCCTTAGTGCCGATCACCGGCAGCACCGCGTCAGCCGGGACGCTGACACCATGCCGGCGCGCCAGCCAGTCTGCCGCCGCCTCGCGCAGCTCCGGGGTGCCGGCCGTCGCCGGGTAGCCCGGCGAGTCGGCGGCCGCGGCCAGCGCCTCGCGCACCACCTGCGGAACTGGGTCTACCGGGGTTCCCACCGACAGGTCCACGATGCCGCCGGGATGCGCTAGCGCCTGGCGGCGGTGCGCCGCCAGCGCGTCCCACGGGAACTGCGGCAGCCGCGCCCCGAGGTCGGCGGCCGGTGCCTGCTGCCTGGTCAGTGCTCTGTTGCCTGCGGTGGCAGAGCGGCTACGACCGGGTGATCCTTGCCGATCTTCCCGGTCTTCGACGCGCCGCCGGGGGAGCCGAGATCGGTGAAGAAATCAACGTTGACCTTGTAGTAGTCCTTCCACTGCTCCGGAACGTCATCCTCGTAAAAGATGGCCTCTACCGGGCAGACCGGCTCGCAGGCGCCGCAGTCCACGCACTCGTCCGGGTGAATGTAGAGCATGCGCTCACCTTCGTAGATGCAGTCGACGGGGCATTCCTCGATGCATGCCCGGTCAAGCACATCGACGCACGGCTGAGTGATGATGTACGTCACGCTGGAACTCCTCTTTCGTCAACCCGTCAAAGCCCCGGCGGCCTGCATCCGGCGGGACCGCTGCCGCGAAGTGGCAGGCTATCAGCCGACCAGGACCGTGCCCGGCGGCGGCTTGGCTGCTGCGCGGTCCGTGCTGCCTTGCCGGGCCGGAAGCCGGGTCCAGCCGGCGGCGCCGCGGGCTGCCGTCCACTGCAGGCCGGCGCAGCGCACCGCCCGGATGCCGTAGCCGGGCGCGTGCGAGACCAGCCAGGCTGCCTGCGCCCAGTCCGCCCGGGTCGCCGGCCGGGCAACCGCCAGCACCCGGCCGTCCGCTGCACTGATGCCCTGCCTGCCGAACGTGCGCAGCAGCTGACCCGCAGCCGCCCGCAGCCGCGGCCGGCCGGTGATCGCGCCGCCGTACCAGCACCACACGCCGCCGGCGGCCCGCCCGGTGAAGGCCGCGGCCATCACGGCCGCGGGCGCCGCGTACTGGTCGTAGGCCGAACCGTCCGCGCTGCGCTGCACCGCCTGCGCGGCCTGGTAAACCGGCAGTGCCTGGTACCGCGGCACCGCGGCGAGGGCGGCGAAGAACTTGGTGGTCGCGTAGACCGGGTCTTGCAGCAGCCGGGCCGGCCCCCAGCCCTGCGACGGCCGCTGCTGGAAAATCCCGACGGAGTCCCGGTCGCCGTAGCCCAGGTTCTGCAGCTTGGACTCTTGCAGGGCCGCTGCGTAGGCGACGGTCACTGCCCGGCCGGGCAGTGACCGCCGCTGCGCGACCCCGGCGATCGTGGCGGCCAGGGCAGCCTGGCTGGCCGCGAGGGAAAACGCCTGACGGCCTGCACGTACCTCGCAGCCCGATCCGGCGGCCTGCGGCGGCAGTGCCGCCTGATGCAGCGCCGCGTAGACGGCGGCTGCGGCGAGCAGCGCGAGCACCACCGGCACTGCCGCGAGGCGGGCGCGCCGCGAGCGGGTGGATAGCACGCACCCGAAGCTACCTGCTGAGTCCGGCCGCTAGGCTCGCTGGCCATGAACACGACGAATACAACGCCTTCGGCGCCGGCGGCCGGCGGCAGTGCCTCCTCGCTTGCCCCGGTGCTGGACGAGCTCTGGGAACGCCGGGATGAGCTCACCCCTGCGGACGCGCAGTCGCGGGCGCTCGTCACCGCCGCCGTCGACGCTCTCGACGCGGGCTCGGCGCGGGTTGCCTGGCCCGATCCCGAGACCGGCGAGATCGTCGTGGACGAGCGGGCAAAACGCGCGATCCTGCTGGCGTTCCGGCTCCTGCCGATGGTCGCGTCGAGCGTCGGTGACTTCCGCTATCACGACCGGGTGCCGCTGACGACCCGGCTGGACGGTGTCCGCGCGGTACCGGGCTCGATTGTCCGCTGGGGTGCCTACGTGGCGCCGGGGGCAGTGCTGATGCCGTCCTTCGTCAACATCGGCGCCTACGTGGCCGCCGGCACGATGGTCGATACCTGGGCGACCGTGGGCTCCTGCGCGCAGATCGGCGCGAACGTGCACCTGTCCGGCGGCGTCGGAATCGGCGGGGTGCTCGAGCCGCCGAACGCGGTGCCGGTCATCGTCGAGGACGACGCTTTCATCGGCTCCCGGTCGATGGTGGTGGACGGCGCCCGGGTCCGCCGCGGCGCCAAGCTCGGGTCCGGCACGATCTTGACGAAGACCACGCACGTGATCGACGTGCAGACCGGCGGGGAGCTGACTCGCGGCGAGGCGCCTGCCTGGTCGGTCTGCGTCAGCGGCACCCGCCAGCGGACGTTCCCCGGCGGCGAGTTCGGCATGCCCTGCGTCCTGGTGCTCAAGCGGCTGCCGGAGGGCAGCGCCCACGACAAGCTCGCGCTCAACGAGATTCTCCGTGACCACGGCGTGAATGCCTGAAAGATCTGCGCCCGAACAAAGGTCCCGCCGCATCCCGCGCCCCGCAACGTCCGCCTCGGCCCGCCGCGGCGGCCGCGCCGGCCAGTCCCGCGAGCGTCAGGCGAGAGCTCGGACCGGAGTATGCCGACGGCGTCGCCGCAAGCCTGGTGGACCGTATCGGTGCCGAGGTGGACCGGCGGGTGGATGCCCGCCTCGCCCAGCACGGCCGGGGCCGGGCGCCGGCGCCGGCCCGCGGGTCGTGGACGGTGCTCCCGCTGGCGCTGGGCTCGACGGTCCTGGGTATCGGCGCTGCCGGGGTAATCCTGGCTGCCGACGGCCGAGGCGGGTCCGCCGCCCTGGTCGCCTTCATCTGGCTGATCATCGGTGTCATCAACGTGTCGCACTCCCGCCGCCACTAAGCCGCGCGCTAGTGGCACGATTCGTGCTGTGGCCATTGTCCTGCTCGCTGCCGCCGCCGCCATCATCGTCGGCGTAATCGCTGCTGCCCTCGGCCGCGGTGGCGAGCTGGCGCACTTCGCCGCGGATGCTCCCCGCTGGGACGCTGAGCTGGCAACCGCTGCCGATGTCGCGCTGCTGCGCCCGCCGTCAGCGCTCTTCGGCTACAGCCCCCATGTCACTGATGACGCGCTGGGCCAGATTGCCCGGCTGATCACCGAGCGGGATGTGGAGATCGCCCGGCTGCGCAGCCGCGTCGCCGCACTGCAGGACCGGCCGGACGCACCGGCCCGGGACGGCGGATGAGCCCGCCGCCCGGCGCCGCGGCAGCGCGGGATCCCGGCCCGGGCCCGTCCGGCCCGCTGCCCGGCGGGCCGGCCGCCGGGCCGGACGGGCAGCGGCGGTGCCCGTGGAGCGTGGCCAGCGCCGATTATCTCGCGTATCACGATCAGGAATGGGGCCGTCCGGTGCGGGACGATGCCGGCCTGTTCGAGCGCCTGTGCCTGGAGGCGTTCCAGTCCGGCCTCTCCTGGCTGACGATCTTGCGCAAGCGGGAGAACTTCCGCGCCGCGTTCCGGGGCTTTGACATTGACCTCGTCGCCGGGTTCGGCGCTGCCGACGTCGCCCGGCTGCTGGCCGACGCCAGTATCGTCCGCAACCGCGCGAAGATCGCCGCGGCCATCCGGAACGCGCGCGCCGCGCAGCGCCTGCCGCGCGGCCTCGCTGACCTTGTCTGGCGGTACGCCGGCGGCCAGGCCGCGCCGCCGGTCACGCTAGCCGACGTCCCAGCCTGGACGCCGGGATCGAAAGCGCTGGCCCGTGAGCTGAAGTCGCAGGGCTTCGGTTTCATCGGACCGGTCACTGCCTACGCCACGATGCAGGCCTGCGGCCTGGTCAACGATCATCTTGCGGCCTGCTGCCGCCGCGATCTGGGCCTGACCGGTGACGCGGCGTAGCCGATGACCGTGAGTGATCACAGACCGCTATTTATGTGCAGCTTCTTGCTAAGATGGGTACAAGGCTCTTAATCTGTGCATCAATATGCCGGACCCGGGAGGGCGGACGAGCGGATGTTACGGTCGCCTGCCAACAGCGGTCCCGATCGCCGCGGCGTGTCCGGCCAGCCAGGCGAGGGAGGCCTGCTTGCAGCGCCGGTCGCCGGGGCAGTTATGGGCACTGACCCTGGCTTCAGCTCCTGGTCCGAGGCCAGCATCGGCAGTGGCGGCTGCTTCGCGCGGCCGCTGCCGCTGGATGGCACCTGCGCCAGTGCCGCCCGCCGTCTTTTCCGCGAGTCCGTCGCCGGTCTCAGCCTGCCCGCTGACCTCCTCCACGATGGCGTCACCATGGTCAGCGAACTGGCTGCCAACACGCTGCACGCACAGGGGAAGGTGGAGTTCAGCGGCAGCCGCCAGCGGCCGGTCAGCGGGATGCCGGAGCTGTGGGTGTACCTGCGCGGCCAGGGCGCCGGCTGCGAGCTGGTGTGCAAGGTCTTTGACTCCGGGCCCAGCTGGCGCGACGACCAGCCGCGGCCCGGCATGGCCGCGCCGGATTCGGTCAGCGGCCGCGGCCTGCAGGTAGTCGCCGAGCTTTCCGGCGGCCGCTGGGGGACCCAGCCGACTCGCGGCCGCCTGGGCAGCTGGAAGGTACCAGGTAAGGCCGTCTGGTTCGCGCTGCGGGTACCCGCAGCAGCCGGGCTGCGACCGGGGCGCGGCGAGCTGGCCGACGCCGGCGGGGTGGACGACCTGGAAGCGATGATCGTCGACCGCGGGCTCGGTGCCCGGATGGTCCGCGTCGATGACCCGGCCGCGCCGGTTTCCGTCCTGTCGATCAGCCGTTACCTCACCGTGTGGCGGAGCGGGGACACCGTGACCTGGCGCACTCCCGCGGGCGGCTACCAGCGGGCGCAGCTCAGCGACCTGGTGGAAGCCGCCGAGCAGATCGTCTGCGCGCACGAGGAGCTAGCCAGGTCGCCGGACGGCCGCTAGCCGCCTGCCAGCTAACCCCCGAAAGCCGGGAGCCCCCGAAAGCCGGGAGCCCGCGAAAGCGGCTGTCAGTAACCCTTGAAAGAGGGTTCCTGCTTGCCGACAAATGACCAGGTCGCCTCCCGGTGGTCACGGCTGGCGCCCAGTGGCTGCTGAAGTTCCGCCTCATGCGCCAGTGAGTCACTCAGGCTGTGGCTGGCCGCGAACAGCAGGCCGTCCTTCAGGGCGGCGTAGGCCGCGGTCGGCCCGGCTGCGAGCCGTCCCGCCAGGCCGCGGGCGGCAGCTGGCAGCTCTTCGTCGGCGACCACCGAGGTGACCAGGCCCAGGCTCAGGGCCCGGTCGGCCGGTACCGGCTCGGCGAGCAGCAGCATCTCGGCGGCGGCTGCCCGGCTTGCCAGCCGCTGCAGCGTCCAGGAGGCGCCGGAGTCCGCGCCGAGGCCGACCCGGGCGAACGCCATCAGGAAGCTGGCGCGCTGGGCGGCAATCCGCAGGTCGCAGGCGAACGCGAGTGCCGCGCCGGCTCCGGCGGCAACCCCGTTCACCGCCGCTATGACCGGCTTGGGCATGCTGGTGATCACCGTGACGATCGGGTTGTAGTGCTGCCGGACGGTATCCAGCGCGCTGCCGGACTCCAGTAGCTCGGCGTGCTCGCGCAGATCCTGTCCGGCGCAGAACGCCTGCCCGGCCCCGGTGAGAATGACGGCTCGAACCGCTGCGTCGGCGGCGCAGCGGCGCAGGGCAGCCAGCAGCGCGAGCTTCATTTCGGCGGTAAGCGCGTTTCTCGCCGCCGGGCGGTTCAGCGTGAGGATGGCGACCGCGCCATCAAGGTCGAACCGGACGCTGTCGCTCACGGGTATCTCCTCAGCCTCGCGCCCGGCCGGCGCGCTGCGCGCTGGCCGCCCCGCACCATTGTCCCCCGGCCGGGCCGGCCGTCGGCAGGCCGGCTGATTATGTCTCGAACAGAAGGCCGGATCGCTGATCGTTAGCACCGGGCGCCCGAACCCTGGATAATAGGGGGATTGATCGAGATGGTTGCGGCTGGCCGGTTCCCGGCAGGCATCGCGAAGTGGTGCCGCAGGCCTCAGCGAGGACCGCGCGGCCCCCCGGGGCAGGAAGGGGATGAGGATGGCGGCGATGAAGCCGCGGACAGGCGACGGTCCGCTTGAGGTCACCAAGGAGGGCCGTGGCATCGTCATGCGCGTGCCGTTGGAAGGGGGTGGACGGCTGGTTGTCGAGCTGACGCCAGATGAGGCAGCTGCCCTTGGCGTGGCGCTGAAGAACGTTGTCGGCTGAGGATGGACCCGGCTGCCGTGCCCGGTCTGCGGACCACTGGAGCGCGGACTACTGTGCGCGGCCCTGCTGGTTACTGTGCGCGGCCCGGCTGGCTAATCCCGCCGACCCTGCCGCCGCCGGTGGCGGGCGCTAGCCGCGCTTGACCGCGGCCAGCAGCCCGCTGCCGATCGGCAGCAGCAGCGGGACCAGCTGGTCGTCCGCCTTGACCTGCTCGCGTAGCTGGGCGGTGGCGGCTGCCTCCGGGGCATCGCCGGGGTCGCGGTCGTCGCTGTCGCGCGCGGCCCCGGCCGGACGCTGGCCGGCCGGCCGGGCGGCCGGGAGCGCGCCGTCGAACGCCACCACCCCGCCGGGGCGCAGCAGCCGCAGCGCCGCCGTCAGGTACTCGGGGTACTCCTGCCGGTCGGCGTCGCAGAACACCAGATCGTAGGCGCCGTCCGCCAGGCGGGGCAGCACCTCGAGTGCCCGGCCGCCGATCAGCCGGTACCTGCTGGCAGGAAAGCCAGCCGCCAGGAAGGCCGAGCGCGCCAGCCGCTGGTACTCCGGCTCGACGTCGACGCTGGTCAGCACCGATCCGGGCCGCATCCCTCGCAGCAGCCAGATCCCCGAGGTGCCGCAGCCGGTGCCGATCTCAACGACGGCGCGGGCGGCTATCGCGGCCGCAATGAAGCACAGTGCCGCGCCGCTGACCGGATCGACGGGGACGATGCCGCCAACTTCACTGGCGCCGCGCCGGGCTGCCAGCAGCGGCTCGTCCTCAGCCAGGAAGCCGGCGGCGTAGCCGTGAGCGTCCGGTGCATTAGCGATGACTGCCTCCTGCTGTGCGGTGGTGATGGCCGCGCCGGTTAACCCGCGACGGCGCTGGCCTGGCGCCGGCTACCGGGAACGGTCGCCGGGCCGCTACCGGAAAATTGCGCAGGGCGCCACCCGGACGTCCCCGGCGGCAGCCTAGCGTTATGACTGCTGTGCCGGGAACCGGCCATGCGGCCGGGAACTGGCCGGGCGGCGCCGCTCGTTAACGCTGTGCTGATAGCCGGCGCCAGCACGCCAGGGCGGGTTTTGCGAGCCAGCGTAGAAGCCAGCGAGCCAGATCAGGAAGCCGCAGCACCTTCGCGGTGTTACAGCGGAAGAGTCGGCGAAAGGGGATTCCGGTGGACCAGGCTGGGCCTGCAGAGCCCGCGGTTACTGACTGGATCCCGCCGACCTGGGAAGAAGTGGTCCGCGACCATTCGGCCCGGGTTTACCGGCTGGCTTACCGGCTCACCGGCAACAGCTATGACGCTGAGGACCTTACCCAGGAGGTTTTCGTCCGGGTATTTCGCTCGCTGTCGGGTTATACGCCGGGTACCTTCGAGGGCTGGCTGCACCGGATCACCACTAACCTTTTCCTGGATATGGCCCGCCGGCGGCAGCGCATCCGGTTCGAGGGCCTGGGCGAGGAAACTGAGTCGCGGCTGGACGGCGGCGAGCCCACCCCGGCGCAGGCATTCGACGACCGGCATCTCGATGCTGACATACAGGCGGCGCTGAAGGCACTTGCCCCTGAATACCGGGCGGCCGTCATTCTGTGTGACATCGAGGGCCTGTCCTATGAGGAAATAGCGGCGACGCTCGGGATAAAGCTGGGCACGGTCCGGAGCCGTATTCACCGCGGCCGGGCTCAGCTGCGGGCCGCACTGGGGCACCGCCGGCCGCGGCACCTCGCTGTCCGCGCCGTGCCCCGTCCGCGCCCTGCTGCGGGCGCGGCCGTACCGCAGGGCGGTCAGCCGTGAGTCACCTGGGCCAGCGCGTTTCCGCCCTGATAGATGATGAGCTTGACCCGGCCGAGCGTGACCGGGTGCTCATGCACCTGGCCAGGTGCGACTCCTGCCGCGCCGAGACAGTCGCGCTGCGGATGCTCAAGCGCCGGATGAGCGCGCTCGGCGGCGATACCGCGGCCGGCGGCGAGCTGAACCGCAGGCTGATGGGCCTCCCCCTGGCAGGCGAGCAGCTGCGGCCGGAGGCACCGCGCGCCGGCCGGCCGCGCACTGCCGGTCCGCGGCCGGCCGGCGCGGCGCCGGCCAGCCGCTCGGGCGCCTCCCGGCCGGGCCGGTATGCCGGCGCGGGGGCCGCCGCGGTGCTGCTGGCCGGCCTGAGCACCGCGGCCTTCATGGCCGGGGGCAACGAGCAGGTACCCGCGCCGAAGGTAACCCCGGCGGTTGACTCCTATTTCCTGCAGCATGAGCTGGTGACCGGGAACCGGCCCGCGGCCCGGCCGGGAACGGCGCCGCCCAGCCAGCCGCCGCTCCTCCCGGCGCGGACGGTGCCCGCGCGAACGCCGCCACGGCGCGCTGCCGCCCCGCAGGGCCGCCCGGTCCGGCGCCGGGCGGTTCCCGCCGCGCCGTTGCCGCCCGGCCGAGCGCTCTACGGCGCCCCGTGGTACCTGGGCGCGAACGCGGCGCTGCGATCACCGTGACACCGGCCGCCCGGTCGCCGTGGAAGATAGCCAGCACCGCCATCGCGCTCGGCCTGCTCGGTTCATGCGCCGCCACGCTGGCACTATCGGCGGCGTCAGGCCCGGCCGCGCTGCGCCGGGCGAGCCACGGGCCGCCTGCGGCCGGCCGCGGCTCGCCGCTGCGGCTGGCAGCCCGGGTCCCGGCGCCCGCGCGGCGAGCGGCCTCAGCGCGGGGCCTGCTGCTGATGCGCGCCGCTGCCGCAGCCTGCCAGAACGTTCCCTACAGTGGCGTCCAGGCGGTCTCCTGGTGGGAGCGCGGTACTGCGACTACCTCAGTCCTGCAGGTATGGCACCGGCCGGGCGGGGCGATGCTTAGCCGGGCCGCGGACACCGCCGACACGCCGCAGCAGGCCGGGCCGGCCGGGGAACCGGGACATGCGCGGGACCAGGCCGGAGCCTTGTGGATCTCCGCCGCGCTGGTGCAGATCATGCAGGCCAATTTCTCGGTTGGCTACGCCGGCCAGGGCGCCGTGGACAACCGGCCGGCCGAACTGGTGGACTTGCATCGCCGGGACGGGACCCTGGCAGCCCGGTTCTGGCTCGACGCCGTCAGCAAGCTGCCGCTGCGCCGGGAGACCTTCGACGGCGCTGCGCGCCTGCTCAGCGAGGACGCCTTCATCAGCGTCGCACTAGGCGCCGGCGGGGCCGCCGGTTCCCCCGCGCCCGCGCCGGCGGCGGCGCAGCCGTGGCCGGACCAGCTCAACCGGGCCGACCGGGCCGCGCTGCGGGCGCGCGGCTGGCCGCTCCTGCCGCGGCTGCGCGGCGGTCTCGTCCTTTTCGCGGTCAGCCATGCGACGACAGCTGCTGGCGAGGTCGTTGAATTGTCTTATTCGGACGGCCTGTCAGTGGTCTCGCTGTTTGTCCAGCGCGGCCAGCTGTCACCGGAGCTGCCCGGCTGGCACAGCGCCACGGTCGGCGGCCGCAGCGTTTTCGTGGTGCAATCGGATGAGCGGAGCCTGGCGTGGTCGGCCCGCGGTTTCGTCTACACGGTGATCGCGGCGGCGCCTCCGGCCACTGTGGCCGACGTGGTGGCCGGGCTGCCGCACCAGGTTAACTCCGGATTCGTGGCGCGGATGGCGCACGGATTCCGGCGCCTGATTTCGTGGGCCAACCCGTTCGGCTGATCATGCCTACTCCTGCCCGGTCTGGGGGAGGTATTGCAGCAATTGACGGTCGCAACCGGTACCTGGGGTGTACCTGGGTGTAACGCGGATACCAGCGCCGTCGCGGGGAGGCACATGATGTCGCAGGTGCCTGGGCGCCGGGGGGCGGGCGAATCATCGGTTATCGTGCAAGCTAGTCCTCGGACAGCGGAAAACTCCAGCCCGGCTGCCGGCAAAGTCGGCGTTCAGCCAGGCAGCCCGGACGGTCACCTGGACGCGGCGCAGGACGGCGCCCAGAGCCAGCCGTCAGCTGCCATCCCGGCGCCGTCAGCGCCGCGGATGCCGCCGTCACCGGCAGTGCCGCCCCAGCGCCGCGCGCTCATCGTCACTGTTGCCGTCGCCCTCGCGGCTGCCCTGGCGGGGGCCCTCGGCGGCGGCCTCGTCGGGGGATATGTCGGCTTTCACGCGGCGACCGGAGGTACCCAGCCAGGCTTCGGCCTCGGCACGGTGTCGCCAGCCCTCACGGCCAGGCCGCCTGCCTCGGTCGCGGGCGTCGCTGCCCGGGTGCTGCCGAGCGTGGTCATGGTGCGGGTCAACGGAAATCAGGGCACAGGTTCCGGTTTCATTATCAGTGGCGGCTATATCGTGACCGACAATCACGTCGTCACCCTCGACGGTCAGCTGCGGCACGCGTCGCTGCAGGTGGTGTTCAGCAGCGGTCAGTCGGTTCCGGCCCGGCTGATCGGCCGGGATCCCTACTCCGACATTGCCGTGATCAAGCCGGACACCTACGGCCGTCTCCCGGCGGCGGCGCTGGGCAACTCCGGCGGCCTCCAGGTCGGCGACCCGGTCCTCGCCATCGGCGCGCCGCTGGGCCTGGCAGGCACGGTAACCAGCGGCATCGTCAGTGCGCTGCACCGGCCGGTGCAGCCCGGCTCCGGCGGCGGGTCAGCGCAGGTCTACTACGACGCGATCCAGACGGACGCGCCCATCAACCCCGGCAATTCCGGCGGCCCGCTCGTCGACGGACACGGCAAGGTGATCGGCGTCGACGCGGCCATCGACACCCTGGGCGCCGACCCGCTGACGGGCGCCCAGGGCGGCAGCATCGGCCTGGGGTTCGCCATCCCGATCAACCAGGTCCGGCTGATAGCTACCGAGCTCGTCCGGACCGGTCATGCGGCGCACGCGGTTATCGGCGCCGTGCTCAACACCGCCTACCGGGGGTCAGGCGCCCAGATCCTGAACAGCCGGGCAGGAATCAGGCCGGCCGGGCCTGCGGCCAGGGCCGGACTGCGACCCGGAGATACCGTAGTCGGGTTCGGCGGTCAGCCGTCCAGCAGCGCGTACGCGCTGCTGGACGCGGTCAGGTCGCAGGCCCCCGGGGCCAGGGCGGCCGTGATTTATGTCCGGAACGGTGTGACGCGGACGGCAGAGCTGAGGCTCGGCTCCGCCCTGTCCTGACGGCGGCCCGGCGGGGGGCCCGGACAGGACCGCTAGCCGGCGGCCCCAGGCCATGTTTGCCGGGCCAGGCGGCCAGGAGACCAAGGGGCGCGCGCGTGTTGCCGCGGCGGCTACGCTGTGACCATCCCCCCGGGGCCGCGACCGTGCTGGAGTGCCCTCATGTTCGATCTATCGTTTCTGAAGATCGCGGTGCTCGGCGTGCTGGCCCTGGTCATTTTCGGGCCGGACCAGCTGCCGCGGCTGGCCGGGAACGCCGGCCGGATGCTGCGCGAGCTGCGCCGGATGGCCGACGGCGCCAAGGCTGACCTGCAGCAGGGCCTGGGACCGGAATTCCAGGACTTTGACTTTAACGACCTGAACCCCCGCACTTTCGTCCGCAAGCATCTTTTCGATGAGCTCGACGGCAACGGCGCCGCGGAAGCGACCCGGCCGCGCGATCCGGCGGCCGCCGCCCCGGCTGTCACCCTGCTGCCCGGCGAGAACCCGCCGTACGACACCGAGGCCACCTGACCGGCGCGGCGATTGACCGCCAGCCTGCCCGTGGCGGCGGGGCGCGGCCCTAGACGGGCGTCAGGCCCAGCGAGCGGCCGGACAGGCTGCGCGACCGGCTGGCCAGAGTGCCGGCTATCTTCCGGAGTTCCGCCGCGGCCGGGGAGTCCGGGGCGGACAGGACGAGCGGCTCGCCTGCGTCCCCGGCCTCCCGCAGGCGGGTGTCGATCGGAACCTCGCCGAGCACCGGCACCGGCGCGCCGGTGATCTGCGAGAGCCGGTCGGCAACCGCGCGGCCGCCGCCGCTGCCGAAGACGTCAATCCTCTCATCGCAGTGCGGGCACGGCAGGTAGGACATGTTCTCGATCACGCCGACGACCCGCTGGTGCAGTTGCAGCGCGAGCGAGCCGGCCCGCTCGGCAACCTCCGAGGATGCCAGCTGCGGCGTGGTCACCACGATCATCTCGCTGCCCGGCAGCAGGTGCGCGGCCGAGATCGCGATATCTCCGGTACCCGGCGGCAGGTCCATCAGCAGGATGTCCAGGTCGCCCCAGTAAACGTCGGCGAGAAACTGCTGCAGCAGCCGGTGCAGGATGGGCCCGCGCAGCGGCAGCGGCTCGTTGCCCTTCTTGAGCATGCCGCTGGAAATCGCGCTGACGCCGTGGGCGCTCGGCGGCATGATCATCTGCTCGACCTGGGTCGGCCGGCCGGTCACGCCCAGCATCCGGGGTACCGAGTGACCGTAGATATCGGCGTCCAGCAGGCCGACCTTCTGGCCGGCCGCCGCAAGCGCGCAGGCCAGGTTGACCGTCACCGAAGACTTCCCCACGCCGCCTTTGCCGCTCGCCACGGCGTAGACCTTGGTGAGTGATGCCGGGCTGGCGAACGGGATTTCCTTCTCCGGCTGGCCGCCGCGCAGCTTTCCCTGCAGCGCCCGCCGCTGCTCCTCGCTCATCACGTCGAGCTCCACCCGGACCCCGGAAACGCCGGGCAGCCTGGCGACGGCCGCAGTGACGTCGCGGGTGATGGTCTCGCGCAGCGGGCAGCCGGAAACCGTCAGCCATACGTCTACCCGGACGGCCCCGCCGGCCGCGACTTCGACGCCCTTAACCATGCCCAGCTCGGTAATCGGGCGGTGGATCTCGGGATCATTCACCCCCGCCAGCGCCTGGGTAACCTGCTCGGTAGTAGGCGGCCTGTCGAGGGGGGCGGCCGGAACTCCGGCGCGGAATCGGGGCGGTCGGGCAATGGCCATGGTCCCCATGCTACGAAGGCGGGCCGGAACCGTCGAACTCGCGCCGGCGGCGCGCAGCTACTGCCAGGAGGACGAAGTGACATCAGTGAGCTACCGGCCCCGGCGAACCTGCCTGGCGGTGCCGGGAAGCAGCCCGCGGTTCCTGCGCAATGCGCCGGGACTAAGCGTGGACGAAGTGCTCCTCGATCTTGAGGACTCGGTCGCCCCGGCGGCCAAGGCGTCGGCCCGGGCCGACGTCATCGCCGCGCTGCAGGCCCTGGACTGGGGCGCCAAGCTCCGGGCCGTGCGCGTCAATGACGCCACTACCCAGTGGGCTTACCGGGACGTGACCGACGTGGTAGAGCAGGCAGGCGAGCACCTGGACGCGGTCGTACTGCCCAAGGTCACCGCGGCGGATCATGTGCACTGGCTGGACCTGCTGCTAGGCCAGGTCGAGCAGGCCAGCGGCCTGGCGGCCGGCGCGATCGGCATCGAGGCGCAGATCGAGGACGCGGCCGGGCTGGCTGCCGTCGAGGAGATCGCCGGGGCGTCGACGCGGCTGGCGGCGCTCGTCTTCGGGCCTGCTGACTTCATGGCGAGCCTGGGCATGCGGTCGCTGGAAATCGGTGCTCAGCCGCGCGGCTACGACTTTGACGCGTTCCACTACGCGCAGATGCGGATCCTGGTGGCGGCGCGGGCCCGCGGACTGCAGGCCATCGACGGCCCGTTCGCGGCTATCGGCGACATCGACGGGCTGCGACGGTCCGCCGCCGGCGCCGCCGCGCTCGGATTTGACGGCAAGTGGGTGCTGCATCCGGGCCAGGTCGAGCCGGTCAACGCGGCGTTCTCGCCTGCTCAGGCGGACTACGATCAGGCTGAGCTGATCCTGTCGGCCTGCGAGTACTACGCGACGGCGCGCAGCCGCGGCGCCGCCATGCTCGGCGGCCAGATGATCGACGAGGCGTCGCGCAAGCTGGCGCTGGTAGCGGCGGCCAGGGGCCGGGCCGCTGGCCTGATCCCGACGGCGAGCTTCCAGCCGCCGGACTAGCCAGCCCGGCCGGCCCGCAGCGGGCCGGCCGGCACCCGGGCGGCGCGGTGAGCGGCTAAGGTCGCGAGGGTGCGCGCCGACCTGCACAGTCACAGCACCGCCTCCGATGGCTCCCTGCAGCCCGCGGCGGTGATCCAGCGCGCCGCAGCGGCCGGGCTCGACGTCATCGCGCTGACTGACCATGACACGCTGGCCGGCCACGCCGAGGCGCGTGCCGCGCTGCCGGCGGGCATGACGCTGCTGCCGGGTATGGAGCTGTCCTGCCGGCTCGACGGGCACAGCGTGCACCTGCTCGCCTACCTGTTCGACTCCGGGTACGCCGAGCTGGCCGCGGAGGTCGAGGCGATACGGCAGGCGCGGGTAAACCGGGCCCGCGCAATGGTCGACCGGCTGCGGGAGCTGGGCGCGCCGGTCAGCTGGGACCAGGTCAGCGCGATCGCCGCCGGGGGAGTGGTGGGCAGGCCGCACATTGCCCGCGCGCTGGCCGACGCCGGCGTGATCAGCGCCCCGGCGGATGCGTTCAGCCCGGAGTGGATCGCGCCGGGGGGACGCGCGCACGTCGGCCGCTACGCGCTCGATCCGGCCCGGGCGGTCGCGCTGGTGCGCGCGGCCGGCGGGGTGAGCGTGCTGGCCCACCCCCGCGGCTCGATCCGCTCCTGGCAGATTCCGGACGAGGCAATTACCCGGCTCGCGGCCGCCGGGCTGACCGGGATCGAGGTCATCCACCCGGATCAGGGCCCGGTCCAGCAGGAGCACCTCGGCCGTCTGGCTGCCGACCTCGGCCTGGTCGCCAGTGGCGGCAGTGATGATCACGGTGAGTTGACCGGCTACCGGATTGGCGCGGCGGCGATCGGGGCCGGGCCGTACGAGCGGCTGGTGGCGCAGGCCACCGGCGCGGCGCCGGTGACGAGCCGATGATCGCCGGCGGTCAGTGAGCGCGGGCGGCAGTGTCAAGTTCTTCTCGGAAGTCTTTGTCACGCTGCTGGTGATCACCGACCCGCCGGGCATCGTGCCGGTGTTTCTCGGCATGACCCGCGGCCGGCCGGCCCGCGAGCGGAACCGGCTGGCGGGGCAGGCGGCTCTCGTCGCGCTCGGCGTCATCATCGCGTTCGCGCTGTTCGGCCGCACGATACTGGACTATCTCGGGGTTCAGCTTGCGTCTTTGCAGGCCGCCGGCGGCCTGCTGCTGCTGCTGGTCGCGCTTGAACTGCTGACCGGCAAGGCGGCCGATCCGGCGGAACTTGAGCAGCTGAAAGCCAATGTGGCCTTCGTGCCGCTGGGCACCCCGCTGCTGGCGGGGCCGGGTGCCATTGTCGCCACCATGCTGTTCGTGCAGCGGGCCAGTACGGCCGGCGACGAAGTGTCGTTCGCGGCCGCTATTGTCGCAGTGGTCATCGCACTCTGGCTGGCGATGCGGTTTTCCGGCCTGATCCTGCGGATCCTGCGCGACAGCGGCGTGGAACTGCTGACCAGGATCGCCGGCCTGCTGCTGTCCGCGATCGCCGTTCAGCTGATCGTGGACGCTGTGCGGGCCCTGGTCCGGCAGGGCTAGCGCGGGTACGGCTGGCGCGGCCAGGGCTGGCGCGGGCACGGCTGAGGTCTGCGCAAATGGCGTCTGCCGAATGGTGTCTGGACAGGCGGCGTCTGGACAGGTGGCGACGGGCAGCGCCACGGTCGGAAGGTTGCTTCTGGCTTGACACGATGAGCGGGCGGAAGGCGGGACGAAATGCAGGCGCGGATAGACCGGGTGACGGCAGCGGCAAACACCTGGATCGTCGGCGATGACGAGGAGGTCATCGTCATCGATCCCGGCGGCCCGGCGGCCCCAGTGCTGGCCAGGGTAGGGCAGCGCGAAGTGATCGCGGTGATCTGCACGCACGGGCACGCGGCGCACGTGGGCGCCGCCGTCGAGGTAGCGCTCCGGGACGACGCGCCGGTAGCGCTCCATCCCGGCGACCGGCTGCCCTGGAGTGAGGTGCACCGGGGCGCGGAGCCGCAGATCCCGATGGAAGAGGGCGGCGTCTTCGAAGTGGCCGGCGTCGCGCTGGAAGTAATTCACGCACCGGGTCACACCCCTGGCTCCGTGATCCTGTACTGCGAGGGCCTGGGAGCCGTGTTCACCGGTGACGTGCTGGCCGTGACCGGGCCTGTCGCGCACGACGGCGAGTTCCCTGATCTCCCGCGCCAGCTCAGCGCTATCGGGGAGCAGGTGCTGACGCTGCCGCCCGCGACCCGGGTACTGCCCGGCCACGGCGAGGAGCTCACTGTCGCCATCGCCGAGAAGCGGTTCGACTCCTGGGTAGCGGCGGGTCCGGACGCCGCGGCGCCAGGCGCAGCGGACTAGCCGCCGGCTGCGGCGGAAGGAACCGGGATGCCGCCAGGCGGCGCGCCCCGGCGGTCGGGAGGAAGCGTGCAGCAGCTCGCGTTCGACGGCATGCCGCGACGGCTCTACCCGTGCACGCCCACCCGGCTGAGCACCTGGCTGGACTGCCCGCGACGGTACCGGATGAGTTACCTGGACCGCCCCCAGCCGCCGAAAGGACCGCCGTGGGCGCACAACAGCCTCGGTGCCAGCGTGCACAACGCGCTGGCGCGCTGGTGGCGGCTGCCGCCCTGGGAGCGCACCGTCCCGGCCGGCGGCGAGCTGCTCGAGCGCGGCTGGCTTACCGACGGCTTCGCCGGCGACGCCCAGTCGGCGCTGCACCGGCGCCGGGCCAGGGCGATGGTGGAGGCCTACGTCGGGAACCTGGACCCGGCTCGCGAGCCGCTCGGAGTGGAACGCACAGTCGCCACCCGTACTGACCTGATCGCTGTGTCAGGCCGGATTGACCGGCTCGACGAACGGCAGGAAGACGGCGAGCTTGCCGTGGTGGACTACAAGACGGGCAGGCACGTGCTCACCGTCGACGATGCTCGCGCCGCGCTTGCGCTGGCGTTGTACGCACTTGCCGCGCAGCGCGTCATGCGGCGGCCGTGCCGTCGGGTTGAGCTGCATCACCTGCCGACGGGTCTCATCCTGGCCTGGCAGCACAGCCAGGAATCGCTGAGCCGCCAGCTCGGCAGGGCGGAGGACATCGCGGCCGAGTGCGCCGCAGCTGACGCCCGGTACGTTGCGGGCGACCGCGGTGACCTGGCATTCCCGCCGAGCCCCGGCGCCGGCTGCGGCTGGTGCGATTTCCGCGCGCACTGCCCGGAGGGCAGCGCCGCCGGGCGGCCTCGTCGCTCGTGGGACGGCCTCGCCGAGGTACCTGACCCGCAGCCGCCGTTGCCCGGCAGCCAGCCAGTGCCTGAGCCGGCGGTGCCTGAGCCGACGGGGCCTGAGCTGGCGGTGAACGACGGTCCGGCTGGGCGGCCAAGCTCGCCCGCGGCCGGTAACCGGGACCGCTCCGGCTAGCCTGATCCGGCAGCCGGGCCACGGGCCGGCGGGAGGCCCCCGCCGTGCTGGCGGCCTGACACCGATCTCAGCTGCCGGCTAGCACGCTCCGCGGCGTTCCAAAAGTCGGTCAGCGTGCTGGCGGTCGTTTCCGGTGCCTCGATCGCCGGGGAATGCGCAGCGCCGGGGATGCAGATTCGCTGCGCGCGCAGCCGCCTGGCCATCCGATCCTGCGCGTCGGGGCGCCAGGCGTCATCATTTTCCCCGAAGACGACCAGGATGCGCGTCGCCGGCAGCGCCGCAAGCTCCGCGGTGCGGTCCGGGCAGTGCAGCAGGTACCGGCCCATCATGATCAGTCCTACCGGGCTGGTGCGCAGCGTGCGCTCCCGCAGAAACGCGATGATGTACTCTGGCACGCCCTCAGCTCTCGCCTGCGGCGCGAGCTGCTCCGCCCATAGCTTCTTAACCCGATCGTGCAGCTGCCGGCCGGCGCTGGCGATGTCAGCGCCCGCGCGGCCAGCTGCTGCGCTTTCGGCGGCCACGGCTTCGGCGGCTCCCGGTTCCGTGGCCGGAACCCTGGCGGCGCCGGGCTCGGGAACATCGGCCGTGGGGGCGCCGAGCACGGCGAGCATGGCCCGCACCAGCTCGGCCCGGCGGCCGCCAATGCTGGCTGGTCCTGAGCCCAGCAAGGTCAGCGACAAGATGGCCGATGAGGCATCGGCCAGGACGGCCTGGCGGGCGATCAGGCCGCCGAGCGAGTGACCTAGCAGGTGCACGCCCTTCTCACCGTCACCGTCGGCGACGGCGAGGGCGACGGCGAGGACGTCTGCGGCCAGCGAGTCCGGCAGGTAGCTGGTGGGGTCGGCTGGTCCATGGGTTTCGTACTGACCCCGCTGGTCCAGCGCGTACACCCGGCGGCCGGCTGCGGCGAGCGACTGCAGAACCGGGAGGAAGTCCTCTTTGCTGCCGGTGTAACCAGGTACGAGAAGCGCGGGCCGCCGCTCGCACACGCCTCGGCCGGGACTGGCTTGCAGAACCGCGAATGTGCCGCGCGCCGTCTCGATCTGACGTGCAAGGACGCGGTGCGGCAGTGCAAGAGACCTTGGGGTGCTCACTGAGTGGCAGCCTGCCGAGTCAGACTAGAGGCTATGACGATGAATCTGGCCGTTCAGGACAAAGGTCCCCCGTTTGCGGTCATGTCACACCTAAAAGATGCCCGGGGCGGCTACCGCTGACATCTGTCCGATTAGCTGTTGCCGGACGGCTCGCCGCCGCGGCCGGCACCGCCGCGCGAAGAACGCCGGCGCCGTCCGGGCGAACGCCCCGCCAGAGTGGCAGCTGCGTCAGCGCCGTTAGCCGCGGCGGCGCCCGGCGTATCCACGGTCTTCGGGGCGCCCCCGCCGTCGGTGCCGGAGTTCCTGGCCGACCGTCCCCCATTGCCTCCGCGCCTTGCCTGGCCCGGCGCCCCCTGCTCGGCGCCGTCGCCGGCAGCTGGCGCGCCGGATCTGGTGCGGTGACGCACCCGCTGGGTGCGGGGTCCTGTCTCGCGCGCACCATCAGGACTGCGGCTGCCTCGTTCTTTCGGCCCGCGGTCCTGGGCGGGGCGGTCCCTGCCATGATCGCTGACGGCGCGATCACGATTGCCGTGCTCGCGGCCGCCGCGGTCTGCGCCGGACCGTGTCTTGCCAGTCTCGCCGATGTCCTCGAGATCCTCGGCTTCCAGGCCGAGGCGGCCGCGCTGAGCCCGCGGCAGGACCCCCTTGGCGGTCACCGGGATGCCCAGTGAGCCAAACAGGTGCTCGGAAGTCGAGTATGTCTCCACCGGCTCGGGCTGGCCGAGGCTGAGCGCATCGTTGATCAGCTTCCAGCGCTGCAGGTCATGCCAGTCGACGAAGGTGACGGCAACGCCCTCACGCCCGGCCCGACCGGTCCGGCCAATCCGGTGCAGGAATGCCTTGTCATCTTCCGGGCACTCGTAATTGATCACGTGGGTTACGTCGTCCACGTCTAGTCCCCGTGCGGCTACGTCGGTAGCGACCAGGACGTCCACCTTGCCGCTGCGGAACGCGCGCATGGCGCGCTCGCGCTGGCTCTGGCCCAGGTCACCGTGCACGGGCGCGGCCGCGAAGCCGCGCGTTGTCAGTGCCTCGGACACCTGGTCGCAGTTCCGCTTGGTGCGGCAGAAAACCATGGTCAGGCCGCGGCCATCCGCCTGCAGCACCCGGGCGAGAACCTCTATCTTGTCCATCTGGTGAGCGCGAAAAACGTGCTGCTCGGTCGTCGGTACGTGCGCCGGCTCATCGTGCTGCTCAGCCCGGATATGAATCGGGCGGTTCAGGTGACGGCGGGCCAGGGTGACAACTTCGCCGGGCATGGTCGCGGAGAAGAGCATGATCTGCCTGCGGTCCGGGATCAGCCGCAGGATTTTTTCCACATCGGGCAGAAAACCCAGGTCAAGCATCTTGTCGGCTTCGTCCAGGACCAGGGCCTCAACCTCGGACAGGTCGAGATGGCCCTGCCGGGACAAGTCGAGCAGCCGACCGGGGGTGCCGACGACGATGTCGACGGTAGCGAGCGCGTCGATCTGCGGTTCATAGGCACGGCCGCCGTAAAGCGTGACGACATGCGCGCCGCTGCGCGAGCCGGCCAGCCGCACATCCTCGGCGACCTGGATAGCCAGTTCCCGGGTGGGCACCACCACGAGCGAACGGGGCGAGGCTGGCTGACCCGCCGGCGCGCCGATAAGGCGCTGCACCAGCGGAATGCCGAAGGCAAGCGTCTTGCCGGTGCCAGTCCTGGCCTGACCGATGAGGTCAGAGCCGCCCAGCGCGATCGGCAGCGTGAGTGCCTGAATGGGGAATGCGGTGGTTATGCCGTCCGACTCAAGCGCGGCGCAAATGGGCTCGGCGATCCCCATCTCGCGGAATGTAATCTCGGCAGCTCGCGCGGCCTCCGGGGCGGGGACGACCACCAGCTCTGCTACGGCCAGAGCGGTGTCGGAGACCGGGGTGTCGAAGAGCGCGGTGTCGGAGAGCGCGGTGTCAGCAAGCCCGGTGTCAGCAAGCCCGGTGTCAGCAAGCCCGGTGTCAGCTAGCTCGAGGTCGGAGATCTCAGCTGCATCAGCTCCGGAGAAGCCATCGCCCGGATCTGTCGTCAGCTCGAACTCGGGCGCGCCGGAAAAATTCGGCAGGTGAACCCCCGCCTTGTCTGACGCGGATCCCGGCTTATCGGCCGCTGGCCCGTCTTGCAGGGCCGGTGTGTGTGTACTCAGGGCTTCCGCCTCCATCAAGGGGCCCGCGGACCACTGGCGCAGTCGCGCCTGCGGCGCCAGCGCGGGCCGGCAATTGACTTCTTCGGCGAAACAACTGAAGGGCGTCGCACGGCGTCAGCCATGCCATGACCGCTCCGGCGGCGCGGCGACGCGCTACCGGGTCCCGCGAAGAAGATGACGCAACGTTCGAGGGCGTTGGCTGCTCTCGGCAATCGCCGCGCTTCACGCCTTAGGTAACAACTACCGGGGGACGTTACATTCCTCAGGCAAACGCGCTCAGCATAGCAACCCCGCCCCCGGCCAGCGGCGTCGGGCCGGCCAGGGCAGGGTCGGCTAGGGCAGTAGCGCAGTAGGCACGGCAGATTGCCAGTAGTCCCCGGCTGGCCGGCCGGCGGCCCGGGAGCCGTGGTAGGCGAAGGCCGTCAGCCGCCGAAACCGATGCGGCGAACGCCGGAACCGCCCAGTTCCAGGTAGGCGAGCTTGTCGGCTGGCACCATAATCTTGCCGCCCTTGTCGTCGTGCAGCACGAGAACCGAGCTGTCCGCGATAGCCGACCGGACCGCCTCCTCGACTTCGTCGTAGGAGGCCGACGTTTCCAGGATGAGCTCACGCGGTACGGACTGAATTCCGATCTTGACTTCCACGGCACTCCTTGGCACCTGAGGATGACCTGCTCTCGGTAACTGAGGCTAGCCTGCCGGCGGCACAGCGAATCGCGCCAAGCTGCGCGCGGGCTACGCCGCCAGCGAAAGGCCTACGGGCCGGCGCCCCCGTCTCTCGGCCAGTTGCTGATGCCGCGCCAGGCGAGCCGGGCGATGAGTTCTTCCGCCACGCTCTTGGGCATCTCCTGATCAGTGCTGAGCCAGTACCGTGCCGTGACTTGCGCCATCCCCACCAGCGCGATGCCCAGTAGGTGAGCCTCCTGATCTCCGACGCCCGCGTCCTCCCGGATGAACTGACTGACCATCGCGGCGCACTGACGCATGGTCTGATCGAGCCGCTGCCGGACGGCAGGCTCGTTGCTCAGGTCAGATTCGAAGACCAGCCGGAAAGCGCCGCCCTCGCCACTCACGAAATCAAAGAAAGCCTGAAAAGTGGCAGGTACTCGTTGTTTGTTGTCCGAGCTGGACGCCAGCGCCGCTCGTACGATCCCGACGAGGTCGGCGGCGCTCTCGTCGAGCAGCGCGAGGTAAAGCTCAAGCTTGCCGGGGAAATGCTGATAAAGCACGGGCTTGCTCACGCCTGCCCGCTCCGCAATCTCATCCATGCCGGCCGCGTGGTAACCGTATGCGACGAAAACGGCGCGAGCGGCGCCCAGCAGCTGCCGCCGCCGGGCGGGTCGGGACAGCCGACTGCCGGGCGGCCTGGCCTGCGGCGATACGGTCACTGCGGTCTCCGTAGCTGACTCCTGGGATTGTCGGACCTGCCGCGTTCATCGTAGGAGCGGCGCAGCGGCCGGCGGGCTGCGCCCGCACGGCGGCGCCGCGCCTTAGCGGTAGTCGTCCTCGTCAGAGTCCAGTTCCCGTGCTTGGTCGGCTACATCCGCCTCGTCTGCCTCCAGTGGCAGCTGCGCGCGCTGAGCCGTCCGGCTGTCACTGGCGTCATCCGGCGCCGGGGCGGCATCCCGTTTCTGATCGACAGAATCGGGCAGTGGTACGTCCAGGCTCATGTCACTCATTCTGCGGCCCCTCGTGCGCGGCGCGGCGTGGCGCTGCGATCAAATTGCGGTCTGGTCTATGCTGCTGACGCTCGAAATCATTGCCGAAAGCAAGAATTCGGATAACACTGGCCGTACCAGGACCGGTCAGGGTAACGGCCGGGCCGCGGGGTAGGAGGACTCATGCACAGCATGTGGAAGGGCGCGATTTCCTTCGGCCTCGTGATGATCCCGGTGCGACTTTACGCCGCGACAGAGCAGAAGGACATCTCCTTCCGGCAGGTTCACCGCACTGACGGCGGCCGGATCAAGTTCCGCCGGGTGTGCTCCGTCGACGGAGCCGAGGTTGCTTACGAGGACATCGCCAAAGGCTACGAGCTGGCCAGTGGCGAGATGGTCATCTTGACTGACGAGGATATGGCGGACCTGCCGCTGCCGACGACCCGGAGCATCGAGGTGCTGCACTTTACCCCCGCCGAGCAGCTTGATCCCATCATGTACAACCGCAGCTACTACGTCGAACCGGACGCAGCCGGGGCCCGGGCGTACGTGCTGCTGCGAAACGCGCTGGAGCGCTCGGGCCGGGTAGCGATCGCCCAGGTCGCGCTCCGGCAGCGCGAGTCGCTGGCCACGCTGCGATCCCGCGGGGGCGTGCTCGTGCTCGAGACGTTGCTGTGGCCGGACGAGGTGCGGGCAGCTGCATTCACGTTCCTCGAGGAGGACATCGAGGTCAGGGCGCAGGAACTGCAGATGGCTGCATCGCTGATCGACTCGATGACGGTGGATTTCGACCCCGGCGAGTACCGGGACAACTACCGCGCCGCTCTTACCGAAGTCGTGAACGCCAAGACGGAGGGCCGCGAAGTAACGGCCCCGGCGGCGGCGGACACCGGGGCGGAACAGGGCGCGAGCCTGGCCGATGCCCTGCAGGCCAGTCTGGCGGTGGCGCGTGCAGGCCCGCTCCGCGCGCTGCCGTCCGCGGTCGGGGAGCCGGCGCCCGGAAAGCCTGCGGCCCGGAAGCCGGCGGCCCGGAAGCCGGCGGCCAGCAAGCCTGCGGCCCGGAAGCCGGCGGCGGATGAAGCAGCAGTCAGCAAGCCGGCCGCGAGGAAGACAGCAGCAGCTAAGAAACCCAGCGCTGCAGCGGGGCCGACCGGTAAGGTGTCGGCCGGGCGAAAGACCCGGCGCCCGGACAGCTGACGTTAGCCCCTGGCGTCCATGCAGCAGGCATCCTGTACCAGTCAGTAAGGTTACCGTGGGGAAACGAGTAACATTACTCGTTATGAACGAGCCGATCCCCGCATGGCCGGGCAAGCTGGTTGACTGCGGCACCGGCCAGTACTACGTCCGTGCCGCGCCAGCCCAGCCCGCAGCCGAGCCGGCCCTTTTCGTGCACGGGCTGGGCGGCTCGTCGCGTAACTGGACTGACTTGATGGACCTGCTGCGCCAGCCGCCTCGGGGCGGCATGACCGGACCCGAACTGGCATGCGCGGCCATCGACCTGCCCGGCTTCGGCTACTCGCCGGTCGCCGCAGACGGGGCGTACTCCATCGGGGCTCATGCCGCGGCCGTGATAGCCCTGATCGAGCAGCGCCGCAACTGGCCCGTGCACCTGGTCGGCAACTCGCTCGGCGGCGCTGTCTGCACCCGGGTTGCGGCCCGGCGGCCTGATCTGGTCCGGACACTGACGCTGATCTCGCCGGCGCTGCCTGACCTGCGGCTGCGGACGGCGCCGCTGCGGGTGACCGTGCTGTGCACGCCCGGGGTGGGGACCTGGCTGATGCACGCATTCCGGCGGCTGCCGCCAGAGGCCCGGACTGACCGGACCATGCAGGACGTCTACCGGTACCCGCGGCTCGTCCATCCCCTGCGCCGCGCCGAGGAGGCCGCGGAGGTCGCCCGCCGGGATGAGCTGGGTTACGCGAACGCGGTTCTCATCGCCACGGCCCGCGGGCTGGTGGCCGAATACGCCAAGAAGGGCGCGGGCTCACTGTGGCATGACGCAGCCAGGGTGACGGCGCCCTCCCTGGTCATCCACGGCAGTCATGACAAGCTGGTCAACCCGGCGAACTCGGCGCGGGCGGCCCGGGTCTTTCCCAATGCCCGCGCGGTCGTGCTGTCCCAGGTGGGGCATGTGGCAATGCTCGAGCGCCCCGACCTGGTGGCCCGGGAAATGCGGGAGCTGGTCGCGGCTCGCGCGGCCGTAGCATTGGCTGGGTGACAGCGGGCGGCAGCGTTGGCCGGGCGGCCCCCGGCGGGCCCGCGGCGGGCCCCCCCGTGGTAATCGCGGCGCCTCGGGTCGTCCCCGCGGTCGGCGCGGCGGTGCTCGCGCCCGGTTATGTCGCGTTCTCCCGCGGGCGCGTCACCGAGCTGGGCCAGGGGCTGCCGCCGCGGGCTGCCGATATCCGGCTGCAGTCCGGCACGCTGGTGCCCGGTTTCGTGGATTTGCAGGTCAACGGCTACTACGGCACCGATCTGAGCGCGGCGGACACCGACGGCTGGTCGGCGGTTGTCCGGCGGCTGCCGGAGACCGGCACGACGGCCTTCCTGCCAGCGTTCGTCACCGCGCCGCTGGGCCACCTGGCCGCGAGCATGCGCGGCGCCGCGGCGCTGCTGCCCGGCATGCCGTTCGGTGCCCGGGTCCTCGGCGTGCACCTGGAAGGCCCTTTCATCGCGCCCGCGCGCCGCGGCGCGCACAACGCCGGCTGGATCACCGCGGCGACGCCCGCGGCCGTCGATGAGCTGATCGCGGCGGGCAACGGCCTGCTGCGGCTGGTAACCCTCGCGCCGGAGCGACCAGGCGGGATCGCCGCCGTCCGGCGGTTTGCCGCCGCCGGAATCGCCGTCAGCGTAGGTCATTCCGCCGCCACCGGCCGTCAGGTGCGCGCCGCAGCTGACAACGGGGCACGGATGGTGACGCATCTGTTCAATGCGCAGCGCCCGCTGCGTCAGCGTGAGCCCGGAGTGGTCGGCGCGGCGCTGGCGGATACCAGGATTACCAGCAGCCTGATCGCGGACCTGCGGCATGTCTGCGCGGAAGCGTGCGTCATTGCCGTTGCCGCGGCGCCGGGGCGGGTGTGCATCGTCACCGACGCGGCATCCTGCGCCGGCATGCCCCCCGGCAGCTACCTGCTGGGCGGCGAGCCGATCACCGCCCATGCGGGCGGCAGGCCGCCTACCCGCGCGGACGGCACACTCGCGGGCTCCGTGCTGCGCATGGACGCGGGGGTGGCTAACCTGGTCAAGGTCGGCGTGGGACTGGCCGAAGCCGTCGCCGCCGCCAGCCGGGTGCCTGCCGACGCCATCGGACGGCCGGACCTCGGCCGGATCGCGCCGGGGTGCGCCGCTGACTTCGCCTGGCTCGGGGATGACCTGATGACCCGGGCTACCTGGATCGGCGGCCGGGCCGCTTACCGGGGTTAACGGCGCCGGTCCACCTTGTGCTGGGCGGCCTGCGCGCGCGGTCGCAGCACCATCAAATCCACGTTCACGTGCGCTGGCCTGGTCACCGCCCAGGTGACGGCGTCGGCAACGTCGTCGGCTGTCAGCGGCTGGTCCACCCCCGCGTATACCGCTGCCGCCCGCTCGGCGTCGCCGCCGAACCGGTTGAGGGAGAACTCGTCCGTCGCCACCATGCCCGGCGCGATTTCGATGACCCGGACCGGCTGATCGTAAATCTCCAGCCGCAGCGTCGCGGCCAGTGAGTGTTCCGCGTGCTTGGCGGCGACGTAGCCGCCGCCCCCCTCGTAGCTGACGAGCCCGGCCGTCGAACCCATGATCACTACGGTGCCCGCGCCGCTGCGGATCAGCCGGGGCAGCAGCGCCTGCACCACATGCAGCGTGCCGAGCACATTGACCTCATACATCGCGCGCCAGTCGGCGGGTGACCCGGCGGCGACAGAGTCAGCGCCGATGGCGGCCCCGGCGTTGGCGATCAGGACGTCGCAGCGGGGCAGGGAGGCGGCGAGCGCGTCAACTTCGCCGCTGTCGGTCACGTCGACCTGGCAGGCCGCGGCGTCCCCGCCGCTGTCGCGGATTCGCTGAGCCAGTGCCTCCAGCCGGTCCGCGCGCCGCGCGGCGAGCACTACCTGATAGCCCGCTTCGGCTAGCCGGACCGCAGTCGCGGCACCGATCCCGCTGCTCGCTCCGCTGATCACTGCTGTCCGCTGCATGCTGCGATTCTGCCAGCCGCCGGGCCGACGGCGTGGTCAGCCGGACTGATCTGAGGGCACGGGCGCGAACCCTGAGTGAACACTACCGCCCGGCTCGGCGGGGAGCGCTCCGGCAGCGGCCGATCAATTACGATCGAAAGCGTGTCCGACTCAGATCTTGCCGCGATGCCAGCAGTACCGATGCGCACTGAATCGATGCGTACTGGGCCAGCGCAGTCAGTCCGTGATGGCGATCCAGCCGGCGGCCCTGCCGGGCCGGGCACGCAGCTGCGCGGCGTGGTCATTGACTGGGGCGGGGTGATGACCAACTCGATCTTCGACACTGTCAGCGCCTGGCTGACGGCAGAGGGTATCGATCCCGCCAGCTACCTGTCCGTCATGCGGTTGTGGGTCCGGCAGGCATACGGCACTAACAGCGATCCGGGGACCGCCGCCGCGGCCAGTCCGATTCACGCCCTGGAGCGCGGCGAATGGGCAGATGAGGAATTCGAGCGGCTGCTCGCCGGGCAGCTGAGCCGGCTCGACGGCGGCGCGGTGGAGCCGGCCGGCCTGCTGGCCCGGATGTTCGCGGCCACCGTCCTGGACTCGGCCATGCACGACCTGGTCCGCAAGCTGCGCGCCGCCGGGCTGCGCACCGCGCTGCTGTCCAACTCCTGGGGCCGTGAGTTCTATCCGCGGGAGTTGTTCTCGGACCTGTTCGACGTGGTAGTGATCTCCGCCGAGATTGGCATGCGGAAGCCGGAAGAGCGGATCTTCCGGCACACCGCCGAACTGCTCGACCTCACTCCGGCCGAGTGCGTGTTCATCGACGATATCGAAGCCAACGTGATCGCGGCGGAGGCAGTCGGCCTGGTCGCCATCCACCACCGCGAGTGGCAGCAGACCTCGCGGCGGCTGGCCGAACTGCTGAGTCTGGAACTCGGCTGATCTTCCCGCCCCGTAACTCAGCAGCGGCGGGTGGCGGACGACGGGCGGCGGCGGGCGGCGGGCGGCGGACGGCGGACGGCGGCACTGCCCTAGCCTTGGATGCCGTGGCCGATTACCCGCATTCCGGCAGTGCCGGCCGGTCCGCCAACATGCGCGCCAACCGGCGGGCGGACACCAAACCGGAGATGGCGCTGCGTCGCGCCCTGCACAGCCAGGGCCTGCGGTACCGCAAGGACTACCGGCTGGACCTGGCGCCCGGCGCGCGGGTAAGGCCGGATATCGCGTTCACGGCGCGCCGGGTCGCGGTGTTCGTAGACGGCTGTTTCTGGCACGTCTGCCCGCAGCACGGCACCCAGCCTGCCGCCAACACCTGGTACTGGCAGCCTAAGCTGCTGCGCAACGTCGAACGGGACAGGGCCGCGGACGCGGCTCTCACCGCGGCCGGCTGGGAAGTCGTCCGGATCTGGGAGCATGAACCGGTGGCGGCAGCCGTAGCTGCCGTGACCGACGCTCTCCTCCGGTCCGCCGCGGCGGCCGCGAAACCACGGCGGGCGGCCGCGGATGCAGCGCTCTCGGATCCGGCGCTCTCGGATCCGGCGCCGCCGGCCGAACTGCCGCCGCTGGCTCCGCCTCGACTGGCACACTCATGATGACCCTCTGCCGTTGCGGGGAGCACCCATGCGCGTCTATCTGCCGAGCACCCTGCCAGCCGTGGCCAGGCTGGTGCGCGAACGGGCCGCCGGGCCGCCGCCGCTGCGCGCCTTCGCCGTTACGCCGGAGCTGCGCGAGTGGTATGCCAGCGGGGACATCGAGGAACTGGAATACGCTGCGCTGCTGCAGGCAGCCCGCGCGTCGCTGTGGCTGCTGCATGCCGATCCCGGCGCGCCCCGCCGGCGCGTGGTGCTGGCTGCTGAGGTAGCCGGCGACCAGGTTCTCAGCGTCGCCGGATTCGACGAGCCGGCGCTGGTGGAAATCAAGGTGGCGATCCGGCTGGCGGACGTGCTGGCCGGGCACGTGGACGACCCGCTCGCAGCGGCGGACGTCAGCGCCGCGGTGATGGCTGCCCCGGCCGCGTCGGCCGGCGACGACGACGCCCGGTTCCTGGTCGACGGCGCCGAAGGCCACGAGCTGATGTGGTTCGCTACCCAGGAGCTGGGTGACCTGCCCGGCTGACGGCCGTATCGCTGCCCGGCTGACGGCCGTATCGCTGCCGGCCGCCGGTGCATACGATGAGGCGTGCGATGGCTGTTTCCGGGCAATGGGGCCTGGCGTTAGCCGGCCTGACCGGTAACCGGCCGGGCCAGTAGGGAGTGCCGTGATGGATGGCGTTACCAGCGTGCCGCCGCCGGGGAACGAGCCGGTCCGCGGCTATGCGCCTGGCAGCTCCGAGCGGGCCGGGCTGGAGGCCAGGATCAAGGAGCTGGCCGGCCAGCGGGCCGAGCTGACCATGACCATCGGTGGCCGGCCGCGGATGGGCGGCGGCGACCTGGTGGACGTGGTCCAGCCGCACAATCACCGGCACGTCCTCGGCCAGCTGGGCAACGCCACCGACGCGGACGTCGCGGCGGCTATCGAGGCGGCGCAGCTGGCTGCCCCGGCCTGGCGGGCGCTGTCGTTTGACGACCGCGCGGCTATCTTCCTCAAGGCGGCGGACCTGGCTGCCGGGTCCTGGCGGGCTACCCTGAACGCGGCGACCATGCTGGGCCAGTCCAAGTCGGTCCAGCAGGCGGAAATCGACGCGGCCTGCGAGCTGACCGACTTCTGGCGCTACAACGTGCACTACGCCCGGCGGCTGCTGGCGGAGCAGCCGGTGTCCGGGCCGGGCACCTGGAACCGGCTGGAATACCGGCCGCTCGAAGGGTTCGTGCTGGCGATCACGCCGTTCAACTTCACCGCCATCGCCGGTAACCTGCCGACGGCGCCCGCGCTGATGGGCAACGTGGTGGTGTGGAAGCCGTCACCCACGCAGGCGCTGTCCGCGCATTACCTGATGCGGCTGCTCGAGGCGGCCGGACTGCCGCCCGGCGTGATTAACATGGTCACCGGTGACGGGCAGGCAGTTTCCCGAGTGGCGCTGCCGCACCGGGACCTGGCGGGCATTCACTTTACCGGCTCGACGGCTACCTTCCAGCACCTGTGGCGGGCGGTCGGCGACAACATTTCCGGCTATCGCGGCTACCCGCGGCTGGTCGGCGAGACCGGCGGCAAGGACTTCGTGCTCGCGCACCCGTCCGCCGACCCGCAGGTGCTGGCAACGGCCCTGCTGCGCGGGTCGTTTGAGTATCAGGGGCAGAAGTGCTCGGCGTCGTCGCGCGCCTACGTGCCGCGCAGCGTCTGGAACCGGATGCGGGACGAATTCATCGACTCAGTCGGCGAGCTGAGCATGGGGGACGTGACGTCCGACCTGTCGCTGTTCATGGGCGCGGTCATCGACGGCCGTGCGTTCGCCAAGCACCAGGACGCGCTGCGCCGCGCCCGCAGCCGGCCCGCCGTCACGGTGCTGGCCGGCGGCACCGCGGATGACACCGACGGTTATTTCATCCAGCCGACCCTGCTGGCGAGCACCGACCCGGCCGACGAGCTGTTCAGCACCGAGTACTTCGGCCCCATCCTCGGCGTGCACGTGTTCGAGGACAGCCAGTACGACGCGATCGTCGCCCAGGCGGCGGACATCGCGCCGTACGCGCTCACCGGCTCGATCATCGCGCAGGACCGCGCCGCGATCGCGGCGGCCACCGAGGCACTCCGGTTCGCGGCCGGGAATTTCTACATTAACGACAAGTCCACCGGCGCTGTCGTCGGCCAGCAGCCGTTCGGCGGCGGCCGCGCGAGCGGCACCAACGACAAGGCGGGCTCGGTCTTCAACCTGATCCGCTGGGTCAGCGCCCGCGCTATCAAGGAGCTGCTCGACCCGCCTACCGACTACCGTTATCCGCATATGGGCGACAGCGGCGACCAGATGACCACCTGATCGCCGCTGTACCGCCGTCAACGAACACCGGAGGCCGGTTATCCACCGCCTGGTTCTGTGGAACATAGACCTGACCCTGGTGGACGTTGCCAGGATCTCGCGAGACGCTTATGCCGAGGCATTCAGCCGGGTTACGGGCCGCCCGCTGGTCGCGCTGCCGCAGCTGGCAGGCATGACTGACTCGGAAATATTCTTTCAGGCCCTCGCTCTTAACCAGGCGTCGGCAGATACTGCCCGGTCCGGCGGTGACGCGGCGGCGGACGCGGCCCGCGCGGCCGGAGCTGCTGCCGATCCGGGAGGCGCCAACCTGGAGCTTCTCGGCCGGTACAGCCGCGAGCTCGCCGCCGCGTTCGCCAGCCGGCGCGAACTGCTGACGCAGCGCGGCCGGGCGCTGCCCGGCGCCTTGCAGGCCGTCGCCGCGGTAGCCGCGCTGCCCGGCGTCGTGCAGTCGGTGCTGACCGGCACGATCCGGCCGAACGCGGCCCTGAAGCTGGCCGCGTTCGGCTTCAGCCGCTACCTCGACGCCGAGATCGGCGGCTACGGCTCGGAGATTTACCCGATGGGCGCCCAGCTGCTGGCCATCCGCGGCCGCGCCGCCGCCCGCTACGGCGCCGCTTTCGGTGGCAGCCGGACGGTCTACGTGGCCGACAGCGGCCGGGACGTCGCCGCCGCCCGGCTCGGCGGAGCCGCCAGCATCGCGGTCGCCACCGGCCGTGCGACCGCTGGCGAGCTGCGCGCGGCCGGCCCCGACCTGGTGCTCGCCGACCTCACCGACACCGACGCGGTGACCGCCGCGATCGACCGGCTAACCAGCGCCGCACTAGTGGCAGGGGAGTCATGACGGACAACGCACCGCAAGACGGATCAGCTGAGAAAGGCGTCCCGGCAGGCCGGGATTACGGCGAGGTGCTGTGGGCGCCGGACGCAGCGTCGGCGCATGCGGCCCGGGTAACCGGCTATATCCGCTGGCTGCACGCCGAGCGCGGGCTGAAGCTTGCCGGGTACGACGCTCTGTGGGAGTGGTCGGTGGGCGAGACGGCCGTGTTCTGGGAGTCGATCTGGGACTATTTCGGCGTCCTGGGCAGCCGCGGCGACGGCCCGGCGCTGACTGGCGGCACGATGCCCGATGTCGCCTGGTTCACAGATTCGACCCTAAATTATGCCCGCAACGTACTCGCCACCGCCGCAGCCGATCCCGGCCGGACCGCTGTAATTTACCGGTCCGAGGCCGGTCACCACGGCTCGCTGAGCTACGGCGAGCTGGACGCCGAGGTCGGCCGGGTCGCCGCGGCGCTGCGCGACCTCGGCGTCGGGGTCGGCGACCGGGTCGCCGCCTACCTGCCGAACTCGCCGCACGCGCTGATCGGGCTGCTCGCAGCGGCCAGCCTGGGCGCGATCTGGACGTCGTGCTCGCCGGACTTCGGCGCTGCCAGCGTGATCGAGAGGTTCGCCCAGGTCCAGCCCGCGGTGCTGATCGCCGTGGACGGCTACGTTTACGGCGGCAAGACCTACGACCGCCAGCAGCAGGTCGCGGCGATCGCCGCCGCGCTGCCCGGCCTGGCGGGGGTGCTGACGATCGATTACGCCGGGACGTGGACGGCTGCCGGGACGCTGCCGGGGCGGGTGCTTGACTGGGCCGCGCTGCCGGCGGCTGACGACGGCGGCCGGCCGGCCGGGCAGGTCACCGAGTTCACCGAGGTCCCGTTCGGTCATGCGCTGTGGATCGTGTATTCCTCCGGTACGACCGGGCTGCCCAAGCCGATCATGCACGGTCACGGCGGCATCGTCCTGGAGCACCTCAAGTCGCTGGCGCTGCACCTGGACATCGGCGCCGACGACACGTTTTTCTGGTACACCACCACTGGCTGGATGATGTGGAACTACCTGGCCGGGGCGTTGCTGACCGGCGCGGCCGTGGTGACCTACGACGGCAGCGCCGTGCATCCGGGTACTGGCGCGCTCTGGGAGCTGATCGCCGAGACCCGGACCAGCTACGCGGGTACCGGCGCGCCGTACCTGCAGGCCTGCCAGCAGGATGGCCTGTCGCCCGGCGCCCGGCACGACCTGTCCCGGCTGCGCGGCCTTGGCTCGACCGGCTCGCCGCTGCCGCCGGAGACTTTCCGCTGGGTGTACGACGAGGTGGCCAGCGGATCCGGCGCGGCCGCGTTCGTGCTCGGGTCGTTCTCCGGCGGGACCGACGTGTGCACCGGCTTCGTCGGGCCGTCGCCGCTGCTGCCGGTCCGGGTGGGAATTATCGCCGGCTCGTGCCTGGGCGCGAAAGTGGCGGCCTTCGACCCGGCCGGCCAGCCGGTGACCGGCGAGGTCGGCGAGCTGGTGCTGACCGCGCCGATGCCGTCGATGCCGGTCGGCTTCTGGAACGACCCCGGCGGCGAGCGGTACCGGGCCAGCTACTTCGCCGACTACCCCGGCGTGTGGCGGCACGGCGACTGGATCATGATGCTGCCCGGCGGCGGCTGCATCATCTACGGCCGGTCCGACGCCACGCTGAACCGCGGCGGCGTGCGGATGGGTACCGCCGAGTTCTACCGCGTCGTGGAGCGGCTGCCGCAGATCGCCGACAGCCTGGTGATCGACACCGGCCAGCTGGGCAGCGACGGCCGGCTGCTGCTGTACGTGGTGGCTGCCGACGGCGCGGAGATCGACGAGCAGGTGCTCGCCGCGCTGCGGTCAGCGCTGCGGTCGGAGCTGTCGCCGCGGCACGTGCCGGACGAGATTCACCAGGTGCCCGGCATCCCGCGGACGCTGTCCGGCAAGAAGCTGGAGGTCCCGGTGCGCAGGATCCTGCAGGGCACCCCGGTGGCGCAGGCCGCCGACCCCGCTTCGCTGGCTAACCCCGAGGTGCTGGACTACTTCAGGCCGGCGGCCGCGGATCAGGAGCGGCCTGGTGCCTAGCGAGCAGGCCGGTCCGCTGGCGAGCTCGCTGCCGGGCCCGCTGCCCGGTCCGCTGCCCGGCGCGGGCCGCCGGTTCGGTGAGGAAGGCGGACTGCTGACCTACGGCAGTTACCTGCACGTCGATGAGCTGCTGGCCCAGCAGGTACCGCAGGTCGATCCGCCGGCCCACGATGAGCTGCTGTTCATTACCGTGCACCAGGCCTACGAGCTGTGGTTCAAGCAGCTGCTGCACGAGCTGTCCGCGGCGCGGGACGCGATGGCCGGCGACCAGACCTGGCGGGCGCGCCAGCTGCTGCGCCGGGCGCATGTCATCGAGCGACTGCTGGTCAGCCAGATCGACGTGCTGGAGACGATGACGCCGCAGGATTTCCTGGAGTTCCGGGCCGCGCTGGCACCGGCCAGCGGGTTTCAGTCGGTCCAGTTCCGCGAGCTGGAGTTCCTGTCCGGCGCCAAGGACCCGGCCTTCGTCGCCCGGTTCCGGGCCCTGTCCAGCGCCGAGCGCGACCGGCTGACGCGCCGTCTGGCCGAGCCGTCGCTGTGGGACGCCTTCGTGGAGTTGCTGGCATCCCGCGGCCTGGCCGCCGGCGACCATGAGCAGATCCTGGCCACGCTGGTCACGATCGGCCGGGACCGGGCCGGCCAGGACGAGCTATGGCAGCTGGCCGAGGACCTGCTCAGCCACGACGAGCTGGCCGCGCTGTGGCGCGCCCGGCACGTGCAGATGGTGGAACGGCAGATCGGCACCAAATCGGGTACCGGTGGCTCGACCGGCGCGCCGTACCTGCACCGGCGGGTGCCGCTGCGTTACTACCCGCTGCTGTGGGAACTACGGAATTGGCTCTAGCGGGCGGGCGCACTACTGTCTGCCGGGGCCCGCGCCGCGGGAGCAGCGCGGCCGGTCCGGCGCAGCAGCGGGACAGCAGGGCACAGCGGGACAGCAGGGCGCAGCGGGACAGCAGGGCAGAGGGACAAGGAGCTGGAGACAATGTCTGACCAGGCGGGCGAAACCAGGGACGGGCTGCTCGCTGCGGCCGCCGGGACCGTCCCAGCCGACGGCGCTGCCGCGGCGGCCGGAATTGGGGATGCCCGCGACTACCTGCGTGCCTACTACCGGCATGTGGCGGTCGAGGAACTCACCGCGGCCGGCCCGCAGCGGATCGCGGCGGCCGCGGTAGAGCATGCCGTCTTCGCCGCCGTCCGCCCGCAGGGCCGCGCGCTGGTGCGGGTCAGGCCGGGTGAGTCGGCCGCGTTCAACCCGGCCAGAGACGTCATCGACATTGTCACCGACGACATGCCGTTCCTGGTGGACTCCGTCACGATGACGCTTGCGGCAGCCGACCTGACCGCCGCGCTGGTCGTGCACCCGCAGCTGCGGGTACGCCGGGATGAGGTAACGGGCGCACTGCGCACGGTGCTCGGCCTGGTGGACGGCATCAGGCCCGAGCCCGGTGAAATCGCGGAGTCGTGGACCCACCTGGAGCTGCCCCGGATGGCCGGGGGCCGGGCGCAGCAGATCGTCATGGATCTGGAGCGGGTACTGGGCGACGTCCGGGCCACGCACGAGGACACCCCCCGGATGCGCGCCCGGGCGCTGCGACTCGCCGACGAGCTGGCGATCGGCCGCCCGGCCGCCGGACCGGACCCGGTGCGCAGCAGCCCGCAGGGCCTGGCCGCCTCGCCGGACCTGGTTGCCCCGTCGGATCTGGCGGCTCCGCAGGACCTGGCGGAGATCGAGGCGCTGCTGCGCTGGCTGGCGGACGGGCATTTCACCTTCCTCGGCTCGAGGGAATACGACCTGATCTCCGGCGATGGCGGCATGGCGCTGCGCGGTGTGCCCGGCACCGGCCTGGGGCTGCTGCGGTATGACAAGCCCGCCTCAGCGTCGTTCGCGGCACTGCCGCCGCAAGTGCGGGCCAGGGCGCTGGATCCGCAGCGGCTGATCCTCAGCAAGGCGAATTCCCGCTCCACGGTGCACCGGCCGCGCTACCTCGACTACGTCGGGGTGAAACGACTCGACGCCGCCGGCGCGGTGACGGGCGAGTACCGGTTCGTCGGCCTGTACACGCACCTGGCTAACTCCGAGAGCATCGGCGGCATCCCGGTGCTGCGCCGCCAGCTGGCCCGGGTGCTGGCTGCCTCGGGATTGTCCGCCGACAGTCACGACGGTTATGACATGGCCGAGATCCTGGCGGAGTACCCGCGCGAGGAGCTTTTCCAGACGCCGGTCGCCGATCTCATCGAGATCGCCACCGGTGTGCTGCGCCTGCGCGAGCGCCCGCACACCAGGCTGTTCCTGCGCAAGGACATCTACGGCCGGTACATGTCGTGCCTGGTATACCTGCCCCGCGACCGTTACACCACGAAGGTAAGGCTGCGGGCGATCCGGACCTTGCGCCGTGCCCTGAACGGCGCGCAAGTGGACTACAGCGTGATGGTCGGCGAATCGCCGGTGGCACGGCTGCACATCGTGGTGCGGGCCGAGCGGGGCCGGACGCTGGCGGCCGTGAACCCGGCAGCGCTGGAGCTGGAGATCGCCGCGGCCGTCCGGTCCTGGGACGATGACCTCGCGGCCGAGGCGGCCAGCCAGCTGGGCGCCGACCGCGGCCGGAAGCTGCTCGCGGCCTACACCGAAGCCATCCCCGAGACGTACAAGACGGACGTGCCCGCCTCGGCGGCGGTATCGGATCTGGCCAGGATCACCGAGCTGCGCGACTCTGCGGCCGGGACGGCATTCGAGCTGTGGGAGTCCGAGGGATACGTCGGGGGCGTGCCGGCCGAGGACGACCTGGCGCCGGGCGCGCCCGCGGCGCCCAGGGTCTGGCGGCTGACTATCTACCGCACTGGCACGCCGATAACGCTGACCGATGTGCTGCCCCGGCTGCAGCACATCGGCGTGGAGGTAGTCGACGAGCATCCCTACGAGTTCGCCGCGGCGGAGCCGTTCTGGATTTACGACTTCGGCCTGCGGGTCCGGTCCGCTGCGCCCGGTTTGTGGGCGGCCGGGCCCGGCTCGGGTGTTCCCGCGCCGGAGCCGGGCGATGGCCCAGGCGGCCCGGCCGCTGCCGCGGCAAGCGACGCAGCGACCCCCCTGGCCGCGGCAAGCGACGCAGCGACCCCCGCTGCCGCGGCGAGCGGCGCAGCCGGCGACCGCGCGCCGGTCCTGCTGGAATCGGTCCGGGAGCTGGTCGAGGGGGCGCTGAGCGCGCTGTGGCGCGGAGATATCGAGGACGACGGATTCAACGCCCTCGTCCTCGCGGCCCGGCTGACCTGGCGGCAGATGGTTGTGCTGCGCGCCTATGCCAAGTACCTGCGGCAGGTTGGCAGCGCGTTTACCCAGGTCTACATCGAGCGGGTGCTGACCTCAAACCCGCGGGTGACCAGGCTGCTGGTCCGGCTGTTCGAGTCCCGGTTCGACCCGTCCCGGCAGGACGGCGCGGCTGAGCGCAGCGAGGCCATCGCCGAGGAGATCCGCGGCGAGCTCGACGAGGTAGCCAGCCTGGACGAAGACCGGATCCTGCGGGCGTACTGGGGCCTGATCGCCGCGACTGTGCGAACCAACTATTTCCGCGGCCGCCCGGAGCAGCCCAGTCCAGCCGGCGCCCGGGTGCCGGACACGGTCCTGGTTCGCCATGGCGTCAGTGCGCAGCAGGGCGTCAGCGTGCCCCGGCAGGTCCCGCCGCCGCGGCCGGCCGCGGTGCGCGCGCCCTATCTCGTAGTCAAGCTGGACGCCGCCTTGGTACCCGACCTGCCGGCGCCGCGGCCCAAGTTCGAGCTGTTCGTGTACTCGCCCCGCTTCGAGGGCGTGCACCTGCGCTTCGGCAGCGTCGCCAGAGGCGGCTTGCGCTGGTCGGACCGGCGCGATGACTTCCGCACCGAGGTTCTCGGCCTGGCTAAGGCGCAGGAAGTCAAGAACGCGGTCATCGTACCGTCCGGCGCCAAGGGCGGCTTCGTCTGCAAGCAGCTGCCGCAGGGCGCCGACCGGGACGCGGTCGCGGCCGAGGTGCTGGCCTGCTACCGCATGTTCATCAGCGCGATGCTGGACGTGACTGACAACCTGGAATCTGGCCGGGTGGTGCCCCCCAGCCAGGTGCTGCGGCACGACGGCGACGACCCGTACCTGGTGGTAGCCGCGGACAAGGGCACGGCGACGTTCTCCGATACCGCCAACGACATCGCGGTCGGCCGCGGCTACTGGCTCGGCGACGCTTTCGCCTCGGGTGGTTCCGAGGGCTACGACCACAAGAAGATGGGCATCACCGCGCGCGGCGCCTGGGAATCAGTCCGGTTCCATTTCCGCACCCTGGGCCTGAACGTCGACACCGATGACTTCACTGTGATGGGCATCGGGGACATGTCCGGGGACGTGTTCGGCAACGGGATGCTGCTGTCCCGGCATATCAAGCTGGTCGGCGCGTTCGACCACCGGCATGTTTTCCTCGACCCCGCGCCGGACCCGGAGCGGAGCTTCGCCGAGCGGCAGCGGCTGTTCGGCCTGGCCCGGTCCTCATGGGCGGACTACCAGACCGGGCTGATCTCGGCAGGCGGCGGGGTGTGGCCACGCTCGGCCAAGTCGGTGCCGGTCAGCGCCCAGGCGCGGGAAGTTCTCGGACTGGCTGCGGACGTCGCCGCGCTGGCGCCGGACCAGCTGATCTCCGCGATGCTCACCGCCCCGGTGGATCTGCTCTGGAACGGCGGCGTCGGCACCTACGTCAAGGCCACATCGCAGTCGCACCCGGACGCCGGCGACCGGTCCAACGACGCCGTCCGGGTCGACGCTTCCCAGCTGCGCGCGCAGGTCATCGGCGAGGGCGGCAACCTCGGCCTGACCCAGCAGGGCAGGATCGAGTTCGCGCTGTCCGGCGGCCTGGTGAACACCGACTTCATCGATAACTCAGCGGGCGTGGACACTTCGGACCACGAAGTGAACATCAAGATCCTGCTGGACGGGGCCGCCGCCGACGGCGAACTGGACGTGGCCGACCGCGGCAGGCTGCTGCAGCAGATGACCGGCGAGGTTGGCGCGCTCGTCCTGGAGCACAATTACCAGCAAAACAGGGCGCTCGCCGCAGCTCGCACCCAGGCCACCGAAATGCTGCATGTCTATGCTCGCTACATCCGCAAGCTGGAGCGCGAGGGCAAGCTGCAGCGCGCGCTGGAGGTACTGCCGGGAGCCCGGGAAGTTGCCGAGCGCCGGTCCGCGGGGGCCGGGCTGACTGCGCCGGAGTACTCCGTCCTGCTGGCGCACACGAAAATTTTCGCGGCCGAGGAAGTGCGGCACGCCGACCTGCCCGATGACCCTTACCTGCTGCAGGTGCTCACCGGCTACTTCCCCACCGCGCTGCGGGAGCGCTACCAGAAGCAGATGATCAACCACCGGCTGCACCGGGAGATCATCACCACGGCCGTGGTGAATGACATGGTGGACCGGTCCGGCATCACGTTCGCGTTCCGCCTGAACGAGGAAATCGGCGCCTCGACGCCGGAGATCGCCGCCGCCTGGCTGGTCGCCCGGCACGTTTTCGACATGCCGGGACTGTGGGCCAGCGTCGAGGCGCTGGACGGGAGAGTGGATAGCTCCGCCCAGATCCTGGCCGTGCTGGAAGGCCGCAAGCTGACCGAGCGGGCTGCCCGCTGGCTGCTGCATTTCCGCCGCCCGCCGTTCAGCATCTCCGCGACTATCGACTTTTTCGCGGCCGGGGTGCTGACCGTCGCGGTCGGCCTGCCCGGCCTGCTGACCGGCCGGGACCTGGCCGGCTTCGAGGAGCGCCGGGACTCTTTCCTCAGCCGCGGCGTGCCGGAGAAACTCGCCGACCGGATCGCGGCCATGGTGCCCGCTTACTCGGCATTCGACATCGTGGACATCGCCCACGGCACCGGCAGGCCGGTCGAGGAGACCGCCGAGGTGTACTTCGACCTGGCCGACCGGCTGCAGATCACCCGGCTGCGGGACCGGATCACCGCGCTGGCGCGCGACGACCGGTGGAACACCATGGCCCGCAACGCGCTGCGGGACGACCTGTACAGCGCGCATGCCGCCCTGGCCAGGGACGTGCTGACGGTGACCGAACTGGCCAGGCCCGAGGACCGGCTGGCCGCGTGGGTGCAGCGCAACGACTCGGCGGTCCGCCGTGCCAACCAGACGCTGACCGAGATCTGGGAGAATGACGCCTTCACCGTGGCGACGCTGTCCGTGGCGGTCCGGGCGGTCCGCACCCTGGTGGCGACCAGCGCCCTGCCAGGCTAGGGTCCGGCGGCCGGCTAGGCGGCAGGGTGCGCGGTCAGCAGGGCGCCGAAGGCCTGCGGGTCGATGTTGCCGCCCGACAGCACTACCCCGGTGCGGCGGCCCGCAGCCGGCACGGCACCGGACAGCAGCGCGGCCAGCGGCACTGCCCCGCTGGGCTCGACCACCAGCTTGAGCCGGGTGAAGCAGAACCGCATCGCCTCGACGATCGCCGTCTCGGTCACGGTCACGACGTCGGCTAGCAGCCTGCTGGTGATGGCGAACGTCAGCTCGCCGGGCTCGGCGGCGCGCAGCCCGTCGGCGATGGTCTCCGGCGGGCGGCTGACCCGGCGGCCGGCCCGCAGCGACCTGCGGGTGTCGTCCGCGCCGGCCGGCTCCACCCCGATCACCGCGGCGCCCGGCAGCAGGGCGGCCACCGCGGTCGCCACGCCGGCCCCCAGGCCGCCGCCGCCCACGGGGACCAGGACCAGATCCAGCCGGCCGGCCTGCTGCGCCAGCTCGAGGCCGGCAGTGCCCTGGCCGGCCATGATCTCGTAGTCGTCAAACGGGCGGATCATGGTCAGCGACCGCTGCTGCGCCAGCGCTGCGGCGACGTCCTCGCGGCGCTCAGTCGCGGGATCGCAGCGGCGCAGCTGCGCTCCGTAGCTCTCGATGGCCGCCAGCTTGGCGGCCGATCCGGTGCCGGGAACCACGACCACCGCGGGTACTCCCAGCAGCGCGGCCGCCAGCGCGACGGCGGCACCGTGGTTGCCGGAGGAGTAGGCGACCACGCCGCGCTCTCGCTGGCCGTCGTCGAGCTGGCTCAGCCGGTTGTACGCGCCGCGGAACTTGAACGAGCCGGTCCGCTGCAGCGGCTCGGCTTTCAGCGCGACGGTGCCGCCGCATCGTGCGTCCAGGGTCGCCGAGGTGAGCACCGGGGTCCGGTGCGCGACGCCGCTGATCCGGCCGGCGGCGGCATGAATCCGGCCGATGGTCAGGCCGTCCCCGCCGGGCCGACCGGCCTCGCCGGCCTGATTAAGCGTGCCGGTCACCGGCAGCCTCCCGTCGTCACTTACGGTCATTAATTTCCGCGCGATCGCAAAATCCGGCGCGGCGCGGCGGGTATCTGCGGACGCAGTCGACATGTCAGCCTGACGTAGGCTTTCGTGCATGGCAACCGACCCCGCTACCGAGATTTCGGAACTAGCGGCAAAGCTCGCGAGCGTCGAGGCGGTCCTCGGACCGGAGAACATGCGCAAGGAGGCCGACGACCTGCGCGAGCGGTCTGGTGACCCGAAGCTGTGGGAAGACCCGGAGCAGGCACAGGTAGTCACCAGGCGGCTGTCGTACCTGGACGGCGAGCTGGCCCGGCTGGAAAGCCTGCGCCGGCGGCTCGGAGATACCGAGATCATGTTCGAGCTCGCGGAGAGTGAGAATGACGCGCCGACTCGCGATGAGGCTCAGCGCGACCTGGTAAAGCTGCGCAAGGAGATTGACCACCTGGAGATCCGGACGCTGCTGTCCGGCGAGTACGACTCGCGGGAGGCGCTGATCTCGATCACCGCGCAGGCGGGCGGCGCGGACGCTGCCGACTGGGCGGAAGGGCTGCAGCGGATCTACCTGCGCTGGGCTGAGCGGCACGGCTACCAGACCGAGGTTTACGACACCTCCTACGCGGAGGAGGCGGGCATCAAGTCGACTACCTTCTCGGTCAAGGTCCCGTACGCCTACGGGACGCTGCGCGGCGAGCACGGCACGCACCGGATGGTGCGCATCTCCAAGTACGACAACCAGGGCCGGCGCCAGACGTCGTTCGCCGGGGTCGACGTCATACCCGTTGTCGCGCAGGCCGATCACATCGACATTCCCGAGGACGAAATCCGGGTCGACGTCTTCCGGTCCAGCGGCCCGGGCGGGCAGGGCGTGAACACCACGGACTCCGCGGTCCGGCTCACGCACATGCCATCGGGAATCGTGGTGTCCTGCCAGAACGAGCGCAGCCAGATCCAGAACCGGGCCAGCGCGATGGCGGTCCTGCAAGCGAAGCTGCTGGAGCGCAAGCGCGACGAGCAGGCAGCCAAGCTGAACGAGCTGCGCGGTGACGGCGGCCGCAGCTGGGGTACCCAGATCCGCAACTACGTGCTGCATCCGTACCAGAACATCAAGGACCTGCGAACCGGCGTCGAGACGGGCAACACCGCGGCGGTGATGGACGGCGAGATCGACGACTTCATCGAGGCGGAGATTCGCTGGCTGCGCACCCAGGGCCTGTAAGAGCCCCGCCGCGGTACCGGCTGGCCCGCCGGACGGGCTCCGGGCGACCCCTTTGCGGGTCAGTGCGCCAGGCGAGCCGCCGTCAGCGCCAGCATGATGATGAACAAGGCGGCGAGCAGAAGCTGAACGCTCAGGGCCGGCCCCTGGTGGTGGACGTGCGTCCTGGCCGAGCGGCAGGTAGCGCACCGGCCCTCGGCGACGGGCCCGGCGCACCGAGCGCAGATCAGGTTCTCGCAGCTCATCTAGCTCCTTAGCCCGGCTCTCGCCCGGTCACTTCGGCGATGTTGGACGTTCCTGACCAGTTTCCCCCCTAGACTGGCGGATGGCCAAACCGGGCCGTGATCTCGCGGCCAGGCAGGCAGCCGGCAGTCTCGACGAGCGTGTGCGATGGGCCCCGTGATCCACTTCGATAACGTCACTAAGACGTACCAGAACCAGAGCCGTTCCGCCCTGGAAAGCGTCACCCTTGACGTGGAGAAGGGCGAGTTCGTGTTCCTCGTCGGCCCGTCGGGGTCGGGAAAGTCGACGTTCCTGCGTCTGGTGCTCAAGGAGGAGCGGCCGTCCGAGGGCCGGATTCACGTGGCCGGAAAGGACCTGAGCCGGCTGACGAACTGGAAGGTGCCGCATCTGCGGCGCCGGATCGGCTGTGTTTTCCAGGACTTCCGGCTACTGCCGAACAAGAACGTGTACCAGAACATCGCGTTCGCGCTCGAGGTGATCGGCAAGCCGCGCCGGTTCATCCGCAAAGTCGTGCCCGACGTCATCGACCTGGTGGGCCTGGAGGGCAAGCGCGACCGGATGCCCGACGAGCTGTCCGGCGGCGAGCAGCAGCGCGTCGCGATGGCCCGGGCGTTCGTAAACCGCCCGATGATCTTGCTGGCGGACGAGCCGACCGGCAACATCGACCCGGCGACGTCCATCGGGATCATGAAGGTCCTCGACCGGATCAACAGGACCGGGACCACCGTGGTCATGGCAACGCATGACGCGGCGATCGTGGACTCCATGCGCAAGCGCGTGATCGAGCTCGAATATGGCAAGGTGGTCCGCGACCAGGCGCGGGGCGTCTACGGGCAGGCCTACTGACCCGAGTGACGACGATGACCGAGGGATCAGCGACGACCGAGGGACCAGCAACGTGCGTGCGCAGTTTATTCTCCACGAGGTCTGGATCGGCCTCCGGCGCAATCTGACCATGACGATCGCCCTGATCGTGGTGGTCGCCATCAGCCTGGCGCTGCTGGGAACCGGGCTGCTGTTCGTCAAGGAGGTCAGCAACACCCGGAGTTACTGGCAGAGCAGGGTTCAGCTGTCGGTCTACCTGTGCACCAAGACCAGCCTGAGTGCTGCCTGCGTGAAAAACGGCCCGGTGACGGCGTCAGAACGAGCTCAGATCTATCTGGAGCTGCACAGCGACCCCGCGGTGGCGAGCGTTACCTACCAGAATCAACAGCAGGCCTACACCGCTTTCCGGCAGGAGTTCGCCGGCAATCAGTCGATCGTCAGCCTGACAAATCCCAGTGACATACCGAGCTCGTTCCAGATCAGGCTGAAGAACACCGAGGCGGACGTTACCCAGGTCAGTAATACGGTGACCGGCGCCCTGGGCGTCGACCGGATCGTGGCGGACTCCTCCTTCCTGAACAAGTTCTACAAGCTGCTCGACGGCGCGCGCAATGCGGTCATCGTGATCGCGATCATCCTGATCATCGCCGCGATCTTGCTGGTGGCCAATACCATCCGGCTGTCCGCGTTCAGCCGCCGCCGGGAGACCAGTATCATGCGCCTGGTCGGCGCGTCTAACTTCTACGTGCAGCTTCCCTTCTTGGTGGAAGGCATGATTGCCGGGCTGTTCGGCTCGCTGGTTGCCGCGGGGCTGCTGGTCGCGGTCAAGTCGGTCTGGCTCGACGGCCTGCAGCAGTATTTCGCGTTCAACGTCCAGCTCGGCACCGCCGACCTGGTAGAAGTGATAATCCTGGCGATGATCATCGGCGTGCTGCTGTGCGGCGCAACGTCGTTCCTCACCCTCAGGCGCTACCTGCGGGTGTAACGCCAGGACGGGTGAGGGTATGACTGCTGAGCGTGGTACGAAGGTCGTGGCGCGAAACCGCCGGGCCCGGCATGACTATGCCATCGAGGATGTCGTGGAGGCCGGCCTGGTGCTGACCGGCACGGAGGTTAAGTCCCTGCGGCTCGGCCGTGCGTCGCTGGCCGACGGCTTCGGGCAGATTTCCGATAGCGAAGCGTGGCTGCACGGCGTGCACATACCCGAGTACACCCTGGGTACCTGGACCAATCATGAGCCGCGCCGGATCCGCAAGCTGCTCATGCACCGCCGGGAGATTGACCGGCTGGCGCGCGAGACGTCCGAGCGCGGCCTGACGCTGGTCCCGCTGTCGCTGTATTTCAAAGACGGCAGGGCGAAGGTGGAACTGGCGCTGGCGCGCGGCAAGCGCACCTACGATAAGCGCCATGACCTGGCGCGCCGGGACGCTGCGCGGGAGGTTGACCGTGCCCTGCGACGCCGGAATTAAGGCAGCGAGCTGATGGGCCGCCGGAAGCTCCGGATCACGCTGGGACGGGCAGCGGCCACTGTCGCGGTTGCCGGGCTCGGTGCGGCGCTGCTGAGCGGCGGCCTCACGCCCGCGCCGTCGGTCGAGCCCACCGTGCAGGCGTTCCTGCTGGCCTGGCAGCAGCGGCAGTACACGGTTGCCGCGAGCCTGACCAGCGGCGCGCAGCCCGCTGCCGGGCGGTTCCTGGCTGACGTGTACCGGCAGCTCGACGCGACCGGCTATACCCTGCGCATCGGCCAGATCAGTCAGGATGGCGACGCTGCGGCTGCGTACTTTGACGCTTCGGTGAACCTCGGCAGCGACCGGCTCCAGTGGGACTACCGCAGCCGGCTCGTCCTGCACCGCACCGGGGGAATCTGGAAAGTGGACTGGAGCCCGGCGGCGATCGTGCCGGGCCTGCACATCGGCCAGCGGCTCGATCTGCTGACCGCGATGCCCAGCCGGGCGCCGGTGCTTGACGCCGCGGGCCGGTCACTTTCGGCGGTGTCGCAGGTGCAGGAAATAGGTGTCCGTCCTGACCAGCTGACCGACCCGGCAGCCACCGCGCGCGCGCTGGCGCGCATTGCCCGGCTGCCTGCTGACCAGGTGGCCGCTATCACCAGGCAGATTACCGCCGCCCCGTCCGCGGCGTTCCTGGAGCTCGTCCGGCTGCAGCCGGCTGCCTACCGCCGGATCCGGGCTGCTCTGCACCGGATCCCCGGCCTGGTCATCAAGACGGCCAGAACCCAGCTCTTTGACAGCATCGCGCCGGCTGTCACCGGCACCGTCGGCACGGAGACCGCCGCCGCGCTGGCGCCTGGCCGGCCGCCTTACCGGCCGGGCGCGACGGTGGGCCTGTCCGGTCTGCAGCAGGCTTACCAGCGCACGCTGACCGGCACGCCGACCACCGAGATCGTGGTCGAGGGCACGAACGGCAGCCTGGTGCAGGTGCTGCACCGGTGGAGCGGGACGCCCGGCACTGCCGTGCGGACAACCCTCAGTTCCGCCGTCCAGCGCGACGCCGACCGCGCACTGGCCGGCTTCCGGTCCTCGGCCGCGATCGTCGCCGTCCGGGCCGGGTCCGGCCAGATCCTGGCAGTAGCCGAGCACCAGGGGGCCGGCCTGCCGCCGGTCCGCCCGCTGGACGGCCAGTACCAGCCGGCTCAGACCTTCACGATCATCTCCACTGCCGCCCTGCTGGTCACCGGTTTCCGCGTCAGTACGCCGATTCCGTGCCACGCCACCGACCCCGTCGGCGGTCAAGTTTTTTCTAACGACCCGGAGCCGCATCTGGGTGCCCAGCCGCCGTTCAGCAGCGACTTCGCGCACGGCTGCGCTACTGCATTTGCCGGGCTCTCCCGGAATCTGACATCCCGGAGCCTGATGCAGGCGGCGACAGGGTTCGGCATCGGGGCTTCCTGGCGGCTGCCGCTGACGGCGTTCACCGGTTCCATGGCCGCCCCGTCCGGCGAGGCGCAGCTCGCCGCGGATACCATCGGCGCGGGCAGCGTGCTGGTGAGTCCGCTGGACATGGCCCTGGCCGCGGCAGTCGTCCAGTCTGGCTCCTGGCATCCCCCTGAGCTGGTAACCGGGCTGCCCGGCCCGAGCGGGAAATCCGCTGCCCCGGTTGACGGTCAGGTCGTCTCATCCCTGCGGTTGCTGATGCGCCAGGTTGTGGTCCACGGCGCGGGCTCGGCGGCGAACGCCGGCCGATCCGCTCAGGCGGTGGTATCTGGCCAGGTCGGTGGCGTGTCCCTCACGTCCGGCGGCCAGCACGTGCGGGCCAGCTGGTTTGTCGGCTTCCGCGGCGATATCGCATTCGCGGTCCTGGTCTTCGCGAAATCAGCGCGGCCCGCGGCCGCGTCACTGGCTGGCCGGTTCGCCCGCGGGCTCCGGCCGGGCTCTTGACCATACCGTTACCGGTGTTTTAGTAACACCGAGCAACCTTCTGTGCACGTTCTGGCGTCTTACCTAATGACTGGGGTGCCGCTCGGGGGGTTGCGGTCCAGTCGTCGTGATGGGTACCGGGCCTCAACTCGGGGGAGGCCCGGCCATTGAAAACCGGCATGACCCTGCCGGTCGCCCCCGTGGGCGCTTCTCGGCCACCGCCGGCGCCCACGGGGGCACTCCCGCGCCAGCCCCACGCAGCGAGCGCCGCGATCGGATGCTAGCCCGCGGCTGCCAAGACGGCATGACCGGGTAGACTGTAGTCGATCGCAGTATCCCGCAGGGGGGTGACAGGCTTCGACTTCGGTAGTTGATTCAGGGGAAGCGTGCCGAGGGTCGCGGTGATGACCTCGTAAATCCTATGACCGCACATGATAAGTGCCAATTCAAAGCGCACTCATCTCGCCCTCGCGGCCTAACACCGCGAGTTAGAGATTGTCAGCCTGGGAGAGCCTCCGGCCCGGTGTCTGGCATCAGCAAGGGGGATCCACCGTCTAGCCCGGCCGCGGGATTAGGCGGGACATCTAACAGCGGCTGAGCCTGGTCGGCGGCCTGCCTGCGGGACCGCCGGGGCTGAGAAATCCACAGCAGGCTGCGCACGGAGAAGCCCTGTTGATGTACTGAAGGACGCGGGTTCGATTCCCGCCACCTCCACCGTTGGTGTCTGGCGCGGACACCCCTCCCTTGGCTTCCTTGGGACGGGTGTCCGTATTTTCACCGGTGCTCTCGATGGTGAGGCCATGCCTGGGGCAACAGGTCAGGCGCGGAGCCAGCTGAACACGGCGGCGGCGAATTCCGATGGCCGTGCTGCATGGACATGATGCCCGGCTGGAATGGTCACCACTTCACAGCACGGGATGCGAGCAGCTACCGCTGCCAGCTTCTCCTGAGGGATGTGGCTGCCGGGACCGCCGCCGATCAGTAGCGTCGGCGCGGTGATCGCGCCGAGGCCATCCCAGGCCGCCGCGTCGCCCTTGTTGACCTGGCCGATGATGGCCGGCACCGCCGCCCAGTCGAAATCCAGTGATCCCTCAGGGCGCTCGGGGATGACCCGGTCGCGAGGGAAGGGCGGCGGAACGTCCTCAACGATCAGCCGCTCGACCCGGCCGGGCCGTTGCATGGCAATCAGGTACGCCACCGCGCCGCCCATGGAGTGCCCGGCGAGCGTGACCTTGCGCAGGCCCAGCTCGTCGAGTACGCCCAGGACGTCATCGCACATGAGCTGGAACGAGTAGGTTCCCGGCCAGTCACTATCGCCATGGCCACGAAGATCCAGGGCGAATACGCGAAAGGACTCAGTGAACCAGGCCATCACCGGTGCCCAGCTGGTGCCCCGCTCACCTAAGGCGTGCAGCAACACCATCGGCGGGGCATCCGGGCCGCCCCTGACCTCGTACGCCATGCGAATCCCGCCGGTCACTACCCATCGTCCGGCATCCACCAGGCTGACGATACAGCGACCCTCGAGCCGCGCTGGTCGGGGCGAGATAGAGATTCGGGGCACGCCCCGCCGCAGTACCGCTTTAGCCGTCGTGGGTTGCGGCGGGTCGCCAGGACATGATGAGCGTCGTTGGCCTGGGAGAGCGAACACCGGGCATAGTTGGCAGACGCGAGATTCGTGCGCGCCAGGACGACCACCGACCGTTTGAGGAACCGATGCTGATCGCCACCGAGGAAGCCTTCGCTCCGCCTGAGTACATCACTGAGTTCCTCGCGCTCGTCGAGCGTCAGGACACGCCGGTCACGCGCTACCTCAAGATCTACTACACGCGAGCCGAGAGCGTTCGCCAGCTGACCGATCTCGACTTCCGCCTGGCGGAGATGGATCGTTTCGACGTGTCGATGCACGTGCTCTCGGTCGCCGCGCCAGGCCCGCAGGCCTTCGACGCGCCCACCGGCAGCTCGATCGCGACACTCGCCAACGACATGCTGGTTGAAGCGATCCAGCGGCATCCGACACGCTTTGCCGGCCTAGGTGCGGTTGCGCCCCAGGATCCGGTGCGCGCAGTGCGCGAGGTCGAGCGGATCATGGGTTCGCTCGGACTCTCGGGGGTCATCATCAACTCGCACACCCACGGGGAGTACCTCGACCAAGAGAAGTTCCGCCCCCTGCTGGACGCGTGCGAGGCCTTGAGCGCGCCGATCTACCTGCATCCGACGTTTCCATCTGAGGTGATGATCGCGCCCTACGTCGACTACGGAATGATGGGAGCGCTCTGGGGATTCGGTGCCGACGCGTCGTTGCACGTGGTACGGATGATCCTCGGGGGAGTGTTCGACCGAAATCCGGACCTGCAGGTCGTGCTGGGTCATCTCGGCGAGGGTCTGCCGTTCTGGCTGGACCGGCTCGACAACCGCTATGCCAACATTTTGCGAAGAGGCGGCTCGGAGCTGCTCGGATCGTTGCCCCTGGAGATGCTGCCCAGCGAGTATTTCCGGCGAAACTTCCATGTCACCACCAGCGGGATGAACACCCGCCCGGCTCTTGACTTCACCCTGGACCGACTAGGCAGCGACCGCGTCATGTTCGCGATTGACTACCCCTACGAGCAGACCCAGCAGGCGGTCGAATTCATCCGCAGCGTGACGCTGCCCGAGGACGAGATGAGCGCCATCACCCAGGACAATGCGCGCCGGCTGTTCCGTCTCCTTATCTGACCGAGATCCGCCAGTAGCGCTGGGGGCGTTGGCGTGTTGAAGGGGCAGATGCGTGCTCGGCCGCAGAAGTCGCGCCACGGGAAAAACTGAAGGCGGCGCGTCTCGCCGGAGTGCGAACCTCGCTGATCATCCTCTTGGCCACCGTCACCTGCGGCGTCATCGTCGCGCTGCCGGACTGCTCGCCAGCTCTCAGCTTGTCACGGGCGACCTCTTCACCGGTCCTGCTGCGGTCCTGCGCTCGTGGCGGCGTCGGATTCGCCCAGTACCCAAAGACCCCGAGCACTCGCACGGCCGCGATCCGCCGAACCATCCGAATGGGCCCCGGTAGCGACGTGAGAAGTCGGTAGCGGCCAGAGTGCTTCGGCGTCGCGCTCGGTCGTTGTCCCTCGTCGGAACCCTGGGGCGCCTGGCCGGGCGGGGCCTGGTCGCCGACTTGTCGGAGTCTCAGCCAGCGCCTTGAGCGCGAAAGGCCTGGTGCTGCGCGCGGACAAATTCCGCGAAAGTGGTGGGTTGGCGTCCTAGCAGCCAGGTCAGGACGTTCGGATTCCCGACGAAGTCGTGGTTGCTGTAGCGGGTCGTGATGGCGCGGAGCACCCCGACCTGGTGGCTCACTGAGGCTGGATCCGCCTCCCCGACCCATGCCTTGAGGTATGTGTCTGCGTCGATCTCGTTGACCTGGACCTGGCGCCCCAGCTCTGCCGAAATGATGGTGCCGAGCTCGTGCGCGGTGTACCGGCCCTGCGCCACCAGCTCGTAGGTGGCACCGACATGGCGCGCACTGTCGGCGAGCACCATCGCCGCGACGTCTGCGACGTCGCCGAGATCTACCAGCGACTGCCGCCGCTCGAGGGACCACGAGAGCTCGAACACGCCTCGCTCGAAGACAGGATGCAGCTTCAGGGGAAGCATGTAGTTGGCTGGCTGCAGGATCGTGAACTCGAGGCCGGAGTCGAGCAGGTGCTCCTCGATGTCTCGCTTGATCTCGTGCTGGACCAACTCCGAGGTGATCGCATGAAGCACCGAGCTGAACACCACGTGTGCGACGCCGGCCGCCCGCGCCGCGTCGACCACCCCGAAGCCCATCTCGCGCTCTCGCGGATGGATCGTCGGCCCAACATGATAGATCTTGTCGACGCCCGAAACAGCCCGGGCGAGCACCGCCGGATCGCTCAGGTCGCCGACTACGACGTCTGCGACTCCGAGGGCTTGGAGGTGCTCCGCCGAGGTCTGGGTCGCAACGCACGCGCGGACTATTCGGCCGGCCTCGAGCAGTTTCGGTATCAGGCGCCGGCCCTGGTTGCCGTTCGCGGCAGTCACCAAGATCACGTGGCTCGGACCCAACCTATCCAGACCCCTCGGATGTTGCGTGTGGTCGAGATGTCGGACGTCGGGTCCCCATCGACCAGAAGTAGATCGGCGCGCTTCCCGGCCCAGATTTCGCCGCGGTCCGACAGACCGAACGTCTCGGCGGCCAGAATGGTCGCTCCCCGCAGCAGCTCGACCGGTGTCAGTCTGGCGTCCACCATCCGTTCCAGCTCCTCATGCAGGGCGGATGACCTGCGTTGTCGTGCGTACCCTTCGATCCAGTCGGGGTCAGGAGGCCGGGTCGAGGCCGCTCGCCCACTCCGTCACGGTGTCGGTGAACAGCTTGGGCTCGTACAGGTGCATGGCGTGGGGCATCTCGGGGAACGCGTGGAATGTGAGGTCCTGCCCGGCCTCGACGACCAGTTGCTTGACCCGGTTTGCCTGCAGATCGGACAGGGCGCCGACCAGGTTGCCCGTGCTTTCGTCGACTGAGTAGAAGTGCTGCGTGAAAAGGACGGGGACCTTGACGCTCGCAATCATGTTGTCGTGATCGCAGCTGGCGGTGGCTATACCTGAGGCGAAGGCCCGGCCCCACTCGGGGTCGTACTCCTTAAGGTTCTGGGGGATGCCCTCGGTCGGTGCACCCTCGATCGGCGGGAACATGGCGCCGATGCCCTTGAGCATCCACAGTGGCAGCGTCCTGGGGATGGCGGGCTGCAGTCCGTCCCAGTCTCCGATCGACCATTGGTCGCCGAGGTACTTGTTCCACAGCGCGAACAGCGGCCCGATGCCCTGGCGAATGGATTGGCCGACGGCCGGGTTGCCTTCGGAGGCGTAGAAGGGCGGGTCCTCCCAGATCGCGGCTCGGACCTGGCCGGGCTTGGCGAACGCGGCCAGCCACGCGGAGATCGTGCCGCCGGACGAGAGCCCGGACACGATCGTCGGGCGTCCAATCACTAGGTCGATGAAGCGCACCAGGTCGTTGCCGAACGTGTCGAGGGTGTAGCGGCCCGGAGTCCAGGTCGATCGGCCCTGCCCGCGCAGGTCGACGGCGAACACCTGGAAGTGTTCGGCGAGCATGGGCATGACGCGTTCGTAGCCCCACCATGACTCGCTCTGGGCAGGGATGAGCAGCATGGCGGGCAGGCTCGCGTCGCCGGCGGTGGCGTAGTTGAGCCGGACCTCACCGACGTCGACGAGGTGCTCGCCGAAGGAATGCGGGATGTAGATGTCGGCGTGGTCTTCGGCTTCGAGCATGCGCATGGTTGCTGTCCTCTCAGGTTTCGAGCCGAACCGCGGGATCGCGGTCGACAGATCGTGCGACGTCGGTGGCGCCTCGGACTCTTAAGAAGAGTTCGGCGGGGTCGACCTCGGCCAGGGACCCGCACCAGGCGACGTACTGGTCGGGTCGCACGAGGACGGCGTCCATCCCGTAGCGGGCGCGCAGTGCGCAACGTGTCTACCAGCTGCATCCGGGCGGTCCAGGGGTCAGTCGACAGGATCTCGGCCTCGATCGGTGCGCCGACTGCGCCGTCGATGAGACGGTGCGGGTCTCGGCGTCCCGCCTCCTCGCTCACCCCGAAGGCGATGATCCACCACGTATCGTCGAAGTCGAGTGGTCCCGTCAAGGTCGGCCCGGAGTTGTTGATGATCCAGTACTGCACTGCCCGGCCGTGTCCGACGCGGTCTGCCGGCCCTGGTGCAGTGAACACCACGCCGAAGTTGCGGCGCAGGGCACGATCTTCTCCTACGTACGCTTGCGCCGGTCTGCTGTCGGACCACGCTGCGCGGACCACGTAGTCGGCAGTCACGGCAGCTGCTTTCCGTCTTGGTCCTCGACCCTAACTATGACCGATGCGTCGTCCTGATCGACGGCCGTCACGGGGTACCCGGTGGCCAGCCGGCACGTCGGGAGCGCGGCGACGGCCTCGCGAAGCAACTCCTCGAGGACGAACTGAGGGGAAGGTTCCACCACCACACAGTCGATCTTCCGGGAGTCCAGCTCAACCGCTGTGGCCAGGCCCACGGGGCCGCCGCCGGCGACCAAGACCTGCGTGCGCAGCAGGCTGGGGGCGCCGGCGGCGGCCCCGTCCGCTACGCCGAGCAAGGCCGTGGTCATATGCCAGTGTTATCACACATATCAGCCTGGCGTCACGCGAAGGGCAGCCCCGGATTCGCCTCTTACGACGCGGGTAACTTCGTCGAGTGGAGCGCGAGGAGACGGGGTCGCCCACCCAGACCTCAGACGGCGGTGCAGCGCGCGTTCACCTCGCGAGCTTCCCCGTGCACAGACACACTGGCAGCCATGACAAACGCGAGGACCGCGCAACCCGGGTGCAGGAATACCTTGAGCTCCATCACCACGTCTGCGGTGGCGTTCGAGCTTTCCCCAATCCTTCTAGGTCATCGGTCACGACCGGTCCCAGCCCGGCTGGCCGGACCCCCTTGTTCCTCGCCGAGTGCCAGCAGAGCAGTGCGCTCGTTCCGGGTGAGATGCTCTCTAACGGCTTCGGCTGCAAGCTGCGGGTCGCGAGCACGGAAGGCTGTGACCAGTTCTTCATGGGCCTGCTCGCGCCGTTCATGCTCCGAGGGGTCTGGATCCAGTCGGCCGAAACCGATTCGCACGTAGCGTTCTGCTGCACGCCATAGCGTTGTCAGAAGTCGTACGTCCCAGGTCGTGGCGGCGGGTGCCAACAGGGCGCGATGGAACGCCAGGTGATCGTCGTAGATGGCGTCCATGCTCAGGTCGACACTCCCAAACCCGGCGGCCAGGGCCTCCAGGTGGTCGAGCTCGGATTCCGACAACAACATGCATGACCGTGCGGCAATGTCCGGCTCGAGCTGACGCCGTAGGCGATAGATCGCCTCAAGGTCGTGGAGGTCGAGTGGCGCCACGGTCGCGCTGCGACCGGGCCGGGTGATCACCAGTCCCTCATTCTCGAGGTTACGTAGCGCCTCACGCACCGGGATGAAGCTCACCTCCAGCATGCTGGCGATCTCGCGGAGCGAGAAGCTCTGTCCGGGGGCAAGATCCCCGGAGAGGATCGCGCGACGCAACTCCGTGGTGACCCTGTCGGTGACAGAACTCGCTTGGATCGGCCGCACGGCCGAAACGGTGCCCGCCACGTGCCCACCCCTCGCAGTTCGGTTGCTATCAACAATAGCGGCGAGTTGGCTGCCCCAGCCGCGGCGGAGCGCTCGAGGGTTGCTGTTATCACATATCATCGCTCGGCTCCCTGAGGGTTGCCCGGCCTCAAATGAGCGTTGGTCAGCGAGGAGCGCAGGGTGAGGACCGTGAACAACGGCGGCTGGCTCGCCGTCCTGGCTCCTGGAGGAGCCTTCGACGTGGAGGCCGCCAGCGGCGGGCCGCTTCGGCCCGATGTGGCGGCGTAGTCAAGCAGCATGCCGCATGGGCCATCGACCGGCACTGCGCCTACCCCGACTCCACCAACGCGGCGATCTGACTGGCCCGAAACGACGTCATGTTGTCGCGGTGGCTTTAAAGAAGGTGTAGCAGAACACCCCGTCGGGTTGCGTGGTGCGTTGCAGATCGCGGATGCCGCGGTCGAAGCGGTCGGCGTCGATGAGCCCCGCGGCAACGGCGGGACGGCGGACTCCTTCGATCATGGCCGTGAACGTCTTGCCGATGAAGGCGTCGACGAGGTCCGGGCGAGTGGCGTCGACGTAAACCTGGCGCGGGGACACCGAGACGTTCCCGTATCCGGCGCCGGCCAGCAGCGGGTAGAGGCGCCGTCCGATGAGCGCATCGCCGCCTGCTTGGCGTTGCAGCGTCACCTGGCAGGCGATCGCGTCTCGGGCGGCCTCGCTGTCGGGATGGAAGTAGGCCGAGCCGTGGTCGCCGTCGATGACGGTGATCGTGCCGCCGGACCTGAGCATCGCGCGCAGCCGCCGCAGCGCTTCGCCGGGATTTGGGAGATGTTCGAGCAGGAAACAGACGAAGACGTGGTCGAACCGGCCCGCGGACAGCGGTCCGTCCGCATAGGGCAGATCGAGGACGTCGGCTTGCGTGAACGTGATGTCTTCGGCGCCCGCGGCCGTCACTCGCCGTCGAGCCTGCGCGAGCGAGCCGGATGAGACGTCGACGCAGGTGAGCATGGCGCCGGGGCTGCGCTGAGCGAGGATCACGGTCTGCGCGCCGACGCCGCAACCAGCCTCGAGGACCGAGGATCCGGGCAGATAGCCCGTGTCGCCGTGCAGCAGCTCGACCAGCGTCCCGGCCTGGTCATGCAGGCGCCGGTTTTCCTCGCTCCGGTAGCCGTGCACGTACTGCTCGAACATCGCCATCGTCTCAATCACCTGCGCCGACCCGTATCGCCGATGCCGGCAGGCGAAATACCACCGGCACCGGCTCAGCCCCCTCGCATCCCCCTGCCCAGCAGGGTGGAGTTTAGTGCCGGCCGGTTACTGGCTGGCACTAGTGCAGCCCCTCACAAGTCTCTTACTGGCTCCTGGCCGGTCGGGTCGTTACTTCTTGTAGTCGGCGAGGTGGACGATGGCGGCGGTGTCGTAGGCGTCGTTCGGGTGGCCGGTGTAGTGCCC
>JAABUX010000052.1_pt1 | contig 191129 bp, 201 predicted proteins | sample 5561851 | NCBI WGS metagenome assembly JAABUX01 (sample SAMN10711883, study PRJNA513361) | rock metagenome | isolation source: Antarctica rocks | place: Antarctica: Victoria Land, Richard Nunatak red sandstone | collected 2016-01-03
TGAGACAACCAGGAACGTAACGAGAAGGAGCCCTTTACGCACGCACCGACACAAGCAAACCGGACACAGCGCCACCCAGCATACTAAAATGCCGTACCCGCCATCACCTCAGAAGAGCCGCACCCATTGCAGATAGGCGCTCAGAAATCTACCCGAGTCCGATAGCTAAGTTTCTGGTTAGTATCAGGAGGACGGGGCAGCTTTGGCGGAATCTCTAAGTACTGCCTGACCCAAATTCGAACGGCCCGAATTCTCTGGCATGTCGTCTTACGTCTTCCCAGAAATAGGATATTATTTCGCCTCTCCGAGCATTCCAGAAGAGCGTATTCTCGCGAGCTATAAAGACTGCCTCCAGTTCACGTGAACGTTCGGTTGTGTTCTTCAATCTCTCATTGGTAGCGGCTTCTGTCTCCTCGTCACTGCCAGACCATTTATAATGACCGAAAGCATTTCGCGCTGCGGATACCTGATCGATTAGTAATATGTCCGCCGCAGCTAACGGCTCGAACCCTGCAATGTGCCAGAGTGCAGTGACTTTGGTATTGAGCCGAAGCTCCCGTATCAAAGGTTTAATAGTTTCCAGACTGTAACCTTTTCTCTGAAGGCCATATATTAGATCACCATTTACCGTATGCTCAATCCAGAGAGCGTATAGCGTGACTGATAACTCAAAGCTACCGTTGTGCGCTTCGGCTTCAGCACGCTCTAGAAGAGAGGACCGATGATCGAGAGTATGCAAGAGGCCGACTTCCCCGGTGGCGACGCCTTTTGCAAGAGCCTTGTATTCATTAATAATTTGCTCTGGTTTCTTATCGCCTACTTCAACGGAGCCGTCTTCTATATATGAACAGAAGACAGACTCGAATACTCTCATAAGTGGGTTATCAGGATCGCTGAAATCAGTCGTGTACATAGGATCATCTTAAGCCTAAAAGGACAGGTCGCACCAGGGGTAGTGTCGACCATATCCTAACACCTGCTGAAGAGCCGAGGCGGGGTTTGGCCATCGGGCGGGGCTAGCCAGATTGTGGTTTAAAACGGCGCGTAAAGCCGCCCAAGTGCTGAGCGCTGGTGACGGCGCGTGGCCCTGGTCAGGGGGCGTTATGGCCAGGTGCAACCAGGCGCGTACATATCGCGATCTCTACGGATCAGAAGGCTGAGCTGGCTGCCCATCAGCGTGGCTACATGCCGGTGGCTACTGCCGTAAGACTCCCGGCACACCCATGACCTAAGGCTGGGCCGTCGGCGAACCATGACAGCGCTTGTAGGCCAGGCGCGGCGCGGCCCGCTGGACGGCATGGACGACCTGGTCCGCCGAGCGCTCCGCTATGCCAGCGGTCAGCGCTTGTCTGATTGCGAGCAGCTCGCCCGTGCTGGCCGCCGACAACAAGCTGATCATGCTCCGCAAATTGTCGAGGCTGCCCAGCGCCACCATCGCCCGCAGCGCAGCCGCAACGTCCGGTTGACTTAGGTCGATCACACCGTCCGGAAGCCGACCCATGCCCCCGCAGCTAGGGCAAGGACCTGCCTGGTTGTTGAGAAAAAAATTGGGGCCACCAGTAACCGTGAAATCGCTCGGGAAGATCGTGCCGCACGCACCGCAGACAGCTGGCAGGTTAACCGGCTGCTCTACAGGGTCCGGACTGGAGGCGATCATTGGCGGCATGCTACCGGTCCATAGCACGCGGGGAACCAACTGAGTAACTACGGCGATCAGTGCAGACGTACGCCGTAGGACACTAACGGACGATTTGCCGTCAGCTAACCGGAACTTATGGGGAGCCTGCGGGTTCGGAGAGTTGGTATTGGGAGCAGGGGGCCGTCGAGCTAGCGGCCGGGCAGCATGCAGCAGAAAGATGCAGCAGCCGGTGCGTCCTTCTGGGATCATCCGGATGACCGCTGCTGAGCGTCTGATCTCGGCAGACTACTATGAAATCCGCACTGCCAGTAGTTCGCATCAAGGGGGGCAGGGGTTCAAATCCCGTCAGCTCCCGCTCTCAGAGCTTGATCATGCCCGATACGCGCCCGTGTCGGCCGGGTGTGTTGATTTCTGCCTGCTCAGGGTGCGGTAGCTCTGCCCCATGGTAAGGAGAAGGTCTACGGTTCGATTCCGTAAGGGGGCTCTTCACTTTCGTAGCACGGTGAGTAATGCAACTGCTGACTGTCGCGATGCTTACGGGCGTCCAGATCTCCGACTCTGGACTCTGGACTCTGGACTCGGGACCTTGGCACCTCGGCATGCAGTCTGCGCCCAATTGCCGAGTTCTGTTTTCTAGCCCTGCTGACTCCGGCTGGTGGGCGATCACCGCCGTGGCGGTCGTGCCGACATCCGCTCATAGCCCGCTGTGTCTATTACTCAGGATCTACGACCGCCCGGCAGGTGACCTTTCGCGGCCAGCCCGCGCCTGAGGCCAATGACATTAAGTTAAGGTGGGGCTGGCAGGGGCCAGAAGACGATCCTGGTCAGCGGGGTCAGCCGGGCGGTCTCGCCGGGTTTGCGAGTCTGGTAGCGGCCGCCGGGCCGTCTGGTTTTGCGCTCGTAGCGGCGCCCCGGGCGGGACGGGACGAGGTTGCGGGCGAAGGTGATCTCGAAGGCAAGGTCGGCGGTGAGGTCGCCGAGGCGGTCAGGGGGAAAAGCATCCGGAGTCGCTGATGCGGCTGCGGATGGCGTCGCGGGCGCGGGTGAACGAGATCCTGGCGGGATCGATCCCGGCGTCGTCTGCGGCATGGCTGATCAGGGTGCGGATGGCCTGGTAGCAGCAGAGCATGGCGTAGATCTCCTGCCGGATCATCGGCGGCGATTTCGACCGCAGCACCACGGTGGCGCCCCCGCGCAGCGAGGTTTCCAGCTCGCTGAAGCAGGTCTCCAGCTGCCAGCGGGCGGCATAAGCCGCCGCGGCCCGCTCGCAGGTCAGCAGCACGGGATCGGGGATGTCGGTGACCAGGGTGAAGGTTTCCGGCGTCTCGCTGCCGTCCTCGCTGGTAACGGTGTACTCAATGACCCGGACGGTGATGCCGGGGATGTCCGCCGGGTCCGCGCCGCGGCGGCGCATCTTGCGGGACGCGGCGGGATCGGCGATCCGCGACAGCCAGGTCCCGTCGGCCAGCACCTTCAGCACCGGCAGGCTCGTGTCGCTTCTCGCGCGCCACAGCACGTGCACCCCGGCCGCGAGGACGTCGCCGAGCAGGCCGTGGGACAGGAAGTTCCGGTCGGCCAGCAGCAGGTCCCAGCTGCTGAGCCTGCCCAGCAGCTGGCGGGCCAGCGGCTGCTCCCCGGCGGCCAGGCCCGAGGTGGCCGCGCCCAGCACCGCCCGGGTCCCGCACTCCGCGAGGCCCGCAACGCGGATCTGCGGGAACGGGCCGCGCCCGCCGCCGTTGCCCGGGTAGCCGAACTCCGCCCCGTTCTCCTCATTATCAGGCAGGTCCAGGCACATCCCGTCGATGGCCACCAGCCGCATCCCCGAGACCAGCGCGCGCTCGTGCTCTTCCCCGGCCAGCGACCCGGCCACCGCCTCCAGCAGCCGTTCCATCACCGGCCAGCCCAGCCGCTGCCGCGCATACGTAATCGCCGCCGGGCTCGGCTGCATCCCCGGCTCCAGGCGCGACCGGAACCGCCGCGCCCAGTCCAGGCCCGCGACCAGCTTGCCCCGCACCTCACCGTAACCAGACTGGAAGAACAGCACCATCGCCAGCAGGTAATAGACGACCACCTGGGCCGGCAGCGTACGCGTGCGCTGCTCCCGAACACCCGCCTCATCGACCACGCGGTCCACCAGCTCCGGCGGGAACACCGTCGTCAGCACGCCGACCCCGATCCGGTCCGCCAGCCGGTCCCCGGCCACCACCTGCTGCCCTGACCTCGCCACGCAGGTGATCTTACACCAAAGGACGGCCTAACTTAACGCCATTGCGCCTGAGGCTCAGTTGACCCCGGTGGCATGGGCGTCCTCCTTCCCGGTCTCGCGAGGGCGGGGGAGGCCCATCGGTCACCTGGCCCGCTGGCCGGGGCCGCGTAGGGATGGTGACGTTGACCGCCCGGTCCGTCCGGCCTTTAGCATATTGTTTAAAAATAAAATATCGTCGACGCGGGAGCTGCAGTGGAGTGGGAAATCCTGATGACCACGCAGGTAGAGGCCTTTCTCGACGACCTGTATGACAGCGACCGGGTCAGCCACCAGCTGGTCAACCAGGCCATCCTCGTCTTAGAGCGCAACGGCCCGGCCGAGGGCCGGCCGCTGGTGGACTCGGTGACGGCGTCGCGAATAGCGAATATGAAGGAACTCGGCCGCCGTCAGCCGGGCGCAGCGAGGTGCGGATCTTACTGGTGTTTGACCCGTGGCGGTCGGCGGTGCTGCTTGTCGCGGGCGACAAGTCGGGCCAGTGGACAAAGTGGTACCGGACGGCGATCTCGCAGGCGGAGCGGCTGTATGAGGATTACCTGGCGGAGCGGGAGAAGGAGATGGGCCGGTGAGCGGGGTGTCCAGGTGGCGCGAGTCCGGGAATTTGGAGCGTGCGGTCGAGACCGCCGGGGGACAGGAGCCCTTCGACGCCGCGGTCAGTGCGATGCTGGATAATGCGCGGGGCTGGCGGCTGTCGGAGTTGCGGAAGCGGCGGGGGATGACTCAGGAGCAGGTGGCTGCGCGAAGGGGGTGTCGGTGGCGCGGGTGTCGCAGATCGAGGGCGGTGACGTGTCCACTCAGGAGGTGCTGAACCGGTTTGTGGCGGCGCTGGGCGGCACGCTGAAGCTGATCGCGGACTTCGGCGATGAGCAACTGAAGATCGCCTAACCGGGAGCAACAGGGGCGACCAGCGCTGGCTGTGCCCTATACGTGCCCTAGTTTCATCCATCCGCCTTGGGCTCCTGTGGCGTGAACATTCAGCTCCGTTGAGCGTGGTGGTCTCCGGTGAGGTCCCGGACTCGGCGGTCGGGCGGTCGTTCTGATCAGGTCAGGCTCGCGGCGAGTCCGGGAATCTGCTGGATGAGGCTGAGGTGCCCGTGGCCTTCGAGGAGCGTCAGCGAGGCGCCCGGGATGATTTCTGCTGTATGGCGGCCGTGTGCGGGGGGCGCGAAGGTGTCCTCCGCTCCGTGCAGGATCTTGGTCGGTGACGTGATCCGGGCCGGGTCGAATGACCATGGCCTGCCCTGAACGGTGATGTCCTGGGCGTACCCGGCGACGCCATGCTGAAAGGCCTCGATCATCGAGGCGAACAGTGCGGTCGTCGTCGCCTCGTCTTCGAGCACCCGGACGTCCGATGGGCCAAGATCCAGATCGAGCCCGGAATATCCCGACCCGTCGGGTCCATAGCGTTCTTCGCACCATCTGGTCGCCTCGGCTTCGTCGCCGGCGCGCATGAGTTCGGCTTCCGGCTCGAAGAACCCGTCCCACGCGGGCGCCCATCCCATGTCCGTGACACCAGCCACGACGCCGGTACCCGTGATGCGCCCCGCCATGGCGGCGGCACACACCACCGCATAGGGGCCTCCGGAGGAGAACCCGACCGACGCGAAGCGATCGATCCGGAGATAGCCGGTGAGCGCTGCAATGTCGCGGGGCCAGTCCTCAAGGCCACGACCAGGCAAGAACGACGACCGTCCATAGCCGGGCCGATCCGGTGATATCACCCGCACTCCGAGTTCCCGGAGTCGCTGGTCGAGGAAGGCAAGCTCGAGCCGGCTGGCGGGTGCGCTGTGGCAATACAGCACGGCTGGTCCGCCTGGTGCTCCATACTCGGTGTAAGCAAGGGTCCGGCTATCGCTCAAGGTCATCGAGTCGTCGATCACGGTGTGGATCGTATCGAGACGAGGATCGTCTCGGTGCGGGGTGAGCCACCGGACGACGGTGGCGGTCGAAAGCCAAACGTTCACCTTTTTGACCGAGTTCCGGTGCCGGCGTGACTGCGGGTATGCGGGAAGTTTCGCTGACTGGCTCAGCGTGTCGTGCTGCTTACGGAATGCCGGCTCTGATGGAGTACCTGTGTGCCCGATACGCCCGATGTGGCTGCCGCGCTGCAGGCGGCTAATACGCGGCTGCGGACGGAGAACGCCGGGCTGAAGGCCGAGAACGCAGAGCTGAAGGCGCAGCTGGCGAAGCAGGCGGGCAAGATCGCGCGGCTGGAGCGGCTGGTCTCCCGTAACAGCGGGAACTCGTCGATGCCGCCGAGCACCGATGACCAGCCGGGGAAGAAGCCGCCGGAGCGCAAGACGCGCCGGGGCGGGCGCAAGCCTGGCAAGCAGCCGGGCGCGCCGGGGGCGTACCTGGCGTGGAACGATCACCCGGACAAGACGATCCCGCACGTGCCGGAGGGCATGTGCGAGTGCGGGAAGGACCTCGCCGAGGCCCACGACCTGGGGATCCGGTACTCCCACCAGGTCACCGACCTGCCCGGGGAGCGGGCGGAGACCATCCAGCATGACCGGCACGCGGCAGAGTGCTCCTGCGGCCAGGTGCATGTCGCGGACGCCCCGCCGGAAGCGGCGGGCGCGCCGGGCACGGTGACCTACGGGCTGAACTTCCAGGCCTGGTGTGTGTTCCTGATGGTGATGCACCACGTCCCGGTCGAGCGGTGCGCGGACATCATCGAGTCGATGTCTGGCACCCGCCCCTCGGACGGGTGGGTGCACAGCCTGCTGGAGCGCGCCGCCCGGACGGTCGCCGCGGCGAACAAGGCGATCCGGGCGCTGATCATCCTCGCGCGCGTCGTCTGCGGCGACGAGACCCCGCTGCGGGTGGGCCCGGGCCCGAAGACCCGCAAGAAGTACCTGCAGGTCGCCTGCACCAGCCTGCTCACCTATTACTTCCTCGGCGACCGGGACCTGGCCTCCTTCAAGCACTTCATCTACAGCGACCTGCACGGCACCGTGGTCGTGCACGACCGGTACGTCAACTACGACGCCTTCGACGGGATCAGCCACCAGCTGTGCTGCCAGCACCTGCTCCGCGATCTTGAAGACGCCGCCCAGACCTACCTGGGCGCGATCTGGCCCGGCCAGATCGCAGACGCGCTGCGCGGCCTCATCCACGCCGCCAGCCTGGCCCGCCGCCAGGGCCTGCACGCCGTCCCCGCAGAGCTGACCGCAGAACACCTGCGGCTGTTCCGGCACGGCGTCAACGTGGGCTTGTCTGACGTGCGCCGCGCTCCCGGCGCGAAAAGCAAGCAGCCGCCGGCCCGGACGCTGCTGGAATGCCTGCGCGACCGCCAGGCCGACGTGCTGCGGTTCCTCACCGACACCGCCATCCCCCCGACCTCCAACCAGGCCGAACGCGACCTACGGCCCTCCAAGACCCAGCAGAAGATCTCCGGCCGGCTCCGCTCGGAGAAAACCACCCGCCATCGGTACGCCATCCGCGGATACGCCTCCACTGCCGCCAAGCACGGCACCGCCGTCTTCACCGCCATCCGCGACGCCCTCGCCGGAACCCCTGGATACCGCCCATCCCGGCCAGCGCCTGAACCACACCCAAAAACCGTGACACACAGCAACTCGCGCATAACTAAAACATGCGGTCTGACGTGAATGTTTACCCTGTGGCGTGTCCTGTGATCGCCTAGCGCGTTGTTATACGCCGCTGGCTAGCTGAATGCAGTCCATCGTGTTCGCGAACTTGAACGACCACTCGGGCCCGCGCATTGCTCAGCGCCTCCTCCGACGGGATTGCCACAATCGCCCCGCGCCCCGCCCAGGCCAGCTTGCGCATCATCCTGCCCGCGCCCATGTCCGTGAACAACTGCATCGGCTGGCCGCCGGTCAGGCCGCCGCTCGGTCGAGGGCACTGGCTGCCTGCTCAGGCGGGAGGCTGGCAGCGGGTCCTGGCAGGACTAGGTGGGGAAGAGGAGGATCTTGACGCCGATGGAGTCGGCGAGGCGAGTGAGGTCGTCGGGGTCGCTGGTGACGATAGCTGCCTGGTAGCGGACGGCGGTGGCGATCACGATGGCGTTCACGACGTCAGAGGTTCCGGATGCTGCGCAGGCCACGCCTGCGGCGCGGCCGGTTGCTGCGTCGTCGGGGAGGATGTCGCAGCCCTTGAGGACCCAGGAGATCTGGTGCTGCGGGCCGCCGCGCCAGGCCTGTGCCAGGACGACGACCGGGTCGATCGGGCGGATGCGCGCGGCGGTAGCCTCGTCGTGCAGGGCGAGGAAGTCGGGATTGCGCCGCTCGGCGGCCAAGAGCGCGCCGGCGTCGTAGACGATGGCGGGCACTATCCCGCGGCCCGCTCCGGTTCGTCGTCCAGCAGGCCGGCCTCGGCCAGGAACTCGCGGGCGCGATGGCGGGACGCCGCGCGAAGCGGCCCGTGCCCGCTCTCGTAGTCAGTCACCAGTTCGCGAGTCGCGGCCCGGCCGGCGGCTTGAAGGACTGCGGCGCGGGCCTTCTCAGTGGCCGCCTCGGCCAGCCACGCGGACACGGCCTTGCCTTCCTCGGCAGATGCTGCCTTGATCGTCTCCTCTACCTCGGAAGGAACGGAGATTGAGAGTTTCCGTACGGTCATGCTACCCACCGTATCCTGCGGTAGGAAGATGCTCCTACCGCACGATCAGGTTCGCCGCCGCCACGGCTCACGGCCAGTTAAGGAAGACTTGGCGCAGGGCCAGCCCGGCCGTATTGGTAGATCTTTCCGGAGCGCAATTCGGGAGGCAGACTGGACATCAGTGAGCGGAAGAGCCGGATCCGCGGCCATCCGGCAAGCCGCCGTGTGCCGCAGCAAGTGCAGCGCCGCGCTGCTCCTCGCCGGCGCGCTCGAAGCTGCTGGGAGTTCGGAGGAGGCGATCAGCGTGATCGTCGATGGGCTCATGGGATGGCCGGGCGGCCCGCAGGCATGGGTAGCCGAGCACGGCGGATCGGCTGGCGATGTGCGGAGATGGCGGCAGCGCCTGGCCCGGTAGAGATCGGCGTCGTTCCGCCGCCGTACAACCACTAGCCCACGGTGCGCTTGGAGACCGTCAGGCTGTGCGCGGGTGTGTCCGGTTCATCGATGCCGAACGAGATGACCCGCTTCGGGTGAATCCGTATCAGCGGGACATCCTGACTGCCCAGAGCCTCGGCGACGCCGCGGATTTCGATGCACCGCACCCGCCACGGGTCGACCGACGCCAGGTCGTCGACGACGAACGCCACGCGCCCGTTGTCGGCGATGTTGCGGAGCTTCTGGCTCGCCGCCAGCTGATGGCCGCTGATGTCGATCGTGGACGTCGCCGGATTGTAGGAGAAACCCACGGGACTGACCTGGAGCGTTCCGCCGGCCTGCACGGTCGCCAGACGCCCCAGGCGCTGACTGCCGAGATAGGCAAGTTCAGAGTCGGTGAAGACCATGCCGGCGACGCTATCACCGCCAAACCCCTGGAAGCCGTGGCTGCCGGCTCGTTCCATGGCGGTACTCCGCTGCCGTGACCTCGGCAATCGCCGGCAATCGCCGGCGCGGCCCGCCGCGGCCATCATGCGGGCCAGCGATAGCGGGGCTCGCGTCTCGAAATGGGTCCCGGCCTCGGCGCGGCGGGTGCTGTCGGAGGTAACGGCGCTCTGGTAGCGTGCGGTGCTCACGGAGAGGCAGCATTCGGAACTCACGGTGACGATGCAGGGATCCGAACGGGACTGGAGCGGCAGTCCGCCCAGTCTCTTACTTCGAGGCGGCAAGCACCGGGGACCGGGTGCCAGCCAGCCTTGGCGGGGAAGCAGCAAAGTCTGCCGCGCACGCATCCGTCGCATTGTGGCCCCGAAGTACATGTTGCCTTAACCCTCAAAGCGTGGAGGAAGCGTATGTTCGGCAAGCAGTTCGTCGGTCAGCTAATCGACAGGAGCGCGGAGAATCCAGCGGACAGGCGCCGGTTTCTCAAGGGCGCCGGGGCGGCGGGACTGGGCGTCGTCGGCGCGAGTGTCCTGGGCACGATGGTCGCGCCCGCGGCTTCAGCGCAGGAGGCCCAGCCCGACCAGCGGGTCTCCGACGGGGCCATCCTGAACTTCGCGCTGAACCTGGAGTACCTGGAGGCGGAGTTTTACTTCAACGCGGTGCACGGGCACGGGCTGCCCGATAACCTGACCCATGGTAAGGGGCGGCGCGGGCTAGTCGAGGGCGGCCAAAGGGTCAAGTTCAGCAACAAGTCGGTGCGGCAGTTCGCCGAGGAGATCGCCCGCGACGAATATGACCACGTCAAGTTCCTGCGCGAGGAACTCGGCAGCGCCGCGGTCTCCCGGCCGAAAATCGACATCGGCAGCAGTTTCACCGCCGCCGCGATAGCAGCGAAGCTGATCCGGCCCGGGCAGCACTTCGACGTCTACGCCAACGAGGACAACTTCCTGCTCGGCGCGTTCATCTTCGAGGACGTCGGCGTGACCGCCTACAAGGGCGCCGCGCCGCTGATCAGCAACAAGACCTACCTCAGTGCAGCCGCCGGCATCCTCGCGGTGGAGGCATACCACGCGGCGAACATCCGCACCGTGCTCTACGACCACGGCCTGGCCAAGGACGCCAACGCGATCTCCGCTGCCCGCGACAGCCTCGACGGCCCGAGCCATGACGACCAGGGCATCACCCTCGACGGCCGCTCGAACATCGTGCCCGCCGACCGCAACGCCATCGCCTTCGGCCGCACCCCCGCGCGGGTCCTCAACGTCGTCTACCTGACACCCAAGAAAGCCGACTCCGGCGGATTTTTCCCCGATGGCGTCAACGGCGCCCTCCGCACCAGCGGGTAACCGGCGCAACATTCTCGTGCTTGCCGCCGGGGTGCACCACGCAACCGTGGCCGCCCCGGCGGCTAGTACACGCGGCCTCGCTGCACCGGTAGACTTCGGAGCGGTGCTCTAGCGCACGTCAGCATCGCCGTCAGGGCGGCCAGCGGCCGGGACCGGCTGCGAACTCCCGCCTATCTCATCCCACGGGCGGGCATGCTGCTCAGCAACGGTGACAAGGCTTTCCAGTCGCGGGAGCGCCACCGTGGTGAGGAACTCCTCGCGCTGGTGGCCTGCGAGGCCTACCGCCTCGCGCCACACTGACCGGCCGGCGATAAAACCCGAGGCACCTCCGTCGTCAAATGCGATGCGGAGGATGTCAGTGAATTGATCAAAGGGCACACCTGCGGACAGCACTGCCCAGGGCCGGCTGAGAACTGCGGCAAGGCGCCGGCAGCCGGCGGGGGAGCCGGGATATTCGAGTTTGAGCAGGTCACTGTCCAGATCGTTCAGGGCGCGGGCGGCCTCGATGATCGAATCCTCGCGCGCTTTTCCGTGGAGTTCCTCGTCCGGCAGGGTGTATACGAGATTTTCGATTACCGCCGGGACGCCCTTGGCATGGCAGTCGTCGATGACTTCTGCGCATGCGGTAAGCGTCTCGGCAACCAGGTCGGGCTCGCCGTTGCCAGGAGCCGGCCGGTCCACGCGCAACTGCACGAAGAACTTGAGCACGTCACCTCTTTGGTCTAGGACCCACTGAGCGTCTAGGCCGGGATCGCGGTGGGTGCGGGGCTCGCCGCGGTAATTACGCCGTTCCTGCGGCTCGGCTGCGACGAGCAGCCCGCAGCCCGGCGCGAGTGCCTCCGCTTTCGTAATTGCCGGCACGCCGTAAGTTGGATCGGACAGCAGCCCGGTGGCTGCTGGCGTCAGGACGCGCGCGACATCGACCTTTGCGGCGCGCAGGTCATCGTCGGTTGCGTCAAGACCAGCAGCCGTGAACATCCGGCGCAGGGTATTGCGCTGGTCCATGGCAATGATGGAAAACACATGGCTGCCTGTCGCGATATCATCCAGTGTTCCCGTTCGGACTTTCGTTACCTGCGTCATTTTACTCCTCCGAGATGCGTTTTACAGCGGACTGGTAGCGAGGGCTGATTTCCGGATGAAATCGCCGAGTGGCAGATCCTGATCGGTAAGGGCGAACGCGGCCATCAGGGCGGCGCCGGTGACGCCTGGCTGCACGATCGGCGAGAAGCTAATCGCGCTAATTACGGCCGTCTTGGCGGCGCGCACGCTGGCCATCCGCGTCCAGCCCCCGGCGGCAACGGCGCGGCGATGCGGGCTAATGACCTCTTCGAGATCATGGAGCAAGAGCCCGGTCTGGGCCGTCGTATAACGAACGGCGGCTGCCCAGACGGAGGCGGGAGTGGCTCCGTCCCGCAGCCGTATGACAACGTCGTCATCAGTGCGCCCGTCCCCGGCGACCGACAGCCCGGAGGGCAGGTCGCTGACACTCAGGCTGGCGTGATCGAGGATGGCCCGAGCCTCGGCAGATTCTGATCCCAGGGCAACCAGGACCCGCCGGAGCAGGAGTCCGCCATGGACCCCCGCCAGGAGCAGGCTCATACCGGGCAGCACATGGCGTCCGAGCGACCAGCCGGCGTTAACCACCTGCTGCCGCTGCATCTCGTCTAGCGTGCCGGGAATGGAGCGAGCCAGCACGTCCGCAGTGCCGCTGGAGTTGAACAACTCATCAGCCCCGACTGCCCCGACGCCGACGGCCGCTACCGGATGGTCGTGCCCGGCAACTGTCAGCGCGGCACCTGCCGCCTGAGAGACAACACTGTCATGCTGCAGGCGGCCGGCGCAGAATCCGGCCGGCCGCTCGTCAGGAAGAATCCGGTCGGGTAGTCCCGCGGCAGCTACGGCGGCGGCCCAGAGCTTGCCGGTGCCCTGATCGATGAGACCTGTCCGGGAGGCCAGTGAAGGCTCACGAATGGCATCCCCGCCAAGGGCGAAGACGATCCATTCGGGTACGCTCAGCCACATTGATGCCGGGCCAATCTGCTGGCCACTGGCGCGCAGCCACAGCAATTTGGCAATGCTTGCCTGGCTTGACCAGGGAAGACCGGTTGTGCGCTCGAATCTGGTCACGAATCCGGGCTCGCTCCGGGCGATCTGCTTGATCTCGCTTCCGCCGCGACGGTCGAACCATGCAATCACCGGCGCGGCTGGCTGCCGGGCGGCATCAAGCAGCACGCCGCTCTCGGCCAGGCCGGTAATGCCGATGCTGCGCACGCGAACTGATCCCCAGGCTGATTCAGCTGCTTGTACTACCAGCCCGATGAGTTCAGCGGCCAGGTCGACAAGGCTGCGCGGATCGATGTCCGTAAGCCCGTCGCTGTGAGTCCGCCAGGGGGTGCACTGCTCGACGTAAGGGGCGCGGCGATGCAATTGCGACCGGGCAATCGCCTTGGACGAGGTGGTGCCTATGTCGAGACCGACAATGATATCCGTGCTGAAGTTCATCGCCGCAGCTCCCCAGAGCCACGTTCGATAATCCTGGCATGTATCTGGATGCGCCCGACGGGGAGATCGGGCTGCGCCAGCCGCCCCAGCAGCCGCGCCGCGGCCGCGCGGCCGATTTCATGACCGGGGTGGTCAACTACGGTGATCGCCGGGCGCAAAGTGTCCGCCATGGGAAAGTCGCCGAAACAGACGAGGGCGATATCCGTGCGCCGCAGAGAGTGCAGGGCCGGCACTACCCCTAGCGATGCCCGGGTGGTGGCGCTCAGTATCGCGGTGGGCGCACCGTCCCCGCGGAGCACGGCCGCTACGGCATCAGCGGCGGCGCTGCTGGTAGCGCAGTCACTGCGCACCAGGCGTTCATCTGCCTGCAGGTGGTGATGCGCCAGGGCGTCCCGCCAGCCCAGCAGCCGGGCGGCTGATGTCGCGATGGCCGGCGTGTCGCCCACGTAGGCAATGCGCTCATGGCCATGGGCTATGAGGTGAGCTGCCGCGCTGAAGGCAGCGCGGTAGTCGTCTATCTCGACGATGTCCGCAGACAGGCCCGGTGCGCCCCGGTCGACGAGCACGACAGGCGCGCGCCCGGCTGACAGCCACGAGTGGTCGTCGCCGGTTGGGCACAGAAGCAGTCCGGCGATCCGCCGCTGCAGCATGCGCTGGACGGTGTCTCGTTCCAGCCGGCGTCCCGATGGGTGCTTGCGACCAGCACGGACCGGCCATGACGTGACATCTCCCGCTCCACTGCCTCGATGACCTGAGCGAAGAACGGATCCGCGATGGACTCCACGACGAATCCGATCGCGGTATCGGTTCCCGCCCGCAGCGACCGGGCCATTGCATCGGGCTGAAACCTCAGGTCGAGCATCACCGCCTGAACTCGCTGCCGGGTGACGGACGCGACGCGCGGATCGTCGTTCAGTACCCGCGATGCGGTGCGCAGGCTTACCCCGGCAGCGTTGGCGACATCCAGAAGCCTGCTCTCCCTACCCACGTGGCTGCCGTTACCCGTCCCGGCCAGCGACCGGCGGGTAACCAGCCTGCGCCTGCGCGCAGGGCCCCGCTCCGGGTGCCATCGATAGCATTCGACGATCATCGCAGCTGTTGCTATCGATGGCAAGACTCAGCGGGACAGGTGCTCGAGGACCTGGCTGACCAGTATGGTTCCTGGCTCCGAGGCGTCCAGGGCCAAATGCGGCACGACCGGCGGCCCGAAATCGTGACCGGCAAGGAAGGACGCGGGGTCGCGGATCTTGTACTCGTCACGGGCCAGCCCGCGGCGCGTCAGGCGCCGGACGAGTTCTTCGGGCGCAAGATGCAGCCACACCATGGTGGGATCTGCTGCACTGGCCTCAAGCCGCCGGGTGGTAGCCGCCCAGGCCGACTGCTGCGCCCGCTCGGCGCTGAAGGGCGCTGCGAGGACGACCGGCCGCCCCGCCTTGAGGTTGGCCGCCGCCAGGTCGAGCAGCGTGCCGTAGCGCGCGCTCCGGGTCAGCCGGGCAAGGGCAGGATCATGCTGATCAGGCACGCTGATCAGCTCGGAAATAACCTGCGTGAGCCGTCCGGTGGCGTCGTCCAGATCGAGAATCGCGGCATCAAGCTGAGTAGCCACGGCCGCGGCGAGCGTGCTCTTGCCGGTTGCGGGTGGTCCGCAGATGATTACTGCTGCGCGCCGTTTCACGGTCTAGCCAGGCGGCCCGTCAAGGGGCAGAACGTCAGGTCCTCGTCTTGCCAGCGCCGTCGCCGCGGTCGGGCTCAGCGGGAGCGAGGGGAACAGCACCGCCTGATACGCATGATAGAGGTCAGGTTTGCCGGACCAGGTAGATGCTGACGGCGTCATGTCGGGGGCGAGCTCATGCCACCAGCTGCCGCCTTCGCGGTCAACAAAGTAGCGATCAATCTCCGACCAGCACTGCGCGGCCACCGCCGCGAAACTGGCCTTTCCGGTGCGCCGGTGCAGGGCATCGGCGGCGAGGACGGCTTCGCAAGCCACCCAGTGCATTCGTGCCGTAATGACTGCCTGGCCACTCGTGTCGACGGTGTAGGCAAATCCCGGCTGACCGTCCCGCGATCGTGCGTCACTGACCGCCGTGTCGAACAGCGCTGCGGCCGCTTCAAGGAGCCACGCCGGGGAATTCGGCCGGGCTGCCTCCAGGTTAAGGAGCAGGCGTGCCCATTCGAAGGAATGGCCCGGCGTGGTGCCGTATGGCCGGAACTGGTCCGCCCGGCGATGAGTATTATATTCCGGCAGCGGCTGCCAGTTCTCATCGTAGTGCTCAGGTACCCGCCACGAATTTGCGCGAGCATGGCCGTTGATCAGGTTGGCGGCGATAGACATCGCCCGTGCATGCCACGCAGGGTCGCCGCTGACGTCTCCTGCGGCGAGATAAGCCTCAAGGGAGTGCATGTTGCTGTTTGCCCCGCGGTACGGTTCAAGTTCAGTAAACTCAGCGTTCCAGCACTCCAGCGCACAGCCCTCGGCGTCCGACCAGAACCTGTTTTCAATGACTTCGGTGATTGCCGCGAAAGCGGCATCGGCACCGGGAACGCCGGCGGCAAGTGCACTGGATGCCGCCAGCAGGGTGTGCGCGTGGGCGTAGTTCATTTTTGTGGAATCAAGAACCTGACCTGAAGGGTCCAGGCTGGAGAACCAGCCGCCATTCCGGGGATCGGCATAGTGCTGGGCGAGCGCGTGCAGCCCGGATGCTGCCAGGAATTCGGCGCCGGGAGTTCCTGATAGGTGCGCGAGCGCGAATACATGTGTCATGCGCGAGTTAAGGTAGAGCGGGCGAGGCTGCGTTGCGTCGATTTCGCCATCGGCGCCAAGCCACCCGAAGCCACCGTCGATCAAGGCGGATCCCCGCCCGAAAGCGATCAGGCGGTCGGCTTCACTGGCTCGCCATCCGGCCGTCCCGGGCTGGTTCACGGCTTCCTTTCCGCAGTGCAGGAGCCTCACGGTCGCGGCGGAGCCGCGAGTCGTCTCAGTGTGGCATCGGATCAGTGTGGCATCGGAGTGTGGCAACGGATGGTTTTGGCCGGGGTCTGAAGCCGGCGCAGGTTTACCCGGGCGGCGGAGCCCGCTCGCCCGACCCCCTAGGGATCAGGCGGACCGGGAGCACGGTCCTGTGCCGGAGCTGCCCGTGCGGATCCTCGATTCGCTGGAGGAGCCGCTCGACGGCGACGCGCCCCAGCCCTGCCGGGTCCTGGTCCACGACCGTAACCGCCGGGGACAGCGCCGCGGCCATGGGAAAGTCGCCGAAGCCGACGAGCCCGATATCAGTACGTCCCGCGCCCTGCAGTGCGAGGACGAGGGCCATCGTGCAGGGAATGGTCGAGGAGAAGACGGCCGTCGGGGCGTTCGGCAGGTCCAGGCGCTTCACCAGGGCGGCTGCGACTTCGGCCGCTGACTCGCTGGTGACGCAGACAAGACCGGGATCCTCGGTCAGCCCGTTTTCGCGCACCGCGGTCTGGTAGCCCTTCAGGCGGCGCCGCGTGGTCGTCACGTAGGTAGAAACACCCAGGTAGGCGACCCTCTTATGCCCGTGCCGCGCCAGATGGCTGATCGCGCTCCTGGCGCCGCCGAGATCGTCTTCGATGACCACGACGCCGGAAAGCCCGATGGGGGCCCGGTCTACGAACACCATCGGCGTGCGCTCCTGCCACGGGGCGAGGTAGGACTGATCCGTGCTGACCGAAGCCACGATGAGACCGCTAATCTGGCGCCGCAGAAGTGCCTCGAGTGCGTAGCGCTCACGCTCGGCGCTCGTTCCGAGGCTGGTCACGACGACAGCCATACCGCGTTTAACCAGGTCTTCCTCAATGCTGCTCGTCATCGCCGCAAAAAACGGGTCGGCAATATCAGGGATGGCGAGCCCCACCGCGGCATCGGCGCCGGCGCGGAAACTCCGGGCTAGCAGATTCGGCACGTAATTTAGCTTGCTCATCGCCCAGCGAACCCGGTCGCGGGTCTCATCGGTGACGTGCGGATCATCGTTAAAGACCCGTGACACCGTCTTGGCGCTCACTCCGGCGACGCGCGCGACATCACGCATAGTTGTCATCGAGGATCGCCTCCCGGGACTGGTGCAGCCTGCCCTGCCAGTTGCGAAGCAATGTCCGGCCGCTCCGGGGAAGCGCCCCTGCGCTGGCGCGCGGTCCTCCCGGCAATTTCACCGGGAGGACCGTGCGCGAAGCGGAGTTCAGCGTCGGGCCGCGATTAGCAGCCGGTCTTGTAGATCGCCGCCTGGCTTGCTGCCGTGCTCAGGTTGGCCTTGGTCAGGATGGTGAACTTGGTCCCGATCTTCTTGACGGTCGGCTTGCCCTGCAGTGCCGCGACCGCCTGGTCCACCGCATGGGTCCCGATGGCGTACGGCTGCTGGGCGATGAGCGCCTGGACTGTGCCGTCCTGCAGCGTGGTGATCTCATTGGGCTCGGCGTCGAATCCGACGATCTTCACCTTTCCGGCCTTGCCGGCCTGGCGGATGCCAGTGGCGGCGCCTTCAGCGGAAAACAGGTTCGTGGCGAAGATGCCGACGATGTTGGGATCTTTCTGCAGCGCCGCGGCTGTTACCTGCGCGGCGACAGATGCGCTGTCCTGGTCGTATTGCACGCCAACATAGGAGTAGTGCGGGTCGGCCTTTACCGCATCCGCGAAGCCCTTGGTGCGCTGATCGGTGGTGCTGATGCCGGGCTGAGTGTTGACGACGAGAACCTTGCCGCCGTGCGGCGCGACCTGCTTTATGGCTGCGAAGGCGGCAGCGCCGCCGGCCAGATTGTCCGATGAGATCTGCGAGACCGCCTTCGACGGGTCCATGATTGTGGTGTCGACGAGGACGACCTTGATGCCCGCGCTGATAGCCTGGTTGATCGGGGTCTGGCTGGCCGACACGTCGTCGGCAGCGATCATGATTGCGTCCGGCTTCGCCGCGGTGGCGGACTCGATGATCGGGTTCTGCAGCGTGGGATCGAACTTTGCCGGTCCCTGGGTGTTGACTGTGGCGTTGCCGAGCTTCTTAGCCTCTGCCTGAATGCCGCAGCCCATCGTGACATAAAAACCATCGCCGGCGACGCCCTGGATGAATGTCAGCTTGTACGTCTTGCCGCTAGTCGTCGCGCCCGAGCTGCCTGCCGTCGCGCCCGAGCTGCCTGCCGTCGCGCCCGAGCTGCCTGCCGTCGCGCCCGAGCTGCCTGCCGTCGCGCCCGAGCTGCCTGCCGTCCCGCCTGAACTGCCTGATGACGAGCACGCCGCCGTGAATGCCAGCAGCATGGCTGCCGCACCCGCGGTTTGGACCATCATGGACCGCTTCATACCTGCTCCTTCGGATGTGAAACAACTAGGCTGGCTGGCCACGCCGGTAGCGGCAGGCGTGAGCCTGTGAGCGCGCGATGCCAGGCTCGCGGGACATCCCGTAAGCCGGCACGTTCACCCGCCAGAAACCTTCTCGAAACGTGTTTGGTTGAGCTTGCACGGTCATGTCACCGATGTCAAGGGTTCATCGCAGATCGCCTTCCGCCGGTGGGCGGCCCGCGCAGGCTCGGGCGGATCCGCGCTCGGTTAGCATCGGTGTCCGCCCGGAGCCCCCGCACGGCCTGAATCTGCGCTGGCGGCTGAGGCCAGCCCGGCGAAAAGTCCGGTGCTCTTGACACCGGTGACATGAGCAGTCACCCTCTTCGTACGGCATTACGGCGTGGTTACAGCGGTGTTGCGAGGCGCAGACGTACCCGGCGGCTCCCCCGCTTCGTTCGATACTGCGGTCGACGAGGAGTGGATTCGATGAGCATCGTGCTGCAGGCACGGAATGTCACGAAGTTGTACGGTCACGTCAGCGCACTGTCGGGTGCTAACTTCGATATCAAGGCCGGCGAGGTGGTCGCGCTGATCGGCGATAATGGCGCCGGTAAGAGCACCATGATCAAGATCCTTTCGGGCACGGAGATCCCGACGTCGGGAGAGATCCTGATCGACGGCAAGCCTGTGTCTATCTCGGGGCCTGTCGCGGCGCGCCGGCAGGGAATCGAGACCGTGTATCAGGACCTGGCGCTGGCACCGCACCTCAATCCGGTGCAGAACATGTACCTCGGCCGCGAGGTAATGCGCGGGGGGATCCTGGGGCGGCTGGGGTTCATGAACAATGCCGACATGCGCGTTGGCAGTAAGAAAGCGTTTGACGAGCTCGGCGCGACCGTGCGCAACTACTCCGGCAGCATCGGCACCATGTCCGGCGGTCAGAAGCAGGCCGTCGCAGTCGCTCGTGCTGCCGCCTGGGCGAAACGGGTCATACTCCTGGACGAGCCGACTGCCGCCCTGGGTGTCGTGCAGACCAAGGGCGTCCTTGATCTGATCCGCCGGGTCCGCGACCGCGGGCTCGGCGTGGTGTTCATCAGCCACTCGATGCCCCATGTTATGGACGTTGCCGACGAGGTTCAGGTCATGCGCCTGGGCAGGCGGGTGGCCACCTACAAAGCCAAGGAAACGACGATGGAGGAGTTGGTCGGAGCGATGACAGGCGCCGTGACGCAGGAGAACCAGGCATGACCGGGCAGTCGACCATGCCTCCTTCCGCCGCTGCGGCCGTGGCTCCAGCCGAGGAAGCACCGACGAGCCGGCTCGCGAGACTTGCCCGGCTGCAGGCGCTCCAGATCATCATCGTGCTGGCCGTAATCCTTGTTATTTTCTCGGTCCTTAAGCCGCACAGTTTCCTGACGGTGTTCAATATCCGCGGCATCGTGATTGATACCGCCATCCTCGCGGTCCTGGGCGTCGGGATGACATTCGTCATCATCACCGGCGGCATCGACCTCTCGGTAGGCAGCGTGCTGGTGTTCAGCGGCGTCGTGGCCGATAAGGCAATGGCGGCCATGGGCGGTCAGGGCTGGGGTGCCGCATTTGTCGGCCTCCTGGTCGCTGTCGGGTGCGGACTGGCATGGGGCGCGCTCAACGGATATCTCATCGCGAGAGCGAACGTTCCCCCGCTGATCGTCACGCTCGGCACCCTGGGGATGGCTCTCGGCCTGGCCCAGGTAATCACCACGGGTGTCGACCTGCGCAATGTTCCGACCGTAATGGTCAATACCATAGGCTTCGGTAATGTCTTCTGGCAGATTCCCAGGCTGGCGGTTATCGCAGCCATCATTATCCTGGCTGGAATTATTCTCCTGCACCGGACCCGGTTCGGGCTGTATACCTACGCGGTCGGATCGAACCCTGAGTCCGGCAGGCGCGTGGGTATGAACGTCAAGGGGCATCTGATCGCCGTCTACGCTCTGTCTGGAGTGCTGGCCGGAGTCGCCGGATGGCTTAACCTGGCATTTTTCCAGTCGACCACCATCGGCGGGCAGAGTTCTACCAACCTGAACGTGATCGCGGGCGTCGTCATCGGCGGCACCAGCCTGTTCGGCGGCTACGGGTCAATTTTCGGCAGCGTCATCGGATTGTTCATCCCAGCAACGCTCCAGAACGGATTCGTGATCATCGGAATCCAGCCGTTCTGGCAGCAGGTAGTTGTCGGTGCTGTCCTGATCGCTGCCGTCTACGTGGACCAGCGGCGGCGCGCCGCCGCCCTGCGCGGCAGCGGAATGAAGCCGGTCAACCTGCTAAGCCAGCTGACCGGCGGCAGGAAGACGGCGCCAGCGCGGGAGTGACGTCGTCACTCTCACCTGGGGACGGGGGCGTGCCGATAGCGCCCGGTCCGCGGCCAGGCCCGCGCAGGGCGGGCGCTGGCCGCTCCATCTGATCCTCCGGCGCCATACCCCGCGGGCCGTCCTCCCTAGGAGCTTCCGTCATGAAAGCCGTTGTCTACGACGCCCCGCGCAGTTTCACGGTCAAGGAGGTCCCGACACCAGACCCGAAGCCCGGCGAGGTGCGGGTGCGAGTACAGCAGTCGGGAATCTGCGGAACGGACCTGCATATTCACAACGGCAAGTTCTTCGCCGAGTTCCCGCTGACACCAGGTCATGAACTGGTCGGGCCGGTGGACGCGCTGGGCGAGGGAACCCGGGGATTCCGCGTCGGCGAGTATGTCTCGGTCAACCCCAACATGCACTGCGGTCATTGCGAGTACTGCCGGGCCGGCCAGACCTTGATGTGCGTCAACCTCAAAGGACTGGGCACTAACTGGCCAGGGTCGTTCGCGGAGTACGTCACGGTACCGGCGAGCCTGGTTTTCTCCGTTGACGGCCTCAAACCTGATGTATCGGTGTTCACCGAGCCCACCTCGTGCGCCATGCACGGCCTGGAGACGCTCCGGCCCCGGCCGGGAAGCTCGGCCCTGGTCTTCGGCGCCGGCCCGACCGGCCTCCTGCTAGCCCAGCTCATTGCCCGCGGCGGTGCTTCCCGCGTGACGGTAGCGGCCTCCTCGAAATTCAAGCTCACGCGAGCAGAAGAACTCGGTATCGACGCCACGTTCCTGATGAACCGCGCCGATCTTGCCGGCGACATGGCCAGGCTGAAGGCGGCTCGCGGCGGCTTCGACATCGTCGTTGACGCCACCGGGTCAGCTGCCGTGTCAGCGCAGTGCGTGCCGCTGACCCGCAGTGGCGGGACCGTAATGTTCTACGGGGTGACCGAGCCGGACGACCTCGTGCAGGTCAGCCCGTACGACGTGTTCCGCCGTGAGATCACCATCAAAGGGTCCTTCGCGGAGATCAACTCATTCCCGGCAGCGATCGCCGCCCTGCGAACCGGGCGGGCAGGTACCGAGGGCCTCATCACGCACCGGTTCCCGCTCGATGAGTATGCCGAGGCCGTCAGCGCGCTGCAGAACGACCGGGCCGTCCATAAGATCATCATTGAGTGCTGACCGGGTGCACGCTGACTCCCGCCGCACGGTAACAGCCGGTCACCGCCGAGCCACGGCCGGGCCGGCCTGCACTCTGGGGATTGACCTGGGAACCAGCTCGGCCAAGGCCGTAGTGGTCGACACCGGGGGCATCGTCCTGGCGCAGGCATCAGCCGCTTACGCCGTAACCTCGGCGATGGACGGCTACGCGGAAAGCGAGCCGGGCGACTGGTGGCAGGCCGTCACCGCCTGCGTACGCCAGGCGGTGGCGGCAGCCGGCGCGCATCCTGCGGCGATCGGCCTGTCGGGACAGATGCACGGCCTGGTCATGGCGTCGCGGGACGGCGCGGCACTTCGTCCTGCCCTGCTCTGGGCGGACAGCCGCGCGACCGGGACCCTCCGCGCCTACCAGGCTCTCGGAACGCAGGCACTGGCCAGGCTCGCCAACCCGCTCACGCCCGGCATGACCGGGCCGCTGCTTAAGTGGATCGCCGAAAACGAGCCGCGTACGTACGGTAACGCGCGGTGGGCGCTGCAGCCCAAGGACTGGCTCAGGGCTCGCCTCACGGGCCAGGTGCATGCCGAGCCAAGTGACGCCTCGGCCAGCCTGCTCTACGATTTGCCCGGCGACCGCTGGGATCTTGATGTCGTGACAGCGCTTGGTCTTGATACCTATCTGCTGGCGCCCCTGCTGGCTGCCGCGGGATCTCCGGCCGGCGACCTGATCTCGCCGGCCGGAACCGAGCTTGGGCTGCCCGCGGGCATTACTGTCGCAGCCGGCGCCGCCGACACCGCAGCCGCGGCCCTCGGCAGCGGGATCGTCAGCAGCAATGACGTGCAGCTGACCATCGGCACCGGTGCCCAGGTCATCCGGCCTCTGCTGGCACCGGTAAGCCGGGCCGGGGCAGGCATCCACCTCTACCGGTCGGCAACCCCGGACAGCTGGTACCACATGGGCGCCACTACCAGCGCCGGGCTCACCCTCAACTGGGTTCGCGAGCTCATGAACGCGACCTGGGACGAGCTGTATGCCAGCGCTGACTATCCGGGCACGGCTCATGATCCGATCTTCATCCCGCACCTGGCAGGGGAGCGAACGCCGTATTTTGATCCGGCCCTGCGCGGTTCCTGGACCAGGCTGTCCCTGGCCAGTGACCGGGCAGCGCTGCTGCGGTCCGCGCTCGAGGGAGTCGCCTTCTCCGTACGCGACGCACTCGATGCCCTGCTCGCTGATTACCGGCCGGCCCGTCTGCGGCTGGCCGGAGGCGGCACCCTGCGCCGGGGCTGGCGGCAGCTGCTCGCGGATGTGCTGGGCCTGCCGCTGTACGCCGTGCACGTACCCGCCGCGTCCGGGCGCGGCGCCGCCCTGCTGGGAGCCCACGCCGCCGGCCTGCTCAGCCTGGATGACATCCAGGGACCGCTGGCCCCGCCGGCGCACCTCGCCGCCGAACCCGATCCGGCGATGGCCGCCTTTTACGCCGGGCGGCACGCGCAGTTCCGGAAAATCGTTTCCGCACTGAAGGAAACCGGAACATCCGCCCGGCGGGCCAGCGGGTATCCAGGCAATGAGGAAAAGCCATCATGACCATCCTGAACGAGCGCACTGTGGCGCAGCTGGACGGTAACGTAGACCGCCCCAAATACGATCGCCGCCGTGTTACCACCGGAATCGTCCATATCGGCGTCGGCGGATTTCACCGATCACATCAGGCGATGTACATCGACACGCTGATGAACCTCGGCATGGCGATGGACTGGGGCATCTGCGGTATCGGCCTGCAGCCGTCGAACGCCAGGATGCGCGACGTGATGGCCGCCCAGGACGGCCTCTACACGCTGGTCAAGCGGCACGGCAACGGTAACTGGGACGCCCGCGTGATCGGGTCGATCACCGAGTACCTGTTCGCAGGCGACGATCCCGAGGCGGCAATTGATAAGATGGCCGCCCCGGCGACCAGGATCGTATCGCTGACTATTACCGAAGGCGGCTATAACCTCGATCCGGTCACTGGCGAATTCAGTGCATCGGCTGCGTCAGTCGTCGCTGACCTGCGCCCGGCAGCCGTGCCCCGCACTGTTTTCGGGCTGGTGACCGAAGCGCTGGCCCGCCGCCGCGCGCGGGGGATCCCTGCTTTCAGCGTCCTGTCGTGCGACAACATTCCGGGCAACGGCCACGCGAGCAGCCGCGCGTTCACGGAGTTTGCCCGCCTGCGTGATCCTGAGCTTGCCACCTGGATCACCGGCAATGTCCGGTTTCCTAATTGCATGGTCGACCGCATCACCCCGCAGACGACGGCAGCGGACCGGGCCGAGCTCAGCCGCCGGTTCGGCATCGACGACCAGTGGCCAGTCCTGTGCGAGCCGTTCACGCAATGGGTGCTGGAAGACAATTTCAGCGACGGCCGTCCGCCGCTCGAGGACGCAGGGGTTCAGATCGTCTCCGACGTGGAGCCGTACGAGCTGATGAAACTGCGGCTGCTCAATGCCAGCCACCAGGCTCTGTGCTACCCGGGCTACCTCGTCGGATACCGGCTCGTGCATGACGTCACCGCCGACCCGCTGTTCGCGCGATTCCTGCTGGATTACATGACGCAGGAAGCCATCCCGACCCTGAGCGCTGTCCCCGGCGTCGATCTCCATGATTACGCCAACCAGCTCATCGAGCGGTTTTCCAACCCCGAGGTCCGCGACGCCGTCGCCAGGCTGTGCGCCGGCACGTCTGACCTCATTCCCAAGTTCCTGCTCCCGGTCATCCGGCAGCAGCTGGCAGCAGGCCGTCCGGTCACCCGCTCCGCGGCCGTCGTCGCGAGCTGGGCGCGCTACGCCGAAGGACATGACGAGAACGGCGTGCCCTACGAAATCGATGACGCTCTGGCGCCGCAGCTCCGGGCCGCGGCTGGCCGGCAACGCCGCCACCCGGCCGCCTTCCTCGAGGATAACCGCGCGGTCTTCGGCGACCTGGCCGACGACACCCGGTTCACCGGCGTGTACACCAAAATCCTGACCTCCCTGCTCGAACGCGGCGTCCGGGCGACCTTCGCTGATCTCGACCAGTACGCCGCGCTGTCGCCAGCAGGGCAGCAGCAGGCCACCCCCGAAAGGAAGTCGGTATGACCAGCATGCGCCGCGTCGTCGTTCATCCGGGCCAGGTCACGGTCGAGACGGCGGACATTCCGGTTCCGGGCCCGGACGAAGCCCTGGTCCGCACCCTGGTGGCAGGCGTCTGCGGATCCGACGTTCACGCCGCCCGCGGGCGGCACCCGTTTGTCGCGCTGCCGTACCGGCCGGGCCACGAAGTCGTCGGCGTGATTGAGGCGGTGGGGCCCGAGGTCGCCACCTGCACGCCGGGACAGCGGGTCACTGTCGAGCCCGACCTGCCCTGCTGGAAATGCAAGATGTGCGTCTCGGGGCGGGAGAACCTCTGCGAAAACCTGCAGTTCTTCGGCTGCGGGTACCGCCAAGGCGGTATGGCGGATTACTTCACCCTTCCCGCCAGCAGGCTGCACCCTGTCCCGGACAGCCTGGACGATGTCACCGCCGTCCTCATCGAGCCGCTGTCGACCCCCGTACATGCCGTGCGGCTGGCGGGCAACGTCGCGGGCCGGGCTGTTGCGGTCCTGGGAGCCGGGACGATCGGACTGCTCGTTCTCGCGGTGCTCCGCGAGCACCGGGCCGGAAAAATCGTGGTCACCGACCCGCTTGCGGCCAAACGCGAGCGGGCAATGGCGCTGGGCGCCGATTCGGCCGTCGACGCGAGCACTCCCGACGTCGCAGGCCAGGTCAGACGGGCACTTAGCGAGAGCGCTGACGTCGTCTTCGATTGCGTTGCGATCCAGTCGTCGATGCAGGAAGCGATCACCATTGCCGACAAGGGCGGTACGGTCGTCGTGGTTGGCGTTCCCGCGCGGGAAGTTACCGTGCCGCTGCCGATCGTGCAGGATCACCAGATCCGCATCCAGGGCAGCGCCACCTATCTCCCCGAGGACTACGAAGAGTCGACCGCCCTGCTCTGCCGGGGGGCCGTCAGGGCTGAGAACTTCATCACCGCCGTCCTGCCGCTCGCTCGCGCCGCGGAGGCTTTCTCGCTCGCAGCATCAGGAAACCACGTCAAGGTCCTCGTCACCGGCGGTCAGCCATAACCACGTTGCCGCGCGCACCCGGCGGCGGCGGCCCTTGCTGACCGGCGTTCACCCCGTCAGCGCTGCTCTTCCGTCCGCGCTGGTGGCCCTTGACTTTGATGGCACGCTCGCGCCGGTGTCGCCGCACCCCGACGATGCACGGCCGGCCGCAGGTGCCCGCCAACTGCTGCGTGACCTGCGCGCAACCGGAACGGCTGTTGCTGTCATCACGGGCCGGAGCGTTGACTCGCTGCTTCGCGTCAGCGGCTTCGGCGCCGTGCCCGGCATCGTGCTCTACGGTCTGCACGGCGCCGAACGCTGGCAGGCGGGACGCCTGCGCACCCTGGAGACCCCGCCCGGTATCTACGACCTGCGCCTTCGCCTTCCCGGCCTCGTGACCAGCATCGCGCCCGATCCCGCGATATGGATCGAGGACAAACGGCTGTCGCTTGTCGTGCACACCCGGCTTACCGCCGAACCCGATCGCCTGCTCGCCCGCCTGCGTGCTCCGGTCACTGAGGCCGCGGACGCTGCCGGGCTGCAAGTACGATCCGGCCGGGAAGTCCTCGAAATCTGCATTCCCGGCATCGACAAGGGCTCGGCGATCCGCGAGCTCATCAGCAGCGAGACGGCAGCCGCCTTCTACGCAGGCGACGACACCGGCGACCTGCCCGCTATCCGGGAGCTAAACGCCTGGTCCGGGCGCAGCGGCCGGCCCAAGCTCGCGGTCGCCGTGAGCCCCCCCGGCAGTCCCTCCGGCAGTCCCTCCGGCAGCGGCCCGCTTGCAGGCCATGCAGATCTTACCGTGCCAGACCCGCATTCCCTGATCTTGCTGCTCCGGCAAATCATCGAGAATGCCGCTGCGGATCGCTAGTCAGTAAGAGGCCTCAATGCGCATCCGGGACCCAGGCCGCATTGTCGATGAGCTCGTCGGTGACCCATCGTGCAACATTTTCGGGATAGGGGGCGGCCAGTCCCAGGATGATGTGCGGGAAGCCGGCGTCGATGGCCTCGGCGATCGAGGCCCGGCCGGTGGCGGGGTGGTCGTAGGAGACCGGCAGGACGATGGACCGGGTGATCGAGGCAGGGTCGCGGCCGATCTCGGCGCAGTAGCGGTCCAGCAGTGCGCTGCGGCGGACGGCGTCGCCGATATCGCCGCCGGGGATGTTCCACAGGTCGGCGTGCTCGGCGGCCACGCGCAGCACCGGGGCCGAGCGGCCGCCGATAAGGATCGGCGGCCTGGGGCGCTGGACGGGTTTGGGGTTGCAGAACGCTCCGGTGAGGCGGATGTAGGCGCCGTCGAAGTCGAACGGTTCCGCCTCGGTCCACAACCGCCGGATGACCGTGCACGCTTCGGCGAGGCTCCCGACCGCGTGCGCGGAGTCGTGGAAGGGCAGGCCGTGCGCCTCGTACTCGCGCCGGGCCACCGGGTGGCCGGGTCGCGAGCCTGCGCCGATGCCGAAGTCGAGCCGGCCGCCGGAGACGACGTCGACGGTCGCGGCGATCTTGGCCAGCATCGCGGGCGGCCGGATGCGGTTGCTGGTCACGAGCAGCCCCAGGCGCAGCCGCTCGGTCTGCGCGGCGAGGGCGCTGAGCAGGGTCCAGCCTTCGAAGGCCGGCCCGTTCGGGTCGCCGCCGATCGGCATGAGGTGATCGAACAGCCACGCATGCTCGATCTGCGGAATGGTGTCCGCCTCGCGCCAGACCCGCAGCACGTCGTGATAGCTGACCTGCGACGGGGCTGTCATGATCCCGAAGCTCGGCCCGTTCGCAGGAGACATCAGCGGCGTCGCAGTGCGGCGTCCAGCAGGGCGGGCGGGGTGTCGAACTTCTCGTGGGCGGCCAGGTCGGTGCCCGGAGCCACGATCGCGTCAATCGCGTCGAGCAGGTCGGCGGTCAGCACCGTGTCCGCGGCAGCGAGTGATGAGTCCAGGTGGTCCGGTGTGCGGGGGCCGATGATCGCGCTGGTCACGGCGGGGTGCGCGGTCACGAAACCGAGCGCGAGCTGGATCATCGTCAGGCCGGCCTCGTCGGCGACCTTGGCCAGCTGCTCAACGGCATCGAGCCTGGCCCGGTTGGAGGGGATGGTGAGGTCGAAGCGCTGCGGCGCGGACGCCGAGCGGCTGGTCGTGATCTCCCGGCCCTCGCGGACCGCCCCCGACAGCCAGCCGGAGGCCAGCGGGCTCCACGCCAGCACGCCAAGCCCGTACTGCTCAGTCACGGGCAGGACGTCGGTCTCGATCCCGCGCTGCAGGACCGAGTAGCTGGGCTGCTCGGTGACGTAACGGCTCAGGTGGCTGTCCCGCGCTGCCCACTGGGCCTGGACGACACGGTAGGCCGGGAACGTCGAGGAACCGAAATAGCGGATCTTCCCGGCGCGCTGCAGATCGGTCAGCGCCGACAGTGTCTCCTCGTCGCTGGTGCCGGGGTCCCACCGGTGGATCTGGTACAGGTCGACGTGCTCGACGCCGAGGCGGCGCAGGCTGTCGTCGAGTGCGGTGACCAGCCAGCGGCGCGAGCTGCCCCGGTGGTTGCGCTCGTCGCCCATCGGCATGTACGCCTTCGTGGCGAGCACGATGTCGTCGCGGCGGCCGGCGATGGCCTTGCCGACCATCTCCTCGGACTGGCCGCCGCCGTACATGTCAGCGGTGTCGATGAGGTTGATGCCGCCCTCGAGTGCGGCGTCGACGATGGCCGTGGCCTCGTCCTGACTCGTGTGCCCGATAGCGCCGAAATTCATCGCGCCGAGCACGAGGGAGCTGACCTGCACGCCGGTTCGGCCCAAGGTGCGGTACTGCATGAATGTCCTCCACTGGTGTGCCTGCGGGCCACGGCGCGCGGCTCGTCCGCCGCAGCGCACGATGGCAAGCGGAACGTTGCTCCGTTCAATATACGGAGCACCGCTCCGTCTTGCAAGGCGCCACCGGATCTGGCATCGCCTCGCGGGTGCGCGGGGGGCGACGCGGGGAGCCGGCCCGCCTAGCCGGCCGGGATAGGCTGGAATGTCAGCCGGTGGCTGGCCCGCGCGCCGCCGGGAGGCCGCCATGACGATCCGGATTTCGCTGGGCCACGTCGACGAGTACGACGAGCGCACCGCAACCTTCGCGCGCCAGCTGGGCCTGTCCGGTGTGCAGCTGCACACCCCGTCGAACCTGCCGGGCGAGAACGGATACTGGAGCGTGCCGGAGCTGGCCGCATTGCGTGATCGCTGCGCCGCAGACGGCCTGGCCATCGACGGGCTCGAGAACGTGCCGCTCGCGCACTTCGGTGACATCCAGCGTGGCGGCCCCCATCGCGACCAGCAGATCGAGAACTACCTGCGCACGATGCGCAACATGTCCGCGGTCGGAATCCGCCTGCTCGGGTACAACTTCATCGCCAGCTACGTCTGGCGGACGGACATGGTTTCCGGCGGCCGCGGCGGGGCCAGAGTCAGCGCCTTCGACCTCGGCCAGGCCAGGAACGGCAATGCGCTGGCGCAGTACAAGCTCACCCCGCCCGTGGCCGCCGACCGCTTTATCGGCGCCGGCGAAATGTGGGCCAATCATCAGTATTTCCTGGACGCAGTGCTGCCGGTGGCCGAGGAATGCGGAGTGCGGCTGGCATTGCATCCCGACGATCCGCCCGTCGATGAGCCGCTCGGCGGCATCGCCCGCATCTTCACCTCGCCGGTGGCGCTCGTCCGGGGCTACGAGCAGGCTGGCGGCTCCCCGTCGTGGGGGCTGAACCTGTGCCTGGGCACGGTGTCGGAAATGGGCGGCGAAGCCTGCGTCGACGAGGTGATCGACTTCTTCGCGCCCCGCGGCGCCGTGTTCTACATCCACTTCCGCGACGTCCAGGGAACGGTGCCGAAGTTCGCCGAGTGTTTCCTCGGCGAGGGAAACCTCGACCCGGCGCGGGTGCTGCGGCGCCTGCACGCCAGGGGGTTCGACTCCTTCATCATCGATGACCACGTGCCGGCCATGACCGGCGACCTGGACACCTGGGGCGACACCTCCTCCGAGGCCTACTGCAGCCGCGGCCGGGCGCACGCGATCGGGTACCTGCAGGGCGTCCTCGGCGCCCTGGGCGCGGAGCCAGGCTAGCCGCGCTGCCGCGGGCCGGCCGTGATCACGCCCGCTGCCGAGGCGCCGATGCTGGCCCGGCTGAAGCGCTCGGCCATCCGGGTCCGGGCCTGCAGCAGTGCGGCCACCACCCGGTCCTCCAGTTTGGCGTCGAGGCGCGCGGTCGGGATCGAGCAGCTGATCGCGTAGCTCGACGGGGATTTCGGGCCTACCGCGACGGCGAAGCAGCGCACGCCCGACGTGCTCTCCTCGTTGTCGACCGCGTAACCGTTCGCGCGGATCTCGGCCAGGTTCAGCAGGAGCTGGCGCCGGGTGGTGATCGTGGCCGGGGTGAGCACCGGTATCTGCGCGGGCACGAGGGCCTCGATCTCGGCCGGGGGCCGTTCCGCCAGCAGCGCCTTGCCCAGCGCGGTCGAGGCGGCAGGCAGGCGGACCCCGACGGCGGAAATCAGCCGCAGCCGGTGGCTGGCTTCGCGCTTGGCGACGTACACGATCTGGTCGCCGTCGAGGCAGCCCAGGTGCAGTGTCTCGTCCAGCGTGGCGGAGAGGTCATCGAGAACAGCATCGGACAGCCGCACCATGTCGTCGGCGGCCGCGAACGACATCCCGACGAGCAGCACCCGCACGCCGATGCCGAATCGCAGTCCGGTTTCGTCGGCCGAGACCCAGTCACGGGCGCGCAGCGTCCGCAGCAGCCCGTGCAGGCTGCTCTTCGGGATGGACAGCTCGGCCGAGATCTCCCCGAGGCTCAGCCGGCGATCGGAGCCGGCCAGCAGTTCCAGAATGCGCAGCGTCCGGTCAGCGGACTTGACCGCCCCGCGGCGCGCCGGTTCCGTTGTCATCCGCCGCCCCTGTCCGCGGACCCGGAAAGCCGTCCGCAGTTATGCATAGCATGACCTCGGGTGACCGGCTACGAGCGGCTCGGGTCCCGGCAGTAGCGCGCTTCGAAGCCGAATGCCTGCCGTGCCGCAGCCGGGTCGTAGGTCCAGCGCAGCACGCCCCCGGCGGCCCTGATCTGGGTGCTGGGGTGGTAGCGGGAGACCAGGCCGGCCAGCGGCTCGTCGGTCAGGCTGTCCGGTGCAACGACGTTGCAGCACACGTAACCGGTGAGCTCGCCCCGCAGCTGAGCCTCGATCGCGAGAGCGCAGGCCCGGGCCGCATCGCGGACGTCCACGTAGGCCCACAATTCGCGATGCGCTTCGGCCGGGTCGCGGCGGACGCTGGCGGCGCGGGCCTCGATCTCCTCGGCCGAGCCCGTGAACGCGAAACGGAGGGCGGCCACCGGAAGCCCGAAGCGGCGGTTGACCATGATGGCTGTCGTCTCGTCGCACTGCTTGGACAGCGCGTAGGCGTCGGTCACCTGCAGCGGGACCGCCTCGTCGATCGGGACGTACGCCGGGCTGAGCTCGCGGTTGGCGTAGACCAGCCCCAGGACGGAGATGCTGGACGCGATCGCCGCCGCTCGCAGGCCGGCCTCGGCCGCAGCTGTCAGCACCGTCATGGTGGCCTGCGTGTTGCCGGAAAACACCGTGACAGGGTCCGCCAGGGTCGGGGCGGGGATGACGGCCAGGTGGACCACCGCGTCGCACCCGGCGACGGCCTCGCGCACCGCGACGACGTCGTCGGCTTGCGCCGTGACAAAGCGGATGGCCGGGCGGCCCTGGACGGGTGCGGCGGCCACGCGGTCAAGCCCGACTACCTCGTAATCCCGGCTCAGCAGGTCGGTGACGACGGCGCGGCCAATCCGCCCGGCGGCCCCGGTGACCAGGATGCATGTCATGGGGAACCGTCGCCGCACGAGCCGGCCGCGTCGCCGCGAGAGAGCCTCGGGCCCACGGGCTGCACCATCGTTCTTCTCCGTCCGCCGGGCGCTGCGCGCCGCGGTGTCAGCCGAACCGCGGGAATCAGCGGCCGGCCACGATCTTGACGCGTGCGCCGGCCGCTCCTATGTTCGCAGTGATAAAGACGATTCACAAGCGAGAACGAGGGACGCGTGACAAATCGATTCTCACACCGGACTGTCCTGGTCACGGGGGGCGGCTCCGGCATTGGCGCGGCGATGACGGAACAGTTCCTCCGCGAGGGAGCCACGGTGTACGCCGCCGACGTCGACACCGCGGCCACGCCCGGCGGGGCCCGCGCGATCCGCGCCGACGTCAGCTCGCCGGCCGACGTGCGCGCGATGATCGCTACCGTGCTGGCCGAGCAGGGACAGATCGACGTCCTGTGCAACAACGCCGGCATCGGCTCGGCACTGGACGTGCTGTCCGTGGAGCCGGACGAGTGGGACGCCGTATTCGCCGTCAACGTCCGCGGCGTGTACCTCGGCATCAAGTATGCCCTGCCGGGCATGCTGGCCCGCCAGACCGGAACGATCGTCAACACCGCTTCGGTCGCCGGCCTCGTCGGGCTGCGCGACCGGGCGGCGTACTGCGCGAGCAAGGGGGCGGTCATCGCGCTGACTAAGCAGGTCGCGGTACAGACCGCCGGCACGGGCGTCCGGTGCAACTGCCTGTGCCCGGGCACGATCGACTCGCCGTGGGTGGGACGGCTGGTGGACGGCGCGGACGATCCGGCTGCCCGGCGCGCCGAGCTCATCGCGCGCCAGCCGCTCGGCCGCCTTGGCACGCCGGGCGAGGTCGCCGCCGCGGCCCTGTACCTCGCCAGCGCCGACGCCGCGTTCATTACCGGAACCGCGCTGGTGATCGACGGCGGACTGGTGGCGGGCTGACCAGGACACCAGTAACCGGACCCGTCCTGGCCGAGCCTCCCTCGCACGAGCCAGGCCCGCGTATCCCCAGCTGCGGGCTCGCGGCGTATATCACCGCGCATACCCCGAAAACCGGGCGGCGGGCAGGTACGGAAACGCCGTCGTAATATAGCTCTGTAGCCTCGCCGTGACCCGCGGCAAGCACAGCACTGGCAAGCACAGCACTACGGACGGCTGCAGTCTGGTCGCCCCGCACCGACCCGCGGCGGACAACGTCAGTCCGCCGGCCCGGACCTGGAGGGGGTCATCATGACCGTTTTGCCTGCCGCCACTGCGAACGGCGCCGACCACGACGAGCCGCTCACCCTGGACGCTGCCTACACCCGGTCGCTCCGCGCTGCCCTGGCCGAGTCGGTGATCGGCACGGTGGGCCTGGAAATCGAAACCCACCTGGTGGATCTGGACGCCATCGCCGACGCCGTGTCCTGGGACCGGGTGGCGCCGATGCCCGAGACCGTGCGGGCTGCGGCCGGCCGCAGCGCGGTCACCCTGGAACCTGGCGGCCAGCTCGAATTGTCCGCGCCGCCGTCGCCGGACATCGCCGCCGCCGTCGCCGAGATCCGCCGCGACGTGCAGGGCACCCGGCTTGCCCTGGCCGGGCTGCGCCTCGGGGCCGCGCACGCGGGCGCCGATCCGCTGCGGCCGTCGCGCCGGGTCAACCCGCGCCCGCGTTACCGCGCGATGGAACAGCACTTCGCCGCTACCGGCCGGGCTGCGCCCGGCGCCGTAATGATGAACTCCACCGCCGCACTGCAGGTGAACCTGCAGGCCGGACCGCGGCGGCAATGGCCGGCCCGAATCGCACGGGCGCACCGGCTCGGCCCGGTGCTGGTGGCGATCTCGGCCAGCTCACCGTGGCTGCACGGCCGCGACACCGGCTGGAAATCGGCCCGGCAGCGGGCCTGGGGCGGGCTGGACGCGCGGACCTGCGGACCGGTGCCCGGCTGCGTCGCGGCGCACGCGGCAGCCGACGACGGGCTCGATCCGGCTGCGGCGTGGGCCCGGTACGCCCTGCGCGCACCAGTGGCTTTCGTCCGGTCGGGCGATGACGGCGCGACGGCCGTGCGGCGTTGCGTCCCGTTCGGTCAGTGGGCCAGCGGCGAGACCCGGCTGGCGGACCGGGCCCCGACCGCGGCGGACCTGGATACCCACCTGACCACGCTGTTCCCGCCGGTCCGGCTGCGCGGTTATCTGGAGCTGCGGTACCTCGACATGGCCGCGCCGCGGTGGTGGCCGGCCATCGCCGCGGTCGCCGCCACGCTGATGGATGACCCGGTCGCCGCCGACCTGGCTATGGAGGCAACCGAGCGCAGCGCCCAGAGCTGGGCCAGCGCGGCCCGCGCCGGGCTGGCCGACCCGGTGCTCGCCGACTCGGCCCGGCGCTGCGTCGCGATCGCCGCGCAGCGGGCACCGGCTGCGCTCGCCCCGGCCGTCGCCGACCTGGCCGAGCTCGTCACGGCCGGGCACTGCCCCGGCGACCTGCTCGCCCAGCGGATTACCGAGATAGGGCCGCGGGCCGCTTTCGGGGAGCTGGCACATGCATGACGACGTGGTCCGCGGCCTGGAGCGCGCCCGTGCCCGCACCCTGGCGCTGACGGACCTGGAGGAGCCGGACCTGCTCGCGCAGCATGACCCGCTGATGAGCCCGCTGGTCTGGGACCTGGCGCACATCGGCCAGCAGGAGGAGCTGTGGCTGCTGCGGGCCGGCGACCCAGCCCGGCCGGGCGCGCTGCCGCCGGACGTGGACTCTCTCTACGACGCGTTCAAGCATGCCCGCGCCGACCGCCCGGCGCTGCCGCTGCTGCCGCCGGTGGCAGCGCGCGCGTACTGCCGGGAGATCCGCGGCCGGGTCCTGGACGCGGTCGAGCGTATCCCCGCGGACGACTTGTTCACCGCGGGCATGGTCGTCCAGCACGAGGAGCAGCACGACGAGACGATGTACGCGACGCTGCAGTTGCGGCGCGGGCCGGCCGTGCTGGCCGGCGCCCCGCTGCCGCCGGGCCAGCCGGGCGGCCCGGAGCGGGTCTTCGTGCCCGGCGGTGATTTCACCCGCGGGGTCGACGCAGGCCGGGAACCCTTCTCCCTCGATAACGAACGGCCGGCGCACACCGTCAGTGCCGCCCCGTTCTGGATCGGCCGAGTTCCGGTGACCAGCCGGCAGTGGCGCGAGTTCATCGCCGACGGCGGCTACCGCCGCGAGGACCTGTGGTCGGCGCGCGGCTGGGCGCACCGGCTGGCGGCGGGGCTGGAGCGGCCGATGTTCTGGGACGCCGGCGGAACCCGGCGGCGCTTCGGCATCCAGGAGGACGTGCCGCCCGACGAGCCGGTCCAGCATGTCTGCTACTTCGAGGCTGAAGCGTTCGCGGCCTGGGCCGGCGCCCGGCTGCCGACCGAGACGGAGTGGGAGAAGGCGTGCGCCTGGGACCCGGCCGCCGCCGCCCGGCGCGCCTGGCCGTGGGGATCCCAGGCGCCGGCCGCGGACCTGGCTAACCTCGGCGGCCGCGGGCTGCGGCCGGCCCCGGCCGGTGCCTACCCGCGCGGCGCGTCCGCCTGCGGCGCCGAGCAGATGATCGGCGACGTGTGGGAATGGACGTCCTCGGATTTCACCCCGTGGCCCGGATTCACGGCGATGATCTACCGCACTTACAGCGAGCCGTTCTTCGGCGGCGACTACAAGGTGCTGCGCGGCGGGTCCTGGGCGACCGCCGCGACCGCCATCCGGCCCTCGTTCCGCAACTGGGACCACCCGGTCCGGCGGCAGATCTTCACCGGGCTGCGGCTGGCCTGGGACGCCTAGAGTGTGCCGTCACCTGGCCTGGCTGGGGCAGCCGCGGTCGCTGGCCGCGCTGCTGCTCGAGCCGGAGCACGGCCTGCTGGTCCAGTCGTACGCGCCGCGGCGCCAGCGCAACGGCAGGATGAACGCCGACGGCTGGGGCGCCGGCTTCTACGCAGCCGGCCGCCCGCAGCCGGCGCGCTGGCGGTCAAACCGGCCGCTGTGGTCCGACGCGTCCTTCGCCTCGGTCGCGCCGGTGGTCTTCGCAGGCTGCGTGCTGGCCGCTGTCCGGTCCGCGACGGCCGGGATGCCCGCCGACGAGACCGCCGCCGCGCCGTTCCAGTCCGGCCGGTGGCTGGCGTCGCATAACGGCGTCGTGGACCGGGCCTTGCTGGGCCCGCATCCGGCCGCGGAGTCGGCGTGCGATTCCGCCCAGCTGGCCGCGCACCTGTTCGAGTTCGGGCCGCAGCGGGCCGGCGAGTTTGTCGCCGCCCTCGGGAAACGCGACCCTGGCGCCCGGCTGAACCTGCTGCTGACCGACGGCGAGCGGCTGATCGCCACCCGGTGGAACGACACGCTCAGCGTGCTGCGAACCGGCGACGGCGTTGTCATCGCGAGCGAGCCTTATGACGACGACCCGCGCTGGGCCGACGTCCCCGATCATCACCTCGTCGAAGCCCGGGCCGGCGTGGTGACCATCTGCGAGCTGGAGACCTGACCGAGATGGCAGCGGACAAGACGGCGGCGGCCAAGACGGCAGCGAACGAAGAGCTCCTCGGCGCGCAGCTCCGGGACGGCCGGTTTCTCGCTGAACTGCGCGCTGATGTGCGTGCCGGGCTGACCGCGGCGCCGAAGACCCTTCCGCCCAAATATTTCTATGACGCGCGCGGCAGTGAGCTGTTCGATGAGATCACCCGGCTGCCGGAGTATTACCCGACTCGGACGGAGACCGCGATCCTGCGCCAGTACGCCGCCGAGATCGCCGGGCTGGCACGGTGCGAGTCGCTGGTTGAGCTCGGCAGCGGCACTTCGGCCAAGACCAGGCTGCTGCTGCGCGCGCTGGCCGACGGCGGAATGCTGCGGGAATTCGTCCCGTTCGACATGGACCCGGTCGTGCTCGCCGGGGCCGCCGGCGCACTGGCAGCGGAGTATCCGGGGCTGCGGATCGCCCCGTTCGTCGGTGACTTCGAGCGGGACCTCGGCGCGATCCCGGCTGGCGGCGGGCGCATGATCGCGTTCCTCGGCTCGACCATCGGGAACCTCGGGCCGCCGGACCGGGCGGCGTTCCTGAAGCAGATCGGGGCGGCGCTGCGGCCGGGCGACACGTTCTTGCTGGGGACCGATCTGGTGAAAGAGGCTGGCCGCCTGCAGCGCGCCTACGACGACGGCGCCGGGGTGACGGCGCTGTTCAACCGCAACATCCTGACCGTCGTCAACCGTGAGCTGGGCGCCGACTTCGCCGTCGCGCAGTTCGGGCACGTGGCAATCTGGGATGCGGCGAACGAGTGGATCGAGATGCGGCTGCGGGCGGAGCGGGAGCAGCGCGTCACCATCGGTGACCTTGACCTGACGGTGACGTTCGCGGCCGGCGAGGAGCTGCGCACGGAGATCTCGGCAAAGTTCCGCCGGGCGGGGGTCGAGGCCGAGCTCGCCGCCGCGGGGCTGGAGATGATCCGGTTCTGGACCGATGCCGGCGGCGACTTCGGCCTCACGCTCGCCCGCGCACCGTAGCGAGCGGCGGTCGCCGGCTTTCGGGGCTGAGGCGGACGCGCAGTGCCTGACGCGCAGTGCCTGACCGGGGCCGGCTGGCCGCGGCCGCGGTAACTAGGGCGTGCTGCCGGACTTTCGGCCCCTTCGCGCCAGCCAGAAAAGCAGCCCGAGCACGGGCAGCGTCGCGAGCGGCTCCAGTGTCCGCCACGCCGCGGGGAGGAGCAGCGACGCGATGATCGCCGGGAGCAGGACACCAGTGAGGACCGCGAGCGTCTGCCGCTGGCCCCAGGCCGGCGGCCGGCTCCAGCGGCGGGTGACCGCCGCCACCAGGGCACCGAAGGCGCACATCAAGATCACGTAAAGAAGCTGCCAGCCGGCCAGCTGCGCGGCCGGCACCGCGGCCCCGACGAGTCCGGGAATGACCGCGAACACGGTGAAGAACCCGGCCGTGGCCAGCGCTCCGGCGAGCCGGAGCGCGGCCAGCCGCGGCGGCGCGGCCGGCGGTCCGGCGGCCGGCGGTGGTTTGGCGGCTAGCGGTGATCCAGCGGTCGGCGGCTCTGCGGCGGCCGGCCGCAGTCTGGCGGCCGGCAGCAGTCTGGCGACGGCAATCATGGCCAGCACGCCGAGCAGCACGACGGCTTTCGGGCCGCGGCTGGCGGCCGTCAGGAAGCCGCTGACCGTCGTCAGCATCAGCAGCGCGGCGCAAGCCGCCATGCCGCCGCGCCCCAGCCAGCACCGCCCGGCGACGAGCGGAAAGATGAGCTCCGCCAGCAGGATCGGCAGAGCCGTGCTGACGAGCGCGTGAAAGACGGTGAGTCCGACGGCAACCGCCGGATCGACCGGGCCGATCATCGAGTACCCCGGGTACTGAACCTGGTACCAGGTGCCGGCGATAATCCCCTCGTTCACGCAGCCGGCCGCCGCCCCCAGCAGCAGGACGCCCGGCCAGCGGGCTGGCCGCCGCCGCCGGAATTCCCGCACCAGCAGCGCGGCCGAGCCGTAGAACGCGCTGATGAACAGGAAAGCGGCGGGCCTGGTCAGCAGCTGCAGCGGCGGCGAGTTCTGGGTGGCCACGGTCTCCGGGATCAGCCCGGCGGAAACAAACAAGGTCAGCGCGGCTGGCCAGGTTTGCTGCCGCCCCGGCCGGGCCGCCGCGGTCGTGCTCACATCCTGAGGATAGATCGCCCGGCAGCGGCCGGGCGCCTGCTACCCAGGCGGCTGCCCGTCCGCAGGCTCCGCGCCGCCGCCGCCGCTCGCCGCCGCCGCTGCTCGCCGCTAGCTGCCGCCGCCGCTGACCGCCGCTAGCCGCCGCTGCTGCTTGTTCCGGCCGGCTCGGCGATGCGGACGAGGGCCTTGCCCGTGTTGGCGCCGCGCAGCATGCTGATAAGCGCCTCAGGGGCATGCTCCAGGCCGTCGACGATGTGCTCGGGCGCAACCAGCAGCCCGTCGCGCAGCCAGCCGCCGACCCGGGAGACGAACTCGTCCCGGCGGTCTGCATGATCACTGACGATAAAGCCCCGGATCGTCAGCCGCTTGCCGACGACGAAGCTCATGTTACGGGGGCCCGGCGGCGGTTCCGCGGCGTTGTAACCGGAGATCGCGCCGCAGGCCGCGATCCGGCCGCGGACACGCAGGGCGCCGATAGCCGCCTCGAGGTGCTCGCCGCCGACATTGTCGAAGTAGACATCAATGCCGCCGGGCGCGGCAGTGGCGAGGAGCCCTGCTACCGGTCCGGTGCGGTAGTTGAAGGCGGCGTCGAAGCCCAGCTTCCCGGTGAGCAGCTGTACCTTCTCGTCGGTGCCGGCGCTGCCGATCACCCGGTCCGAGCCGAGCAGGCGGGCCATCTGCCCGACGGCGCCGCCGACTGCCCCGGCGGCGCCGGAGACAAACACCGCGTCGGGCGCACGGAAGGCGGCGATGTCCACCAGGCCGACGTAGGCGGTGAGTCCCGGCATCCCGAGGATGCCGAGATACCGGGACAGCGGTGCGGCGCCGGTGTCGACCGCCGCGGCCTGGTCTGCCGCGACCACCGCGAACTCGCGCCAGCCGAGGTTGTGGGTCACGGTGTCACCGACTTTGAACGACGGCGAGCGGGAGGCGATCACCTCGCCCGCGGCGCCCCCCTGCATCACCTCGCCGAGCCGGAACGGGGGCACGTAGGACCGGGCGTCATTCATCCGGCCGCGCATGTACGGGTCGACCGACATGATGAGGTTGCGCACCAGGATCTGGTTGGCACCCGGCTCGGCGACCTCAGTCTCGACCGAGGTGAAGTTTGCGGGGCCGGGCTCGCCCCGGGGCCGGGACACCAGGTGAATTTCTCGTCCGGTGCGGCGCTGTGTCATGCGGTGGACCTCCTGCGTGGGCACGTTACTGCACGGTCCGGGTTCGCTGTTCATGATGCCAGAGCCGGCCGGGCGGCCGCCGGCGTGGTCAGCGGAGCTGGCGCAAGAACGGGTCCCTGGCGCGGGCCGGCCGGACCTGGATCCGGGCGCCGACCGGGCAGGGGCCGTCGGCCAGCGCGAGGACGGGACTGAGTTCCAGTTCCGCGACCTCGGGCAGGTCGTCGGCCAGCCGGGAGATGCGCAGCAGCAGGTCTGCGAGCGCGGCGTGACTTCCCGGCGCGTATCCCCGGCCGGGGAGCGCCGCCGCCGGCAGCGCCGCGATAAGATCGTCGGCGTCCGCCCGGGTCAGCGGTGTCAGCCGGGCGGTGCAGTCAGCGAGCAGGCCGGCGGCGGGACCGCCCGGTCCCAGAATAACCAGCGGGCCGAAAATTGGCTCCTGTACGACACCGGCCATGACCTCGACGCCGCCAGCGATCATGGGCTGCACCAGGACGTGGTCCAGCCCGTCCCCGAACGAGGCTGCCAGCTGCCGGTATGCGTGCGCCACCGCCGCCGGGGTGCGCAGGTCCGGCCGGACCGCCGCCCCGCCGCGCGGCACCTGGCCGCCGGCTTGCGCCTTAAGCACGACCCGGCCGCCAAGGCGGGCGGCCGCGCTGATCGCCTGTGACTCGTCGCCGGCGGTCACCGTGGTCACCAGCGGGATCTGGTAGCAGGACAGCAATGCGGCGGCCTGCCCGGCGGTCAGCCAGCCGCCGTCCGGCGCGCTCGCCAGGAAGCCGGCGACCAGCTCGCGGGCCGCCGCGCTGTGCAGCCCGGTCAGGTCCGGAACAACGCCGCCTTGCCGGTCCCGCCAGGCCCGGTAACGGAGCGCGTGCCCGAGGGCGCGGGCAGCGCCCTCGGGGAAGGCGTAGGCGGGGATGCCGTCGACGGCCGGCGCCCGTCGCGCCGCCGCGATTTCCTCCCGCCCCGCCGCGGCCGGGTCCGCCGCCGCGGCGGGGTCCTGCGCCGCCGGGTGCCGGGGGAGCAGGCGGACGGATTCGGCCTGCCCGAGCAGCACGGCCGCTACCGGCTTGGCATTCGCGGCGGCGGTGATCGCGGCGGCGGTGATCGCGCCGGTCAGCACCGAAACGCCGGTGGGCACCGTGACGGCGATGACCGCGTCCACGCCGTCGTCGGCAGCGACCTGCTCCAGGCAGGCCACGAACGTGCCGCGGCTCACCGCCGGAGTGGTGTCCACCAGGTCGTCGACGCCTGCTCCGGCCGGCAGCAGTGCCCGCAGCCGGCGCTGGGTGGCCGCGCTCAGCTGCGCGGCCCGCAGGCCGCTCTCGGCGCATGCGTCGGCAGCCAGGACGCCTGCGCCGCCCGCATTGGTGACGATCGCCACCCGGTCGCCGGCCGGCAGCGGCTGGCAGGACAGCAGGGCCGCCGTCTCGACGAGCTCGCCCAGGCTCCTGGCGGCGATCACGCCGGCCTGCTCGAACAGTGCTGCCAGGGTCACCAGTGCCGCCCGGCCGGCCAGCGGGCTGGCTGCCGCCGCGGCGGCAGTCTGGGCCGCGCGCCGCGCTGCGGCTGACCGGCCGCCGATGACCGTCAGCACCGGGATCTGCTGGCCGACGCGCCGGGCGGTGCGCGCGAACTTGCGCGGGCTGCCGAAGGATTCCACGTACAGGACGGCCAGCCGGGTTACCTGGTCCTGCTCCCACCACATCAGCATGTCGTTGCTGGACACATCGAACTTGTCGCCGACGGACGCGAACGAGGACACGCCGATACCGAGACGGGAGAGGTGGTCCATGATCGCGATGCCCACCCCGCCGGACTGCACGACGACGCCGGCCACGCCAGGCGCCGCCTGGGCCGCCGCGAACGTCGCGTTCAGGTTCCGGCCCGGCACGAGTACGCCGAGGCAGTTCGGGCCGGCCAGCCGCATGCCGTACCGCCGGCAGATTGCCAGCAGATCGGCGCTCTCGGTACCGAGCCCGGAGGTGACCACCGTGAGGGCCCGCACGCCCTTGCTCCCGCAGTCCGCCGCCACCTGCGGCACGGCCGCCGCGGGGACTGCGATGACCGCCAGATCCACCGCCGCCGGCAAGTCCGCGACACTGGCCACGCACGGCAGCCCGGCCACGGTCCGGGCGTGCGGGCTGACCACGTAGATCTTCCCGGCGAAACCGCCGGCCACCAGGTTGCGCACGACGGCGTGCCCGATCGAGTCCGGGCGGCGGCTCACGCCGATGACCGCGACCGAGGCCGGATTCAGCAGTGACCGCAGGCTGGCCGCCCCGGCCCGGCTCTCCCGGCCGGCCACCGACTGGAGGTAGCTGTCCAGTGTCAGGTCGGAGCCGCCGCCGGGCAGCGGGAACGTCAGGGCGACCTCGCCGTCGGAAAAATGCCGCGTCACCGGCAGCCCGGCGTCGGCGAAGACGCGCAGCATCGCGGCGTTGTCCGGCAGTGTCTGCGCGGTAAATGCGGCCACCCCCCGCAGCCGGGCCAGCGACACCAGGTGCTCCAGCAGCAGCGTGGCGATACCGTGCCGGTGCATGTCGTCGGGTACGGCGAAGGCGATCTCGGCGGTGCCCGCGACCGTCGTCGGCTCGTAGCTGGCTACGCCAACGAGCCGGCTGCCGCGCCAGGCGAGCAGGGCCGCGTGCTGCCCGTCCGGTTCCCGGCAGATTCGCATGGCCTCGCGCCCGGCGCTGCTGCTGCTCAGGCTGAAGAACCGCAGGTAGGTGTTGTCCGGTGACATAGCGGCATGCATATCGCGTACTGCCGTGATGTCCGGCGCGGCTGCCTGCCGGATTTGCACCGTCGTGCCATCGGCGAGCAGCGCGTAACTGCTGGTGACCCCGCTAGCGCGGGCCGGAGCCTGTCCCCGGCCTGCCGCGCCGGGGACAGGCTCCGGCCGCACGGGCAGTGGCGTCGGCACGTTTTTCGCGATCGCACACCTCCGGGCCGGCTGTCACCGCGAGCCTGACGCGCCGGGGCCTGGTCGCGCAGGAGCATTGCGCCCCTAGTCGGGGGGACCTTGGTCACTGCTGCGCCGGCCGGCGGTGGAGGATCGTGGTGCCAGGGCCTACCGTTCATGGTCGCAAGCCGGCGGTCATGACTTCCCGGGCCGACGACGGACGGAGCTGAGGGAATGAGCTGCAGCTTGCACCTGGCCTGGGATGAAGCCCTCACGAGCTACGACTTCGGGCCGGGGCACCCGATGGCGCCGGTGCGGGTAGAGCTGACTATCGAGCTGGCGCGTGCTTTCGGGCTGCTCGACGCGGCCGGGGTCGCTGTCGAGCGTCCCGCGGCGGCGACCGCGGCGGAACTTGAGCTGGTGCACGCCCCCGACTACATCGCCGCTGTCCGGCAGGCCAGCGCGGGCGGCCTCAGCACTAGCCAGTCAGGCACCGGGCAGTCGGGCATCGCGGGGCGCTTCGGCCTCGGCACCGAGGACGACCCGGTGTTCCCTGGCATGCACGAGGCGTCTGCGCTGGTGGCCGGCTCGACGCTGGCGGCAGCCCGGGCGGTATGGGGCGGCGCTGCCGAGCACGGCGCGAGTATCGCCGGCGGCCTGCATCACGCCATGCGCGGGAACGCGAGCGGCTTCTGCGTGTACAACGACCCGGCGATCGCAATTGCCTGGCTGCTGGCGGCCGGCGCCCGGCGGGTCGCTTATGTCGACATCGACGTGCACCACGGCGACGGCGTGCAGGCCGCGTTCTACGCTGATCCCCGGGTGCTGACGATCAGCCTGCACGAGACGCCCGCCCGGCTGTTCCCCGGAACCGGCTGGCCGGCCGAGGCAGGCGGTCACGGCGCTGAAGGCACGGCGGTTAACGTGGCGCTGCCGGCCGGCGCCGGGGACGCAGGCTGGCTGCGGGCGTTCCATGCCATCGTGCCGCCGCTGCTGCAGTCGTTCCGGCCGGAGATCCTGGTGAGCCAGCACGGCTGTGATACGCACCTGCTCGATCCGCTCGCCGACCTGGAGCTGTCCGTGGACGGCCAGCGAAGTGCGCACGCCGCCATCCACCAGCTCGCGCACGAGGTGGCGGGCGGCCGCTGGCTGCTGACCGGCGGCGGCGGCTACGAGGTGGTGCAGGTGGTGCCCCGGACGTGGACGCACCTGCTGGCCGAGGCAGCCGGCCGGCCGATCAGCGCCGCGGCCCAGACCCCGGCGTCCTGGCGTGACTACGTGACCCGGCGGACCGGCCAGGAAGCTCCCGTTAGCATGACCGACGGGACCGCCCCGGAGCATGCCGGCTTCGAAACCGGCTACGACCCGGCCGATCCGATTGACCAGGCAATCCGGGCGACTCGGGCAGCTGTTTTCCCGGAGCACGGCCTGATGCCGCTGCACTAGCCTGCAAGCACAGCCGTGTTACCAGCCCCGATTGCCGGCCCCGGTGTCCGCCGGCGCTCTGCCCCCCGGGCCTTGCGAACGGAGTGTCAGCCGAAATGAACGCCACCCACCGGCCGCCTGCAGGCGACGGGACGTCCGGCGCCGGCCCGATCACGGTTTTCCTGCTGGACGATCACGAGATCGTCCGGCGGGGGGTCCGTGAGCTGCTCGAAGCGGAGCCGGACATTGAGGTGATCGGCGAGGCCGGCACGGCCGCATCAGCGCTGGCGCGCATTCCGGCGCTGCTGCCTGACGTGGCGATCCTGGACGTCCGGCTGCCCGACGGCGACGGGGTAAGCGTCTGCCGGGACATCCGCTCCGCGCTGCCGCAAGTGGCCTGCCTGATGCTGACCTCGTTCGGCGACGACGAGGCGCTGTTCGACGCGATCATGGCGGGCGCGGCTGGTTACGTGCTGAAGCAGATCCGCGGTACGGACCTGGTAGGCGCGGTCCGGACGATCTCGGCCGGCCAGTCACTGCTCGACCCGGAGGCGGCCAGCAAGGTCATGCGCCGGATGCGGGACCAGGGCTCCCGGTCGGACCCGCTGGCGGCCCTTACCGGGCAAGAACGGCGCATCCTCGAGCTGATCGGCGCTGGCCTGACCAACCGGCAGATCGGCGAGCGCATGTTCCTGGCCGAAAAGACGGTCAAGAATTACGTATCGGGACTTTTCGCGAAGCTCGGGATGGAGCGCCGCACCCAGGCCGCCGCCTACGCGGCCAGGATCTTCGAGGATCCCGCGCACCCCGGCCGCGCGCCAGGCCCCGGCTAAGTAAGCCCCGCACCGGCTAAGTAAGTCCCGCCGGGCAAGAGGTTGCATGCAAGCTAGAGGGCGTCGATCGCGCGGTCAAGCCAGTCGGCCAGGAGCCGGCGTTCGGCGTCGCTCAGCATGTCGAGCCGGGGCGCGATGGCACGAAAGGCCACCGCCGCCGCCATCGGTCCGCTTCCGGAAAGTGCGGGTGCGTCAGTGATGATCTCACGAAGAACCGCCTCGTAAATGCCATCGGCGAGGCCGGGGTCGCGTTGCTCGCGCGGCGTCGACAAGGTGGTGACCACGGCACCGATTCCGGCCGCACTGATGAGGTTGACGGCTCGCTGCTCACTGACCCGGAGCCGGCCGGTCACCGCGACCCGGTGCACCCGCGATTCCAGCACGTGCTTGCCCGATTGCGCCGCAGGCGAGTGCAGCACCCGGCCCGGGTCGCTCATGAGAGCGAAGAGGGCCGGGTTGGCGACGCCGAAGTCGATCTGCATCATCCAGCCGGCCCTCAGATCCTCTAGCGGATCGACGTTCTCGGCCGACGCCGCCGCCACGATCGCGGCCTTGGCCGCCACGTAGGTGGCCATCACATGTTCAGCCACGGCCTCCAGCAGGCCGTCCTTGTCGCCGAAAAGACGGTAGATCGTCGGCGCTTGCACGCCCGCGCCCTGAGCGACCCCGCGCGTGGTGACCGCCGCAGGCCCTTCCTCCTGGAGTAGCCGGGCGGCGACGTCGATGATCACCGCCCGGGTGTCGCTCCGGCTCCGTGCCTGAATCGCATTGCTCATCTTCCAACGATAACGGCTTTCTGCTAATAAGGGTTTTCCAGTGCTACGCTTCCAGTGATTCCAGCGCTACTGCGAAGGGCCATGATCATGATCATCATTACCGGGGCAACCGGCGCACTCAACGGCGCCACCGTCGACCACCTGCTGGACCGCATACCTGCGAGTGAAATCGTCGTCGCCGTGCGCGACCCGGCCAAAGCCCGGCGCTTCGCGGATCTCGGCGTGGCAGTGCGGCGCGGCGACTACGCCGACCCGGATTCCCTGCCGGGCGCGTTCGAGGGGGCCGACCAGCTGCTGCTCGTCTCCTCGAGCGATCCGGGGGCCGATGCGGTGAGCCTGCACCGTGCCGCGATCGACGCGGCCGTCACCGCCAAAGTGGGACGGATTCTGTACACGAGCCATCAGGGCGCCGCACTCGGCAGCCCTTTCTCCCCGGCGCGCGACCATGCCGCCACCGAGCAGCTCCTCGCTGAGTCCGGCATCGCCTGGACGTCGCTGCGCAACGGCTTCTACGCGCACAGCCTCAACTGGCTGACCGGCCCGTGGCGCGAGACCGGCGTCATCACCGTGCCGGCCGACGGACCCGTGTCGTGGACCGCACGCGAGGACGCCGCCGAAGCGGCCGCCGTCATCCTCGCCTCGGACGGCGCCAACGACGGCCCCGTGACCCTCACGGCGAGCACGGCGCCGACGTTCGCAGATATCGCTGTGACCGCCTCGGAGATCACCGGCCGTGACATCGAGTGCGTGGTGATGGATCCCGGTAAATGGGTCGCCGCGCAGATCGCCGCGGGACAGCCGGAATTCATGGCGCGCTTTACCCTCGGCATGTATCAGGCCGCCGGCGAGGGCTACTTCGCCGGAGTCGACCCGCTGCTCGGCGTACTCCTGCGCCGCGAACCGCGGACCGTACGCGATCTGCTCGCCCACCCGGCCGCCCGCTAGCTCTAACAAGTTCCAGCCGCCGTACCGGCTTCGCCTGCGGGTGAGTTCCGGCCCGCTAGACCTGGTCCGGGCCGCCTCGCGATCGCGCCGGACCTGGCAACGGCAGCGGCACCTGCCAGCGCAGCTCGGTTCCGGCACCGTCCGCCGGGCCTGCCCGGAAGGTGCCGCCGAGCTGCGTAGCGCGCGCTGCCAGGTTGGACAGCCCGCTGCGCCGGGTCGCACTCGCGGGCATGCCGCCGCCGTCATCGCGGATCACCAGGGCCAGCGCGTCCGGGCGTACCTCGACCGTGACGTCGACGCGGGCAGCCCGGGCATGCCTCGCGGCGTTCGACAGCCCCTCGCGGATCACAACGAGCAGGTTGACCGTGATCTCGGCCGGCACGCGGTCATCCAGCTCCCCGGCTACGGTCAGCGCGGGCGCGAAACCCAGGAGCTGAGTCATCTCGGCGCAGAGGACGGCGATCTGGTCCTGGCCGCTGTGGCGCGGGAGGTCCGGCGGCGCGTGCAGCGCGAAGATTGCCGACCGGATCTCCCGGATGGTCTCGTCCATCGCGTCCACGGCGTGGCTCACCCGCTGCGCCACCGGCGGCGCGCTGATCAGCGGCAGCGCGCTCTGCAGCGACATGCCGGTCGCGTAGAGCCGCTGGATCACCAGGTCATGCAGGTCGCGGGCAATGCGCTCGCGGTCCTGCAGCACGGTGAGCTGCTCAGCGTCGCGGCGGCCGTCGGCCAGCTCCAGCGCCACCCCGGCCTGGGCCGCGAATGAGCCGATCATCTCGGTGGCCGAATGCGTCAGCGGCAGGCTGCCCGGGACGCGCCCAACGGTCAGCACGCCGCGCGGGTTCCCCGGTGCGCCCAGCGCGAAAATCACGGCCGGCCCGAGGGACAGGTGCTCCCTGGCCGTGGCCGTGACCCGCTCGTCCTGGCTGAACTCCGCGACGGTGACCGGCTCGCCGCTCGCCAGTACCGTCGCGGACAGTGACCCCTCGGGCAGCGCCAGCCCGCGGGCGCCAGCGGCGCCCCGGCCGGCCGCATGCCGGATTACCAGGCCCGGCCGGCCCTGGTCCGGCAGCGCGAGAACTGCCAGGTCGGCTCCGGACATTTCCAGCACCCGCTGCGTCACCAGGTCGAGAACATCGGCCGGGTCGGCGCCGGAGAGCAGCCGCCGGCTCACGTCGGCGCTGGCCTGCAGCCACTGCTGGCGACGGCGCGCTTCGTCGTACAGGCGGGCATTGTCAATGGCCACGCCCGCCGCGGTCGCCAGGGCAATGACGACCGCCTCGTCGTCCTCGTCGAACGGGCCGCCGCCGCGTTTCTCGGTCAGGTAGAGGTGACCGTATATCTCGTCCCGGATCCGGACCGGCACGCCGAGGAATGACTGCATCGGCGGGTGACCGGCCGGGAACCCGAAGGATCCGGGGTGAGCGGCGATATCCGGCAGCCGGAGCGGCCGGGGATGGGTGATCAGCTCGCCGAGCAGGCCGCGGCCATCCGGCCAGTGCGCAATCCGGGCGATTTCCTGCTGGTCAAGTCCGACCGGGATGAAATCGGCCAGCCGTCCGTTCGCGCCGATGACGCCCAGTGCCCCGTACCGGGCGTCGGCAAGGCCGGCCGCCGCCGTCACGATGTTGCGCAGCACGGCCTGCAGGTCAAGCTCGCTGCCGATCCCGACGACGGCTGCCAGCAGGGACTGGACCCGGTCGCGCGTGCTCAGCACAGCCTGCAGCCGGGCCTGCAGCTCGGCGAGCAGGTCATCCAGCCGCAGGTGCGGCAGCAGCGGGCGCGTGCCGGGCGAGTCCATCGCGACTCCTCCGGCTGACCTGAAGTGATCAGCGCGGCGGTGCGCGCCGCCGCGGTCAGCCAAGCCGGAGTCTAGTGAAGCCCGCGGTCAGCGCTACTGGTCCCGGAGCCCGGCGCGCGAACCGGCGGATGCTCTGGCCGGTCCCGCGGGCCGGCGGATGCGCCCGCCGTCATGATGACCGGCGGATGCGCGTGCCGTCACGATGACCGGCGGATGCGCCTGCCGGTCACGCGAACTGCGGTAATACGGATGAAATGGTCGCGCTCACCGCCAGGCCATGATTCAACTCCCGCCGATTGCGCGGCCGGCCGTTCCGCGTCGGAGTCGATGTGGTGCGCAGGACCCTGAATCAGCACGCTCCAGCCCTCGCGGGCGGCCTTGTCGAACTCGTCGACCTCGAAGGCCACGTTGTACTCGGCGTTCGCAATCCCGGTGCGCAGGTCCTCGTCGGTCAGGCTGCTGCGGGCGGTTCGGAACAGCACCGCGCCGTCGACGAACCGGTAGTTCAGCGGCAGGACGGTGATGTTGTCCCGGCCGACGAAGGCGATTCGCCCGATACCGCCCGGAGAGATCAGTTCCAGGCATTCGGCCCGGTCAATTTCGGTCAGGACCGGCTCGGACTCTGCGGTCATCGCGCACCTTCCCTTGGCCGGGACAGCCGGCCGCACTGGCGCAAGGGCGCGCCGATGCAGCCCGCCAGTAGTTTATCCTTCATCACAGCGCGCGGGGCCGCATGCCGCCAGGGTCGAAGGGCCTGAGGTAACAGGACCTCCGCCACTGCCGGCTGAATAACCCGGCGTGTTGACGGTCAGCTGCCGGCGGCGGCCGCGGCCGCCAGGGCGGCGATGTTCGGGCCGAAGCGGGCCGCATAGGAGATATCCGGCGAGTAGCCGCCGGCCTGGTAACCGCCGATTACGCCGATCACCGTGCCGTCCCCGGTCCCCGGCTGGATGCTGACGAGAAACGGGCCGCCGCTGGTGCCGTCGGTGAAGTTAGCGCAGTTGAACTGCAGCTGGGTCGGGCTGAGCGCGATCAGGCGATTCTGGCAGCTAACCGGCTTGTTACGGTTCCCCGGATAGCCGATTACCCGGTCGACGCCGGCGGTGGCCCGGCTGATGCCCAAATGCTCGGCGCCGGTCAGGTCCTCGATCCGGGTGCTAGCGCCGCCCTGCGACACCACCAGGAAAGCCACGTCGTCGTCGGGATCAGCTGTCGAAACCCAGTCGGCGTCGACGAATATGCGGGTGACCGCCCACACCCCGTAAGGCGCCGCGCCGTCGTCATAGCCGGGCACGAACGCAAGATCGGCGGGGCTCGTCGAGGAATAGCTGCTGACGCAGTGGGCGGCGGTGACCAGGAGGTTTCCCGCGGCGCTGTGCACGACGCTCGCAGTGCAAAAATGCGCGCCGAGCTTCCCCGCGCTGGTGGTGAACAGCGCGCCGACGGCGGGCGTTCCCCGGAAAGCGGCGCTGGTCAGCGGTACCGACGGCGTAAGCGGGAGGACTGCCTGCGACGATGTGCCGCCGGCCGGCGCGGCAGCCGCCACCGACCACAGCGCCGCGACGATCGAGACAACTGCGGCAGCCGGGGCGGCGCGGCCAAGGGCGGCCCGGAGCCGGGCCGCGTGCTTCGCGGCGGCCCGGCGGATCCGCTTCGTCAATCTCTGCTCCCCTCGCCAGCTGGTCCGCCCCGCAGGTAGCGGCCTGGGCTCAAGATGAGTGCGGTCAGCGGGCTCGGGTGGCGGCCTTTCCTCATCGTCGCCGGGTAAACTGAGCATGCGATGGGAAAATTCTGGCTGCTGGCTGAGATTCCGGCTGCTATGTCTGCTCAGCACGGGGTCATGGGCTGCGCCGGTCTTCCTGGCTTTCCGATCGCTTGTTTTAGCAGATCACAAGTGTATAACAGGAGGCCTGTGATATGCCAGCTGCCGCGTCCGGTCGCAGGAGCGTCAGAAGCTGTCCGGTACCTCGCGCAGCGTGACCGCCGCGGCGTCGGCGGCGGGCTGCGCGACAGCGGCGATCCAGCCGCCGCCGGCGGACGGCAGATCTTGCACCCGCCAGCTTCCCGGCCCGCCGCGGCAGCGGTGCCGCAGCTCGACCGGGCCTACCCGGGCCGGCTGGGTGTCCAGGGTGCGCAGTGAGCCCGCCAGGCCGACGCCGCAGGCCTTCAGGACGGCTTCCTTGCGGGTCCAGCACCGGTAAAACAGCTCCCGGCGATCCGATTGCGGCTGCGCGTTCAGGTAGCCGCGCTCCGTCTCCGTCAGGGCGGCAGCTGCCATCTCGGCGACGTCGAGGTCGCGCGGCACCTCGATGTCCGCGCCGACCCGCCGACGGCGGGTGACCGCGAGCAGCCAGTGACCGCCGGAGCCGGACAGGTTGAAGCTGACGTCAGTAGGCGGCCAGCTAACCCGGGGCGGCCCGTGGTCGTCCCGGCCGCACTCGCAGCACTGACTGCGGCCGAACTCAATGGCGGCGGCCCCGGCCGGGAGATAACCGGCCAGCAGCCGCCGGACCGCGGCGTGCATTGCGGCGAAGCGCGCGCCGTCAGCCGCGCGGGCAAAGCGCTCGCACCGGGCGCGCTCGGCCGCCGAAAGGACTGCCAGGTCAGTGTTCCGCGGCCGGTCAGCAGGCCCGGCGACAATCCCGTGCCAGGCGTGCACCTCGTCGTTGCCCAGACTGGCGGGACCGGCCATTGCTGCTGGTGCCTCACTGCGCGGTTCTGGTGCGCGCGTTCCGGTACTCGCGGCGCTGATTCCGCCTACGGCACGGATTCGCCGGCGCAGGCGCTGTCAGTGGCGCTGACGTCTCCACGATACCGGGCAGCGGCGTACAGTCGGGGCGTGACCGAGGACCGCGTTGCCGACCTGCTCGTCCGGTGCCTGGAGCAGGAGGGTGTCAGCTGCGTGTTCGGCATCCCGGGCGAGGAGAACATTCACTTCGTGGCGGCGCTCGCCCGGTCGCCGATCCGGTACATCCTGGTCCGGCACGAGCAGGCGGCCTCGTTCATGGCCGAGATCTTCGGACGCCTGACCGGCCGGGCCGGAGTCTGCTCGGCGACGCTCGGGCCGGGGGCCATCAACCTGCTGCTCGGCACGGCGGACGCCACTACCAACAGCACGCCGGTGGTCGCCCTCTCGGCGCAGGTCGGGCTCAGCCGCATCTACAAGGAATCGCATCAGAGCGTCGACCTGGTCGCCATGTTCGCCCCGGTGACCAAGTGGGCGGACCTGGTGCTGAGCCCCGCCGCGGTTCCGGAGATGGTCCGCAGGGCGTTCAAGCTGGCTCAGACCGAGCGGCCGGGCGCGGTCTACCTGGGTGTGCCCGAGGACATTGAGGTCAGGGCGGCGCCGCCGGGCGTGCTGCCGCTCCCCGTGAGCGTGCCGCGGCCGGACGAGCCGTCGCCGGCCCAGATCGGCCGCGCCGCCGCGATCCTGGACGGCGCGGCTGCGCCGATCGTGCTGGCCGGGCACGGCGCGGCCCGCAGCGGCGCGTCGGCGGCGCTGCAGCGCTTCGCGGCGCAACTGGGGCTGCCGGTGGCCACCACCTTCCACGGCAAGGGCGTGTTCCCCGACGATCACCCGCATGCCCTGGGCGCGGTCGGCTTCATGAGCCATGATTACGTCAATTTCGGTTTCGACGAGGCAGACGTCATCGTCAGCGTCGGTTACGAGCTGCAGGAATTCGACCCGGTCCGGATCAACCCGGACGGGGACAAGCGAATTGTGCACCTGAGCCGGGTCCCGGCTGAGGTGGACGCCCACTACGCCGTCGACGTCGGCCTGCAGGCCGAGATCAGCGCGACGCTGGACGCCCTGGCCGCCGCGACCACCCGGCGGTTCAGGCCAGGCGCGAGCGGGGCGAAAATCCGCCGGCTGCTGGCCGCGGAGCTGGCCGACGGCGGCGCGGACGACAGTTACCCGCTCCGGCCGCAGCGGGTGGTGCACGACACCCGCGCGGCGCTGGGCCGCTCGGACATCGTCCTGGCCGACACCGGGGCGGTGAAGATGTGGATGGCGCGGCTGTACCCGACATACGAGCCGAACACCTGCCTGCTGTCCAACGGGCTGTCCACGATGGGCTTCGCGCTGCCCGGTGCCATCGGCGCCCGGCTGGCCAGGCCCGGCAGCCGGGTGCTGGCCGCGGTCGGGGACGGCGCGTTCCTGATGAACTCCCAGGAACTCGAGACCGCCGTCCGGGAGCACGTGGCGATGGCCGTGCTGATCTGGCAGGACGACGCCTACGGCCTGATCCGGTGGAAGATGGACCTGGAAATCGGGCATGCGGTGGCGGTGGATTTCGAGAATCCTGATTTTGTCGCCTACGCCGAGAGCTTCGGTGCGCGTGGCTATCAGGTGCGGTCGGCCGGCGACCTGCTGCCCGCGCTCACCGAGGCGCTCGCCGCCGACACGGTATCGGTGATCGCCTGCCCGGTTGATTACCGCGAGAACCTCCGGCTCAGCGACGCCCTCGGTGACCTGTCCGGCCCGTTCTGAGCCGGCCCGGCCGGGGTCGCCGGGACTGCTGCCAGCATCACTTGTTTGCCCACCAAGCGACTCGCTACCGACACGATACCGAGCGGCCGCCCGGATCCCGGCAACCTTCCGGGCATTGGCGCGATTCGGCGGCAACAGCGGGACAGACCGGCTCATGATGTCTGGCGCGGTACGGAAGGCTGCGGGTGCGACCGGGGCGGCGCGTCCCGGGCCGCCCGTCAGGACGGCCCGGGATAACGCGCGCCGGGTCAGCCGGGCGCGCCGGGCGTGACCGTGAACGGGTAGCGCCGGGCGTAGGCCGCTACCGCGTCGTGCCGGATAGCGTCCCACAGCTTGCCGCACAGAACTTTCCGGAGCTGGGTGGAATTGGTAATGCTGTGACCAGCCGGGGGAGTGACCACCGGAGCGCTCACGAAGGTGCCGTCTTTGCCGTGCAGGTAGCCCAGGTCGAGCGCCAGTGACTCGATCTGCGAATTGCTGAAGTTGCTGTCCACGCTCAGTGCCCCGGACATTGCCTTCAGTTCCCGGTAATCGACCGACGGGCTGGCGAACAGCCGCTGGTGCGCAATCTTGTCCAGCATCGTCCGGATAAGATTCTGCTGCAGCAGCGTACGGGTTACCTCGGTTACGAGCGGCTGGCGAACGTAAGGCAGCACATCGCCGCCTTTCAGCAGGTTCATTCCTTTATGAAAGGTATGACCGAGGCTCTGCACCTGATGAGGAACGTCAACCTCGACGCCGTTCAGCGCATTAACTACGTGTACTGCACCCTGGAGTGAAAGGACCGAGTAGTGCTGGATCCGCACGTTGGTGAGCAGCTCGACGGTCCGGATCAGCAGCGAAGGGCCGCCAAGCGTGAGTGCCCGCCATATCTCGCGCCTGCCGTGACCGGGAATGGTGACGATCGAGTCCGTCGGAATGTTAACAACGGCACCCGCGTGGCCGCCGGAATTGAGATGCACGAGCGCGATGAGGCCGCTGCCGTCTTCCGGCGCGGTCGATGAGCCGAGCGTGCCCCGGCCGCCGATGTGCGTCGGGACAATTCGTGAGCCGGTGAGCAGCACCGTCATGCTGTGGCGGCTCGCGGCGGGCATGACCGGCTGGTTTACCGCGTCCAGTGCGGTGATATTCGGGATCCGGTGGATGCTGCTGAGCAGGTGATTGGCCAGGAAGTAGCCGCCGCCCGCGACGACGAGCACAACGGCGACCACGGCGCCGGCGGATGCCAGCGCGATGCGCTTAACTAGCCGCCGCCGTGAACCCTGAGCGGACTCGCGACGTGAATGGCCGCCGCTGGCGGCCTGACGTCGCCTGAATATTCTTGACACTTTATTCTTTGCCCCCTCTGACGGTGCGGAGTCAGGTAAGTCCGGTTAGACAGCTTGCTGGCCGACTCGCGGGGGTTCGCTCCGGCCGCGCGGTAGCCGCCCAGTATTTCTCCGCGTTACTGGTAGCAGCCGCTTAATCACACAGGGTAATGTACGCAACCGGCGGCTCGCAGCCGGGCGGGGTATGCGGCGCGGCGCATTATCGGCGAAGCCCGGGACATCCGGCAGAAATCCGTTGTTCCTGGCTGCGCGTGTGCGCTAGTGACACACGTACGGGAGTGAAACGGAGACTCGTGAACGAGGTAGCGGTTCGTGCCGATACGCGGCGTCAGCCGGTAGTCCGTTCCCGGCTGCTACGGCGGCTGCATTACCGGGCATTAGAGGCGGCCTGCGACATCGGCTCATGGATTGGCGGCCTGACCGCGGCGGCCTGGGTCACCCGGGACATATCCTGGTCCCGGCTGAGCATTCTCTTGTCTATCCGCGCGGTGTTCGCCGTTGCCGCGCTGTCGGCCGGCGGCGGCCTGCTCGGCGGCTTGTACCGGGGCCGGTACCAGCGCGGCAGTTTCGATGAGCTGATCGGCGTGGGCCGGGCTGGCTGCGCGACGGCGCTGGCGCTCGCCGTGCTCGGCGGCGCGGTGGTCCCCGGCCAGCACGCGCAGTTGCAGACCGTCGTCGGTGGCGCCTTCGTCGCCCTGCTGGTGATGGTGGGGATCCGGTACCTGGTGATCGCGGCGCGGCAGTGGGCCCGGCTGACCGGGTCGAGCGGCACCGGTGTCATCGTCTTCGGGGCTGGCCTCGCCGGTGCCCAGCTCGTGCAGCGGCTGGCCCGCCAGCCCGGCGCCGAGTACCGGCCGGTTGCCTTCCTTGACGACGACCCGGCTAAACGGCGGCTGCGGATCCACGGAATCCCGGTGCTCGGTGACCGCCGCCGGATGGCGGAAGTAGCGGCGCAGACCGGTGCCACCGTCCTGGTTATCGCGATTGCCCGGGCCAGCGGTACCGCCATCCGGGACCTGACCCGCGAGGCCGAGAAGTGCGGGCTGATCCCCAAGGTCATACCGTCGGTCACCGAGCTGCTCAGCGGAGGGGCCCGCATCGACGGCGTGCGGGACCCGCGGATCACCGACCTGCTCGGCCGCCGCCCGGTGACGACCGACATGGCGGCTGTCGCCGAGCACTTCGCCGGCAAGCGGATTCTCGTGACCGGCGCTGGCGGATCCATTGGCTCCGAGCTGTGCCGCCAGCTGCACCGGTTCGGGCCCGCGGAGCTGATCATGCTGGACCGGGACGAGTCAGCCCTGCACGGCATCCAGCTGGCGCTGAGCGGCCAGGCCCTGCTCGATTCCGACCAGGTGGTGCTGGCCGACATCCGCGATCCGGGCCGGATCCGCGAGATCTTCGCCGAGCGGCGGCCCGAGATCATCTTTCACGCCGCGGCTTTGAAGCACCTGCCGCTGCTGGAGCGCTATCCGGCCGAGGCTCTGAAGAGCAACGTCTGGGGCACGCTGTCGGTACTCGAGGCAGCGGTGGAGTGCGGTGCGGCGTCGTTTGTCAACATCTCCACCGATAAGGCGGCGGACCCGGTGAGCGTTCTGGGCTACTCCAAGCGCATTGCTGAGCGGCTCACCGCCCATATGGCCCGCCAAGCGAGCGGCGACTACCTGAGCGTGCGTTTCGGCAACGTGCTGGGCAGCCGGGGATCGTTTCTCACCACGCTCAGCGCCCAGGTCGCGGCGGGCGGCCCGCTGACCGTCACCCACCCGGACGTGGCCCGGTACTTCATGACCGCCAGTGAGGCGGTGCAGCTCGTGCTGCAGGCGGCGGTGATCGGCCGCGACGGCGAGGTCCTGGTCCTGGACATGGGCGAGCAGGTGCGCATCGCTGACATCGCCCGGCGGCTGGCGGCCGGCGCAGGGCGCGACATCGACATCGTGTACACCGGCCTGCGGCCGGGGGAGAAGCTGAGCGAGAGCGCGCTCGGCGCGGGCGAAACCGGCGAACGGCCCCGGCATCCGCTGATCCGGCACGTGCCGGTACTTCCGGTACTGCCCGAGCAAGTCCTCGCCCTGGACCCGGCCCTGCCCGGCGATGAACTGCGGGAGGTCCTGGCTCGCTGCGCCGGGCTGCCGCGGCGCGCTGCGGCAGTGCCGGCCCCGGCAGGCGTACCCGCGCGGCCGGAAGTCCCGGCGGCCACGGCAGTCCCGGCAGACACGGCAGTCCCGGCCACGGCAGTCCCGGTCCCGGCCGTCCCGGCTACGGCGGCCCCGATGACGCAGGTACTGCCTAGCCCCAGGCAAGTACCGCGAGCTGTGCCAGCAGATGATCCAGCCGGGCGGCGGTAGCACGATAGCCATCCGGCGGGCCGCCGGCCGGATCGGCAATGTCGTCGTCGGGGCTGCGGCCCAGCAGCGCCGACCGTTCCCGGCCCGCGTGTACCCGGCTGAGCCAGGCTGCCAGCGGCTCGCCGCCGCCGCGCCGGCCGGCCGCCTCGCCGCGGCGGATTAGTTCCTTCAGCGTGAACGCGCGGGGCCAGGCGCCGGGCACGGTAACCACGGCGTGCCGCAGATGCTCGCGGGTCATCGTCAGTACCAGGTCGGCGGCGGCCAGGTCCGCGGCGGCAAGCTCCCGGCTGCGGTAAGCGGTGACGTCCAGCCCGTAGGCGGTGAGCGCGGCAGTGACCTCGGCGCGCGGCGGCTGGCCGGCCGGCTCGCCGCCGGCCAGCGTTCCGGCGGATGTCACCCGTGCCAGGTGGCAGCCGGCTGCCAGCCGGCGCGTCAGCAGTGCCCGGGCCATGACGGAGCGGCACTGATTCGCCGTGCAGATCACCAGCACGCAGGCCGGCGGGGCGGCTATATGCGGAGTAACGCAGTCCTGCCGGGTCGCCATTGCGGGCCGCCGCCGTCGTCGTGTTTCAGCCCAGGTGACAGCACCCTGGCTATCTGAGCAATCACTCAACGCAGTTGAGTGTACACTCAACGCACATGTTCGGGCACCGTGCCGCAGCGGTCAGGACGCTACCGCAAGCCCATTAATGCTGCCAAATGAACGCTGGAGGACAAGGATGACGACCGAGTTCGGCGGAGTGCCCACGCTCCGCTCTTACATCGCGCTCGTCCGCAGGCGAAAGTGGTGGGTAGCCGCCGCTACGCTGCTCGGGCTAGGCGCGAGCCTCGGCCTGTCGTTAAAGGAGGCTAAGCAGTACGCTGCCACGGCGCAGATCCTGGTGCAGTCGCCGGGGAGCACTGCCTTCGGCCTCGCCCCGCCAGTAGTCACGCCGACGCAGGTGCAGACCGACCTGCAGCTGATTACCAGCGCGCCGGTGCAGCAGGCGGTGGTCCGCAAGCTCGGCTCCCGGCGGTCGGTGACGGCGACCGAGGTTGCCCAGACCAATGTGATCGGCATTACCGCGGTCAGCCCGAGCCCGTCCGGCGCCGCGCTGATCGCCAATACGTACGCGAGCGCCTTCGTTGCCGAGCAGCAGAATGCCGCCCTGGCAAATTCCGCTGCGGTCGAAGCCCGGCTCCGCGGTCAGATCAGCTCGCTCAGCCATCAGGTAAAAGGTCTCGGCAAGACGGGTAGTGCCGGCGCGGATCAGTCCGCACTGCTGAATCAGGTGGCCGTGCTGCGAGCCCAGCTGGCGCAGATGCAGGTGAGCGGGGCGGCCAGCAGCACGGTCGGGCTGGAAATTGTCACCCCCGCGGTGGCGCCGGCCGCCCCCAGCTCGCCGAAGCCGGTGCAGGACGCCGGCCTGGGGCTGGCCGCCGGGCTCGTCCTGGGCCTGGCCTTCGCCTTCGTGCGCGACGGCCTCGACGACACGCTCTCGTCCAAGGACGCCGCGGAGCAGCTGAGCGGCACTCCGGTGCTGGCCATGGTGCCGATGGTGGCCGCGTGGAAGAAGCGCAGCCAGCCGATGGTGGTCTCGGTGGCCCGCCCGCTCTCTCCCGCGGCCGAGGCGTACCGGTCACTGCGGACCTCGCTGCAGTTCGCCCGCCAGGACCGGCCGCTGCGAACCCTGGTGGTGACCAGCCCCGCAGCCGCCGAGGGCAAGACCTCGACCGTCGCGAACCTGGGAGCGGTGTTCGCCCAGGCCGGCGAGCGGGTCGTGCTGGTGTCGTGTGACCTGCGGCGCCCCCGGCTGGCGCAGTTCTTCGGGCTGGACGAGAATACCGGGCTGACGACCGTGCTGCTCGGCGAGAAGTCACTGGCCGATGTCATCCAGCCGGTGACCGGTCACCCGACGCTCTGGCTGCTCGGCGCGGGCCCGGTGCCCTCGAACCCGGCCGAGCTGCTGAACGGCCCGGTGGCACGAGATATCTTCGCGGCGCTGCGCGCGGAGTTCGACATCGTGCTGATTGACAGCCCGCCGGCGCTGCCGGTCACGGACGCGTCGGTGCTGGCGAAAGACGCGGACGGCGTCCTGCTGGTGGTGGCTTCCGGGCAGACCAAGCGGGTCCAGCTGCGCCGGACCGCGGAAAAGCTGGCCCAGGTCAACGCGCCGGTTGTCGGCACGGTGCTGAACGAGGTCACCCGCCAGAGCGGGTACGGCTACGGGCCCGGCGCGGGTAACGGTGATGGCTACGGGTACGGGTACGGCGATCCCAAGGACCTGTCGGCACTTGGCGTTCCCGTGCAGATGAGCAGTTTCGCCCTCGGCGGCACCGCTGACACCAGGAATTCTGCTAACGGGACCGCCGTTAACGGGGCCGCCGCTAACGGCTCCCTCCCGGACGGTGTCCTGGTCAATGGCAGCGGGCCGGCGGAGTCCGGCAACGGGAGCAGCAGCAAGCACGGCCGGCACTAGCAGAACGACAGGCGGCAGGGCCGGGCGCGCCGCTGGGCCCGGCGGCGCGCCGGCCGGAAGTCAGGACCACATACCGCGGGTGTCGTAGACCACCTTTCCGGCCAGCTGGGTTTTCCTGATCGCCCGGAACCGGCTGTGATCGACGAGCAGCGCGACGATGTCGGCGTCCCCGATGGCGTCCGCGGTGCCAGTCAGCAGCACGTTGCCGAGATCGGCCAGGGAGCCGGGCAGCTGCCGGGCGTGCGGCTCGACCGCGCGGATCTTCACCTCGGGCAGGGCCGCCGCCACCCGCCGGACGATTTCCGCGGCCGGGCTTTCCCGCAGGTCGCCGACGTCCGCCTTGAATGCCAGGCCGAGGCAGGCGATCCGCGGCTCCCGGAACCGGCGGGAGGTCGCGATGATCTGCCCGGCGACGCGGGCGGGCATCTGCCCGTTGACTGCGCGCGCGGCCCGGATCAGCGGGGCCAGGTCCGGCGCCGACTCGACGATGAACCAGGGGTCCACGGCAATGCAGTGGCCGCCGACGCCGGGGCCGGGTCGCAGGATCTCCACCCGGGGGTGCCGGTTGGAGATCCGCCGGATCTCCCAGACGTCCAGGCCTAGCCGGCCGCAGATCAGCGCGAGCTCGTTGGCGAAGGCGATGTTCACGTCCCGAAACGCGTTCTCGGCGAGCTTGGCCATTTCCGCGCTCTCCGCGTCGGTGATGATCAGCTCGCCGCGGCAGAAGGTCCGGTACAGGTCGGCCGCGCGGGCCGCGCAGGCCGGAGTCAGGCCGCCGATGACGCGGTCGTTGGCCGCGATCTCGATCATGATCCGGCCGGGCAGGACCCGCTCGGGACAGTGCGCGATGTGCACGTCCGGCTCGGTGTCCGGGACATGCGGCAGGCTGAGGTCGGGGCGCAGCTTCGCGATCAGCTCGCTGACCTTCCGGGTCGTTCCCGGCGGGCAGGTGGACTCCAGCACGATGATCTCGCCGCCGCGCAGCCGGGCGGCGATCGCCTCGGCCGCGGCGAACACGCTGCGCAGGTCAGACTTCGGGTCAGCCGCCGGCGGCTGGCCGGCGCTGGCCGCGCTCCCGGCTTCCCCCGTGCTTCCTGGGCCGCCCGCGGCCGACGCCGTGAACGGAGTGGGGACCGCGATGATATAGGCGTCGGCGGCAGGCATCTCGGTCACCGCGGTCAGCCGGCCCATCGCGACCGCGCCGCTAACGGCGATTGACAGGTCCGGCTCGGCGAACGGCGCCTCGCCGCGGCTGACCCGCGCCACGATCCCGGCGTTGACGTCGACGCCGGTCACGTGCAGGCCGCCGGTGGCGAGGCAGGCCGCGGTCGGCAGCCCGATGTAACCCAGGCCGACAACGGCGACCCGGACCGCCGGATCGGGGCCGGCCCGGACGCCGCCGCCGCTGCCCGGGGCCGTGCCGCGGTCGGCAGCGCCGGAAAGCGGCGTCCCGGCAGCAGCAGTCCCCGGACCGGCGATCCGGGTCATCACAGCAATCCGGCGAAATCTCAGCATGCTCTCAACTTAACGTATGCATCTGACTACCCTTAGTTAAATTAGTAGCTAGGATTCGTACCCGTGAGACAAGAGCTGCCGATCATGATTGCCGTGGCTTCGTGCGGCGCGCTGGTCGCGCTGGGGGAGCCGGTGACCATCGCGCTGCTGCGCCGCGCTGCGGCGCTGGACGTGCCGAACGGCCGCTCCTCGCATACCATCGCGACGCCGCGCGGTGGCGGGGCGCCGATCGCGCTGGGACTGGTCCTGGTCGCGGCAGCGGTCCGCAGTCCCGCGGTTATCGCCTTCGCCTTCGCCGTCGCGGCCTTCAGTGCGATCGGCCTCGCCGACGATCTCGCCGGGCTGCCGGCGGTCCGCCGCTTACTGCTGCAGGGCGCGGCTAGCTTCGCCGCGGCCCTTGCGCTGCTCAGCCAGCTGGGGATGTCGCCGTCCGGGCTGACGCTGGTCGGGCTGTCGCCGCCCAGCCTGGCGCCGGTCGGGCTTGCGGCCGCGGCTGCCGTGCTCGCGATCTGGATCACCGGGTTCGTGAACGCATTCAACTTCATGGACGGCGTGAACGGCATCTCCGGCGCGCACGCGGCGCTCGCCGGGCTCGTCTACGCGTTCCTCGGGGCCTGGCGCCCGGACGTGTTCCTGGTCGCGGGCGGCGGCGCGGTGGCGGCCGGCGCGCTGGCCTTCCTGCCCTGGAATGCCGGCCGGGCCCGGGTGTTTCTCGGCGATGTCGGCAGTTACGGCCTGGGCGCCGCGCTTGCCGTTCTCGCCGCCTGCGCAGTTATCGCCGGCATTCCGGTGGAAGCCGCGGGGGCGCCGCTCGCGCTGTATCTCGCCGACACCGCATGGACGCTGCAGCGCCGGATCAGGGCCGGGGAGCGCTGCTTCGAGGCACACCGCAGCCACACCTACCAGCAGCTGTGCGACCTCGGCTGGTCGCATCAGCGCGTCACCGCCGCGACCGGGGGGTGCACCGTGCTGCTGTGCCTGCTCGGGTCGGCCAGCCTGGCCGGCAACGCCGCGCTGCGCGCAGCCGCGGACGCTGTCGCGCTGGGCGTGCTGGCGGTGTACCTGCGGGCCCCGGTCCTGCTAGGCCAGCCGGGGCAGCGAGCGAAACTGGCGCGGCGGGCCGCCGTCCCGGCGCAGCCGGCAATGGCCTATCCGGCCGGCACGGTGTCCGCCGTGACTACCGTGTCCGCCGTGACTACCGTGCCCGCCGTCACTGCGGTGTCTGCCGTCACCACGGCGCAGCCGGCCGAGCCGGCCCAGCGGCTGGAGCATGCCTGAGATGCGGATCCTGCTCGTGACTCATTACTTCCCGCCCGAGACCGGCGCGCCGCAGGCCCGGCTGTCCGCGCTGGCCGCGGCCTGGGCGGCAGACGGGGACACCGTCACCGTGCTCACCGGGATGCCGAATCATCCGACCGGCATACTGCCGCCCCAGTACGCCGGGGCCATCCGCCGGCTCGAACGGCGGGACGGCTACCGGGTGCTGCGTACCTGGCTGCACGCGACGCCGAACGAGGGCATCGCGCGCAAGACCGCCGGGCACCTGAGCTTCATGCTCAGCAGCGTGCTGCTCGGCTGGCGGCGCAGCGGGCCGGCCGATGTCGTCGTCGTCTCCTCGCCGACGTTCTTCTCGATCGGCGCTGCCTGGGTACTCGCCCGGCTCAAGCGGGCCCGGCTCGTCGTCGAGATCCGAGACCTGTGGCCCGCCATCTTCGTCGAGCTCGGCGTCTTGACCAGCAAGCCGGTAATCAAGCTGCTGGAGCGGCTGGAGCTGGCCGCGTACGCCGCCGCGGACGAGGTCGTCGTAGTCAGCGAGGGATTCGCGGCCAACCTGGTCAGCCGCGGCGTGCCGCCGGGCAAAGTGCACGTCGTCCGCAACGGCGTGACGCTCGGCGACTTCGACCCGGCCGCGCCGTCCGGCCCGGCGCAGCGGGCCCGGCTCGGCGCCCGGCCCGGCGACTGCCTGGTGCTCTACCTCGGCACGCACGGGATCTCGCAGGGACTTGCCGACGTCGCAGCCGCCGCGGCGGTGCTGGCCGGCCAGCCGGTGCACTTCGCGTTCGTGGGCGAGGGAGCCGACAAGGCCCGGCTGCAAGCCCGCGTCGCCGAGCTCGGCCTGACCAACGTGACCCTGCTGCCCGGCGTCCCGCATTCCGCCGTGCCGGCGCTGCTCGCCGCGGCCGACATCTGCCTGGCACCGCTGCGTTATGTGCCGTTGTTTTCTGCTTTTATCCCGTCCAAGATATTCGAGTACCTCGCCGCCGGGAAAGCGGTGATCGGCTCGGTCACCGGCGAGACCGCGCAGATCCTGCGCGAGGCCGGCGCCGTTGTCGTGCCGCCGCAGGACAGTCCGGCGCTCGCCACCGCGATCGGGCAGCTGGCCGCCGATCCGGGCGCGCGGCAGGAAATGGGGCGGCGCGGCCGCGCGCACGTCGAGCAGGCTTTCGACCGGGTAGCGCTGGCACGGGAGTACCGCAAGATCCTCGAGCTGGCCGGGAGCGGCCGGTGAGACTGCTCATCACCGGCGGCAGCGGTTTTCTTGGCGGCTATGTGCTGCGCGCGGCGGCGGCGCGCGGTCACCACAGCGTCGCGCTGGCCCGCAGCCCCGCCGCGGCGGCAGCCGTGGCCGCTCTCGGCGCCGAGCCGGCCAGCGGTGACCTGGACCAGCCGGGTCAGCTTGCGGGCGTTTTCGCCGCGGCGCGCTGCGACGTGCTGCTCAACCTGGCCTCGCTCGGTTTCGGGCACGGCCCGGCGATCGTGGCCGCCGCGCAGCAGGCGGGCATCCGCAGGGCCGTCTTCGTCTCCACCACGGCCGTCACCACTACCCTGGGGGCGCCCACGAAGCGGACCCGGCTGGCGGCCGAACAGCACATCCGCGGCTCCGGGCTGGACTGGACGATCCTGCGGCCGACGATGATCTACGGCGCCGCGGGGGACCGGAACCTGTCCCGGCTGCTCGCGCTGCTGGCCCGGATACCGGTGCTGCCGGTGCCCGGCGGCGCCCGCCTGCAGCAGCCGGTGCACGTCGCCGACGTCGCCGACGCCGTGCTGGCGGCCGCGCGCCGGCCGGGCAGCGCCGGGTCGTGCTACGACGTGGCTGGCCCGCGGCCGCATGCCTTCGCCGAGCTGCTCGCGATCTGTGCCACCGCGGTCGCCAGCAGGACCCGGTTGGTGCCGGTGCCGCTGGCACCGCTGGTCGCGGCCGCGCGCGGGTATGAGCAGGTCAGCCGCCACCCGCGGATCCGGGCCGAGCAGCTGCAGCGGCTGGCCGAGGACAAGGCCTTCGTGATCGACGCCGCGGTCCGCGACCTGGGCTACGCGCCGCGGGCCTTCGCCAGCGGCATCCGCGCCGAGGCGCGCGAGCTGGGGCTGGCCCGGTGACCGGGGCTGGCGCGGTGACCGGGGCGGTAAGCGGCAGCGGGCCGAGACTGCTGGCCCGGACCGCCGTGCACCTGACACCCCGGCAGGCAGCCAGCCGGGCCCGGCTGCGGGCCCAGCGCCGGGCGCTGGCGCGCTGGCCGGGCGCCGGAGCCAGGCTGCTGGCGGGCCCGGATCCGGCCAGGGCGACGGGCTGGCCGGCCGGGTTCGTGCCGCTGGACGGGCGGGCGTCGCTGCCGTGGCCGGACCGGGCCTGGCTGGACTGCGGCAAGATCGAGCTGCTCGGGATGGCCCGCGAGCTGGGCGAGCCCGCTGACTGGCAGCAGCGGGACGCGCCCCGGCTCTGGCGCTTTCACCTGCACTACTGGGACTGGGCCTGGAGCCTGGCCGCCGCCGACGGCCAGCCCGCCGCGGCGCAGCTGTTCGCGCGGCTGTGGCGGTCCTGGCAGGAATCGGCGGCGCCGGGCGGCGACGCGTGGCTGCCGTACCCGGCAGCGCTGCGGGCCTGGTCGTGGTGCGGGCAGTATTCCGGGCTGGTCGCGGGCACCGGAATCGAGGCGGACTTCGTCGCCGGGCTGGCCCGGCACGCCGGGTTCCTGCGGCGGCACCTGGAATACGACGTGGGCGGGAACCACCTGATCAAGGGACTCAAGGCGCTGGCGGGCCTGGCGGTGTTCTTCGCTGACGACCGGCTGCTGCGCCAGGTCCTCGGCCGGCTCACCCGGCAGCTCGCCGTGCAGGTGCTGCCCGACGGCGGGCACTTCGAGCGGGCACCCGCCTATCACTGCCAGGTCCTGGCCGACCTGATCGACGTATCCGGACTGCTCGCGGCCGCCGCGGCGCAGCAGCCGCCGGAACTTGACGGCGTCATCTCGCGGATGCGGGCCTGGCTGGGGGCGGTACTCACGCCGGGTGATCAGGTGCCGCTGCTCAACGACGGCTACCCGGTCCCGCCAGGGCTTATTACCGCGCTGGAGCCGGGGCCGCGGCCGGGGCCGGGCGAGCCGCTGGTGACCCTGCCGGACACCGGGCTGGTCCGGGCGTCCGCCGCCGGCTGGCAGCTGCTCGCGGACGTCGGCGCCCCGTGCCCGGCGCAGCTGCCGGCGCACGCGCACGCTGACACGCTGGGCTGCCTCCTGCACGCCGACGGCATACCGCTGCTCGTAGACACCGGGACCTCGACCTACGAGCGCGGGCCGGTCCGCCAGCATGAGCGGTCGACCGCCGCGCACAGCACCGTCACGGTCGACGGGGCGGATTCGACGGAAGTGTGGGGCGCGTTCCGGGCCGGTCGGCGGGCCCGGGTCCGCGATTTCGCCGCGCGCAGTGACGCCGGCGGGGTGACCGTCGAGGCGGCGCACGACGGGTTCCGGCACCTGCCGGGCCGTCCCGTGCACCGGCGCCGCTGGCTGCTGACGGCGGACGGCCTCACCGTGGATGACCGGGTGACCGGGACCGGGCGGCATGCGGTCGTCGTGCGCTGGGTGCTGGCGCCGGGGACGACCGTCGCGGTGACGACGGGCGGCGCTGTTGTCACCGCGCCGGCAGCCGACTTCGAGGTCGCCGTCAGCTCGGACGGCCCGGTGAGCTTCGAGGTAGCGACCGGGGCGGTGGCCGGCGGTTTCCTGCAGGCGGCCGCGGCGCCCGTGCTGACCTGCCGGGCCGAGGTCGTGCTGCCGGCCGGCATAACCACCAGCTGGCGCCGGGCCGGGGAGCAGGCTGATCTTACTGAGGAGCTGACGTGAAGCAGGTGGTGCAGCCGATTGCGGGCGGCCCGGTGACCGTGCTGGATGTGCCGCGGCCGATGGCGGGGCCGACCGAGGTGCTGGTACAGACGGTCGCGTCGGTCCTGTCGCCGGGCACCGAGGGAGCGGTTACCGCGCTGGCCCGGGCCAGCCTGCTGGCAAAGGCACGGGCCCGGCCGGACCTGGTCCGCCAGGTGGTGCGCAAGGCCAGGGCCGAGGGCATTTCCGCCACCGCGCAGACCGTCCGCGGCAAGCTCGCCGACGACGTGCCCCTGGGGTACTCCGCGGCCGGCCTGGTGCTCGAGACCGGGTCGGCCGTCACCGGCATCCGGAGCGGCCAGCTGGTGGCGACCGGCGGGGCGGGCAAGGCCAACCACGCCGAGTTCCAGGCAGTTCCCGGCCTGCTGTGCGCGGTTGTGCCCGCGGGGGTGCCCGCGCGCGATGCCGCGTTCGCCACCGTCGCCTCGATCGCACTGCACGGGCTGCGGATCGCCGATGTCGACGCCGGGTCGAAGGTCGTGGTTGTCGGCCTGGGCCTGGTCGGCCAGCTCGCCGCCCGGCTGGCGATGGCGGCCGGCTGCGACGTGGCGGGCATCGACCCGGCCGCCCCGGCCCGGGCCGCGGCGGCCGGCTCCGGCGTGCTGGCGCTGGACGAGCTGGGCGCGGCCACCACCGAGCAGGTGCTGGCCTGGTCGCGCGGGCGCGGCGCGGACGCCGTGCTGGTGTGCGCGGCAACCCCGTCGTCCGGGCCGGTGACCAGGGTGCCCGCGCTGTGCCGGGACCGGGCCGCGGTCGTGATCGTCGGGGACGTCGGCCTGCAGCTGGACCGTACGCCGTTCTATCAGCGGGAGCTGTCGGTGCGGTTCGCCCGGTCATACGGGCCCGGCCGGTACGAGCCGTCCTACGAGGCGTGGGGGGTGGACTATCCCGCCGGTCAGGTGCGCTGGACCGAGGGCCGCAACATGGAGGCGGTTCTGGACCTGCTCGCATCCGGGCGGCTGCGGGTCGGCGACCTGGTAACCCACAGTTATGACATCGGCGACGCCGGGCAGGCGTATCAGCTGATCGAGGCGCGTACCGAGCCGTTTGTGGCCATCCGGCTCGGTTACCCGGCCGGCGCTGCGGCGGCAGACGCGGCAGGCGCCTGCCGCATCGAAGCCCGCGGTGCTGATGCTCGCGGTACGGAGGCCGTGCGCGCGGGCGCCCCCGGGGCGCCTGCCGAGGCGCCGATCGCGGTTGCGCCGCGACGGGCGGGATCCTCCGCACCGGGTGTCGGGTGGATCGGCGCCGGGGCGTTCTCGGCGGGCACGCTGCTGCCCGCCTTCCGCGCCGCCGGATTCGACCGGATGGTCGCGGTTACCTCCGCCAGCGGGCTGTCGGCCCGGCGCGCCGCCGAGCGGCACGGTTTCGAGAAGGCGGTCAGCGGCGCGTTCGGCGTCATCGAGGACTCCGGCGTCGAGGTCGTGGTCGTGGCCACGCCGCACGACACGCACGCGGAGCTGGCGACGATGGCGCTGAAGGCCGGCCGGCACGTCTGGTGCGAAAAGCCGCTGGCCTTGACCAGCAGTGACCTGGCGGAGATCGAGGCCGCCTGGGACGCGTCCGGGCGGCAGCTGATGGCCGGGTTCAACCGGCGCTGGTCACCGGCGGTGCTGGCGGCGCAGGCCGCGCTCGGCGGGAACGGCATGGCCGGGCTGAGCGAGCCCAAGTTCCTGGTCTACCGGGTCGCCGCCGGGCCGGTCCCCGACGGGCACTGGTACGCCGACCGGCGCCAGGGCGGCCGGCTGCTCGGCGAGGTCTGCCATTTCGTCGACACCGCGCAGGCGCTGATCGGCGCGGGCATCGAGGAAAGCGTGTCAGTGCTCAGCGGGGACGGCTCCGGCGTGGCGGGCAACGACGCGGTGGTATCGCTGCGTTTCGCCGGGGGGTCACTGGCGACTATCTGCTACGGCAGCGCGATGCCGGCGGCGGGAAAGGAACGGATTGAGCTGCTGGCCGGCCCGCACCGGCTGGTCATTGACGACTTCCGGTCCGCGCAGCTCGACGGGCGGACCCTGTGGAAAGGCAGGCAGGACAAAGGGCACCGGGCCCAGGCAGCCGCGTTCGCCGTTGCGGTGCGGGGCGGGGCGGCAGCGCCCACTGCGGTGATGCTGGCCACGATGCGCGCCACTATCAACGCAGCGGACGGGGGCGGCAGTCTTGGCTGAGCCGGCCGCGGACCCGGCCGCTGGCGCGGTGACCGGCCGGGTTACGGATCTGGCGGCCGAGCCGGTGACTGAGCCGCTGGGCGCGCCCGCCGCCGGCCCGGCGGCAATCGTGCCGCCGGGCCGCGCCGCGCGCGGCAATCAGGTCCGGCAGCTGTTCGACCGCAAATCCGCTGCGTGGCCGGCCAAGTACGCATCTGGCGGCCGTCTGGCCGGCCGGCTGAGCGGCCTGGCGACCGCGGTCACCCGGCAGGTTCCGGCCGGCGGCCGAGTGCTCGACCTGGGCTGCGGCACGGGGGAGCTGGCCAGGGCGGCCGCCACGGCCGGGCTGCGGGTAACGGGGTGCGACGTCTCGGCGGCAATGCTGCGCGAGGCCACCGCTCGTGACCCCGGCGGCCAGGTCGACTGGGTCCGCCTGGAACCAGACTGGCGGGCGCTGCCGGCTGAGCAGGGCAGCTACCAGGCGGTCGTTGCCTCGAGCGTACTGGAGTACCTGGACGATCCGGCCGGCGTGCTCGCGCAGTGCGCGCGAGTGCTGGTACCGGGCGGGGTAGTGCTGTGCACGGTGCCGGACGTCCGGCACCCGGTCCGGTGGGCGGAGTGGCTGGCGGCCCTGGCGCTGGCCCGCGGACCCGCGGCCAGGCCCCTGGGCGCGCTGTCGCCGCGGCTGCCGGAATACCTGGCCTACCTGCGGGTTTCCCGGCAGCGGCATTCGGCGCGCTGGTGGCGGGCCGCCGCGGCCCGCGCTGGCCTGCGGCCCGCGTGCCCGGCTGGCGAGCCGGGCGCCGGCTCGCCGGCGCCTACCGCGGGCACCGGTGCGGGTAACACCGGCCCTGGGGGCGCCGGCGCCGTCGGCACCGGCGCCGTGGGCACCGGCCGGAGCACGCTGCGGCTGCTGGTTTTCGAACGGCCCGCTGACGGCGCGGAGCGCGGATGAGCGTGACCGTGGACGTGGCCGGCGCGCAGATGGGCGGGGCGGCCCGGTTCGCCGCCGAACTGCAGGACTACCTGCACCGCAGTGGCCGGGCAGACGTGCGCGTGATCGGGGCGGGCCGCCGGGTCAGCCCGGCCTGGCTGGCCCGCCGGGAGCTGGCTCGGCCGGGCCGCGGGCGGCGGGTCGCGCTGAACAACGTCAGTTTCGTAGCACCCGGCTGCGAGCGGTGGACGCTGCTGCGTAACGCGCTGCACTTCCTGACCAGCGCCGAAGCCGAGGACCTCGACCCGTCACTGCGCAGTACCGCCGCACGCGAGGCTGCCCTGGTCCGGCTGGCCGCCCGCCGTGCCGACGTCTTGGTGGTGCCGTCCACGGCCATGGCGGACCGGGTGGCCCGGCTGCTGCCCGGCGCCCGCGGCCGGATCGTGGTACGCCCGCACCCGGTCTCGGCCGGCTCGGTGCCGCGGCAGAACCGCGAGGCGGCCATTTTGTGCCCCGTGCTTTTTGCGCCTTACAAGCAGATGAGCGAGCGCCTGGCTGAGCTGCTCGCAGCCGTCGAGGATTACGGCGACCCGGCGGTCCGGGTGCGGGTCACCGCCGGCCGCGGCGATCTGCCGGCCGGGCTCGCGGCGAGCCCGCGGCTGGAGTTCGCCGGCCGGGTCAGTCACGAGCAGCTGACGGACCTGTGGGCGCGCAGCCGCGCGATCTACTTTCCCACCGGACTGGAGTCGTTCGGGTACCCGCTTGCCGAGGCACGGGTCAGCGGCCAGCCGGTGATCGCCCGCGACACCGCGCAGAACAGGGAGATCGCAGGACCGGCGCTGCGGGAATTCCGGCCCGGTAACCACGACTCGCTGGTCCGGGCCGTCGCACTGGCCATGACCACGGAAGCCGCGCCGGACCCCGCCGCATTCGACCCCGGCGCGTATTTCGACTGGATGCTGGGAGCAGCCCGGTGACGCGGCTCGGACTGCGGCCCTATCGCGGCGGCGACGCCCCGGCCGCCGGGAGCGTACCGGTCAGCGTGGTGGTACTGACCAAAAACGAGGAGCTTAACATCGCGCGCTGCCTCGCCTCGGTGGCATGGGCGGAGCAAATCGTGGTGATCGACTCCGGGTCGGCGGACCGCACCATGGCGATCGCGTCGCGCGCCGGAGCCCGGGTGGTCGAGCAGCCGTGGCTGGGATTCTCCGGGCAGCGCGAGTTCGCGCTCCGGCTGGACGGGCTGCACCGCGACTGGGTGTACTTCGTCGACGCGGACGAATGGGTATCACCGCAGCTAGCCGCGGAGATTGCGGCAACCCTGCGGAGGCCTGTCTGCAACGGGTACGCGCAGCGGTTCCGGATGGTGTTCCAGGGCACCTGGATCCGGCACTGCGGCTGGTACGGCGGATCCTGGATCGTCCGGCTCGTCGACCGCCGGTACACCAAATTCGACGGCAGCACGGTGGGAGAACGGGCCCGCGTCGACGGCCCGGTCGGCAGGCTGGTCAATGACATCGTGGACGCGGACAACAAGGGCATGGCGGCCTGGCTGCACAAGCACGTCGGCTATGCCGAGCTGGACGCCCGGAGCCGGCCAGGGCCTGCCTCGCTGCCGCGGCGGCTGCAGGCCCTGCGTGCGCGGCGCGACAGCCGGCCGCTGGCCCGCGCGGTACTTAAGGACGTGATCTTCCCGTCGGTGCCGGCCAGGCCGCTGGCCCTGTTCCTCTACATGTACATCGCGCGGCTCGGCCTGCTCGACGGTCCGGCCGGACTGCGCTTCTGCTTCTTCCATGCCTGGTATGAAGCCTGCGTCACAGCGCTGACAGCGGAACGCGCAACTGCGGGAGAAAGGTCGTCTCATGGTCACGACTACGCCCCGGCGGGCTATCGGTGATATCGGCTCGGTCTGCCGCGGGGCCTGCCCGGCGGATGCAGCCCGGTGGGTGACATCTCTGATGACCCATCTGCCGGAATGCGTGCGCACCCGGTCGCTGCGCTCGGCCGACCGGATATGGGAGCGCGCCGGGGCGCGTTTCCGGGCGCCGGGCGGGGCTGTCATCTCGCTGCCGGCGGGCTACACCGCGGGCGCGCGGGAGATGTACTGCCGCAACGTCTACCTGCGGACTGGCCTTACGATGCCGGCCGCAGGCTGGGTGGTTGATCTTGGCGCGAACCACGGGCTGCTAGCCGTCTGGGCTGCGGTTACCGGCGCGCAGGTGGTCGCGGTGGAGGCGCAGCAGGGATACGGCCCGGCCATCCGGCACCTCGCCGAGCACAACGGCGTAGCGGCCCGCGTGCACGTAGAGATCGCCCTGGCGAGCGGCGTGGCGAACTCAGGGGCCGCCGCGGGTGTCGCGGCCGACGACCTGCGCTGGTCGGCGACCAGCCGCGGCGGCTCGTCCCGGCCGCCCGACGTCTCGATGGGCGCGCTGATGTCCCGGTACCGGATGGGCCGCATTGGCTTGCTGAAGATGGACATCGAGGGCGGCGAATACGCGATCTTCGCCCCTGGCGAGGACCTCAGCTGGCTTCGCCAGGTTGACCAGCTGGCGCTGGAAGTGCATCCCGGCTTCGGCAATGCGGCCGCTCTGGCCGACTTGCTGCGTGACCACGGGTTTACCAGGGACCTGCGGGACAACGGGGGCGAGCGGGTTGCCGCGGACTCCGGCCGGCTGGAGTACATCTACTGCAGCCGGCCTTGACCGCTACGAGCTGACGCGGGCAGGTGCGGTCAACCGGGCGTAGACGTCAGCCGGGCGTACTCAGAAGGGGCAACGCAGCATGCGACCAGATCTAGGAGTGCTCGACTTCAATCCCATTCAGTACCACGCGCCCCTTTACCAGCGGCTGGGCAGCCGCGGCAACGTGGAACTGAACGTGCTGTACCTGTCCGACCGCGGGCTGAGTGCGGCCGTCGACCCCGGCTTCGGCCGGGAAGTAGCCTGGAACATCGACCTGCTGTCGGGGTACAAACACGATTTCCTCACGACGGCCGGCCATCCGACGGCGGTGTCCCGGCGGTTCGCGGCGCTGGCCGGATGGCTTCAGCGCCACGACGCGGTCGTCGTGCACGGCTACGCCGACACCTGGATGCTGGCTGCGATGGCAATGTGCCGGGCGCGCCGGATCCCGTACCTGATCCGGGGCGAATCACACCCGCGGGGCGAGTCGGGCGGGCTGCGCCGCTACGCGCGCAACGGCCTGGTCCGCGCGGTGGTGTCAGGCTGCGCCGGCGGCCTGGCGATCGGCGAGCTGAACGCGCAGTTCTACCGCCAGTACGGAGCGCGGCGGATATCGTTCGCGCCGTACTCCGTGGACGACGAGCGCTTTGCCCGGCCGCCCGAGGTGCGGCGCGGCGAACTGCTGGCGCAGTGGGGCCTGGACGCCGGGCGTCCGGTAATCATGTTCTGCGGCAAGCTCATTGACCGCAAGCGGCCACTCGACCTGGCTGCCGCGGTGCGCCTGCTGCCGGAAAAGGTGACGACGCTGTTCGTCGGCACCGGGTCACTGGCCGGCCAGGTGCGGGGTGCCCTGCTGCCGGGGGCGGGCGCCGTGACCGGATTTGTCAACCAGTCGGAGCTGCCGTCGTACTACCACGCGGCGGACATTCTCGTCCTGCCCAGCGAGGCCGAGCCCTGGGGCCTGGTGGTCAACGAGGCCATGGCGGCGGGCGCGCTGCCGGTAGTGTCCGACCGGGTCGGATCCGCGCCGGACCTGGTAGTGGGCGTCGGTGAGGTCTACCGCTGCGGTAACGTCGCCGCCCTGGCGGCCGCGCTGGGACGCGCCCTCGGGCGGCTGGACGGCAGCCGGACCCGCGGCCAGATGCGCCGGCACGCCGCGCGCTACAGCCTGGACCGCACGGCCGCCGGCTTCGAGGAGGCGGCCCTGGCTGTCAGCGGCTCCCGGTGAAGGCCGCGGCGCAGCGTGCTTACAGCAGCTTCGCCAGCACCTGCGCCGCGTAGTCATCCGGCGCGAAGCACTCGCTTACCCAGCTGGCGGCCCGGCTGCCCATCCCGGCGAGGCGCCGGGGATCTTTCAGCAGCTCGCCTAGTACGTCGACAAGCGCCGTCACCGACTCGTCGGCTGGCGCTGCGCCGGTAACCCGGTTGACGAAAGCATCGTGGGAGCCGCCGTAGGCCGGCGCCACTACCGGTGTCCCGGCCAGCTGAGCTTCCAGCAGCACAAGGCCGAATCCCTCGCCGGATGCGGGTGGTCCCGGCCGGGTCCGGGTAGCCAGGACGAAGAGGTCGGCAGCGGCCAGCTGACGCGCAAACTGCCGGTCCGTCAGCCCCGGCCGCAGGGTGCAGAAGTCATAATTACTCATGAGGCGCAAGAGTTCGCCGGATGGCTCGCCGCTGCCGCATACGGTGACCCGCACGTCGGGCCGGCCAAGGGAGGTGACGGCGGCGAGCAGCTGCGGCAGGCCCTTGTCCCGCCAATCTGACAGCCGGAAGGCGGTAACCAGCTCAAGGCCGGCGTTCGCCCCGGCCGCGTGCGTATCCGCCGCGAGGCCTGCCTGATTTTCCGCCGCCTCCCGGGCAAGCGTGTCAAACCAGGGCCGGGACAGGCCGGGTGGCAGTACAGCCGACCGGCAGTGCCCGGCGAGAGCGCCGGCGGTGAAGCTGCTCACGGCGATGACGCGAACGCGCGGCCGGCCCAGCAGGTAGTTCTCGGCGAGCCGGCGGGGACCGCGCCGGCTGGCCCAGACATCACTGCCATGGCAGATACAGGAAATGCCAGCGGCGGGGTACCGCGCGGCGAGCAGCGCCGCCAGCGGCAGCAGCGCCCGGTGCAGCACGACCAGGCGCGGCGGAACGCCACTTTGCCGCAGGTAGGAACCTGCCCGGGCGAGCATTTGCGGGTAGGCCGCGGCCGCCGGGGACTGCTCGCTGGTCCTCAGGTCTACCCGCAGGTGCTCGACGTGCTGCGCGGTGAGTGCCCACTCCACCGTGCCGGCGTAACGCTCGATCCCGCCGCCGAGCCCGCGCGACGGAGTCAGCAGCAGGACCCGGCCGGTCACTGTGCCCGCCGCGGGCGGAACGTGAGCGCCACGACAAGAAGCCAGATGAGCAGTGTCTCAGGGATCCCGGCGACAAGGGTGACCCAGTCGTCCTCCGATTTCACCAGGGTAGGGAAGAGCAGCAGTATCAGGAAGACGGCATGCGGGCTGGCGCGGACGTCAAGGACGTCGTCAAGCAGCCGGATGGCGCAGCCCAGCAGGAACATGCCTGCGATGACCGGGATCCAGCCGCCGTGCCGGTAAAGATCCCCGACCGGCGTGATTGCTGACGAAGTATAGACGTTGGCGGGCAGCCCGTAATACTGCTGGCTGAACTGGTAACCGGATGCCAGGATCGGCTTTGCAGCCCAGACAGCGCGTGGTATTACGCTGACGAAGGGCGCCTCGACGAGCTGGGCGGGGCTGCTGAAAGCGATCTGGCCGGGGGTGCGCTGCACGATGATCGCCGGACTGTCGATCTCGCGGACACGCTGCAGCAGGTAAAAGGCGGAATTAGGGATCAGGGTAAGCGCGCTGTGCCCGGTTAGGGTCTGCTCGAGGATCCCGGGCGCCTGGTGGATGGCTTCGGACGGCGAGAGCGTGCCGGATCCGCTGCGGGCGACGTTCCGGTATGCCTGGTTAAACGGCACGACCACCGCCAGGAAGAACAGTGCCACGACGATAAGCGCCGCCGTTGGCATGCGCCGGCGCTTCGCGCTCATCGGGATGACGATCGCGAGCACGGCAATGATGAAACTTTGCTTCCCGCCGGCCGCCGCGCCGAAAATAAGCTCGGTCAGGAAGAGAATTGTCATCGTTACCCTGGCGCCGGCCTGGCGCTCCCAGTAGACCTGCACCGCGGCCGCGCAAACCGCCATGGGAGCCAGCAGGGTCAGAGCGGTCAGTATCTGCGCGTACCCGGTGGCCGAGCTCACCGCGGATGCCGCGTCTCCGACGTAGCCGAACCGGCCCGTCGTCGCAGTGCTCGCCAGTCGCGCGGCCGTGCCCGCGGCGTACAGGACCCACGGGGTGCTGCGGCTGCGGACGGTTCCGGTGACCCGGCTGCTCAGCGTCGCCATGCCGCGCCTGGCTAGCTGCCGCAGCGGCTCGCCGGGCCCGGCGCAGTAACCGCCGATCAGGCAGGTCATCCCGACCGCAGTCAGCCACAGTGCCCGCAGCACGCTGGACACGGCGATGTCCGCGGCAACGGAGATCTGCGGGCGGCTCCAGGTTACCGTGGCGAGCCCGAAGGTCACGCCGTACCACAGCAGGGTCCAGGGGCCGAATTTCCACCGGGCCAGCCCGAGACTGAGATCGTCGCGGGGTCCGGTCAGGCACAGCAGGGCCGCGGCATAGGAGGCCAGTGCCAGCGCCCCCCATACGACCGCGCGGGTGGCAATCGCATCGCTCAGTGCCTGGCGGCAGAGCACGAGCGCCAGCACCAGCGCGGCCGCGGCGCTGACTGCCGCCAGGGTGCTGATTGCTGCGCGCGCTGGCGCGCTGGTGCTTGTCGTCACGCTGTCTTCTCCAAAATTGCCGTGACCCGCTGATCGTAAGTGTGATCCGCGTGCGCGCGCCGCGCGGCCGCGTCGCCCAGGCGCGCGGTCAGGCCGGGTTCGCTGAGCAGACGGCCCGCCTGGTCGACAAGCTCGTCGAAGTCGCTGTAGGCGAGCACCTCGGTGCCCGTGGTGAACAGCTGCGGTAGCGACGGCCGGAACTCGGTGAGCACCGCGGCGCCGCACCCGGCTGCCTCGAAGAGCCGCGCGTTGACGCCGGCAACCTCAGCCGGGTGGATGTTATTCAGTACGCCGGCGGCGGACCGGAAGACCGCTGCCTTGTCCTCCCTGGACAGGTAGCGACCTACGTGCGCCTGACGGGCCGTGCTCTCGCCCAGCCAGCGGGGGAATCCGGCGCCGTACAGCCGCAGCGGGACGCCTTTGGCGATCAGCCGCTCAAGCAGCCGGACCCGGCTGGCGTACATGTTTCCCGCGGTCACGAGGTAGGGCTCTGTCCCCGCCGGGGTAAGCGGCCGGTGCCAGCGGGGATTGCAGGCTTCCGGCAGGTAGTACACCGGCAGGCCGAGATTGGCACGCAGCCGCTCGACCAGATGCGGCTCCTTGAAGAACAGCGCGTCGTAGGGGGACAGGAGCATCAGCTGCCGCCCCAGGTTGGACACCGCGTCGGGAAACCAGAACGCCACCCGCAGCCCGGCTCGCTTCAGCCGGATAACAGCCGCTGGCATCAGCTCCGCGTCGAGGTTGATGACGACCTCGCACTCGGCGTCCAGAGCGCGCCGGACTATGCGCTGCTGGGCCCGTTCGTCCAGCCGCGGGAAACCTTGCCGGGCCAGCAGCCTGAGGCTCCCGGTGAGCTTGCCGCCGGGGCTGATCCGGGCAGCGCCCAGCTGGGTCACCGCATGTCCGGCGCGGGCCAGCCCGTCGCCGACGTTGTCCGCGAAGTAGTCAGGCGCCACCGGCCCGACGACACCGACCCGCACTAGGTCACCCCCGTACCGCTGTCTGCGTGCGCGTGCGCGTGCCGCCGGGTACGCGCCGGGTAAGCAAGCGCAGCGGGAGCAGGCAGTCGCGGCGGTGTCACCGGGCAGTCGGGAATCCGACGCTGACGGAGCCAAGCCACGAATTGAGCGCGGCAATGCTCCAGGCGTTGGCCCAGCGTTTCCCTGGCCGCAGCGGCAACAGCCCGGCAGCCTGCGCTACCTGCCAGCTGAGAACCGACCACACCGGGGCGTCGGGCTCACTGGCCGCCGCGAGTACCGGAGCGAGCGGTCCGTCCATCCACCGCCGCATCGGCATGGCGAATCCCCGCTTGGGCTGCGCGGCCAGGCTGCTGAGGTACGGGTCGCCGAGAGCTGTGCCAACCGCCTTCTTGCCTGTCTGACTGGCCCGGCCGGCCGCCAGTTCCAGCGACGCGGCGAAAACCCGGCTGTCGACGAAAGGCAACCGCAGCTCAACGGACGAGGCCATGGCGAAGCAGTCGGCGTCGGGCAGCAGCGTCGCCTGCAGGTACAGGGCAACCTCAGCGCTGACCATCGCGCCGAACGGGCCGTGCCGGCGCGGGGCCCGCAGCTCGCCGGCCGGGGCAGCTTCCGGCGGCGGCCCGGTGCCGGCCAGGCGGGAAGCCAGCGCGGCCGGCAGCACCTCCCGCTGCAGCATGCTGAGGCCCCATCCGTCTCTCGGTCCGCCAGTGCGCAGCAGCCGGGCCAGCTTCTGCTGCCCGGCTACTCCCGTCAGCGCCAGTGCTGTCGCCGCCGCGCCGCCGAGCTGCCCGGGTACCTTGTCAAGGGCCCGGAGCATGGGCAGGTACCGGAGCAGCCGGTAGTGGGAGTAGCCGCCGAGGGCCTCGTCGCCGCCCAGGCCGGAGAGCGCGACCTTGAAGCCGGCCTCCCGGACGGCTTTGGCGACGATGTACGTGTTGAGGCCGTCGATGCTCGGCCGCTGCATTGCCGCGAAGAAGCCCGGCACGTCGCCGTCCTCGAGGACTGCTTCCTGCCGGCGGTGCTGATGGCCGTAATGCCGGGCCGTGCGGGCCGCCGCCTCGCTCTCGTCGGCTGCCCCGCCGGTCGCCACCGTAATGCAGTTCAGGTCCCGGCCCAGACCGCGGCCTACTGCGGCGATGGTGGCCGAGTCGATTCCGGCGGACAGCAGCAGTGCTGTGGGGACGTCCGCATTGAGGTGCAAGTCGATGGACTCGGTCAGCTCGGCAGCAAGGCCAGCGGGCGCCCTCCTGACCTCGAGTGGGCCGCCGGGCTGGATCTGCCGGACTGCCGCGCGGCCGTCGCGGCCGAAGCTGGCGACGCTGTTGGGCGCGACGGCCGAAATGTCCGCGAACGGGGACTGGTCCGCGGCGACCGCTCCCAGCTGCAGGTAGCGGGCGATTGCCGCAGAATCCAGGCGGCTCTGGCCGGCGGCGTGCACAAGCGGCCGTACTTCGGAGGCGAATACCATTCCGCCGGGTACCTGGCACCAGTACAGCGGTTTTATCCCGAATGGGTCGCGGGCCAGGAACAGCCGCTCTTCCAGCGAGTCGACCAGCGCTATGGCGAACATGCCGCGCAGCTCGGCTAGCGCGTCCGCGCCCAGCTTGGACCAAAGCTCAGGAATGATCTCCCCGTCGCAGGAGGTCCGCACTTGCAGCCCGTACCGCTCAACGAGGCGCCGGTGATTATAGATCTCCCCGTTGAACACGCAGTGATACCGCCGGTCGCGTGACACGAAAGGCTGATTCCCGGCCGGACCCGGGTCCTGGATGGCAAGCCGCGTGTTTCCGAGGGTGAAGCCGCCGACCTGAACCGTGACCATGTCGTCGGGCCCGCGGTGCCGCTGCGCGTCGTTGATCATCCCGACTCGCTGCCCCGCCCGGCCCGGGTCGAGGTCAATCGCTCCCGCGATGCCGCACATACCTGGCTCTCCCGTCGTGTGTCGTGGGCCGGTGCTGACCTCGGAAGGCCGGTTCGGAGAGTGCGGCGGCGCGCGGCACGCGTCCGGGCAGTTACCAGGGAGACGCGTGCAGAACTATTAGTCATCGATTGCGGGGAAACGGTCGCCCTGCGGCCGACCGCGGACCCGCCGGCGAGTCCGGATATCAAGCCCCGCCTGCCCCGCCTTGTCAACTACGCTGCGAGTCGATGGTATCGCAGAACGTCACCGAAGCGGGCTGTGACATCAAACGTGCAGGGTATTCAGATACATCTTCCGGCCTGCCGAGGAGGCGTCGTGCTGCCGAGGACCGCACTTGAACGCATGACCCACCGCCTGATCTTGCGCAGGCGCATGCCCGCCCCGTTCGCCGGTACCCGAATTTTCGTCTCGTCCGAGGGCGGCCTGCGTTACCCGCGGCCGTCAATGCGGCGCGTCGATCCCGGCTTGCTGCGGCTGGCTGCCGAAGTCGTCCGGCCTGGCGACGTGGTCTGGGACGTGGGCGCCAATCTCGGCCTGTTCACCTTTGCCGCGGCGGCCGCCGCGGGTCCGGGCGGCCAGGTGCTCGCCATCGAGCCGGATGCGGTGCTGGTGGGGCTGTTGCGCCGGTCGGCTGCCGCCAATCCCGGCGGCGCGGCTGTCGACGTGCTGCCGGCGGCTGTCGCCGGCGAGCTGGGCGTGGGCAGGTTCCACATCGCCCGGCGCAACCGGTCTACCAGCCATCTTGACGGGTTCGGCACCACTGAGACGGGTGGCGTGCGCGCTACGCAGCTCGTGCCTGCGGTCACGCTGGACTGGCTGGCGGAGCGATTTCCGCTGCCAGCGGTGCTGAAAATTGACGTTGAGGCTGCCGAAGCACTGGTGCTGAGCGGCGCCGCCAACGTCCTGACCGCCGGTCCGACGATCATCTGCGAGGTGGCTGGCTGCAACGCCGCAGAAGTGGGCAGCATGCTCAGCTCGGGCGGCTACCTCCTGTATGACAGTCAGCAGCCAGCTGACCGCCGGGCACCGGTTGCCGCGGCGCCCCCCGACACGCTGGCCGTCCGCGCCGGGTGGCCGGCCGTGGGGTACGAGACGACCTTAGCTGGCTGACTTCCACCAGGCGACCGAGGGCAGCAGGCCGGCTACCGCGCTTAGGCACGCAACGTAGTTGCCCTCGGTAAAAGTCTCGAGGTCAGGATCCCAGCCGGGGTAAAATTCGACACCCGCTGGAGTGAGCTTGCCGATTCGGTAACCCAAGGGTTCCAGCAGCTCGAACGCGTCCCGCAGGTAACGCCGCGCCGTTATCCAGCGGTGGTTGTACTCGAACTGAGCGACGGAGATTCGGTGTCCGGCGAGCAGGGCCCTGGCGCCCAGCAGGACGGCCAGGTCATGGCCCTCGGTGTCGACCTTGATCAGAGTGAGGTGCTCCAGCGCCTGTTGCGCGGCGTAGCGGTCCAGTGTCGTAACAAGGACCTCCTCAGTGCTACTTTCGCTCAGCGTGACCACCGGCAGGTGCAGCGAGTTGATTCCGGCGCCCGGCGCGGCAACGTGCAGCAGCGCGGTGCCGGTCTCCGCCCCGACCGCCATCGGCACGATGGTCACTGGCTCGCCGCGCAGGGCGGCTGCCAGCCGCTCGCAGGTTCCGTGCGACGGCTCGAATGCCCGCAGGTCCAGGTCGGCAGGGCAGGCCGCCTGCCGGGCAGTGGCCAGCATTGAGGCCGACCACTGCCCGACGTTTGCCCCCACGTCGATGACGTGCAGCTTGCGGCCCGGCCGCGGAAGATCGAGGATCCATCGCTGCAGCAGTGCCTCGCCGTTGGTTCTCATGTCGTTCGGCACGTCCAGGCCGGCCCGGCGGAGCACGAACCGGGCCGCGCGCAGCACCTGCGCACGGCCAGCAGCGCGGCAGGCGAGGTCGGTGGCGGTCGCGGCTGCTTCCCGCAAGACAGGCATCGGTGCTCCGTAGGTTGTTCCGAAAATCATGAAATCGCCTGCGGTTCCATAGCCGCCCGGTCCCGCGGCGGCATGGCGCCACCACTGCCGCGCGCGTGCCGCGGCAGCCGCCATAGTGAGCGCAGCATCACGGCTAGCGCGATGCCGTAAGCAATGGTGGAGGCAATTGCCGCGCCGGCGACGCCAACAACGGGCAGCAAGGCGAGCAGCAGCACGATAGTGAAGACGGCAGCCAGGCTTTCGGCCCATGCCACGACGCCGGGATGACTCCGGCCGCGCAGCAGATCGCCGACGACCTGCCCGCAGGCGAGAAAGACGGCACCGGGAGCGAGTAGCCACAGCAGCGGGACGGCGCCGCGGTACCCCGCCCCGAACACCATGGGCACCAGCCAGTGCGCGAGCGCGGCGATTGGCGCGATGATCCCGGCGGACAGGGCAGCACTGGCGAGAACTGCGATCAGCTGAAGCCGACGCGTCCCGTCGTTAACCACCCGACTGGCGGCCAGGCGCGGGAAGGCAACGTTGCCGATGGCCGCGACTAGCGGCATGGGCAGCAGCGCCAGGGACACGGCGATCGCATACCGGCCAAGGTCAGCAGGGGGAACCGTCTGCGAGAGCACCAGCTGGTCCAGCTGCGCGTTCAGGGCTGCCGGAGTAAGCGCGGCGAACTGCGCCATCCCGTATCCAGCCAGCGGCCGGATCAGCGCGGCGTCCATATGTCCTGGCGCCAGCCCGCTCATCCGGCAGTAGCGGTAAGCGGCGCCAAGCTGTACGACCATGGTGACGGCTAGTACGGCGAGCGCGTCACGAAGCGTGAGTGCGCCGAGTGACCACAGCAGGACCAGGCCGGCCAGGCTGAGGGCCGGCTGGATCACCCGTACCAGGTTCCACCGGCTCAGGTCCAGCGCCTGCAGGGAGAACGTGTAACTGGCGCCGACGAAGGCCACGATCGAGATGGCGAATGCAATCCGGTATCCGTCGGCCACCGCGGCGTTGCCGCGGGCCAGCGCGGGCGCGGCTACTATCCCGGCGACGAGCGCAAGCGTTCCGGTTACCAGCATCATCGCCCGGGAAGTGGCCGCGTACTGGCGGCCGCGCAGCGGATCTCGTGCCACGAAGTAGCACACTGCCGCGGGCTGCCCCATGCCGCCCGCCATCAGCGTGACGCCGAACCAGGCGGTGATCGCGGCGTACTCACCCCGGACTGCCGGGCCGAGCGTGCGCGCCAGGAGAATGCCGCCGAGCCCGGCGGCGGCCGTAGCGGCGGCATTGAATCCGGCGGTACGGGCAATAGCCCGGCCGGCGCCCGGCCAGCGCAGTGCGGTGCCGAGTCCGTGCAGGCGGCTCGGGGCGGCATGCGCGCTCACGTGCGCGCCATCGTGGTATCCGAGCCGCCTGCCGGATCGCTCACAGGAGTTCGACGTTCGTACCCGACAGGCGGTCGCGGCAGTCCAGCACCCAGCGCGCCTCACGCTCGATCAGCGGGTAGTCGACATCATCATGATCGGTGAGCAGCACGACCGCGTCGGCGGCCCGCACAGCGGCGGCGGTCAGCCGCACCCGGACGGTCTCGTCGGCCAGGTGGGCGGCCGGGACATGCTCATCTACCGCCCGGATCCGGGCGCCAAGTTCACTGAGCAGCCGCGCCACCCGGGTCGACGGGGATTCGCGGGCATCGGAGGAGTTTTTCTTGTAAGCCAGGCCGAGCAGCAGGATCACCGATCCGCGAACCGGGCGGCCCATCTTGTTGAGGCCCTGGATGACGCGCTGCACCACGTGGTCGGGCATGTGCTCATTGATGTCGTTGGCCAGGTCGACGAAGCGGAAGCGGCGCCCGGTAGCCCGCTCCACATGCCAGGACAGGTAGGTCGGGTCGATCGGCAGGCAGTGGCCTCCTACGCCGGGCCCGGGGGTAAACTGCATGAAGCCAAATGGCTTGGTGCCGGCGGCGCGCACCACTTCCCACACGTCGACGTCCAGATCGCGGGCGAACAGCGCGAACTCGTTGACCAGCGCGATGTTGACGTGCCGGAAAGTGTTTTCCAGCAGCTTGGTCAGCTCCGCCGCGCGGGTGGACGACACCGCCACCACGTCGGCTACCAGCTTTCCGTAGAACTCGCGGACCGCGTCCAGCGATGCGTCGTCAAACCCGGCTACTACCTTCGGGGTGACCGCGAGCGTCCAGGTTGTGTTACCAGGGTCCACCCGCTCGGGGCTGTATCCGAGCGCGAAGTCTGCTCCCGCGCGCAGACCGCTGCCCTGCTCCAGGATCGGCCGCAGAATGTCATCGGTCGTCCCCGGGTAGGTCGTTGACTCGAGCACGACCAGGCTTCCGGTGGAGACATGCGGGGCCAGAGCGCGGGCAGCGCCGAGGACGAAAGACAGGTCCGGTGAACGGTCACGCAGCGGAGTCGGCACCGTTATCACCGCGACCTCGAAACCGGCCGCGCCGGCATAGCTGGCGCTCGGCCGGTACCGGCCGCTGTTCAGCGCGGCCCGCAGCTGGCCGTTGTCGACGTCGTCCACAAAAGACTCGCCGCGGCGAAGCTGGCCGACTCGCGCGCCGTCGAGATCGATACCGGTGACGTCATAGCCGGCCTCGACTGCGAGCATAGCCAGCGGCAGCCCTACGTAACCCTGGCCCACGACGGTCAGGCGCCGTGGCGGCGCGTCCGTGACGGTCACTTCTTACCAGGGCCTGCGGGCGGCGAAGGTCAGGTTCTGGGTCACGACGTGGCCGCGCAGCGCGCCCGTCTCGGCGGCCAACGCAATCTTGTACAGGGCGCTGACCGGCTTCCATGCCGCCGCCCGCGCCGCGCTCGCCAGGCCGTGCGCGACGGGCGGGCAGGATCGCACCGTCACCGAGGCGAAGCCCGCGGCGGCAGCCAGCTGCCGGATACTCCGGTCGGTGTATGACGACTCATGAGTGAAATCTCCGTACCGGATATGACCGCCGAGCGGGCTGACGGCATTGGGCACCCGCGCGACCAGCACACCGCCGGGCAGCAGCGCTGCGGCGACCCGGTCAAAGGTCTCCAGCACCTCATCTTTCCCTAGGTGCTCGAGCAGGTCAGTGGCAGTGACCGCGGCCAGCGCGCCCGGCCGCTGGGTGAGGACATCGCGGTAGTCGCCCTGGCTTACCTGGCCCAGGCCGGCCGCGTGCGCGAGCTGGACCTGCTCGGGACTGACGTCGATCCCGCTCGCGTCGTAGCCGTCGGCGAGCAGCAGCCGGACGAGCTCGCCCTGGCCGCAGCCGATATCCACGACAGGTCCTGCGCCGGGCTGGGGGAGCCATGGCCGAATATCACGGCGGTAAACGAGCGCACTGGCCGGGCCCGGGCAGTGGCCGGCGTGCTGGGAGGCGTAGGCCTGGTACAGCCGGTCCCGCAGCGACGGGCCCTCAGTCGTGACAGTCACGTTGCGATCATATATAGATACTCACAGTGACGATGGCGTATCAGCAAGACTGCCGCGACATGGCAGGCAGGCCCAGGGGGCGATGCGTCAACGCAGCCAGCTAGGCGGCGCGCCCCTGCTAGCCTGCACGCGGCACTTGGCCCAGGACACACAGGACCCGCATTCGCTGAACCTGCCGGGCTTTCCGCGGCGCTGTGCTCGCGCCGGCGGGAAGTGCGGTGCCCGCCAGCTCGGCCCCGGAGACTATATGCCGATCAACGTTACTCCCGCCCGTTTGGCGGCAGTCGTCCGCCCCCTGCCGGGCCTGCTGAGATTAGCGGAACGTGCTAACGGGCGGGTACGGGGTCTGTGGCTCAAGCTGAGGCTAGTCGCCATAGGCGGACACGTCGGCAAGCGCCTTTCGGTCGCGCCTAACGTTCAGGCGATCACCGTACGCGGGGCGCACTGGCATATTGGCGATCGGGTGAGCTTCGGGACCGGTGTGATCCTCAGTGTCGGGAAGAACGCCTCGCTCACTATCGGCGATGATGTCCGTATTACCCATTACACCGTGATTGGCGCTGAGCTGACGATTGCCATCAACGACCGGGCCCAGGTCGGGGAGCACTCGAGCATCAGGGATCATGAACACGATCCGTCGGCTTTTTCCATGCACGCGGCGCCGGTCATCTGCGCCCCCGTAAGCGTCGGCGCGGATGCGTGGATAGGACGTGGCGCCGCGATTCTCAAGGGAGCGCGCATCGGGGCCGGCGCGGTCATCGGAGCGAACGCGGTAGTGCGGGGCGAGATACCGCACGACGCAGTCGCAGTCGGCGTCCCCGCCCGGGTGATCCGTAACAGGCGCAAAAACACCAGTGATGACCAGGATGCCGATGAGGCCCAGGTTGCAGCTAATCGGATCCGGGAGGTTCAGTGAGAATTAACGTCGGCTGCGGTGCGACGCCCACGGACGGATGGGAAAATTTCGACAATTCCCTGACAGTGCGGATCGCCCGATGGCCTTTCCTGGTCAATGCGCTAGCGCAGGTGGCGGTCTTGCCGGCGCCTTCGCGGGAATTTGCCCGGATAGCGAGCAGCACGGGGATCCGGTTTGCCAACGCCAGCGTGCGGATACCGGGCGGCGACGGCTCTGCGGACGCTGTCTACAGTTCCCATATGCTCGAGCATCTAGACCGGCGTGAAGCGCAGGCATTTCTGCGGGAGGCAAGAAGAGTGCTGCGGCCCGGCGGCGTGCTGCGCCTGGCCGTACCTGACCTCAACCGCCTCGTCGCCGGCTACTTAGCGTCGGCCGACGCCGATCAGTTCGTGGCCGGCACTCATATGGGCCAGGAACGGCCGGTCAGCGTGCTGTCGAGGGCCAAACTCGCGCTGGCCGGACCCCGGCATCACTTGTGGATGTACGACGGCCGCTCGCTGGCCGGGCTGCTCGCCGGCGCGGGGTTTACCGCGGTCCAGATCATGCCCGCGGGAACTACCCGCATCACCGAGCCCGGGAATCTGGACCTGGCCGAGCGTGCCGACGAGAGCGTCTTTGTCGAGGCGGTTAGGCCGCAATCCGTGTAGAAAAGCCCAGTCAGCGTCCGGGGCGCAGTGATCCGGTGTTCGTGGTGAGATACGGGCAGTGACCGTTGTTGGGTCGGTGCCAATCACCCGGGTGTCGCTGCAGGTGCGCGGCCCGGCGCCCACGATGGCGGCCCTGGCTTCCTTAGGCGGTTTCTGATCCGGGCCACCGCCAGTCGCAGGTAGCGCCAGGCGCGATATCTCCTGGGGCGTCGGAAGCCCGGAATAAACTGCCCGTTATGGCCACGCATGTTAGAAGCTGAAATAAAGGATGGGTGCGGCTCTCTTGGGGTGAGCTGGTTACGCTGCGAGGACATGGTTGCCGCGGTATTCCGCGTGGTGGATGCTCTCGTGCTCGCGGCGGAGGTGGAAGCGCCAGTAGGCGTCGAAGTCGCCGGTGGCGATGAGGGCGCGGAGCTTGAGTACAGCCTCGGCGCCTTCGAGACCCCATCTGGCGCCGGTGATGTCCATTCTGTCTTTTACGATGTGCCTGCAGGCGCCCTCGATGATCCCGGTGGCGATGGGCCAGCCCTTGGACAGCGCGGTGGCGTAGCCGAGGTAGCGGTGCTTGTTGTCCAGGTAGCGGGCGCATTCGTCGGCGCCGGCGCGCTCGGCGGGCGAGTAGCCGTAGGCGGTGGCGCGGCGGCGGATCCCGGCCGCGACCTGGCGGGCATTGCCGTGCAGGATCTTGCGGGCCTGGTCAGCGACCCATTCCTCGGATGCCGGCTGGCCCTTGCCGAAGAAGGACCAGGCGGCCTTCCACAGGTATTCAAGCACGTGGATGAAGTCGATGACGATCGTGGCCGTGACGCCGCGGGCCGCGGCCTGCGCGGTGACGGCCTCGATCTGCGTGCTGTTCCCGTCCACCAGCACTGCCCGTTCCCGCTTGTGCCGCGGGTCACGGCGGTCGGCCTCGTCAAAGGCCGCGGCGATGACGGCGGGAATGTCGTCGGTGACCGAGGCGGTCGGCCACTTGCCCCGGGCCTGCGGCTCCCGCGGCGTGCGGCTGCCCTCCGGCTTCGCGGCCCGGGCTTTGTTCTTCCGCCGCTTCTGCGCGGGCGTGCTGATGACGTCTTCGGGGGTGCGCGGGACCGGGACCGCGTCATAGACGCAGGCCAGCTCGGCCATCCGCTTGCGGCCGTTCTTCTCCCCGGGCGACAGCCGGGTAGCCAGCTTGCCCCGCGCGGACGCGGCGGCTTTCGCGGTAGCGGGCCGCAGGGCTTGCGGCAGCATCACGACGCCCTTCCCGTCGAAGGTCAAGATCAGCGGGTGCTCCCGCGGCGCCGGCTCGATCACCCGCTGCAGATAAAAGGCCCCGACGTGCGTGGCGGCACGACGGGCCAGCTCCTCGACCTGCCGTTTCCCGATCACCACGCCGGTCGCGCGGGTGACCGCCGCGCCCGCCGACTCCATCGAGCCGCGCGCGGCCTCGATCGCGGCGAGCCTGCGCAGGCCATGGAGTGCTTCTCCCGCGGCAGGTTCAGCTCCCGGTCCGCAAGGTGCACGTTAGGCCTGCCCGGCGACCTGTAGGCGATCCGCGACACGATGACCTGCCCGAACCTCGTCACCAGCGGACGTTCCCGGCCCCTCTCCGCCCGTGTGCGAACCACGCCGTCATCCCCGGTCACCTCATGCCGCCGTTCCTCCCGCGCGGCCGTCAGGTCCAGCCGGTCCTGGAACAGCCGCCGCAGCAGCTCCCGGCCCCGTGCCTCCAGCTCATCCTCCAGCTCACCGTGCTGCAGCCCCGCCGCCTCCTGCGACGCCATCCAGCCCTCAAGCTCGCCGAAGCACTTCCCGGACTCCGCGAACGCTCCGCCCCGGGGCACATACCCTTGCATCGGGCTCCTTCTTTGTCGATCCGGTCGTCAGACAACCGGGACCGTAACGAGAAGGAGCCCTCCGTGCACGCACCGACACGGCAACCCAGACACAAGACCGCGAGACGCGCCAAAACGCCTCCGGCTACATCACCTCAGAAGAGCCACACCCATAAAGGATGGTGCGTATGCGCAGTCAGCAGGTTTGCTGATGAGGCCCGTGCTGAGCCGGCCGGCCCAGCGCGAGACCGGACGGGGCGTGGCCGATCCGGGCTCCGCCATGCGCGGGCCGGAACCCAGTTTCCGGCATAGAAGAAGCGCTAGTGTGATCAGCCGCCTTTTGCCCCCGCAGAAGCATCGAAACGGGCCAATAATGATGATCGTTCAGTAAGAAGTATCTGCCTATCGTCACGTGCTGGAAAGAGGGCTGATGACCGGGAGGTTTCTGCGCTGGTTCGGCGGCGACGGTGATGTCTAGCCGCGCTGGCGGGGCCGCAGCTCACTGCCCTGGCTGTCTTCACTGCCTTGGCTGTCTTCAGTAACAATGTCCGCTAGCTCGGCGGCGGTCCACCGGCCGCGCGGCCGGATGAGCCGGCGGATCGGGATGGCAGCCCCGGCGACGGCGTCGGCGATGGCCAGGTAGCTGGCCCGGTCCAGCAGGGCGCCGGCGATCCGCGGGTGGTAGGCCAGCGCGCCCAGTGCGTCGAAGCGGGCCGCGCCGTGCACGCCGCAGACTTCGATGGGGGCAAAACTGTGCGCGCTGAGCCACCAGATCGCGCTGATCGGCCGTGCCTCCCCGGACGTACCGATCAGCGCGGGTAACGGTCCGGCGCAGCCCGGACGGACCGGTCGCCGCGACACCGGGCGGGTCACCCGCCTCCGCCGGGCCTGCCAGCTGGCCGAGGCTGTCGGGCCACAAGATGACCTGCGGTCCGGTCGGCAGCGCGACCGGCACCCGGTCCTGGCTGAGGGTCACCGGCGCGAGATCATCGGCTAGCAGCCCCCAGCCCCGCTGCAGCAGCTCGGCGAGCAGCACGGACTTGCCCGCCCCGGAGCCGCCCGCCAGCACGACCGCGCGGCCGGCCCCGTCCGCCGCGACCGCGGCGTGCAGCACCGGGATGCCGCGCTGCAGATACAGCGCGGCAGCCGGGGTCATCTGCAGGAAGCGCCAAACCTCCGCGGTGCTGGACCGGGGGCAGAGCTCGATCTGGATCAGATTTCCGTCGCTGACGAGGTAGCGGGCCACCTCGGGAATCTCCAGCAGCAGCCGCCCGCGGCGGGCGCGCCACAGCACCCCCGCACGCGGCGCTTCCGCCAGGTCCTCCGCTGGTCCCTCGTTCAGGCCATCCGTCAGGTCGTCCGTTAGGCCGCCGACCGGGACCGGCCACCGGATGAAGACCCCGTCAAGATGCATAGCCGGATCGCCGCATCGTCTCGCTATGGGCGCTCGTCAGCCGCCCGGCCATATCACCCGCCAGCTCGTCGCGCCAGGAGCCCGTCTCACCGCGCCGGAAGAACCCGCCGGGCGCGGCCGCCGACCGTTCCCGGAAGCCGGCCGCCAATTCCTGGCGCTGCAGCTCGCCGAACGAGGAGAACATCACCGCCCGCCGGACCCGCTCTTCGTCATAGTCGAGGCCGCACGACTTGATGACGCGGCCGAACGCGGTGCAGGGGTCGGCGCGCAGGTCCTCGTACCGCACCACGTGCACTGAGCTGCCCGAGCCGTCGACCCAGGACCGGACATGAGCGCTCCACGATCCGAGCCGCTGGCGGAGCTGAGGGGGCAGGCCTGCGGCGGGCGAGGGCAAAGTGCAGCCATCGCACATTCTCTCAACGGCCGCTGCCGGGGAGGTCCCCCAGTGGTACGCGCAGGACACGGCCACGTCGAGCGGGTTGCGGATAATGTATATGTCACCCAGCGTAACGTCCGCAGGGAACATCGGCTCGCCGTCACCGACCCGCGTCCACGCGTCGTGCACCTTGATGAACCGGGTCTCGGCGCTGTCGCGGGCCAGGCAGCGGTAAACCTGCGGGCGGAGCCGGTCGACGATGTCCGGGTCGAGCGCGGACGCTTCGACTCCGGTCCACTGGTCGAAGGTCTCGCGGACGCCGGCCATCGGGCCGCCGAGGAGATGATTAATGTCCGCGGGCTCGCCGGTATCCCGCAGGTAGTTCGTCAGCAGCACGCGCAGCCACGTGTTGCCGGACTTCGGATACGACGCCAGCCAGACGATACCGCTCATGGCACGAGCTGCGGCGCGCTGGCCAAGATCGCATCGGCCACCTCACTGACCGACCACCGCGACGCCGGCCGTTCCAGCCGGAAGAACGCCGCGGTGGCGACTGCGGACATCAGCGGCAGCAGCGCCGCGTGCTCCGGCGCGAACTCCGGGCCGTACAGGCATTCCTGCAGCACACGGAACTTGCTGCCACCCGTGACTTCGGTCACCAGGACGTCGTCGCAGGCCGATGGTCGCAGCACGTACAGCGCCAGCAGCCGGGCGGGCCACAGCGCCAGGCCGCCATGGGTCATGATAGTGGCTTTCATCCGGCGCAGCGGCTGGAGCTGCGCGGGATCGACCGGGTAACCCAGACGCCGGGCGGCGTCGGCGCTGAGATGGGTTTGGGCCGCGCCGGGAAGCACCTCTACCAGCCCGGCTCTCTGCCCTGCCCGCAGCGCTGTCACGTCGTCGGAGAGCATCCGGCAGCCGCGTTCGAGCAGCGCGGCCAGCGTCGTCGACTTGCCGGTACCGGAATCACCGCAGATCACGACAGCCCCCGGACGTCTGGACCGCGTTGGCGTGCAGGACCAGGAAGCCGCGATGCCGCAGCACCGCCGCCAGCACCTGGTCGGTGAAATACCGGGCCAGGACGGCGTCGTCGCACTCGGAAGCTCGCTCGAACGTCACGGCGCCCGCTTCGACGAGGAACCGCCCGGCGCGTCCCCCGCCGCGCAGCAGGAACGATCCGGGGGCGGCATCCCACGATGTCTCATCGGCCTGCGGCGCGGGCAGCTGGCGCGGCACCGGGCGCTCGCGCACGACAATATCGGCGTCGGCCGCGCCGCCGCTGTCCGCTATCGGCAGCGCCGGGCAGGCGAAGGGCACCTGGATCGTCAGTCCGTAAGCACGATAGGAGTAGCTCATCCGAGCCTGCCCATCGCCGGCTGGTAGCCGGCGATCACGCTGTACCGCGGGCGGCTGGCGCCGCCGGTCACGAGCTGATCCCCGCACTGCAGCCAGCTGTGCGCCCGGAACTCGCCGCGGGCACTTTTGGTGACGCCCAGGTACACCACGCTGGGCAGCCGATGGCGGCGGAGCATCGTGCAGCCGGCCAGTGACTGGACCAGGCAGGTACTGAGCCATGGCGTGCGGGCGGCGGCCGCCTGCACCGCCCACCCGATCGCCTCGGCGGCGCGGCTGTCGGCGGCTCCGGGGACGCCAGGGGCTCCGTCAGCTTCGGCGGCCCCGAGAGCTGCAGCACCAGGGCGGCCGCCCCCCGCGGCGCCGCGAGCAGCGGACGAGGCCGCCGGGAGCTGCGTAGCACCGGACTGGGTCAGCCGCAGCAACGATGCCACCCGCAGGTACGGCAGCAGCAGCACCGCGGCGCGCAATAGGCCGAGCCACCCGATCGCCTCGATCAGCAAACGCTGCTCCGCCCGCGAAAGGTCCTGGAAGCGGCCCAGATCACGGCTCGCCCAGGACACGTGCGATCCCCTCGTCGGTTATCTCCGCCAGGAACGGCAGCACGTCGGCCGCTATCTGCTCCGGCGTGGCAGCAAAGTCCTGGCTCAGCCGCTGGCACAGCTCGGCCACCTCGCGGGGCTGCTCGAGTAGATCCCACACGGCCCGCCCGGCCGCGTCGAGGGCGACGTAGTTATCGCGGCCGGGGTTCAGGATCACGATTTCGCCGTCTACCGGCGCGGTGAGCAGGCCAGCCGTCCGGACGACGACACTGCGTGAATCGATATTCATAACAGGTCCAATCCGATTCATAAGAGGTCCAATCGGTCAGACGGTATGGTCGGCTAGGACGTCGTACTGACGGCCCTGCCCGACCCGGCCGTCGGCCACCGTGATCACCTGGTCGGCGTCGCGGAGGGCAGAGCGCTGATGAGTGATGACCAGGATGCTCAGCTGGCCGCGCAGCCTCGCCAGCGCGTCGAGGATGGCGGCCTCATTCGCGGCATCGAGCGAGCTGGTCGCCTCGTCAAGTACCAGCAGCGCCGGTTTTCTGAGCAGCGCGCGAGCGAGGGCAATGCGCTGGCGCTCACCGCCGGACAACCGCGCACCCCCGGTCGCCGACCACAGTGTCGATACCGTCCGGCAGCCGGCCGACGAACGCTTCGGCGGCGGCCAGCGCCAGCGCTTCCTGCAGGTCTCCGGAACTCGCCGCGGGCGGGCCCACAGCAGATTGGCTCGGATGGTGTCATGGAACAGGAAGACGTCCTGCGGCACCATCGCCACCGACTCGCGCCACTGCGCGAGGAGCTCGCCGGTCAGCACGGCACCGTCTACGAGCACCCGGCCGGAAGACGGCGCCAGCAGCCCGACGGCCAGGTCCGCGATGGTGGTCTTGCCGGCGCCGGACGGACCCACGAGCGCTGTGGTGCCGCGGGCGGGAAGCTCAAGCGACACGCCGTGCAGCACCTCGGCCGGCCGGCCGCCTGGCCGCCGGTAGCAAGACGACACCGCATCCAGCCGAACCCGGTCGGACAGGACGAGCCGGGCGCCGCGGGCGGGACGGCATACTGGCCGGGAAGTGATGCCCGCCGCCTTCCGCGGCCTGTTCGCAGTCGTCGGTTACGGCGCGGAGCTCTTCGAAGGCGGGAAGGGACTGCGCGATGGTCGAGGCGCTGGACTGGGCCTGGGTGATCTGCGGCACCAGCCGGGCGAAGATGAACGCCAGCACCAGCAGCTCGGCAAGAGGCAGGGCGGCCTTGCCGCCTGCAACGTCGATCAGCACGGCCAGAACAACGGCTGTAATGCTGACCTGCAGCGCCGTCGCGGTGGCCTGAGCCCTGGCGAAATCAAGCTGGGAGCGCCTGGCGCGGCCGATCGCGGCGTCAAAGCTGGTAAGATGCCCGGGCTCCAGCCCGTGCACTTTGGCAATCTTTAGTCCTTCCAGGAATCCGGTCATCGCGGCGAGCACGCCCCGGTTGCCGGCGACTTGCTCACGGCCGAGGCGGCGGCTGCGTGCGACAAATGGCCACATGACCGCCGAGAGACCGAGTCCGGTCGCCATGGCGAGCGCGGTGACAGCGGCTGAGATCCGCAGCGCTACGGCAACCTGCACGGTGATGACAACGGCGGCCGCACCGAGGTTCAGGATGGCGAGAGTGCCCTGGCCGACCCAGCTGATATCGATGGTCAGCGCAGTAAGAAGGTCAGAGTGGCGCAGGCCGAGGACATGCCGCCATTCCGCCCGGCCGATGGCCGTGTAAAGCCGCTGCCGCAGTTCGTCGACGAACTCCAGCCGGTAACGCACGAGCAGTACGCTCTGGCAGGCGGTGAGAGCGGCCGCGAGTGCGGTCACGGCGACGTAAACGGCGAGTACGGCGCTGAGGGTGAGTGGCACGCCGAGCGCTGCTAATGCCTGCCGGGCGAGCCGGGCCGCACTGCCGCCCACGGGCCGTTTGCTCACCCAGTAACTTGGATCAGCGGGATCAGGAGCAGCAGCCCCGTTCCCTGGGTCAGCGCCGTGCTTACCTGCACGGCCAGCACCCCCGCCAGCAGCCGCGGATTGCCCGCGAGCAGGGCCGCGAGAAAAGGACGGAGTCGTCCCGGCAACGCGGTCGGGATCGCCTGGCCTGTCACCTGGTGTCACCGCCGTCCCTGACCAGCCGTCTGCGGCAGCGCAGGAAGCGCACGGCCGGCACGACGGCCGGCCTGAGTCCGCCCCACCACTGGACTTAGCCGAGCAGCGCGAGGACCCGCGCGCCTGCGGCTGCCCGCAGACGTACCGGATCTTGGCCGGGCTCGGCAGCAGTATCCAGCGGATGCGCTGCGCCCTGGCCAGCAGCGACGGCGCGGACCAGAGTTCGGCGAGCGAATCGGAGCCCCTGGGGGCGGACAGGATTCACGAGTCGGCGGGGGACAGGGACGGCAGACTGAGGCGGTCCGCAATCTGGGCGCCAGCCTGGTGATGGCGCAGCCCGTGCCCGAGCAGGCCCGAGATTCCCAGTCGCGCCGCGAGCTCGGCGACCGGGCGCCAGCCGGCATGACCGCTATCGCCCGGCGGAGATCCTCGCCGGTGTGCAGCTCGAACCGGTGCTGCACGGCGTGCACGACCACGTGCAGGGCGAGCGCAGTACGGCCGGGTACCCGCAGCTCCGCACCGCCGACCGGCAGGGTGGCGGCGCCGGAGCTGAACGCCTGCCACAGGACTTCGTCGGGAGCAGTCAGCAGCGGCAGGCCGCGGTGCAGGTCGACGGTGCCGGCCGGGCCGCAGTGCTGGTCAGCCCGGCGGCCGAAGGTAATCTCTACGGCCGGCTCTGCTTCCTGCTCGAAGGGGTGAAACCCCGCCAGCAGGTCAGCGAAGCCGAGTGACCGCAGTACTGCCGCGGCCCGGCTGAATTCAGCCGCGGGTACGAGCAGGTCGGTGTCAACGTAGCTGCGGCCGCCAGCGGGATAGAGCCACCGGGCTATCGACGGTCCTTTGAGCAGGATTGCGGGAATGGCTGCAGCCTGCAGAGCGCCGGCAACCTCGGCGCTAATGCGATCACAGCTCAGTGCGCGCGCCGCACTGAGCAGCGCTCGGTCCTGCACTGCCCCCGGCCCGCTGATGGTGTCTCCCCGGTACGTCGCCGTGTCCCGCCGAATCTGCTCAGGATCCCCCGGGAGTTCACCCTGGGTAACCGAACTAACACTAGACGTCTATCGTGTCTGCCGCACGTCAGGCGTCGTCACGGCGAACAATTAGGAGAACGGCAGTTGAGCCGTTTACGGCCGCTCCGGCAGCATGTATCACTAGAAGGGGGCCAATCATCTCGGCAGGGAGAATTCGTGCCAGTGCGGTCTGGAATGGCGTCAACCCCGGCAAGCGCCGGGAGAGCGGTCAAGGGCAGCAGGACCACGCTGCGGTACTCATCGCTGGCGGTGATCACCATGGTGGCGGTGCTTCTCGCGGCACTGCTCTACCGGCCTGATCAGGCTAAGGCGGACAACCCGCCCGGGAATACCTACGTCGCCCTGGGCGACTCCTACAGTTCGGGGGAGGGCGCCCCCCCGTACCTGACGAGCAGCTGCGACCGCTCTACATCGTCGTGGGTGACCGGCTTCGCCGCGGATCTGGGCGCCGGCGTCGGCTACACGAACAACGCGTGCGCGGGCGCGACCGCCGCCGACGTGATCAACCAGGGGCAGCTGGGCTCCCTCGGCCCGAATACCCAGCTGGTGACCATCACCATCGGCGGTAACGACCTGGGTTTCGGGCCGGCCCTGACCAGCTGCACGACAGGCGTCAGCTGCGACGGCCTGCAGGTCCCGCTCAGCCAGTTCGACGCGCTGCAGGCCAGCCTGCACAGCCTTTACCAGTACATCGTGTCCCTGGCCCCGAACGCCACCCTGCTCGTCGTCTCCTACCCCGACATCTGGTCGCCGAGCAACTCTGTGTGCGCCCCGCAGACCGGGCTGATGGGAACCGGCCAGATTCAGCTTCTTAACTCCGACGTCTCGCTCATGAACCGGACCATCCAGCTTGCCAGTTACGGTGTTGACCGGACGCAGTTCGTCGACAGCAACACCGACCCGGCGACCAGCACTCCTGCCTGGACCGGTCACGACGTGTGCGCCAGCGACGGCATGCGGGAGTTCAACGGAATATCCGACGGCGTCAGCCAGAACCACACGGCTGCGGCGTTCCACCCCAACTGGGGCGGCCACGCGATCTGGTCGATCATCATGTACCGCTACATCAACGCGCACGGCATCAGCATCACCGCTGGCGGCGGTAGCGGCGGCGGCGGCGGGGGCGGGGGCGGTGGCGGCTCGCCCTCCCCGGCACCCAACCCGCCGCCCTGGCCTAACCCGGCCCCGGCGCCCGAGCCCACTGGCACGGCCAGCAGCACCATCTCCTACGGGCCTCCTGGCGGCGGGAACTGCAGCTATAGCAGCGACCCCTCCGGCGCCCCCTGCAATTAGCACCCCGCTGGCGGTGGTGCTGAACGTGCCGGTGACTGAGCAGCCGGCGCATCATCGCCAGCGCAGGGCACTGACCGGAGCAGTGCAGCTGAAGTGGCGGCCGCGGCCGGGACGTTGAGCTGCGGCACGATGCCCGCATGCGGCTGTTACGGCGCTGATGGAGCATAATTCTGCACTGTGCCGGGCGATGCGCAGGAGCCAACGCAGGCGGTGGGGGCAGCGGCGGCCGCGGCCGGGTGGTCGCACCGCCATCGCGACGTATCCGGCGGCTGGCTGCGCCCGACGGTGTTCGGCGCAGTGGACGGCCTGGTCACAAACGCGTCGCTGATCGCCGGGCTCGGCGGCGGCGGGGTGTCAGCGCACGCGATCGTGCTCACCGGTGTCGCCGCGCTGGTAGCGGGCGCGTTTTCGATGGGCACCGGGGAGTACGTGTCGGTGACCAACCAGAACGAGCTGGTGCACGCCGAGGTCGCGGTCGAGCGCAAGATGCACTTGCGGTTCCCGGCAGCCGAGGAGGCTGAGCTGGCCGGCACGTTCCGCGGTTACGGGGCCGACGCGGAGACCGCGGCCAGGATGGCCGCCGCGGTGTCGCGGGACGCCGATACCGCGCTGCGCGTGCATACCCGGGCGGAACTCGGCGTCGACCCGTTCGAACTGCCGTCGGCGCTGCTGGCCGCGGTGTCGTCGCTGATCGCCTTCTCGCTGGGCGCGCTGGTGCCGCTGCTGCCCTACCTGGCCGGGATGACCGCGGCAGCCGGCAGTTCCGTGCTGACCGCCGCCCTCGGTCTCACCGCGGTGGCGCTCGTCGCCGGCGGCATCGTGGTGGGCCGGCTCACCGGCCGGCCGGTACTGCGCTCGGGCCTGCGCCAGCTTGCCCTGGGCGGCCTGGCGGTGGCAGTGACGTTCGCCGTCGGCAGCATCATCGGCGGCGGTCGCGCCTGAACGGCTGCTGAGCCCCGTTGCCGCGCCGAGGCAGCTACAGCTAATGCCGCCCGGCTGGCGGCAACCGCGTCCGGTGACGGATGGATCCTCTAGGCTGGCAAATCCGACCTTCCTATGATCGATCACGCCAAGAGCCGGAGGCGCACGGTGGGCATAGTAAACCGGCTGCTGAAGAAGCGGATGTCCGATCCGGTCGCTGGAACGTACCAGCTCACCAGCTGCTCGGCAGCTTCCTATGACGCCAGCTATTCCAACTGCCGGATGTACGGGGTCGTCGTCGCGCCCGGCGTGGGGCCGGTCGCGGTCGAGCACGGCTGCGTAGCCCCGACGAAGAGATGGCCGCAGCCTGGCCAGGTACTGCCCGTCACGGTCGACCGGGCTGACCCGGCCCGGCTGGAGATCACCTGGGACGAGGTGCCCACCGGCCGTGAGGCAGGCAGGCAGCTAGCGGAGCAGCAGGCGCAGGCCCTCGCCGCGCAGGCCGCCGGGACCAGCGGACCGTCAGCGAGCCAGGCCCCGGCGGCGAACGTGGCCGGGGACCCGGGCCGCCCCGTTCCCGGCGCCGCGGGCGGCGGCCTGACGCCCGCCCAGGTGGCGCAGGCCCTGGCCGGCGGCGGGACGGCCGGCCTGGTACCGGCAGTGGCGCGGGTGCTCGCGGTGCACGACGTGATCATCCCTGCCGGGATGCCGGGCGCGGCGCCCGGCGGCACGGCTGACCTGACCCTCGACGTCGAACTGCCCGCGGCCGGCGGCTACAGCACCCAGATGCGGATCTCGTTCAGCACGCCGGCCCGCCGCGCGGCCATCGCCGACCTCGGCAGGACCCTGCCGGTCCTGGTCAATCCCGGCGCGCGGGATCAGATCGCGATCGACACCAGCAGGCTCGGGCCGCTGCCAGCCTGACCGCTCCCGGCTGGCGGCCCGCTGGCAGGCCGCGGTTGCGCCGGGACAAGAACCAGCGCCAAAAATAACGCGCAGGTGCGCCCCCGGCCCGCGCCAACCGCGTCCAGGGATCTAGGGACACCGCCGTCGCGATAACCCTGGCGCAGCAGTTGCGGCTACAGCGGCGCGGTCAGCTCGCAGTGCACTCCATCAGGATCGCTGAAGGACAGGATCGCGAGCCCCGCGCCAGTGAGGTCGGTGACCTCACCGTGCTCGATTCCCTTGGCCGCGAAATGCTCTGCCGCCGTGATCAGGTCGGCGCGGGAGCTGACCGCGAAGCTGATGTGGTCGAGGCCGGTGCGCTCGGAGTCGAACCGCTGCCCGTCGGGCGCCACCGGCCGGAGTCCGAAGAGCGCGCCGCTGGGTGTCTGGTAGACGGTGCCGCCGTAAAAGTCGGCTTGCGACTGGGTGATGCCGGGCTCGCCGACGCGGTCCGAGGCGTCGATGGCGACCGGCCAGCCGAAAACCTCGTCGTAGAACGCTTTGGAGCGGGCGATGTCGGTCACGGTGATGCGGACGTGGGCGTAGCCGGGACTGCTGACGATGGCCATACGACGGAGCGTAAACCACGGCGGCCATGGCGCACGCCTGTTCACGTCAGCGTGCAGCTGGCAGCCGTGATGCTGAGCGTCCTGCTAACGGTCAGGTCATTAACCGGAACTGGAAACCCTTTACCGGGGGCCGCCGGCGCCAAGTGCTTGCCGCCAGGCGCCGCTGCGCAGCAGCCGCAGGCCGTTGAGGCCGACGATGACGGTGGATCCTTCGTGCCCGGCGACGCCGAGCGGCAGCGGCAGGTGCCCGGCGAGGTCCCAGGCGACGAGCACCGTGATGATGGCTGCCGCGACGGCGAGATTGGCGGTCACCACCCGGCGGGCGCGCCGGGACAAGGTGATAACGGCCGCGATAGTGGCCAGGTCGTCGCGCATGATCACTGCGTCGGCGGTGTCCAGGGCAAGGTCAGATCCGGCCCGGCCCATGGCGACGCCGGTGCGCGCGGCCGCGAGGGCCGGGGCGTCGTTGATACCGTCGCCGACCAGCAGCACCCGCTGCCCGCGGGCCTGGAGATCCCTGACGGCGTCGACCTTTTCTCCCGGCCGCAGCCCGGCGCGCACGTCGCCGATGCCGACCTCGGCGGCGAGCCTGCCAGCTGCCCTGGCGTTGTCGCCGGTCAGCAGCAGCGGCGCGGTCCCGGTCACGGCGGTGATCCGGCTGACGGCCGCCGCGGCGGCCGGACGGGTGCGGTCGGCGATGCCCAGCAGCGCGACGACTCTGCCGTCGATGCGGACCGCCGCCGCGGTCTGCCCGCTGTTTTCCAGTTCCGCCGTCTGCGCGGCGAACTCCGCGGCGGAGCCTGCCTGTGCCGCCGGCCGGCTGACCTGCACAAGATGCCCGGCCACCCGGGCAGACACGCCGAGGCCCGGAACTGCCGAGAAATTCTCGGCGCGGGCCAGGGGCACTCCGGCGTCGCGGGCCGCGGTAACCACGGCCCGCGCCAGCGGATGCTCGGAGGGGAACTCCGCGGCCGCCGCCAGCGCGAGTACGTCCTGCGCACCTAGGTCGGTGCCCGGCAGGACGCGGATCTCCGCGAGGCGGGGAGTGCCCTCGGTCAGCGTGCCGGTCTTGTCGAACGCTACCTGTGTCGTGAGGCCGGCCTGCTCCATGACGACGGCGGACTTGACCAGGACACCGTGCCGCCCGGCATTGGCCATCGAGGCGAGCAGCGGCGGCATGGTGGCCAGGACTACCGCGCACGGCGAGGCAACGATCATGAAAGTCATCGCGCGCAGCAGCGCTGGCTGGAGCGCAGCGCCGGCCAGCAGCGGGACGCCGAACAGCAGCAGGGCGGCGGTGACCATCCCGGCCGAGTAGCGCTGCTCAACCTTCTCGATGAACAGCTGGGTGTCCGCCTTGGTCTGCGACGCCTCGTCGACCATCGCCACGATGCGCGCGACCACCGTGTCAGACGCGGCCCGGCTGACCCGGACCCGCAGCGCGCCAGTTCCATTGAGCGTCCCGGCGAAAACCTCGTCGCCGGCCGTCTTGACAGCCGGCAGCGGCTCGCCGGTGATCATGGCCTGATCCACTTCGCTGGCGCCGTCCAGAACGTCGCCGTCGGCGCCGATCCGCTCGCCGGGACGCACCAGGATCACGTCACCGATAAGCAGCGCGCCGGCCGCTACGCTCTCCTCCGCGCTCTCCCCCCCGCTCGCCTCCCCGGCCGGGCTCAGCCGGGTCGCCTGCTCGGGCGCCAGGTCGAGCAGCCCTCGCACCGCCTGGGCCGTGCGGTGGGTGGCCACCGCCTCCAGCGCGCCGGAGGTCGCGAAGATGACTATCAGGAGGCCCCCGTCGAGGATCTGACCGATCGCGGCGGCACCGATCGCGGCCAGCACCATCAGCAGGTCCACGTCGAGAGTGCGCGCGCGCAGGGCCCGCAGGCCGGCCAGCCCCGGCTCCCAGCCGCCCGCGGCGTAGCAGGCCAGGAACAGCGCCCACGCCAGCCAGCCCGGCGCCCCGCCGAAACGCGCGGCCACGCCGGCCGCGAACAGCGCGGTCGCCGCCGCGGCCCAGCGCACCTCGGCCATCGACCACAAGCCAGCAGGACGCGCGGGGACGGTACCGGGCGGTCCGGCCGGCGCCTCGGTGGCGGCTTCGCGCAGTCGCACGGGCACCGGCATCTCCTTCGGGGGCCTCGGGCGCGGGACTCTGCCGCGGGACTCTGCCGCAGCCACTCTGCGGGACCCGGTCACTCTACCGGATGCCATGAAGAAGTGTTCATGCGAGCATCCATGTTAGCCTGCCGTCATGGGTCACGGCACCGACGACACCGAAACGGACGGCGCGCCCGCTGCGGTTCTCGACGCCGAGTCGGCGGCCAAGGTCGCCACCACCCTGCAGGCGCTGGCCACGCCCAGCCGGCTGCTGATTCTCACCCGGCTGCGCCAGGGCCCGTGCCCCGTCACTGAACTCGCCGCGGCTGTCTGCATGGAGCAGTCAGCGGTGTCCCATCAGCTACGGCTGCTGCGCAACCTCGGCCTTGTCACCGGCCGCCGGGCAGGCAAGAACATCGTCTACAGCCTGTATGACCACCATGTCGCGATGCTCCTGGACCAGGCCGTCTACCATATCGAGCACTTGCGGCTGGGCCTGCCGGACGCCCCGGCGGCCGTCTGAGCAACGGCGGAACTGCGCCGGCCGGACCTTGCGGCGGCCGTTTACCGGGCCAGACGATCGGCGACGGCGAGCATCTGGCTCGCAACGGGCTGAAGGCCGATCCTGGTTCCCAGCAGCCCCGTCGCTACCCGTTCGACAACACCCCACTCCCAGATCGCCGTGGCGTCCAGGCTGCAGCGCACGGCCAGCCACCGGGCTCGCTGCCAGGTCCGCTCGCCCGCGTCGCCGCGGAGCAGGTCGCCCGGATCCTCGCGCATCAAAATGCCCAGGTCGTACTCGGGCTCGGCCAGCAGGCCATCGGGATCCACCAGCCGGTAGCCGCCTGCTGCCTGCAACGCGTTCCACTCGTGCACGTCACCGTGCAGCAAGACGGCCCGCTCATCGTCATGGGCACGGAGCCGCCGGGCCGCACAGGTAACCGCCTGGTCGACAGCACGCTCGGTGCACGGGCGGTCAAGCTCAGCCCAGGTTGCGGTGATGAAACCGGTAAGCGAGCGGCCTTTGCCGGCGCCGGTGGGCAGGCCACTGTCCGGCGCCGGGCGCCAGACGCGCTCCGCCGCGGCGCAAAGGATCTCGTGCCGCTCGCCGATCGGCAGGCCGAGTTCGCTGAGTGAGTGGCCGAGCCGTTCGAGCAGCAGCGCACCCCGCGCCGTGTCAGCGCGCAGCAGCCGGACGCAGCCTTCCCCGGCGGTCAGCCGCAGCACGGTGATCTCATTGGCGGCGGCGTCACCGTCGCGCGGGACGAGCAGCTTCAGCACGGCGGGAGTTCCGTCGCCGAGCGTGGCACGGGCGACGAAAGCCTCGGTGGCGCCCGGATAACCCCGGCCGACCGTGATCGACCAGTCCCGCTCGATGTTCGTGACGAGTTCCGGCAGAGCGCGCAGCCACTGCGCGGCGCCGGCGGCGAGTGCCCGGCCGCGGACTGCCGGAGGCACGCTCACCACTGTTCGCCTCCCTGGCCGGCCGCGCGGACGCCGCACCGGCTTGCGCTGGCGGAAGTCCTCCTTCCGCCTCGCAGCGAAGATCGAGCATAGCTACGAAAAGTGGCGAAAACGTAGTATCGACGCCGCGCAGACTGGAAACTGAATGCATGGACAAAGAGCAGCGTCGCCAGTTCGTGCGGGATCACCGGACATGCGTTTTCGGGTACGGCCGCCGTGAGCACGGGCCGGCCATGACCGTTGTCTACTACGTCATGGACGGGGACGACATCCTCGTCTCGACCATGGCGCAGCGCGGTAAGGCCAGGGCCGTCGAGCGGGATCCGCGGGTCAGCATCTGCGTGCTGGACGAGAAATGGCCGGTCACCTACCTGCAGGTATACGGGACGGCAGTGGTCGAGAGAGACGAGCAGCAGGCGATCGACGTCACGCGGATGGTTGTCGAGCTGATGGCCGGCCAGCCGGTTCCCGCAGAGCGCCGGGAGCAGATCGCGCAGATGGCAAGGGATGAGCAGCGGGTCGTACTCCGGGTGACCCCGCAGGAAACGTTCGCCACCCCGCCGCGGCACGTGCACGAGATGGAAGACCTGGACACTCTCAGCCACTGGACAAGCGCCAGCATGCCGTGGTGATGCACCTACCCGGTCCCGTCCCGGCCGGCTGCTGCGCGGCCGCTCCTGCCTGCTGATTGTCAGGCTGTCACGTCCCGGCCCAGGCACGCGGCCAGCCGGTCGATCGCCGCGGCGTCGTCGGCCGCCGGCTGCGGCGGCGCGAACGGTGAGTGGTCCGGGGCGATCTTCGCGAGCATGCCGCGACTGAAGGTAAGCGCGTGCTCGGCAAGGCCGGCCGGGAAATCGGCGCGCTGCCCGGTCGCCCGGGCGAGGTCCCAGCCGTGCACGAGAATCTCGGTGACGCGCAGGTTCAGTGCGGCGATGCCGGGAACCGGACCGATCGGAAAGGTGAAGACCTGATCGAGGACACCGGGCTGGCGGAACGCAACTACAAGCGCGGCCGCAGAGTTGCGGTAGCCGCTGAGCAGTCCGCTGCCGGCAGGCACGCTGCCGGCAGGCACGGTGTCGGCGAGCACGGTGTGGGCAGCCGCCCTGGCCGCTGACAGCGCCGAACCGTGCAAGACGCTCGCGGACACGTAATTGCCGGCAACGACATGACCGACCAGATCGCGGACGTTCCATTCTAGGCACGGGGTTGAGCGGGCCCAGTCCTCATCCCGGATGGCAGCGATCAGCTGGCCGGTAACTTGCAAGGCGGCGGAAAGCTGGTCAGCGGGCTCGGGCTCAGCGGGCTCGGGGGTCACGAGCTCGGGCTCGGGAGTTACGGGCTCCGGAGTCATAGGTGCCCCGGCTTTCCCGCCGGGGGCTGCGAGCTGCCGGCTACAAAGGTCCGGGCTTCTCGCGCCAGCGACAGCCACAGCCTGGCTGCCCGGCGTCCTATCAGCACCCACTCTCGCATCGGCCTGCCTTTGCCGGCGTCGAACGGTTCCCCGTCGCCGCCGGCAATGAGTTCCGCCACCCGCCCGGCGGGCAGCTTGAGGACCAGCCCGCCGCGCCGGGCCATCGCGAAGATCCGGCCGTCAACCTGCAGCGCGTCCGAGCCGAAGCCGGGCCGGCCCGAACCGTGCGTGACCCCTGGCTGGCCGGACAGCTCCTCGGCAATACCGGCGAATGCCGCCCCGGCAGTGTCGGACGGCTCAGGCACCGGGGCGCTCGAGGTGACCGGCAAGACTCATCAGCCTGCGGCAGGCTCGAGTACGAAGACCGGGATCTGGCGCTCGGTCTTGCGCTGGTAGTCGGCGTAGGAGGGATAGGCGCCGACCGCTCGCTGCCACCACTGCGCCCGCTCGTCACCGGTTACCTCACGGGCAACCATGTCGCGCCTGGCCGAGCCGTCCTGGAGCGCGACCCGCGGTTCGGCGCGGAAGTTGTAATACCAGCGCGGATGCTCCGGCGCGCCGCCCTGAGATGCCACCGCGGCATAACGGCCGTCGTGCTCGACCCGCATCAGCGGCGTCTTGCGCAGCTTGCCAGTGCGCGCGCCGCGGCTGGTAATGATCACCACCGGAAGGCCCGTATCGCGCAAGGTAGTTCCCCTGGTGCCACCGGAGCTTTCGTAGAGCTCGACCTGCTCGCGGACCCAGTCCTGCGTGCTCGGCTCGTAATCGCTGTCTACTGACATGCTGCCAGTCAACACCCTTGCGTTGCCGCTGTCAGCCCGGCCCGCGGCCACGGCCCGGCCCGCTGTCAGGGCGCCCTGGCAGCACGGGCACAGGCCACGCCGGTGCCTCAGAGCTCGATGTAGGACCCCATGGTCACGATGCGGTGCTTGGGCAGCGCGAAAAAGTCCACCGGGCTCTTCGACGTGCGCGACAGCAGCAGGAACAGTCTCTTTCGCCACCGGCGCAGGCCGGCTTCGTCGCTGAGGACGATCGTGATCTCGGAAACGAAGTAGGTCGCGTTCTCGACATCAACCTGCGCCGGCAGGCCTTGGTCGGCAGCCTGGCGCAGCGCAGCCGGCACGTCCTGCTCGTCCTGGAAGCCGTAGCTCACCGTCAAATGCACAATACCGTCGTCGTCATAGCCGAGGTCATCAACCGTAATCTGCTCACCCGGGTCGACGTGCGGGACTGTCGCGGTTTCGACCGACACGATAACCACGCTTTCGTGCAGGACGTGGTTGTAATCGACGTTATCGCGCAGCGCGAGCGGTGTCGTCTTCTTGCCCGCGATCAGGCAGACTGCGGTCCCCGGCACCCGGTGCAGGGGCGGGTCCAGGTGCTGGATCTGCTCGACGAAATCGCTGAGCAGTCCCTCAGCCTCAGAGCGCCTGGTCGTGACGAGTGCCCGGCCGCGCTGCCAGGTCGTGAGCAACGTGAAGATGATCAGCCCGATGGCTAGCGGGAACCAGCCGCCGGACGCAACCTTGGTCAGATTCGCCACGAAAAATGCCAGGTCCATGATGATGAACGCGGTAAACCCTGGTATTACCATCCAGAGCGGCTTGTTCCAGCGGACCCGCGCCATCACGAAAAACAGTACCGTGGTCGCCGCGAATGTCCCGGTGACAGCGATGCCGTAAGCGGACGCGAGAGCTGCGGACGACCCGAAGCCGATTACAAGGCCTACTACGGCGACGTAAAGCAGCCCGTTGACCGCCGGAACGTAGACCTGTCCTTCCGATCCCGACTTGTGCCAGATCCGCAACCGGGGCAGGAATCCCAGCTGCACCGCCTGGCGGGTGACCGAGAACGCACCGGTGATCACGGCCTGCGACGCGATCATGGCCGCGAGCACCGCGACCACGACCATGGGGATCTGCGCCCAGCTGGGAAACAACCCGAAAAAGGGATTTCCGATCACGGCGGGTGAGCGGAGTATCAGCGCGCCCTGGCCGAGGTAGTTGAGGGTGAGCGCGGGAAATACGACGAAGAACCACGCGCCGGTAATCGACCGCCGGCTGAAGTGGCCCAGGTCCGCGTAGAGCGCCTCGGCGCCGGTGACGACGAGCACGATCGCGCCGAGGGCCACGAAGCCGACCGAGCCGTGGGCGAGGAAGAAACTGATGCCGTAGGAGGGGGAAAGCGCCTTCAGGATCCCCGGTCCCTCGATCACCTTGGCCAGGCCGGAAGCCGCCAGGAGGGCAAACCACAGCACCATCGCGGGACCGAACAGCCGTCCGATGGCATGGGTGCCGAACCGCTGGACCGCGAACAGCACGGTCAGGAGGGCGAGCGTGATGGGCACTACGAGCGATTTCAGGCCTGGCGTCGCCGACCCGAGCCCTTCGACCGACGAGATCACGCTGATCGCCGGAGTGATCATCCCGTCGCCGAAGAAGAGCGCCACGCCGAAAATGCCGAGCAGGACCAGGGCAGCTTTCCGGGCCGGTTTCCGCACCGCCAGATCCGCGATAAGCGCGATCAGTGCCATGATCCCGCCTTCGCCCCGGTTGTCGGCGCGCATGACGAAGGTCACGTACTTGACCGAGACGACCAGGATGATCGTCCAGAACACCAGCGAGATCATCCCGTATACGCCGGCCGTATCCGGCCGGACGCCCGGTACCTGGAAAATGGACCGGACGGCATACAGGGGGCTAGTGCCGATATCACCGAAGACGACGCCGAGCGCGCCGAGACTCATGGCCGCGAAAGCCGCCTTGCCGCCGGAGCTGACCTTGCTGCCGGGCCGCTCCGGCGCACCGCCTGCCGTCCCGCTACCGGGCGGCCGGGTACTCGCGCCCTGTGCTCGCGACCCAGCGGCCCCAGCGGCGCGCTGGGGAGGTGTCGCTCTCGTTCGCGCCATGAGCCCTCCTACCCTTAAGACCTCTGCCCGCCGCCAAGCCTTGCACGGCATCCGGAAGTGCTGCGCGGCCCGGGCCGCGGGACTGGTGACTCGCAACGGTGCTGCCGCGCGCGGTCAGCTGCCGCGCGCGGAAAGCTGCCGCGCGCGGAAAGCTGCCGCGCGCGGTCAGGTGCCGGGTTCGGTGACGAAGTCGATCAGCTCCTCGACCCGGCCGAGGAAATCCGCTTCCAGGTCAGTGAACCCGGTCACGGCGGCCAGGATGGCCTGCCAGGCCGCGCCGGTCCCCGGCGGCCAGCCGATCGCTGCCAGCACGCCTTCCTTCCACGGCGTGCCGGGCGGGACCTGCGGCCAGGCAGTGAGCCCCAGCCGGGCGGGCTTGACGGCGGCCCACACGTCGATAAAGGGGTGGCCGACGATCAGCACGTGCGGCGAGTTCACCCGGGCGGCGATCCGCGTCTCCTTCGACCCGGTCACCAGGTGGTCGACCAGCACTCCGAGGCGGCGCGCCGGACCGGGGCAAAACCCGTCGACTATCGCGGGCAGGTCGTCGATGCCGCCGAGGTACTCCACTACAACTCCGGCATCGCGCAGGTCGTCGCCCCAGACTTTCTCGACGAGCTCAGCGTCGTGCCGTCCCTCGACGTAGATCCGGCTGGCCCGCGCGACCCTGGCCCGGCGCTGCGGCGCCGCTACTGACCCCGACGCGGTTCTGGCCGGCGCCCGGCCGGGGGCGGCTGCAGCCGGCCGCACCAGCATGACTGCCCTGCCCTCGAGCAGGAACGCGCCGGGGGCCAGCGGGAAGACGCGCTGCCTGCCGTGCCGGTCTTCGAGAGTCACGGTTGTCTTATCGCACTCCGTGACCGCGCCGCAGAACTCACCAGCCCCGTCCTCGACCACCAGCCCGCGGTCCGCGGGTACCTGCGGCAGCGGAGCCTGCCCCGGCCGAGAGCGCGCCGCCGCGAGCACATCTGCCTCGTACCTCTTGCTCCGCATAGGTAACCTCCGCCCCGTCTCGCCAAGGAAACCTACCGCACCCCGGCGGCTTAGCGGCGGAAGCGGGAGCGGATCAGGGCCGGGACGGCGGCCCGGCCGGTGACCGGCGTGAACCGGTCGGAGGCGGCCCGCAGTGCCTGGAACTCGTCTTCGGCCAGGTCGATCTCTGCGGCAGCGACATTGCTCTCCAGCTGGCTGACGCTGGACGCGCCGGGAATCGCGACCACCGCGGGGCTGCGCAGCACCCAGGCGAGGGCGATCTGCGCAGGCTTGGCAGAGTGCGCGGCAGCGACCTCGCGCAAGGTTGCGATGAGCTCGCCGGCCCGTTCGAGGTTGTCGGGCAGGAACAGCGGGTTAGCGGCCCGGACCCGGTTCCCCGGCCGGGAATCCCGGCCGTAGCGGCCCGACAGCAGCCCCTGGGCCAGCGGGCTGTAGGCGATCACCATGTGATCGGTGGCCTCGGCGAACGGCACCAGGGCACTTTCGGGCCTGCGGTCGACGAGGCTGTAGCGGACCTGGTTGGACAGCACCCGGCTGCCCAGCGCGTCCTCGGCGGCGCGCCAGCGGTCGAGGGAGTAGTTGCTGACGCCGACCTCGCTGACCAGGCCGACGCGCTGCAGCGCCCGCATGCCGCGCATGATCGCAGGATCCTTGATCAGCGGACTGGGCTGGTGTACCTGGTACAGGTCGAGCTGCCGGGCGCCGAGCCGGCTGGCGCTTGCCACCGCGCGCTGCTCGACTACGGGGGCGACAGGCAGAACCGGGAAAATTTTCGTGGCCAGAAAGATTTTCTCCCGGCTGGCACCGAGTGCCTGGCCGAGAATCCGCTCGCTGCGGCCGAAGCCGTAAATCTCGGCAGTGTCGAAGAGCGTGACGCCGAGTTCCAGCGCCCGGCTGACAATGGCGCGGGCCTCCTGCCCGGCGTACGGCGTGCCGTATCCCCATTCACCGGAGCCGAACTGCCAGGTGCCCAGGCCGATCCTGGAAATGGGCTTGCCGGTGCCGGCCTCGAGATAGCGCATGGGGACAGTCTCCGCCGCGGCGCGCGGCGGCTGGCAGCGGGGCACCCCGGGCGGGAGCCGGGTCGGCTGCCCGGGCGCGGCTCGCCCGTGCGTAGGCCGGGCTGGCTGTCCGGGTGGCGGCTAAGCTGGCCGCGTGAGCCGGCGGTTCGACGAAGTGCGCACCGCCCGGCTGGTGCTGCGGCGCTGGCGCGACGCCGACCGCGCCCCGTTCGCCGTGATGTGCGCTGACCCGGAGGTGATGCGCTACTTCCCGGCCACGTTGGACCGGGCCGCCAGCGACGCCGCCGTCGATCGCTTCGAGCAGCTCTTCGAGCAGCAGGGGTTCGGCCTGTGGGCGCTGGAGGTCGCGGCCACCAGCCAGTTCATCGGGTTCACCGGGCTGACCCCGATGGCCGTCGGCGTCCCCGGTGCGGGCGGCATGGAGGTGGGCTGGCGGCTGGCCCGCGGGGCCTGGCATCAGGGCTATGCCACCGAGGCCGCGGCGGCCGCCGCCGCGGTGGCGTTCGGCGGCGCCGGCCTGGCCGAGCTGTGGTCGATTACCGCGATCCTCAACCGGCCGTCCCGCGCCGTGATGGCGCGCCTGGGGATGACGCCGTTCGCGCGTTTTGACCATCCGAAGCTGCCGGCCGGCCACCGGCTGCGCCGCCACGTCGCCTGCCGGCTGCTGCGGCCGACTTCCTTATTTCGCTGAAGGTAACTCTTAAATTACTCTAGGTTACCTATCGCGCTGCCTTACGGGCGTGGCTCCGCTGCGGCCTATCCGCGCGGGTCGTCGCTGGCTCTGGTGCGGGGAAAGGAAGACCCATGGCAGGCTCGGGTGGTTTTGGCAGGTCATGGCTGAGGGCAGGCGGAGCGCTGGCCGTGCCCGTTGCGGTGATGCTGGCAGGGTGCGCCTCCGGGCCCGCCCCCGGGGCAGCGACATCGCCGTCCGCCGCCGCGGCTGGCGCGTCAACCGGCACGAGCCAGCCGGTGGTAGCAACCCCGGCGCCACCTTCCCGCCGCCATGTGACGGCCGGCGACGCGGCCGGGGACGTCACGGCCACGGCGTGCACGCACCGGGGCAGCCGCGGCTGGATGATCAAGGGCACGGTGCGCAATCCTGGCCCGAAGGCCCGCGGCTACGCGATCGAGGTGGCCTTCGTCGCGCGCACGGGCTCAGTCGTGGCCGTCCGGACCGTCCGGGTGCACCGCGTCGCCCCGCATGCTGCCGCGCACTGGTCCGCGGCCGGCGCGGCCGGCCGGTCCGCAATCAGCTGCGCCATCCGCCGGGCACAGGCGCGTCGCTAATCGGGGAGCTGGCCGGACCGGGGACTCCCGCGGGCCCGCGGGTAGCTCAGCAGTTCAGGCGAGTTCGTCCAGTTGCCGCACCACCTCATGCAGCGGTTCGGACGCGTCGATCTCGACCGTGGCCGAATTCCGCAGCAGCGGCTCGACTTCGGTGCGGTTGCGCAAGATCTCTTCTCGCTCTTCCGGCGCCTTGCCGTACGGGTTGGCGGAACGGCTGGCGATCCGCTCGAGCAGCACATCGGCCGGGGCGCTGAGCAGCGCCACGTGGTCGAACAGCGGATAAGACTCCTTCTGGTTCGACTTGCAGCCCGCGACGAAGAGCTTGCCGTGTCCTTGCGCGGTCAGCAGCTCGCTCATCGCCTCGGGGCGCCACACCCAGTCAGGTGATCCTTCGGGCGTCTGCACCCAGTAGCTCCACCGGTCGCTATCGGTGTCCACGACGCGGTGACCGCGGCGGGCGAGCTCAAGCAGAGCAGCGGACTTCCCGGTGCCGGACATCCCGGTGACGAGCACTTTGAGCGCGCGTCTCAAGATAGCCACACCGCTTCCGCTACCCTTCGGCACATGGGAAAGCAGCCGGCATGACCAACTATCTGATCGCCGGCCTGCTGTTTGTCTGCATCGTCGCGACACTGGTCGTGCTCTGGCGGGCGGAGCACCGCAAAAAGTAGGCGCTCCGCGGCGAGCGCCCCCTGGCAGGGGCAGGGCCGCGGCCGCTCTGGCCGTCGTTGTCAGTCCCGCGGCCGGACGTAGCCGAAGAAGCCGCGGTGCTTAATCAGGGCCGCGACATCCGCGGGCACCATGGTCTCCCAGGACTCGTCGGCCGCGCTGATCCGGCGCAGCACGTCGCGGCTGAAGATCGGCAGGTAGTCCGGCCGGTAGTTGTCCAGGTCGACGAAGCTCCCCCGGCCCGAAAGGTAGTCATACAGCGGCTGCAGCTGCGACCCCACGCCGATGTCGTCCACGGTGGTCATCTTGTCGTCCGGACCGGGCTGCAGCGGGTAGACGAAGAGCTTCAGGTCATTCTTGAACAGCCGGCCGAAGCTCTCCAGGATCCCGCCGGGCAGCTGGGCATGATTCTTCTCGTCGAACAGGTCGATCAGGCTCGGCACCCCCATCACGATGCCGATCCGCTCGCTGGTCCGCTCGCCGAGGTAGGCGGCCAGCCGGTAGTAGTCGAAGTAGTCGGTGATGAGCACCGTCATGCCGCAGGCGGCGAGCAGCTCGGCCCTGGCGAGGAAATCGCGCCGGTCGACGTCGGCTCCGCCGGCCAGCAGGTTGCGCATCGTGATCTCGGTCAGCGCCAGCACCGGCTTGCCCGCGACGGCCGGATCGGCTTCGAACTTTGCCCGGGCCGTCTCCAGCATGTCCAGGTTCACGTGCGTGGGCGGCCGGAAGCTGCCCCGCTCCACCAGGATTGCCTTCTTGCGCAGGACCTCGCTCGGCTGCAGTACCTCCCGGTCGGGGCCGAACATGGCCACCCCGCTCAAGCCCAGCTGCACCAGCTTGAGCGCCATCAGCCGGTTGTCCACCGCCCGGAACTCGATCCCGCGGAACTGGATCATGTCGATCTCGATCCGGCCGGTGGTCAGCCGGTCCAGCAGGCTCTCGATCAGCGCATCCGGTTCGTGATGCTCGAAAAACGCGCCGTGCAGCAGGTTCACGCCGACGATCCCGAGCGCCTCCTGCTGCAGTGCGGCCTCCACGTCGAGCATCCGCACGTGCATTACGATCTGGCTGGGGTCGTCGTGCGGATGCGCCTGGAACTTGACGCCCATCCAGCCGTGGCACTCGTTGCCGCCGCGGTAACTGCGGGCCACCACGGTGTCGGCGAACGCGAAAAACGAGGTGCCGTCGCCGCGGTCCTCGCCGAGCCGCTCCACGTTCAGCTGGTATTCCTTGTCGAGCATGCCCTGCAGCCGCGCCGCGGACACGTAGCGGTCGGCCTTGCCGTACACCGCGTCGCTGACAGCCATGTCGTAGGCGGAAATCGACTTGGCCACCGTGCCGGCCGCGCCGCCGACCCGGAAGAACCAGCGAACCACCTCCTGGCCGGCCCCGATCTCGGCAATCGTGCCGTACCAGCGCGGGTCAAGGTTGATCCGCAGCGCCTTCTGATGTGTGTCGGACTGATGAGCGCCGGCGCCGAGCTCGGTCATCCGTCTCCCTGCCTGCTGGCCGGCCCCGGGGCCGGTGCCTGCCATGGTCAGGCCGACGCGCGACAGCGCCGGTCCTGTCAGCGGCAGGGTACCTGGCGAAGATTATTCCACCTTCGCCGGCTTTGGGGGCTAGTGCACGTGCTTGAGCGCCGGACAAACCGGTTGTGCCCGCAACGGCGGGCGGTCCGCGGGCAGGCAGAGCCCAAACATGCCGCTGGTAGATTTGCCGGAAGCCGAGCGGCGGCCAGGGAGCGGGTGACATCAGGCGTGGACGGGACACTGAGTACCGGGGAACTGGAACTGCTCCGCAAGGAATTCGCCGCTAACCCGGCCTACCGGCTAGCGCAGAACGCGGTGACCCAGGCCGACGTCGACAAAGTGGCGATCAGCCGGGAGATCATCAACGGCACCGGCCATTCCCTGTCCGTTGTCCTGGATGACTGGAAGGTCACCAACCAGGAGCGCAGCGGGCGGTGCTGGCTCTTCGCCGGGCTGAACCTGCTGCGCGTGGGCGCCATGGCGGCAATGGAGCTGAAGGACTTCGAGTTCTCGCAGAACTACGTCATGTTCTGGGACAAGATCGAGCGGGCCAATTACTTCCTCGAGGCCGTGATCGAGACGGCCGGCCGTGACCTTGACGACCGGACCGTCGCTCATCTCCTCGGCTCGGTCGCCGACGATGGCGGCCAGTGGAACATGTTCGCGGCCATCGTCGCTAAGCACGGCCTGGTACCCAAGTCGGTCATGCCCGAGACGCACAGCTCAGCCAGCACCGGCCGGATGAACTCGGTACTGCGGAATCTGCTGCGCCAGGGCGCCAAGTCGGTGCGCGCAGCGTCGCGGCGCGACGTGGCGGCGGCCCGCTCCGAGAAGGCAGACGTGCTGCGGGTCATTTACCGGGTGCTGTGCATCCACCTCGGCACCCCGCCGGACCGCTTCGACTGGCAGTGGACCGACTCCGGGCGGAAGTTCCACCGGGCCGGGGTGCTCACCCCGCAGGAGTTCGCCGCGAAGTACGTGACGCTCCCGGTCGACGATTATGTCTGCCTGGTCCATGACCCGCGGCCGTCAAGCCCGGTCGGCGCGACCTTTACCGTCGAGTATCTCGGCAACGTGCTCGGGGCCCCGCCGGTGACCTACCTCAACGCCGGGATGCCGGCTATCAAGGAGATCGCGGCGCGGACTGTGCAGGGCGGCGAGCCAGTATGGTTCGGCTGCGATGTCGCCAAGATGATGAGCAACGACTACGGCGTCTGGGATGCCGCCCTGTACGACCTGCCGGCGGTCTATGACACCTCCTTCACGCTGGGCAAGGCCGACCGGCTGGCCTACCGCGAGACCCAGATGACCCACGCCATGCTGCTTACCGGCGTCGATGTCCTGGATGGCGTGCCCCGCCGGTGGCGGGTGGAGAACAGCTGGGGCCCGGACAAGGGCAGGGACGGTTTCTACACCATGAACGACTCGTGGTTCGACGAGTACGTCTTCGAGATAGCGGCGCGGCGCGGCGCGCTCCCGGCGGAACTACGGCAGGCGCTCGGCGCGGAACCGATCGTGCTGCCCGCTTGGGACCCGATGGGCTCGCTTGCGGCAGCTGGCGGAGCAAGTGCCGATCGGGGCTGAGAAAATCGGCGACTTCCTGGACCGGCTTGCCGAGCGCGTCCCGGCGCCGGCCGGCGGCGCGGCCGCGGCGGTGCAGGCCGCCCAGGGCGCCGCGCTGCTCGGCATGGTCGCCCGGTACACCACCGGCCCGGCTTACGCGGAGCATCAGGAGACGATCGGCCGCATCATCACGGAAGTCGATGAGCTGCGCCAGATAGCGCTGCGTCTCGCAGAGGCCGACGGGGACGCGTTCACCGCCGTGGCCGACGCCTACAAACTGCCCGCCGCGACCAGGGCGCAGCGGGCCGTCCGCACCGAGGTCATGGCCCGGGCCCTGGTCAACGCGGCGTGGCCGCCGGCCCGGATCATCGCCGTCGCGGGGATGGTGGTCGATCTGGCCGAGGCACTGGCCGCGATCGGCAACCGGAACGTGCTCGGGGATGTCGCCGCCGCCGCCGAGGCCGCCCGGGCCGCCGCGGCCACCGGCCGGGTGAATGTGGAGATCAACCTGGCGGGCATCACCGACGAGGAGGCCAGCCTGGAGATGATCGCCGAGACGGGCCGGGCGGACGACATTATCGCCCGCGCCGAGCAGGTCACCGCCGCGATCCGCGAGCAGATCCGCGGCTAACCGGCCGTGCTGGCGGGCGGTGATCTTCGCCAGTGCCGCGGCGGGCTGGCCGGCCCGCGGCGCCCGTCCGCACTCCGGCGAGTTCGGTGCCCGCAGGACGAATCTCCCTTACCGTTCCGGGTATGACGTACAAGGGCAGTGAAACCGCCGGGCCGCCGCGGCCAGCTAAGAAGCGGCATATCTTCGCGGCGGCAGTGCTGGCACTGCAGGCGTTCTTCATCATCTGGCTGGCCGTCGGCGCAAAAATCGGCGCGATCCTCGTCGCCGTCATCTGGGTGGCCGCCGACGGGCTGGCCGCGGGCCTGTGGGTGGTAGCCCGGCTGGCCCGCGAATGGCGCGAGGACCTCGGCTGACCCCCTTGCTTTCGCCCCCGGGCCGGCTCATGCCGGGTCCGCGCGGACCGCTGGGGCGCACCTGCGCGGGGAGCGGGCATAATTGCTTAGGTGGGCGAGCGCAACGTGCTGGGCGGTGAGCTGGAACCGTGCGGCACCGACCCGATGACCGGCTTTTACCGTGACGGGTGCTGCAGCACCGGCACCCAAGACCTCGGCAGCCACACCATCTGCGCGGTGGTGACCGCCGAGTTCCTCGCGCACCAGCGCCGCACCGGCAACGATCTGTCCACCCCGGTGCCGCGTTACCAGTTCCCCGGCCTGGCGCCGGGCGACCGCTGGTGCGTGACCGCGGCTAACTGGCTGCGCGCGCACAACGACGGCGCCGCCGCGCACGTGGTACTCGCGTCCACGCACGAGCGGGCGCTGGAGATCGTGCCGCTCGCGGCGCTGCGGAAGCACGCGGTCGACGTGCCGTCTAATCCTGCTGCCCTGGACGACTAAGAGCCGCGGTCAGGCACCTCACGTGCCGGTGAGCCAGGCAAAGCTCCACGGCGGCAGTTCGACCGGCCCCGCGCCACCGGCAGTGCCACCGCCACCGGCGCCGGCCGTGCCGTGCACCTGCCGCGGCCGCTGCAGGCCGGCCCGGGCTATGAGCGCGGTGTCGGCCAGCTGGGTCGCGTCACTGAAGTTGGTCAGGGAAAGAAACGGCGCGCTGCGCGGATGAGCCCGGCGGTACGCCAGCAAGCTGTGGTTCCCGGTCGGCAGGAGGGTCGTCTCGCCGCCGGACCGCAGCGGGAGCAGCGTGCGGCGGGCATCAGCCAGCGCCCGGATCGCGGCGAACACCCGGCCTTCCGGCGCAGCGGGGTCGAAGCGCCGGGCGGCCTTGCCCCAGTCCATCGGGGGCCGCTGCATCCACCGGTTGTCGCCCGCGTGCGCGGGGTCGCGCGCCCAGTCCGGGTCGTTGAGCATGCCCAGCTCGTCCCCCATGTAGATCAGCGGAATGCCGCCGAAGGAGAACGCGACCGCGTACATCGATTCCAGCCGCCTGATCGCGTCCGTCAGCTCCTGCTCGCCGCCCGCGGCCAGCGCACTGTCGATCCCGCACAGCGACGCGGTGCTGCCGGAGATACGGGCGTCGCCGGTCGCCGGGTTTTCCTGGAACAGGGCGCCGCGGGCGAACGACCCCGGAAAGCGGCCGGAGTAAAAATCACTGAGGAACCGCCGGTGCCAGAAGCCGTCCAGGCCGGCAGCGGCGGCGTCTGCGTCGGATACCGCCCAGCCGATGTCATCGTGGCCGCGAACGTAAGTAACCCAGGCGGTGGACACCGGCGGGCGCCGCCGCCGTGCGAGCGCGCACTCAGCGAGACGGACGTCGCGGCTGGCGAGCGTCGACCAGAGCATCACCATGAGCTGGTTGTCGTAGGCCAGATCGCACTCCGGCCGGAACCGGTCGTGACCGCCGAGGTACTGCGCCAGCATGTCGGGGCTTACGATCGCCTCTGCCTTCAGCAGCACGCCCGGCGCTGCCAGCCGGGTCAGGGCGCGGAATGCCTGCACGAGCAGATGCGCTTCCGGCTGGTTCTGGCAGTCGGTGCCCAGCCGCTTCCACAAGAACGGCACGGCGTCCAGCCGGAGCACGTCCACGCCGTGGTTGGCGAGCGCCAGAATCGTTCCCAGCATCGCCCGGAAAACGGCCGGGTTGGCGTAGTTGAGATCCCACTGGAACTCGCGGAACGTCGTCCACACCCAGCCCAGCCCCGGTATCTCAGTGAAGCTGCCCGGCGCGGTAGCCGGGAATACCTCAGGCAGCGTGCGCTCGTAAGCATCCGGCTCGACCCGGTCGGGGAAAACCAGGTACATCTCGCGGTAGCCGGCCTCGCCGGCGAGTGCCCTCCGGGCCCATTCGTGCTCGCGGGCGGTATGGTTCAGCACCAGGTCGATGCACAGGGCGGTACCCCGCTCGTGCAGGTCGGCGGCCAGCGTTTCCAGGTCCGCCATCGAGCCCAGCCGCGGATCCACCTCGAGGTAATCCACCACGGCGTAGCCGCCGTCATTCTCGCCGTCGCGCGGCTTGAGCAGCGGCATCAGGTGCAGGTAGGTAACGCCGAGTTCCGCCAGGTAATCCAGATGCTGCCGCACGCCGGACAGGGAACCGGCGAACTGGTCGGCGTAGCAGACGTAGCCGATCATGCGCGACCGCTGAAACCACGCCGGATCGATCTCGCGCCGCCGGTCCAGCCGCCGCAGCGCCGCCGGCCGCCGGGCCGCCATTTCCAGTGCGTCGGCCACCAGCTCCGCCGCGAACGTCCGCACGTCGACCGTGTCGCCGTAGACCTGCTCCAGCGGCTCGGCGATGTCAAAGGACAGCTGCTCGAGCCGGGTCAGGAAGGCGTCAGCTTCCTCCGGGCCCAGGCGCAGCCGGGCCGCCCGCTGCGTCGCCGGGTCTAGCTGGAACACGCGGGAGATACCACCTCGCGGGGACGGGGCTCGCGGCTCCGGACGGGAAAAGCGTCAGCATAGCGGCACGATCCGGCGGCCGGCGCGGCTGGCTGCGGCTACCCCGGGCCGGCTGCCTCCGGCCGCCCGATCCGGACGTCAACGCCAGGGGAGTAGTGCACCAGCGGCTCCCCGGCCGGCCGGGGCAGGCCGGCCGCCGTCACCAGCTCGTCGTCCAGGACCCGCACTTCGGCGCGGTACAGCGGCCACGGCTGATGGCTGGCGCGCGCGAGCCGGTGCCGGGAAGGCGCGGCGCCCGGCCCGCTGGCGCTGAACAGGATCCACCGGGCGGTCAGGAAATGGTCGCGCGCGGTCAGCTCGCCGGTGGCGAAGGGCGCCCCGATGCTGACGCGTACCCGGCTGGCCGCGGGCACCGGCCCGGGCAGCAGGCGTCGGCAGACGTACCCGACGTCACCGTCGCGCGCACTCAGCCGCATCGAGGACCAGTAATACGGCAGCTGGTAAGTACTGCGCGCGACGGTCACGGCGCCGAGTCGCGCGGCGTCCAGCGACATGAACCAGATCCCCGACCGACCGGCCTCGTCCCGGACGTAGGTCCGCACGTTGGTCTCGCAGAAGTTCGATACCCACGGCGCCTGGTGGCCGCCGGCCGTCCCGACGCGCATGTAGAACGGCACCAGGCCGACCCAGGCGGCGCCGTCGAACGTCTCGGCCCGCAGGCCGCCGGGCAGCAGCCGCTGCACGGCCGCGGCGTCAAACGGCCAGTGCAGGAACGTCAGCTGCTCCCACCGCTGCCGCATGACCGGCCGGTCGATCGTGAACGGGCACGCCCCGGCGGCACCGCGATCGCTGGCCGCCCGATCCTCAGGTTCCATCGCCCTGCCATCATGCTCCCCGGCCGGACCGCGCGCGGAGGCCCCGCGCGCCCGGTGCGGGAGCGGCTCCGCGGCGCGGGGCCGACGGTCGAAATCATTTTTGAATCTGGGTTATTCTTGCTACTGTGAACACTGCCTTCCAGGGGTCGCTGCTGGACCTGGGCGGCGAAGTGAGCGCGCCGCCGCTGACCACGTCGGTACGGCGCACGCAGCTGGCCGGGGCAGCCTGGGTGGATGTGCGGCCGGGCTGGATCAGCGGCGCGGACGCCTTGTTCGGCCGGCTGGCCGACGCGGTGCCGTGGCGGGGCGAGCAGCGGCAGATGTATGACCGGGTGGTGGACGTGCCGCGGCTGCTGTGCTTCTACGGTGCGGGGCAGGAGCTGCCCGACCCGGTACTTGCCGAAGCCCGCCGCGAGCTTGACGTCTGGTATGGCAGTGAGCTGGGCGAGCCGTTTCGCACTGCGGGGCTTTGTCTCTACCGGGACGGCAGGGACAGCGTGACCTGGCACGGTGACAGGACCGGGCGCGGCAGTGTCGCCGACACCATGGTCGCGATTATCTCGCTCGGCTCGCCGCGCGCCCTGCTGCTGCGGCCGCGCGGCGGCGGCCGCGCGCTGCGGTACGAGCTCGGCCACGGTGACCTGCTGGTGATGGGCGGCAGCTGCCAGCGCACCTGGGAGCACGCGGTGCCTAAGACACTGCGCCCGGCCGGCCCGCGAATCAGCGTCCAGTTCCGTCCGCGCGGTGTCCGCTGACGGGGCAGCGAGACTGATCGCCGGTTACTCTTGCCTTTGGCCCGCGTCCGCAGTACGGCGCCCGCTAGCCGGGCAGGACGGCGAAGCCCTCCGCGGCCGCTGCCGCCAGCAGCCCGCGGTCAAACGCGGCGAAGACGGTGCAGCTCGCTGCGGCGGACCTGACGGCGCATGCACTGGCTAGCTGGACGGCGTCGAAGGCGCGAAGGCCGTGCACGGCGGTCAGCCGGGCCGCATCATCAAGGATCGCGGTGACCGGCGCGACGACGAGGAAACGGGGCTCCCCGGCTGCCGTGCCGAAATAGTCGGCCTCGAACTCGGCTGCCAGCACCCGCGCCTGGTCCGGCGTGAGCTCGCCCGTCCGGTGCTTGCGCCAGAGCGCGGCGGGAACCTCGACCCGGGCCAGCTGCGACACCGCAAGCAGCCGCAGTGCACGGACCAGTTCGTGACCTGGCTCGTCGGCGTAGAGCTTGACCAGTGCCGAGGAGTCAGCGAAGGCAGTCATTCGCGGTCGCGCGTGACCAGGTCAGACAGTTGCGCCCCGGTCCCGGCGGCGCGCCGCGCTGACGCAACGGCGCCGGCGTCCGGTCGCTGGTGCCAGGGACCGGGACTGACGAGTATCTGCGCGCGGGCGAGCCGCTCCCGGATCTGCTCCGCTTCGCTGCCTGCCAGCGAAGGATCTGTGGCCGCATCGAGCACCCGGCTGACGTAGTCGTTGACGCTTCGGCCCTGCTGCGCGGCCGCCGCCCTTACCCGCTCGGTCAGCTCGTCGGCTGCCCGCCAGGAGATTTGTGCCATGACCCAAGCATAGCGTGGATGCAGGCATGCCTGCATCCACGCTGCACGTCTCGGCGGCCGGTTCGGCGCGATCCGCGCGGCACTGTCAGCCCCGTCCCGGTCCGCCAGCTGGGGGGCGGCCGGGGCGGCCGCGGCGTAGCGTAGGCGCCATGTGGGCGTGGGTCGTGCATGAGCCGGGGCCGGCGGCGAGCGGGCCGCTACGGCTGGTCGACCGGGCCGTTCCCGAGCCGGGACCCGGAGAGCTGCTGATCCGGGTGCTGTGCTGCGGGGTGTGCCGGACCGACCTGCACCTGACCGAAGGTGACCTGCCAGCCCGGCGTCCGGACGTCACTCCCGGCCACGAGGTCGTCGGCGAGGTGGTGGCCGCGGGGACGGGCGCTGCCCGCTTCGCTGCCGGGGACCGGGTCGGCGTCGCGTGGCTGGCGGGGACTGACGGGTCCTGCCGGCAGTGCCGCCGCGGCCGGGAAAACCTGTGCCCGTCGTCCGTTTACACCGGCTGGGACGTCGACGGCGGTTACGCGGAGTTCCTGATCGCGGCCGACGCCTACGTGCACGCGCTGCCAGCCGGGCTGCCTGACCAGCAGATCGCGCCGCTGCTGTGCGCCGGGATCATCGGTTACCGGGCGCTGCAGCGGGCTCAGCTGCCACCTGGCGGAGTACTGGGCATCTGGGGCTTCGGCGGTTCCGCGCACATCACCGCGCAGATCGCGATAGCGCAAGGCGCGGCCGTGCACGTGTTCACCAGGGCGCCGGCCGCGCGGGAGCTGGCTCTCCAGCTGGGCGCAGCGTCCGCGCAGGACTCCGACGGCCCGGCGCCGGAGCCACTGGACTCGGCGATTCTCTTCGCGCCCGCCGGCGGCCTGGTGCCCGTCGCGCTCGCCGCCCTGGACCGGGGCGGCACGCTCGCTGTTGCCGGGATCTACCTGACCGAGATCCCGCCGCTGGATTACGCCAAGCACCTGTTCGACGAGCGGGAGCTGCGCAGCGTCACCGCCAGCACCCGCGCCGACGGTGCCGAGTTCCTGCGGCTCGCGGAGCGCCTGCGCGTGCGCGTCTCGGTCACGCCCTACCCGTTCGACCAGGCCGGCCAGGCCGTCGCCGATCTGGCCGCCGACCGCGTCACCGGCGCTGCCGTGCTGACCATATGATCCAGCGCTGGCAGACCAGGACAGCCCGGCGGGTTTGCGGGTCGCGGCCGGGGAGTTTCGCGAGTCGCGGATCTCAGCTCGCTGTCAGGAGTCACTGTGCATGACCCCGGTCGATGTTGCGGGTGCACGCCCGGATGATGAGAATGGCAGTGCTGCGGCCGCCGCAGGCACGGAAACAGCTATCTCAGCTAAACGGAGCTCCGAATGCGGATCGCGAACATCGCCGGCCGGGCCATCCTGCTAGACACCGCGGGAGGCGGCCTCGACATCGAGAAGGCCAGTGACGGAAAGTTCCCTGCTGACCCGCAGGCGCTGCTGCGTCAGTGGGACGAGCTGCGGGACTGGGCCGCATCCCGCGGGGATCGCAGCGACTTCGCGGTCAGCGCCGCGGACCTCGGCGCACCCACGCCGCTGCCCCCGCAGGTTTTCGGCGTCGGCCTGAACTACGCGACGCACGTCGCGGAGTCGAAGATGGGGCGCCCTGAGGCGCCGGCAGTCTTCACCAAGTTCCCGAGCTGTATCACCGGGCCGAACGCGACGGTGGAACTGCCCAGTGCCAGTGTCGACTGGGAGGTCGAGCTGGTCGTTGCCATTGGCCGGCGTGCGCACCGCGCCGCGGAAGAGTCCGCCTGGGCTCATGTCGCGGGACTGATGGTCGGGCAGGACCTGTCGGAGCGGGTTGTGCAGCTGGCGGGTCCCGTTCCGCAATTCTCCCTCGGCAAGTCCTTCGCCGGCTTCGGTCCGGTTGGTCCCGCGCTGGTGACCGCCGACGAGCTTCCCGACCCGGATGATCTCGAGCTCGGCTGCAGGCTTGGCGACGAGGTACTGCAGCTAGGCCGCACCCGCGATCTCATCTTCAGCGTCGCCGAGCTGGTTGCCAGGCTGTCGGCTATATGCCCGCTGCTGCCCGGCGACATCATTTTCACCGGTACCCCGTCCGGGGTGGGTAATGCCCGCGACCCGAAGCGCTTCCTGGCGCCCGGCGGCGTGCTCACTAGTCACATCGAGGGCCTCGGGGAGCTGCGCAACGAATTCGTGGCCGGCCCCGGCTACGAGCCGGCGCAGTAGCCGCCCGGTGCGGCTGGCGCGGCAGCGAGCGGATCGTCGGCAACACGCGCCGCGCCCGCGCCGATGCGGCACTACGCGCGGCAGCAGCCAGCCGTCAGATGACAGGCGGCGGGGTCGCGTCGGCGCTGGCCGCCAGCGCCGTATCCCACCCGCAGACGCTGCAGGCGTGCCGGAACGCGGCGCGCGCGAACTGCACCGCCCAGTCATGCGGATCTGCGCGTGCCCGGACCTCATCCCATTCCAGGATGTACTCGCCGAGGGCGCTGTCCCAGCGGCCGCCCGACGGCGCAAGATCACCGTTGCCGAATCCTGGCGGCGCCGGGTGCGCGTACGCGTAGAACGCCGCCGCATCGTGCCGCGAGTCACCGGGCCACCAGCCCACGGCCACCTCCTGCGCGTCCATCGCGTTGCGCATGATGAAGTCCGGCGAGGGCGGGTCCGCCGGCAGGCCGGAGAACAGGTTGGCGGCTAGATCGAAAGACCCCCACCAGGCGTTAACCGGCGTCGACCGGCCGCGGTACGGAGCGCGGAACGCGGCGAGAACCAGGGCGGCCTGGGTCGCCGCGGCAAAGTAATCGCTTACCTGAGCCGCGTCATACCGGGCGTGCTCATAGTCCTCGTCCAGTGGCGTGCTCCACCCCACCTCTTGCGGCGCCGGGTCGATCGCCACGTCGCCGCCGACGCAGCCGCTTGCTGGCCGCTGCTCAACCCGCCGCGTCGCCGCCCGCCGAAGCGCCGCCCGCCGAAGCGCCCGCCGCAACTTCATCGAGCTGCTGCAGCGTCTCCGGATACGGATGCAGCGCAGTCCGGATCAGCTCGTTGGCGACGTCAGGTCCGTAGGTCTGCGCCGTGTCAGCCGGCCAGGGCGTCGAACTCGCCGCTTTTGACGCTGGTCACGAACGCGGCGATTTCAGCCCGGCTGTAGATAAGAGCTGGCCCGGCCTGGTAACGCGAATTCCGGACCGCGACGCTGCCGCCCGGCAGTGCGGCGAGTTCCACGATATTGCCATTGGGATTGCTGCAGCGACTCTTACGCCATACCGCCTCGTGCAGCTGCGAAGCATCAATACCATTGTAAGGAGCATTCACCGAAATTCCCTTCCCCAGCAGCCGCGCACAGGACTCCTCCCAAAACGGGATCGTAGCCGACACTCGGCGCGCTGTAGCTACTGTCAGGCAGCCCGCTGCTGCACCGGGTCGGCCCGGTACGGCCGGGAACCGGGCGCGGGACCGGTGGCCAGCGTGAGCGCAAGCCCGCTTACCATAGTGCGCAGACGCCCGATTCGTTGCCAAGCCGGCCAGGGGAAACAGTGACAGAACAATGGGATAACCAGATGGAGTCGCTCGGCGGCTTCCTCCGCAGCCAGCGCAAGCTAGCGAACCTGTCCCTGCGCCAGCTTGCCGAACTGACCACGCTATCCAACCCTTACCTCAGCCAGCTGGAACGCGGCATGCACCAGCCGTCGGTGCGCGTGCTCAAGCTGCTGTCCGGTGCCCTGAACGTCTCCGCCGAACGGCTGGCAGCCCAGGCCGGGCTGCTGGATGAGGTGTCGGACCAGGTCCGCCAGACTGACGACGCGGCTGCGCCGACATCGGTGGAAGCGGCCATCGGGGCTGATAGTCGGCTGGACGAGGCGCAGAAGGCCGCCCTGGCGGCCGTCTACCGGAGCATGCTCAGGCCGGAGTCGTAATCGCGGCCTGTTGACGCCCGCTCGATAAGAGCGTCACAATGTGGCGACTTTGCCGCGCGCATGCTCCCGCGAGGCGCGGGAGAACTCCCGTCCCCGCTGGAGAACTGATGGCCCAGATCATGCTGGAGCAGGTAGACAAGAGTTACGCGGGCGGAGTGAAGGCCGTCAGCGACCTGAATCTGCATATCCGGGACGGCGAGTTCATGGTGCTGGTCGGACCGTCAGGCTGCGGCAAGTCGACGGCGCTGCGGATGATCGCCGGGCTGGAGGAGATCAGCGGCGGCTCAATCCGGATCGGCGAGCAGGTGGTGAACGAGCTGCCGCCCAAGGACCGCGATATCGCGATGGTGTTCAGAACTACGCCTTGTACCCGCATATGACAGTCCAGCAGAACCTGGCCTTCGGGCTGAAAATGCGCGGCACGCCCAAGGGCGAGATAAAGCGCAGGGTCGCCGACGCGGCCAAGATCCTGGGTCTGGAGCAGTACCTGGGCCGTAAGCCCGGCGCCCTGTCCGGCGGCCAGCGCCAGCGGGTAGCGATGGGCCGGGCCATCGTGCGGGAACCGCAGGCATTCCTGATGGATGAGCCGCTGTCCAATCTGGACGCCAAGCTGCGCGTGGGCATGCGGGCGTCCCTGGCCCAGCTGCACGAGCGGCTGAAGGTGACAACCGTCTACGTGACGCATGACCAGGTGGAGGCGATGACCCTCGGGGACCGGGTCTGCGTGCTGCGGGACGGCCTGCTGCAGCAGGTTGACACGCCGCAGAATCTCTTCGACCGGCCGGTCAACCTGTTCGTCGCCGGCTTCATCGGATCACCCGCGATGAACCTCGTGACGGCACACCTGAGTATTGAGGACGGGGCGCCGGCGGTCTCCTTCGGCGGCCACCGGCTGTCCATCCCGGCGGCCGCGGTGGACGCACGGCCCGGCCTGGCCCAGTACGCCGGCCGGGACGTTATCCTCGGCGTCCGCCCGTCCGATTTCGAGGAGGCGCATCTGGCGGACGCGTCGTGGGCGCGGATGCCGGCCACGGTCGGGGTCACCGAGGAGCTGGGCAGCGAGATCCACGTAATCTTCGCGGTCAGCGCCCCGCGCGTCGTGCACCAGGACACCGCGGATCTGGCTGACGGCAGCACGGACGAAGAGGATGCCATTCCGCTGGCCGCGGGCACGTCCATGTGGACAGCCCGGGTCAGCTCGCGCAGCCGGATCCGGCCGGGCGACACTATCGAGCTCGGGATTGATACCAGCAACCTGCATTTCTTCGACCCCGGCAGCGGGCTGTCGATCGGCTGCCCCCCGCCGGCGGCCGCCAGCTGAGGTCACCTGCTGATCGCGGCGCGTGACACCACGGCCCGCGTCTGCCGGGCTATCTCGATGTCCTCGCGGGCGGTGACCACCACGGTGCGCACCGCCGCGCCGGGAGCGGTGATGTCCCCATCGGCCCGGACGGCCGCGTTGCGCCGCGGGTCGAGCGCCACGCCCAGGAAGCCGAGCCCGGCGGCGGCCGCGGCCCGTACCGTCGGCGCGTGCTCCCCGATGCCGCCGGTAAAGACCAGCACCTCAAAGCCGTTCATGGCCGCCGCCATGGCCGCGATCTCGCGGCGCAGCCGGTGCACGTAGACGTCGACCGCCAGCCGCGCGGCCGGCTGCCCGGCGTCGGCGGCGGCGCTGACCGCGCGCATGTCGCCGGAGCCGTCCGGCAGGGCCGCCAGCCCGGCCAGCCCCGCGGCGAATTCCAGCCCGGCGGACAGCTCAGCCAGGCTCAGGCCGCCGTGCTGCTGCAGCCACACCAGCAGGCCGGGGTCCACGCTGCCGCTGCGCGTGGCCATCACCAGGCCCTCCAGCGGCGTGAAGCCCATCGTAGTGTCCACGCTGAGCCCGTACCGCACGGCCGCCAGCGATGCCCCGGCGCCAAGATGGCAGGTCACCATCCGCACCCGAGCCGCAGCCCCGTCACCGTCCTGTTCCGGGTCGTTACCGCCCAGCCCGTCCTGTCCGGCCGCCCCGGCTGCTGGCATGCCACCCGCCAGCTCCGCGCCCCGGCGGGCAGCGTAAGCATGCGAGAGCCCGTGAAAACCGAACCGCCGCAGGCCGAACCGCTCGCGCCACGCCAGTGGCAGCGCGTAGGTCGCTGCCGCCGCCGGCAGCGCGGCGTGGAACGAGGTGTCGAAGCACGCGACCGCGGGCACCTCCGGCAGCAGTGCCCGGACGGCCGCGATTCCGGCCAGCGCCCGCGGCTGGTGCAAGGGCGCCAGGTCGGTGAGCGCGCCGATCGCCGCGATCGCCGCGTCATCAAGCAGCACCGGCCCGGTAAACCGGCTGCCCCCGTGCACCACCCGGTGCCCGGCAGCGTCGACGTCCCCGAGCTTGCTGACGAAGTCCGCTAGCCCGCCGTGGCCGGCGTCCCCGTCCCAGCCGTCGATGCCGAGCTCGTCGACGACACGGCCGACCGCGTCGAGCAGGCTGACCTTCAGGCTGCTCGACCCGGCGTTGACGACCAGGACCCGCCCGGCCGGCGTGTTCCTGCCTGTCACCGCGCCGTGTCCGGCCGCGCCAGGGCCGGCTGCTGCAGGGTCGGCCGCGCCAGGGCCGGCCAGGTCCAGTCCCGGATCTGCGGCATGTCCTCGCCGTGCACCCGGATCCAGGCGCGGTGCACGGCCCGCGTGTCGACCATCTGCTGGCGCACCCACGCTGCCTTGTTGCCCAGGCCGGGAACCCGGTCGATGACATCCATGACCAGGTGGAACCGGTCCATGTCGTTCATCACCACCATGTCGAACGGCGTCGTGGTGGTGCCTTCCTCCTTGTACCCGCGGACGTGGAACTGATCGTGCGCGGCCCGGCTGTAGGTAAGCCGGTGAATCAGCCAGGGGTAGCCGTGGTAGGCGAAGATGACCGGCCGGTCGGAGGTGAACAGCGCGTCGAACTCGGCGTCGGTCATCCCGTGCGGGTGCTCCGAGGCCGGCTGCAGCCGCATCAGGTCCACCACGTTGACGACCCGCACCCGCAGTTGCGGCAGGTGCTCCCGCAAGATCGCGGCAGCCGCGAGGACTTCCAGCGTCGGCACGTCACCGGCGCAGCCCAGCACCACGTCGGGTTCCGCGCCGTCCGTGTCGGTGCTGGCCCAGGTCCAGATCCCGGCGCCGCGGGCACAGTGCAGCACCGCGGCGTCCATGTCCAGCCAGTCCAGGGTGGGCTGCTTGCCGGACACGATCACGTTGACGTAGTTGCGGCTGCGCAGGCAGTGGTCGGCCACCGACAGCAGCGTGTTGGCGTCCGGCGGCAGGTAAACCCGGACGACCTCCGCCTTCTTGTTCATCACGTGGTCGATGAAACCGGGGTCCTGGTGCGAGAACCCGTTGTGGTCCTGGCGCCAGACGTGGGAGGTGAGCAGGTAGTTCAGCGACGCGACCGGGCGCCGCCACGGCAGGGTCCGGCTGACCTTGAGCCATTTGGCGTGCTGGTTGAACATCGAGTCCACGATGTGGATGAACGCCTCGTAACAGGAAAACAGGCCGTGCCGCCCGGTCAGCAGGTAGCCCTCCAGCCAGCCCTGGCAGGTGTGCTCGGACAGCATCTCCACCACCCGCCCGTCGACGGCCAGATGCTCGTCGACCGGCAGCACGTCTTCCTCCCAGGCCTTGCCGGTGACCTCGAGCAGCGCGGTCAGCCGGTTCGACTCGGTCTCGTCCGGGCCGAAAACCCGGAAGTTCCGCCGCGCCGCGTTCATGCTCATCACGTCTCGCAGCATGTTGCCGAGCAGCCGGGTCGGCTCGGACATCGCCGCGCCGGGCGCGGGCACGGCGACCGCGTAGTCCCGGAAGTCCGGCAGCCGCAGGTCCTGCAGCAGTACCCCGCCGTTGGCGTGCGGGCTCGCGCCGAGCCGCCGGTCCCCGGCCGGGACCATGCCCAGCAGCTCCGGCCGCGGCGCGCCCGCCGCGGTGAACAGCTCCCGCGGCCGGTAGGACAGCATCCACTCTTCCAGCTGGCGCAGGTGCTCCGGGTTGGTCCGCACCGTGGCCAGCGGCACCTGGTGCGCCCGCCAGGTGCCCTCCACCGGCAGCCCGTCCACGAAAGCGGGCCCGGTCCAGCCTTTGGGCGTGCGCAGCACGATTACCGGCCAGTGCCGCCGCCGCGCGACGCCCGGATGCCGCCGGGCGTGCTCCTGGATGGCCTGGATCTGGCCGGTCGCGGTGTCCAGCGCCGCGGCCAGCTGCTGGTGCACGGCTGCCGGATCGTGACCGGTTACGTGCAGCGGCTCGTACCCGTTACCGCGCAGCAGCGCGTCGAGTTCCGCTTCGGGGATCCGGGCCAGCACGGCCGGGTTCGCGATCTTCCAGCCGTTGAGGTGCAGGATCGGCAGCACCGCGCCGTCCCGCGCCGGGTTCAGGAACCGGGTCGCCTGCCAGCTGGTCGCCAGCGGCCCGGTTTCCGCCTCGCCGTCGCCGATCACGCAGGCCACGATCAGGTCAGGATTATCAAAGGCCGCGCCGCACGCGTGCGACAGCGAGTAACCGAGCTCGCCGCCCTCATGAATGGAGCCGGGGGTCTGCGGGGCGACATGGCTGGGCACGCCACCAGGAAAAGAGAATTGGCGAAAAAACTGGCGCAGCCCCGTCTCATCCTGCGCCACACTCGGGTACACCTCACTGTAGGAACCCTCCAGCCAGCTGTTCGCCAGCGCCGCAGGCCCGCCGTGGCCGGGTCCGATCACGCACATCACGGTGAGGTCACCCGCGCTGATGATCCGGTTCAGGTGCGCCCAGATAAGGTTCAGTCCCGGTGACGTGCCCCAGTGCCCCAGCAGCCGCGGCTTGATGTGCTCGGGCCGCAGCGGCTCCGTCAGCAGCGGGTTGTCCATCAGGTAGATCTGGCCGACGGACAGGTAGTTAGCCGCCCGCCAGTAGCCGTCCAGCACGGTCATCTCGGTTGCGCTGAGCGTGGGCTGCTCCGTGATCGTCACGTGCCCGTCCTTCCCGGTCGCGGTTGATGTCAGCGGCCACGCAGGACCGTCCCCCCTGACTACCAGCGGCCGCCCCGACCCGGCCAGAGTCCTTGGTCCCGCCCCGGCGCTGCGCTTGTTCACTACCCAGGCGACCGATCCCGAGACGGCCGCTGTCCCAGTAAACCGAAGACCACAGCCGGATCACCCCATCATGATCGCGGTCACTTGTCAGTTCCATCGACGGAAAAGTGACCGCGATCATGAAAGCCCTGACGGCGATGAGCTACCACGTCATGGTAGCCGCGATGACGACGGCTGGATGGCTGGCGTCCCTGCCATTCCCGGCACGCATACCTGGGCGAAACGTTGCGGGCACTGGATCGCAGCCTCCGCGAGGTCATTGGTATGGTCGCAGACCTCCCGCCCAGCGCCGAAGCTAGCCCCGCAATCGACATCGAGTACCGCACCGGCGACCCTGACCTCCACGCCCGCTCCAGCCGCCTGCGGGCCAAGCGCCACGAACCGGAGCGCGACGCTGCCGATGTGGCCAGCCATACCCGCGAACTTGCCGAGCAGCTCTCTGGCCGGCTACCAGTCAGCGACACGGCCATATTGCTCAGTGTTACCAAGGGCAGGGTAACTCCGCTGAAAGCGCACCACTCGCGGGCGCCCCGCCGCGCTCTTGCAGAGCTAGAGCCTGCCAGTGACCAGTGACCGCGAGCCAGCAGCCGCGCGGGTGCTCCCGCGTAGGCGATGGGAGCTTAGGGAACTGCAGGCCGCTCCGGTTCAGAGACGGAGCACGCGGCGCAGGCCCTGGTCGACGTCATTCATAAGGGAGCCCGGCAGCTGCCCGGCCTCGGTGTCGAGGTCGGTTTTGTCGAGGGTGACCAGGGCCGTGACGTTGACAACAGAGTCCTTGGGCAGGCCTGAGGCGGCTGCAGGCAGGAAGACGTTTCCCGGCATGGCCGCCAGGCCGGTGCTGGAGGTTATGACTGCAGCGACGGTGGTGTTCAGCCGGCTGGCGTTGTAGGACGCGGACTGGACGATCAGTACGGGCCGGCGCTTGGCGGGCTTGCTGCCGTGCGGCTCGCCGAGATCAGCCCACCAGATGCTGCCCCGCAGAATCACCAGTCATCCTGGCGTGCAAGGCGGCTCCGGCCGGCCGCGGTGGCGGCTGCGGCGGAATCGTCGTCGCGGCTCGCCGTCTGGATTGCCTCGTCGATCTGCTGGGTGAGTGACTGGGATGCGAGGTCGTCCAGGTATCTGCGGGCGGCCCGAGCGAAGAACTCGGAGCGGCTGATGCCCAGCTCCGCTGCTTGCAGAGTGGCTTGCTCAAAGATGGCGTCCGGCAGGGAGATGGCGGTCTTCATGCCAACAGTATAACCAGGTATGACCGCTCGTGCAGAGACCGCCCCTGTCGTGGCCGGTGACGAGGAAGCCGCCGTGGTATGTCAGGTAGTGGACCTTGTACCCGCAGGCGGCGGCACAATTGTCCGTCTACGGCTCCTGCCGGGGCTGGTCGACGTAGCGCTTAGTTAGGCCGTCGGCCGGTATGACGCCTGCGCCTGACTCCGAGGAGCTGGGTTAGACGAGAATCCGCGGCACCGTGGGGTCGATGCGGGCGATGTCGCGCGGATCGCTGGTGACGATGGCGTGATGACGCTGCCGGGCGCAGAGCACGACGTGGACGTCCACGACGTCATCGTGGTCGCGGTCTGCGCACATCAGCCCAACGCTGCGGGCGACGCTGAGCGTCATGACCGCGACATCGATATCGGGGGACTTGAGCAGCCGGGCGAGGCGCGCCTGACGGGGGCTGCGCCATGCCTGTGCGATGGCTTCGGCGGGGATGCAGATGGTGCCGCCGCGCCGCCTGGCCGCTTCCAGGCGTGCCTGCATGGCCACGGCCTTGGCCGGGTGGTCCAGCGCTAGGAGCGCGCCGGTGTCGAGCGTGAGCCCGGTCGTCAAGCCCGCGCTCACCCGGCCATCCTGCCGCCCTGTCGGGGCCGGCCCGTCAGCCCGGCCTGGTCCAGCTCGGCCTCGGCCCGCCGCCGGATCTCGTCGGGCACCGGGGTTTCCGCACGCCAGGCGGCCAGGATGTCGTCGAGATTCTCGCGTTCCTGGTAGTCCTCCAGTGCCGTGGCCACATACGAGCTGACCTGCCGCTCGCCTCCGGCAGCATGCTTGATCTTTTCCACCAGCTCGTCGGGCAGGCTCACCGTGATCCGTTTCATACAATCATCATACTTCGCTGGCACGCTGAATCCCGGATCCCGCGCCGGGTTACCGAACTTGCGGCGGGTGATCGATTGTCCGACGCGACACCTTCGAGGCCGGCGGCCGGGCGGGCGTGCTGGTACGGGATCGTGTGGACGCTGTTCGTGGCGCCTAGCGTTCCCTGGGAGCCTCTTCCGGCAGGCAGCATCAGTGCTGGCGGCTTTACCGGGCCGGCCGCGGTGCTTACCGCGCGTGCGGCGTACGGTCGGTGCGTGCTGATGTGGATAAACGGGCCGTTCGGCGGTGGTAAGACGCAGACCGCATTCGAGCTGCGGCGGCGGCTGGCGGGCAGCGTGGTCTGTGATCCGGAGCGGGTCGGGTTCGGCTTGCACCGGATGATGCCGCCGGGACTGCGCGGGGATTTCCAGGATTTCCCGGCCTGGCGGCAGGGCGTGTTCGAGGTGCTGGACCTAGTCCTGACCCGGCACGGCGGAACGGTGATCGCGCCGATGACCGTTGTCGAGCCGCAGTATTTCGGTGAGACCGTCGGGCGGCTGCGCGACCGCGGTCACGATGTACGGCACTTCGCCCTGCTGGCCAGCCGGGAGACGGTGCTGCGGCGGCTGCGCGAGCGCGGCTTCGGGCATGTCCTGCAGTTCGCTGCGGGAATGGACGCGCCGCTGCGCCGTGAGAGCTTCGCCGTCTCCCGGCTTGACCTGTGCCTGGAACGGTTGCGCGACCCGCAGTTCGCCGCGCAGCTATGGACGGATCAGCTGACGATCCCGCAGGTCGCCGACCGGATCGCCAGCTCGGCCGGCCTGACGCTCGCCCCCGATCGCGACAGCCCGCTGCGCGGCCGCCTGCGCCGGACGTGGACCGGGGCCAGGCAGATCCGGCTCAGCTGACCGGGCGCAGCGGCAGACAGTGCCGCGGCGGCCCGCGGCGGCCCGTCGCGGCCTGCCGCCTCGCGCTGCGAGTAGGCCCATTCGGGTGGACGGCCAGCCAGAATAGGATCAAAATAGCGAATGAGCGGCGCTGTCACCGTTCGGCTGTTAGCGATCACTCATCCAGGTCTGGACAGGCGGGGTTCTGTTAGGACTCCTTCGGCCGGGTACACCAGAGCCGAGAGCCTGACCTGCTACGTCACCGGTCGCGGCGGCAGCCGCAGCTTGCGCAGCCGTGACGGCACTGACCGGCGATCGGGAAGCCCGGCCTGCCGCGGGAAGACTGGCGCCGCGGGCGCCGTGGTCAGCAACGTTCCGGCAGCGCGCCCGAGAGGCGGCGCAGGTGCCTGTTCGGCATAACGAAGGGTTAACGCGGTGACGGAATCGGCTGCTCAGCACGACGGCGAGCTGGACGTGGTGGTCGTCGGCGGCTGCGGCCATGTGGGCCTGCCGCTGGCGATCGCGTTCGCTGACCGGGGCGCCCGCGTCGGGATCTACGACATCAGCGAGCCGGCGGTCGCGACCGTCAACGCCGGCCAGCTGCCGTTCGCCGAGCCGGGCGCCGCCGAAGTGCTGGCCAGGGTGGTGGTTTCCGGCGCGCTGAGCGCGACCACCGACCCGTCGGTGCTGGCCCGCGCCCGGCATGTGGTGGTGGTGATCGGCACGCCGGTGGACGAGCACCTCAACCCCGACCAGGGCGCGATCACCAGCGCGCTGAGCGCAGTCGCCGCGCACCTGCGGCCGGGCCAGCTGCTGGTGCTGCGCAGCACGGTGTACCCGGGGGTGACCGCCCAGGTAGAAAAGATGCTGGCGGGACTCGGCCTGGAGATGGACGTGGCGTTCTGCCCGGAACGGATCGCCGAGGGCAAGGCGATGACGGAGCTGTTCGAGCTGCCCCAGATCGTGTCCTCGCGCACCCCGCAGGGCGTAGCCAGAGCCAGCGCGCTGTTCGGGCTGCTTACCGCCAGCCTGGTGGTGATGTCGCCGGAGGAAGCGGAACTGGCGAAGCTGTTCACCAACGTGTGGCGGTACATCAAGTTCGCGACCGCTAACCAGCTGTTCATGATGGCTAACGACCAGGGCCTGGATTTCGAGCGGATCCGCCAGGGGCTCGCGCAGGACTACCCGCGTGCCACTGACATGCCAGCGGCCGGATTCGCCGCCGGGCCGTGCTTGTTCAAGGACACGATGCAGCTGGCGGCCTACAACCAGAACAACTTCCCGCTCGGCCACAGCGCGATGGCGATCAACGAGGGCATGCCGCTGTACGTGGTGGCCCGGCTGGAGCAGCGGTTCGACCTGGCGTCGATGACGGTCGGCATCCTGGGGATGGCATTCAAGGGCGGCTCGGACGACACCCGGTCCAGCCTGTCGTACAAGCTCAAGCGGATCCTGACGTTCAAGGCCGCCGCGGTGCTGTGCACCGACCCTTACGTCACCTCCGACCCCGGCCTGCGTCCGCTGGACGAGGTGCTGGCCAGCGCGGACCTGCTGGTTGTCGCCGCGCCGCACCCGCAGTACCGCGGCCTGGCGCCGGCCCAGCCGGCCGCCGACATCTGGGGCGTGCTGGGCGGCGGGGTGCGGGTATGACCGGCGGCGCCATGACCGGCGTTGACGCGACCACCGTGCAGCCGCGTGTCTCGGTCGTCATCCCGGCCCGCAACGAGAGCGACGACATCGTCCCGGTCCTGGACCGGCTGTTCGAGTCGGTGCGGCTGCCGTGCGAGGTGCTCGTCGTCGTCGACGAGCCCGGCGACACGACCGTCGCCGTCACTAACGAGTACGCCCGCAAGGAGCCCCGGATCCGGTGCCTGGTCAGCACCTACGGCCGCGGCCCGGCGAACGCGATCAGGTTTGGCATCGACGCGGCGGCCGCGCCGGTCACGGTCGTGACCATGGCCGATGGCTGCGACGACGCCACCCAGATCGACGACCTGGTCCGGCTGGTCGAGCGGGGCGTGGCCGTCGCGGTCGCGTCCCGGTACATGCCCGGCGGCCAGCAGGTCGGCGGCCCGGTCGTCAAGGGGCTGCTTTCCGGGCTGGCGGGCAGGTCGCTGCGGTTGCTCGCCCACACCGGTACCCGGGACGCGACGAACTCGTTCAAGGCATACTCGACCGCGTTCGTCCGCGAGGTCGGCATCGACTCGCGCGACGGGTTTGAGATCGGCATCGAGCTGACCGCCAAGGCCAAGCGGCTGGGCCGCCCCGTCGCCGAGATTCCCACCATCTGGCTGGACCGGCAGGCCGGCGTGTCCGGCTTCAAGATCGTCGGCTGGATCCCCGGCTACCTGCGCTGGTACCGGTTCGCCTTCGGCCCCCGGCTCACCGCCGCCCAGATCCGGGCCCGCGCGGCTAGCCAGCAGCAGGCAGCAAAGACGTCCGGAAAGAAAGGAACATGATGCAAAAAGTAGCCGTCAGCGGATCCGCCGGCTTCATCGGCGGGTACGTCGTCGAGGAACTGCTGCGCCGCGGTTACGCGGTCGTCGGGATCGACAACTTCTCCAAGTACGGGAAGGTGCGCAAGTCCTACGACGACCACCCGGACTACCAGCTGGTCGAAGGCGACGCCCGGGACACCGGGCTGATGACGCGGCTGCTCGCCGACTGTGATCATTTCATTGCCGGCGCGGCGATGATCGGCGGCATCTCCTACTTCCACGCCTACGCTTATGACCTGCTCGCCACCAACGAGCGGATCATCGCCGCGTCCTGCGACGCGGCGATCGCCGCCCGGCGGGAAGGCCGGCTGGGCAAGGTCACCTACCTGTCATCCTCGATGGTCTTCGAGAGCGCCGCTGACTGGCCGTCACAGGAGGGCCAGCAGCGGGAGATCCCGCCGCCGCTGTCGTCGTACGGCTTCCAGAAGCTGGCCGTCGAGTACTTCGCCAGGGCCGCCTGGGACCAGTACGAGCTGCCGTACACCATCGTCCGGCCGTTTAACTGCGTCGGCACCGGCGAGGGCCGGGCCCTCGGTGACGCCGAGATACTGTCCGGCAACGTCAAGCTGGCGATGAGCCACGTCGTCCCCGACCTGATCCAGAAGATCGTCAAGGGTCAGGACCCGCTGCACATCCTCGGGTCCGGTGCGCAGGTCCGGCATTACACCTACGGTGCGGACCTCGCCGCCGGGATCGTCACCGCGATGGAGCACCCGGACGCCCGCAACGAGGATTTCAACCTGTCCACCGCGGAAGGCACCACCGTCCGCGAGCTCGCCGAGGTCATCTGGCGCAAGATCAACGGCCCGGACCGGCCGCTGGAGATCATTAGCGACGACCCGTTCGAGTACGACGTGCAGCGCCGGATACCGGCCACCGGCAAGGCCAAGCGGATCCTCGGGTTCGAGGCCGCCACCACCTTGGACCAGATGCTCGACATCGTGATCCCGTGGATTTCCGACGCGGTCAGCGCGGGCACCATCTGAGCCAGGCAGTACTCCCGGTAAGGGCAAGAATCCTTGATGCGCAGAGATACCTGCCGCTGATGGCCGCAGCTGACCCGATCCGCACGGACCGGCTGCTGCTGCGGCCGATTACGGCGGACGACCTGGACTATGTACACGACGTCCAGTCCCGGTCGGACGTGACGCGCTACCTGCTTTTCGACGTCCGTAACCGGGAGGAGGCGCGGCAGGCGCTGCTGCAGAAAATGCAGGCGCCGCCGCCGGACCGCGAGGGCGGCAGCCTGACCCTGGCGGTCGTGCTGCCGGCCACTGGCGCCGTGATCGGGGACGTGGTGCTTTTCTGCCGCAGCGAGCAGCACCGCCAGGGCGAGATCGGCTACATCTTCCATCCTGACTGCGCCGGCCGGGGTTACGCCACCGAGGCAGCCCGCGCGCTGCTGGGCCTGGCCTTCGCGGAGTTCGGCCTGCACCGCATCACCGGCCGCATCGACGCGCGCAACGCCGCGTCCGCGCGGGTGCTGCAACGCCTCGGCATGCGCCTCGAGGCCCATTTTGCCCAGAACGAGTTCATCAAAGGCGAGTGGACCGACGAGATCGTCTACGCCATCCTCGACCACGAGTGGAAACCCCGCTGACCCATCCGCGGTGACCGCCGCCGGGTAGATTTCCGCGCCGCAGTCGGGCAGTTACCGGGCGCGCGCGGGGCTGAAGATGATCGTATGGGCCGGTGCCGGACGGTCATCGCCTCTACCACGACCTGGCTGACTGGTGGCCGCTGATCTCGCCGCCAGCCGAGTACACGCGGACGGCCCGGTTCGTCGCTGCCGCGTTCGGGCTCGCCGCGGGTGAGCCGCGGGACGTGCTGGACCTGGGCAGTGGCGGCGGCCACCTGGCCAGTCAGCTGCCGAGCCGGTTCGCCGTCACGATGGTTGACCTGTCCGCCGCCATGCTCGAGCAGTCCCGGCGGCTGAACCCGGGCCGCCCGCACCTGGTCGGCGACATGCGGACGGTGCGGCTGGGCCGGACGTTTGACGTGGTGCTCGCGCACGACGCGATCGACTACATGACTACCGAAGCCGAGCTCGGCCAGGTCATCGATACCGCCTTCGCGCACTGCCGGCCGGGCGGTGTCGTCGTCCTGGTTCCCGACAACACCACGGAGACGTTCCGGGCCGCGACGGGCTACGGCGGCAGTGACGGCGCGGACGGCCGGGGCGCCCGATTCCTCGAATGGGCCTACGATCCGGATCCGGCGGACAGCTGGACGCTGGCTGACTACGCGTTCTTGCTGCGCGGGGCTGACGGCGCCGTCCGGGTCGTGCACGAAACGCACCGCTTCGGCCTGTTCGGCCACGCCACCTGGCTCCGGCTGCTGGCTGAAGGCGGATTCGAGCCGCAGGCAATTGCCGGGCCGGGCACCGGGGACACGCAGCAGCTGCTGTTCGCCGGCCGCCGCCCTAGCACCTGACGCCGGCCTGCCCGCCGGCCACCGCCCTTACGGCTGACGCCGCCCGCCGACTGCCGGCTGCCCCCGCCGGCCGCCGCCTTACCAGCTGACGCCGACGTGCACTCGCCGCTCTGGTCTGTGACGCCTGTGGTTCAGCGTGCCGTCGTCCAGCCTCCGCGACCGTCCGCGCAGGCCGCTGATCAGGCAATTTTGGCAAAACAAGGACAAGACATGACGAGGTCATGCACCGTAGATGCGGGCACTAGGGCTAAAACCGCCCATCTAGGCGCCAGCGTCATGATCCGTCGGTTTCGTCAGACTCCGGCAGAAAGAGGACAGCCGATGAGTCAGACCTGATTCTGCCGGTCCGACGAAGGAGAATAATGCTCTACCGACTGTCTGTTCTCACGATGTCCGTGTCCATGGCCGTACTGGCGCTTGCCGCCGGGCCGGCGCATGCCGCATCACGCGCGGTGCGGCACCCGCTCCGGCTGCTCGCATACGAGTTCGCTACCGACCAGCGCGGCAAGTGGTACTGCTGGGGGGGCACCGGGCCGTCCTGCTACGACTGCTCCGGCCTAGTCTATGCCGCTTACCGTCAGGTGCACATCTACTTGGGCCGAACTACCTATGACATGCTCGCCAGCGGCCGGCTGCGCCGGATCAGCCCCGCTCAGGCGCGCCGCGGCGACCTGGCCTTCTACGGCACCGGGCACGTCGAGCTGTACGACCGCGGCCACTACACGTTCGGCGCGCAGAACGCTGGCTCGCAAATCGGCCGGCAGAGATTTAACTCCTACTGGGCGCCGACAGCCTATTATCGCGTCCGGGGGGCCGGGCGTTGAGGCGGCCGGAGACGCTGAAAGCCGTAAGGGGCAATGAAGCCTGCCGACGAGCGCGTACTGACCGCCCTCCGGGCTGAGCTAAACCGGCTGGCTCGCTATGACGACGAGTCCGTGGTCCATTCCCACTGGATCCGGCAGCGTTACGACTGCGGCTGCTACCGCAGCTTCGGCCCTGCCCGGCAGGCATCGGTGCGGACGGCATGGCACGAATCCGGTCACGCGGTAGCAGCGCTCGCAGTCGGAGCGCGATTTAGCTCGGCCAGCATTCACCACGGGCGCGACAGCGAGGGCCGGGTTCATGGCATCAGGGCAGCCACGGACCTGGCCTTCGTCATCGACGCCGGCGGCCAGATCGCGGAACGGCTGCGAAACTGGACGATGCTGACGGGCGACGCCGAGCTACGCGGCTGGCTGGCGACCTGGAAAGGCGACGGCGGGGACGCGCGGCATTTCCGCCGCAGCGCGGCCGGGCGCTTCGGCGCTGATGAATGCGGTGCCTGGCGATTCAGCGAGGAGATGCTGACCCCGTTGCGGCTGCAGATCCGCGACGTGGCCCGGGCATTGCTGATTTACCCGCGGCATCTTTCCATCGGGGTCGTGGCCGGTATTGCCGGTCTGGCATGATGAGAGAAATGAGCAGCTCGAAAGTTCCCCGGTTCCCGGTGACCGTCACGCGATTGCCCATGATCCGCTGCGACGTCTGCCGGCGCGGCGTTCCGTGCCGGTCGGGTGACGCGAGCGCCGTGCTGACCGAGCACTATCGCCTTGAGCACCCCGAGGTGCTCGAGGCCGCGGCCGATTAGCCAGTCACCGCATAAGCCGGCGGGCCGGAGCCGCAGAGCCGGAGCCGCATAGCTGGAGGGCCGGATGAGTGTCCGCTCGCTGACGACACTTGCCGTCGCCAGAGATCACACCAAGTACAGGGCCTCGGTCATCAGGCCGGCTGACGACGGCGATTGCCGTGAGGATCAGAGTTTTACTGCTGCCCTGACCAGCGTTATCCCGACGGAGCCGCTCGCGGCCTACACGGGCTTCGTCGGAATTATCGCCGCGCTGAAATCGCAGGGCGGTTACCTGCCGCTCCGGTGGTCGGCGTACGGCGCCTTTCTGCTGCTGGTCATCGCTTCGGTGCAAGTTTCCTATCACGCCAAAGCGGCCGGGCCCGGCCACGTCGACAGCCGCGGCCGGAGCCTGCAGCGGTCGATGCCGGTGCCGGAGATTCTTTCCGCCGCACTCGCGGCGGCCGCCTGGGGCCTGATTATGCCGGGCAGCGCGCTGCAGGCCCGGCTGAGCGGAAACACCAGTACGATCGTCACTGCCTGCATCTTGTTCGGCGGCGGCGCGCTGGTGGCTTTGCTGGCACCGACGCTGATGTGCGGCTCGAACATTCCCAAGACTGCCCGAACGCCCCGGTCCGGCCGCAAGGCCGCGGTGGCCGCCGCGGTCTCCGCGCCGGCCGCCGCCGTCCCCGCGCTAGCGGAGGAAAGGAAACTGTCATGACTCAACCGGCGGAGCAGCGGCACGGGCCGACGGCGCCCGGCACGGTGGTCCTCAACCTGGGCCCCGGCATCGGCGCGCTCATCATCGAGGTCACCGCGGAACACGACGGTACGGAGATCGAGATCAGCCGGAGCGACGACGCTGGCAGTCACCGCACGCACTCGCAAGTCCGGGAGCGGTCAGCTCCGGGCGGGTCTCGTTTTGCTGCCGTTTACCCGGATCTGCCAGCAGGGGACTATTCGGTATGGCAGGACGCCAGCCGGATCGCGGGCGCCGTCACGGTGACCGGCGGCGCCGTCGCGCGCTTCGACTGGCCGGAAGGCTTGTAAGCTGGTGCGGTCCATCGCGGCGGAGTAGCTCAGTCAGGCAGAGCAAGCGGCTCATAATCGCTGTGTCGCCGGTTCAAGTCCGGCCTCCGCTACGACGTGTCGGGAATACCCCGGCCGGTTTGCGTGCTCGCATATCAGGCTAATGCTCGTTCGACAGAAAGGCGCTCCCTCGTGGCTGCAACAGACGTCAGGCCGAAGATCACCCTGGCCTGCCAGGAGTGCAAGCACCGCAACTACATCACCCGCAAGAACCGGCGGAATGACCCGGACCGGGTCGAGCTGAGCAAGTACTGCCCGAACTGCCGTAAGCACCAGGCGCACCGCGAGACCCGCTAGCCGGTCGCGGGCAGCCGGCGGGAGCAGCATGGCTATCAACCCGGACTACCTCGGCCGCAGCTGGCCAGGCAGCGGGCCGTACGAAGTAAGCCGGGTGAAGATTGCCGAGTTCGCCGACGCGATCGGCGATCCGAGCCCGCTGTACCGGGATGCCGCCGCGGCGCAGGCCGCTGGCTACCCGGACGTGATCGCGCCGCCGACGTTTCCCGTGGTAATCACCGCCGAAGCCGCCAGGCAGGCCGTGATGGACCCCGGCCTCGGACTGGATTACTCGATGGTGGTGCACGGGGAGCAGCGGTTCGAGTACTCGCGGCAGCTCACTGCCGGGGACATTATCACCGCGCAGGTCACGATCTCCGGCATCCGGCAGGCCGGCCGCAACGTACTGCTCACCACGACGACGGAGATCCGCACCGTCGAGGGCGAGCACGTCTGCACCGCGGTGTCGACGCTCGCCGAGCGCGGCGGTGCCCAGTGATCATGCCCGCAGTGACGGGATCGTCGTCGTGACCGGAACGGTACCGGTAGCGACGCCCCAGGTCAGCTTCGCCGAAGTGGCCTCCGGCGAAGAGCTGGCGGCCGTTAGCTATCCGGTGACCCGGCTCAGCCTGGTCCGGTACTGCGGTGCGTCCGGCGACTTCAACACCATCCACTGGAATGAGCGGATCGCCCGGGCTGTCGGACTGCCCGGCGTGATCGCCCACGGGATGTTCACGATGGCCCAGGCCGGCCGGTACGTCACCGACTGGGCCGGGCCGCGCGCCGCGCTTACCGAGTTCAGCGTCCGGTTTTCCGCCCCGGTCGTCGTCCCTGACGATGACGTCGGCGCGACGGTCGAGATCAGCGGGAAAATTGAGGAGAAGCTGGACGGCAACCGGGTGGTGCTGATGCTGACAGCCCGGGCGTCCGGGCAGAAGGTGCTCACCCGCGCCCGCGCCGTAATACGCCTGCCCTGACGGTGCACGCAGATACCCGGGCCGCGGGCATTCGCGAGCATGTCCTGTTGTCCGGTTACACCACGCTCCGGCTCGGCGGCCCGGCCGCGCGGTTTGTCGAGGCCAGTTCCGACGAGCAGCTGACAGCCGCCGTCCGGGCAGCAGACCTCGCGACCGAGCCGGTGCTCGTCCTCGGCGGCGGCAGCAACCTCGTCGTCGCTGACGAGGGCTTCCCCGGCGTTGTCGTGCGCGTGGCCACCCGCGGCATCACCATCACGCCAGCGGCCGATGACGGTGCTCGCCCCGGCGCTGGCACGGCCGGCGCTGTCACGGCCGGCTTCGGCGCTGCTGGCTCGTGCGCTGCCGGTTCGGGCGCAGGGGGCGCTGTCCCTGCTGGCTCGTGCGCTGCCGGTGATCGCGGCAGCTGGGTAGCGGTCACCGTCGCGGCGGGCGAGGACTGGGACTCCTTCACCGACCGCTGCGCCGCTGAGCAGCTATCCGGCCTCGAGTGCCTGGCCGGCATCCCGGGCCTGGCTGGCGCCACCCCCATTCAGAACGTCGGCGCCTACGGTCATGAGGTTGCCGAGACGATCACCTCGGTCCGGGCCTATGACCGGCTCCGGGGCCAGGTCGTCGAGCTGGCCAACGCGGACTGCGGCTTCGGCTACCGGACCAGCGCCTTCAAGGCGCGGGCCGGCCGGCCGGGCGCCGCGATGAATCCGGCGGCGGCCACCGGCCGGTTCGTCGTGCTGGCCGTCACCTTCCGGCTCGGCCGGGATCCGCTGTCCGCCCCGGTCGGCTACGCCGAACTGGCGCGGGCGCTCGGCGTCCCGGTCGGCGGCCGGGTGCCGCTGGCCGAGGCGCGCCGCGCTGTCCTGGAGCTGCGCCGCGGCAAAGGCATGGTGCTTGATCCGGCTGACCCCGACACCCGCAGCGCAGGCTCTTTTTTCACCAACCCGGTCCTGGACCGAGGCCAGTTCGCCGAGCTGGGACGCCGGGCCGCGGCCGGGGCGGCGCTGCGGCCCGGCGCGCCGCACGCAGCCGTCCCGCACTTCGCGGCGGCCGGCGGCCTGGTGAAAGTCCCGGCCGCGTGGCTGATCGAGAACGCGGGTTTCGGCAAGGGCTACCCGGCGGGCGGCAATGCGCGCATCTCCGGCAAGCACACCCTGGCGCTGACCAATCCGGGGCGGGCCAGCACGGCAGACCTGATGGCGCTGGCAGCGGAAATCCGGGCTGGCGTACGTGCCGCCTTCGGCGTCGAGCTGACCAGCGAGCCCGTGCTGGTAGGTGCCAGCTTCTGACCGGCTGCGCAGGTCATGGTGCAGAGCGTCGGGCCGGGCGCCGGGCCGGGGCTAGGCGCCGGTCGGCGGGCTAGACGGGGCGCGCAGCCAGTGGTCGATGCCGGCTAGCAGGCGGCCGCGGACGTCGGCGGGGGCTACCGAGCCGCGGACCGACATCCGGGCCAGCTCGGCTAGCTGGGCGTCGGACTGGCCGTGCGCAGTGCGGGCCAGCTCGTACTGGGCGGTGAGCCGCTGGCCGAAGAGCAGCGGATCGTCAGCGCCGAGCGCCACGCTGACGCCGGCCTCCAGCAGCGCCGGCAGCGGCACGTCGGCCGGCCCGGACGCCACGCCCAGGGCAACGTTGGACGTCGGGCAAATTTCCAGGGTGATGCCGGCGGCAGCTATTCGTTTTGCCAGCGGTTTGTCTTTCGCGGCAGCAACGCCGTGCCCGATCCGGTTAGCGTGCAGATCATCGACGCAGGCTGCGACGCTGGCAGGGCCGGCCAGCTCGCCGCCGTGCGGGACTGAGAGCAGCCCTGCCCTGGCGGCGATCGCGAACGCCGGGCGAAAGTCGGCGGCCGCGCCCCGGCGCTCGTCGTTGGACAGGCCGAAGCCCGTCACGCCATGGCCGACGTACCGGGCCGCCAGCCGGGCGAGGGTGCGGGCCTCCAGCGGGTGCTTGGTGCGGTTGGCGGCGATGATGATGCCGACGCCGACCCCGGTCGCCGCGGTCGCCGCCGCCGCTGCTGCCAGGACCAGCTCCACCGACGGCGTCAGGCCGCCGAACCTGCCCGCGTAACCGGACGGGTCGACCTGCAGCTCCAGCCAGCCCGACCCCTCAGCCCGGTCGTCTTGCGCCGCCTCGAGCAGCAGCCGGTACACGTCGGCCGGGTCGCGGACGACCGAGCGGGCGATGTCATACAGCCGCTGGAACCGGAACCAGCCGCGCTCGTCGGTGCCTTGCAGCCGCGGCGGCCAGTCCGCGACCAGTGCCTCGGGCAGGTGCGTCCCGTGCTGCCGGGCCAGCTCCACCAGCGTGGCATGCCGCATCGAGCCGGTCAGGTGCAGGTGCAGGTGCGCCTTGGGAAGCTGATCGAGCGGCCGGGACATCCGGTCATTGTGCCGGGTGCCAGCGGTACCGGCCGCATTGGCACCCGGCCACCCGCGGTAGCGGCGTTAGCCGGCCTGGGCGAACAGCTTGCCAAGGCGGGACAGGCCCTCCTCCAGGTCGGCGTCGCCCAGCGCGCAGGACAGCCGGAAGTAACCAGGAGTGCCGAACGCCTCGCCGGGCACGACCGCGACATCGGCCTCGTCCAGCAGCAGCTCCGCCAGTTCCACTGAGCTGGCCGGCCGCCGGCCCGCCAGCGGCCGGCCGAGGATTCCCTTGACCGAAGGGTAGCAGTAGAAGGCACCCTCGGGGAGCGGGCACAGCACGCCGGGCACCTCGTTCAGCAGCCGCGTCATCAGCAGCCGCCGCCGGTCGAACGCGGCGCGCATGGCGGCGACGGCGGACAGGTCGCCGGAGACCGCCGCGAGCGCCGCGGCCTGGGCCACGTTGCAGACGTTGGACGTGGCATGCGACTGCAGGTTCGCGGCCGCCTTGATCACGTCGGGCGGCCCGATCATCCAGCCGACCCGCCAGCCGGTCATCGCGTACGTCTTGGCCACGCCGTTCAGGACCACGCAGCGGTCGGCCAGCTCCGGCACGACGGCCGGCATCGAGACGAACCGGGCGTCCCCGTAAACGAGATGCTCGTAGATCTCGTCGGTGACGACCCAGATGCCCTTCGCGGCGGCCCAGCGGCCGATCTCGGCGACCTGATCCGGCGGGTACACCGCGCCGGTCGGGTTCGACGGCGAGACGAACACCAGGATCTTGGTCCGGTCGGTGCAGTGCGCCTCGAGCTGCTCGACGCTGACCAGGTAACCGGACTGCTCGTCGGTCGGCACCAGGACCGGCTTGCCGCCCGCGAGCGTGATGGACTCCGGGTACGTCGTCCAGTAGGGCGCTGGCAGCAGCACCTCGTCGCCGGGGTCCAGCAGCGTAGCGAAGGCCTGGTAGACCGCCTGCTTGCCGCCGTTGGTGATCAGTACCTGGCTGGCGGGCAGCCGCAGGCCGGAGTCCCTGGCGGTCTTGACCGCGACGGCCTCGCGCAGCTCCGGCAGGCCCGCCGCCGGAGTGTAATGGTGGAATCTCGGCTCGGCGCACGCGCGCGCCGCGGCCGCGACGATGTAGTCCGGGGTCGGGAAGTCCGGCTCGCCGGCGCCGTAGCCGATGACCGGGCGGCCGGCCGCCTTGAGCGCCTTGGCCTTGGCGTCGACGGCGAGCGTTGCGGACTCGGTGATCCCCGCGACTCGGGCGGAGACCCGGCGTGCTGCGGATAGGTTCGGTGCGGAACTCATGAGGCCTATGGTGGCACTTCCGCTGCGCGGCGGGTGGCATCCTGGGTGTCGGGACCGAGATTTCGCCGGTGTTGTGGCCGGATTCCGGCTGGATTAGCGATTGCCTGCGCTACGGGTTCGACTCCGGGCGGCAGGCGAAGTAGACTTCCCCCACCTGGCGGGCTCCGCCGGGCGGACCGTGCATGCCCGCACGGGCCTAGGGCAGTAGCTCAACTGGCTAGAGTCCCGGTCTCCAAAACCGGCGGTTGGGGGTTCGAGTCCCTCCTGCCCTGCGTGTTCGGCCCGTGAGGCGCGGGCAGGTAGCGGCGTTAGCCGGCACAGGATCAGCGCTGCTCAGGTGAGGATATGGCAACTCAGACACGTGACTCGGCCGCAGCGAAGTCGCCTAAGCCTGGCCAGCCGCAGCGCCGGGACCGGACGTCGCCGGGGCTGTTCGTCCGTCAGGTAGCTGCTGAGTTGCGCAAGGTCATCTGGCCGACCCGCAAGGAGCTTGTTACTTACACGACGGTCGCGCTGGTCTTCATCCTGATCATGGTGGGACTGGTGACCGGCCTGGACTACGGATTCACGAAGCTGGTGCTCGCCGTCTTCGGCTGATCTTGTCACCGCCTGATTACAGATTCGCACCGCGAGCATGGCAGCATGATCACATCGAAGTCCGGTCCTGACGGCCATGGCGCCCGGCAGGCCGGCCGCTACCACCGGCGAAGCGCGTGGGAAAGAGCGGAGAGAAAGAGTTACCGTGTCCGAGTCCGAACTGCAGGACGGCCGCGCGCCGGCTGAGCTTCCCGTCGACGGTGAGCCCGGCACGCAGGCCACGCTGCCCGATTCCGCCGCCCCGCGGCATGACGACGCGGCTGCGCTGCCTGACAGCGACGCCGCTGCGCTGCCCGAGAGCGACGCGGCTGCGCTGCCCGATAGCACTGCGCTCGCGCCGGATGAGCCGGATGAGCTCCACGAGCCCGAGCTGGCTGTTGACCCCGAGCTGGCCCACGAGCCTGAGCTGACCGGTGACCATGAGTCGGCTGGTGACCCCGAGCTGGCCGGTGAGCCTGGCGAGTCCGCGCTGGCCGAGCAGACGGACGACGGGCCGGAAGCCGAGACAGCAGCCGAGGAGGAGGCCGACCCGGTCGTCGCGTTCAAGACGGAGCTGCGGCTCCTTCCCGGCGACTGGTATGTCGTGCACTCCTACGCCGGCTACGAGAACCGGGTCCGGACCAACCTGGAGAGCCGCACCCAGTCCCTCAACATGGAAGACTTCATCTACCAGATTGAGGTCCCCACCCATGAGGTGATCGAGATCAAGGGCGGCAAGCGGCAGCAGGTGCAGGAGAAGGTCCTGCCCGGCTACATCCTGGTCCGGATGGACCTCACCGACGAGTCCTGGGCGGCCGTCCGCAATACGCCGGGCGTCACCGGCTTTGTCGGGCTGTCCAGCAGGCCGTCGCCGCTGAGCCTGGACGAGGTCTCCAACTTGCTGGCGCCGGTCCCGGTGGAGAAGGCCATCAAGAAGGCCGAGACCATGCGCGCCGCCGCGGTCGACTTTGAGGTCGGCCAGTCGGTTACTGTTATGGACGGCCCGTTCGCCACGCTCCCCGCGACCGTGAACGAGATCAACCCCGACACCCAGAAGCTCAAGGTCCTCGTGTCCATCTTCGGCCGCGAGACACCGGTGGAGCTTTCCTTCGACCAGGTCAGCAAGCTCTGACCGCCGCCAGTCCGCCCGGCCTGCAGGTAAGCCGGCCCTGAGCGCCGCGGTCAGAATAGTTAGATAAGGACGAAAGACCTATGCCTCCGAGAAAGAAGAAGGTCGCTGCCCTGGTCAAGGTGCAGCTGAACGCCGGAGCGGCCACCCCGGCCCCGCCGGTGGGCACGGCACTAGGCCCGCACGGCGTCAACATCATGGACTTCGTGAAGCAGTACAACGCTGCGACCGACGCCCAGCGCGGCAACGTAATCCCGGTCGAGATCACCATCTACGAGGACCGGTCGTTCACCTTCATCACCAAGACCCCGCCAGCGCCCGAGCTGATCAAGAAGGCCGCTGGCGTCCAGAAGGGCAGCGGCGAGCCGCACAAGACGAAGGTCGGCTCGATGACGGCGGCCCAGATCCGGGAGATCGCGCAGGTGAAGATGCCGGACCTGAACGCCACCACAGTCGAGGCAGCCGAGAAGATCATCGCCGGGACGGCCCGCTCGATGGGCATCAACGTCACCGGCTGACCGTTTTGCCGTAAGTCCAGTGGCAGGGCCCGCGCAGGTCCGATGACCACGACCTCCGAAAACCATGGAGCAAAAATGAAGCGCAGCAAGACCTACCGCAAGGCCGAGGAACTGGTCGAGCCGGAGCATCTTTACACCCCCGTCCAGGCGGTCGACCTGGCAAGGAAGACTTCCGGCACCAAATTTGACCCCACCGTCGAGGTAGCGCTGCGGCTTGGCGTTGACCCGCGCAAGGCGGACCAGATGGTCCGGGGAACGGTGAACCTGCCGCACGGGACCGGCAAGACCGCGCGGGTACTCGCCTTCGCGACCGGCGCGCGGGCTGAAGAGGCCCTAGCGGCCGGCGCCGACTACGTAGGCTCGGACGACCTGATTGAGCGCATCCAGGGCGGTTTCCTGGACTTCGACGCCGTCGTCGCGACCCCGGACCTGATGGGCAAGGTGGGCCGGCTCGGCCGGGTGCTCGGCCCGCGCGGCCTGATGCCGAACCCGAAGACCGGAACGGTGACCGTGGATGTCGCCAAGGCCGTGTCCGACATCAAGGGCGGCAAGATCGAGTTCCGGGTGGACCGGCACGGCAATCTGCACTTCGTTATCGGCAAAGCGTCGTTCACCGACCGGGCGCTAGTGGAGAACTACGCGGCGGCGATCGAAGAGGTTATCCGCCTCAAGCCGTCGGCGGCCAAAGGCCGTTACCTGCGCAAGGTCACCCTCGCCACCACGATGGGACCCGGTATCCAGATTGACCCTAGCCTGACCCGCGGGCTGGCCGACGAATTCGCCGACGCAGCGACCTGACAGCCGCAAGCTGACAGCCGCAAGCTGACAGGCGCGCCCTGACAGCGGCGACCTGGTAAGCGCGAGCTGACTGGCGCAAGCCGCCAGCTCTCGGCTCGTGCTTCGCCTGTGCCGGAACCGTCCGTGCTGGCTGCCCTGCTGTCAATTTGGCGGCCAGGCCTGCCGGCGCATAGTCTGATGATCTGCCAAAGACCGTCGGCTGCCGCCGCGCACTCAGCGCGGCGGCCGAAGGCCCGCGTTAAGCGGGTCGCCTGCGCAGGCGAGTGAGCTCGACCGGTTTGACCCGCGGCCCTGGCTGCCGGCTAGCCGTTCACGCCCCCGCGCCTGCGCCGGGGCGTTCGCTTTTCCAGCGCCTTCGCCGACTCCGGATGAAGCCGGGGGAGTGCCCGCTACGCGCGGCCTGCCGCGGAACGAGAAAGGAGGCCCATGGCGAGGGCAGAGAAGGTGACCGCGGTCGCCGAACTGACCGAGCGATTCCAGACCTCGGCTGCCGCGGTGCTGACCGAGTACCGCGGCCTGACCGTCGCGCAGCTCGCTGAGCTGCGGCAGACGCTGGACCCCAACGCGACGTACTCGGTCGTCAAGAATACGCTGACCAAGATCGCCGCCAATGAGGCAGGTGTCACCGCCGATCTGACGCAGCTGCTGCAAGGCCCGTCGGCCATCGCGTTCGTGCGGGGTGACGTGGTCGAGGCGGCCAAGGGCCTGCGCGATTTCTCCCGGGCGAACCCGCTGCTGGTTATCAAGGGCGGCGTGCTCGACGGGAAAGCACTCACGCCGGACGAGATCGTCAAGCTGGCAGATCTCGAGCCGCGGGAAGTGCTGCTGGCCAAGCTGGCGGGCGCGATGAAGGCGTCACTTTCCGGCGCGGCAGCGACGTTCGCCGCACTGCCGGTCCAGCTGGCCAGGCTGCTGGCCGCGCTAGAAGCAAAGCGGTCAGCGGAGGCTCCGGCAGGCGCTGCGTCCGACGCGGTAGCAGCCGGCGACGCGGCGCCTGACGCCGTGAGCGAGACGGCGGCACCCGAGGATGCGGCTGCGGTACCCGAGGCTGCTGCGGCACCGGAGCCGGCGGCAGTCGTGACCGTGGCGGCGGAGCCCGATGCTACGGAGCCTGATGCTGCAGAGCCCGATGCTGCGGCAGCTGACAACACCGTTGCAGCTGACAGCGCGGTGGTGGCTGACAGCGCGGTGCTGGCTGATGGCACGGCAGCTGATGACACGGTGGCTGACGGCTGATTCTGTCCGGCGCAGTAAGCACGCGAAGGCGAGACATGCGGGTGGCTGACTCAGGCCGCCGGCGAGACTGACAGGCATACGGAGGAATGGCACCATGGCAAAGCTCAGCAGCGACGAACTGCTCGATGCGTTCAAGGAAATGAGGCTGATCGAGCTCTCGGAGTTCGTGAAGCAGTTCGAGGACACCTTCGACGTCAAGGCCGCCGCCCCGGCTGCGGCTGCAGTGGCTCCAGCCGGCGCCGCGGGCGCCGGCGGCGCCGATGAGCCCGAGGAGCAGGATGAGTTCGACGTCATCCTCGAGGCCGCTGGCGACAAGAAGATCCAGGTCATCAAGGAGGTCCGGACCCTGACGAGCCTCGGCCTCAAGGAGGCCAAGGACCTCGTTGACGGTGCCCCCAAGCCCGTTCTGGAGCGGGTTAACAAGGAGGGTGCCGAGAAGGCGAAGGCTGCTCTCGAAGGCGCCGGGGCGACTGTCACGGTCAAGTAGTCAGCACCAGCTCGTAGGCGCGTTCCGCGGCTCCGCCCGCCCGGCCGTTGGCCCGGCGGGCGGAGCCGTTCGCGCTCGGCCGTTCGCTCAGCCGTTCGCGCTGAGCCGTTGCCGGGTACTTGTTCCGGCGCCGCGCCGTGGTCACCGGGCAGACCAGTAGTGATGCCCGCCGGCTAAACTGGGCAAACTTCAGCCCCGCTATGATGTACGTCACCTGCGGAAAGGTGGCGACATCGGGCCGAGGGGGCTTGACGTTTCCGGCCGCAGCAGCGATGCTGCGTTGCAACGTGAATCTCATATCGTTCTACACTTGACCAGCGGTGTGTCCTATGATTACACTGTCAATTTGCGCTGCATACAATTGCCCTCGCCGGACCCCGGAGGTTTGAGACCTCGCAGGCTTGAAACCTCCGGGGGCGTCTCATCCTGGAGGAGTCAGACCTCGCACGCGCCGCAGGTGCCTGAGCACGATGGCTCTCGTGGCGCGCCGGCGGGCGTTGCATGCGCGCGGTGACCGTCCGCCACAAGCTTGGAAGGACCCCTGTTGGCAGCCTCGCGCAGCGCCTCAGCTACCGCTGGTCCACATCGTGTTTCATTTGCCCGTATCAAAGAACCGCTTGAGGTACCCAATCTCCTAGCCCTGCAGACCGACTCGTTCGACTGGCTGCTAGGTAATGAGCGCTGGCGTACCCGGCTGGAGGCGGATAAAACCGCCGGCCGCACGCAGCTCCCGGAGCAGTCCGGCCTGGAGGAGATCTTCGAGGAAATCAGCCCGATCGAGGACTTCACCGGCACCATGTCCCTCTCGTTCCGGGATCACCGGTTCGAGCCGCCCAAGTACTCGGCTGACGAGTGCAAGGACAAGGACATGACCTACTCCGCCCCGATGTTCGTCACGGCGGAGTTCATCAACAACAGCACCGGCGAGATTAAGAGCCAGACGGTGTTCATGGGTGATTTCCCGCTCATGTCCCCGAAAGGCACCTTCATCATCAACGGCACTGAGCGTGTCGTCGTCTCCCAGCTGGTGCGCTCGCCCGGCGTCTACTTTGACCGGCAGGTCGACAAGACCTCGGACAAGGACATCTACAGCTGCAAGGTCATCCCGTCCCGCGGTGCCTGGCTTGAGTTCGAGATCGACAAGCGGGACGCCGTCGGCGTGCGCATCGACCGCAAGCGCAAGCAGAGCGTCACCGTGCTGCTGAAGGCGCTCGGCTGGGACGAGGCCAGGATCCTGGAGCGGTTCGGCACGTTCGAGTCGATGCGGGCCACCCTGGAGAAGGATCACACCACCGGTCAGGACGACGCGCTGCTGGACATCTACCGCAAGCTGCGTCCCGGCGAGCCGCCGACCCGCGAGTCCGCCCAGGCGCTGCTGGAAAACCTGTACTTCAACCCGAAGCGGTATGACCTGGCCAAGGTCGGCCGGTACAAGGTGAACAAGAAGCTCGGCCTCAGCCAGCCGATCCGGCAGGGCACGCTGACCGAGGACGACATCGTCTCCACCATCGAGTACCTGGTCCGGCTGCACGTCGGCGAGACTGAGATGACGGGCGGCCAGGTCCAGCTCCCGGTCGAGACCGACGACATCGACCACTTCGGCAACCGGCGGCTGCGCACGGTCGGCGAGCTGATCCAGAACCAGGTCCGGCTCGGCCTGGCACGGATGGAGCGCGTGGTCCGCGAGCGGATGACCACCCAGGACGTCGAGGCGATCACGCCGCAGACCCTGATCAACATCCGCCCGGTAGTCGCGTCCATCAAGGAGTTCTTCGGTACCAGTCAGCTCTCCCAGTTCATGGACCAGACCAACCCGCTGGCAGGCCTGACGCACAAGCGCCGCCTGTCCGCGCTGGGCCCGGGCGGCCTGTCCCGGGAGCGGGCCGGCTTCGAGGTCCGCGACGTGCACCCGTCCCACTACGGCCGGATGTGCCCGATCGAGACGCCGGAAGGGCCGAACATCGGCCTGATCGGCTCACTGTCGTCCTACGGGCGGGTCAACGCGTTCGGCTTCGTCGAGACGCCCTACCGCAAGGTGACCGCGGGCAAGGTGACGACGCAGGTCGACTACCTGACCGCGGACGAGGAAGACCGGCATGTCATCGCTCAGGCCAACGCCCCGGTCGATACCGACGGCACTTTCGTCGAAGACCGCGTGCTGGTCCGGCGCAAGGGCGGCGACACCGACGACATCGACCCGGCGGACGTGGACTACATCGACGTCTCGCCGCGGCAGATGGTGTCAGTGGCGACCGCGATGATCCCGTTCCTGGAGCATGACGACGCGAACCGCGCGCTGATGGGCTCGAACATGCAGCGCCAGTCGGTCCCGCTGCTGCGCAGCGAGGCCCCGCTGGTGGGCACCGGGATGGAGTACCGGGCCGCCGTCGACGCCGGCGACGTAATCGTGGCGGAGAAGGCAGGCGTCGTCGAGCAGGTCAGCTCTGACCTGGTCACCGTCGCTAACGACGACGCCACCCGGAGTACCTATCTGGTGGCCAAGTTCCGCCGGTCCAACCAGGGCACCTGCTTCAACCAGAAGCCGATCGCCTACGAGGGCCAGCGGGTCGAGGTCGGGCAGGTTATCGCCGACGGCCCGTGCACGGACAACGGCGAGATGGCCCTGGGCCGCAACCTGCTGGTCGCGTTCATGCCGTGGGAAGGCCACAACTACGAAGACGCGATCATCTTGTCGCAGCGACTGGTCCAGTACGACGTGCTGTCCTCGATTCACATCGAGGAGCACGAAGTCGACGCCAGGGACACCAAGCTCGGGCCCGAGGAGATAACCAGGGATATCCCGAATGTCTCCGAGGAAGTGCTGGCCGACCTCGACGATCGCGGCATTATCCGGATCGGCGCCGAGGTCGTCACCGGCGACATCCTGGTCGGCAAGGTCACGCCTAAGGGCGAGACGGAGCTGACCCCGGAAGAGCGGCTGCTGCGGGCAATCTTCGGTGAGAAGGCGCGCGAGGTGCGTGACACCTCGCTGAAGGTGCCGCACGGTGAGTCCGGCAAGGTCATCGGCGTCCGGGTGTTCACCAGGGAGGACGGCGACGAGCTGCCGCCCGGCGTGAACGAGCTGGTCAGGGTCTACGTCGCGGCCAAGCGCAAGATCACCGACGGGGACAAGCTGGCGGGCCGGCACGGGAACAAGGGCGTAATTGCCAAGATCCTGCCGATCGAGGACATGCCGTTCATGGAGGACGGGACGCCGGTCGACATCGTCCTCAACCCGCTCGGCGTGCCGGGCCGGATGAACGTCGGCCAGGTACTGGAGACGCACCTGGGCTGGGTCGCCAGCTCCGGCTGGCAGATTGACGGCCAGGACGAGGACTGGCAGCAGCGGCTCGCCCAGATCGGCGCGGACGCCGCGGCGTCCGGCACCCCGGTCGCCACCCCGGTGTTCGACGGTGCCCGCGAAGAGGAGATCACCGGCCTGCTCGGCAGTACCCTGCCGAACCGGGACGGCAACCGCCTGGTTGGCGCCAGCGGCAAGGCAAACCTGTTCGACGGCCGGACGGGGGAGCCGTTCACGGCACCGATCTCGGTCGGGTACATCTACATCCTGAAGCTGCTGCACCTGGTCGACGACAAGATCCACGCCAGGTCCACCGGCCCGTACTCGATGATCACCCAGCAGCCGCTCGGCGGGAAGGCGCAGTTCGGCGGCCAGCGGTTCGGCGAGATGGAGGTCTGGGCGCTGGAAGCGTACGGCGCCGCCTACGCCCTGCAGGAACTGCTGACCATCAAGTCCGACGACATTCTCGGCCGGGTCAAGGTCTACGAGGCCATCGTCAAGGGCGAGAACATCCCGGAGCCCGGCATCCCTGAGTCGTTCAAGGTGCTGATCAAGGAGATGCAGTCGCTCTGCCTGAACGTGGAGGTGCTCTCCAGTGACGGCGCGGCCATCGAGATGCGCGATACCGACGAGGACGTCTTCCGCGCGGCGGAAGAACTCGGCATTGACCTGTCCCGGCGTGAGCCGAGCAGCGTCGAAGAGGTCTGATCCGATCTACCCCAGGGGATAAACACGTGCTAGACGTCAACTTCTTTGACGACCTGCGAATCGGCCTTGCCACGGCCGATGACATCAGGACGTGGTCGCACGGCGAGGTCAAGAAGCCGGAGACGATTAACTACCGGACGCTCAAGCCGGAGAAGGACGGGCTCTTCTGCGAGAAGATCTTCGGTCCGACCAGGGACTGGGAGTGCTACTGCGGTAAGTACAAGCGGGTCCGGTTCAAGGGCATCATCTGCGAGCGCTGCGGCGTAGAGGTCACCCGGGCAAAGGTGCGGCGCGAGCGGATGGGCCACATCGAGCTGGCCGCCCCGGTCACGCACATCTGGTACTTCAAAGGCGTCCCCAGCCGGCTGGGGTACCTGCTGGACCTGGCGCCCAAGGACCTGGAAAAGGTCATCTACTTCGCCGCCTACATGATCACGGCGGTGGAGACGGACGAGCGCGACCGGGACCTGCCGTCGCTCGAAGCCAAGATCACGGTGGAGAAGGGGCAGCTGGAGCAGCGGCGGGACGCCGATATCGAGGGCCGCCAGGGCAAGCTGGAGAAAGACCTGGCGGAGCTGGAGGCAGCCGGCGCCAAGGGTGACGCGCGCCGCAAGGTGCGGGAGAGCTCGGACCGCGAGTGCCGTCAGATCCGCGACCGCGCCCAGCGCGAGATCGACCGGATCGAGGAGGTGTGGAATCGCTTCCGCACGCTGAAGGTCCAGGACCTGGAAGGCGACGAGCTGCTCTACCGCGAGATGCGGGACCGGTTCGGCCGTTACTTCCGCGGCGGCATGGGCGCCCAGGCGATCCAGGAGCGGGTCGGCAACTTCGACCTCGAGGCCGAGGCTGCCAGCCTGCGGGAGACGATCGCCACCGGCAAGGGCCAGCGCAAGGCGCGGGCGCTGAAGCGGCTGAAGGTCGTCTCGGCGTTCCTGCACACCACCAACAGCCCGCTCGGCATGGTGCTGGACTGCATCCCGGTAATCCCGCCGGACCTGCGCCCGATGGTGCAGCTGGACGGCGGCCGGTTCGCCACCTCGGACCTGAACGACCTGTACCGGCGGGTTATCAACCGGAACAACCGGCTGAAGCGGCTGCTGGACCTCGGCGCGCCCGAGATCATCGTGAACAACGAGAAGCGGATGCTGCAGGAGGCCGTCGACTCGCTGTTCGACAACGGCCGCCGCGGCCGGCCGGTCACCGGGCCGGGTAACCGCCCGCTGAAGTCGCTGTCGGACATGCTCAAGGGAAAGCAGGGCCGCTTCCGGCAGAACCTGCTGGGAAAGCGCGTCGACTACTCCGGCCGCAGTGTCATCGTGGTCGGCCCGCAGCTGAAGCTGCATCAGTGCGGCCTGCCCAAGGAGATGGCGGTCGAGCTGTTCAAGCCGTTCGTGATGAAGCGCCTGGTCGCCCAGAACCACGCGCAGAACATCAAGTCGGCCAAGCGGATGGTCGAGCGCGCCCGCCCGGTGGTCTGGGACGTACTGGAAGAGGTGATCAGCGAGCACCCGGTGCTGCTCAACCGCGCGCCGACGTTGCACCGGCTCGGCATCCAGGCGTTCGAGCCGCAGCTGGTCGAGGGCAAGGCCATCCAGATCCACCCGCTGGTCTGCACCGCGTTCAACGCGGACTTCGACGGCGACCAGATGGCAGTGCACGTGCCGCTGTCCGCAGAGGCGCAGGCCGAGGCCCGGATCCTGATGCTGTCCGCGAACAACATCCTCAAGCCGGCTGACGGCAAGCCGGTGACCATGCCCACCCAGGATATGATCATCGGGATTTACTGCCTTACCCGGGAGGCGCCGGACGCGCCCGGCAACGGCCGCAAGTTCTCCGGCGTGCCGGAGATGCTGATGGCCTACGACCGGCGCGAGCTGAACTTGCAGGCGCGGGTCGAGGTGCGGTTGCGCGACGTGACGCCGCCGGTCGGCTACACCGCGCCGGAAGGCTGGCTGCCGGGCCAGCCGCTGCGGCTGAGCACCACCCTGGGCCGCTGCCTGTTCAACGAGACGCTGCCGGCCGACTACCCGTTCATCAACTACGAGGTGGCCAAGAAGCAGCTGTCCACGATCGTCAACGAGCTCGCCGAGACCTATCCCAAGGTCGAGGTCGCGGCCACGCTGGACCGGCTCAAGGACGCGGGCTTCCACTGGGCCACCAGGGCCGGCCTCACGATCGCGATCGAGGACGTCGTCGCGCCGCCGAACAAGAAGGCGATCCTCGACACCTACGAGAAGCGGGCCGACAAGGTACAGCGCGAGTACGAGCGCGGCCTGATCACCGACGATGAGCGCCGTCAGGAGCTGATCGAGATCTGGACGCACGCGACCGCGGACGTGGCGCAGGACATGGAGGACGCCTTCCCCGAGACCAACCCGGTCTGGATGATGGTGAACTCCGGCGCCCGCGGTAACCCGATGCAGGTCCGGCAGATCGCCGGCATGCGCGGGCTGGTGTCCAACCCCAAGGGCGAGACCATCCCGCGGCCGATCAAGTCCAGCTTCCGCGAGGGACTGTCGGTGGTGGAGTACTTCATCTCCACCCACGGTGCCCGCAAGGGCCTGGCGGACACCGCGCTGCGCACCGCCGACTCCGGGTACCTCACCCGGCGCCTGGTGGACGTCGCCCAGGACGTCATCGTCCGGGAGGAAGACTGCGGCACCGAGCGGTCGCTGTCGATGCGGATCGCACTGAAAGACTCCGCCGGGATCATCCGGCGGCTGCCCAACATCGAGAACACCGGCACCGGCCGGACGCTGTCGGAGGACGTGCAGGACGCCGACGGCAACGTGATCGCCGCCGCCGAAAGCGACCTGACCGAGATCATGATCGACGCGCTGGTCGCGGCGGGCAGGGAGTCGGTCCGTACCTACAGCGTGCTGGTCTGCCAGGCCAAGGTCGGCGTCTGCGCCAAATGCTACGGCCGGTCGCTCGCTACCGGGCTGCGGGTCGACGTGGGCGAGGCGGTCGGCATCATCGCCGCCCAGTCCATCGGCGAGCCGGGCACCCAGCTGACGATGCGTACCTTCCACACCGGCGGGGTGGCGGGCCTGGACATCACCCACGGCCTGCCGCGCATCCAGGAGCTGTTCGAGGCCCGGATTCCCAAGGGCATGGCGCCGATCAGCGAGGTCGAGGGCGCGGTCCGGATCGAGGAGCCGGAGAAGTCCCGCCGGATCGTCATCGTCCCGGACGACGGCTCGGAGGAAATCGTCTACCAGGTCTCCATGCGGGCCCGGCTGCTCGTGGCCGACGGCGACCGCGTCAAGGTCGGCCAGCAGCTGACCCAGGGCGCCGTCAACCCGCATGAGGTACTGCGGATCCTCGGTTCCCGCGAGGTGCAGCTGCACCTGGTGCACGAGGTGCAGGAGGTCTACCGGTCGCAGGGCGTGTCGATCCACGACAAGCACATCGAGATCATCATCCGGCAGATGCTCAAGCGGGTGAACGTGCTGGAATCCGGCGACACCGACCTGCTGCCGGGTGAGCTGGTCGAGCGGCCGAAGTTCGAGGAAGTGAACCGGGCCGTAGTCGAGGCGCGGGGCACCTCAGCGGCGGGCCGCCCGGTGCTGATGGGGATCACTAAGGCGTCGCTGGCCACGGAGTCGTGGCTGTCGGCGGCGTCGTTCCAGGAGACGACCAGGGTGCTGACCGACGCGGCGATCCACGCCAGGTCCGACTCGCTGGTCGGGCTCAAGGAAAACGTGATCATCGGCAAGCTGATCCCGGCGGGAACCGGCATGCAGCGGTACCGGGGGCTGCGGGTGGAGCCGACTGAGGACGCGAAGGCCGCGGTTTACCCGCCGCCGGCCTTCGATGCTGCTGCGGCCGGGTACTCGTTCGGCGAGGGGTCCGGCGCCGCCATCCCGCTGGAGGAGTACGACTTCGGTGCCTACAACAGGTAGCTAGCCGTAAGCCGCGGGGCCTGGCAGCGTGCTGCCAGGCCCCGCGGTCGGCTGTCGTGAGTGCGGCCGGCCGGCCAGTTTTGCTGTCGCTTTGACCAGCGCGTGCAGGTTGGGTACGCTGGACCTTCGTGCCCGGCAGTGACGGGTACGTGCGCGTTAGCGGGCTGAAAGTGCTCCGGTCGTGCGGCCGGGAGAAGCAACTAGACTGTGCGCGCAGGCATTTCTACCCTGCAGTTCCTGCTCTGTAGCGCTGTAACTCTGTGGCACTGAGCCTTGCACAGGCTTGTGCTCTGCGATCGCCGCGACACTCCCGACCACGGGGGTCGGCGGAGATGAAGTTATCGCAGCTCAGGCTGGTCACGACAAGCGTGATTATGACGCTGCTGCGTAAGCTAGCAGCAGCGAAATGACGAAACAGGAGCGCCGACGGCGCTCCGCATAGCGGAAGACGGAGACGCGGTGCCCACGATCCAGCAGCTGGTCCGCAAGGGCCGCCAGGACAAGGTAGCCAAGAACAGGACCCCGGCGCTTAAGGGCAGTCCCCAGCGCCGTGGGGTCTGCACGCGCGTCTACACGACCACGCCCAAGAAGCCGAACTCGGCGCTGCGCAAGGTCGCCAGGGTCCGGCTTACAAGTCACATCGAGGTGACGGCCTACATTCCCGGTGTCGGCCACAACCTGCAGGAGCACTCCATCGTGCTGGTCCGCGGCGGCCGGGTGCGGGACCTGCCCGGCGTGCGCTACAAGGTTATCCGCGGCTCGCTGGACACCCAGGGTGTCCGCAACCGCAAGCAGGCCCGCAGCCGTTACGGCGCGAAGAAGGAGAAGAGCTGACATGCCGCGCAAGGGCCCCGCGACCAAGCGACCGCTGGTCACCGATCCGGTATACGGGTCACCGCTGGTCACCGCTCTGGTGAACAAGGTGCTCGTCGCCGGGAAGCGCTCGCTGGCCGAGCGCATCGTCTACGGCGCGCTGGAGGGCTGCCGGACCAAGACCGGCAACGACCCGGTGGTGACGCTCAAGCGCGCGCTGGACAACGTCAAGCCGACGCTGGAGGTTCGCAGCCGGCGCGTCGGGGGCGCCACCTACCAGGTGCCGGTGGAGGTGCGCGCGTCCCGCAGCACCACGCTGGCGATGCGCTGGCTGATCGCCTACTCCCGGCAGCGCCGCGAGAAGACGATGACCGAGCGGCTGATGAACGAGCTGCTGGACGCCAGCAACGGCCTCGGCAACAGCGTCAAGCGCCGCGAGGATACCCACAAGATGGCCGAGTCCAACAAGGCTTTCGCGCACTACCGCTGGTAGCCGCGCACGAGCAAGTACCGCAAGAAAAAGATCGATACGCCGAAACGAATCGTCTCGGTGACTCAACCAGGAGATCGAGGGTCTTAGCAGTGGCTGCCACGCAGACCGCCACCGAACTGGCCAGGTTCCGCAACATCGGAATCATGGCGCATATTGACGCGGGCAAAACCACGACCACCGAGCGCATCCTGTTCTACACCGGTATCAATTACAAGATCGGTGAGGTCCACGACGGCGGCGCCACCATGGACTGGATGGAGCAGGAGCAGGAACGCGGCATCACGATCACGTCCGCCGCGACCACTACCAGCTGGCGTGACCACACCATCAACCTGATCGACACGCCGGGTCACGTCGACTTCACCGTCGAGGTGGAACGGTCGCTGCGCGTCCTGGACGGCGCCGTGGCGGTCTTCGACGGCGTTGCCGGCGTCGAGCCGCAGTCCGAGACCGTCTGGCGGCAGGCTGACCGGTACGGGGTACCGCGGATCTGCTTTGTTAACAAGATGGACCGGGTCGGTGCTGAATTTCACCGCTGCGTCGAGATGATCTCCGACCGGCTCGGCGCGACCCCGCTGGTAGTCCAGCTGCCGCTGGGCGTGGAGGCGGACTTCCGCGGCATTATTGACCTGCTCCGGATGCGCGCGCTGCTGTGGCAGACCGAGGGCAAGGGCGACACGTACGACGACATCGCCATTCCCGCAGACCACGCCGAGGCGGCCCGCGAGTGGCGGGACAAGCTGGTGGAGACCATCTCCGAGAACGACGAGCAGATGATGGAGCTCTACCTCGACGGCACCGAGCCGGATGAGGCGCAGCTCGTCGCCGCGATTCGGCGGGCCACGATCGCCGGCGGCGTCACCCCGGTGCTGTGCGGCAGCGCGTTCAAGAACAAGGGCGTGCAGCCGATGCTGGACGCCATCGTCGATTACCTGCCCAGCCCGCTGGACGTGCCCGCGATCACGGGCCACGCGGTCGGCAACGAGGAGAAAGTGGTCGAGCGGCACGCCGACCCCGACGAGCCGTTCGCCGCGCTGGCCTTCAAGATCATGTCGGACCAGCACCTCGGCAAGCTGACCTACATCCGGATCTACTCCGGCAGCCTGGAGACCAGCACGGCGCTGCTGAACTCCACCAAGGGCCGCAAGGAGCGGGTCGGCAAGATCTACCAGATGCACGCCAACAAGCGCGAGGAGCGCCCGTCGGCGGTAGCCGGGCAGATCGTCGCCGTGATGGGCCTGAAGGACACCACCACCGGCGATACGCTCTGCGACCCGGCCCAGCCGGTGATCCTGGAATCAATGTCGTTCCCGGCGCCGGTCATCCACGTGGCGATCGAGCCGAAGACCAAGGGCGACCAGGACAAGCTCGGCACGGCGATCCAGCGGCTGGCTGAGGAGGACCCGACCTTCCAGGTCCGGACCGACGAGGAAACCGGCCAGACGATCATCGCCGGGATGGGCGAGCTGCACCTGGAGGTGCTGGTCGACCGGATGCGGCGGGAATTCAAGGTCGAGGCCAATGTCGGCCGGCCGCAGGTGGCCTACCGGGAGACCGTGCGCCGGAAGGTCGATAAGGTCGAGTACACGCACAAGAAGCAGACCGGGGGCGCCGGCCAGTACGCCAAGATAGTGATCAACCTGGAACCGACCGGCGGCGGCGGCTACGAGTTCGAGAACAAGATCCATGGCGGCCGGGTCCCGCGGGAGTACATTCCCTCGGTGGACACCGGCTGCCAGGAGGCCGCCGAGTTCGGCGTACTGGCGGGCTACCCGATGGTGGACGTGAAAGTGACGCTGACCGACGGCGCCTATCACGAGGTCGACTCCTCCGAGCTTGCCTTCAAGATCGCCGGATCGATGGCGTTCAAGAAGGCGTGCGGGCACGCCGACCCGGTGCTGCTCGAACCGGTCATGTCCGTCGAGGTGATTACCCCGGAGGACTATATGGGCGAGGTCATCGGCGACCTGAACAGCCGCCGCGGCCAGATCCAGTCCATGGAAGAACGGCGCGGCGCGCGGGTAGTCACCGCGCACGTGCCGCTGTCGGAAATGTTCGGCTACGTGGGCGACCTTCGCAGCCGAACTCAGGGCCGGGCGAACTACAGCATGCAGTTCGACTCGTATGCCGAGGTTCCGCCTAGCATTGCCAAGGAAATCATCGCCAAGGCACGCGGCGAGTAGTCAGAAGCAGGAATGTCCAGATAGCTAACGCGCGGCCACGAAGCGCGCGAAGCGGCTGGCCCCACTGCGGTGGGGAACGAAGCATACGAGGAGAGATCAGTGGCGAAGGCCAAGTTCCAGCGGACTAAGCCGCACGTCAACATCGGCACCATCGGTCATATCGACCACGGCAAGACGACGCTGACTGCGGCAATCACCAGGGTCCTGCACGATAAGTTCCCCGACGTTAACCCCTTTACGCCGTTCGACCAGATTGACAACGCGAAGGAAGAGCGCGAGCGCGGGATCACGATCTCCATCTCGCATGTGGAATACCAGACCGAGAAGCGGCACTACGCGCACGTGGACTGCCCCGGTCACGCCGACTACATCAAGAACATGATCACCGGCGCGGCGCAGATGGACGGCGCGATCCTGGTGGTCGCGGCGACCGACGGCCCGATGCCGCAGACCCGCGAGCACGTCCTGCTGGCCCGTCAGGTCGGCGTGCCGTACATCGTCGTCGCGCTGAACAAGGCCGACATGGTGGACGACGAGGAAATCCTCGAGCTGGTCGAGCTCGAGGTCCGCGAGCTGCTGTCCACTTACGACTTCCCGGGCGACGACGTGCCGGTGGTCCGGGTATCGGCGCTGAAGGCGCTTGAGGGCGACGCCGAGTGGGGCGCGAAGGTCGCCGAGCTGATGGCGGCCTGCGACGACTCCATCCCGCAGCCGGTCCGCGACATCGAGCGGCCGTTCCTGATGCCGGTCGAGGACGTCTTCTCGATCACCGGCCGCGGCACCGTGGTGACCGGCCGGATCGAGCGCGGCAAGGTCAAGACCGGTGAGGAAATCGAGATCATCGGAATCAAGGAGAAGTCCAGCAAGACCACGGTTACCGGCGTCGAGATGTTCCACAAGATCCTCGACGAGGGCCAGGCCGGGGACAACGCCGGGCTGCTGCTGCGCGGTATCAAGCGCGAGGACGTCGAGCGCGGCCAGGTCGTCATCAAGCCCGGTACCAACACCCCGCACACCGAGTTCGAGGCCCAGGTTTACATCCTGTCCAAGGACGAGGGCGGACGGCACACGCCGTTCTTCAACAACTACCGCCCGCAGTTCTACTTCCGGACCACGGACGTGACCGGCGTCGTGCACCTGCCGGAAGGCACCGAAATGGTGCTGCCGGGTGACAACACCGAGATGCGGGTGGAGCTGATCCAGCCGATCGCGATGGAGGACGGTCTGCGGTTCGCTATTCGCGAGGGCGGGCGGACTGTCGGGGCCGGGCGGGTTACGAAGATTCTGAAGTAGGGCGGGCCACGGCACCTAGGGACTCACGGCCGCTGCATAACGCAGTCGGCCGTGAGGCCCTAGGCACCGAGGCACGAGGCACGAGCACTAACTCGACAGCGGTACTACGAATAGCTAAGGACATCGAGGCCCACATGGCGGGACAGAAGATCCGCATTCGGCTCAAGGCCTATGATCATGAGGTCATTGACAGCTCGGCGCGGAAGATCGTGGACACGGTCACCCGTACGGGCGCGAAGGTCGCTGGCCCCGTGCCGCTGCCGACTGAGAAGAACGTGTACTGCGTTATCAGGTCCCCGCACAAGTACAAGGACTCGCGGGAGCACTTCGAGATGCGCACGCATAAGCGCCTGATTGACATCATCGACCCGACGCCGAAGACCGTCGACTCGCTGATGCGGCTTGACCTGCCGGCGGGCGTCGACATCGAGATCAAGCTTTAAAGGGACGCACCGACATGACCAAGCAGATCAAAGGCGTCCTGGGCACCAAGCTCGGAATGACGCAGGTCTTCGCCGACAACGGGAAGATCGTTCCTGTCACCGTCGTCGCCGCGGGCCCGTGTGTCGTGACCGCGGTGCGGACGCCGGACGCGGACGGCTACGCCGCGGTGCAGCTGGGCTACGGCGAGATCGACCCGCGCAAGGTGAACCGGCCCGAGGCGGGTCATTTCGCCAAGGCCAGCGTCACGCCGCGGCGGTACCTGGTGGAGCTGCGCACCGACACGGCATCGGAGTACACCCTCGGCCAGGAAGTCACCGCCGAGGTGTTCGCGGCCGGCGAGCGGGTGGACGTGACGGCCACCAGCAAGGGCAAGGGCTTCGCGGGCGTCATGAAGCGGCACGGGTTCAAGGGCCTGAGCTCGTCCCACGGCACCCAGCGCAAGCACCGCTCGCCTGGCTCAATCGGCGGCTGCTCGTACCCGGGACGCGTTTTCAAGGGGCTGCGGATGGCGGGCCGGATGGGCGGCGAGCGGACGACCGCGCAGAGCCTGACCCTGCACGGCGTCGTCGCCGACCGCGGCCTGCTGCTGATCAAGGGCGCTGTGCCCGGCCCGGCCGGCGGCCTGGTCCTGGTCCGCAGCGCGGCTAAGAAGCCGCTCGCCGTCGGCGGGCGCCCGGTAAGCACGAGTGAGGCACGATGAGCGCGGCGGACATCACCGGCCCGGAAAGCACCGGCCCGGAAAGCACGGCGAGCAGCGCCGGCGCCCCGGCGGCTGGCGGGACAGGCGCTGAACTGCCGGCCGAAATTTTTGCCGCCAAAGTGAATGTGCCCCTCATGCATCAGGTTGTCGTGGCGCAGGAAGCGGCCGCGCGGCAGGGCACCCACGCGACGAAGAGCCGTGGTGACGTGCGCGGCGGCGGCAAGAAGCCGTACCGGCAGAAGGGCACCGGCCGGGCTCGCCAGGGTTCCATCCGGGCACCGCAGTTCGCCGGCGGCGGCGTCGTGCACGGCCCGCAGCCGCGGTCCTACGACCAGCGGACGCCGAAGAAGATGAAGGCAGCCGCGCTGCGCGGCGCGCTGTCGGACCGGGCCGGGCATGGCCGGGTGCACGTGGTCACCTCGCTGGTGACGGGCGACGCGCCGCGGACCAAAGACGCGCTGACCGCGCTGGCCGGCCTGACCGGTGCTGCGAGCGGCGCCGCGAAGGTGCTGGTCGTGACCAGCTTCGCCGACCAGGTGACCTGGAAGAGCCTGCGCAATGCACGCAACGTGCACCTGCTCGACTCCGGCCAGCTGAACACCTACGACGTTCTGGTCAGCGACCACGTGGTCTTCACCCGCGAGGCGCTGGACGCTTTCGTCGGCCGGGCTATGCCGGGTATCCGGCGGAAGGACTGACGGCAGTGAACAAGACACCTAATCCACGTGACGTCCTGGTCCGGCCGGTGATCTCGGAGAAGAGCTACCGGCTGGTTGACGACGGTAAGTACACCTTCATTGTCGCGCCCGGTTCGAACAAGACCCAGATCCGGCAGGCCGTCGAGGCTGTCTTCAACGTCCGGGTAACCGGCGTCAACACCGTGAACCGGCCGGGCAAGCGGCGCCGGACCAAGTTCGGCTGGGGTAAGCGCCCGGACACCAAGCGCGCAATTGTCAGCCTCGCTCCGGGAGACCGGATCGAGGTCTTCGGCGGCCCGGTCGGCTAGCCGGCGATTCCCTAGGAGCTTTGAGCACACATGACTATCCGCAAGTACAAGCCGACTACGCCGGGCAGGCGGGGCGCGTCCGGCGCAGACTTCTCCGAAGTCACCCGCAGTGCTCCGGAGAAGTCGCTGGTGCGCCCGCTGACGTCGCGCGGCGGCCGGAACGTGCACGGCCGGATCACCACCCGGCACCAGGGCGGCGGCCACAAGCGCGCCTACCGGATCATCGATTTCCGCCGGGTGGACAAGGACGGCGTGCCGGCCAAGGTCGCGCACATCGAGTACGACCCGAACCGGACGTCGCGGATCGCGCTGCTGCACTACGCCGACGGGGAGAAGCGCTACATCATAGCCCCGCAGGGACTGCGCCAGGGCGACCAGGTGGAGAACGGGCCCGGCGCTGACATCCAGACCGGCAACTGCCTGCCGCTGCGCAACATCCCGACCGGCACCATCGTGCACGCGATCGAGATGCGGCCCGGCGGCGGCGCGAAGATCGCCCGGTCGGCCGGGTCCGGTGTTCAGCTGCTGGCCAGGGAAGGCGCCCGGGCGACGCTGCGGATGCCTTCGGGCGAGATCCGGTTCGTCGACGCGGCCTGCCGCGCGACGATCGGCGAGGTCGGCAACGCCGAGCAGGGCAATATCAAGCTCGGCAAGGCGGGCCGCAGCCGGTGGAAGGGCCGCAGGCCGACGGTCCGCGGCGTCGCGATGAACCCGGTCGACCACCCGCTGGGCGGCGGCGAGGGCAAGACCTCCGGCGGGCGGCACCCGGTCAGCCCGTGGGGCAAGCCCGAAGGGCGCACCCGCAAGGCGCACAAGCCCAGCGACAAGATGATCACCCGTCGGCGCGGCAAGAAGAAGCGGTAGGAGCACCCAGCGATGCCTCGTAGCCTGAAGAAGGGTCCCTTCGTGGACGACCACCTGATGAAAAAGGTGGACGTCGCGAACGACAAGGGCGCCAAGAACGTCATCAAGACCTGGTCCCGCCGCTCCATGATCGTTCCGGCGATGCTGGGCCACACGATCGCCGTGCACGACGGCCGCAAGCACGTGCCGGTGTTCATCACCGAGGCCATGGTCGGTCACAAGCTCGGTGAGTTCGCGCCAACCCGGACATTCCGCAGCCACGTCCGCGACGACCGGCGCAGCCGCCGCTAGCGCGTTCCCGCAGTACGGCACCAGCCAGCACCGCCAGTAGCCAGCACCGCCAGTTAAGTCACCAGAGAGCGAGAGAGTAATGGAAGCGAGGGCGATCGCGCGGCACGTCCGCGTCACGCCGCGGAAGGCCCGCCGGGTGGTGGACCTGATCCGCGGGATGCCCGCAGAGGCGGCGCAGGCGGCGCTCGCCTTCGCGCCGCAGTCGGCGAGTGACCCGGTCGGCAAGGTGCTGGCGAGCGCCATCGCCAACGCTGGCAGTGCCCGGCAGGTCGACGCCAGCTCGCTGGTGGTCAGCCGGGCCTGGGTGGACGAGGGGCCGACGCTCAAGCGCTTCCGGCCGCGCGCGCAGGGCCGGGGATACCGGATCATGAAGCGCACCAGTCATATCACGGTCGTCGTTTCCGACGAGCGCGGTACGGCCAGCCGCAGCGTTCCCAGGAACGCTGCTGCGAACCAGAAGGAGAGGACCCGCTAGTGGGCCAGAAAGTGAACCCGCACGGGTTCCGGCTGGGCATCACCACCGACTTCAAGAGCCGGTGGTATGCCGACAAGCTGTACAAGGACTACGTCGCGGAAGACGTCGCCATCCGCCGGATGCTGCAGAAGGGCATGGAGCGGGCCGGCATCTCCAAAGTCGAGATCGAGCGGACCAGGGACCGGGTGCGGGTGGACATCCACACCGCCCGGCCCGGTATCGTCATCGGCCGCCGCGGCGCCGAGGCCGACCGGATCCGCGGTGACCTGGAGAAGCTGACCAGCAAGCAGATCCAGCTGAACATCCTCGAGGTCAAGAACCCTGAGATCGATGCCCAGCTGGTCGCCCAGGGCGTGGCCGAGCAGCTGTCCAGCCGGGTCTCTTTCCGGCGCGCGATGCGCAAGGCCATGCAGACCTCCATGAAAGGCGGCGCCAAGGGCATCCGGGTGCAGTGCGCGGGCCGCCTCGGCGGCGCCGAGATGTCCCGGTCGGAGTTTTACCGCGAGGGCCGGGTACCGCTGCACACGCTGCGCGCCGACATCGACTACGGCTTCTACGAGGCGCGGACCACCTTCGGCCGGATCGGCGTGAAGGTCTGGATCTACCGCGGCGATGCCCCGGTGACGAGGGCCGAGCGCGAGGCGGCCGCGGCTGCGATCCGGGCCGGCGCGCGTCCCGGTGGTGCCCCTGGCGGCCCGCGCGGGCCGCAGGGGCCGCCGCAGCGGCCGCAGCGGCGGCGGCCAGGCTCGCCAGACGGGACTGACCGTCCGGCGGGCGGCCCGGAAGGCGCGACGGCGCCGGGCAGCCCGGCCGCGGCGGACGCGCCGGCGGCCGCTGCGACTGGCGGGGCCGCGGCTGCTGCCGGGCCGGGTGGCGCCGGGACTCCCGGCGCTGCGCCGGCTGGTGAGGAAGGCTAAGGAATGCTCATCCCCAGGCGGGTAAAACACCGCAAGCAGCACCGTCCGGACCGGCACGGCCAGGCCAAGGGCGGCACCCGGGTGACCTTCGGCGAGTTCGGCATCCAGGCCGTCGAGCATTCTTACGTGACTAACCGGCAGATCGAGGCCGCCCGTATCGCCATGACCCGGCACATCCGGCGCGGCGGCAAGGTGTGGATCACCATCTACCCGGACCGGCCGCTGACCAAGAAGCCGGCCGAGACCCGGATGGGCTCCGGCAAGGGCGCACCCGAGTGGTGGGTGGCGAACGTCAAGCCGGGACGGGTCATGTTCGAGCTGTCCGGTGTCAGCGAAGAGGTTGCCCGTGAAGCCCTGCGGCGGGCCATGCACAAGCTGCCGATGAAGACCAAGTTCGTGAAGCGAGAGGTCGGCGAGGCATGATGGCTAAGGGACTGGCAGCCACTGACCTGAGGACCTCCACCGAGGAAGAGCTGGACAGCCAGCTGGCCGAGGCGAAGATCGAGCTGTTCAACCTGCGCTTCCAGGCGGCCACCGGCCAGCTGGAGAGCCACGGGCGGCTGCGCGCCGTCCGCAAGGAAATCGCCCGCATCTACACGGTGAAGCGGGAGCGGGAGCTCGGCATCGTAACCGTGGCTGAGGAGGCGGACGGCAATGAGTAGTGAGCTGAGCGTGCACGGTGAGCCTGCGGCCAGCGAGCCGGCTGCGGCCGGCAGCGCCGAGGCCGCGGCGCTGTCGCGCGGCTACCGCAAGGTGCGCGAGGGCCTGGTGGTCAGCGACAAGATGGATAAGACCGTAGTGGTCATCGTCGAGGACCGGGTCAAGCATCCGAAGTACGGCAAGGTCATCCGCAGGACGAAGAGGTACAAGGCTCACGACGGCGAGAACGCCTGCGGGGTCGGCGACCGGGTCCTGCTCACGGAGACCCGGCCGCTGTCAGCGACCAAGCGCTGGCGCGTCTCGGAGATCTTGGAGAAGGCCAAGTAACGACGGCACCGGAGGGTGGCCTCAGCCGAGTGCCTCCCGCCAGCCATCAGGATCCGCCCGTCCTCGAAGAGGCCGGCGTTAGCAGCAGGAGTTGACGTGATCCAGCAGGAATCGCGGCTCAAGGTCGCCGACAACACCGGAGCCAAGGAGATCTTGTGCATCCGCGTGCTCGGCGGATCGGGACGGCGATACGCGGGCATCGGCGACATCATCGTGGCCACCGTGAAAGACGCCCTGCCGGGCGCCGGCGTGAAGAAGGGCGACGTGGTCAAGGCCGTGGTCGTCCGCACCCGCAAGGAGCGCCGCCGCGGTGACGGCTCCTACATCCGGTTCGACGAGAACGCGGCGGTGCTGATCCGGGATGGCGGGGATCCCCGCGGTACCCGCATCTTCGGGCCGGTCGGCCGGGAGCTGCGGGAGAAGCGGTTCATGCGAATCATCTCCCTGGCGCCGGAGGTGCTGTGATGGCGCACACGAGCAAGCCGTCGAAGAAGAGCAGCGCGGCCGGGAAGACGCAGACGCGGAAGGCGCCGGGAATGAAGGTCAAGAAGGGCGACCGCGTGGTCGTCATCGCCGGGAAGGACAAGAGCCGCGAGGGCACCGTGATCGTCTCGTACCCCGAGCGGCAGAAGGTCCTGGTCGAGGGCGTCAACATGATCAAGAAGAACACCAAGGTCGACTACCAGGGCCAGCGGGGCGCGAAGGAAGGCGGCGTCATCCAGCAGGAGGCGCCGATCCACGTGAGCAATGTCGCGCTGATCGATCCCGGTACCAAGCGGGCGGCCCGGGTGGGCTACCGGTTCACCGACGACAACACCAAGATCCGGGTCACCCGGCCGAGCGGTAAGGAAATCTGATGGCCGCCACCACGACCATGCAGCCGGCCGCCGAGCCCGGCGCGGCCGGCCCTGGCGCGGCTGGCCCCGGCGCGGCGGCCGCGGTGCGCACGCCGCCGCGGCTGAAGCAGCGCTACGCCAGTGAGATCGCCCCCGCGCTGCTCGAGGAGTTCGGCTTCGCCAACGTCATGCAGGTCCCCGGCCTGACCAAGATCGTGGTCAACATGGGCGTGGGCGAGGCGGCGCGGGACGCCAAGCTGATCGACGGCGCGATCCGCGACCTGGCGATCATCACCGGCCAGAAGCCGGCGGTGGCGAAGGCCAGGAAATCGATCGCGCAGTTCAAGCTCCGGGAAGGGATGCCGATCGGAGCGCACGTGACCTTGCGCGGTGACCGGATGTGGGAGTTCTGCGACCGGCTGCTGTCGATGGCGCTGCCCCGGATCCGGGACTTCCGCGGCCTGTCCGACCGCCAGTTCGACGGCCGCGGCAACTACACCTTCGGCCTGACCGAGCAGCTGATGTTCCACGAGATCAACCCCGATCAGGTGGACCGCCAGCGCGGCATGGACGTGACCGTCGTCACGACCGCGACCAACGACGCCGAAGGCCGCTCATTGCTGCGGCGGCTCGGCTTCCCGTTCAAGGAGAACTGAAGTAGTGGCGAAAAAGGGCCTGATCGCCAAGGCGAAACGGACGCCCAAGTACAAGGTGCGCGGGTACACCCGGTGCACCCGGTGCGGGCGGCCGCGCGCGGTCTATCGCAGGTTCGGCCTGTGCCGGATCTGCTTCCGGGAGCTGGCGCATCGCGGCGAGCTGCCGGGCATTACCAAGTCCAGCTGGTAACAGCCGGCCGGAACTGACCAGTACGACCCGGGTGCGAATGCACCCGGCGACCGACGCCGGGCGCGCCAGTGCCCGGCGGAAGATTCACCTGGGCGCAACCGCGCCCACCGACCGCGCCGAAGGTCCCGCAGGGGAAACCGCGGCGAGGAGGGCCACCAGGCCATGACAATGACCGATCCGGTCGCAGACATGCTGACCCGGCTGCGCAATGCCAACTCGGCCTACCACGACGCGGTGATCATGCCGCATTCCAAGATCAAAGTACATATCGCGGAGATCCTCCAGCAGGAGGGCTACATCGCCGGCTGGAAGGTCGAAGACGCGGAGGTCGGCAAGAAGCTGACCGTCGCGCTTAAGTACGGCCCCACCCGCGAGCGCTCGATCGCGGGTGTCAAGCGGGTATCCAAGCCGGGCCTGCGGGTGTACGCGCGCAAGGACAACCTGCCCCGGGTGCTCGGCGGGCTCGGCGTCGCGATCATCTCGACGTCAGCCGGCCTGATGACCGACAAGCAGGCCAAGCGGAAGGGCGTAGGCGGAGAAGTCCTCGCCTACGTCTGGTAAGGAGCCGGCTATGTCACGAATCGGACGCATGCCCGTCGCCGTGCCCAGCGGCGTCGACGTCACCATCAACGGACGCGAGGTGATCGTGGCGGGCCCCAAGGGCAGCCTGCAGCTGGAGATCTCCGCGCCCATCGAGGTCAGCCAGGCTGACGGCACCATCAAGGTCACCCGGCCCAGTGACGAGGGCGAGATCCGCGCGCTGCACGGGCTGTCCCGGTCGCTCATCGCCAACATGGTGACCGGCGTGACCGACGGTTACCGCAAGACGATGGAGATCGTCGGCGTCGGCTACCGGGTGCAGGCCAGGGGCCAGGATTTGGAATTCGCGCTGGGCTTCAGTCACCCGGTGCCGGTGCGCGCCCCCGAGGGGATCACCTTCCGGGTGGAGACGCCTACCAGGTTCATCGTCGAGGGTATCGACAAGCAGCAGGTCGGCGAGGTAGCCGCCAATATCCGCAAGCTCCGCAAGCCCGATCCGTATAAGGGCAAAGGCGTGCGGTACCAGGGTGAGCAGATCCGGCGCAAGGCCGGCAAGGCGGGGAGGTAACCGATGCCTGGCATCAAGACCCGGGCGCACGGTCAGGTCACCAGCAGGGCCGTTACCCGCGGCTCGGCGCGGACGCGGCGGCACCTGCGGGTCCGCAAGAAGCTTGCAGGCGGCCCGGCCCGCCCCCGCCTGGTCGTAACCCGGTCCGCGCGCAACACGTTCGCGCAGATCGTGGACGACGTGCGGGGCGCTACGCTGGCATCGGCGTCTACCCTGGATGAGGCCATCCGCGGGGCCGACGGCGACAAGACGGCGAAGGCCCGGCAGGTCGGTGCGCTCATCGCCGAGCGGGCTGCCCAGACCGGGATCAGCGCCGTGGTGTTCGACCGCGGCGGCTACGCCTACCACGGCCGCGTCGCCGCGCTCGCGGACGGCGCCCGAGCGGGCGGGCTGGCCCTCTAATGACCAGCACCGTGATGACCGGCACCGTGATGACCGGCTTCCTGAGTACGAACGCGGGCATTTGGATCAACGAGAAAAGGGAAATCTGATGGCAGCAACCCGGCGGCCCGGCACCGGAGCGGGCGGCGGCGAGCGGCGCGACCGCCGGGATGACCGTCGCGGCGGCGCTGACAAGGGCACCTCATACCTGGAGCGCGTGGTCGCCATTAACCGGGTGGCCAAGGTCGTCCAGGGCGGTCGGCGGTTCAGCTTCACCGCCCTGGTCGTCGTCGGCGACGGCAACGGCATGGTCGGCGTCGGCTACGGGAAGGCCAAGGAGGTGCCCGCGGCAATCGCCAAGGGCGTCGAAGCGGCGAAGAAGGGCTTCTTCAAGGTGCCGAGAATCGCCGGCACCATCCCGCACACCGTGCAGGGCGAGGAGGCAGCGGGCGTGGTGCTGCTGCGGCCGGCCAGCCCGGGAACCGGCGTCATCGCCGGCGGCCCGGTCCGCGCCGTGCTGGAGTGCGCGGGCGTGCACGACGTGCTCTCCCGGTCGCTTGGCTCGTCAAACCCGATCAACGTCGTGCATGCGACCGTGGCGGCGCTCAAAGGCCTGAGCCGGCCAGAGGAGATCGCGGCCCGGCGCGGCCTGCCGATCGAGCACGTGGCCCCGGCGGCGATGCTCCGGGCCCGCGCGGCGGCCGCCGCGGCGGGCAGCGCCCTGTCCGGGAACAGCTGAGCGGGAGCAGGACATGACAGAGCTGAGAGTCACACAGACCAAGTCCAAGATCGGCGGGAACCAGGTACAGCGCGACTCGCTGCGGTCGCTGGGCCTGCGGCGGATCGGCCACGTGGTCGTCAAGCCGGACCGCCCTGAGATCCGCGGCATGATTAACGCGGTGCGCCACCTGGTCACCGTTCAGGAGGTTGACTGAAGATGGCAGACACCGACGGCACCCAGCGAGACGCCCAGGCCGCACCAGGCGGCCGGGCCGGCCTGAAGATCCATCACCTGCGGCCCGCCCCCGGCTCGCGTACCGCCCGCACCCGGGTTGGCCGCGGCCAGGGCTCCAAGGGCAAGACCGCAGGTCGCGGCACCAAGGGCACCAAGGCACGCAACAAGGTCGCGCCGGGATTCGAAGGCGGCCAGATGCCGCTGCACCGCCGCCTGCCGAAGCTCAAGGGCTTCTCCAACCTGCGGTTCAAGGTCACCTACCAGGTGGTTAACACCGGCCAGCTGACGGCGCTGTATCCCGACGGCGGCGACGTCAACCCGGCGAGCCTGCTGGCCGGCGGCGCGGTCCGGCCCGGTCAGCTGGTCAAGATCCTGGGCCAGGGTGACATCGCGGTCCCGCTGCGGGTGACCGCGCATGCCTTTTCCGCCTCGGCCAGGGAGAAGATCACCGCCGCCGGAGGGACTGTTACCGAGATGTGAACCCGGCTGCGGCCAGCTGGCCGCCGGGGCGTCGGCGCAGGCCGGGGCCCTCGTGGCAGACAGCGAACCGCCGGGTGGCAGGCGCAGGGGCGGACGCCGGCGTAGCGGCGGACCGCCACAGTGTCGGCCGCGGGTTAGACTGCGGCGAGCATGTCGCACTTGCGGTCCGCGCAGGCCGGCCTGTGACGGCGCCCTGCCCGACAAGGAGCGGCAGATGACGTTCACCCGACGACACAAGGACGGCGCATGCTGACCGCGTTCCTCCGGGCCTTCCGGACGCCCGACCTGCGCAAGAAGCTGCTGTTCACGGTCCTCATCATCGCCATGTTCCGGCTCGGCTCCTCGCTGCCGACACCGGGAGTATCCGAGCACGCGCTGCACGTCTGCACGAGCAACGCGGCCAACAGCAGCGGGGGCGTGTTCCAGCTCGTCAACCTGTTCAGCGGCGGCGCGCTGCTGAAGCTGACGGTCTTCGCGCTGGGCATCATGCCCTACATCACCGCCAGCATCATCCTGCAGCTGCTCGCCGTGGTCATCCCGCGGCTGGAGACGCTGCGGCAGGAAGGCCAGAGCGGCCAGGCAAAGATCACCCAGTACACCCGCTACCTGACCATCGGCCTGGCGATCCTGCAGTCCACCGGCATCATCGCGCTGGCCCGGTCGGGCAACCTGATCAACAACTGCGCCGGCAGCTCGCTGATCCCCAACTCATCGGTCTTCACCATCACCACGATGGTCATCTGCATGACCGCCGGCACGTCCGTGATCATGTGGCTTGGCGAGCTGATCACTGACCGCGGTGTCGGCAACGGCATGTCACTGATGATTTTCACTCAGGTTATCGCGGTGATCCCGGGCGAACTCGAGTCCATCTACATCACCAAGCACGCGTTCGTTTTCTCCGTCGTACTGCTGGTCGGCGTGGCGATCATTGCGTTCGTCGCGTTCATGGAGCAGGCCCAGCGGCGGATCCCGGTGCAGTACGCCAAGCGGATGGTGGGCCGCAAGATGTACGGCGGGACCTCCACCTACATCCCGCTGAAAGTCAACCAGGCCGGCGTCATCCCGGTCATTTTCGCGTCCTCGATGCTGTACATCCCGCAGCTGGCGTCGCAGCTGTTCGGCAAGTCAACCGCGACTAGCGGCTGGCAGCTGTGGATCCAGGAGCACCTGGTACGGGGCAACGACCCGTACTACATGGCACTCTTCTTCCTGATGATCGTTTTCTTCACTTACTTCTACGTGTCGATCACCTTTAACCCCACCGAAGTGGCCGACAACATGAAGAAATACGGCGGCTTCATTCCCGGCATCAGGCCCGGCACCCCGACCGCCGGATACCTGCAGTACGTGCTGAGCAGGCTGACCGCTCCCGGAGCGCTGTACCTGGCCGTGGTGGCGCTGATCCCGATGGTGGCGATCGGCCTGGTGGGTGCCTCGTCCCAGTTCCCGCTCGGCGGTACCAGCATCCTGATCGCGGTGGGGGTGGGGCTCGATACCGTCAAGCAGATTGAGAGCCAGCTGCAGCAGCGCAACTATGCGGGTTTCCTGCGGTAGTGCGTGTCGTCCTGGTCGGGCCCCCTGGTGCTGGCAAGGGGACACAAGCCCAGTTCATAGCCTCGCACCTGGCGATACCGAAAATTTCGACAGGCGACATCTTCCGGTCCAACGTCAGCAGCGGCACGGCGCTGGGCAAGCAGGCCCGGGCTTTCATGGACCGCGGCGACCTGGTGCCCGACGAGGTCACGATCGCGATGGTGCACAGCCGCCTGCAGGAGACCGATGCGCAGGCCGGCTTCCTGCTGGACGGGTTCCCGCGGAACGTGCCGCAGGCTGAGCGGCTGAAGAAGACGCTGGACGAGTGGGGTACCCGGCTTGAGCTGGTGCTCGAGCTCGTCGTCGACGACGACGAGGTGGTGCGGCGGCTGTCCGGCCGCCGGACCTGCCGCCGCTGCGGCCACGTCTGGCACATCCTGTTCGACCCGCCAGCCCGCGGCGAGCAGTGCGACGACTGCGGCGGCGAGCTGTTCCAGCGGGACGACGACCGGGAGGAGACCATCCGGCACCGGCTCGACGTCTACCAGCAGCAGACCGCGCCGCTCATCTCGTTTTACGCCGACGAGGAAATACTGCTCGGTATCGATGCCACCGGCCCGGTGGAAGAGATTACCGACCGCTCACTGAACGCGCTGCGCCGATTCGTCCGCTAGCCTAATTTTTGCTGCCATTTTTCTGCTTCCCGGATTACCCCGCCGGCGCCGGCATGCCGGCCGGCCGAGCCGCCCGCGGGGGGCAGCCCGGCCGGCCGGGAGCAGGGTAACGTGGAGCGGGAGCCCGGGAGGCGCGATGCGAATGCGGCCAGAGCCGCGGATTGAGCTCAAGAACGCCGGCCAGCTCGCGCTGATGCGCGAGGCCGGGCTGGTAGTCGCCGGCGCGCTGCAGGCCGTGGCCGCCGCCGCCGAGCCCGGCATCAGCACCGCCGAGCTGGACGCGCTCGCCGAGCGGGAGATCCGCGGCGCCGGGGCGACGCCGTCGTTCAAGGGGTATCACGGGTTCCCGGCGACCATCTGCACCTCGGTGAACGACCAGATCGTGCACGGCATCCCCAGCCCGCTGGCCCGGCTCGCGGCCGGCGACGTGCTTTCCGTCGACTGCGGCGCGATTGTCGGCGGCTGGCACGGCGACGCGGCAGTAACCATCGGCGTCGGCGACATCAGCGTCCCGCTTGCGGACCTGCTCGCTGCCTGCGACCAGGCCCTGTGGCACGGCCTGGCGAAGGCCGTCGCCGGCGGCCGGCTATCCGACATCTCCGGCGCGGTGGCGGCCAGCGCCCGGGCCGGCGGCCCGTACGGGATCGTCCGGGAGTACACCGGCCACGGCATCGGCAGCCAGATGCACATGGACCCGCCGGTGCCGAACTACGGTCGGGCCGGCCGCGGGCCGGTACTGGCCGAGGGCATGACCCTGGCGGTCGAGCCGATGCTGGTAGCCGGGCGGCCGGCTACCCGGCTGCTGGCCGACGACTGGACCGTGGTCACCGCGGACGGCAGCGCGGCAGCGCATTTCGAGCACACCGTGGCCATCACGGCCGACGGGCCGTGGGTGCTGACAGCCCAGGACGGGGGAGCCGCCGGCCTCGCCGCGCTGCAGGGCGGCCAGCGGGCGCCGCTGCGGGCGCCCCAGCGGGCGGCTGCCGGGCCGGCGCTGAGCAGCTGAGGAGTAACGATGCCCTCAGATCCGAGGATCCGCGCCTCTGACGCCGACCGGGACCGCGTCGCCGCGCTGCTCCGCGAGCACCACGCCGCGGGACGGCTGGACGCGGGGGAGTACGACGAGCGGGCTGACAGCGCGCTTGCGGCCAGGACCATCGGTGAGCTTGACGAGCTGCTCGCCGACCTGCCGGCCATTGACCTCTACCGGCTGCCGGCTGCCGGACTGCGCCGGCCGAGCCCGCGGCGTGGCTCCGGCCCGGTGCTGGCGGCAATGCCCGGCGGGAACGCGGCGGTCCGTCCCGGCGGGTTCCGGCCGGCCTGGGCAGCGGCCTGGGTCACCTGGCCGGCCGTCTCGCTGATCGTGCTCGGCATCTACGCCGCCGGCGGCTTCGGCGCGAATCACTGGTTCCTCGGGGTCATTGCGCTGTGGACGGCGATGCTGGCGCACCGGTCCCGCACCCGGACCTGACCCCGCGGCGCGCCGCCTGGCCGGCCGGAGCCGGGCCGGGCGGAATAAATGCCGTGCCGCTGCGGTTGCGCCAGCAGTCACTGGGCAGGGACATCCGGCCCAGTTCGCTTTGCGGGCGGGGCTGAAGTAGACTCTGCTCCGGTCCTTAAGCTGCCGTTACTACGGCGCTCATGCCCGTGTTGCGATGGCGGTATTCAGTCCTGTGATCCTCTATTTCGGGCGCGAGCACGATTGAGGTCCGAGGACGCAAGCCACTGATGACGAGCGGCACGCCCGCCGCGGCGCTGCCAGCGATGGCCGCGCCCGGCAAGGATCAGCAGTTGTTCCCGACTTTACGTACCAGCTAGCACGACGATGACCGGCAGGCTGGCCGGCGATCAGCGAAGCGCGGAGAATATGCCCAAGAAAGACGGCGCCATTGAGATCGAGGGCACGGTGGTGGAATCGCTGCCCAACGCCTTCTTCCGGGTGGAGCTGGACAACGGGCACAAAGTCCTGGCCCACATCAGCGGGAAGATGCGGATGCACTACATCCGGATCCTGCCCGATGACCGGGTGGTGGTGGAGCTGAGCCCCTACGACCTCAGTCGCGGGCGGATTGTTTACCGGTACAAGTAACGAGCAGACGGTGCACGGACCGCGCAGCGGCCCGCTGGCGCCGAGGGAGAGACCCGGGGATGAAGGTCAAGCCGAGTGTGAAGAAGATCTGCAGCAAATGCCGGGTCATTCGCAGGCATGGCCGGGTCATGGTTATCTGCTCTGACCCGCGTCACAAGCAGCGGCAGGGCTGAGCTGCAGAACGATACTGAGTAGTACGCGTACCGCAAGGTCCGCCGTCAGCTCCGGCTGACCGCGGACGACCCCCGGTGGAGGCCGGGGCTGCGTCCTGAGGCAGGGACGCGGGAGCGGCGCGCAGGACCTCCGCGATAGCAAGGAGTAACTGCCCCGATGGCACGTCTAGTTGGCGTCGATCTTCCTAACGAGAAGCGGCTCGAAGTCGCTCTTACTTACATCTTCGGGATCGGCCGGACCCGCGCGCTGGAAACCCTGACCGCGACCGGGGTCAGCGGTGACACCCGCGTTCACCAGCTGGGTGATGACGACCTGGTCCGGCTGCGAGACTGGATCGAGGCGACGTACCGGGTCGAGGGTGATCTGCGCCGCGAAGTGCAGGCAGACATCCGCCGCAAAGTCGAGATCGGCTGCTACCAGGGCATCCGGCACCGCCGCGGGCTGCCCGTGCACGGGCAGCGCACCCAGACCAATGCCCGGACCAGGAAGGGCAAGAAGAAGACCGTGGCCGGCAAGAAGAAGACCGGCAAGAAGTAGTCCCTAGTGCCGTGTGCCCGTCAGCGGGGCCGGCACGGCAGCCACAGCGGACCGACTACCTCCCGGAGTAGAGGACAGGATGCCTCCCAAGAGCCGTACCGGCGTCAAGAAAGTACGCCGCAAGGAACGCAAGAACATCGCGCACGGGCATGCCCACATCAAGAGCACGTTCAACAACACCATCGTGTCGATTACCGACCCGGCGGGCAGCGTGATCGCGTGGGCGTCCTCCGGCCAGGTGGGCTTCAAGGGTTCCCGCAAGTCTACGCCGTTTGCCGCGCAGATGGCGGCTGAGGCTGCCGCAAGGCGGGCGATGGAGCACGGCATGCGCAAGGTCGACGTTTTCGTGAAGGGTCCCGGCTCCGGCCGGGAAACGGCAATCCGGTCCCTGCAGGCGACCGGCCTCGAGGTTGGCTCCATCCAGGACGTCACCCCGGTTCCGCATAATGGCTGCCGCCCGCCCAAGCGGCGCCGGGTCTGAGGAGTAACCAGTAACCATGGCTCGATACACCGGTCCGGACTGCAAGCGCTGCCGTCGCGAGAAGACCAAGCTGTTCCTCAAGGGCGCCAAGTGCGATTCGCCCAAGTGCCCTATCGAGATCCGCCCGTACCCGCCGGGCGAGCACGGCCGGAACCGGCCGAAGGAGAGCGAGTACCTGCTGCAGGTCCGGGAGAAGCAGAAGGCCAAGCGCATCTACGGCGTCCTGGAGAAGCAGTTCCATAACTACTACGAGGAAGCGACCCGGACTCGCGGCAAGACCGGCGAGGCGATGCTGCAGATCCTGGAAAGCCGTCTCGACAACGTCGTCTACCGGGCCGGATTCGCCAAGAGCCGGGACATGGCGCGCCAGACGGTGCGCCACGGTCATGTGCTGGTCAACGGCAAGAAGGTTGACATCCCGTCCTATCGCGTCAGCGAGAGCGACATCGTCGAGGTAGCACCGAAGTTCCACGACCAGACGCCGTTCGTCGTGGCCCGGGCCGAAGCCGGCGACCGGACCACGCCCGCCTGGATTGAAGTGATCCCCGACAAGATGCGCATCCTCGTGCATTCACTCCCGGTCCGGGCTCAGATCGACACGCTCGTCCAGGAACAGCTGATTGTGGAGTACTACTCGAAGTAACGGGCCTGCTGACCGCCGTCACGGCGGTCAGCAGTCCGCTGGCGGCGGCAGCCGCCAGCCAGGTCGCGGCTGTCAAATAGCGGGCAGCGCGGAAAGGAATACGACAGATGCTCATCGCCCAGCGCCCCAGCCTTACCGAAGAGCCGGTCAGCGAGTTCCGGTCGCGGTTCGTCATCGAGCCGCTCGAGCCGGGATTCGGCTACACGATCGGTAACTCGCTCCGTCGCACGCTGCTCTCGTCTATTCCCGGTGCCTCCGTCACGAGCATCCGGATCGAGGGCGTGCTGCACGAGTTTTCCACCGTGCCGGGGATCACCGAGGATGTCACCGACATCATCCTGAACCTCAAGGAGCTGGTGGTCTCCTCCGAGCACGACGAGCCCGTGCACATGTACCTGCGCAAGCAGGGTCCGGGGGCCGTCACCGCCGCGGACATCGCGCCGCCGGCCGGAATGGAGGTCCACAACCCGGACCTGCATATCGCCACCCTGAACGGCAAGGGCAAGCTGGAAATGGAGCTCACCGTCGAGCGCGGCCGCGGTTACGTGTCCGCCGCGCAGAACAAGCAGCAGGGCCAGGAAATCGGCCGGGTGCCGATCGACTCCATTTACTCGCCTGTCCTGCGGGTGACCTACAAGGTCGAGGCGACCCGAGTCGAGCAGCGCACTGACTTCGACCGGCTGATCCTGGACGTGGAGACCAAGCCGTCAATGCGGCCGCGGGACGCGGTGGCCAGCGCCGGCAAGACCCTGGTCGAGCTCTTCGGGCTGGCCAGGGAGCTCAATGTCGACGCTGAGGGCATCGACATCGGCCCGTCGCCGACGGACGCGGCTCTGGCCGCGGACCTGGCGCTGCCGATCGAGGAGCTGAACCTCACCGTCCGGTCGTACAACTGCCTCAAGCGCGAGGGCATCCACAGTGTGGGTGAGCTGGTCGCGCGCAGCGAGCAGGATCTGCTGGACATCCGGAACTTCGGCGCCAAGTCGATCGAGGAAGTCAAGCAGAAGCTGATCGACATGGGCCTTGCCCTGAAGGACTCGCCGCCCGGATTTGATCCGGGAACTGCCGCTGACAGCTACGGCGCAGATGACGACGAAGACGAAGACGAAGATGGTGACGGCTACGTCGAGACCGAGCAGTACTGATCAGGACAGCACTGAACTAGGGCAGCACTGAACAGGGCGGCATCTAGAAGCCGCCTAGCTAGCGGTTAGCCGGCGAGACGCGGTTTAGCCGGCGAGAAACTGGACGGGTCAGCCGGTCCGCCCGGTAGTAACCCGAGGAGAGAGTTCTTCGATGCCCACGCCCACCAAGGGCCGTCGGATGGGCGGCAGCTCGGCCCATCAGCGGCACATGCTGGCGAACCTCGCCACGGCGCTGTTCGAGCACGGCAAGATCACGACGACAGAGTCACGGGCCCGCAGGCTCCGGCCGTTCGCCGAGCACCTGATTACCTTTGCCAAACGAGGCGACCTGCATGCCCGCCGTCAGGTACTCGGCGTGGTGACCGACAAGAGCGTCGTGCATACCCTCTTTGCCGAGATCGGGCCGAGCTTCGCCAGCCGCGAGGGCGGCTACACGCGCATCACCAAGATCGGCCCGCGCAAGGGCGACAATGCCGCGCTCGCGGTCATCGAGCTGGTCCGCGAGGAAGCCGACGCCAGGCCGCGCCGTCGCCGTGGCCGCCGCGTGACTCCGCCGTCCGGCCCGGCCGCCGCCGGTTCCGGCCGCGCGCCGGAATCCGCCGGGCTGGCTGCCGGGCCGCCGGCCGTTGCCGCTGCGGAAGCTGAGCACGGGGCCACGGCGACCGCGATTACGGCGGCGCCGGCCGAGATGGCCGGGCCCGCGGAGCACGCGGGCACGGTCACCGGGGCGCCGGCCGGGGCGGCGCAGGATACGGCGGGCGCGGATGAGACCGGGGCCGCAGAAGTGAGTGGCGCGGATGCCGTGGACGACGACGGGCCGGCCTCAGCCGGAGCGTGACGGCGCCCCGCGGCCAGCTGGCTGCGGGGCGCTCGCGGTCGCAGCCGGGACCGTCGGGGCCGATGCCGGAGGCGGCGGTGACGACGGTCCGCTCCCTGACCACAACCCGGTACGGCTGCGGCTGGACCTCGCCTACGACGGTGCGGGCTTTCACGGCTGGGCAGCCCAGTCGGCGCTCCGCACCGTCCAGGATGTTACTCAGGCGGCAATTGGCCGGATGCTGGGGATGCCGGCTGGCCCGGTACTGACAGTGGCCGGGCGGACCGACGCGGGCGTGCACGCCCGCGGGCAGGTCGCGCACGCCGATGTCCCGGCCGGCGCGTGGGACCAGGTTAGCCCGATGGCGGGGCGCCGCCTTAACCGGCTGCTGCCGCCCGACATCCGCCTGCTGTCGGTGGCGGTAGCCCCCGACGGTTTCGATGCCCGCTTCAGCGCCTTGTGGCGGCGCTATTCCTACCGGGTCTGCGATGACCCGGCGGCGGCGGATCCGCTGCGCCGCGGTGACACGCTCTGGCACCGCGCCCCGCTGGACCTCGGCCGGATGAACCAGGCCGGGGCGGCATGCCTGGGCGAGCACGATTTCGCCGCGTTCTGCCGTCGCCGGGAGGGGGGCACCACCGTCCGGGAGCTGCTGCAGCTGTCCTGGACCCGGCTGTCGCCGGGGATCGCGGTCGCGGCCGTCACTGCCGACGCGTTCTGCCACAACATGGTGCGGGCACTGGCAGGCGCCCTGCTCGCAATCGGTGACGGCCGCAGGGACCCGCAGTGGCTGGCGGATCTGCTGGCCGCCAGGGTCCGTGACCCGGCAGTACGCGTAGCGCCCCCGCATCCGCTGTGCCTGGAGGAAGTTCGCTATCCGCCGGCCGCGCAGCTGCCAGGCTGCGCCGCGGCGACCCGCCGGGTCCGGACCGGGCCGCAGCTGCCGCCTGCGCGCGGTACATCAACCCGGTGATAGTGCACCGGGCCTGCCCGTCATCCCGCCGCGGTCAGCGTCACTTGCCAGTTGCCGCGGGTCAGGACTACGGTTCCGTCCGCGCTGATGGCGACCTGCGCCCCGTGGGCCGGCAGGTACCCGTCCCGCAGCCACGCTGAGCGGATGTCGTCCAGGCTGTCCCACAGACGGCGCGGGCCGCTCTGATGGACGACGGGAGCGTCCTGACCGCTGCTCGTGGCGCGGGCCCATGACCCGTCCGGATGGGCCATCCAGGCGGTTCGCGCGCCGTCAGCGGACTCGCTGAACTGGTGCTGGATGCCGGGGACGCTGAGGCCGATTGCGGAATACAGGTCGGCTGCCGCGGCGACGTTCACGACGGGGTAGCGGCCGGCGCGCACGTCTTCCCCGGCGGTGTCACGGCTTGCGGCTAGCTGCGCCAGCAGATCGCCGGGGTAACCGGGGCCGCAGCGGGCGGCCATGAAGTCGGCCTGATCCAGCTCCGCGCGTCCGGTAGCGCCGCCGTCTGCTGCCTTGTCGGCGGTGACAACCAGCCTGGTACCGGCAATCGTCGTTACCAGCCGGCCGCCGGGCCGCAGCCCGGCGAGCCAGCTCGCCGGAACGGGCCGGACCGCGGTGGCGGACACGATCCGGTCATAGCTGCCCGGCAGCGGCCCGGTCGCGTCGCAGGTCAGCACCCGCGGATGCAGCCCGATACCGTCCAGCCGGGCCGCCGCGGCACGGGCCAGGTAGTCATCAACATCGATGCTGGTCACCTGGCGGTAGCCGGCCCGCTCGCACAAGACGGCGCAACCGTATCCGGAGCCGGTCCCGACCTCCAGGATCTCGGCATCGTCGGTGATGCGGGCATGACGCAGCATCTGCACGATGAGCCCGGCCGCGGTGGCACACGAGGTGGGCAGCCCGGCTGGCGTGTCCGGTGGTTCGGCATGGTCGGCGTGCCGAGCGCCGACCTGCGTGACCAGGGAGCAGTCGCGGTAGGCAGCGCGGAGCCACTGGTCCGGGTCGGCAGCGCCGTCGCGCAGCTCCCAGGTACCGGCATGAAGCACGCCGTCCGGCTCCGGCCGTACCCACCACCGGGGAACGAAAAGGTGCCGGGGCACTGCCGCGACGGCAGGCCGCCACCGCGATACCGGGTGCGTGACCTCGCCAGCGAGCTGCTGGGCGCGGGCTATCCATTTCACGGGTACTTCCGAGTCGCAGGAGCTTGCAAATGGCGCTCTGAGGCGAGGACGAGCGTCACGGACCAATTCGGGTACGACTAGTGTAGCGGCGGCGTCATTACGGGTTACCTGAAGCTGAGGTCACACCAGCACGCTGCGGGCTCACGCCGCTGGTAGGGCCAGCGGGTACGCCACCCCGGTCAGTTCCTCGGAGACGGCCCAGAGCCGGCGGCCGATCTGCGGGTCCCGCGCCTCCAGGGCCGGCTGGACCTCGACCGGGTCGCCGCGCATCTCCTGGAAGCCGGACGGCCCGTAGAACTGGCCGCCCCGGACACCGGGTGCCGTCGCGGCGTAGAGCTGGGGCAGCGCGCCGCGCTCAGCACTTTGCGCGATCACCGCATTGGTAAACTTCATGATGAGAGCGGCGGCCCCGGTCGGGCCGGCGGACTGCAGGTTCGTCGCGGCGTACCCCGGGTGCGCGAGGACGCTGATGACGGGGGAGCCAGCCGCGCGCAGCCGCCGGTCGAGTTCGATGCCGAAGATCGTGTTGGCCATCTTGGACTGCTGGTAGGCCTTCCGGGCCGCGTAGCCCCGGTCGAGCTGCAGGTCGTCGAAGTGAATATGGCCAGGCTTGTGCTCGGTTGAGCTGATGGTAACAATCCGCGATGCCTCGCCCCGGCCCAGCGCCTCGAGCATCAGCCCGGTGAGCGCGAAGTGGCCGAGGTAGTTGGTCCCGAACTGCAGTTCGTACCCGTCGGCAGTCCGGCGTGGCGGGGTGGCCATGATCCCGGCGTTGTTGACCAGCAAGTTCAGCGCTGGTATCTCGGCGGCGAGCCCGGCCGCGAAGGCGCGGACCGAGGCGAGCGAGGACAGGTCGAGCTCGCGTACCTCGGCTTGCGCCGCCGGGATCGCGGCTCGGATCTGCCGTGCCGCGCCCTGCCCTTTGCCGGTGTCACGAACGGCGAGCACGACCCGGCAGCCATGTTGCGCGAGCTCGCGAGCGGTGATCGCGCCGAGTCCGGAGTTCGCTCCGGTGACGACCGCCACCCGGCCGGTCAGATCCGGGATCTGGCTGGCGGTCCAGCCACTCACGGCCGGCCCCCGGTCCCGGCTGCGGAGCGCTTGATCCGGCGGTCAAGGAGCTGCGGGCCCGTGCTGCTGACGGCACCCGCAACGAGCGCTGCGCCGCTTGGTAGTCGTGCACTCATGGTCATGACCTTATCTCGCTGCGGCCGACGGCTTCCGCCGTCAGGCGACTGACCGCGCCAGCTCAGGGCGCCGGGCCGGGGGAGCCGGTGAGCAGCCGTCTGGTCAGGTCCACGTTCGCCGTGCCGCTGATCACGGCGCGCAGGAAGCTCAGCACCTCGGCGCGCTGCGAGGCGGTTCTGGGCGGCCGCAGGCTGGTGAACTGCCCCCAGACCAAAATCAGGTAGTGACCCTTGGTTACGCCCTCCACGATGCCTGCCCCGTCGCCTGCCGGTCCGCCGCCGAGCTTGCTGGTTAGCCCTCTGGCGGACGGGAGCTGGGCGATGAACTGGGCCCGTCCTGCCTGCTTCCCGGCAGTCTCTGCTTGGCTGTAAGACCGCAAGTTCATGACGCCGATGGTTCCCATCAGCTGCCGGTCCGCTGCCAGGTAGCTTCCTCGCAGGACCTGGCTGCACCCCGCGCGCTGGATCGCCTTCTGCAGGCCGGCGCCGATCACCGCGGCAGCGCACTTGGGGCTCTCGCGGGCGATCATCAGCCGGTAGCTGGTCCCGCCGCTGGCGAACTGGGACGGGAACAACTCCGGCAGAGTCAGCGGCGAGGGATCGATCTTGCGGCTGGCAATGTGGCCCCAGAGACCGAGAGCGGGAGACGGGTGTGCCGCCGGCGTGGCCGCGGCGCGCACCGGCGGACGGACTTGCTTGACTGCCGCAGGCCGGGCGCGGTGCCCTAGCCGGGCCGGGTGCCCGGGCGCCCCGGCCACTAGCACGTAGGTGATCCCGGCGGCCGCCAGCAGGATCACCAGGCAGGCGGCCAGCAGCCGCCGGGAGGACGGCAGTCGGCCGGATATACCTTTTACCGGCGCGCGCCTGCTGCTTCCATGCGTGCCACGGCTCCGGGCCTCGCCTGGCTGCGTCGAAGCCGGCCCCGCGGCCCGGCGCGCGGGCGAGCTGCCAGCCACCGGGACTTTGCTACCGCTCGCAGCTATCCCGGCGGCCGGCCCGCGCACTGCGGCTCCGGGACCGGCCAGGGCGGTCGTGCCCGCGCCGCCGCGCTTCGCATCGCCAGGACCCTCAGCGCTGCCGCTAACAGCAGCCTCGTCGCCCTCGGCGCCGAACTGATCGCGGGCATCGCCGTCAACTTGACGGGCAGCCGCATCAGGGTCGCTCCTGCCGCCAGGGCCAGAGCCGACGGCAAAGGGGTCGCCGTTAGCGTCCGCGGCAACGCCAGCTCCGCTGACGCCCCGCGTCTGCGTGGACATCGCATCGGCAGCGGAATTGCTCACCGCCACCGCCGGGTAGCCGGAATCGTAACCGTCACCATTCCGCCGGGCGCCCGCGGCAGGGCGGGGAGCGCCGGAGTCACCGGCCGCCACCGCCCGCGCGGTGAGATACTCGCTGCCCGCCGTCCGGAATCCAGCTGCCGCACCGGTTGCGGCAAGCTCGTCAGCAGGCTGCGCCGCCGGCAGGTTCCAGGCGGCGAACTGGCCGGGGGGGTAAAGCGGTAGCGGCTGACCCGGAGCCGGCGGAAATCCGCGAACCGGTGCCTGCGCGCTGCTGCTGCTGCTGCTGCTGCCGCCGCCGCCATCCCGGCGGCAGCCCGCAGGCGGCCGGGAGGTGTCCTGGCCGCTGGCGTCAGCCGCAGCCGCCGCGTCATGATCAGGGCTTGCGCGATAGCCGGGCAAGAACATCGCGGCGCTGCCGTCGGGCTGCGGCGGTTCGCCGGACCGCCCCGTACCGGACCGCGGCGCACCGGACCGCGGCGCTGTGAAGCGCGACGGGACAATCCGGCCGGGGGACCCGTGCCGACGGCCGGACGGCGGGCCGTCCGGACCTTCACCCGGTGAACGCATGGCGGGAGCGTACCGCCCGACCGTAGCCGCTCGTTGCTATCCGTCGCTTTACGTCGGCGTTCCCGGCTATTGCCGTCGCCCGCAGTTGCCGTTCGCCGACCCCCGGCCTGGGGATTTCCTGGGGCGGGGCCGGTCATGAGCGCGGTGCCGCGCGGGTTCTACGGAACCGACTACGACGATGACGGCAACAAGCTGCCCGAGCCCGGCGCCTGCGTGGTCACGCTGGATTCCGTCCGGCCCGAGCACATCTCCTGGCTGTGGCCGGGGCGGCTGCCCGCGGGCAAGCTGGTCGTGCTCGACGGTGACCCCGGCGCGGGCAAGTCAACGCTGACGCTCGACTTCGCCGCCAGGGTGAGCACCGGGTCACCATGGCCCGACCGCACCCCCTGCCCGGCCGGTGACGTGCTGCTGCTGTCTGCTGAAGACGGCCTGGCGGACACGATCAGGCCGCGGCTGGACGCCGCGGGCGCCGACCCGTCGCGGGTGCATGCGCTGACCGAGGTCATCACCGCCGGGGATGACGGCGAGCTGCGCTCCCGGCCGCCGGTCATCCCCGGTGACCTGCACCTGGCCGAGCAGGTCATCACGGAGCACGGCGTGCGCCTGGCCGTGATCGACGTGCTGATGGCGTACCTGTCGGGTGAGGTCAACGCGCACAAAGATCAGGATGTCCGCCGGGCACTGCACCAGATGTCCGGCCTGGCGGAGCGGACCGGCTGCTGCATTCTGGTGATCCGCCACCTGAACAAAAGCGGCGGCCCCAACGCGCTCTACAGGGGCGGCGGCTCGATCGGCATCGTCGGCGCGGCCAGGGCCGCCTTCATCGCCGTGGCCGATCCGGAGGACGACACCGGCCGGACCCGCGTGCTGGCGCCGACCTAGGTGAACATCGCGGCCATGCCGCCCGCGCTGGCCTACGAGCTGGTCACCGATGAGCTGCACGGCTGCGGCCGGGTCCGCTGGCTCGGGGAGTCCGGGTCATCAGCCGCCACCTTGCTGGCCGACCCCGCCGCGGCGGAGGATCGCGCCGACCGTGATGAGGCCGCGGACTGGCTGACCGCTTTCCTCACGGAGCGTGGCTGTGAGGCACCCGCGGCTGACGCGTTCAAGGCTGCCAGGGCAGACGGGATCACCGAGCGGACCCTGCAACGGGCACGCGCCAGGGCCGGTGTCACGTCGCAGCGCCGGGGTTTCGGGAAGGGCGCGGTCTGGACCCTGGACCCGTTCACGACACATTCACGCCATTCAGGCCACCCCCTGAGCGCTGACGTGAATGGCGCCAATGGTGGCGCGGATGGCCCGGATGGCAACGCGACCGGTGCTGGCCACGATGCCGTCCAGCCCGCCGCGGATGCCCCTGAGCCGTCCCGGCAGGACCGCGCCAGCCCGCCCCCGGCAGTCACGGACAGCGACCAGTCTGGGCACGGCTGGCTGTGGCCCGCCGGATCGGTAGGCGAGGCAGCGCGGAAGTCGGCCTCCGGGAGCGGGCGGCAGGCATGCTGACCGGCGACCGGATTATCCGGTGGCTGACCGCTGCCGTCGTCCTGGCCGTCGCCGGGTTCGCCGCCGTAGTGAGCTACAGCCACATCTACGATCTGGGCCGGGCGCACGGGCAGGTCGGGACCGCGGCCAGGCTGCTGCCGCTGTCCGTTGACGGGCTGATCCTGGCGGCCGGGCTGGTGCTGCTGCACGCGGCCCGCAGTGGCGCCGCAGTGCCCATCCTGGCCCGCGGCTGCCTGTGGCTGGGCATCGGTGCCACGGTCGGCGCCAACGTCGCCTACGGCGCGCCCTAGGGGCCGCTGGGCGCCCGGGTGTCCGCCTGGCCCGCGGTGGCGTTCACCGGTTCCGCGGAGATGCTGACGGGCCTGGTGCGTCGGCCCGCCGCCCGGCCGCACCCGTCGTACCCGAGTCCGTACCCGCGGCCCTGAACGGGCACGCCGCGGAGGCGGCCAGCCTGTTCGCCGCCGACATCACTGCCGGGCGCGTGCCCGGCATCCGCGCTATCCGGTCCGGGCTGCACGTCGGCCAGGACCGGGCGCAGCAAGTGCAGGAGTACCTGCGTACCCGCACCGCAACCGAAGGGACATATCAGTGATCACGGTCATCGTCATCGCCGTCATCGCCTACGCCGGATTCACCTGGGCGCGGGCCACGCGCATCACCGGCACCGCAAGGCCCGCGGGCTGAAGCCGAACATCTACTGGTCGTCAGTCCGCGGCCCGTACGCCTCGGTCCGCCTGCCGGGCGGCTTCCGGGTCGGGCACCGGCTGTAGCAATCCCCCGTATCCGGCGCCGGGTGCAACCCGCAAAGACGTACCCGGCGCCGGCTCACCGAAATGAGGAAACCAGCATGTCAGTCCACCCGAACGACAACAACGACGAGCGGGACGCCACGGTAGTACCGCTGCACCCGGATGCACCGCCCCCCGCCGCGCTGGCCGCCGTGCCCGCGGACACCAGCTACGAGATCGAGCTTGACGGCGATCACCCGCAGCAGCTCGCCGGCGTCCCCGTCTACGTTGACGTAACCGCCCGGACCGCCAGTCGCCTGCCGGTCATCCCGCTGTCGCTGCAAGGCGCCAGGCCATCCGAGCCACCGCGCTGCACCACGGCGGCCGGTGGTGGCACAGCGCCCGCTTCCACGGCTTGCGGGCCCCTAAGTACACCATGATGACCGCGCTGTGGTCGGTGGCCGGGATCTTCCGGCTGGCCGGGCGGCAGGTCGCATGGTGGCACCTGACGGAGCAGTCCGAGCTGCGCTCGCTGGCGGTCGTGACCGGGGACAGCCGTGAGTGGAGGTCGCTGCACAAGACCGGGCAGGAGACCAGGAAGGTCCGCGGCCTGATCCTGCTGGCCGAGCTTGCCGCGGTGACGGCTGCCTGCGCCGCGCTGGCCGTCCTGGCCCCGTGGCCGGCGCAGGCACTAACCGCTGCGGCGGTCGTGCCCTGGCTGGCCCGGTACGGGCACGGCGCGGGAAGGCGGATCACCGGCACTGCCGTGGTCGAGCCGCGGTTCCGCAAGCTGTCCGCTGACGTCTGCCTGCGGGCGTATTACGCGGCAAAGCTCGGTGACCCGGAGAAGGACGGCCAGCAGATCCGGTTCGCCACCCCCATGTGCCGTGACATGGAAGGCAGCCGGGTCACGATCGACCTTCCCCACGGCCGGGGATTCCGGGACGCGCTGAACGCCCGCGCGCAGATCGCCTCCGGGCTGGACGTGAAAATCCAGCAGGTCTACCTCACGGAAGACCCGACGTCGGAGCGCAGGCACGTCCTGTGGGTTGCCGACCGTGACCCGCTGGCACTCCCGGCCGGCCGGGCGCCGCTGCTGGACTGCAGGCCCCGCAGCATCTGGCAGCCAGCCCAGTTCGGGCTTGATGAGCGGGGCCGCAAGGTGACGCTGATGATGATGTGGGTGTCGATCCTGGTCGGCGCGCAGCCGCGGAAAGGCAAGACGTTCAGCGCCCGGCTGCTGGCCCTGCACGCCGCGGCGGACCCGCACGTGAAGCTGACCGTCGCGGACGGGAAGAACTCGCCGGACTGGCGGGCGTTCCGGCTGGTCGCGCACCGGCTCATCCTCGGCACGCAGGCCACCCGCGACGGTGACCCGGTGCAGCTGCTGATAGCGGCGCTGCGGGAGATCAAGGAGCACATCGAGTCCGTCAACGTCTTCCTCTCGACACTGCCCGCCTCGGAATGCCCGGAAGGCAAGCTGACCGAGGCGCTGTCCCGGAAGTACGCGCGGCTGCGTGTCTGGCTGCTGGTGATGGAGGAATTCCAGGTCTATTTCGAGCTGGAAGACCAGAAAGTGAACCAGGAGATAGCCGGGCTGCTGTCGTTCATCATGGCCGTGGGCCCCAGCGCCGGGGTGATCATCTTGTCCAGCTCGCAGAAGCCGTCCGGTGTCGGCGCCGGGGACGTGCAGCGCCTGTTCAACCGCTACCGGGATAACCACGTCGTGCGGTTTGCCCTCAAGTGCGGCAGCCGCGTGGCCTCTGAGGCCATCCTGGGCGGGGATGCCTACTCCGAGGGCTTTGATGCCAGCGCCCTGCCGGTCGGGCCGGCTTACCGCGGCGTCGGCTACCTCTACGGGGCCGCCGATGAAACCCCGGTCGTGCGGTGCTACCTGGCCGACGCGCAGGATGCGGAGAAGATCCTGCTGGCAGCCCGCGCGCACCGGGAACGGGCAGGGCTGCTGACCGGGATGGCCGTTGGCGAGGAAGTACCCGAGACGCCGGACGCCGACGTGCTGGCCGATGTCCTGGCTGTGCTGAACGCGGCGCCTGCGCTGCACTGGGAACCGCTGGCGCAGCTGCTGAGGAGCCGGTTCCCCGAGCGGCACGCTGACGCGACCGCGGAGTCGGTGTCGGCCATGTGCCGCGCCGCGGGCGTTCCCTCGGTGGACGTCCGGTATCTCGGCAGGGTCCGCAAAGGCTGCCGGCGGTCCGACGTGGAAGCCGCAACCCTGTGACCCGCCAGCCGCGACACCGTAGCGGCAGCGCTACGGCCGCTGACCTGCGGGGGCGCAGCCAGCCCGCTACAGGGGCAACGCTGCCGCCCGCCGCGACCTGCGCGGTTGCGGGTAGCGGCCAGACGGGAGGCGAGCCCGGATGCCGTGGAAACTGAGCCAGATGCGGTGCTCCGCGTGCGGCAAGGCGGGCAGCCCGCTCGGCCACGTCTGCGGTAACAGCGGCGACTTCGGGAAGCGCCGGGCAGCTGCCGCCCGCGCCGCTGCCACCGCGGGGCGCCAGCGCAAGGCGGCGGCGCACCGGGAGAAGGTACGGGCACGGGTAGCAGCCGCCCGCACGGCCGAGCGCGCTAAGGCGGACAGCCGCGTGGCTAAAGCCAGGACGGCCCGCAAGCCGGCGGCGCGTCCCGGCAGGCCGCAGCACCCTTACCAGAGCTGCCGGGACGGGACTGCCAGCGCCTGGCCTGCGCGGCGTTCCGGGAAGGCCATGACGACGGTTTCAGCGATGGCATGTCGGTGAGCGAGTCATGACGCCGCATGAAGTCCTGGCCGTGATCATCGCCGGGGCCGCGGCATGGTGGCTGTGGAATCTGTGGGTTCACCCGTTCCGGCCCTGTCCCCGGTGCGCCGGGAAGGGCGTCAACCGCGGATCTAACAAGCGCTGGCACGGCACCTGCCGGCGGTGCAGGGGCAGCAAGCACGTCCAGCGGCTCGGGTCCAGGCAGCTGCACAAGGCGATCCTGGCCGGGCGCGGCGCACAGCGGGCCCGCGCCAAGAAGAACCGGTGAGTAACATGCCACGGCCCTCGGGCGGACATGGGCATCTCGTGGATGACCGGCAAGGAGCTGAGCCAGTCCATCCCGCCCGCCTACACCCCGCTACATCGGGCAGTGCGGCGGCTCCCGGCAGTGCGCCGTCTGCGGCAGATGGTGGAGTCCCGCGCGGGCGCACGCCGTCACGTGCTCGCCGCGGTGCCGCAAGGCACTCTCTAGGTCACGTTTCGGGGCGGAAAGCGTGACCGCTAGAGCCAGCCCGCTGCCCCTGGGGTAAAGAGGTATCTTTCGCACTACGGGGCAAGAGAAACGGGGCGAATCAATGACGAAATTGCGGCGGCTGGCCGGGGACGCGCTAGCGGAGTACAAGGCGAGGCCACAGCTGCTGGCTGCGCTCGCGCTCGGGATGGCTGCGGCGGCGTTCGCCGTGGTCCAGGTGGTGCCCGTACATCAGCAGGCCAGCTCGCCGGCAGCTCATCATCAGCACATGACCGTCCGGCATCACGGTCTGGCGATCATCCCGCAGCAGATACCCGGTTACACGGCACCCCCGGAAGCTCCCTACCTGCAGCAGGCTGGCGGCCAGCCAGCGGTACCAGCGGCCAGCAAAAGGAGCGCCTCTGCCGCGACGCCTGGGGCGGCTACTCCTTCACCTTCGCGGACTCCGGGGGGAACGCCAGCGGCCAGCTCAGGGCCACCCGCGCCCACTCCTACGCCGACGACTACCGGCAACCCGGCTCCGAGTCCTACGGCCACTCCTCAGCCCACGGCTACACCCGCCCCGACGCCCAGCGCGGTCGCGACGCCGACGCCGCTGCCCAGCAGCACCCCTTAGGAGCGCGGGAACATGATCCGGGAAACTGCGGTGACGAGCAGACCGCGGCGCATCCTGGACTTGTTCTGCGGGGCGGGCTACGGCTACTACCTGGTGGGCTGTCACGTGACCGGCGTTGATATCGAGCAGCAACCGCGCTACCCGCTCACCTCCCACCACGCGGACGCGCTGGGCAACGTTCGGGGTATTTCCACCAGCCCGGCCGCTGCACGTCCATCGCAGAGGCAGAACACGGGAGCGAGCGAGCCGCCGGTCAGTAGCCCCGTGCGGCGCAGTCGCGGCCAGCTATGTCGAGCGCCTGGGTAGCACGCGCATAGGCCGCCTGCACCCCGTGCGGCATGTACCCGTCGCCGAGAGCCATGGCCTCTCCGCCCGCGAGCTGGATTTCCTGCGCGAGCGCGCGATCCCGCCCGGAACGGGAGCGGACCAGCGGCTTACTCGTGAGCATGAGCGCCATGCCGTATCTCCGCTGGGCCGCCCGGTTCGTACTGCCCGGATCGGCCTTCACCTGGGCCGTGTTCAGCACCCGGAAACGCTCGCACACAATGGCCGCCACGGGAGCCGGGCCCGGAATGCCCGCGGCCTGGCTGACCGTGGCGGAAGCGGACGGCGCGGCCGCGTGGCGAGGCGCAGGCGTGCCGCACCCCGCAAGAGCCAGGGCGGCAGCCGCCGGCAATGCGATGACTAAGCGAGAAATCATGACTGGGACTTTATCGGGAGGCGGATGAGCGCCGGGCGCTGATTCGGAAGGTGGCAATTCAGTTAGCAGCGAATACGGCGCTCTGGGCGCATTTTCCGTGTACCGCCTGCCGGTCGCGCAGCGCGGACCGGCTAGTTGGACTGCCCGGCCCGGTCGCTCGCATCCGGGCAGAAGTACTGAACTTCTCATGCCGCAGCCAGCGAGGCAATCAGGTCATCGTGGGCGGCCAGGGCGTCATCGGCTGAGAGCAGGGCCAGTCGGGGGAACCGGACGACTACCGAGTGCAAGTCGGGGTCCATCGCCGAGGGTATGACGTCCGACCTTCCCGAATGCCCGCCCGTTACGAGAATAGCAAGTTTAGCAACTATGCTAGAGGGTTATCAGAAACTCTCCAATGCAGGCTTTCTAAGCTTGCTATCTAATTGTTATTAAAGATCTGAATCCTGGCACGGCGCGCCTGAAGGGCAACGGCTCCCCGCATCGGTAGAAAGGAGGTAC